>Ga0247817_10000002_pt1 | contig 606471 bp, 489 predicted proteins | sample UWRJL212509R1_FD_178010 | JGI IMG/M metagenome (GOLD analysis project Ga0247817, IMG submission 178010) | Plant litter microbial communities from Arlington Agricultural Research Station in Wisconsin, United States - UWRJ-L212-509R-1 | ecosystem: Environmental > Terrestrial > Plant litter >... | reverse complement strand
TTCCGCAAGCAATGCAGGAGCGCGGGGCAGAGATAAGAATTTTGGTACCTCGATTTGGTCTAATCAATGAGCGTAAAAACAGGCTTCACGAAGTAGTTCGATTGTCAGGAATTAATATTACGGTTGGTGATGAAGAAAAACCATTAATTATTAAGGTTGCTTCTATCCCAAACGCAAAGCTTCAGGTTTATTTTATAGATAACGATGATTATTTTCACCGTAAATCAGTATTCTTCGATAAGGAGAATAACTTTTACGATGATAACGACGAACGTGCGATTTTCTTTTGCAAAGGTGTTTTAGAAACAGTTAAGAAACTTGGATGGGCTCCCGATGTTGTACATTGCAACGACTGGATGACTGCTCTGATTCCATTGTATCTTAAAACAACATACCGTAACGATCCTATGTTTAAGGATACAAAAAGTGTGTTTACAGTTCATAACAATGCTTTTGACTATAAGTTTGATGCAGATTTGCAAAGCAAGGCAAAGGCAATGGATGTGAGTGACGAAGCGTTATCTCATCTTCATTCAGCAGATTTTGAAGGTTTTGTTAAAATCGGCTGTGCTTATGCTGATGCGGTTGTAAAAGCAGAGGAACATTGCAGCGAGAGTTTGAACCAGATTTTCAACGATGCGCCGAAACGTGTAGAGCTAGACGAAGAGGAGGAAAAATTCTCGGAATCATACTACAATCTGTATACTGATTTGATGAGCTAGGTAAATAAAAATCTTGAGAAGCGGCGACGGAATTCCGGTCGCCGCTTTTTTTGTGCCCCGCATAACCGTTTCAATTAGCTGGAAACATGATGAAGGTAAATTTCCAGATCTTCACGGAATGATCCTATCTTTATTTTTTAATATTTTTTAATATATAATCCCTTCATAATGAATATAGTAGGGTGTGTTCGAGCACTCTGTAAAAATTGGATAATTTCTAGTAATTTCTTTGTTATAGACTTCTTATTACTATTTATTTGCACTCAATACTATACACACATTTGACCACTAATTATATAAAATATGTGCGGAATTGTTGCTTATGTAGGAAATAGGGAAGCCTATCCACTTATTATCAAAGGTCTGAAAAGATTGGAATATCGCGGGTATGACAGCTCTGGTGTTGCTTTGCTTGAAAATTCAGAATTGAATATTTATAAGAAAAAGGGAAAAGTGTCAGATCTGGAAAGTCAGCTGACGGATAAGAACCTAAATGCAAAAATCGGGATAGGACATACCCGTTGGGCTACGCATGGCGAGCCTAACGACGTCAATGCACATCCTCATTTTTCGAATGACCATAAGCTGGCCATTATCCACAATGGCATTATTGAAAATTATTCATCGATCAAACAGAATCTGATTCAGAAAGGACACGTTTTCCAAAGTGCAACGGATACAGAAGTGCTGATTCATTTTATTGAAGACATACAAAAAGAGACAGGTACTTCTCTGGAAGAAGCGGTAAGGCTTGCATTGCTGGAAGTAGTTGGAGCGTATGCAATTGTCGTGATGTCTGTGGATTTTCCGAATCAGCTGATTGCGGCTAGAAAAGGAAGTCCGCTGGTGATCGGCGTTGGGAAAGATGAGTTCTTCTTTGCTTCTGATGCAACACCGATTATCGAATACACAAAAGACGTGGTTTATCTGGACGATTATGAGGTGGCGGTTATTCGTGACGGCCAGCTGAGTATTCAGAATCTGGATAACACACAAAAAGTCCCGTATATCCAAAAGCTTGAAATGGAACTTGAAACCATCGAAAAAGGTGGTTATGATCATTTCATGATAAAAGAAATTTTTGAGCAGCCGCGTTCCATAGCGGATAGTATGCGTGGCCGGGTTCGGGCCGACGACGCACATTTGCAACTTGGTGGTCTGGCGAATTATATTGATAAGCTGGCAGCCTCCGACAGAATTGTCATCGTGGGCTGCGGAACTTCCTGGCACGCCGGGCTGGTTGCTGAATATCTTTTTGAAGAACTGGCGAGAATTAATGTGGAAGTCGAATATGCTTCCGAGTTTCGGTACAGAAATCCGGTTATCCGGGAAAATGATATTGTCATTGCGATCTCTCAATCGGGAGAAACAGCAGATACGCTTGCTGCAATTGAGCTGGCTAAGTCAAAAGGAGCAACGATATTTGGCGTTTGTAATGTAGTGGGTTCTTCTATTGCGCGTGCTTCCCACGCGGGCGCTTATACTCATGCCGGTCCGGAAATTGGAGTGGCAAGTACAAAAGCTTTTACGGCTCAGGTAACGGTATTGACACTTATTGCTATTGCGACGGCCAAAAGAAAAGGTACTATTTCGGAAGAAACATACCGGCAGCTCCTGGTGGAACTGGAAACGATCCCAGCCAAAGTTGAACAGGTATTTGAAAATGCCTCGAAGATTAAAGAGATCGCTTTCATTTTTACCTATGCTAGAAATTTCATTTATCTCGGACGTGGTTTGAACTTCCCCGTTGCCTTGGAAGGCGCTTTAAAGTTGAAAGAAATTTCGTACATCCATGCGGAGGGTTATCCGGCAGCTGAGATGAAACATGGGCCGATTGCCTTGATTGATGAAGATATGCCCGTCGTATTTTTGGCAACGAAAGACAGTTCGTATGAAAAAATTGTATCCAATATTCAGGAAGTAAAAGCTCGGAAGGGGCGTGTCATTGCCATCGTGACGGAAGGTGACATCCTGATTCCAACCATGGTTGATTTTGTTATAGAAGTACCCCGGGTACACGAAATTCTGACTCCGCTTGTATCCGTTATTCCCTTGCAATTATTGTCCTATTACATTGCCGTAATGCGGGGAAGAAATGTGGATCAGCCGAGAAATCTGGCCAAATCGGTTACAGTGGAGTAGCTTTTTACTAACTTTTTCTCATCTCAAACTAAAAATAAGAAACCTGTCTGCGGACACTGGTTTCTTATTTTTGTTTAAAGCATTACGGAAAGAGGTACTTCAAAATATTATAAAACTCTTTTCGTTAGCTTTGCAGGCAAAATTTCTGTCTGAAGAAATCACCAAATCAATGCGAAATCGTTTTCCTTCTTTTTTCATTCTGCTTTCTTTTTTTTCAGTAGTACTTTTCTCATGTGGGAAAGAGGAGCAGAATTATGTTCCGAGGCCAAAAGGCTTTAACCGTATCGATCTTCCGCCCCAGCGATATCAGAAACTGGCAGAGGATCGTCCTTATTCGTTTGAATATTCCAAATCGGCTACTATTTTACCGGATACTTTTGCCCTTGCCGGAAAAGACTGGATTTTTATTTACTATCCGCAATTTAAGGCTAACATTCAGCTTACGTACAAGCAGGTGAATAACAATCAGAATCTTTTACGGAATTACATTAATGATTCGTTCAAATTAACGGGTAAACATCAGGTAAGGGCATCCTCAATTCAGGAGCAGAGGCTGGTTACTGCGCATAATTTGACAGCCATGATTTTTAAAATAGAAGGAGATGTGCCGAGTCCCTATCAGTTTTACACAACCGACAGCACCAAAAATTTTCTACGCGGTGCCATCTATTTTTCTACGGCTGCCAAAAATGATTCCTTGGCACCGGTTATAAATTTTATCCAAAAAGATATGATTCATCTTCTCAATACATTACAGTGGAGATAAAGTCCTCAACGCTATTGTTGTAAAACGAAGAAGAATGTATCTTTGAAAGAATAACTAACACCTCGCAAAAAATGGCCAGAAAGCAAATCAAAAATCAGCTGCCACTTGATTTTTCAGTCCGCGGTAATAGAATTATTTTACATTTGGGACAAACGGAAAGTCAGCGTGCTGCTGTTGAGCTTTTTGATGGCTTAGTAAACGGAGATTGGGTTATAGAACCCGCAGGAGAAGTGGCTGATGTTTCATACGCCCAGGATATTGTGCACCAGATTGGTCATAAACTTCCGTATCCCGAAGGAATCAAAATTGCACAACTGCATAACATAGATCCGATATTCAAAGGCTTCGCGGCGATGTATCATCAGAAGGGATGGGTTTTTGTCAACGCATCTTCCGAAATCAACGATCGTAATTATCATATTCATTTGCTTACCGTATCACTTGGTTTGCATAGTTCATATGCCAATCCGGCTTCTCTGGCTAATCGCTCGGAGCAATTAATTTTTGACGCGTTATTGCCTTACAAGGATGTGGAAAGTTTTTTCCGGGATGATATTTCAAAAATTCCAGGATTTCTTGCTTCGGATATTGCTAATTTTTTTAAGGTACCGTTTCCAATGGTATTAAAAAGAGCGCTTCAGTTGAGAATTATTTCAGACGAGCAGTATCGTAATTTTATGACGGTTAAGCCCGCCTCTTCCGCAAAACCAAGAGAACTTTTTATTTCCCAGGAAGGAAATATTGATGATCTGGAAGCTCAGCTTTTCGCGGAAGGATTGGGCGAAGGAGAATAATTATTTCTTTTAAACATCCAGATTGCTCAAATCGGGCAAAGGGCTTACCGAAGTCCAGCCGCCGTCAACAATGAGGCTTTGTCCGGTTATATGTCCGGAAAAAGGAGATAGAAGAAACAACGCGGCATTGGCAATATCTTCACAAATCGCCGGACGACCCATAGGTGTGATGGCCGACCAGGTTTTAGGATAAGTAGGATCCGTTGCCAGGGTTCTTTCTGTCAATGTTGCTCCCGGAGCCACGGCGTTAATCGTGATACCGTGCGGGGATAATTCCAGAACTAGATTTTTCGCCAGCATTTCCAGTCCCGCTTTTGTCATAGCATAAGCACCTAAAAATTGATGTGACTGATGGCCAACTACGGAAGACATTAGTAAAATTCTTCCTCCTGATTTTTGTGAACGGATTTGCCGGGCAGCTGCCTGTGTCAGTAAAAATGAACCCATCAGATTTACTTCCAATACCTTTTGTAAATTTTCCTTCGGATAATCAAAAAAGTCGCCGAATAAGGTAATTCCTGCATTTGCAACAGCTATGGTTAATTTTCCAAAACAGCGCACTGCCTCCTCGACCATGCCATCGATAATATCTGATTGAGAAGCGTCTCCTGCAAAAGCGATGCATTCGCCACCAAGTGCACGTATGCTTCTCGCGGCATGAGTCGCCAGTTCCGGATCAAAATCGTTTAAAATTACGCCTGCGCCCTTAACAGCTAATTGTTTGGCAATCTCATATCCAATTCCCTGACCCGCGCCGGTAACAATGGCAACTTGATTATTAAATAGTTGGGTGCTCATAATTTTAGTGGGTTTCCTTTTATTTTCGGTCTGGTGATTTGATATGGGTTAATCGCCAGGACTTTTTTTATCTACTTTTTTACCCGTCGGGCAGCGGAAAAAGCCGTCCGACGGGTTGCTTGAATCCAGATCTTTCTATATGCCACCGTCCGACGGTTTTTTCTACCGTCGGACGGGGAATAAAAAAATCGGAGATTTAAGTTAATAAGATCAGAATATCAATGCGAATCCCGAGTCACTTTATCTCCCGATCCACCTTTCAGAAAATCAAGATCTGCACCTTCATGAGCCTGGGTAACATGGTTAATATGAAGATTAACGTAGCCACGGTTATAACCCATTTCCAGAGGTTTCCATAATTTACGACGCTCTGCAAGTTCTTCATCAGAAACTTCCAGATGCAGCTTTCTGTTTTCGACATCCAGCTCGATGTAATCGCCATCCCGCACCAAAGCTAAAACCCCGCCAACCGCAGCTTCCGGCGACACGTGAAGCACAACCGTTCCAAATCCGGTCCCACTCATGCGGCCATCGGAAATACGAACCATATCAATAACTCCTTTTTCCAGCAGTTTTTTGGGAAGCGACATATTTCCAACTTCCGGCATGCCGGGATAACCTTTCGGACCAACGTTTTTCAAAACAAGAATGCTATTTTCATCTACATCAAGTTCAGGATCATCCAGTCGGGCCTTGTAATCATCTATATCTTCAAAAACAATTGCTTTTCCTCTGTGCTGCATTAATTCCGGTTTCAGGGAAGCAGACGGTTTGATAACAGCTCCATGAATACTCAGATTTCCACGAACAACCGCTAACCCGGTAAGATCTTTCACCGGTTCTTCTAATGTTCCAATAACCTCGCTATCAAAACATTCGGCGGAAGCGCAGTTTTCAGCAACTGTTTTTCCATTGGCAGTAATGGCATCTTTATGTAAAAGAGAAAGCATTTCCTTAATGACAACGGGTAATCCGCCGGCATAATAAAAATCCTCCATAAAATAACCTCCCGAGGGTTGCAGATTAAGCAAAAGAGGAATTTTTTCGCATAAAGCATTAAAATCATCCAGCGAAAGTTCTACACCAATACGACCTGCAATAGCTAAAAGGTGAATAACAAAATTTGTAGAACCGCCAATGGCAGCATTCAGCATGATTGCATTTTCAAACGCTTCGCGTGTCAAAATCTGAGACAGTCTCAAATCATCCTTTACCATCTGAACAATTCTTCTCCCGGATAGGTGCGCAATCACTTTCCGACGTGAATCTGCGGCTGGGATTGCCGCATTTTCAGGTAGCGTTAGTCCCAGAGATTCAACCATACAAGCCATGGTCGAAGCCGTTCCCATCACCGCGCAGTGTCCCTGACTACGGCACATACAGGCTTCTGCGGTGGTTAGTTCCTCCTGAGAGATTTCTCCCTTCCTATACATTTCACTGAACCGCCAAACATCGCTTGTTCCAATGGTTTTGCCACGATAACGTCCTGTTAGCATCGGGCCGCCAGAAACAACGATCGTTGGAATATCCACACTTGCAGCGCCCATCACGAGAGAAGGCGTAGTTTTGTCGCATCCGCAAAGCAGCACCACGCCGTCAATAGGATTAGCTCTGATCGATTCTTCAACATCCATACTCGCCAGGTTGCGATAAAGCATGGCGGTAGGTTTGATCAGTGTTTCGCCAAGCGACATAACCGGAAATTCAAGCGGAAATCCACCAGCTTCCCAAACACCTCTCTTCACAGATTCTGCCAATTCACGAAAATGTCCGTTGCAGGGAGTCAGTTCTGAAAAAGTGTTACAAATGCCAATGACAGGGCGTCCTTCAAATTCATCTGCCGGAAATCCCTGGTTTTTCATCCATGCCCTGTATATGAATCCATCCTTTCCCGACTTTCCAAACCAGCCACGGCTGCGCAATTTATTTTCTTCCATTATTTCGCCAATGTTTATATTCGAATAAGTAAAGGCGGAAAGCACTTAAATATAATTCCGCTCATCCTTTAAAAAGTAAAATATGTTATCTTCGCTAAAACACGTGCTCCCGATTACCTATGATTTCATCAGATAATATCAGATCACTTTTGTTAAAAATATTTACCTGCATTATTTTAGGCGTGCTTTCAATTCCTGCATCTGCACAAATTTACAACGGACAGTTCCTGGAAAAGCTGATGAAAAAGCATTCTCAGCACCTGTCGGATATTCTGGATCATCCGGATAAATACGAGGTGCAAATTCTTTATACCAAAATAGACCGGAATAAGAAAAACGAGCCTCATTTTACCACGTATGGATATCACGTAAACAATAAAAAATATTTTTACCCGGCCAGTACCGTTAAATTGCCAGCCGTACTGCTGGCCTTTGAAAAGCTGAATAAACTGGGAATTGATAAAAATACAACAATGCTTACCGGAGCTGACAGACCGGAGCAAACTGCTGTTCTATCGGATACCACAGCCGAAAATAAAATGCCCTCTGTGGCGCATTATGCCAAGAAAATTCTGTTAGCTAGCGACAATGATGCTTTTAACCGCTTGTATGAATTTATTGGCCAGGCGGATTTTAATGATTCACTCCATGCGAAAGGATACAAAGATGTCCGAATAACGCATCGGCTGGAATCTGCCATAGGAGCGGAAAATAATCGGTATACGAACTCTGTAAAATTTGAAAAAGAAGGGAAGGTGATTTATGAGCAGCCAGGCAGGTTTTCTGAAAAAAGATACGGCTCACCCGAAGCGATAAAACTTGGAAAAGGATTTATGAAAGAGGGTTCTTTGGTTAATGAACCTTTTGATTTTACCGAGAAAAACTTTTTTGCCCTTGAAGAGCAGCATAAACTTCTTAAATCGATTTTTTTTCCAGAGTATGTTCCGATCAGACAGCGGTTTGATCTGACAAAGGATGATTATAAGTTTCTGTACCAGTATATGTCCCAGTTTCCGGTAGAGACAGAATTTCCTGCGAATTATACGGATGATTATTACGACGGGTACTGCAAATTTCTTTTATTTGGCGGAACAAAAACACGTTTGCCAAGGCATATCCGTTTGTTCAATAAATGTGGCGATGCTTATGGCTTTTTGCTTGACAATGCCTACATAGCAGATTTTGAAAAAGGGATTGAGTTTATGCTGACGGCCGTGATTTACTGCAATGATGACCAGATCTTTAATGATAATAAATACGATTATGAAACAATCGGTTTACCGTTTATGCGTGATTTGGGGAAAGCCGTTTTTGATTATGAACTCGGAAGGCATCGTCCAAACAGGCCGGATTTGAGCCTTTTTGAGGTGCAGTACGATAAATAATTCAGGAAACTTTAAGTTTTGTATGAGGGGTGATCTGGCAAATGTACAGATTGACAAGATGTCCTGTGATCAGCAGAGCAGATCCAAAATATCCCAGCCATTGAAATACAATATTTCGTTCTTCGAAAATGAGTGAAACTGCAAAAATCAATAAAGCACTCCAAAGTAACGTTCTTACAAAAACAGATTTATGGTCGCGGGTGGCAAAATAAACAGCGGCAGCGTTGATTAGAATAAACAAATAATCCAGTGAAATGAAACCGATGTGCATATGATGGTCATGCCCGAAGGTAGAACCAAGCGCAAGTACGGGCATCGCGATGCAATGAACAATACAAAGCAGTGATCCGAGTATTCCTATGTAATCTGCCTTGTTATGAGAATTACTAATTTTCATGCGTAAATGTAATGATGTTGCAAAAGTAATGGTAATCAGTATCAATTGCAACGATGTTGCAGTGTTTTTTGTTCAATAATAACAATGCAGGAGAAAAGAATCTATCTTTGTGAGGATTTTGCTGAACTTAGAACTTAACTTTGGAAGTGAAGGTTTTAAAGATAACCAAAGCCGGAAGAAGAAATTAAATTGGTTGAAAATGGAGCAATTAAGAGAAACACTCAAAGGCCATCATTTACGTACAACAACGTGTAGAGAGGATGTTCTTTTGACGTTTATGAATAAAAAAAATGCGCTTTCACACGGTGATCTTGAAGGTGCGCTGGGAGAGAATTACGACCGTGTCACTATATATCGTACCTTAAAAACGTTTTTGGAAAAAGGAATTATCCATAAAGTTCTGGACGACGAGGGACTAAGATATGCGCTTTGTTCGCATCAATGTTCGGAGGAAAAACATCATCATGATCACATTCATTTTAAATGCAATGAATGCGGTAAAACCAATTGTCTTGAAAATCTGCATATTCCCAATGTTGCCTTACCGAGCGGATATCAGCCGGAAAGCTTCAATTTGCTGATCCAGGGAAAATGTCCGGAATGTCAGTTGAATTAACTTTTAATAGGTATATCGATCTAAAAAGAGCTCCGGACTTTCCGGAGCTCTTTTGGTAATACCACAACTTATTTCACTTTTAAATTGAAGTCAAGATTTACGTCATCACTCCCCGGACCCGGTGTTCCATTTTTAGCATTTGGCTGATGACGGAGCTGTACTTTTAATGTGCCAAGACCCGCCGCACCTGCTTTTGCTGTTCCCGTCAGCCCGATAGGAAAGCCATTGCTGTCTTTGTCGCCATAGGTGTAAGTCAGCAAAGTAGCGGGACTAGGCGTAAAAACCAGTAAATGCTCGAAAGATTTCTCCTGAATCTCTTTGGTAATATCATCCACAGGCGTTTTACTTTCATCCAGAAATGCCGGTGCCAAAGTGTAACTGGTGTTGGCTTTCAAAGAAATGGTATCAAATTTTGTGGGAGCATTGCCGCCATCTCCGTCCGGATCTTTGTAGGAAAAAGTAGTGACTGTACCCGTGCCAACTTCTGTAAAAGTAAGCGTTACAGAAGTAATCAATTCGTTTTCGTCGTCTGCTTCAACTTCATCACCGGAGTCTTTACATTGCGTGAATAACGTTGTCACGCCAAATAATAACATCCAGGTTAATTTACGGCTCATGTTCATACTGTATTTATTTTTAGGTAAAAGGTAAAATTCAGATCAGGCGCCAAATTTCCATTTGATACGCAGCGATGCATTGCGGCCAATATCATCCGCGTAATAGCGGAAACGGTTCATGTAGTCGCGGTAAACGGTATTAAAAAGATTGGTAACCGAAATACCAATTTCCAGCTGCTGTTTCTCCGACACGTGGATCGTACCGCCGGCCTGAATGTTCCAGAGCGAATAAGCCGCTGGTGGCGGCAGAAAATCGCTGTTTGGAGGAACGCGTTTCTGTCTTGCAACCCATAGGTTTCCGGCAGACAAAAACAGATTATGCCATTTTCCAAACTCGGGAACCGTATATTTTAGCTGATTATCCCAACGGTTTGCCGGAATCATCACCAGATAATTATCATTGCGGGTGTCGTATGCTTTCAGATAACTTAATTTGCTGGTTACAGTCAGATTTTTTACAAATTGCCAATCCGCTGAAACGTCTATTCCTTTAAATGTTGCATCAGTTTGGGTGTATTTAAAATAAGGAAATGCGCCCCTGACCGTTAAAATCGGATCAGGTTGCGGTTTCAGGTAAATGAAATCCTTGATGTAATTGAAGTATCCGCCAATTTCGATCGTCAGTTTTTCGCTGGCATATTTCACACTTGCAATCGTATTCATCGCTTTTTCTGGATGCAAAGTGGAATCTCCTTTTTCGAAGGCTGCGGCCCCGTGGTGCACGCCGTCACTGAATAATTCACTGACATTCGGAGCGCGCCAGGCAGTACCTGCATTTAACCGTGCAGAGAAATTCGGAGCAAAATTCCGGGTTGCTCCCAGGGTACCGGAGGCGTTTGAAAACGTAAAATCGTTGGATACCTTTTGTCTGCTTACGACGCGGTGTGTACTTAGCGTACGGTAATCGTATCGCGCTCCTGCTTCAAACTCCCAATCATTTTTCACATACCTTTCTATCCAGAAAACACCAATATTAAACTGGTTGAAATTAGGGATTAAAGGACGTCCCGTCATCAGGTTGTATTGATACAATGTACTCACACCAATTTGTCCGGTTATTTTTCCCGCGATAGGTTTATGATCCCAGATGATATCATTGGTTAAAGTATGCAGGTTGAAAGTCAGTTCGGGATGATTCAGGGAAGCGATCGAATCGTTACGGGGCACGTGCAAATCATACTCGTTACGGTTATTTACCTGTTGGGCAATAGTCCACTGCAAACGATTTCCATCCTGAAAATGATAATGTGTTTCTGCTTTAAAAAGATCGTGGGTTACATTTTGGTTTGGCCGGCCGATGGAATACGTAAATCCTGATTTGACGAAAGGTTCGCCATTTTTAATTACGTTGAGCAAATCAGTAACACTACCTATATGAGAGCCGGAAAATATGCCGATCCTGGTATCAAAACGACTATAAAAAAGATCAATCCCAAATCCTTTCCGGCGGTATCCAGCGCCAAGAGAAAAGTTTTTTTCGCTGATACCCGTATTATCCAGAAAATAATCTGGCGTGCGAATATTTCCGCCGCGCTTGATCGTTCCTTGGGCACGCCATCCAAATCCGGTCAATCCCTTTATCCCTCCCTGTAGGGTAGATGAGGCTACACCCTGGCGGCCATTGGTAAATCCTACCAGATTGACTTCGCCCGTCAAGGGTTTATTGAAAGGAAGTTCTTCGGGCTCTACGAGGATAACACCACCAATAGCATCCGAACCGTAACGAACGCCGGCAGCACCTTTGATCACTGACATTCTAGTCGCAACGAAAGGGTCAATTTCAGGAGCGTGTTCTGAGCCCCATTGCTGCCCTTCCTGACGAACTCCATTGTTGATGATCAAAACCCGGTTGCTGTGTAAGCCATGAATAACGGGTTTTGATATGGATGATCCGGTTTGCATAGTTGTCACACCGGTAATGCCTTTAAGACTTTCTCCCAGACTTTGACCACGCGTTTGCTCCAGATCATTTCCGGAAAGGGTAGTCAAGGGCTGAGAGGAAGGAGCATCGGTTCTGTGTGCCGTAATTTCAACATCTTTCAGATGAACCTCCTGTTCTTCCAGATTGAAATTTTCCTCATGTCCTGTTGTCAGGTCAATAGACTGCTTGTAAGCATTATATCCGACAATTCTTGCTTCGAGCTGGTACGTGCCCGGGCATAGATTCCGGATTTCATATCTTCCTTTATCATCTGTGAAAACGCCGGTATTTTTTCCAACCAGTAAAACGGTTGCACCAACAACGGGTTGTCCACTATGCTGATCTTTTACAATGCCTTTGATAAAGCAGGCGCAACCTGTGTTTTGTGCATTTGCCTCATGAAGGATTGTCAGTGTCAGAATAAAAAAAAGATATTTTTTCATCGGTTATTTCAGGAAGCATAAGTTAAAGAGTTGATTTTCTGATGAAAAACTCTCTGAATCCTATATTGTCCGTGTTTTGTTCAAGAATGGGAGTGAAAACGATTTTCTACCTATATTGCTTTTTGATACAACGTTGCAAAAGTACAATTCATGCAACTGTGTTGCAATATAATTTAACAATTTCTTCTCTGCTTTTATTTTAACCGTGTAAATTTGTAAGCTGATTACAGGTTAATAGCGTAATCAATGGTTTGTAAATTATATTTCAAGTGTCTGACCTTCTGCTGATAAAAATATTTTTAATGCCACCGTTAATTGCCGGTGTCACGTTGTGTGTAAGAAAGTGGGGAGAAGGATTTGGCGGATGGATAGGAGGGTTTCCATGGATTGCAGGGCCCATCTCATTTTTTATAGCCATGGAAAACGGCCCCATTTTTGCGGCTTCCACAATACCATCGGCGCTGATGGGCTCCATTGGAACTACATTTTTTGCATTGATTTATTCCATAGTTGCTCCAAGGTTATCCTGGCTGCCAACGGTATTACTTAGCTATGCGGCTTTTTTCGTTGTTGCACTGGCATCTTTGGGAAGGTCTCCTTCGCTTCCTGTCGCCGTGGGGTTGAACCTGATTGTCCTCTCAGGTGTGTTGTATATTTTTCCAAAATCAAAAGAAAAAGCTGCCTATAAAAAGCAGCCTTATTATGACATTCCGTTGAGAATGTTCGTTGCCACGCTTTTCGTCGTACTGTTAACGCAACTTGCTGACAAGCTTGGACCAACCTGGAGTGGCATATTGACACCTTTTCCAATTATGACATCAACACTTGCCGTTTTCACACATGCGCAACAAGGACCAAAGGCAACAGCCAGAATACTTTACGGGCTGCTGCTTGCAGGCTACGGATTTGTAATATTCTTATTAGGTATCTGGTGGTTAGTGCCTAAAATGTCCATCGGTTTTGCCTATGCTATTTTGGCTGTTGTAACCATGACCGTAAATGGTATTACAGTCCGGTTAATTCGCTAGTCCCATTCCTAGGAGACACGTTCCAATTTTGTCGGATAAGCTTTTTTTGCATTCCACTGACACACGTAAATGTTTTGATCCTGATCAATACAAACATCGTGACAATGCATAAATATCGGTTTATCCTGAACCATCATCTGTAATTTATCACCAATGTATTCCGGTTTTGTACCTCCCGGATTAGAAATTACCTTGTTGTTTTTGTCCAGAATAGTTACAAATCCGGAATTTGGTGTCTGGTTGTAGTAACGCAAGCGCGACCAGCACACACCGGCGTATAACGTATCTTCTTTAATGACGGGGCGACAAACAAAAGCGCCGGGCAGAAAAATTGTCGATAAATATTTGCCATCCAGCGTGAATCGTTTGAAGGAATTATGCACACGCGAAGTGATAAGCAGGGTAGGGTTTGTCTTATCCCGATAATCGACCGTGATACCGTGCGCGGTTGAAAACTGGCTGTCTCCATCACCTGACCCGCCAAATTTGTCGATAAATTCTCCTTTAGGCGTATATCTCAAAATCCACTGCGACCCGTATCCGTCAGCAATGTAAATTGTACCATCCGGACCAATCGCCGTTTCGGTTGGTTTGAACGGGTCTGCCTCTTTATAAGCGCCAACTTTGGATGGATGTTCAATAGTCAACAAAATTTTCCCGGTCAGATCCGTTTTAAAAACTTTTGCAATATTAGGATCGCAGACAAAAAGAAATTCTTCTCCGTTCGCATTCCATAGCGTTAACCCATGTCCGCCTGGAAATTCATGACCCCAGCTATCAAGCAATTTTCCGGATCGATCGTAAATAAGAATATTATTTTTCACCTCGTCTCCAATCATAATCAGGCGTCCCTTGCTATCCTGCACCATTTCGTGGCAATTATTGATCGGAAATTTTGATGAATCAAGATTCCCCCATCCCTGGTGCACCCGGTATTTATGCGAACCGTGGCCAATTATTTCTCCATCTGCTTTGGGTTTTGCATGCAGAATATAAAAAGGTTTGAAAGTCAGCGCAGCAGTGGTTACGGCCGCAAGCTTGGTAAATTGGCGACGGGAATGTTTCTGATCCATGGTTAAGGTTTTCATGGAAAAGACAGAAGAATTAAATTTCTCCCTATTTTTTATAGAAAAGAGCTTATCGTTTTTGAGGCGAAAAGCTCTTTTAATTTATACAGGAATGGCTTAGATTAATTTATGGGTAAGCCAAAACAATACCGGGATAATTTTCGATAGTGTTTTTGTTAAATTTTATTTTACAGTAAAATTATAATCTATTGATATCCAGTTTTTAAGAATTTCCTGAGTAACGTTTTCCGTAACGATTTAACCAGTCCATCAATTTGGCGACGTCCTGCATTTTGAACAACTCACTGCCGGCGCTCATTGTTGCGGCCGATCCGCAGGCTACGCCCATCCGGACGGCTTCTCTCAAAGATTTTCCCTGAGATAGTGTCCAGACAATTCCTGCCACCATACTGTCTCCCGCACCAACAGCGCTTTTTTTCTTAACTGGTGGTGCCGGAATATGTTCAACCTGATCTTCTGTAACCAGCATAGCGCCCATAGCACCCATGGAAACCACCACAACTTCGCATTGATTCCGGATAATCAGCGCGCGGGCTGCATCATCTACATCATCCATTTCCAGTTTTTCAACGCCAACCAGCTGGCTTAGCTCGGTGATATTCGGTTTTAATAAATAAACACCGGCTTCTGTCGCGGACCGCAGTGCATCTCCGGAAGCATCTGCAATAAAACGGGCACCTTGTTTATGCGCAATTTTGGCGACTTGACCGTAAAAATCAGCCGGAGCGCCTGGTGGTAAACTTCCGCTTGCTATGATGTAGGATGGTTTTGGATCAAATTCCTCAATTGTTTCCAAAATAGAGCGAACCTCTGTGGGCATTAACTCTGAACCTGGAACGCCAAAGCGATATTGAAATCCGGTACTGGTTTCCAAAACGTGAAAGTTTTCGCGCGTCCATTGTTTTGTCTCAATAACCAACGTTTCGACACCCTCACTCTTTACCAGTTTGTGTAGGCGTTGTCCTGTTGGTCCGCCGATTGTAAAAATAGCAGTAGGATTTCCGCCCAAACGGTGAATAGCTTTTGCTACGTTGATACCACCACCGCCTGCTTCAAAATTAGGCGTATCGCAGCGAAGTTTGTTTTCCGGTACGATGCGGTCTACGTTAGCACTTTTATCCAATGCCGGGTTAATAGTCAGCGTTACAATGGGTCCGGTAGCCATATTTTTTGAAATAATTTGATATTAAATTGAAACCAGTTACTAACAATCGTGTCTACTTGACGAAATTACGTGAATATAAATAGAAAAGGTACTGACGGGTGTTTCAAATTAAATTATCGCAAATAAAATTGAAACGCTGCATACTTATCCTTCCGTCAGATTCCATCCGCCGTCAACTGTTAACGTTTGCCCGGTAGTAAATTTGGAAAAATCGGACATGAAATAAACTGCGGCTCCGTCAAGGTCTGCGGGCAGCCCAAAACGGCCTCCATTCAAAGTTTGTTTGGCACTGATAAATTCTTCGATCTGCTGCGCTTTATTTTGAGGATTCTCAATAATGGAAGGTGCGAGCACATTGATTCTGATATTGTTCGGTGCATAGGTAGCTGCAATGGATTTAGAAAATCCGATAACCGCCGATTTTGCAGTGGCATAGGCATGTGCTGAAAAATGACCGGGAAAAGGGGAAAAGTCTAATGCTGAACTCATATTCAAAATAGTTCCGCCTTTACCCATACCCAGAAAAGCCTGAACCGCTGCCTGATTGGATAACATCAGTGAGGTTAAATTAAGATCAAGCGTATTATTCCAGCCACTTAAAGTCAGCTGGTGCAAAGGGCCGTCACCATATTTTTTTCCACTTCCGCCGGCCACATGGTACAATCCGTCGAAACTGCCAAATTCCCGGATGCATAATTGAATGGCTTCCAGCGCTGTATTGGGCTGGGTAGCATCTCCTTGCTTGGCACGGGCCTGGCTTCCAAGCTGTAATTCAGCCACCAGACAATTTTCAGGATTGCGACCAACCACCACTACATTTCCAGCATGTTTTACAAAGGCCTTCGCAGCTGAAAATCCCAAACCCGTTGTTCCTCCAATGATGACGATATTCTTACTTGACAGCCAATTTTCCATAACAATTTCAATTTTTAATGCAAAATAGAACTATTGACATAGAATATAAAATAAAAACGCCTTACATATCCATCCGGATTTGTAAGGCGTTAAATATGAGTTTTTAAAATCTAGGCTACCGAACGCAGCAAAGACATAGATGATTTGCTGAATTTCTCCTGCGCATAGTCCAGGGTCATTGTAAATTCCTTGACATCCTTTTGAGACGGAAGGTCAAACATGGCATCTGTCATGATGGATTCGCAGATAGCGCGAAGTCCGCGTGCTCCGAGTTTACAAAGCATTGCCTGATCCACGATGAAGTCAAGAACTTCTTCGGTGAAATGAAGCGTAATGCCCTCCATTGCGAAAAGTTTGCTGTATTGTTTAACCAAAGCATTTTTCGGCTCAGTCAAAATACGGCGTAACGTTTCACGGTCAAGCGGGTTTAAGTGCGTAAGCACCGGAAGACGACCGATAAGTTCAGGGATTAGTCCGAAAGATTTCAAATCCTGAGCCGTTACATAACGCATTAAATTGCCTTTATCAAAAATTTCGATGATCCGGTTATCTCCTGAAAATCCGATCGGACGTGTATTGATACGTTTTGCAATATGGCGTTCGATACCATCGAAAGCACCTCCACAGATAAAGAGAATATTTTCCGTATTGATCGTGATCATTTTTTGGTCCGGATGCTTACGGCCACCTTGTGGTGGTACGTTTACAGACGAACCTTCCAATAATTTCAAAAGTGCCTGCTGTACGCCTTCACCACTTACATCACGGGTGATGGAAGGATTATCAGACTTACGGGCAATTTTGTCCATTTCATCGATATAGACAATACCACGTTCCGCTGCTTCCACATTGTAGTCCGCCGCTTGCAAAAGACGTGTCAGAATAGTTTCAACATCTTCTCCTACATAACCTGCTTCGGTTACCACGGTCGCATCCGCAATACAAAATGGAACCTGTAAAATTCTTGCGATTGATTTTGCAAGATAAGTTTTACCCGTTCCTGTTTCCCCTACCATGATGATATTGGATTTTTCAATCACAACGTCGTCGTCCGTAACGGTCTGGTTAAGTCTTTTGTAGTGATTGTATACCGCAACAGCCAGCGAACGTTTTGCTTCGTCCTGACCTATTACATATTGTTCAAGAAAACGTTTGATCTCAGTCGGAGGAATTGACTTAAGTTTTGGTAATTTAGTTTTCTTGTCTTTTTTATCGTCTTTGGAATTCAATTCTTCCGTAATAACCTGGTATCCCTGAGCAATACAGTGATTGCATATGTGGGCATCAATACCCGAGAGTAACAGTTCAACTTCATTTTTCTTGCGTCCGCAGAACGAACAACTTACTTGTGCCATTGGTGAATATATACAGTTATTGAATTTGCTTTTATTAATCAGGTACTTATCTGAAAACTGATACCGTGAGAAATAGTACCGGATAATGATTTATAACAAAAGTATGAAGGCCATTGTTTCAAAATCCGGAAATTCTAATGAATACTTAATTTATAAAACTAAATAATCGCGTTTAAATTCAAATAAAGACGTTAAACGCACTGACTGACCATGAAGGTTATGATTAGAATCAGAAAACGGAGCAACTTTATTATAAATCAATGCAATGAAAAATTTTTACAAAGTTCCGGCTTTTTAAGTTTGTTACCAAATTCAATATGGAGTGTAAAATAAAAATTGCCCGAAAGAATGCTCTCCGGGCAAATTTTTAATTTTTATCGTCAAAAAAACTTATTTATCGCGAGTCAAAACTTCGTCGATCAGTCCGTATTCTTTTGCTTCATATGCGCGCAACCATTTGTCACGGTCAGAATCGATACCGATTTGCTCAGCCGTCTGTCCTGTGTGGTTAGCCAGAATCTCGTAAAGTTCATGACGAAGTTTCACGATTTCACGCGTTGTGATCTCGATATCAACAGAAGTTCCCTGCGCACCGCCTGATGGCTGGTGAATCATCACACGTGCATGTGGAAGTGCCGAACGTTTTCCGGCAGCACCACCAGCCAAAAGTACCGCACCCATGGACGCTGCAAGACTGGTACAAACGGTTGCCACGTCAGGACGAACATATTGCATTGTATCGTAAATACCCAAACCTGCATATACAGATCCACCAGGACTGTTGATATACATAAGGATATCTTTTTTAGGATCAGCTGATTCTAAAAACAAAAGCTGTGCAACGATTATATTTGCGATGTTATCATCAACGCCGGTTCCCATAAAGATAATGCGGTCGGCCATTAATCTTGAAAATACATCCACTTCACGAAAGTTCATCGGACGCTCTTCAATAACCGAACGGGTCATGTTTTCAACAGTGTGGTTCATGTAACCGTCAACTGTAAGGCCACTCATTCCTAGATGGTGAACGGCATATTTTCTAAATTCATTTCCGTGATTCATGAATAAACTTTAAATTTTAAATTAATATGTAATGTAAAGAGTACATGTTCTGAGAACAAAAAGCTGTTACGCTTAGTTTCGGGATGCGAATATCCTGAATTGTTTCTTTGTTCTTCACAAAATTCATTATTTCATTGAATTTTCCTTGTCTGTTCCGCTTATAATTTGTCGGAAAAACCGAGAAGAGATTCTTTGAATGGTTTTTATCTTGCAAACGTTATCTCTTAGAAGCCAATAATACGAGTAAAATTTAGTCTTTCAGAAATTCATTCACAAAATTTATTCTGCTCTATACAGACTATGAACGATACGATAAGCCCATCAGAAAGAATCCGGCAGCTTCGGGTGCAAAAAGAACTGTCGCAGGAAAATATGGCCGACATGCTTGGCCTCTCGACAACGGCCTACGGTGATGTGGAAAGAGGAAGGACCGAACTTTCTTTTTCGAGACTGGAAAATATAGCCAAACTGCTCGACGTTTCCTTACCTGCCTTACTGGGTTTTGAAAGTAAAACACTTTCAGAAACAGAATGGCTGCGCCAGGAAAATGAAAGATTGTTAGCAACTAATGCTAAGCTGCAAAACGAGCTGGATCAGTGGAAGAAAAGATTTGGTTCTTTGGTTGCAGTTGAAATAGGCAGACAGATTCAGCAGCACCGGGAACCTATTGGATTTTAGGATTTAGCGATTGGCTATCAGCGGTTAGTTTTGCGAAAAACAAAAGAAGTCAACTTTTTAAAAGTTGACTTCTTTAATGTATAACACAATGAAATTCTTAATAATTAAGCAACTTCACCTTTTGCAAGTTTTTCGAATTCAGCAACATCGATTGTTTTTTCATCCGTAGCAACCTGCCCGCGAACGATATCAATGATTTTGTTATCAAACACCTGATTGAATATCTGAGAATAGTTATCACGTTCTTTGTCTGCAAGATAACCAGCCGCAACACGGTCGATCGTGTCAGCCATGCTGTCATCATCTCCATACATACCGAACTGACCGCGAACCATCTGTTTTGTAAATTCAAGAATTTCAGGGTATTCAACTTTAACACCTTCTGAATCTGCAATTTTATTTTTGATAAGGCTCAATTTCAATGATTTCTGGAAATCTTCAAATTGTTCCTCAATTTGCTCACGTGTAAATTTACCTTCGTTTGTACGTTCCAACCAGTCTTTAAGGAATTCGCCAGGAAGGTCAATCTGGATTGAATCAATCAAAGCAGTTTCAAGATCACGACGAAGCAATGCTTCTGTTTCGCGCTCGTAGTTTCCCTTAATTACTTCTGTAACTTTTTCGTTGAAAGCCTCCTCGCTGTCTGCAACGCCAGGTCCGAGTACTTTATCAAAAAATTCCTGGTTTACCTCAGCCGGTGCCGAACGTGTGATATCTTCAACGATCAAAGTGAAATCACCTGAAAGAGAGTCGATATCTTCTTTTTTCTTACCAGTAACATGCGCAATAGCAGACTGGTCAGCGAAAGTGTTCTGAATATCAAAAGTAACAACGTCATCTTTTTTCAGGCCTAAGAATTTAGCCTGATTTTCTTCTGCAACTTGCTTTGTAGGAATTGCAGTACGTGTTGTAAATTCAGATGATTCCTGTTTCAATTCACCGAAAATCATATCGCCCAATTCACTTACTTCCGGGTGAATGCTATCTGCAAATCTTTCACGAAGGCTGTCTACTGTTTTGGTCAACTCGTTTTCGTCAGTCTCGATTGTATAACGTTTTACAGCCGGGATTTCAGAAAGTTTAACTTCGAAATCAGTTGCAACACCAAGGTCGTAGCTGAATTCGAAATCACCTGGTTTGTCCCAGTTTGCTTCTTCTGCTTTTTCACGGTTAGGGATAGGATCACCCACAACCTGTAATTTATTTTCGCGGATATAAGTGCTTACTGCATTACTCAAAAGACTGTTTACTTCGTCCACTAATATGCTTTTTCCATACATGCGCTGGATTACATGGGACGGCACTTTGCCAGGACGAAAGCCTTTTAAATTCACACGTTTCGAATAATCCTTGATGGATTTATCAACCTTAGGCTGATAATCATCTTTGGTTAGCGTAACTTTAAGAGAGGCCAGTGTTGGCGAATTCTTCTCTAATAAAACTTCCATGCTTATTGATATTAGTAAATGTGCTTTTTTAGGTAAAACGCAAAACAAAAATGCCCTCAAAACAGTGTCCTGAGGGCATTTGACGGGTTAATTCGGAGCAGTTCATCTTCTTATTTTCAGATAGGAAACATGACGCCCCGTCAATCCCTTGTTAGTTGTACGGGCGGAGGGAATCGAACCCCCACGCCTTGCGGCACTAGATCCTAAGTCTAGCACGTCTACCAGTTCCGCCACGCCCGCTCTTATTTTCTCTTTAATCTTCAACCCTTGTCGTTGGTTGGGAGTGCAAAGGTAGCAAAGTTTGTTTTAAACATGCAAGCTTTTTGAAAAATATTTTTGAAAAAAAATTTTAATTGAATAATCTCGCTAAAATTTGTTATTTTGGTGAAGCGTACTAATTACTATTAAGCATTGGAGCAACTCGTTGAAACCCTGAGCATAGATCTGGAGCAGGAGCGTAAGGATATCCTTAAAAAATACCGAAGGTTGTTACGGACAGCCAAGCCTTTTTTAAAGGACAATGATGCCAAGTTAATCAAAAAGGCCTTTTATACATCGGTTGAAGCGCATAAGGACATGCGGCGCCGGTCGGGCGAACCATACATTTACCATCCGCTTGCTGTTGCACAAATTGTTGTTGAAGAAATCGGACTGGGTACTACGGGTATCGTTTCGGCTTTATTACATGATGTGGTTGAGGATACGGATATGCGTATCGAAGATATTGACCGCTTATTTGGAAAGAAGGTTGCCAAAATTATCGACGGGCTTACCAAGATATCAGGGCGGTTTGAATATGGTACTTCCCAGCAAGCAGAAAATTTCCGGAAAATGCTGCTCACGCTTTCCGATGATGTTCGTGTCATTCTGGTAAAACTCGCCGATCGCCTGCATAATATGCGGACGCTCGATAGCATGCCACGTGACAAGCAGCTTAAAATAGCTTCGGAAACAATTTTTATTTATGCTCCTCTGGCGCACAGGCTGGGATTGTATAGTATCAAGTCGGAGCTGGAAGAGTTATATCTGAAATATACCGAACCGCAGGAATATCGCGCGATCTCACGAAAACTTAGAGAAACCAAAAGTTCACGTGATCGTTTCATTTCGAAATTCACTGAGCCCATAGCACAGGATCTTGAACAGGCTGGTCTTAATTATATCATTAAAGGCAGGCCAAAATCGATTTATTCGATTTGGAATAAGATGCGGAAGCAAAATAAACCTTTCGAGGAAATTTATGATTTGTTTGCGATCCGGATTGTGCTGGAATCTCCGCAGGAAGGCGACCGTGAAAAGGCACTTTGCTGGCAGGCTTATTCCATCGTGACGGATCATTATAAACCTAATCCGGACCGTTTAAAAGACTTTTTAAGTACTCCGCGCGCCAATGGTTATCAGTCCCTGCACTCGACGGTAATGAGTAAAAGCGGGCAGTGGGTGGAAGTGCAGATCCGGACTTCGCGCATGGATGAGATCGCGGAAAAAGGCTACGCAGCACACTGGAAATACAAAGGCAATGATACCAAAGTCCGGGGTAATATCGAGCAATGGATAAGCCAGGTAAGGGAAACGCTAGAGACGGGGTCAGGTGATAAAACTGCGGCGATCGAGTTTCTGGACGAATTCAGGACAAACCTTTTTAACGAGGAAGTTTTTGTTTTTACGCCCAAAGGAGAATTGAAAGTTTTGCAAAGCGGGGCAACAGCACTGGATTTCGCGTTTGATATACATTCGGAAGTAGGCGTACATTGTATGGCTGCAAAAGTAGGAGGGATTCTGGTTCCGATCAGTTACGTGCTGAATAATGGTGATCAGATTGAAATTATCACCTCCAACAAGCAAAAACCGAACGAAGACTGGTTGCGGATCGTAAGGACATCGAAAGCAAGAGCAAGAATCAAAGACTTTTTGAAAGAAGATAACCGTCGCTATGAAACGGACGGTCGTCAGATGGTTGAAAAAAAGCTGAAAGTTCTTGGTATAGAATTAACTGCAGAGGTTGTGAATCAGCTTCGTGCATTTTTTGAATGCAAAACTGCATCCGACTTTTTCTATAAAATCGGGAAGGGATATGTTCAGCTCGACGAATTAAAAAGATTTAAACGAGACAAAGAAGCAAAAGAAAGGAAAGCAGTCAACACGACCATTGTGCCGCCTATTGAAGGGGCCGACGGGAAAGCTTATACCAAACTGCTCAAAAATATTCATGGAGACAGGGTTGACAGTGATACGTTATTGATCGGTGACGATTTGGATAAGATTGATTATAAACTGGCTCCATGTTGTAACCCGATCGCAGGAGATGACGTTTTCGGGTTTGTGACCATTAATGAAGGGATCAAAATTCACAGGACGACTTGCCCGAACGCTGCCGAATTAATGTCAAAACATGGAAACAGGATCATTAAAGCCAAATGGGAGTCGAACAAAGATGAGGCTTTTCTGGCCGGACTTTATATTTCCGGAACAGACAGGGTTGGTTTGATCAACGACGTAACCAGAATCATTTCTAATGAATTGCATATCAATATGCGTGGATTGACGATTGATACAAAAGATGGTGTTTTCAATGGTGATATTCGTCTTTATGTGCAGGATACCCGTCACCTCGACGTACTTATCAACAAGTTGGAACAAGTTGAAGGCGTGTATACTGTACAAAGATTTGATACAAACCTGACAGGAAACTAGAAAATAGGGAACCATTATGTGTATGACTTGTTAATTAGTTGGTTTATAGTGTGACTAACCCGGCACGCATGAGGGGGGGAAGTGTCACGACATCAAAGCTTCAAATGACTACGCTGCATAATTACCACTGTGATTTAAGAAAAAAAGCATGTAATTTGCGCAAGATTTTCAAAAGATATGCCACAAGCCAGCAAACCAAATTTTGAAGCCGCCAAGAAAATTCTGACGGCTTACCTCGAAAATAAAGGACTTCGCAAGACCCCTGAAAGGTTTGCGATATTGGAAGAAATCTATACCCGTGAGGATCACTTTGATGTAGATGAACTCTACATCAGCATGAAAAACAAGCGTTATCGTGTAAGTCGTGCAACGGTGTATAATACTCTGGACGTACTTGTAGACTGTGATTTGGTAACCAAACACCAGTTTGGGAAAAATCTCGCGCAGTTCGAAAAATCGTACGGAAACAAGCAGCACGATCATTTAATTTGTACGGATTGTCATAAAGTAATGGAGTTTTGCGATCCGAGGATCCAGTCTATCCAGAATATGGTAGGCGAGATGCTTAACTTCAGTGTACTTCATCATTCCCTGATATTTTACGGCAACTGCACAAAAGAAAATTGCCAGAACCGGAAAGAAATTTCGGAAGAGGTATCAGTAGGACACGAAATAAGAGAGTAGGTTTCGATGAGGCGTAGCAGACATTTATGGTTTGTTACGCCTTGTCATTTTAGCAAATAATAGTTTTTAATAACCATTTATTGGATGAAAGTTGACGTATTGCTTGGTCTCCAGTGGGGAGATGAAGGTAAGGGTAAAATCGTGGATGTACTAGCGCCACGTTATCAGGTAGTAGCAAGATTCCAGGGCGGTCCGAATGCAGGACACACACTGGAATTTGATGGTATTAAGCATGTTTTGCACCAGATTCCATCCGGTATCTTCCGCAGTGATATTCAAAATATCATCGGAAACGGAGTTGTTTTGGATGTAATTGTTTTCAAAAAGGAAGTTGAAAACCTGGCTAAATACAATCTTGATCTGGCTGGAAATTTATTTGTTTCCAAAAAAGCATCTTTGATTTTGCCAACCCATGCACTGCTTGACGCAGCGTATGAGCGCTCAAAAGGTGATTCTAAAATCGGTTCAACATTACGCGGAATCGGACCTACATATCAGGATAAAATTGCAAGACTTGGTCTTCGCGTTGGGGATGTTTTGTCTCCTGATTTTGCTGATAAGTACAAGAAACTTGTTGACGCGCATAAGGTTATTCTTGACTTTTATTCTTTCGACTACGCCTCTGTACTTCCTCAGGCAGAAGAAAATTTCTTCGCTGCCGTTGAATTTATGAAGCAGTTTACATTGGTAGACAGCGAGTATGTTATCAATGATGCAATTGCAGAGGGAAAAACGGTTTTGGCAGAAGGTGCACAAGGTTCTTTGCTTGATATCGACTTTGGTTCTTATCCTTTTGTTACGAGTTCAACAACAATGGCAGCCGGTGCATGTACGGGCCTTGGTATTGCTCCAAGCGCTGTTGGCGAAGTATTTGGTATTTTCAAAGCTTACTGCACACGTGTAGGGAGCGGTCCTTTTCCAACAGAATTATTGGAAGAAACCGGTGAGAAAATGCGTAAGGAAGGTCGTGAATTCGGTGCTACAACGGGTCGCCCACGTCGTTGCGGCTGGTTGGATTTGCCTGCTTTGAAATATGCGATCATGATTAATGGTGTTACGCAGCTTATCATGATGAAAGTTGACGTACTGACCATTTTTGATACAATCCGCGTCTGTACAAATTACCGTTTGCCGGATGGTACTTTAACCGACCAGCTTCCATATGATTTATGTGATGATACTGTGGAGCCTGTTTATAAGGATTTTGCAGGATGGCAGCAGTCTCTGGATGGAATTCGTGATTTCGATGCGATTCCGGAAGAATTACTTGCCTATGTTAAGTTCCTGGAAACTGAACTGCAATTACCGATAACTTTCATTTCAACGGGTCCTGATCGCGAAGCGTTAATCACACGTGAAACGACAGCTCTTTTGAACTAAGAAATATTCAGATAAGGGAAAAAGTGCTTGAAACAAACTGTTTCAAGCACTTTTTCCCTTTAATACCTTTTCGTTTTATATTATTCAAGCAGAGATAAAACGTCTTCCCTGGACAGCGATTTTATAAATCCGTCCTCATTCGAAATTAAGTCATCTGCCAGCTGTTTTTTCGTTTTCTGAAGAGCCAGTATTTTTTCTTCAACGGAATTTTTCGTGATAAACTTATAGGTAAATACGGTTCTGTCCTGGCCGATTCTATGCGCTCTGTCTACGGCCTGTGCTTCAATGGCCGGGTTCCACCAGGGATCGAGAATGAAGACATAATCGGCCGCCGTAAGATTTAAGCCCAATCCTCCTGCTTTCAGGGAAATTAAAAATATTTTTATTCCTTCGTTATTCTGGAAGTTTTCCACTTCCGTCTGCCGATCTTTTGTAGATCCGTCCAGATAAGCGTACGTGATTTTCTTCTTATCCAAATAGGCCCGGAATAAATCAAGATGTTTAATGTATTGACTAAAAATCAATATTTTATGATTTTCACTGATCGCAGTTTCCATCTTGTGCAGCACATCTTCAAATTTGCCCGATCCGTCGCTATATTCAGGATCAACCATTTTTGGGTGATTGGCCAGCTGTCGAAGTTTGGTAAGTCCTTGTAAAACAACCAGCTGAGACTTATTTATACCGTCTGTATCTATACTTTGTAAAATCAGATTTCGGTAATATGCCTTTGCCTCTTCATATGCTTTTTCCTGTTCCTCCGACATTTCACAATATTGTATACTCTCTACTTTTGCCGGAAGATCGGTCGCAACCTGTGATTTATGACGGCGTAGAATAAAGGGTTTTATCAGATTGTAAAGACGTTTCGATTTATCTTCATCATTCTTTTTCTCAATAGGAATCTGAAACTCATCACGGAAAAAAGTCTGACTGCCAAGTAATCCGGGATTTACAAATGACATTTGAGACCACAAATCCATTGTGCTATTTTCAATCGGAGTTCCCGTCAAAATCAAACGGTGCGCGGAATTTAACTTTCTTACTGCTTTTGTAATTATGGAAGAAGGGTTTTTTATAGCCTGCGACTCATCCAGAATTACATAGTTAAACCGGAAGGATTGTATCAATTCGATATCCAGTCTTACAATCCCGTATGATGTCAAAATAAGATCAAACCCTTCAAATTGCTCCGTATTTTTTTCCCGGTAAGTGCCCGTGTAGAGCATGACATTCAATTTGGGAGTGAACTTTTTAGCTTCCAAGGCCCAGTTATACAGCAAAGATGTTGGCATGATCAATAAAGATGGCTCCTTAATACCAGCTTCTTTTTGCGATTGTAACAAGGCTAATGTCTGAACTGTTTTCCCCAAGCCCATGTCGTCCGCCAGGCATCCGCCAAAACGATATTGATTCAGAAACTGAAGCCAGTCATAACCTGCTTTCTGGTATGGGCGTAAGGTGCCTTTGAAATACTTGGGCGCTGCTGAAGGATCAATCTGATTAAAATCTCTTAATCTTTCGAGCTTGTTGCTGATTATCGCAGTCGCGAGGCTTTCTTCTTTTAATTCCTGAACCAGGGCCAGGTGATGCATGCGCAACCGGATTTCATCATTATCGCCATGATGCTCAGAAAAGGCAAAGAGCTCCGAATATTTTGTAAACCACCATTCCGGAATAACGGCAATCTCACCATTTGGCAGCGTAAATTCTTTTTTCTGATGCAGGATATAATTCCGTAGCTGGATAAATGGTATTTCATATTCGCCAAACTGAACCCGGGCATTGATATCAAACCAGTCGCGTCCTTCTTCGATCGAAACGTCGAGTGAAGAATAACCGAGAAAGTATCTTTTGGCATCGGAATTATTTTGACGCAGGATAAAGCCGTGTTCGGATAAAGTTTTGGCTTTCCCTTGCAACCAGCTGAATGCCTCGGATTTTGGTAAAAGAACTTGTCCGTTTTTTATGGCAAGCCCCCATTCTTTTAGCAGGTTGAGACTGTGGCGTTCCACAGGAATATCACGTTTGACTTTGTAAAAAGTGTATTCATTACCTTTTTTATCCATAAAAACGCTGGAAGGACTGGCAAAGCTGTCAAACGGGAACGTATAAGTTCCATATTGATAAGCAATCCCAAAAGAAACCTCTCCGTCTTCATATTCGGCAGGAGAAGGTTCTTCACTATCAGCTTCGGCAAAAAGCAGGGCCGGCGTATTTTTTGCTTTAATGGCAACGTCTGCAATGGTCAGGATAGGTTTCGGGGCTGTGGAAATATTCCTGATATCAAAGCCTCGCGACACCACATCATAGGAAGCTATAAGTGGTGCGACAAAACGTTCATAATAAGTTTCCTCTACTTTTTGTGGAATCGCAATGAATTTCTTTGCCAAAAAGGGTTTTATTTTTTTGCCATCCACATTACCCTCAAAATGATACAAATGGCCTTCAACGATTAACCAGGCAGGTTCTTCGCATAGAATAATGGCGTTTTTATATTGAAATTCCAGCTTCTGGCCTTTATGTCGGATCGCAGGGAAATAGTGCGTATTGTCTTCATTCCGCATGAAATGAAAGCGGATAGTGGCCTTTTCATTTTCCCATTCCACCGGTTTCCAAAGCGGATTTCCGTCACTGCCCATGATGAAAAGATCTTTTCCCGACAATTTGGAAAGGATGCGCGCCTTGCTATTTTCCAGATAAGCATTAATAGCTTCCTGAATTACCTTGTCACCTTTTTGAGCATCATATATTTTGAGGAAGAAATCAACCGGAGTCAGTCTTTTGGTATTGAATTTCTTTAAAATAGTGTCCTGCTGTATGTCGTCAATAAGACTGACGAGTTCAAAATCGGTGGCGTCAAGACCTGTACTGAACTCTTCAATGTTTTTAGAGGAAATATTTTGTATCTGATATGAGAAATCGCCCTGAGCATTGAGTTGAACTACAAATGATTCAAAAATGTAGCCCAGATACTCATGATCCAGGATTGAATAAATAATCTTAAAGGGTTCAGAGGTAGATACTTTCATGAGATTCAGTTCGCAAAACGATGACGCAGCGCTCGAAAGCTATCCATTCACGAGATAGTTCGCTTCGTTGGAATTTGAAAAATATCAAATATAGGATAAACAGGGGCAAAAAAAAAGACTTCCTTTTGGGAAGTCTTTTTCGTGATGTACCGGGGACGGGAATCGAACCCGTACGAGCCTTACAGCTCACAGGATTTTAAGTCCTGCGTGTCTACCAGTTCCACCACCCTGGCATTAGCCCACCTTCAAACAAGTTTGTCGGTTTTTATGAGAAAAAGCACCGTTTCCGGTGCTTGCTATCTCTGAGCAGAAGACGAGGTTCGAACTCGCGACCTCAACCTTGGCAAGGTTGCGCTCTACCAGCTGAGCTACTTCTGCGTTTCTGGTGTTTCGTTATTTGATTAACGTGGTGCAAAGGTAGTCATAGAGGGTATTCGACGCAAGTGTTGAGAGAAAATATTTTTCAAAAAAAAATCAACATTTTTATTAACAAATTGTAAATCATGATAGTTAGCGACGAAAATAATTTTAAATTTTTTTAATCAAAGTGTGTATTAAACATGAATAAAGCCTGGAATATGGATTTCGATGTTTTTGAAGCATAGATTCTGACACGGTTCGGCAAGACTATCCTAACATTTATTTCTGAAATGAAGAAAATTTAAGAGAAGATGCACTTTTTGCAATTTCCGTATTTCAGGCTATTTGCAGTGTTTAAATTATACTGTCAACCGTTTGTCCAAATTCAGTCCGGTACTTCAATTTTTGATTACCTTTGTATAGTCTGGAAAATAACGAATAATCTTTTCTGCCGCCTGATATATCAGATTTGATGTCTTTGTGCCAGCCTTATCAAATTTAATTTAAAATAAATTTTCATGTTTTCTAGCGAAGTTCTGTTTTTTGGTGGTTTCCTTCTTGTGATAAGCATCATGCTCCTGTTGGATTTGGGAGTATTCAATCGTAAAGATCATGTTGTTAAATTTGGTGAAGCAGCCGGCTGGACGGTTGCGTGGATTGCCCTCGCGCTCGTCTTCTACCTGGTTATCAATACGCATGGAGACCTTGTTCATGGCGTTGATAATTACGCACAGCTTGAAACGATAAAATCAAAATATGCGCCTCATCTGACACTGATCCCCGGAGACTTTGAGGGGAGCCTGGAAATATATCGTAAGAATATGTCTCTTGAATTTATCACAGGTTACTTGCTGGAATATGCACTCTCTGTTGATAATATATTTGTCATCATCCTGATCTTCGCTTCTTTTGGCGTAAGGGCCAAATACTACAAAAAAGTACTTTTTTGGGGTGTTTTAGGGGCTATTATCATGCGTTTTGTATTCATTTTTGTAGGTTCAGCACTTATTCAGCGCTTCGAATGGATCATTTATCTTTTTGGTATTCTTCTCGTCTATCAAGGCGGTAAAATTTTCTTTCAGGGCGATGAAGATGAAAAGATCGATCCGGCCAAACATCCGGTTGTCAAGTTTGCATCGAAATACCTTCCTGTTTTTCCCCGATACGTTTACGAACATTTCTTTGTAAGGAAAAAAGGTAAATGGATGGTTACCCCGCTTTTTGTGGTCGTCCTTATTGTAGAATTCACTGATTTGATTTTTGCGGTAGACTCTGTACCGGCGGTGTTTTCTGTAACAAAAGATCCTTACGTTGTTTTCTTTTCAAATATTTTTGCAATCATGGGACTTCGTTCTATGTTCTTCTTCCTGAGCAATATTATGGGCTTATTCCGGTTCCTGAAATATGGTCTTGGCGTACTGCTTGTATTCATTGGAGGTAAAATGCTGGCTCATAAGCCATTGGAAGCTATGGGTTTTGAAACCGTTTACTCGCTTTATATAATTTTGGGCATTCTGGCTGTCAGCATTCTTGCGTCGGTTGTTTTCCCGGAAAAAAAAGAAAACGTTGACGAACTCGTATCCAATACTTAGGGGATAAGGATCGTTTTAGACGCTATGAACCGAATCCTTAAAGCTTATTTAAAACGCCTGACCAACCTCAGTACGCGCAACAAATCTCTTTTATTGAACAGTTTGCCTGCTGAACAGTTTCTGGATTTAAATGATATTGATTTCCTGCTGGGAAAATCGTCTTTCGAGTTTATCCAGAACCTGATTCAGAGAAAGGCACGTCTCCCGCTATGCGATATACAGGATCCGCGCTATGAGAAAGTAAATGAGGTAAGTAAACGTTTGCGGAAAATTGCGCGTACAGAGCACTTTATAGAGGAGGAGCGGGGATCCCGGGATTTATATATTGGTTATCCTTTTGTAAAAGGTAAGCTCTCGGATGGAACACCTATTCATGCGCCTTTATTATTTTTTCCGGTGACGTTGCGCATTGACAGAGAACAATGGTGCCTGTTTGAAAGAGACGATATTGGTGTGACGCTGAACCGGAGTTTTGCGCTTGCTTACGCACATTTTAACGAAGCAGTCGTTACGGATGATACACTTGAAAAATCTTTTGAGGATTTTTCAAAAGATATATTAGAGTTTCGGACGCAGCTATACGAATGGCTGAAGGAAACACCTTTCAGGATTAATTTCAATCAACAGCTTTTTGAGGATAAAATCCAGCCTTTTGACGTTCAAAAGGCGTCGGACTTACAACTTCTTGAAAAAAATGGAGAATTAAAACTTTTCCCGGAAGCTGTTTTGGGTATTTTTCCACAGGCAGGTTCCTACCTCGTACCTGACTATGACCGTTTGCTGGATATGTCCGAAGAGGCGTCTTTCCAAATGTTGTTGTTGCAGAACGAAATTGATGCAGACGCAGATTATGAAGAACCGGGCGAATTAGTTTCCGAAGAGCAGCTGCCAAATATAAAAGAAGAGCAGATCCTGACGCCCTTTGCGGTGGATGAATCTCAGGAAATTATTATCCGTTCTGTCAAGTCTGGGAGATCAGTCGTTGTACAAGGCCCGCCGGGTAGTGGAAAATCTCAGCTCATATGTAATTTGATGGCAGACTTTGCTTCGCAAGGGAAGCGGGTTTTACTGGTTTGTCAGAAACGAGCGGCACTGGACGTTGTATTTCAACGATTGAAAACAGTGGGCATGGATCCATTTGTTGCTCTGATACATGATTTCAAGAATGACCGGGCAGAATTATACCGGCAGTTTGCTACCCAAATAGAAAATGTTGAGTCCTATCGGCAACAGAATTACAGTTTGGATGCTGTATTTTTAGAGAGGCAATTTACCCAGGAAAGCCGGCAGATTGACCGCACCGTAACCGAGCTGGATTCTTTCCGGACCGCCTTGTTTGATGAGTCGGAATCAGGAGTTTCGGTAAAAGAGTTGTATTTAACGAGTGATCTGAAAGGCGAATCGGTTGATTTGAAAGATGTGTACCGTTCTTTTCGTCTCGATCAATGGGATGATTTTAAAAAGCGGCTCAGGATATTCGTACAATATAATTTACGCTTCGATAAAAAACACGATTGGTTTAAGCGAAGAAGTTTTGCCGCATTTACTATTGGAGATCTGCGCAGTATGGAGCGGATGCTTTCAGACTGGCCGCAAGCTTATCAGCATCAGACGGAGCAGTTTACAAAAATAGCCGGAAGACCTTTTTCGGGAGATTACATCCGATCCCGAAATGAGATCCATGAAAGATTATCCGACATTTCGGAATTGATAGAAAACGATCAGATATATTCACTTTTTAAAAAATATCTCTTTTCAAAAAACAACAGTGCGGAACGTTTAGCCTTTATCCGGCAGACAACCGATGCCTTGGAAGGTTTTTTGGAAGATGGGATTGAAGCTACCTTAAAACGGTCGGAGCTTTCGATATTTCGTGGACAGTTAAAAAAAGCGATTGAAGCAAAACAGTCTTCGGTTTCTTCCGTCTGGTGGAATTTATTTGGCAGTGAGAAATCCGTTGTAACCGAGGTTAGCAATAAGAATGGATTGACCGTTTCTGCGGAAGATCTGGAAAAGCTGGATTTACGGGTTCGAAACCGAATTGAGCTTGAAAGCTGGCTGGATAATGTTTTACTGGATTTTGATGAAAAACTTCTGCCATTCCATGCTTCTTTTGAACAGCAATATATCGGTTTCTTTCAAATTGCAGAAAAGGCTGCTGATGCTGTTTCTCGTGCAGCGATGAAGCCGTGGAATGAAGTTATCGTGTATCTGGCAACGGAAACCGGTGGTGCAGATTCTTTCAGACAAAAAATTGAAAAGTTGCGTGCCTGGATAAATTCCTGGAACCGGCTTGAAGAAATAATGAGTCCGTTTTTGCTGTCTGAGCAAATAGAAAAACTGATTGAAAATCCGGATTTATACAGTAACCAGCTTATAGTTTCTCTGCAAAGGGATTTTGATTCCCTGGTTGAAATGGATCGTATTGGTCTGGAAATGAATGTGCATGAGCAATTGGTAACGAAGCGGATTATTGAAAAAAGTGAAAAATTGAATTATACATTTGCAGATGAGTCTCTTGCACTTTTTGAAAATAGCATTTCGCTGGAATGGATTCAGCATATTGAGACCAGATATCCTGAATTAAGAGCCGTAACTTCGCTTAAAATGCAGCAATGGGAAGCGCAGTTGCAGGAAAGTATAAGTGTGAAGGAAGGATTGAGCCGTGATATTTCAGGAATCAAATTACGTGAAACTACGTATAAAAATATAGAAAAAAACCGGCTCGGAAACAGAGTAACTTACCGGGAGTTGAATCACCAGGTAACGAAAAAACGTAAAATCTGGCCGATCAGAAAGTTGCTGGAAAATCATTCAGAAGATGTATTTTCTTTAATTCCTTGCTGGATGGCGTCTCCGGAAGCGGTGTCTGCTATTTTCCCTATGGAAGCCGGACTTTTTGACCTCGTTATTTTTGATGAGGCGTCCCAATGTTATGCAGAATATGGCTTGCCGGCTGCATTTCGCGGAAAACAGCTGGTTATAGCGGGCGATAGCAAACAGCTTTCGCCGAGTGATTTGTATAAAGTGCGCTATGAAGAAAGAGGAGAGGAGCAGGATGCGGAAGTGGCGCTGGAAGTTGCATCTTTGTTGGATCTCGCTGCGCAAAGTTTGGATCAATATCAGCTTTCCGGACATTATCGCAGTTTGTCGTTGGATCTTATCGACTTCTCCAATCATCATTTTTACAAAGACTCCTTGAAATTATTGCCGGATTTCAATCTGATAAACAACCAGGAACCAGGTATCAGTTATATCAAAACAGAGGGTGTCTGGAAGCAAAATACCAATCTTGCCGAAGTGGCCAAAGTGGTGGAGCTGGTATCAGAGCTTAGGGCGACAGGGAAAAGTCTGGGCGTTGTAACATTTAACTTCTTCCAGCAGCAGGCTGTTCAGGAGGCGTTGGAAAAGGAAAACATCACAGCCGCAGGGTTGTTTGTCAAAAATATTGAAAATGTCCAGGGCGACGAACGGGATATTATTATTTTTTCAATGGGTTATGCCCCGGATGAAAAAGGAAAACTCTCCGTACATTTTGGAAGTTTAAATATGCAGGGCGGCGAAAACCGGCTAAACGTGGCGATTACCAGAGCACGTGAAAAAATATATTTTGTGACAAGCGTTTTGCCATCCCAGTTGCAGACAGACCAGGTCGCCAATCAGGGACCGAGATTGTTGAAAGCGTATCTTCAGTATGCGCTCGAAGTATCTGAAGGAAATTATAAACCCAAGCCGCTGCCAACAGAAAGATTCAGATCCAACTGGCTATTAAAAGATCGTTTGGCTAAATTAAAACCGGATTTACATAAAGAGCTTCCTTTTTCGGATTTGACCATAAAAAAAGAAGGGGTATATAAAGGTCTGATTCTGACGGACGATGATTTGTATCACCGAAGTAAATCGTCAAAGGAACCACACGCTTATTTACCCCTTCTGCTCCGACTTAAAAACTGGCCTGTGCGGCGAATTTACAGTCGGGAATACTGGACTGAATCGATGAACTTATCAGATTAAAGTTCTTTGATCCGTATATTTTTGAATGACACTTTATTGCCGTGATCCTGCAAAGCAATTTTACCTTTTTGCGCGATTCCGAAACCGTCCCAGGTTTTGAACTTGCTGTTAGCAACCAGTTTTTCCCATTCAGGGCCCATTGTTGAGAATTCAACCAGTTTTTTACCATTCAGCCAGCTTTCTCCGTGACCATTTTTGATGATAACTTTCGCTTTGTTCCATTCACCGGCAGGTTTCGTAACTGTGAAGTCGCTTGGCGGAAGCATGTCATATAAGGACGCAGATTTGTGATTTCCGTCTTTTCCTGCTTTTGCATCCGGGTGTTTCACATCATCCAGAATCTGAATTTCAGGGCCGGTAGAATAAGGGCAGCAATATTTTTTGTCCTCAATTACGTGATAGATAATACCGCTGTTACCGCCTTCGCTGATTTTCCATTCAAGTTCCAGTTCGAAGTCACCGTACTCTTTATCTGTTACTAAATCTTTTCCACCTTTTTCAGCAAGTACAATAGCGCCGTCTTCAACTTTCCATCCCGGATTTACTGATGATTCCTGCCAGCTATGCCATCCATTGGTTGTTTTACCGTCAAATAACTTTACCCATTTTCCTTTTTGTGCTTGTGCTTCGTTTCCGATAAGGGTTAGTGAAAATAAGGCGATTAAGGCTGTTTTGCCTAATCCTTGCCATTTTGTCAAATTCATGTGCTATATTTTTAAAAGTTTTGGAACACAATATTAAGTACTTTTAGCCTTGGAACTACTTAAAATTGCATTAAACTTTGGGGCGTTCTGAATTTCAATTGTTTATAAAATTTGAAAACCAAATAAATTATGGCTTCAATATTTTCAAGAATTGTCAGTGGTGAAATACCTGCACACAAGATTGCCGAGAATGACGAATTTTTATCATTTCTTGATGCCTTTCCGATTGCAAAAGGTCATACGCTGGTTATTCCAAAAAAGGAGATCGATTATATTTTCGATTTGGATGACGACGTGTATTCGAGACTATTTCTTTTTGCAAAAAGTATCGTGCCGGCTTTGGAAAAAACTGTTCCGTGCCTGCGAATCGGTGTCAGTGTCATTGGGCTGGAAGTCCCTCATGTACACATTCACCTGCTTCCGCTTAATACCATGGGGGATGCAGATTTTAGCAAAAAAATAAAAATTACACAGGAAGAGCTTAAAGAATTGGCTGCTCAGGTCAGAAATAATTTAACTGATCATCCCTGATCTGAGCCTGGACTGCTTATTGTAGAGAGAAGTTCTTTCTCAGACCAAGTGAAAATCCAAAGTTATTCGGATACAATTCCCCTTTATCTCCTGCAAAGGATCCGGTAAGTGTCGAGCCTCCAAAGAGTTTCAGATTTGTTTGTAGCGACAGGATACCGGAGAATTGCGTAGGAGTGGAATCAAATGGAAGATCATACGTTCCCGAATTGCTGGAATAAGATAGTTTTGTCTGCCATAATATGCGACGAAACACAGTGCCACGCAACCCGGTATGGAACACCATCACGCGATTATTACTGGTAAAAAAATATGCAGGCCATTTCCAATAGGTATCGGTGGTTGGTGTAATGAAAGGAGTACCAATGGTACGATCATAATAGGACCAGCCATCTCTTACCTGTCCGTGATTAAAGTAATTATCCCGGCCGATAATTGTTGCAAGATCCCAGATACTTCCGCCCTGATGTTTGGTGTACAGAAACTCAAAGACCATCTCGTTCAGCTCGAAATTTGAGCCATAGGAATTCTGTTTTTTGATACTGATTCCATTTAATCCGTCCTGAAAGTTATTCATGGAAAATAAAGATCCGTCTTCATAGATGTTTTGACGATACAACATCCAGCTATATTCGTAACCCTGATAACCAATCGCTAAGTCGACAGTTCCCAGGTGATTACCAACTCTGTTGTTATAATCGAAAGCCGTAAAACCTTCATCGTACGGATACATTTTCCCTGTTACAGCCCTTATATAATTTTTAAATCCGGTAGGCATCTGGCCGTTGCTCGTTTCGAACGGAGTTTTGCCTCCCCACTGCACCTGATGATTCAGACCGCCATATAATTTAAGTCTGCTTTTCTCATTCCCTATTCTTAAATAAAGCGCTTTCTGATGCAGTTTCAGATTACTGGTAAAAGTCCTCCCGGTTTCGAATAATCCATCTGAATAAAAAGCATTAAAAGATAACCAGCCTTTTGTAAAAGGAACGCCAACAAAGCCTCTGGTTCCTATTTGAATTTTGGGAATAGGCATTGCGTTTCCTGACCAGGCATAGGATCCGCTGCTCAGTGTTGAATCTGATAGACCAACCCATTGTTTTTTACGTCCTACAAATAATTCCCAGTTTTTAAATCTCAACGTTGCATAGGCCTGAGGAAGCAATAGTTTCTGGTCATTCCCAAAGTTTCCGACGGCTTCCATACCTACTCCGGCTCTCCAGTTACCATGTCCTGAAGCAGAAATGTTCCATAATTTATCAAACCCAACGCGTACTGCGCCATAGGATCCTTTTTTTGGGATAGTGCCAAATTGGTTGGCATGCATCCAAAATGGTGTACGATCCATAGAAGATCCCATACCATATACCTCAACATAAGCACCCGCAGAATCGGCCATTAATTCCTGGTGTGTCTGTATGCTTTGCGAAAAGACATTTTGGCTGGTGAGAAAAATGAAAAATAAAAAAATATGATAGTGTGTTTTCATAAAGTCTGGTATTACCAGTTACGTATAGGGTTAGACAAAAAAACTATGGAACTCAAAAGTATGAATATCTTTTCTGATTCAGTATTTGTATTAGTTCAAAAATCCTGATTTTCTTACACCTAAAAAAACGGCAACAGAATTAGGGTAAATTTTACCTATGTCCGAAGCTACCCCGGCAAATACTGTTGCTTTCAAAATTCGTAGTGTTTTTTCTCCGCTCAATAGTAACGAAATCTGGTTTATTTCCGAAGAAAACGGATTCAGGTAGGTTCCGGAATTTCTTGAATAAGTACCTTTTAATATAATGTTAATTTCTGATAAAGAACCGTTTATAGCTGTATGAAATGCTTGAATTCTATTATTGTTGGTAAACTGGCTATTGTTTTTTGGTAAATCGGTATTCGTTAAGCCGGCGAGAGGAACTAAGGGTGATCCTATACCGGAACCATAATATGACCATCCTCTCTGATATATATAACTATTGTAATAATCAGCAATTTGTGAAATTACCAGTTCAGAAGGATTAAATTTATTTTTTTGACTGTTTAAGGATAAATATTCGAAATTAATGGAATTTATCCGGAAAAACGATTTCTCTCCTGCAGAACGATCACTTCTGCTAATTGTTACACCGTTGAGTCCGTCAGCGATATTAATAATTTTAAAGAGAGACCCATTCTCATGTATATTGTTTCGATAGACGAAAAATCTCAATTTTTTAATTTTGATCTCCGCAGCGATGTCAGATGTTCCAAAATTACTTCCTACCTTTTTTCGGTTTAAGGTTTTACCGGTCAGAATATGCCAATACGCTTTTGACAAATTTAACTCTTCTACGGGCATAATTTCACTTTCTCCTCCCCAAAGAACCTGATGATTCATTCCGGCGTATACCTTTATCGGAGATCTATATCTTCCTAAACGAAAATACAGTTGTTTTTGATGAAAGTAGGTGTTGGGAACAGTGGTAACTGAACCGTAGTTAATCCTGCTTGGCCCCAGTATTCCCTCTGAAATAGATCCCTTTACAGATAAAAAACCGTCAAATGCAAGGGGTTGAAACTCAGCGACGGCTATTTGAAACCGGGGAAAAGGTCTTGCATTGGCAGAGTTACTGAGTGAACCTGTCCCAAGTGATGAATCTATCAGGCTTACCATATTCTTTTTCTGCCCGAGCAGGAATTCAACGGGGCCAAGCCTGGCAGCGGCATAGAGATCAGTAAAAAAGACATCTCCCTTTTTTGAATAATTGGTGATGAGTTCCACTCCACCGGACCACTGCAATAGTCTTGGATTGTTTGGATTGTAAATTTTATAAACGCCCCACTGACCTGATGTATAGAAATTTTTAGCAGGAATCGTGCCATTGGTGTTTGCACGCATCCAAAAAGGAGTCGGGCCATTGGATCCGGAGACCATTAGAGATAAATTAACAGTAAGGGTAGAATCCTGACCGTTAGCACAAAAACAATACATGATCCCCAGAGCAAACAGAAGTGGCCTCATTAAATTCATTTACTATTCAAAACTTTGGGTCGCAAGTTAGAAAAAAACAGGAACTAGCAATATCACCGTTACGGATGTTTGTAAAACGATGATTTACCCACTTATTGAGATATACGTCGTTTGCTCCGGAACGGATTATCAGATTTCAAGAAGTAACGTGATATTTGGTTAATTGAATACAAATTGGGGTAATGTTGATCCAATAGGATCATTTCCCAAATAATATAAATTCAAATTGGTAAAAAAGGTTTGCAATGATAAATTTTGTTTGGAAATATACTGGTCAATTTTTAACAGAATATTTGATCTTTGATTATCTTTGGCATACAACACGCTATAAATATTTAAGAATGCTATACAACTATACAAAAACAGCTGTACCAACTGATGTTTCGGATGGAAAGCACAATTTTTTTTCTTTAAATAGTGTTATCAAGTTATTTGTTGATAATATTTCCTTAAAGTCCTCTCTGACAATACCTACAAGGAGAAATGCAGTTTTTTCGCTGCTTTTACTTGATGGAATTACAGCCGTAATGGTATGGGTCATTTTCTACAAGTATCGTTTCGGATTGCTTCACAAAGATTTTCTATGGAATTTACAATTGCTTGGCTGGACTGATGTCTTGCTTGGGTTGTTCATAATTCCTTTTGCATGGTGTTTTTTGTATTATTTATCTGGAACCTACTTTGATCTTTATAGAAAGTCCAGGTTTGATGAAATAAAGAGAACGCTTGCTTCTTGCCTTTTAGGGACAATAGTAATTGCCATTATAGCATTTTCAAATGATGCAACAGACCTTGAGTATTTTGCTAAATCAACAGGAAGATATATTCTGCTTCACACAGTTTTTACCCTATTGGTAAGAATGTTTTATTTAGCGATGATTCATTCCAACGTCGTTAAGGGTAAGGTAAGGTTTAATACGCTGATTATAGGAGGAAATGATAATGCGATAAATGTTTATAAGAAAATGATGGCTGGTAACAAACATCATAGTAATCATTTTAGCGGATTTGTTTATTCTTCTTTGGAGAGTTCTAACGGCATGAACAAATTTCTGAGACAGTTAGGGACGGTTAATGAGTTGGAGAAAATTATTGATGAGCATTCTATTGAAGAGGTAATTGTTGCTGTTGATAGTGATGAACATGATTTGTTAGAAAGCATTCTGCTTCAGCTTAGTTACCGGCCTGTGTATGTTAAAATACTCCCGGATTTGTATGATATTATTTCCGGATCTGTCAAAGTAAGTAATATTTTTGACGATACACTTTTTATTCACATCAGTCCCAGACTTATGCCCGACTGGCAAAAAGTTTGTAAAAGGATGGTTGATATTTTTGCTTCCATTTTCGCATTAATCATGTTATCACCAATATATTTATTCTCCTCTATAAAGGTTCTTTTATCTTCCCCAGGCCCAATTGTCTATCGCCAGGAACGCGTTGGATTATATGGGAAAATATTTAAGATATATAAGTTCAGGTCAATGGTTATTGATGCTGAGGTATCGGGTCCGTCATTATCAAGTACAGGGGATCCAAGAATTACCAATTGGGGGCGTATAATGCGTAAGTACAGAATAGATGAACTTCCTCAGTTTTTTAATGTGTTAAAAGGAGATATGAGTTTAGTAGGTCCACGTCCTGAACGACAGTACTTTATCAACATAATTTCTGAGACTCATCCTCAATACCGATATTTACATAAAGTCAGGCCTGGCCTGACATCATGGGGAATGGTAAAATATGGTTATGCGGAAAATGTAAAGCAAATGGTTGAAAGGATGAAATTTGATATTTTATACATAGAAAATTGTTCTCTTGTTTTAGATTTTAGAATTATTCTTCACACAATTTTCACGGTTATTAAAGGGAGTGGCAAATAAACCGTATTGGGATTATATATTTCGCTAGTTGTAGTAAATGAATAAAAATTTAGTTATTGTCCAGCAATATCTTTCTTGGAAAGGCCATTACAAACAATATTTTGAGAATCTTCTGGATCTGAAATATAATTATTTGTATGCATCAAATACCCCTCAGAAATATGAAAATGCTATCTGGATCAAATCCGATTTTGATCCAGAAAAAGCGTTAACAATTAAATCAAAAATAAAGGGAAGGTTTCTGGATTCTTTCAACGCTTTTAAATATTTAGCAAAGTCAGAATTCAAGATAATACATCTCATTGAATTTGAACCGTTAACTTATTTGCTATTCTCTTCGAGGTTAAGTAAAAGCTCCTTTCTTGTGATAACTATCCATTCAAGTGATCGGCTCCATTACAGTAATTGGATTAATAATCAACTATCTGGTTTTCAGCGAAGGCTTGTAAATAAGGCCTTAAAAACGGCTATTACATCCGGAGCTCATATTGTTACGCATTATGAATGCCATAAGGAAAGTCTCCTGAAAGTTATTGGAGATGAATTTGAAGGGCAGGTATCGGTAATTAACTATCCAGCTTCTGAACCAGAAATTGACAAAGCCAGAACCTTCAAAAATGTAGATTCTCCTAAGTACCTTATATATGGTCAGATAAGGGAAGATAAAGGGATTTATGAATTTTTGCTGGATGAATCAACTAAAAATTTAAACATAACGATAGCAGGGAAGATAGTAGACAGACGGATTCTGAAATTTACGGACCGCAATAATCTTAAGATAATCGATAAATTTTTAAGCGAACAGGAAATAAATGAATTAGTTGAGAGAAATGATTTCATGTTGCTGCCATACCCAATAGAATATACAAATGGGGCGGGTACTTTTAAAGATAGTCTTGCCAAAGGAATGCCGGTTATTTGCAGTAAAATCCCAATTTTTGATGAAATCATAGGGAAATATCAAGTTGGACTAACATTTGATCAGCCAGAAGATATTGAAGAATTAGTACGAACTGTTTCAAATAAGAGATATGAGAAGCTTTCTCAGAATTGTATCACATATTCACAGACTTATAATTGGGAATACATGCAAAAATTGTATTTTGATATTTATAATCGTCTGCTTGGTTTAAATAATTAGCAGATTGAAAACAAGAATTTAATCTGCTAGTTTATGAAAGTTCGACTGTTAGTTTTGAATATTTTATTGGGTATCAGGTATATCCGGATTTATTGTAACACCAATATTACAGACGTAACATTTATTGATAATATGGTCATAAAAAAAAGGTTAGTATCTTTAAGTAATCTAAAATACTAACAAAATTAGGTATGGGGAGTAACGTGGAATTGGTGGAGGAAGATTATCAATCTTACAAATGGTATTTTATATTATTGTTTAATGTATTTATTACGTTCATTCTTATTTACTGTGCTAAAAATCAATTCCTTCCCTTTACAAATCATTTTATTCCGGATGCAACTTTCTACGAAGATCATGTTATGTATTCTTTGGATAGAGGTGTAGCGAACGGTTTTACCTCTTTAAATAAATTGCTCTATTCGGTTGGGCCACAATCTTTCCTATTCTACAACACAATCTTACTTCTTTTATCGGTTCGATTATGCACATCTTTTAAGGTATTCAATAGTAAAGCGGTTACTTGGGCAAGAGCTGTTATAGTCTGTAATCCTTACTTTCTAATATCGGTTTTAGGACCAAGTAAAGAATGTAATCTTACTTTTTTATCCCTGTTTTCAATTTTTTTCTTTTTAAAGAGAGATGTTGCATTCAAATTTATAGCCATAATTGCAGCAATTGGGCTTATTGCCATTCGTCCACAATTTGGCTTGTGTTTACTTTGTGCCTATGCAATATATTTACTCTTGCCTCTTATTAAGAGTCCTACCTTATTGTGTATTTTTATTCTGATTGGCTACTTTGCGTTAAATTCTATCCCTGCTGTAAACAAACTGGTCATAGAAAGTCAAGGTGGAGAGGATTTACCTTATTTTAAATCGTCATCAATCTACGAGCTAGCCGTAGCACTTCAGTTGATGAGTATGAATCCTATTCTACAAATTCCAGCCTTTATTGCTAAGATGTGTTTGGTTATGTTCACGCCGATAGCCAGGCCTAATCCAATTACGTCTAGCTCCATACCTCTGCTAGATTGGGGCTATACAATTATGGCCAATATTCTGTTTCCATTGAACTTTGGTTTCTTGCTATTATTCCTGTACCCAAAACTAACAAAGAGACCCGAGATTAGTGAGGAAGCGCAGTTATTGCTAATTTACGCTTTTCTGGGTGTTTTAAGCGTTATAATCAGCCCGGCGATTCAATTTAGGTATTTGTTTCCTTATGCCCCTATATTGGCAGCCTGTTTTACTTTGCATAGAGTTAAGATTAGGAATAGAATTTTTATCACCTCACTTTTTTTCGCAATCACTGTTTTTTTTATCACTGCCATCTGGTTACCCAAGTCCTGGGCTCACGCTGATGTTATTCCTGTATTTCTATCGTGGTTGTAAAAGTTGAGATAAGCACCTATCTTAAATTATGTCAGACTTAACAAAATCGTTTTCAGTTTTAATGAGCACATATCGTGCTGATAATCCTTCTTTTTTAAGACAAGCACTTCAAAGTATTTTTGATCAGACCTTATTGCCTAGTCAGGTCGTTCTGGTTGTTGACGGTCCAATATCTGATGCTTTAGAAATTGTCATCTTAGAGTTTGAGCAGTTATATCCAAAGATTTTAGACATTCATCGTCTTAAAGAAAATTCCGGTTTAGGTCCGGCTTTGAATTTTGGCTTACTTAAATGTAAATATGAGTTAGTAGCTAGGATGGACTCGGATGATATAAGCTTAAAAGACCGTTTCCAGAAACAGATAAGTTATTTCGAAATGAACCCCAACCTGGCCGTGTTAGGAGCAGATGTCGAAGAGTTCAGCAAAACTCCAGGTGATCTTAATCGTGTGAACAAATCGCCTATTGCATCTGAGGTATATCAATACTCCCGGTGGAGAAATCCAATAAATCATCCGGCAGTTGTTTTTAGAAAATCAGCAGTACTTTTCTGTAACTCATATGAAGACGTACCTTACTTCGAAGACTATTACCTATGGATTAATCTTCTTCACAAGAAGTACAAGTTTGATAACCTTCAGGAAGTTTTAGTATTGTTTAGAAATGACATGGATACGATTGGAAGAAGGCATGGCTTATCTTATATAAAGCATGAAATTAATTTTTTAAACAAAGCTTACAACAATTCATATTTAGAACTTCCTTATTTTGTTTTAGGATTTATGATTCGACTTCCTTTACGGATTATGCCTAAAAGTTTATTAAGCAAATTTTATCATTTTTTTCTGCGGAAATAGCTGTATTGATTAATTTGGCTTGATTAAGAGTTTTATTAAAATAAAATTATAAAATGCTTAAATACGTTATAAAATTGATGATGTATCGGAAGCTTTAACAGATAATATGGCAAATTTTCTGGTAAAGGAGCGCCTGTTATCTCTTCGATCTGTTCTTTTGATTTGATCTTGTATCTAACCAAAATTTCGATAAGACTTAGTTTAGTTAAGAAGTTATTTTTTGCGAAAAGCTTATGTTTTTCTGCCATGTAAATAAATTCTGTTAACACCGTCTTACCGCTAATAGCACTGTTTGTTACCTGTGTGTCTAGTCCTGCGGAAGTATCAATTAAAAAATCCTTGATGAAAACGATCTTTTTATTTTTCTGCGTATATTCATAGTAGAATAAAACATCTACAAACCACATCGTATTTATATCAAATAAAATATTTTTTACGCCAGCAGTTAGTTTGAAAAATGTAGTACTTGGATTACCAATGTAATTGGCGTATAAAATCAAAGAACTGTTCGTTTTCCACCGGTCTTTGAATTTTTCTGGAATAAAGTGCTTTTGCTTTTTATCTGGTCTTACATTGAAGCAGTTGGAGCAAATGAAATCAGCATTAGTTGATAACGCAGTGTCCACGAAATTTTTAAGTGCATCTGAGTTCGTAAACCAATCATCATGATGCATGATTTTAACGTATTGTCCTTGGGCAAGCCTAAGTGCGGCATTCCAGTTTTCGGGAGATCCCAGGGAAGGAAAGTTTTTCGTATACTGAATTCTTTTGTCTGCCGCGTACTTTTTAATTACGTCAGAGACCTCATTGTTAGGACTGTCATCTGTTATAATTATTTCGATATTTGAATATGACTGTTCCAGTACGGTCAGCAAACATCTTTCCAGCAGTACCGGATTCTTGTAGCAAGGAATGCAAACAGAGACCAGAGGGGAATAAGGTAACATCGAATGGCTATTGGTTAATCTTAGAATTTTACTTTCAAATCTCCACCAGGCGTGCGGTATAGTGCTCCGTTTTGAAGTCCTGCTTTTGTCGCTGATGCATTATCAAAGTGGACAGGCAGGCTGGAAACAGTAACAGAACCGTCAAAATTGCTATTGCCGGAAACCTGGAGCTTGTTTCCATTATCACTAAGAATTCCACCATTAGAAAGTATAAGGGCACCGTTGCCATTATTGGTTGGTGAAAGGATATTTTTTACAGACCCGGCTAGAATTAGGTTATTTGAAGCAAGAACCTGATTATTATAGGCACGTTCAATAGCTATATTTTCAGGTGCAGAAATTTGATTTCCAGTCAAAGTCATGCTTCCTGTTGCATAAACACCCCATTTGGTAGCTTCAATAAAATTTGAATTACAAATGATTCCATCAGAGTAGCCGGCGACTCCGTATTCTGGATTTAGCCGAATTGTATTTCCGTTAATTATGGAATAAGCACCTGAGCTGACCAAAACACCATAACTATGGCCCAAGGTCCCCTCTCCCAATTGAAATGTGGCTCCGGTATTGGCTTGTTTTAATGTTTCTCCAACCAGAAATTCGCCCTTTGTAACATTAAGATTGATCCTTTTATTTACTTTATTATACTCTAAAATTTTGCCAGTCGCACCACTTTTGCTTCCTTTTACGAGATGGGAACTATGTGGGATGATTTCGCCAGTAAGGTTTGAAATGGAATATACGTCTTTTCCAGACTTTCCGCCAGGTACTAGTATCTGATTTGACGAGATGTTATTGTATCCGCCACCGGCTATTTCTATACCGCTTAATGAGCCGTCATATTGTCCGTTAATATCGCCTCCAATATAAGGATTTATTAAGTTGTTGGCAATCTTATGCTCTCCTCCATAACCGCCTCTGATGATGATACCTGCTCTTTTTGCCCCTTCTAGTTTTGAATTGACTATTGTTGCTTTGTCACTCCCATACAAATCAATAGAATATTTTCCACCATCACTTTCCATCTGGTCAACCACAACCATTCTGGTCTGATGCAGCTGTAATAAAGTATTATTTTGTCCGCCATTTAAAGTGCCACCGTTAAAATAGCATTTGGTAAAATAAATGCTGAAACATTCATTGGAGCCATAAGTCCCAATTTTACAACAGACGTCTTCTCCGCCATTAAAAAAAACATTCTCAAATTTAAGATATCCCGGCATAGATGCCCAGAAACACCTGTTAGCTCCATTAGCAGATAAGGTCAAGTTGCTAATCGTAACAAAACTAACTCTGAGCCCTGTTAAACCTGAATCCATGAATAATAGATCCCCTTTAATTCCTGGAAGTGCTTCTATTGTAGTCCGACCTTCTCCTGATCCAGAAATAGTAATATAATAATTATACTGGCCGGCATTTGTAACATTCTTTAATCTTAATGGTTTCGATGTTAAGTAATAGCCTGTGGAAAAGTGAACATTAAGTCCTTTTGTAGTTGCAATATTCAATAACTTTTGAATTGCCTCAAAATCGTCCTTATCGTCGTTGGGGTTTGCACCGAACCATTCTGGCCTAAGATATTCAACATTATCTCGGACATATCTTCTTTTACCTGAAACTATAACCAAACTACTATCATCTTTTGCAGTGCTATTGGGATCATAACGAAAGGAGCCCGACCGAAGGCCTTCATTAATATAAACTATTGTCGCTTCATCAGCTTTTCCACTTCTTAATTCTTGTTGTGTTAAAAAAGGTGTACGAGAAGAGGCCATGTCCGCAATTGCATTAAGCGCTTGATCTAAGTCGTTTAAATTTAATTGTTTGACTTTGTTATCTTTAATTTTGTTTATTTCCCGGCGAGCTTTTTGATTCGGAGATATATTATCTTGTGCTATTGAAAAGGTTTGCAGGCACAGCAGAAATAACAATAAGTTTAAAATTTTCATAATGTGTTTTACGTTGTGAAGAACTCTTTATTACAAGAAACATTCTTAAACTTAAATTGACAATGAGTATAACAATCTATATTTTACAACGCTTTTAAAAGTTAAATTGTATAATTATAAGAAATCTAATTAAAGATGTATCCTAACGGGAAAAAAAAGCGAGTATAATTATACATGGAGAATGTATTGAATCATTGTTTTCTAAAAAATCATAATATCTCAGTTGAACCGAGTGGGCAGTATCGGGCAAATTCCAGAAGTTAGAAGAACTCGTAATATTGGTAAAATCTGGTAAAAGTGCCTGTTACAATGTATTCATAGACTTCAATTGCTCAGCCCTCATTGAGGTATAGTGTTTGTTTAAATATATTATGTAATCGTTTTTGGAATAAGATTTAGTAGATAAGCTTTCCATCAAAGTTTTAAACTCAGAGTAGGTATGAACACCAGGGCAAAATTCATTTAAATTATAAAATTCTGTATCTGGATTACTAGGATATCGTCCAATTAATAAACAGCCTGAACTTAGTAATTCAAAAAAACGGGGAGTAACTTGATTAAATCCGTTGGTGCGGTTTTCAATTTCATCCATACCTGGTGTCGCATAAAAGCTAATTTTCGCTGATCTCAACAGATTTATATATCCCTCTCTACTATTAAATTCACCTAATATTCCTTTTTTATTAGATTCATATAACAAAATGCCGTTTTGATTTGTCTGATAGACATATTCGAAATCTGGATTTTCTTCGGCATATTTTTTTACATAATCCCACAAAATCGGATTTCTTCTTCCTGCAAATAGAACATTTATTTTTTTTTCAAAGGTGCTATTTTCGTACAATTTATACTTATCTGGCAGGCTAAGAGGGAAATGATGTATTTCTAACGGACAGTTATTGTTTTTCAGAAAATTGAAGGCTTCCAAGCTCGATATAAGAACGCACTCGCAATTTTTATAAGCAGCATAAAATTCAGGTAAATCCTGCTTGCTCAAATAAAAATCTATAATGACCGGAACTGTATTTTTCGTGAGCGGGTAATTAAAATATTTATCTGCATTCATTACAAAATACAGTGATTGCCCAGAAGTTTCTTTTCCTTTTAAATCTATCCATTGGACTAAACTACTAAGCCCTAAACGTCTGAAAATTTTAAAAAGAATAACATATGTTTTGCTGACATGCGCAATAGGTAAGTCAAGTTGTATGGATAAAATATCTTCCCATTCATAAACTAATTGCCAACTGGGCCACAATTCAGTTCGTCTGTGAGATAAAATTTTTTTTAGTCGCATAGGTTGGAATTAGATATGTTGGCCACTTCTTGTTTTCTTCTTAGTGTTTCAAACAAGTTCATACTGCTATGAATGCAAATGTCCATGTTATAATATTGCCATTCTCCAAATCTGCCTAGGGTATGTACTCCGATACCGGTTAAATATTCCTTTATTTTTGACGTAGCCAGTTCATAATTTTCATCAAAGACTACATATGCGTGATCAGATACATTGAAGTCTACCGGGCGAATTAAAAAGGAATCCTTCTTGCCATTTTCGTACATTTCTTCATAACTCTTTTCACCCACCACTTCCGCGATGGTGTAGTTTTTTTTAGGTTTAAAAAAGCTTCCTATATGGATGTATCTGTGAAAAAAACTATTTTGATCAGGAATATAGGTCCATGTTCTGTTAGTTTCCTGAGTTTCCCAAAGCATTGTAGTTACCTTGTTATATTTTAATTTTCTTGTCTCGTCAAGAATCTCGCTTTCAATATTGGTAATGAGTGTGGGAAGAATATTTAATGGAAGTGTACTGACTAACAAATCGTACTCTTTTTCATTGTTTATTATCCACTTATTTGATGCTGCGTCAAACCTAATATTTTCTACTTTATAGTTGTAAGTAATATTAAGTCCTTCGGCAAGTTTATCTATGAATGTATTTTGGTTATTGCTATTTGGATAATTAAAACTGGCATGCGGCATCGTGTCAGTTTCATTACTTATCAACCCCTTAAAAAAGGAGATTTTATCAGGTATAGGGAGTTTTCCTTCCACCCATGCAGGACTCATTTGAGATGGATGTTTATTCCAAACTTTTGTGTTGTAGGGTATGAAATAGTTGTCGGCCAATGTGTCGCCAAATTTTTTTCTGAACCAGTCTTCCAAATTTTCATAGATACCTGTGTCTTTTGCTGCTAAAAAATCACGCGTTATATTGATAGCAAGTTCCTGATCGAAATTGAAGATCTGCTGAATTGAGTATTCTATGGGATAAGAGATTTCCTGCCCTTGAAGTTTAATTACTGAATTACGCTGTATTACATGCCATTGATCTCGGGCAAGAATATTTTCAAAGACAAAGTCCAGTACCTCCTTATGCTTTGAATTGAAGCAATGCCCTCCAACGGTATGATAGGAGATTCCTTCGACTTCCTTGGTTCTGGCAATACCGCCATGGATTTTTTCCCTCTCGAGTACCTCGATTTCAAAGTCCTTCTGGGCAAGTCTTGCAAAACTCAATCCGGAAATACCGGCACCTAAAACTCCAATTTTCATAATGTGTATATTTAAAAGTTTTAATTAGGAAGATAATTCATTGAATTTATGGGTGCATTTTTAATAATCTTTTTTGAAATTACATCTAGCTTAACAAGTCCTTTAAACATTTATTTAATTCCCTTATAAGCAGATAACCTTTTCTCAATTATCTTGTCATAAGAATATTCAGTTTCCAAAGTACTTTTAGCGTTAGAAGATAGCCTGGGTCCTAATTCCTGGGTTAAAATAATTCTGCTGATACTTTCACTAAAACCCTCCGGTGTATCAGAGATAATACAGTCTCTCTCATTTTGGAAGTTAAGGCCCTCAACACCAATTGTGGTTGTAACAAATGGAATACCAATGTTGATGGTTTCAATAATTTTCATTCGGATGCCACTGCCAATGCGTATCGGTATTATTGAAATACCATTTGCACAAGCTTCTTCGAGATTATCAACGTAACCGAGAAAAGTTATTCCTGAATATTCTTTATGCCACTCGATAGATTGTAAATCCCACTCACCCACCACATGTAGTTGTAAATTGGGGAAGCTTTCTCGTAATTTTTTCCAGCATGTAGTTACAAACCAGCATAATCCATCTTTATTAGGGAAGTGCCCTTGTCCTCCTATGAAAATTAGTTTATTACCAAATACGAATGGTTGTAGCTGGGTGGCACGTGCGCGTATCACAAAAGGCGACACCAGGATTTTTTCGTCTCCCAAATAAGGAGCCAGTTTAGACTTGTCTTCGTTAGAAAGTGCAATGACAAGATCGTACTGTTGTAGATTGTTTATTTCAATTGATTTATTTCTCGCCCACAGCTTTTCTAATAAGGGGTAAGGACTGGAAAGAATCTTTAATTCCGAATAGTCTCTTGCAAATCGTAGCTCATGATGAACAAAGATTCGCTTTATGTGTTTTGGTAAAAACCTGATGAGAGGTAAAAGGTCTGAAAACTCTATCTGTACAATGTCAAAATTTGTCTTTGATATCTCATTTAAAATATGGCTAACCAGGCCCGGGTCAACCGTATCAGATTTGTAAACAAGCGTTGATTTGATAACTGCTTCGTCGTTTGCATCAGCGTCCTTTCTCAATCCTAGTAAACGATCCAGTACCACTTTGAATCTGAAGCAAAAGCCATGGTTCCAAGTTTTTAGAGCCAGATAACGAAAATGCTGATAACGGGAGGGGTGGTAAGGTCTGAAAACGATATCAGGCCATTTACTTGTAAGTGTTTTGAAATCCTCAATATTCTCAGATCTGACAGGAAATATCAGTGTAATATCCAGATTTTGACGTATACTGTCATTTATTTCAAATTGAGCAATTTGCCCTCCTCCATTTAAAGGATAGGGCATATATGGGGTAATAATGAGGAGTTTCTTCTTTAATGACATAATGGGTCTGAATAATATGCACTGGGTAAACATGCACCAAGTGTACTTAATTGATTAAGAAAAGACTCCACTTATTTTTTTGAAAATATTCCCTTTTCGTCTTCCTGAAACGGCCATGGTTATTTCCCAGAATACATTACATATTTTTACCAGAAAGGCATACGTTTTTCCATGACACTTTTCAAAGTATAGATTTCTACCACGCGAAAAATGATAATGCTGGTTATAATTAAAATCTTTGCTTTTTTGAGATCCTCCAGCTAGGTGTATGATTTTTATATAGGGCAGAATGTAGGAAACGTAACCATTCTTTTTTATTCTGTATGACAATTCAGTTTCTTCGAAATAAAGAAAAAAATCCTCATCAAACGCTCCTACTTCGTTCAGGACTGATTTACGAATAAACATATTAGAGCCGTTTATGTAGTCAACCTGACGAATAGAGTTGTCTGTATTTACAACACCTGAGGCAATATATTTAAAGTAAAATTTATGGTATAAAATGTAAAATCCAATGGTCGAAAACGAATCTAATAAAGAAGGGAAATTGCCATATGAGATTGTTTTTTCCGAACCTCCCGTATGCAAATCCGCACCGCAGACGGCCACTTTTTTGTTTTCAGCTTTGCGCATGAAAGCGCAAAAATCGCTAAGAGCATCTGAGGTTAAAAACGCGTCCGAGTTAAGAAGAAATACGAATTCACCCTGTGCAATGCTAATCCCTTTATTATTAGCCCGGCCAAAGCCAATATTTTCCTGATTAGCAATTATTTTAACCAATGGGAATTCTTGTTGTATCGCAGTTATAGAGCCATCGCTGGATGCATTGTCAACCAAAATTATTTCATACGAGACATTTTTAACATAGTTTGTAACTGACCGAATTGAATCTATTGTTAATAGCCTGGTATTATAGTTTACAATAATTACAGATACATCCATTAATATCTTGATAGGTGTGTTTATATCAGCTTTCAGCTTTTATCGCGCAATCGTTAGTATCTTTTTCCAGGGCAGTAAAATCGCTATCAAAGTAAGAAAGAACAATAGCATAGCTCCACCCACACCATAAAACAGACGGTTCGGACTACTCTTACCTGTTGGTATTGTTGGCGGTTCCAGCACTTTAAATAATGGTTTTTCTTCCTGTTCCGCGATATTCAGTTTTTCGGATTCCCTTAATAAATCGCTATAAATGGCGTAAGCCAGTGAATAATCCTCTTCCAGTTTTTGTTCTTTTATTTTTGCCGTATTCAAAAATAGATTACGATTGTTATCTCTGAAACTTTGCAACGCGTATTGAGCCTTTTGCATTCTGTCTTTGGCCGTTTTTAACTGACTGCTAACAAATTCTACCTCATTATGTTTTTTTCCATAGCGATACTCAGATACGTATTGTTTAAGATAACTTATAGTATTGACCAGCGTATGTGCCGCAATTTTTGGATCCAGCATTTCAACTTCCAAGATAACGATTCCTGACTTTTTATCATAGGTTGATTTCAGCGATCCTCTTAAATCAGAAATAACGTATGATTCTTCTGATTTGTAATTGTACAGACTATCCGGAACTTTTGGTTTTAAAAAGTCCCGATTAAATTTTAAATTATTTGTTGCTTCATAGTAGCCAAGGAGTGTTGGGAAATATTTGCCAGAATCGGATTGGACGGGTTTTCCCAGAATGCCAATAAGAGCAGGGGAGCTTTGCAAAATATTGGGAAATAGATCGGGACTCAGGACATCGCTTTCACCAGACCCAGAACTGATACCAGCTAGTGACGCAAGTGATCCAAATCCATCCATACTGCTCGATTTCATCTCTGGAAGCAATTCTGTGCGGGATGTATATTTTTTAGGTACAGTAAAGCTGAACGCTATGCCTAGAATCCCGCCCAAGATTAATGATAATAGAAGCTTTCCTTTATTCCTGTTCAGAATTTCTATCAAAGCTATCAGGCTTTTTTCCAGAATATCTTGTTCGGAAGATGAGTCATTTACCATGGAACTATTCAATTAAATATTAAAGTGTGGTGACTTCCATTCATGGAGAATCACAGCGATCTACGGAAATATTAATCTGTTTTAGAGCAACTATTGCGACCTTCTGGTATTTATGATTAAGTAAGCAGTTGTGGTCAATACGCTCGCAATCATTGAGAAAACAGCAATGCGCTCACCAGTACTCATTTGTCTGTCAGGTTTTGGTTCTTTTACAGGAATGACAATCAGAGAGCCGGCCTCCACTTTCGGATATGAGCGGAAGAAAAGGAACTTCGTTGTTCTATGCGTTCTTCCATTGGGATAAGAAACATAAACTCTGTTTTTCCAGGCGTTTTCCGAATATCCTCCTGCTTGTGATATGTAATCTTTATAACTAAATCCAGGTTCAAAGTTGATAAGTGATGGATTGAAAACTCCTCCGGTTATTCTTACCAGTTCAGTTTTTCTCGGTATTACGAGGGAATCATTATTTAAAAGAAGCAAATTAGAAAAAAGCGAAGGGGTTTTCTGAATTGCATTGATATCAATTGCTACAAGTTCTCCATTTCTGTAAAACTGTGCACCCGATAAATTGGCCTCAGGTTTAAGTCCTCCCACTTTCGGAATAAGATCAGAGATTTTTTCGAAATTACTAAGAATCGTATACGTACCTGGATACACTACTTCTCCAGAAACCTTCACCGATTTTTGTATTTCATATCTTGGCGACTTTCTGATCATCACGATATCATAAGGCATTAACTTAAATTTTTGATCTTCTGGATTCATTTTAAGATTGTCTTCAATATTTAATGTGAAGATCTTAACATTTTGGGTTGCAGGTATTCCGGCGGTATCCGCTTTAATTCTGCGTGCTACTTCAATACGATAGGGGATACCTTCTTCTTTAAATCCACCTGCCTGAAAGATTAGATCGGATATGGTGATATCTTTATAGAATGAAAAGACTCCCGGATTTATTACTGACCCGTTGATGCTTAAAAAGTTACTTTCTTTTAAATCATCTACTGACTTTATAACTAATACGTCGCCCGCCAAAAGTGGAATATCCTCGATTTGCTTATTGAAAAGTTTTTCCAGATCGATTGTAACAATACCGGTTTGACTGGTGCCGCTGCTTCTTTCAAGTATTGCTCTGCCTAAAAATGCTCTTGCACTTATTCCCTGGGCGAGTTCGATTAATTTTAAAACGGTATTACATCTTTCTTCAAGCGCGTAAGTTCCAGGCCTAGCGACAGCACCCTTTATTTCTATCTGGTTACTGATGGCATCCAGTATTTTACTTGTTGTAATGATATCTCCATTTTCAGGTTTAAACAATGTAAACTCAGAACTTGGGATTGTTCCGATCACATAATTAGTGCCGGTATTTCTCTGAAAATTTAGGATTGATGTAATGGCCTCCGGAGTAAACCCACCGGCATATTTGATTAAATCCTGGATGGTTTCATTATCCGTTGCTTCGTAGGTGCCTTTCCTTTTGAATTCTCCCTGTAATTCTACACGTTTCTTGTATGGCCTGATTAAAATGATATCCTGATCTCTCAAGGCGATATTATCCCGAAGATCGGCATCGATCAGAAAGTGATACAGGTCAATTTTTCTGATTACGTTGTTATTTCTTATAATTTCAATGTTACGGTAAGATCCGTTGCTTGTAGGACCTCCCGATACATAAAGTGCGTTAAAAGCAGTGGCCAGAGAAGAAACGGTGTAAGTACCGGGCCTTACCACTTCACCCGTAATCATAACCCGGATACTCCGTACATTACCCAGCGTAAGGGATAAATAAGTACCGGAACCTGGTCGGTTTAGACTTGAATAAGCCTGTCTTAAGCGACTCAATATTCTTCCTTCGGCCTGTTCGATGGTTAAACCGTTTACGTAAACAGGGGCGAGATTCAACATTTTAACAGTCCCCTCCGGACTAACCTTTAATTTAAAGTTATCTACCGAATTCCCGTAGATGTCTACGACCAGTTCGTCCTCGGGGCCCAATATGTAATTGGTAGGTGTGGCGATACGTAGATTAGGTTCAAAAGTATTGGAAGCGTTCTGAAAAAATGACGAACCGAAAATAAGATTTCTTTTTACAGTCTGTTTATTACCCGCTTTGGTGCTATCCCGCTTGTTATTTGTTTCGTCATCCAGATCACTTTCCTGCTCCCTCGTATCATCAATTTGATCCCTGTTAAGATCCTGGTTTGAATCTTTTTCACCAGACATTTTTTTCATCATCGCATTGATCTGTTCAGGAGACATTCCTCTCTGAATGGCTGCTTTCTGAATATCGCTATCTGACATTCCACTGGATTTTGCCCGGTTATAATAGTCAGTAGCTTGCTGTGACGGTATTTGATCCAACTTGGGGATCGTTTCTGAATTAGATGTGGGTGGTCTGAATGTTCCTTTAGGAATTGGCTGAGAAGTAGGTGTTTGTGCGAAACTGAAAGTAAGGTCAAGAAAAATCAACACCAAGACTTTAACAGTCCAAGCTGGTTGACGTAAAAAATTGAAATAATGCATGTAGTGTATTTAATTATAAATCAGATCGAAAGCAATGTATAGTATTAATGAATTATTTCATGCGCTAAGATTCGGTAAAATTACGAAATCTTATTAGAATTATATTTTATCTTTTTCATTAGAATGAGCACTGTAATGTTGGCAATCGTTTTTTGAGTTATATTAATCGATCGGGAGACACTTTTTCTGCCTGTATTATTCCTCTTCTAAAGTAGGGTGGTGTAAAGTTGTCAAAGAAATAATAAAGCATGTATCGCTTGGAATTGGCAAATTTGAAATTTTTACTTTTCAGGTAAGTACTAAAAATTTCATTATCATCTGCTTTGTGATAAGTACAGATCACGAGCTTATTTACTTTATCAGATATTGTATTTGCAGCACCGTTAATTAAATCTTGTTCGCCACCGTCAACATCAATTTTTAAAAAGTCAATTATTTTAAAATCTTTAAAATAATTATCGAGTGTTATACAAGAATCGTTATCTCTATCGGAAACAAATTTGTCAATAATTGTAATCTTATCGGACCAGATACTGTAAGTAAGTTTTAAAGTTTCAACCCATTCCGGATCAGGTTCCAGTAGATATAAATGAGAGATTTTGTCCATCTCATTTATGGCGAAAATGCCTTCTGCTGCACCAACATCAATAACAACTGAGTTAGATTCAAGTTTATAAGAATCGCTTAAATAGCAGTGGGGAGAATTCTTATCTTGTTCAGCAAGAAGTACTTTATACGATGAAATAATCCGTTCTTTATCCCAGCTTTTCTTGAAATAAAGTTTATGTTTGCCGTGCATAACATAGGGGAATTGATTAAGTTTATCATATTTTACTTCTATATTCTTTTGTAAATATGTAAGATAAAATGAATAAGGAAGTGCTGATATAGGGTTTCTTTTTAAAAAATCTAGAGCTTCAATTATTTCAGAATCAGTCGTGGGATTTTTTTTATAGTATGAAAGTACATCATTTTTGATTCTTTCATTATTAATTTTCGCCCTACGATTATATATACGTAATCGAACGTTTGCAGGTACCGCAGAATGATACAATTGTTTGAGAATGCTCATAATTATCAGTTTATTATAAATGAATTTTTTAATACTGATCTCTATATTTCACAATTCGAAATACTTAAGTTTAACAGATTATAAAAAGCGCTTTGCAAGTATCATTTTCAATTTTTGAAAGCTGTTGGAAATTATTTTGAGTTCGTCTAGCCTTAGAAGAAACATTATACTTAGTATAATAGGTACCAGAAAAAATGTTTTTAAGATTAGAAGTATAATCGGATGGTAATGAATTCTCGAAAATATGTATTGCTTACTACAATAGCTAATAAGACATAGTATAATAATAAAAATGGTATAAATTACTACGGATCGTAAAATTCCCCCAACTTCGGTGTGGAATTTAAAGATAAGAATTGCGGAATTCAAAAAGTATGCTGTAAGCAAGGAAAAAGGGAATATATAAATACCTAATTCCTTAAAAAAGATAAGATTTATGGATATTATAGCAATATGCGCAAATGTTGCAGTTGTAGCATAAATTTTATTTTTCTTTAGAGAAATAAATGTGAAACCAAATATTGAAAAACAAAATATTGCAAGAGAACTAAATCCGTACAGAACAGATAATTTTGAAATTGTATCCAAACTTTTACCATCAATTTTTCCAGAATTGTAAATGATATTAATCATATCGGTTGCTCCTAGGATAAGTATTGAAATAAAACTTCCCAGGAAGATTAATCCTAATTGAAATGTCTCCCTTAGCTCCTTCTTAAATTCCGTCATCTCATTTTGTGCAAATTTTTGAGATAACACAGGAATCATGATTGTACTTAATACGCTATAGATAACACTCATTGGGATGTCAATGAATTTTCTTGAATAATCAATGATGGAGATGCTGCCGGTACCAAGATTTGTAGCAAGCGATTTTTCTGAAATTGAATTTAGCTGGCTAAAAAAATACGGGATAAAGAAGGGTAAGGCAAAAATTAAGTATGGCATTGAATCCTTTAGTCGAAATGACAAAGAGCTGAATAATGGTATTTTTTGCTTTCGAATTTGCTGTATTAGCATCACTAGCAAAACAATGAGCCCCAGATAATAAGATACTGCTAACGAATATATTCCCATAAATGGAACCAGTAGTATAAAGGATGCAATGTTTAATATTGACGAAATAAACCCAGCTATTTCGGGAGTGTAAAAAATATTGTAAGCATTCAATATACTGCTAAGTAAAAGTGTAGCCTGTGTCAGAAAAAGCGACGGAGCCAGTATTTGGAGCATGAAATCAAGCTGTGAGATTTCTGCGTCTGAGTTTCCTGGTGCTATTAGATTGGCGCTTTGCAAATGCAAAAACATAAAGCAAATAAACCCAAGTAAGGTAACAACGTTAGTGAATATAAATAACGAACGAGCTCTTTCTATAGCCCGACTTTCTCCTTCTTCTTCTTTAATGAAAATGTATTTTGCTCTGAAGGTTTCATTTACCGGTCCCCAGAGTGTACCTTGAATAAAGGTTACGGAGGAAAGAGCTAGAATCCACATATCACGCTCAATTGATGCTCCAAAATATTTGGCAGAGAGTACTACTGTCACTAACGTAAATATAAGTCTTAGCATCCTTATGGCTGAAAGGCCTAGAATACTTCGTTTAGAGCTTAATGGTTTTTCGGTTTTTTGTGTGTGCAAGGGTTGTTAATAATATAGATTCAAGGATGTTTTCAGATTTGTCTTTTAGAAAGGAATACAATACTCATTGGTATTTTTTAGAAAATTTTGGAATATTATCAGAATTAATATCTACCTCACTCTAAAACTCAAACCTCATTGAAAGATAGTAGTTTTGATTTAAAATCAGAGACCGCTATAAAATAACTGATTCTATATAATGGCATTTAAGATTGAAACAACTGGTGTCTTTATACTTAAATTTAAGGACACCAGTTGTTTACTTTATTTCACAGCAATCGCCAATTCTTTTAACTGAGCCTCCGAAATTGTAGACGGTGAATCGATCATCACGTCACGTCCGGAGTTATTTTTCGGGAAGGCGATGAAATCACGAATGGAATCAACGCCGCCGAAAATGGAGCAAAGGCGATCGAATCCAAATGCAATTCCTGCGTGCGGTGGTGCTCCAAATTCAAAAGCATTCATCAGGAAGCCAAACTGTTCCTGTGCTTCTTCGGGGCTGAATCCAAGAATTTCGAACATCTGCTGCTGCAGATCACGTTCGAAAATCCTTACAGAACCACCGCCAACTTCTACACCGTTGATTACCATATCATAAGCATTGGCACGAACTGCACCAAGATCAGTAGCCAGCAAGGCAATATCCTCTGGTTTCGGACTTGTGAACGGATGGTGCATAGCGAACCATCTGTTTTCAGCTTCTCCATATTCCAAAAGTGGAAAATCAAGTACCCAAAGTGCACGGAACTCACTTGGATTGCGTAGTCCAAGACGGGAACCCATTTCCAGACGGACCTCATTAAGCTGTTTACGCGCTTTATCCTCTTGGCCTGATATCAACAAAATCAGATCGCCTGGTTTTGCATCAAATGCAGCGACCCATTTTTTAAGATCTTCTTCTGAATAGAATTTGTCAACCGACGATTTTACAGTTCCGTCTTCATTGTAGCGGACATAAATAAGTCCTTTTGCGCCAATTTGCGGGCGTTTTACCCAATCGGTAAGTTCATCCATCTGCTTGCGCGTATATACAGCACAGCCAGGAGCACAAACACCTACGACAAGTTCAGCATCATCAAATACGACAAAGTTTTTTCCGGAAGTAAGATCCTGATCTTTTCCTTTCAGTTCGACAAACTGCATGTCAAAACGAATATCCGGCTTATCGGAGCCGTACAAACGCATTGAATCTGCATACGTCATACGTGGAACCTCGGGAAGATCAAAGTTTTTCACTTTCGAGAAAAGATTGCGAATTAATCCTTCAAAGGTATTCAGGATATCTTCCTGCGTTACAAATGACATTTCACAGTCGATCTGAGTAAATTCAGGCTGGCGGTCGGCACGCAGATCTTCATCGCGGAAACACTTCACAATTTGATAGTAACGGTCAAATCCGGCTACCATCAAAAGCTGCTTAAATGTCTGCGGTGATTGTGGCAACGCATAAAATTCACCAGGATTCATACGGCTAGGTACCACGAAATCACGTGCTCCTTCCGGTGTTGATTTAATCAGAACCGGTGTTTCAACTTCGATAAAGTTAAGTTCGTCAAGAAAAGCACGCGTATGACGAGCCACCTGATGACGTAATTCCAGATTTTTACGGACCGCATTCCGGCGTAAATCCAGATAACGATATTTCATCCGGATGTCGTCTCCTCCGTCTGTTTCATCTTCTATCAAAAAAGGAGGAAGCTTCGCTGAATTCAGAACGGTTAATTCTGAGACACGGATTTCGATAGAACCGGTTGCTATTTTATCATTTTTTGAAAGGCGTTCGATTACCTCGCCTTTTGTAGAGATCACAAATTCACGTCCTAACGAACGAGCTGTTTCCAATACCTCAGGTGGTGTCTTGCCTTCTTCAAAAAGAAGTTGTGTTAAACCATACCGGTCACGTAAATCCAGCCATACCATTCCTCCCTTATCGCGGATTCTCTGAACCCAACCACACAACACAACATCTTGATTTACATGCTCTAAGCTTAACTCACCACAGGTATGTGTACGTAACATATAATTATTTTAATACTGATATAAAGAAATTGCCTGATAATAAATGCCGCAAAAGTACGTATTTTTACTAAATCTAACATGAAACGTTTTTTATGAAATTATATAAAATCGGGTTTACACTGAAAAGAATTTTATTATTCGTAAGTATCAGCTGTTTCGGGATAAGTTGCGGTGATTCACAAGTTGATCCTGAAACCGGGGATTCGACCAATTTTGAAATGATTCCGCAGCAATTCCCGATTACCCCAAAAATCATTGATGAAGCGTCCGGATTGGCCGCCAGCCTTACCATGACAGACTATTTATGGACTTTGCAGGATTCGGGTAATCCGCCATCTTTATTTCTGATAAGCAAGGATGGAAAATCGATAAAAGAATTCAATATACCTGGCGCAACAAACCACGACTGGGAAGATCTGGCCAGTGGTCCCGGGCCGGTTAATGGTGTTAATTATTTATATGTTGCAGAAATCGGGAATAATAATCTGCCTATGACAACCACAAATATCATTTATCGGATTCCGGAAGTTACCAGTATTACAGGTGTATTTAGCGGAAGTGCTTTGGAAAAAATTACGTTCAGTTATCCGGACGGTCCGCGTGATGCCGAAACAATTTTACTGGATCCGCTGACGAAAGACATCTTTATTGTTTCGAAAGAAATGGATAAAGCCGGACTTTATCGATTGCCTTATCCACAATCCACTTCCGGAACCACGATAGCAGAAAAAGTAGGTGTAATTCCTTCTGTGCTCTTTACAACCGGCGGAAGTGTATCGGCAAAGGGATCTGAAATTCTGATCAGAAATTACTTCTCAGTATCTTACTGGACCAGAAAATCGGGCGAAACAATAGGGCAGACACTCATGAGTGCTCCTAAAAAACAACTGCTGGTTGCAGCTGAGGCTCAGGGCGAAGGCGTTAGTTTTGATCATGATGCAAAAGGATTCTATACAATTGGAGAAAGAGGGGAGTCGACGAATGTTTCCCTTAATTATTATCTGAGAAAGTAGGATAGTAAGTGACCTGTAAACTGTATTTGCAAGAATAAAACATCCCGGGAGCGCATTTAAATCAGCAATTAATCATGGTGGAAGATTTCTTTCACCATTTTTTATGATTTAATGCCTTGTTTTAAAATGACACTTAATAAATGATCAGGATTGAAAGGTTTGGAAACAATGTCGGTCATGCCAATATTGAACATATCCTGCTTCAAGTCAGGCGCCAGGCTGGCAGTTAAAGCAATAACAGGAACTGTTTCTCCTCTTTCCCGTAATTGTTTCGTGGCCTGATAGCCATCAAGAACAGGCATGTGAAGATCCATGAGAACAATGTGATGGCGCAAACGATCAAATTTGTCAAGGGCTTCCTGGCCGTTCTCAGCCACATCAGATTCTGCGCCCCAGCGTTTTACAAACCCTTGCACGACCATAATATTCATTCTGTTATCTTCCACAATCAATATACGAATGCCTTCCAATGGCTTTTTTGCCAATTTTTCAGGAATTATTTCTTCCTTTTTAACAGCCTCTTCTACAATTGGAAAAGTTTTAATAAAATAAAAATCAGAGCCTTTTCCCTCTTCACTTTTCAATTTCAGCTCTGATTCCTGCAATTCCAAAAGACGTTTACTGATAGCCAGTCCGAGGCCTGTTCCGCCAAAAACACGCGTGGAAGTGGAGTCAATTTGTGTAAACCGGTCAAAGATAATTTCCTGTTTTTCCTGAGGAATTCCAATGCCGGTATCCTGCACCGAGATTTTTAATGTTACATCACTTTCCGTTTTTGAAACAATATTGATTTCCAGTGTAACCGATCCTTTGCTTGTGAACTTGATCGCATTCTGAACCAGATTGCTGATGATTTGCGATATCCTTTTGGCGTCACCGGATATTTTTGCGGGTAAATTTTCATCCAGCTTTACAATCAGCGCAATGCTTGCGTCGGCTGCCGAGGTTTTAAATCCTGAAATGATATTGTTTACTGTGCCCGAAATATCGAACGGATTATTGAAAATCTGTATTTTGCCTTCTTCGATGGTATTGAGGTCAAGAATATCGTTAACAATAGCTAAAAGATTATTTGCCGAAAAAAGTAATACATCAAGCTGCTGCTGCTGATCCGGTCGCGGATTTTCTTTGATAATCAAATGCGTCATTCCAATTACGGCATTGAGCGGTGTTTTTATCTCATGGCTCATCGTGCTCAGAAACTCATTCTTAACTTTTAAACCTGTTTCAGCATCCGCTTTTGCTTTTTTGAGCGTATATGCAAATCGAAATGACAGAATAAGTGATTGGCAGAAAAAGAAAGCCAGATAACCGGCAAATAAGAAGAGCTTTTCCGGATAAGCGATGTCATAATAGGCCAGTATCAGGGATATGACAATCAGGAAAATGCCGATCGTACTCAGTAATGCATACTTTGCACCAATTCTTTTGTTGGTAAACGCTTTCCAGTAAATGTAGACGGCGAATAAAATGTAGAACACCAATAACCCAATAAAAGGATTTATGAGTTGGGTAAATAAAATGGGAGGTGATAGCAGTGTGATTAAAACGAAGGCAAAACAAATACCTGTCATGACAAAGATAATCCTGTGCGGCGTATCTTCCCAGTATAAATTGCGGGTGTACAAGGCAAACATGGCGACTGCTAAAAACAGGGATATATATTCACAATGAATGGCAAGTTGCCAGCCAACCGATGGAAACAGTGAGTGAAAGGTATATTCGCCGGTTCCAATAATCCGGTAACTGTAAAAAAAACAGAAAAGAGAAAAGTAAAGTGTAGACTTATCATGGCGCCCAAGCATATAAAGTCCTAAAAAATAAAGACCGCCCATCAGCATACAGCCAGTCACCAAAAAGTCAAAAGCATGACCCAGATTGCTGCTTGCCTGTAACTGGTTGAATAAACCTATTTCGATGGATTTGGTGATTCCACCTTTTGAATGAACGAAGTTTGAAACCTGTAAAGTCAGCACAAGTGTGTCTGAGGTAGAAAAAGGCTTGATTTGGGTAGACCAGTACGGGATCGTTGTTTCCTTGGTTTTTCCCGGGTTTCCATCCTTTGAAATTAATCTTCCGTTGATATAGAGCGCATAGGAGCTATACATGTCGGGAATTTTAAGCGCGAGCTGTTCCTGATCAGCGGGCAGTATCATTTTAAGCTCGTAGGTCGCAAAGCCTTGTGAAGGAATTGTTTTCCCCTTCCAGGATACGTTGCTCCATAATTCAGGGAATTTTACAAACTCATGATATGTTTCATTTGAGCCGGGTTTCTTTAAAGTTTTCCAGTAAAATTTCCATTCTCCGTTAATACTTACCGGAGAATCGTTGAAACTGATATTGCGCAGATCAATCAGGCCTTTTATCGCTGTTGGTCTTTTAATCGGGTTAATAGCGTAGCAGTCTCCTGTGCAAATCGCCAGGATAAGGATCAAAAAGAATAAGGTTAATTCAGATACAAAATTCCGCGTCATTTTTTCATAAATAAAGAGGTGACCGGCAAAGGTTTGTATCCGGATTTAAGACATTTTAATAAATTTCTGAATGCTCAGTTATTTTGTAACCGACAGGGATAAAGGAAATAACTTTTGTGTATGTAAAATAATAAAAATATGTTTTTTTACTTTACGGTCACATAAAATTTAAAAACAAATAAGTAACATAACCTTTTGCAGCATAAAAAAGCTTGTTGGGTACTATCAACAAAACAATTGTATGAATAATAAACTCCTGGGAATGACTGTAATCACTGCAACACTGCTAGCCACGGATGGCTCGGCGCAAAAAATAATGTATCCAAAAACGAATCAGATTGATCACATTGACGAATATCATGGCACAAAGGTGCCGGATCCATACCATTGGCTGGAAGATGACCGCTCCGAAGAAACGGCTGCGTGGGTAAAAGCGGAGAATGAAGTTACCTTCGGTTATCTGGACAAAATTTCTTTTAAGGGTAAAATATTTACCGATCTTGAAAAGGCGTACAATTATCCGAAATATTCTGCACCGTCGAAAAAAGGAGATTATTTCTATTTTTATAAAAATGACGGCTTGCAAAATCAGGCTGTGCTATATCGCCAGAAAGGATTAAACGGAACGCCGGAAACCGTTTTGGATCCCAATAAACTTTCGGCAGACGGCACAACACGTTTAACAGTATTTGAGCTTTCTAAAAGTGGCGATCATGCTGTTTTAGGTTTTTCAAAAGGCGGATCCGACTGGCAGGAATATCAGGTTATGGATATGAAAACACTGAAAATGCTTTCTGATAAGGTAGAATGGGTGAAAGTATCGGGTGCTGCGTGGCAGGACAATGGCTTTTATTACAGCAGTTATCCAAAGCCGGAGGGAAGTGCGCTTGCTGCTAAAAATGAAAATCATCAGGTTTTTTACCATAAAGTGGGTACATCTCAAAAGGAGGATAAACTTATTTTCGAAGACCCTGCCAACGGACAGCGTTTTCATACCATCAGCACAACGGAAGATGAACAGTTTGCAGTGCTTTATGTGAGCGACAGAGGAAAAGGGAAGGATGGCAATGGTCTGTGGGTTTTGAAAAAAGGTGAGACTAAATTCACACCGATCCATGAAGAAATTACGGATTTCAGCTATGGAGTTGTGCACAATGTGGATGGTGGATTCTTAATCGAAACCAACGAAAATGCACCGAATAGCAAAGTGATGCTTTATGAATCCAAAACAAAAACCTGGAAACCATTTTTACCTGAAAAACCGGAACCTTTGCAGGGAAGCGGAGTTGCGGGCGGCAAGTTTTTTGCAACGTATTCCAAAGATGTAACTTCGCGCGTTTATGTTTATGATTTGAAAGGAAAACTGGAAAATGAAGTCAGGCTGCCTGGCTTGGGAACAGTGGGCGGATTTGGCGGTGAAAAAGAAGATACTTTTGTTTTCTATACCTACACTTCATTTAATTACCCGCCAACGATTTTCAGATACGATATCGCTTCGAAAAAAAGTACAATCTTCCGCGAGCCCGAAGTTTCGTTCAAGCCCGAAGATTATGAAACCAAACAGGTTTTCTACACTAGCAAGGACGGGACAAAAATTCCTGCCTTTATTACCTATAAAAAGGGTTTAAAGCTGGATGGTACAAATCCCACAATTCTGTACGGTTATGGCGGATTTAACATCAGTCTGACTCCTTCGTTTAGCCCTACCCGTATTCCGTTTTTAAATCAGGGCGGAGTATATGTTCAGGCTAATTTGCGTGGAGGAAGCGAATATGGCGAGAAATGGCATGAGCAAGGAATGAAGCTTAAAAAACAAAATGTATTCGAAGATTTTATTGCCGCAGCAGAGTTTTTGATCAAGGAAAAATATACATCGCCTGAACGTTTAGCCATACAGGGTGGCTCAAATGGCGGGTTGCTTGTAGGTGCCGTAATGAACCAGCGCCCAGAATTATTCAAGGTAGCTTTTCCGGCAGTGGGCGTAATGGACATGCTTCGTTTTCATAAATTTACGATTGGATGGAACTGGATTGCCGATTATGGCAGCAGCGATAACGCCGAAGAGTTTAAGATGCTTTACGGATATTCACCTTTGCATAATATCAAATCAGGGGTCAACTATCCGGCAACGATGATCACCACAGCGGATCATGACGACCGCGTTGTACCGGCGCATTCGTTTAAGTATGCCGCTGAATTACAGGCCAAAGCGGGAGAGTCTTCTGCTAATCCACTTTTGATCCGTATTGATACAAACTCCGGGCATGGTGCCAGTAACACCAAAAAAGCACTGGAAACGCAGGCGGATATTTATGCCTTTATGTTTTACAATATGGGGTTGATCTGGAAGTGATCAGGTTTTAATATTAATATAAGTAACCGTAAATTAAATTATTGTTATATTAATTTGATTTGCTGAGTTTTTACTTGAACTTTGAGTTATTACATCGACAGTGACATTACGTTACTGTCGATTTTTTTTGCGTCTCTGAATAACTTTCTTTATAACAACCAGGCCGGAATGATGGTATTTCTTGCAGGTGGATTTTATTATATTTTCAATTCACACTTATCAAAAACACATGAAAAACTGTTACTTAATTTTTGTATTTCTTTTTTCGGTGACGGCATCTTATGCACAGACGTTGGAGGATGATCGGGCTGCGTTGATGGCTCTTTTTAATGCATCTGGAGGTAATTCAAGATGGGCCGTTAGAACAGGATGGGGACAGCCGGGTTCTCCGTGCGGCTGGTTCGGGGTTACTTGTGAAAACGATCGCGTCGTTAAACTTGACCTTGCTGATAACTTTCTGAGCGGAACTTTGCCGCCGGAAATTGGTAATCTTACTGCTTTAACGTTATTGAATCTTGAAGGAGAAGGTCCGGAATTTAGACCATTGAGTGGAGTGTTACCTCCGGAGTTGGGAAATTTAAAGAATTTAGAATTCCTGAATCTGGCGGATAATTCTTTCGATATATCATCTGATTTTGGAATTTTGGGAGTCCTCACTAAACTGAAAACTTTGAGTTTTACACCTAACGCACCTCTTTCGGATGAACTTACCAAATTAACGGATCTTGAAGAACTGAATTTGTTTAGTTCAAACGTATTTGGTGCGGGCAACATTGGAGCAATACCTGCATTTATTAAAGATTTTACGAAGCTTAAAAGTCTGTTCATATTCAATGCGGGTATAACGGGAGACCTTCCAGCTGAACTTGGGACATTGTCCAATTTAGAAAAGCTGGTCATCAGAAAGAATCTTGGTCTAAACCCTGCCGGTATTCCGGCAACTTTGCTAAATCTGCAAAAGCTTAAACAACTTGACTTGTCACAAATTAATATAACAGGCAATATTCCTGCTTCATTGGGAAGTTTAACTAATCTAACACACATAGATCTTTCTCAAAATAATCTGACGGGTACAATTCCTTCGAGTTTTACAGGTCTGGTGAATCTTGAAAATCTAAATCTTGAAGGAAATTATTTAAGCGGAATTATTCCTGACTTTTCGAATATTTCTTCTTTATCTCAAATTGATTTAAATTATAATAGATTTACTTTCAATGGTATGGAAGAGAATGTTGCGAAGCTAAGCACCTATCTGATTCAAAGAAAAGTTCCTATGAACGTAAACGGTATGCTCAGGACAACTGGACAATCTGGCATTCTATATGCAGAAGTGGGTGGCACGTTAGCGAACAATACTTACAAATGGTTCAAAAACGAAAAATTGATCGCAACGAATGTTGGAAATAAGTTTTATGATGCAACAGAACTAGGTACTTATAGATTTGAGGTAACAAACAGTATCGTTTCAGGTTTAACTTTGGTCAGTGAAAATTATCTTGTGGACATTGTCATGCCTGTAACGCTGGTATCATTTTCCGGAGAAAATAAAACCAACGAAAATATTTTAACCTGGAAAACAACACTCGAAGTGAACAACAAAGGCTTTGAAATTGAAAAAAGTACAGACGCCAAAACTTTTGAAAAAATCGGGTTTATTGATGGAAATGGTGATTCCAATGAAAATAAATCCTATAAATTTTTAGATACAAAACCGGCTGCAAAAACCTACTACCGCTTGAAACAAATCGATTGGGATGGGAAATTTGAATATTCGCGGATCATCATGGTGAAACAGGATAATGCCCAGCTCAGCGTTTATCCTAACCCGGCAAAAAGTGAATTTTATCTTGCCGGGTTGGAAAAGGAAGAAGATATTATTATCAGGAATTTACAAGGCAGGATTGTACAGGAACAAAAGGTGAGCCCGGCTCAGGCTATCAATACCGCAAAGCTTTCAAACGGACTTTATCTGATCAAAGTAGGGGAAGAAACGAAGAAAGTAGTCATTCAAAATTAGGAGGTAAAAAAATACTTTTAGCTGAACGGCCTGGGTAGATATCGCTACTCAGGCCGTTTTAATTAAAAAATAACTTATTTATCTTATATTTTTTTAGTATGCAGGATACCACAGGACGGTACCCAAAGCGAAGTTTTCTAATCTTGTAGCGTAAATAAAAGTAGAAGAATTTGATTTTACTCACCCCTTTACTTTTAAGCGGTTTTAACCAAAAGTGATTATAAAAACAGAATAATATGAGCATTTTAAAAGCAGAGCAGTACAAGTATGTAAGTTATCTGTGGGATGAAGCAAAGGCGGCTTCCCTGGGTGATGATCAGGTGGAATTACTTTTATATCGTTCCAATTTATTGGGAGCGGATCTTCGTCTTACAAACTACGCTGGTGGAAATACCAGCTGCAAAACCATCGAAAAGGATCCTTTGACAGGAAGTTCTGTTGAGGTGATGTGGATCAAAGGCTCTGGTGGTGACATCGGTACGTTGAAAAGAAGCGGTTTGGCAGGTCTTTACCAAAACCGTCTGCATGCTCTGAAAAATATTTATCGCGGACTGGAATTCGAAGATGAGATGGTTGAGCTTTTCAATCATTGTATTTATGATCTTAAATCTAAGGCGCCGTCGATCGACACACCTTTGCACGGATTGCTTCCTTTTAAACATATTGATCACCTGCACCCTGATGCCCTGATCGCTATTGCGGCGTCCAAAGAAGGTGAGGCCATTACGCAGGAATTATTTAACGGAGAACTGGCGTGGGTACCTTGGCAGCGTCCGGGTTTTGACCTGGGTCTGAAACTGGAAAAAACGCTTGCTGACAATCCGGGCATTCGTGGAATCGTTTTGGGCGGACATGGTTTGTTTACCTGGGGTGATACGGCTTATGAATCTTATATCAACACGCTGGATGTGATTGAAAAAGCATCGGCATATCTGGAAGAAAACTACGGCAAAAAACGTGCTGTTTTCGGTGGGGCAAAACAGGAAAGTCTTGAAGCCGGCCGCCGTCTGGAAGTGGCTGGTCAGCTGGCACCTTATTTGCGTGGTTTAGCTTCTGACCGTCAGGCGATGGTTGGCCATTTTACAGATGATGCACGCGTACTGGAATTTATAAACAGCAACGATCTTGACAAATTGGCTCCATTAGGAACCAGCTGCCCGGATCACTTCCTGCGTACTAAAATCCGTCCATTGGTTTTAGACTTGCCTTTGGAAACTTTATCCAGTGATGCGCAGGCAATTCTGGATAAGATACGTCCGCAATTTGAAGCATACCGTGTAGATTACCAGGCCTATTATGATCGTTGTAAACATGATAACAGTCCGGCTGTTCGTGACCCGAACCCGGTTATTATCCTGTATCCGGGCGTAGGTATGTTTTCTTTCGCAAAAGATAAACAAACTGCCCGCGTAGCTGCTGAATTCTATACCAACGCAATCAACGTAATGAAAGGCGCGGAGGCGGTTTCATCATATGTTTCCTTGCCGGAACAGGAGGCTTTTGATATCGAATACTGGTTATTGGAAGAAGCTAAATTGCAACGTATGCCAAAAGAAAAATCACTTTCCCGTAAAGTGGCTTTCGTAACCGGAGGATCGGGTGGAATTGGTAAGGCAATCGCGCAGAAATTCCTTGAAGAAGGTGCTTGTGTGGTTATTTCGGATATTGACGACAAGGCATTAGCTGAAACGAAAAATGAATTTGACACCAAGTTTGGTAAAGATTTTTCGGCAACTGCTAACGCAAACGTACTGGAAGTAGATCAGATCAAACAAGGGCTTCATACTACGAAATTGAAATTCGGTGGTGTGGATATCGTTGTAAACTGTGCAGGACTTTCTATCTCCAAACCGCTTGCCGAAACGACCATTAAGGATTGGGATATTTTGCAGGATGTATTGGTAAAAGGTCAGTTCCTGGTTTCTCAGGAATCGGTTGCTATCATGCGTCAGCAAGGTTTGGGTGGTGATATTATCAACATCGCAAGTAAAAACGGCTTGGTTTCAGGACCAAATAATGTGGCTTACGGAACTGCAAAAGCAGCGCAGCAGCATATGACCCGACTTCTGGCAGCAGAATTGGGACCAGACAAAATCCGTGTGAACGTGGTGAACCCGGACGCAGTAATTTCGGGAAGCAAAATCTGGGAAAGCGGATGGGCAGCAGGCCGTGCAAAAGCATACGGAATTAAAATTGAAGAATTACCGGCATATTATGCAAAACGTACTGTTTTGAATGCTGAAATTCATACTGAGGATATTGCAAACGGCGTTTTTGTATTCGTTGGTGGATTGTTAGGGAAAAGTACCGGAAATGTCTTGAACATCGATGGTGGAGTACCGGCGGCATTTGTTCGCTAGTACTTAAAATGAAAGCTGTGTCAAAAGTAGATTTTGCTTTTGGCACAGCTTCTTTTTTTTAAATACAGCAGCGGTTGAAACGTTGTTATTGATCATCGTGACTCGATTAATTAACTTTTCTTTACGCTCAATCTTAAAATCTTTAATGCTAAAAAGATGAAAATAGAACAATATCGGATTGACCAGCATAATGAAGGTTTGCTTGGGAAACATAATAATCAGTTCATATTTTTAAAGGAACAATTAGGCGAACAAGGTATCGATGCCAATGCGATCGTTAAAACGTTGCAGGCATTTCAGGTGGCTATTCCGAGCTGGGCATTGGGAACGGGAGGAACACGTTTCGGCCGTTTTTCAGGAGCGGGAGAACCGGGTTCTTTGGTTGAAAAAATTGAAGATGTAGGTATTTTACATGCGCTGAACCGTTCAAGCGGATCCATTTCCCTGCACATTCCGTGGGACATACCCAGTGATGCTAACGCAATGATTGACCTGGCCACTTCGCTGGATTTGAAATTTGATGCCGTTAATTCCAACACGTTTCAGGATCAGAAAAATCAGGAGTTATCTTATAAATATGGTTCCTTGTCGCACGTGGATCCAAAAGTTCGGAAACAGGCGGTTGAGCATAATATTGAAGTTATTAAATACGGCAAGGAACTAGGTTCAAAAGCGCTATCAATCTGGTTGTCCGACGGATCATGTTTTCCCGGACAGTCGAATTTTGTGCGATCTTTCCAGAACACGCTTGAATCTTTGCAGGAAATATATGCGGCACTTCCGGATGACTGGAAAGTTTTTGTGGAATACAAAGCTTATGAGCCTAATTTCTATTCAACGGTTATTCAGGATTGGGGCAGCTCATTGTTATTCTGTAACAAATTGGGACCAAAAGCGGATGTGCTGGTAGACCTTGGACATCATTTACCGAATGCCAATATTGAACAGATTGTTGCGACTTTGATGATGGAGGGGCGTTTGGCTGGTTTCCATTTCAATGATTCCAAATATGGTGATGACGATTTAACAGTAGGAAGCATCAGACCTTATATGTTGTTCCTGATTTTTGTCGAACTGGTAGAAGGAATGAAACGCGCCGGAAAAGGCAGCGATGGATTTGCCTGGATGATCGACGCGAGCCATAACGTAAAAGATCCGTTGGAAGATTTGATGCAGTCGGTAGAGGCTATCTTGCTTTCTTATGCGCAGGCACTTATCCTGGATAGCAAAAAACTGGAAGTTGCACGTCAGAATAATGATGTTGTTTTGGCTCAGCAGTTATTACAGAATGCTTTCAGAACCGACGTTCGTCCGTTGGTAAGGGAGGCTATGCTGCATAGCGGTGGTTCTTTGGATCCGATCGGACTTTTCCGCGATCTTAAAATCAGAGAAAATCTGATCAGTGAAAGAGGTAATGTAACGGTGGCAACCGGCTTGTAAAATTTGCAGTGGATATGAATAATAAATTGCCATTCCGGATTTTCGGAATGGCAACTTTGTTTATAAAGACTTTCGTCTGATCAGTGTGAATGGATTTTTAATACTTTCCGTTTTATTCTGCATAATAAGTCGGGCAGCAGATTTTCCCATTTGATCATGATCTGTTGAAATGGTGGTAATCCCATCCAGTAATATTTCTTTTAATGGCGTTTCATTATAAGAAATGATTCCTACATCTTTTCCGACGACAAGTTCCTGCTCATTACATTTCTTGATCAGATTCACCAAGTCAGTTTCCTCAATGATAACATATGCGGCGTCCTTTAAAACCACAATGTTTTCATCCGTTTCATAAATAATTTCGTGCTCAAACTGATGTTGGATACAAAAGAGCCGGAAACCTTTTATAATTTCTTTTGGATAGGGAATGAGTGTCGGGAAAATCAGGATCAATTTTTTATAAACCTTGATTAAATCAATGGCCTCATTCAGAGTATTTAAAATGTCTTTTTCGAAATTCTGATAAACCGATGAATGTTTTGGCTGGCTGGATTCCAGAATATCTTTATCGAGCAAGATGAGTTTTTCAGGCGGAATAAGCTTTAAAATTTTAATGGCTTCTTCTTCATTTTCATAGAAATGAGGCATGATCACGTAGTAATCGTATTCCCCAATACTATTTTTTATTAAGTTGTTGAAAATATTAATGTTAGAGTGGTGTATATGTAGGTCGACGATCACGTTTCTCCCTACATTTTCAACAAAAGAATTATAGATTTGTTTTTTATAATTGCTTATTTTATTGAAAACCAGTAGAATTCTGGAAGTCGTTTCAATATCCACCCGATTGATGAAATAACCCTTACCACGTACCGATATTAAAACCCCGTCTTTTATTAAATGCTTGTAAGCCTTTTCAACAGTATCTCGGGAAAGTAAATATTCTTCACTCAACTGATTGATCGACGGTATCTTATCTCCTCGCTTCAGCTTTCCTTTTCCAATGGCCAAAAGCAATGATTTGATGATTTGCATATACTTTGGCGCACTCTCCTTAAAATCAATGTCAAACTGGATTTCCATTAAAACGTTCATAGGTTAGAAGTGTGTTAAAATTACTACATTTCCTCAAAATTTGACTATTTAACCAAAAAGGTAACAAATAGGAAATCATTAAAATTAAAAGAACAATACACAAAAAAGCTCCTCAGCAAAACCTGAAATTTTGCTGAGGAGCTTTTTATTTGAATCGAAAATTTATCTTGGAGAACGACCGCCGCGTTCTGATCTTTCACCGCCACCGGCGTTTTCATATGATCTTCCGCCGCCTCTTGATTCGCCGGAATTTCTTTCAGAAGAATTGGAACGAATCGATGGTCCGTTGTTCGAACGATCCTGACCTGCGTTTCCATTGTCACGCGAACGGCCGCGATCATAAGATGGCTCGCTGGAGCGCGAGCGATTTTGCTCAGGGCTTGGTTGAGGACGGGCTGGTTCATAACTACGGTTTCCACGGTTATCATTATTGCCGGGTGCTTCCTGATTTCTTGAACGGTTAAAATCCTGTGCACCTCTTTCCGGAGAAGAATTACCTCTGTCTGGAGCAGTACGCTCGTTGGAACGATAAGGCTGATTCGATCTGTCGTCACGATCATTTCTTGCGTCAGGCACACGGTAGCTTCTGTCCGCGGACGGACGATCGTTTGAACGGTAGTCATAACTTCTGTTTCTTGGATTATTTTCCACAACAGGTGGGCGACGATCATAATTTCGTCCGTTACCCGGCGTGCTGTATGCGTGCTCACGGCCATAAGAATGGTCAACAATTACGGCACCTCTGCGGTTGCGGTCAATATCACGAACCACTACGGAACGTCTTGTAACTCTTTCAATTTCATCACGTCTCGGACCATACACGTAGGTGCGGTTGTCGTTGCGATAGTAATTGTTGATAATCGTGGTGCGGTTGTAAATGTTATTATACCGGCCTCTGGGTGCACAGTAGTTGTGCCAGCCGCGCGTTGTGATATACTGCTGCGGTACAAAAACCCACCAGAATGAAGGAATATTAACCGACACATTAATATTAATACCAGGACCTAAGGGAGCCCAGCCGTAATAACCGCCTCCGGAACGCCAGTTTACCCAGGCAGGTCCCCATTCATAACCCGGAATCCAGAACCAGCCGTTGTAATCGTCAAATGACCAGCGGCCATAATGAAAAGGTGCCCAGCCCCAGTCATAATCCGAAACCCAGGTATTCCCGTATTCGGTCACCTCCCAATATCCGTTTGTAGAATATGGCTGAAAACCGGCATCAACATAAGGAGTCCATACGGAACCATATTGCGGCGTGTTGATCCAACGGCCATAAGGGGATAATTCGCTGTAAAATGTTTGAAACGAAATGGAAACGCCAGGTTGGGCTTTTACGTTTTCCTGGATCGAAATACCGCCGAGAAGTAAAATTGAAAAGGCAAGAATCCGAAATTTATGCATGCTGTACATGGCCGTATGAATTAGTTGTTTCTGAAATTAAAATCGATGCTTTGACTTAAAAATTGATATGTGGTTTAATGTCTTTATTCCTTCCAGATACAGAGCCATCCGGAGCGTTTTGCATTGAAAAGAGTAATTTTGATTTTGATAAAATTTATGTTTTTAGTTAATGTGAATTAAATGAGTATGTTATGTATTTGTCAGGCATTTTTATTGGGCAAATATTTCTGATTTTTTATATTCTGTAAGCGTAAAAACTGGTAAATTTCGTATACACATTAACACGCGTTAACAATCTTTAAAACCCGATCATGATTAACCCTGAAAAATTACACCCGGAACTCGTTTTTCAAACTGCCAGAAGCGGTGGGAGCGGGGGACAAAATGTAAATAAGGTAGAGACAAAAGTGGAGCTTAGGTTTGATATTGCCAACTCTTCGGTGCTCTCAGAGGAAGAAAAACAAATTCTGATTCAGAAATTAAGTGCAAAGATGACGAATGAAAATGTGATGGTCATTTACCATCAGACTGAACGCTCTCAACTGGCCAATAAAGACAAAGTGGTTGAAAAATTTGACAAGCTAATTCAGCAGGCATTTTTTGTGCCGAAAAAACGCAGACCAACCCGTCCGACATTAGCCTCCAAATTAGACAGACTCGCAGGCAAACAGAAAAAATCACTGGTAAAATCCATGCGCAGAAAGCCTGTTGATGAATAATGCAGCAGTAATTTGAATTAAGTATAACTGTTCACGGTTATGCTATTTTTGAATAAATAGATATGACATCCATTTCAGCTCCTAACAATACTTCTGCGCTCCGATCCGTTCTTTCGCTTCCTGTAATCGTAGCGTCTCTGGGTTATTTTGTTGATGTTTACGATTTACTCCTGTTTAATATTGTCAGGGTACCGAGCCTGAAGGATCTGGGTCTTTCGGATGCGGAAATTTCTTTGATCGGTGCGAAAATTTATAACTGGCAGCAGGCTGGTTTGCTGATCGGCGGTTTTTTCTGGGGAATCTGGGGCGATAAGATGGGAAGGCGATCCGTACTTTTCGGCTCTATCCTGACGTATTCGCTCGCCAATATTATCTGTGGTTTTACCAATAATGTAGAACTGTATTCCATTTTACGTTTCATTGCCGGATTGGGACTAGCGGGTGAACTCGGTGCAGGTATTACGCTCATTGCCGAAATTTTACCAAAAGAATACCGGGGTTATGGTGCGTCTGTTGTGGCAAGTGTGGGTTTGGCTGGTGCTATTGCGGCTTTTTTTGCTGTAAAACTCACGGACTGGCGCATGGCGTACTTTATCGGTGGCGGTATGGGGCTGGTGCTTCTGGTCTTGCGTTTCAATGTGCTGGAATCATTTCTTTTTGAAAAAGGAATAAAAAATAATATTGCAAAATCCGTGCAATGGTGGACTATTTTTACCAAACGAGAGCGACTGATCCGTTATTTGCGTTGTATGGGTATTGCGTTGCCAACGTATCTGGTTATTGGAATTTACGCTACGTTTGGAAACGAGTTTGCCAAAGCTCTCGGGGTTCCAGGCGATATACAGGCTGGAACCTGTGTGTTGTACACGTACATAGGTATTGTTACGGGTGATTTTTTTAGTGGAATACTTAGTCAATGGCTTCGGTCCAGAAGAAAAGCAATCCTGGTTATGTTGTTAATGACTTTGGCAGGTGCTGTTGTTTTACTTTACGGGGGAATCGATACGGCAACTTCTCTGTATATATGTTATGGGTGGCTGGGTTTTTCAATCGGTTATATCGCCATGTTCCTTACCACCACAGCCGAACAATTCGGGACTAATCTGCGTGCTACGGTGACTACATCTGTGGCCAATAATGTCAGGGCGACGGTTCTGATAACATTGCCTGTATTTCAGTTTCTTAAACCGGATTTAGGCGTACTTCAGGCAGGTGCAACGGTTGGTGTGGTTTGCTTTTTACTTGCTGTACTTTCGCTCTGGAAAATGGAGGAAACCTATGGCAAGGATCTGGATTATGTGGAGCAATAACCTAAAAAAATAGCTTCCATTATTGCTTTTTCTGTACAATAATGGAAGCCGATCAAATTTTCAGAAATGATTTCTCTATATCAACGCTTCAAATAATATTTCTGCGGGATGCATCGCTTTCCGCCCGGTTCCGTCATGGATCTGGTGGCGGCAACTTGTACCTGGTGCGGCAATAATTACATCTTCCGCTTGTTTTCTGACCGTTGGGAAAAGTACGAGTTCGCCGATCTGCATTGAGATATCATAATGTTCTTTTTCATAACCAAAAGAACCAGCCATGCCACAGCATCCCGAAGGAATAAGCTGAACCGTGTAGTTCTCAGGAAGAGAAAGCATTTTTTTGGTTGGGATCATGCTGGAAATAGCCTTTTGCTGGCAATGTCCATGCAGCTTGATCAAGCGTTTTTCTTTGCTGAAAGAATTTTTTGAGATATGTTTCAACTCAATTTCCCGCGCTATGAATTCATCGAATTGCAAAGCATTCAATGCCAGTTTTTTTGCATCTTCAATAAGATCATGGCCAACCAGATCAGGATATTCGTCACGGAACGTCAGAATGGCGGATGGCTCGACTCCGATTAACGGCGTGTCATAGGAAATAATCTCCCGCAGCAATCGGATATTCTCCTCGGCAATCTTTTTAGCATCTTTCAATAACCCCTTTGAAAGCTGAGGGCGACCGGATGGACCGTGTTTTGGAATAATAACCTGATAACCTAATTTTTCTAAAACCAGAATGGTCTTTATGCCAATTTCGACATCATTGTAATTGGTGAACTCATCACAAAACAGATATACTTTTTTATCCGACTGAGGTGCTTCTGATTTTTTAGTCCGTTGATCATACCAGGCGCGAAGCGTTGTGTTTTTTAGCAATGGCATTGTACGTTCCGGATGGAAACCTACAACCGTGTTGGCAATCTTGCGAAGCGGGGCATTTTTGAAAATCAGGTTGTAAGCCCAGGGAACGTAACTTGCCAGACCATTCAGTTTTGAAAAATTGCCCACAAGCCAAGACCGCATCGGCACACCGTGTTCATCATGATAATGTTGCAGGAATTCCATTTTCAGTTTTGCAACATCCACATTTGACGGACATTCGCCTTTACATCCTTTGCAGGCAAGGCACAAGTCGTAAACTTCCTTTATTTCTTTATTATCAAAACGATTTTCCTTGGGAGAATTGGTCAGCATTTCGCGCAGGATATTGGCACGGGCACGGGTGGTATCTTTTTCGTTACGCGTCGCCATGAAACTCGGGCACATCGTTCCGCCGCTCATTTCTGTTTTACGGCAATCGCCCGATCCGTTGCACTGCTCTGCATGCTGCAAGACAGTCTGGTCCTGAAAACGGAAATACGTTTTAAACTCCGGCACCACATGATCCGCTTCATAACGCAGAAAAGTATCCATCGGAGGCGTATCGACAATTTTGCCCGGGTTCAAAATATTGTGAGGATCCCAGGTGCGTTTCAGATCTTTGAATAATGCATAGTTATGTTCCCCAACCATTTGCGGGATAAATTCTCCCCGTAAACGCCCGTCCCCGTGTTCCCCGGAAAGTGAGCCCTGGAATTTTTTCACCAGTGTAGCAATTTCTTCTGCAATCGTCCGGAATTGCTGGTGACCTTCTTTTGTTTTTAAGTTGATAATCGGGCGCAGGTGAAGCTCTCCTGATCCTGCATGCGCATAATGCACGGCAGACATGTTATGCTTTCTCAGGATATCGTTGAACTCGATGATATACTGAGGCTGGTCATAAACATCCACGGCTGTGTCTTCAATAACAGCAACTGCTTTTTCATCACCCGGAAGGTTACTCAACAACCCCAGCCCGGCTTTACGAAGCGTCCATATTTTTTTGGTATCATCTCCAAACAACAAAGGATAATGATAACCCATATTTGCCTCAATGAAATCAGCTTCCAGAGCTGTTGCCAGTGCTTCAACTTCTTCTTTTGTTTCTCTTGAAAGATCCACAACCAGAATGGCAGGATATTCACCCGAAGCAGTATTCTGGACAAAAAATGCGTTGGCTTTTTGTTCTTTATTGGTTGCAGCACATTCCAGAACGTAATTGTCGATAAGTTCTACGGCCTGTGGTTTATATTTAAGTGCCAGAATCGTAGCTCTGAGCGCTTCATCAATTGACGTAAAATGCGCACACAGCAAACCTTGGGTTGTCGGAGGCAGCGGAATGATATTCAGCTTTATCTCTGTCAAAAAACAAAGTGTTCCTTCCGACCCGGCAATAAGCTTGCACATATTGAAAGGAACAATTTCCTGATCAGCATCCGAAGCCGGCGTAAAAGGCTCGGTTTCCAGCAGCATATCCAGTGCATAACCCGTGTTTCTCCTTTCCACGCTGCGTTTAGGAAATTCCTTTCTAATTTCTGCCTGGTTTGCAGGATTGGAAAGTATTTCAAAAGTTTTGGCGTAAATTTTATCAGCCAGCGAAAGCGTGTTGCCCGTCACCGGTAATTTTTTTCTGAATGTTTCAATATCCTCGGTACCGAATGTAATATCACTTCCGTCTGCCAGAATCGCTTTTACTTCCAGTAAATGTTCCCTGGTACTTCCGTAAACCACAGAATTGGAACCGCAGGAATTATTTCCCACCATACCACCGATCATAGCGCGGTTGGCGGTTGACGTTTCCGGCCCGAAATATAATCCGTAGGGTTTCAGCGCCATGTTCAGTTCATCACGCACCACGCCCGGCTCCACGCGTACATATCTTTCTTCCGCATTTATTTCAAGTATTTTGGTGAAATGCTTTGAAGTATCCACGATAATACCGCTTCCCACCACCTGACCGGCCAGCGAAGTACCGGCCGTACGAGGAACCAGAGAGATTTTTTTGCTGGTAGCAAAAGCAATCAGGTCTTTAATGTCTTTTAATGTTTTCGGGATCGCAACGGCCAGGGGCATTTCACGATAGGCTGATGCATCCGTTGCATACAGGGTACGCATGGTATTGTCATCATATAAATCACCGGTAAGCTGACTGGCTAATTGTTTTAGATCGGTACTTGAAACGGAGGAATGCGGTGTCATAAACAAAAATATACGGAAACGAAACTGCTCCAAAGTTACGCACATCCGCTGAGCAAATCATGAAATTTTTATAGAAAGGTTTAGCAATATCCATTGCGTTGCTTTCATTGCCAAACACAAAACCTATCCTTATTTAACAAGATATTCCTGCACCGAAATGAATCCGCTTGTTACATACTCTCTGTTTTGCCGCCATCCACCGGTAAATTAACGCCACTGACACTGCCTGCTGCCGGGCTGCACAGAAATGCCACCGCTGCACCTACTTCTTCCGCTTCACTAAATCTGCGGATCGGAATAGTAGCTTCCATTTGATCTGAAACTTCCTGCACTGATTTATTCTGCGTATTGCTGCGCATATCCAGCACGGCTTCCAGCCGGGAAGTTTTGGTGAAACCCGGTAAAACATTATTTGAAGTAATACCGAAAGGCCCAAGTTCCAGCGACAAAGTTTTAGACCAGCTGGCAACTGCGCCGCGAATCGTATTGGAAACGCCCAGTCCTACAATGGGCTGCTTGACAGACGTACTGATAATGTTGACAATTCTTCCAAAACCTGCCTTTTTCATAGCCGGAACAACAGCCTGAGCTAGTATCTGGTAGTTAACCACATGCATTTGAAAGGTTTTGATAAACTGTTCTGTGTCTGCTTCAATAATCGGTCCGCCTGAGGGTCCGCCGGTATTATTGACAAGAATATGTACATCAGGGCACAATCTCAGATATTCCTCGATGGCATGTCTGACATTTTCATTATCAGAAAAATCTGCTACCACATAACGATGCAGCTGATTCAATGATGTATCCAGTGATTCCACGGCTGTACGAAGTGTTTCCTCATTTCGGGCCATCAGCGTAACATTGGCGCCCATCAGGGCAAGTTCAACAGCGGATGCATACCCGATTCCCTGCGTACTTCCACAAACGATCGCCGTTTTTCCGGTTAGGTCAAGATTCATGATTATAATGGTTAAGGATTAATGGTTAAATAGTAATGATTAAGGGTTAATGACTGCAAAGATAAAGGGTTACTAATGAAGTAAATTTGTTACTCTTTTTTGATAACAATTGATTTTCTTCTGTTTATTGTCAGGCAACCCTCAAACATTCACAATTAATCCTTAACAATTAACCCTTAACCCCTATCTTTGCGGTTTATTTTTAATAAATGGGATGGTGGATTTGAAAGCGGTGTTTTAGCAGCTTTTTTTAATCCGAAAATCCTGAAAAATCTGTAATGTTTACTGTCAAATTCTGACCAATGTCAAAAAAAATTGAATCCGCTCTAATCTCTGTATACTACAAGGACGGTCTTGAACCTCTGGTTCGCATATTGCATGAAAATGGTGTAAAGCTCTATTCTACGGGGGGCACACAAACCTTCATTGAAAATCTTAATATTCCTGTTACTGCGGCTGAAGAATTAACCGGTTATCCTTCTATTTTCGGAGGAAGGGTTAAAACTTTGCATCCTGCCATTATGGGAGGGATTTTGTATCGTCGCGACGATGCGGGAGATGTGGCACAAGCGGCACAATATAACATTCCGGCATTGGATATGGTGGTTGTAGACTTATATCCATTTGAAGAAACGGTTGCTTCCGGAGCGAGCGAAGAAGATATTATTGAAAAAATTGACATTGGAGGCATTTCTCTGATTCGTGCCACGGCCAAAAATTTTAAAGATACACTTATTGTTTCTTCCCGTGCGCAGTACGAAGGAGTTGTAACATTGTTGACAGAAAAGTCGGCAAGTACGGATATTGAAGATCGTCGCTGGTATGCCGGAGAAGCGTTCGGCGTCTCTTCTCATTACGACGGAGCCATTAACGATTATTTCCTTGGGAAAACAGCAAATGCGGATCAGGCACTTTTTGACTTCGCAAGTTTACCGTCTCAAACTTTACGTTACGGCGAAAATCCACACCAGAGCGCAACGTTCCATGGCGATCTGGAAAAAATGTTTGAAAAGCTGCACGGTAAAGACTTATCATACAATAACCTGGTAGACGTTGACGCCTGCATCGGTTTGATCGATGAATTTGAAGGCGGAGATCCAACATTTGCAATTATCAAACATACCAATGCCTGCGGTGTAGCCACGGCGGCGACTGCAAAAGAAGCTTATCTGAATGCACTTGCCTGTGATCCTGATTCTGCTTTTGGAGGTGTGGTTATTACAAACAAAAAAGTTGATCTTGAAACAGCGGAAGAGTTGAACAAACTTTTCATGGAGATTCTGATCGCTCCTGCATTTGACGATGCCGCGCTTGAATTATTAAAATCAAAGAAAAACAGAAACCTTCTGGTACGTAAATCCGTGGAACTTCCGGGAATTATGTTCAAAACAATATTGAACGGTGTATTGGTACAGGATAAAGATCTTGCTACTGAAACGGCCGAGCAAATGACAACTGTTACTGAAAAAGCACCAACAGCGGATGAATTGAAAGCGCTGGAATTTGCTTTGAAAGTTTGTAAACATACAAAATCAAACACAATCGTTCTTGCCAAGGAAAACCAGCTTTTTGCAAGCGGAACAGGGCAAACTTCGCGTATTGATGCATTACGTCAGGCGATCGAAAAAGCGAAACATTTCGGTTTTGATCTTCAGGGTGCGGTAATGGCTTCGGACGCATTTTTTCCATTCCCTGACTGTGTAGAAATCGCTTCTCAGGCAGGAATTACTGCGGTGGTTCAGCCGGGCGGTTCTATTCGTGACAAAGATTCTGTTGCTTTTTGTAATGCCAACGGCGTTGCTATGGTAACGACTGGCATTCGCCATTTCAAACATTAATTTTAAATTTTCAGCAGAGCGTTTCCTCATCGTGGAAATGCTCTGCTGAAAATGATTTGCGTTAACTATTGCTTCATTTGAAAACCAGCCAATTATTCAAATCCCGCATTACCGCCATTGGTAAATTTCTTCTGACGGGCTTGATTTTGGTTATTCCTGGGTATTTTTTTCTTTATCCTCAAATTTTCCACTGCCAGATTATTGGTTTTTCAGATTTTGAAAAAATCAACGAAACTATTTTTGTCAGTCCTGAACTTGATGCACGCCAGCAGGCAGCCATTGTTAAGGTTATCAAAAATGCGGAAATCCGCGTCGATTCTTTTTGGCTGGGTAAACAAGCCAGGCCAACATTAATTTTGTGCGGCTCTCAGGCGGAATATGTAAAATATTGTCAAAGTACAGAGGGGGCAGGGTGCAGTTTGGGAACGCCCTGGGGCGACTCATACGTCATTCTGAATGCCCAAGGATTAAATATTGACGTGATCAGTCACGAAATGAGCCATGTTGAGCTTTTAAAACGGTTGGGCTGGTGGAAAACGACAATGGAGATTCCGCAGTGGTTTAATGAAGGAACTGCTTTGATGTTAGACAAACGTTTCGTCGCTACGGCTGATTCTATTGCACGTTATATAGATTATACTGATGAATGGCTTTTTCTGACCGGCGGCGGACAAAATATCCTTGAACTCAAAGATATTTCGACGGTGAAAGGTTTTTTCTCAGGAAACCAGAAATATGTTATGCTTGCGTATATGACATCCGGGTTAGAGGTATCGTATTGGCTCGCGTTTAACGGTAGAGACGGGTTACAGAAGTTGATCTCAAAATTAAAAAACGGAGAATCTTTCAGTGATAGTTACCGGCAGACGGAACGCGACGCGAAAACAAAAAGCAAAATGAAGTTGCCTCCTAATCCGTTACGCACACAGGATTTAGATGAAAAAAATAAGTAGGGGTAAACATATTTCCCCCTGTTTAGCTGTTTTTGAGGTTATGTAAAAATAAAGGTTGCAATTTGGACTCTAAACATCGATTTCTTACTTGCACTATTTTCCGAAAATAGTGTACCTTTCGGTTTGAACAGAAAATCGCTTATCCATTCATCTAATTTTTTATATTTGAAATGCAACAATTACAAACCCTGGATTACATAGTATTCTTCTTTTACTTTATCCTGGTCACAGGATATGGAGTCTGGATCTACCAGCGAAAAAAAACCACTAATGAATCTACCAAAGACTTTTTTCTTGCCGAGGGATCGCTGACCTGGTGGGCAATCGGTGCTTCTTTGATCGCTTCAAATATTTCAGCGGAGCAATTTATCGGGATGTCAGGAAACGGTTTTTCCATGGGTCTGGGTATTTCAACCTATGAATGGATGGCGGCTGCAACACTGATCATTGTTGCTGTTTTCTTTATGCCAATCTATCTGAAAAATAAAATTTACACCATGCCTCAGTTTTTAAGTCAGCGTTATAATCCGACGGTGAGCTTAATTATGGCTATTTTCTGGCTGGCATTATATATTCTGGTTAACCTTACTTCAATCCTTTATCTGGGCGCTCTGGCGGTTTCGGGTATTTCCGGGTTGGATTTTACGTTCTGTATGATCGCGCTCGCAGTGTTTGCCATTATCATTACGATTGGTGGTATGAAGGTGATCGGGTTTACGGACGTAATTCAGGTTTTTTTCCTTGTTATTGGTGGTTTGGCCACCACTTATCTTGCTATCAATCTTGTTTCCGGTGAAACCGGAATTGACGGTTTGCTAAGCGGTATGAAAATGATGCGCGAAAATCATGACGATCACTTCCACATGATTTTTCCAAAATCAAGTCCTTTTTACATGCAGCTACCAGGGTTAACGGTTTTGCTTGGCGGGATGTGGATTGTAAATTTAAACTATTGGGGATGTAATCAATACATCACGCAACGTGCTTTGGGAGCGGATTTGAAAACTGCACGTAATGGTATTTTGTTTGCTGCCGGTCTGAAATTGCTGATGCCCGTTATCGTTGTTTTGCCGGGTATTGCTGCTTACGCATTGTACAGTAAAGGACTTTTCCAGGCTGAAATGTTAGGTGCCGATGGACTGATTAACCCTGACAAGGCTTATCCGGTATTATTAAACCTGTTGCCTGCCGGTCTTAAAGGACTTTCTTTTGCTGCCCTTACCGCTGCTGTTGTGGCTTCACTTGCCGGTAAAGCAAACAGTATTTCAACGATTTTTACGCTGGATATTTTTAAAAATTATATTGGTAAGGATTCTGACGAGAAAAAACTGGTATTGATTGGCCGTTGGGTTGTCGTGATCGCGATGATCCTTGCGATCGTCGTTTCTCCATACATGGGAATTGATAAAAAAGGAGGATTTCAGTTTATTCAGGAAATGACCGGATTGTTGTCTCCGGGTATTTTTGCATCCTTTATCATGGGTTTCTTCTGGAAAAGAACAAACTCGGCAGGAGCCTTATTTGCCATTGTGGGAGGGTTTTTGATCGCTCTTGCGATGCATAACAATTATCTTCCATTTGCTGACTGGACTCAGGTGCCGTTCCTGGATCGTATGGGATTGGTTTTCCTTATTTGCGTTGTGGTTATGTTCATTCTCGGCCTTGTTATGCCTGACGAGAAAAAAGGCTTGCAAATTGATGCCTCCATGTTTATGCCGCATAAAAGTTTTGTGATATGGGCTATTATTGTACTCAGTATCATCGCAGTGCTCTATTACCATTTCTGGTAAAATCGAGTTGGAATTATAACAAAAGCGGCCTGGAAATTTTTCCAGGCCGCTTTTGTTATAAGTACTGAGCTTAATTTTAAGCTTCTTCCTCGATAATTGTAATCTTCTGAATTTTGTCTCCCTGACGGATCAAATCTACTGTATCCACACCTTCAATTACTTTACCAAAGCAAGTGTGGTTACCATCCAAATGAGCAGTATTGTTACGGCTATGGCAAATAAAGAATTGAGATCCACCCGTATCACGTCCTGCGTGTGCCATTGATAAAACGCCACGATCGTGGTATTGTTTACCTGCATTTACTTCGCATTTGATAGTATATCCAGGGCCGCCACGTCCAGTTCCCTGAGGATCACCGCCCTGAATCATAAAATCAGGAATAACGCGATGGAAAGTAAGCCCATCATAAAATCCTTTTTTAGAAAGATCTACAAAGTTTTTCACTGCAATAGGGGTATCCTGGTCATAAAATTCGATCAGCATAGTACCTTTGTCGGTGATCATTTCTGCCTTTATCATGTTAGTAATCTGGTATTTGGATAAAATATTTTAAAATTCCCTGTTGTCGCAACAACCGGTTTGTCATAACAAATGCAAAGAAAAGCATATTACAGCCGTTTCTTTGCATTGTAATAATAATATAACCAAAGAAATTAAGAATCAGTTGCGGCTCTTGCCAATTGTTTCGAGTCGCTTTTTAATTCAGAGAGTTTTTTCTCTTCCCTGATCTGAACCATTTTTTCCAAAACATCACCACTGCCCCATTCGCGGCTTCTTTCGGGATTGGAAAACCATTCTTTTACTGCAATTATTTTATAAATGTATTTGGTAGTTTCTGCGTTTAACCGAAGCTTAAAATAGTCATCTTTATTTTGTGAGTTCATTCGGTTCTGAATGTGCTGTGGTCCCGCGTTGTAGGCAGCTGCTACAAGTGTCCAGGAACCAAGCTGGCGGTGAAGTTCTTTTAGATACTTACCTGCTGCGTGAGTGGATTTAACCAGATGTTTGCGATCGTCAACCGTTCCGTTTACGGTTAAGCCAAGTGACTTGGCTGTTGCGGGCATGAGTTGCCAGTATCCGCCTGCCCCTCTGTGAGAAGTGGCATCGTTGCTCATGGCACTTTCTATGATTGGAATGTATTTAAAATCGGAAGGAACTCCGTATTTTTTTAGGATGGGCTCTATCACCCGCATCCTCTTTTCTGCGCTTGTCATCAGTTTACGGAATGAATTGGTGTCGTAATTCCTGATCATTTTCTGGTACCGCTCGGCTATGCGCATCTCCGAAAGGGGCACCTTTTCGCCACAAAAATTAATGGCAAGAAGGTTTGAGTTGATTGTTAGTTCATTCTTCAATTCCTTCTTTTCTACCTTCAAGTTGCTGAGGGGAAAAACACCCATTGTTGCAATTGAGAAGGCAATAAAGATTAGTCTAATCATCCATGTTTTATTTCGTTCGACATAATTTTATCCGGTTTCCCGGGGAGCAAAGATAACGCTATTGAATTAATAATGTTTCATTTTTAGGTAAAAAGTTGATTTGCAGTTGATTGTATGATTTGGATTTAGCATTAAATTGAGATGATAAAATTTCGTAGTATTTACTGGTGACAATTCGAATTCATTTGTTAAACGCACATTTTATAGAATAATCGTTGGAAATCACTCCTGGATACAAAATGAATTTTTTCATGTATAAATTGTGATTTTTTACGACAAAATTTTTTATTTTATTTAACAGAATTTATAAATCAATCGCTTGCATCTTTTTTGAAAGCATTTTTGCACTTCAAAACGGTTAAAAATTTGAATTATTTTATTGAATGCTTCGAATCTTAAAGATGTATTCCGTTCGGTTTATAAATAGTAACTTGCATCATTGGACAGGATACGTTAAATATGGTCACAGTTGCAGAAGCAAAAAGAAGAATAACCGATAACACAGGCTTGTTATCGATTGAAGTAAGAGCAGTGTCGGAGGCGGCAGGATATGTGCTGGCGAATGATGTGGTGGCGAAACTGTCTTTGCCTTCTTTCAGGCAATCCTCGATGGATGGCTATGCTATATTTCACAGCGATATAACCGGTAAAAATATAACACTTCCGGTCGTTGCAGAATCCAGGGCGGGTAAAGCCCAAAAACAGATTCTGGAACCGGGCAATGCCATCCGGATTTTTACAGGAGCTCCTGTGCCGGACGGAGCCACAGCCGTTATCATGCAGGAAAATACGACGTTAGAAAATGGATTTGTGACGATAAAGGAATATCCGGTTGCGGAAAACCGGAATCTGCGGAATATCGGGCAGCAAATCCGGGAAGGTGATATTGCTTTACCAGCCGGAACTTTTATTACTGCCGGAACAGTAGGGTTTTTAACAGGATTGAATATTGAGGAAGTAGCAGTTTATCGTAAACCGAAAATTGCGATTCTGGTAACGGGCGATGAATTGGTTAAAACCGGTGAATCTTTGGAACACGGTCAGGTCTATGAATCCAATTCTGCCATGTTGTTGGCTGCTTTGAAAGAGGAAGGGATTCTTGATGTGGAAATTTACTATTCCAGTGATGATCTTACTTCGACTGTTGATAGTTTTGAGTTATTGGCAGAGAGAAACGATGTGGTTATAGCCACTGGCGGCGTTTCTGTAGGAGATTATGATTATGTGGGAAAAGCCCTGGAAAAAATGGGAGCTGAAACCATTTTTTATAAGGTGAGACAAAAACCGGGCAAGCCTTTATTGTTTGCAAAAGGTGAGAAAGTAAACTTTTATGGACTCCCCGGAAACCCCGCTTCTTCACTTGTTTGTTACTATGAGTATGTTTTGCCGTCATTAAGACTGATGTCCGGCCGTAAGCGTTGTTTTTTGCATACCGTTAAATTGCCGGTTTCGCATGGTTATTCATTTACTGGCGAAAGAGATGAGTTCCTGAGAGCTTTTGTCTCGGACGGAAAAGTTACTTCTCTTGAAGGACAGGAATCATTTGCTTTGCGGTCTTTTGCGGTTGCCAATGCGCTGATTTATTTACCTGTGGAGCAGCATGTTATTTTGGAAGGAGACATCGTGGAGGTACATTTATTGCCATTTTGAGATACAAAAAGAGATGACTATTAATATTTTATATTTTGGAATGCTGGCTGAAATCACCGGGCAAGCTCAGGAGGCCTGGATGGTAAAGGATCAACTAACGGTTGGTGATTTGAAACAGCAAATTTTGGAGAAATATCCTCAAATGAATGGGAAGAAATTTAAAGTGGCGGTGAACCAGCAAATCGGAGATGACCAGATGCTTGTTTCCGGGCTGGCGGAAGTAGCGTTATTGCCGCCTTTTGCGGGAGGTTGATTTTTACTGTTGTAGGTGAAAGATAAAGCGGAAAGTTTAAAAACGAGATTTACACAAACGAGAAATGGACAAGATTCATAAACCGAAAAAGGTATTTGTACAAGGATCAATAAGTCCTCAATTTGTTGCAGATTCCATAGCAAAACATCAATCGAAGGTTAATATAGGTGCGCACGCCATTTTTCTGGGACAAATCCGGGCTGATGAAAAAGAAGAAGGTTTTGTGACTGGTATCGAATATTCAGCTTATGAAGAGATGGCGGAGCAGGCTTTTCATGCCATCAGGGAAGATGCCTTTTCCAGATTTGATCTGACTTGTATGCATATTTATCACAGTCTGGGCGTTGTTCCAACTGGTGAAATCAGCCTTTTTGTATTTGTTTCTTCTGCACATCGTCGGGCCGCTTTTGAGGCTTCGGAATATATCGTGGATGAAATTAAGACAAAGGTCCCTATTTTTGGAAAAGAGTTGGCAGGACCGGCCGGCGGATACGTCTGGAAGGAAAATAACTAATTTGCCAAACTAAAAAATCTTTTTTTAATCGAATGGTTGATATTACCCATAAGACCAATACATTACGAATTGCTACGGCTCAGGCTGTTGTTCAGGTCAGTAAACCTGAAACCATTTCTGCTATTCAGAATAAAACGGTTCCGAAAGGAGATGTTTTTGAAATGGCAAAAGCGGCGGGATTACTGGCAGTAAAAAAAACACCTGATCTGTTGCCGGATTGTCATCCGATTCCAATTGAATATACAGCAGTTGCTTACCGCATAGAAGATTTAACTATTATCATTGAACTTACCGTAAAGACAATTTACAAAACCGGTGTTGAGGTGGAAGCTATGCACGGTGCATCGGTGGTGGCCCTTACATTGTACGATATGCTCAAACCAATTGATAAAGGTGTTGAGATCAGAAATATTCGGTTACTGGAAAAAAAAGGTGGTAAAAGTGATCGGAAGGCTGTACCGGAAAATTTGAAAACAGCAGTTGTTGTTTGTTCTGACAGTATTTCCAAAGGAATAGGAGAAGATAAATCAGGGAAAAAAATCATCGAGAAGTTTGATTCTCTGACGATAAAAGTAAACGATTACAGCGTTATTCCTGATGATAAAATAACGATTCAGGAAAAAATCCGAAGCCTGTGTGATCTTTCATATCAATTGATTGTCATAACCGGTGGAACAGGTTTGTCACCGAGAGACGTTACACCGGAAGCTGTAAGTGAATTGCTTGATCGGGAAATTCCGGGTATAAGTGAAACCGCCAGACAATATGGGCAGGAGCGAATGCCGACTTCTATGCTGTCAAGATCTGTCTCAGGCCTTATTGGGGATACTCTTATATTGACAATGCCGGGAAGCACCGGCGGTGTAACCGAATATATTGATGCTTTGTTTCCGCACGTCTTGCACGTTTTTGGTGTTATGGAGGGAAAGAAGCACGCTTAGCAATTTTAAAAACTGGAAATGTCACAACCCATCCTGGACACATTTGGTCGTAAACACACCTATCTGCGAATTTCGCTGACAGATAAGTGTAACCTCCGTTGTACGTACTGTATGCCTCAGGAGGATATGCAGTTTATGCCTTCCAAATGGTTGATGCAGGCTGATGAAATACAGACGCTCGCTGGGATTTTTGTAGAAATGGGTGTGGAAAAAATCAGGTTAACGGGTGGAGAGCCTTTAATCAGAAAAGATGCTGCAAAAATAATTACGGATCTCGGCACATTATCTACTTCCCTTACGCTGACTACCAATGCTGTTTTTGTCGATCAGTTTATCCCGGATTTAAAAGCGGCAAATGTCCGTTCCCTTAATGTGAGCCTGGATACGCTGAATGAGCAATCATTTAAAAATATTACAAAACGCGATCATTACGACAAAACACTCGCCAATATCCGCCTTCTGATTTCAGAAGGTTTTGTGGTGAAAATAAATATGGTTGTGATGCGTGGAGTCAATGATGAAGAAGTTAATGATTTTGTCAGGCTTACGCTGGATGAACCGAATCTGCACGTGCGGTTTATTGAATTCATGCCTTTTAATGGTAATAAATGGGAAATGGCAAAAATCGTTTCTTACGATGATTTGTTGAAAGACATCGGGACGCAATTTGATTTTGATCGGTTATCGGGTGAATTACATGACACTGCCCATAGCTTTCAGGTAAAAGGAGCAAAGGGGACATTCGGAATTATAGGAACCGTTACGCATCCGTTTTGTGCAGGATGTAACCGGATTCGTCTGACGGCTGATGGGAAATTGAAAAACTGTCTTTTTGATACAACAGAAATAGATCTTCTGACTCCACTAAGACGCGGCGATGATGTTCGTGCTTTGATATACTCTCATTTTCAGAAAAAACACTTTGCTCACGGAGGGCATATCGATTTTACCGAAAAAAATGCCCGGGAAGATTATGAGCAAAATCGCAGAATGATTGCAATCGGAGGTTGATTTTGTGCTGTTTACCATTCAACCTGTATTTTTTGCCGCTTGTAAAATCCGTGCAACATGGCGCTGAATGAAGACATCATTGGTGAAAATAATTAGCCAGTTTTAATCTTTAAAGCCATGAAAAACTTCAAAAAAATGTTTGCCGCCATTGTGTGTGCACTGCTTGTAAGCAGCCTTGTTTCTGCCGGCTCGTTGCAGGATTTACCAAAAGGAAAATATTACGAATCTTTCCGTGTAGGAATGTATCGAATCAAAAATTCGCTCACGATGAATTTGTTGCTCGAGAAAGATAAGGGTGTCAGCGTTAACGTCAGGCTTGTAGATTCCCGAGGAACAGTTTTACATCAGGAATACGTTGGGAAAGGACTCAGAAAGGTAGGTCAGAAATTTGATTTTTCAGAGGTGGGCGATGGAGATTATAAAATAGAAATTATTAACGGTGATGAGCGTGTTGTGAAATATATAAATCTTACCACAACAGAAATCGCAGAAGTTTCAGGCCGACGTCTTGTAGCCTTAAACTAGGCAAAAACGGGTTACGGATCTATTGTTTATCCATAACCCGTTTTTATTTATTTCATCCAGCCATTGGCCTTCATCCAGCCTTCCAGTGCAGCGGGCCAGTTAGCCAGTGACCCTTTTCCTTCGGTTCTCATGGCGTAACCATGACCTCCTTTGGGGTAGAGGTGCATTTCTGCCGGTATTTTGAATTTCTTCAATGCGAGATAATACGCAATACTGTTTTCAGGAGGTACGCCGGTATCGTCCATCGCATGTACCAGAAAAGCAGTTGGTGTTTTAGCGCTCACCTGCAACTCATTTGAATAATACCGGATCAGTTCCTCGGACTTATCCGGCCCCAGAAGGTTATCTCTCGATCCTCCATGAGCAAGCTCCGGCAGAAGAGAAATAACAGGGTACATCAGAATAGCAAAATTAGGCTTTGCTTCTTCTGAGGCCTTTTCCCCAACATTATAATGTGTGGATAAGGTAGCTGCCAGGTGACCGCCTGCCGAGAAGCCCATAACCCCGATTTTATCTGCATCAATATTCCATTTTTTTGCACCTTGTCTGATTATCTTCATTCCTTGCATAGCATCCAGAAGCGGAGCTTCATGCTGATGGGTCATGGCGTTTGCATCCGGCAACCTGTATTTTAAAACGAATGCCGAAATTCCTCGCTCGTTAAACCACTTCGCCAGGTCGCTTCCTTCATGCGAAGCTGCCAGAATTCCGTATCCACCGCCAGGGCATATCATCACTGCCGCTCCGGTAGCCTTTTCTTTCGGTGCAATATAGGCAGCAATAGTGGGTACCGTTACGCCGCTTATACGTAAAATACCGCTGGCGTCAGTAACCGATTTTTCCTCAACGGAATTTGCTTTATTATTGGGGACTTTTCCCTCAGGCCACAAGGATATTACTTCATTTTGCGCCATAGATTTGAAAGATAAAACGATGAGGCCAAGAGCCATCAATATAAATTGAGTTTTTTTCATAGATTTTAAAGATTTCAAGGAAAAGACGAAACGGCAAAGACTTTACCCCATGGTTACATATTGTGAAACCTTTTTGTTTTCAAAAATGAATATTTAAATACCCATTTAGAGGAGTTTTTCACCTGTTCAATAACCTGATCAGATGTTCTGTTTTGGTACAAATGAAATAAATTGTATGCTTTGAGGGATATATTTTATAATTGACCAATTACTTATTTAACGTAAATAAATCAGATTTTTATTTGTAAGTATTTAATGATCAGACGTTAATTTACGTTGCAATGAGTAGTATTTGACTTTTTAGCCTTTGTTGTTGACTGTTACGACGTGATCGGGCACAAACATATCAGATGTTTTTTTGATTTTATTAAGTCGTAAATTAAAAGTACCCATGGTAATCATAAGAATTGTAAGAATGACTTTCGTGCCCGAAAAAATCAGTGAATTTCAACGTATTTTTGAACAATGCCAGCATGATATCAGGCAAATGCCGGGATGTTTACATCTTGAATTGTGGAGGGATATTGATAACCCGAATGTATTTTTAACACACAGCCATTGGGAGACAGAAGAAATGCTGAACGCTTACAGAAGGACAGAATTCTTCGGGCTGATCTGGAAAAAAACAAAAGTTCTTTTCGCAGAGCAGCCTTTGGCATTTTCAGTACAGAAAGTCAGTTGATGTGGAAGTCGGTTCTTTATTTTTTTGCAGGATTAATCATAATATGTGCCCGGTGCGTTCCCGGATCCATGATCCACGGCATACCCGGAACATCTGGTTTTAGTGGTAAACCGGTGCTTTCAGCAGTGGCAAAAGGAATATAAACTACATAACGCAGATAGCCGTCTTTCAATTCACCGGTTTTGCTGTCATAATTTTCCGCAGATCCTGAAAGTGCATATAAAGTGGCCGGTTGTTTTGGCATAGCCAACTGGCCGCTTTTTACTTCTTTTTCACGTATGTCGAATATTTCCTTTTGGTTCTTTCCTTCCTTTGTCAATACGCGTCCTCTTTCCATAAATGGTTCAAGGTCTGCATGATAACAGGAAACGCTGACGCCTTCTTTTTTAGCATCATCGGCTATACAGACGAAATCATTAGTCCCGTTTTTTAACACTTTAAAGGAGCCATCCGCCGCGTAACCATACACCTTTGCACCAGCCTGCTTATCGCTGGGTGCTGCTAGTATCGCCGTTTTAATTTGTAAGTCCGCCGATGGGATAGTGGTTTGAGCATGCAGCTGAAAAGCGATACAAATTGCAGCGGCACTAAAAAAAATCTTGTTCATAATAGTAAATGCTATGTGGCTAGTTTCTTATAATCTAAATTTAGCAATCTTTACCGAAAGAATCCTATTAATAGCGTTGAACCTCGTCACTTCCCTAAGCAAAGCAAATTACAGATTTAATTATTTCACCCATGAATTTTAGAACTCCGTTAACCCTATCTGCAACAGGTATTTTGGTCCTGGGCGTACTGGCGGCCTCTTACATGCGCACGAATCCAAGTACGGTAAAAAGTAAAGGGCTGGACAGCTTGTACGAAAACCTGAGTACAGAACAGAAACGTTCGCCAAAATATGCCGTCGCTGGCCTGACGGTGGCTGATGGACTGGAAGCTACACTTTTTGCTTCGGAACCAACCCTGACGAATCCGACCAATATTGATGTGGATCACCTTGGCCGGGTTTGGGTTTGTGAAGCTTTTAACTACCGGCCCGCAATCAACGGAAATCCTACGCACAAGGAAGGTGACAGGATCTTGATTCTGGAAGATACCAATGGCGATGGGAAATCAGATAAAACGACAGTTTTTTATCAGGGAGAGGAATTGAACTCGCCACTCGGGATTTGGGTGATGGGCAATAAAGTAGTGGTTTCCCAGAGCCCGTACGTCTGGCTGTTTACGGATGCAGATGGCGATGGAAAGGCGGATAAAAAAGAGGTTATTTTTGAAGGAGTTGGTGGCACACAGCATGATCATGGCATGCACGCTTTTGTTTTCGGGCCGGACGGGAAGTTATACTTCAACTTTGGAAATGAGGGAGGACATTTACTCGACGGCAAGGGCAATCCAGTTTTAGGTCTGGATGGAAAGGCGATTGATTTCAAAAAATACAAACAGGGCATGGTATTCCGTTGTGACCCGGACTTTAAGAATGTTGAGGTACTGGGCAATAATTTCAGGAATAATTATGAAGTAGCCGTAGACAGTTACGGCACCATGTGGCAGTCTGATAACGACGACGATGGTAACAAAGGTGTCAGAATAAATTATGTGATGCCTTATGGGAATTATGGCTATACAGACGAAATGACCGGTGCGGGATGGCGCGCTAACCGTACTAATATAGAAGATTCTATCCCGTTAAGACACTGGCATTTAAACGATCCGGGTGTTGTTCCAAATCTTTTACAAACCGGTGCAGGTTCGCCTACGGGTTTAATCGTATATGAAGGACGCTTATTGCCAAAAATATTCTGGGACCAGATGATCCATTGTGATGCAGGACCTAATGTTGTGCGTTCTTATCCTGTTCAGAAAGTGGGAGCGGGATATAGTGCCAAAATCGTTAACGTTTTGGAAGGGAAACGTGATCAATGGTTTCGTCCCTCAGATGTGTGCGTAGCTCCCGATGGTTCACTTATTGTTGCAGACTGGTACGATCCGGGTGTAGGCGGGCATCAGGCTGGTGACCAGAACAAAGGCCGTCTATACCGTTTGGCTCCGGAAAATAATCCATATAAAATCGTAAAACCAGATTATTCGACAGCTGCCGGCGCCGTGCAGGCCCTGCAAAATCCCAACCTTTCGGTTCGTTATCTTGCCTGGGAATCCCTGATGAAAATGGGAGCCAAGGTACTTCCTGACTTAAAAATACTTTTTGAAAATAAAGAAAATCCAAGAATGCGTGCCCGGGCTTTATGGGCGATTGCATCAATCGATAAGGTAAGTACTGAAGCGTTGGAATCGGCGTTCAGGGATTCAAATCCGGATATACGCATCACGGCGTTGCGTGTGGTACGGGAAAAAAGAAACACTGATCTGATCAAATATCTGAAATTATTAGCCGGCGATTCGGATACACAGGTTCGTCGTGAATGTGCGCTGGCATTACATGGCGTCGTTTCTGCGGATGCGCCGGCAATCTGGGCGCAGCTCACGCAGCAATATGATGGAAAAGATCGCTGGTATCTGGAAGCATTGGGAATTGGCGCGGCCGGTCAGTGGGATTCCTTTTTCAAAGCATGGCTTGCAAAAGCTGGTGCAGATCCGATAGCTACCGATGCCGGAAAAGACATTGTCTGGCGTTCGAGAAGCAAAGAATCGGTGAATCTTCTGGCTTCTCTGGCCAGCGATCCGTCGGTTGATCTCAAAAGCAGGCTGCGGTATTTCCGTGCTTTTGATTTTAATCCGGGAGCAAAAGAAAAATCGAATGCTTTGCTGAAAATTATGAAAGGCAATGCCAAAAATCAGAATGAAATTAATGAACTGGCATTACACCATCTGGATCCTGCTTTTGTAAAACAATCTCCCGAAGCATTGGCAGCATTGAAGAAATTGCTTGACGCAACCTATGGCACTGCTATCTATATGGAACTGGTTTCGCGTTATGAACTGCCTTCTGAAAACAATCGTCTGTTACAATTGGCAACATCAAAATCGCAATCGAATATCGGTAAAAGTGCGGGTCAGCAGCTATTGAAACAAAATGGTGCTCCTTTACTATGGTCGGCTATAAAAGGGAAAGATACGCAGAAAGCCAATTCTGCTTTGGTGTCGATCAGGAATGTTGGAAGTAAGCAGTCACTGGACATATTGAAAACAGTAGCTTTGGATGCTAAACAACCCATTGATTTACGTACAGAAGCCACCCGTTCATTAGGCGGAACCATGAGTGGAGAAGACCTGGTATTGGTTTTATTAAAAGAAGGCAAAATTGCAGGCGAATTGAAAACGGCGGCCGTTCAGGGACTAAGCGGTGCCTGGAGAAAATCTGTGAAAATTGAAGCCGCCAAATATCTGGAAGGAAGCGCGGAAACAGCAAAAAAACATCCGGAGTTAAAGACATTGGTCAGTATGTCTGGTAATGTAGCAAAAGGAAAAGAGATTTTCTCGATGTACTGCTCGGTTTGTCACCAGGTTAACGGACAGGGAATTGATTTCGGCCCGAAACTTTCTGAAATAGGAAGCAAACTTCCGAAAGAAGCCTTGTATGCCGCTATTTTTGAGCCGAGTGCTGGTATCGGTTTTGGCTACGAAGGATTTGAGGTGCAACTGAAAGACGGGTCGACAGTTTCGGGACTTATTTCGAGCAAAACCGAGACGGATCTGATCATGAAACTTCCGGGAGGTACAACACAGGAGTTTAAAATGACTCAGGTTAAGTCGATGAAACAAATGACTGATTCTATGATGCCTGCCGGTTTGCAGGATGCCATGAGTACCGACGAACTGGTCAATCTGGTGGAATATATGAGTAGTCTGAAGAAAAAATAATTTATTTATTTTTCAGGTATTTACCCGATTACGGCCTGTTAAAACACTTTTGTTTTAACAGGCCGTTTTTTTATTGTCACCAGTTATCTAAAACCTGATTTTTGTTTCGTTAATCTGAAAAAGAACTGGTAATTTTGAGATTGTCCAATAGTATTCTGCTCCATTGAATTAAGTTTTGAAACAATTAAATTACTTTAAGTCCGCATTTCTTCTTGCCACAAATCTTTGCTTTTTTGTTTTGAGTGGTAATTGTCAAGTTATTGACTCCCTGATTGTTGTGCATCCTGATAGTGTGTATGCCAAATTTTCTGAATCCGAAAAAAGGTTTTCAAGAAACGCAGTGCTGGGTTTGCAGCCCGCCGACGGCTTAGAAACCACACTTTTTGCATCCGAGCCTTTGATTACTAATCCAATCAATATTGACGTCGATCATCGTGGACGTGTCTGGGTTTGCGAATCATACAATTATCGTCCGGCGGTCAACGGAAAATCGGAGCTGAACGTTGGTGACAGGATTATGATCCTGGAAGACACGACCGGAGACGGAAAAGCCGATGTAACCAAAGTTTTTTATCAGGGCGCTGAACTAAATGCGCCTTTGGGTATCTGGGTGATGGGCAATAAAGCGATTGTTTCCCAAAGTCCGTATGTCTGGCTTTTTACCGATACGGATGGCGATGACAAAGCAGATAAAAAGGAAGTTTTATTCAAAGGGATCGGTGGTACGCAACAGGATGCTGGTGTACACGCCTTTGTATTCGGGCCGGATGGTAAATTTTATTTTACCTACGGTAATGCCGGGAAACAGCTGGTTGATGGCCACGACCGACCATTACTCGATAAATATGAAAGACCGATCGATTTTCGTCAATACCGCCAGGGTGTTGTTTTCAGATGTGATCAGGAGTTCAGGAATGTGGAAATTCTGGCAGAAAACTTTCATAATGGTTTTGAAGTGGCTGTTGATAGCTACGGAACCATGTGGCAGGCTGATCAGGAAGAGCCAGGGAATGGTGCGGATCGCGTCAGTTACGTTATGGAAAACGGGAATTTCGGATATATTGACGAAATGAACGGAGCAAGCTGGCGTATCAATCATACGAATCTTGAAGACGAAATTCCTCGCCGTCACTGGCATCAGAATGATCCGGGTGTGGTGCCTAATGTGCTGGAAACGGGTTCTGGCCTTCCGATGGGCATGGTTGTTTATGAGGGGGATTTGTTGCCGCGTAAATTCTGGGATCAGGTTATTGTGGCTGACGCAGGGCAAAATGCACTTATTTCGTATCCCATGCAGGTAGATGGTGCCGGATTTAAATCAGTTGGGATAAATCCGGTTCTCGAAGGGAAACGTGATAAATGGTTTCGCCCGACCGATGTTTGTGTTGCTCCGGACGGTTCACTGATCGTTTCGGATTGGTATGACCCCATAGTTGGTTCTCATAAAATGAAGGACAGAAGCCGAGGACGGATTTTCCGGATAGCACCTCCCGGTGTGCCGTATAAAATCCCGGTTTATGATTTGACCAATCCGGTGGAGGCGGTTAAAGCACTTCAAAGTCCTAACCTTTCGCAGCGATATCTGGCATGGAATGCCTGTGTGAAATTAGGCTGGGCTGCTGAACCTGAGCTTGAAAATTTATTCCGGCTATACAATGGCAATCCAAAATTAAGAGCGCGTGCGTTATGGGTTTTAAATAAAATTGAAGGTTTTAATCATCGAAATCTGGATATAGGTTTTCGTGAATTGAATCCAAACCTGCGTATAACCACCCTGCGCGCTGTCCGCCAGAGAAATAGTGATCCGACAGAATATATAAAACGATTAACTTCTGATCCCAATCCGCAGGTTCGCAGAGAATGTGCGTTGGCGATCAATCATAACCATACCTATGAAGCACTTGATGTCTGGTTGCAGCTGGCACAACAATATCCTGGACATGACCGGTGGTCGGTTGAGGCGCTCAGTATTGGAGCCATAGGTCAGTGGGAGCGTATTTTTCCAGCCTGGCTTGCACGAGCCGGGAAACGTCCAGGTGCAACGGATGCCGGAAAAGATATCATCTGGCTTGCCCGGACCAGACAGGCAATCCCTTATTTAACCGATCTTGCAGCCGATACGTCGGTGACTTTTAAAAGCAGGCTGCGTTATTTCAGAGCTTTCGATTTTTTCCATGCAGGTTATGAAAAATCGCAGGCACTTATGAATGTCATGAACGTGAAATCATCAGATCGGATTGAGGTCAGCAAACTTGCATTGCTTCATTTGGACAAATCATTTGTTACCAATTCTCAGCAGGGTCTTACGGCACTAAATAACTTGCTTGACGAAACCTACGGAACGGAAGATTATATAGAATTGGTAACACGGTATACTCCGGAGTCGGAAAACAACAGGCTATTCCAAATGGCGATCAGTAAATCAGGTGAGGTGCTGGGTCGGGATGCGGGAGCTTTGTTGCTGGATATCGCTGGAGTGTCGTTTATCTCGGACAAACTGGCCAGCTTGAACGATACCAAAAAATCAGCCTTACTGGCTTCTCTGCAAACTGCCGGAAGTTCTGAATCTGTTTATATATTACGTAATACCGTATTAGATGTAAATGAGAAAGAGGCTGTGAGAGCGGATGCAGCCCGTTATCTGGGAGGAAGCTGGCCGGGAGAAGATGCCGTTGTGAAGTTATTGAAACAAAACCAGATTGACGGAGATATTAAAGTGGCGGCGTTGGAAGGTGTGAAGAATGCTTTTAGAGAAAATATCAAATCCGAACTGGCACCTTATTTCCCAAAACCGGTGGAGACTGTAACGGTGGCAGAAGAAGTTTTGCCAAAAGAAAAGGGCAAGAAAGAGAAAAAAAGAAGGAGAAGAGATTAACTATTTTCATATAAGTTCACGCAAAGCAAACAAGATTAGCGTAAAGACCGCAAAAGCCTAAACTTAGTGTTTTTGCGTTTTTTCATATATTGCTTTGCGTGAAACCCCGTCAAAACTTTATAATTGAAATTTTAATCGGTATAAAACATACGCGCGCTTCTTTATTCCCTAAAACTATAACGCAAAATTTAATCATGCTCCGCAGAAACTTTGTTAAATCATCACTTGGGTTGGCTGGTGCCGCACTTGCAGCACAGGAAGCTTTCGCAGCGCCGGTTTCCCCAATGGCAAAGAATACCTTCAAACTTAAATATGCTTCTCACTTTGGCATGTTCCAGAATAGTGCCGGAAAAGATGTGATCGATCAGCTGAAATTTATGGCAGATCAGGGCTTTCTTGCACTGGAAGATAACGGGATGATGGGCCGTCCGGTTGCAGAGCAGGAAAAAATAGCCAAAGAGATGACCCGTCTTGGTATGGAAATGGGCGTTTTTGTGGTGGATAAGGGAGGGAACGGAGCCAATACACTGGCAGCAGGAAAGAAAGAATATATTGATATATTTCTCAATGGATGTAAAAAGGCAGTTGAAACAGCCAAGCGTGTTAATGCAAAATGGATGACTGTTGTCCCTGGCGATTTTGAGCGTAATTTGCCCATTGGTGTTCAAACCGGTCATGTAATCGACGCATTGCGCAGAGGGGCTGAGATTTTGGAACCACACGGATTGGTTATGGTTCTTGAACCTTTAAGTGATTCGCCTAATTTGTTTTTGCGTACTTCCGATCAGACCTACGAAATTTGCCGTGGCGTAAACAGCAAGTCATGTAAAATTCTGTATGACATTTATCATATGCAGAAAAATGAAGGACGTTTGATTCACAATATTGATATGACATGGAGTGAAATTGATTATTTCCAGATAGGAGATGAGCCAGGCCGAAAGGAGCCAACTACCGGAGAGATCAATTACAAAAATATATTCAAGTACATCTACGACCGCAGTAAAAAAGAAGGAAAGAGCTTCATTATGGGCATGGAACACGGAAATTCCCAGCAAGGTAAAGAAGGTGAAGCAGCTTTAATTAAAGCTTATGTTGAAAGCGATAATTTTTAGGGAGCTTTAAGCTGTAAGGAAATTAGTTTTTAGCTTTTTTAATAAAAAATGGCCAGTAGATAACTCCACTGGCCATTTTTTCTAACAGCTATTAAAGAACAACCACTGAATTTTCTTCTGCATCTACACCAGCAGATACATACTTATCAGCTTCCCAGTCATTTTCCCATTTTTCATTATCCAATAGATAACGGAACTGGTATTCCTTGCCAGGAGCAAGGTCAAGACTGCCTTTAAAAGAACCGTCTTTTTGTTTTTTTAGCGCAATAGCCTCTTCCGGATTCCATCCATTAAATTCACCAATAAGTGAAACTTTTTCTGTTTTCTCAACGGCTTCAGCTGGCAAGGTGAATGTAACTTTTACAACCGGCTTGCTTTTCAAATACTGTTTTGTAATCGCCATACTCTGTAGTGTTTTTTTAGTTGATGCGACAAATATACAATCAAAAATTATACAAATAAATGAATATCAATAGAATAAATTTTTCAACTCTTTGAATAGTTATACGGTATTGTGCAATAAAATGCCTCTGGTGTGATTTTTAAAAGCATTTTACTAAAATTTGTACAAATATTCAATGTGAATGCCTCTCTTTTGCAAGGATAAGAAAAGTACAATAATGGTTGCAACGATAAGTAAATATTTTTTGCTGTTTTGGGTTATTTAACCTGTGCTGTGGGAAATAAAAATCCCCCGCAATTATGAAATTACAGGGGATCGTAAAAGGATTTTAATCGGCTACTGCGACCATTCCGTAGGTTCTCTGTCCCAACGATGTTTTTTCAATTCCTCCGTCAGCGTTTTTGATAATCTTTCACCATCGCTTGCAGCAATGTTGGAACGCACATGAGCAAGTTTACGCATACCCGGAATAGTGGTATGAACATCAGGGTTTTCCAAAATAAACCTTAAAGCCAGTTCGGGCATGGTCATGTGCGCAGGAATCAGCGGACGCAGCGCTTCGGCATGGTCAACACTTGCGTTCAGGTTTTCAGGAACAAAATACGTGGAACGCCAGTCGTCGGCTGGGAAAGTTGTTTCTTTGGTAAAGTTTCCTGATAAGGTTCCTTCATCCAAAGGTACACGGGCAATGACACCAATATCCAGCTTTTTGCAAAGGGGGAATAACTGATCTTCCGGTGCCTGGTCAAAAATATTGTAAATTACCTGAACGGCATCGATCAGTCCGGTTTCAAGGGTTTTTAAAGCATTGTTTGGTTCCCAGCGGTTAATGCTCAATCCCCAGCGTGCTACTTTTCCTTCCTTGGTAAGTTTTTGAATGGCCTCTTTCCATTCATCTTCCTGCGCCCAGGCATCTTCCCAAACGTGAAATTGAAGCAGGTCAATGGTTTCCACGCCCAGATTTTTCAAACTTTTCTCGGCATATTCAACAATGTAGTCGGCCGGGAATACATCCTTTAAAAGGAAATCCGGTTTTGAGGGCCATTGACGGTTTTTCGGCGGGATTTTTGTGGCAGCATATAATTTTTTGTCGGGATTTCTGCGGATCAGTTCTCCCAGGATCTGCTCGGATAATCCTTCGGCATAACCCCAGGCGGTATCAAAAAAATTGCATCCCGAGGCCACGGCCAAATCCAGAGAATCCTCAATTTCTTTTCTGTCTGACCCCGTCCACCCGGCCAGCCCCCACATACCATAACCTATCTCGCTGATATTCCAGCCACTACGTCCAAAACGGCGGTATTGCATCTTGTTTATGTTTAGTTGTTTTTTCTTTAAAGGAATTTATAGCACATTTTTAATGCTATTGAAATACATTTGCTGCAATTTATTATATTTAGGAAGATGCCGGGGTTATTAACAAACAAAATGTCGTTTAGCTGGAAAAAACTGTTGGAGGGTACGATGAAAAGAGTAATTGGCTTGTTGCTGATTGTGGGGATGGCAGCATGGAATACGCAAACCGTTTCGAACGAGAACATGCTGATGTATTCCAGAACTTTTCGTCAGATTCAGCAGGATATAAGGGATTGTGTGATAACGCCTGACTCAGCAGCCAGGGCATGGCAGGAAAACCTAAGAAAAATCCGGGCAACTTTCCATACAGGTGATACGTGCCGGATGGGAGACTCAACTTATTTTGTATTTCCTGTAAAAGGATACACGCCGGAAAAATCAATTGGGGGCCGGGGAATGGGATATCATGCAGAAGGTTTTGACCTTTTCGATATGGATGTAAAAGGGAGCCATCCTGCACATGACCTTTTCGTTTATGATAAAAACCAGGATAATATAGATGACAGAACCTGGAAGCCGATCGATATTCTGGCTTTTACATCAGGCATGGTGGTGGCGGTTGAAAAGGACTGGAAATACGATAGTGATCTGAGAGGCGGAAACTGGATATGGATTTATGATCCCTGCCTCGACGGATTGTTTTATTACGCTCACAATAACGTGGTATTGGTAGAGCCGGGGCAATGGGTAAATGCAGGGGATAAGATTTCTGAAATGGGCAGAAGTGGTTACAATGCATTTAAAAGGCGTTCACCAACGCATTTGCATTTAATGTTTTTGAAACTGAATAAAGATGCTTTACCAGAACCGGGAGATACCTACGACTGGTTAATGAATTCGATAGTAAAACAATAGCCGTGCGCGGATAGGAGGGGAGAAGATGGCTTTGTAAAGTATTTAGAGTAAGAATTTATTTTAATCATATTTTATAATCACTCCAGTTACTACTTCCTGATCTTTCTTGCTATGAACAACCGCCGGTCTTTTATCAAAAAAAGTGCAGCCCTTGGAATGGGTGCATTTGGAATCAATAGTTTATTTAACGAACTGCATGCTGCTGATTTTCAGAATGCTGAAAAATACTGGAATCCTGCCAGCGAAACCAACGATGATTATTGGGCTACGATCCAGGAGGCGTATACTGCCAGCAAAAGTGAAATAATCATTCTGAACAATGGAGGCGTTTCGCCATCTCCGTTGGTGGTGCAGGAAGCTTTGGATAAATATAACAGACAGGCAGCACAGGGGCCTTCTTATTATATGTGGAGGATTATGGATAAAGGACGTGAACCTTTACGTCAGCGCCTTGCTGCATTGGGTGGTTGTGATCCCGAAGAAGTTGCGATCAACCGTAACGCTACCGAAGCATTAAATACAGTCATTTTTGGATTGCCGTTACAGAAAGGGGACGAAGTGATCGGGATGAAATATGATTATCCAAACATGATGAACGCCTGGCGGCAGAGGCAATTACGCGATGGCATCGTTTATAAACAATTATCGTTTGACTTTCCGATCGAAAACGATGACCAGATCGTTAAGGCGTACGAAGATGCGATAACACCTCAGACGAAAATTATTCACGTAACGCATGTTGTTAACTGGGTGGGCCAAATTATGCCAGTTAAAAAAATCAGCCAGATGGCGCATAAAAAAGGTATCGAAGTAATTGTTGACGGAGCGCATTCTTTTGGATTGCTGGATTTTAAAATATCTGATCTTGAATGTGATTACTTCGGGACAAGTCTGCACAAATTTTTAAGTGCTCCGGTGGGAAGCGGAATGATGTGGATAAAAAAAGACAAGATCGCGAAAATATGGCCTTTGGTTTGTAATCATGAGCCTACCAGTGCTGATATCCGTAAGTTTGAGACCCTGGGAACAAGAAGTTTTTGTATAGAACAAGCGATTGGCGAGGCTATTAATTTTCAGGAAGGCATCGGAACAAAACGTAAACAGGAACGAATTCATTACCTGAAAAAATACTGGGCGGAAAAGGCCAGACAAATTCCAGGTGTTAAAATCCATACGTCGCTGAAACCTGAATATTCCTGCGCGATTGCCGGCGTGAGTGTTGACGGATTAAAACCGGGAGAACTCGATAGTAAATTCTTCAATGATTTTAAAATTCACACAACGCCCGTAAGTTATGAAGGCGTGCATTGTGTACGCGTCACGCCTCACGTTTATACCAAAATAAGTGATTTGGATAAATTGGTTACCGCATTGGAAAAGATTTCGAAGAAGGCCTGAGGCTGACTTTTATAAAATTAAATGAAGGCATAACGAAGATACTAAGGTATTTTTGGTTATGCCTTTTTGGTTCAAGTTTGAGAAAGTGCTAACCATTTATCAAATAATGAGTATGCTTAATAGGCTCAAAACGTTGAGAGTGCAAGGTATTTCACCGTTTGACCAAATTGGTTTCGCTACTGTCCGGTAAACCGTTACATTTGAGTATTCTTTAACCGGAACAATTTTCGTTAATATTATGACACAACTACGTAATGGTTCTTTTATCAAAAGAGCAAAAGATATCACACTTAGCAGTGCTCTGACTCTGGCCATTTTGTCGGGAACTTCGATGATGACTGGCTGTTCATCAAATGATGATGAGTCGGATTACAGTTATGAAGAAACCACGTATTCCAAAGGGATTCGCTCTCATATAAAGGAGATAAAACCTGGGGAATTTAAAATCACGGACGAAGAAAGTGTTGCCGCCGATAAATCTTTGGCTATCGTGACCTATCTCGACGGGCATACGGATTCATTAAGTACGACGGCTGCGAAAGCTTTGATCGATAAGGACATTCATAACAACCAATCGTACGTGGGGCATCACAGCGGTCTTTCGAGTATGCTTTTATATGGTGGAATTGGGTATATGTTAGGTCGCAATAACAATAATGGTTATATCAATAATTACAGAGACCAGAATAGTTCAAGGGGCAGCATTTACAGTAATCCTGGTGCATTCAGCAAATCGCAAAGTGCTGTTCAGGATGTAAGTGCATCCCGTTCCACGAGAACAGTTACTTCAAGGCCATCCGGCGGAAGGAGCGGATTTTTTGGCCGTTCATCCGGAAGAAGCGGAGGTTGATTTTGAGAATTGTATAAGTTGCCTGTTCACTATTGAGTTATTATGATAAAATTAAAATCCTTACCGCAATCTCCTGAAAGCGGCCTTCAAAAATTAGGATGGAACTGGATGCTGGGTACCGATACGATTCCCTATTTGGTAAAAGAAGTTGTCGTTATCGACCAGGAAATTGCCACGCAATATTACGAGGCTGCTGGTACACTTTACGATATGTTTATCGAAGCAGGACAGTATGCTATTGATAATCAGTTATATTCTGAAATGGGTATTTCAGAAAATCTGGTAGAGCTCATTAAACTTTCATGGGAAGAAGATCGTAATGTTCATCTTTACGGACGTTTTGATCTGGCAGGTGGTTTTGACGGACAACCGGTAAAGCTTATTGAATTTAATGCAGATACCGCTACGTGTCTTCCTGAAACAGCTGTGGTCCAGTGGGCGCATTTAAGAACGAATGGAGAGGATGATTCACATCAGTTTAATACGCTTTATGAAACTTTGGTTAAGCAATTCCAATACATCAAGCTGGTTAACAATGATTTGTCTGCCTCTATTTTATTTTCCACAATGCGGGACTATCCCGAGGATGACACCAATGTAAATATACTTTCAGAAGCTGCGAAAGAAGCGGGTTTTGATGTGGACTTTGCCTATGTCGATGAAGTTGAATTTTCCCGGGAGGGGATTTTCAAGCAGGATGCTTCCGGAAATGGAGATTTTGTCCGTTTTGATTTTTGGTTTAAACTCGTTCCGTGGGAATACATTGGAAAGGACGAACCGGAACTGGCTGTCAATTTGCTGGATATTGTCAAAAACCGGAAGGCAGTAATTCTTAATCCTGCTTACACGCTTTTGTTTCAATCAAAATATATTCTCAAAATTTTGTGGGACTTATACCCCTATCATCCGTTATTGCTTCAGACCGAACGCTACCCGATTACGCATAAAAAATCGGTAAGCAAGGTTTTATTTGGCAGGGAAGGGGCAAATGTTTCTATTCTTGAAAAAGGAGGAGAAGTGATACAGAAAGTGGATGGCGATTATGAAGATCAAAAACGGATTTATCAGGAATACGTGGAGTTTCCAAAAGATCAGGATGGATTTTCATATCAGGCAGGTGTATTCTATGCAGGTGAGCCTTGCGCATTAGGTTTCCGCCGTGGCGGACAAATACTGGACAATACCGCTCAGTTTGTCGGTCATATTGTTGAATAAAAGCATGTTTTTTAGTTTCTGTTATTGCATTATTTATACATTATGATGTTTTATGAAAAATCGTAATGTGTTCATAAACTGTTAGATGTGTTATTTTGAATATGCTGTCCGTGACAATAGGGATGATGAATCAAGATTTTTAATTTGCATTGCATATCTTTGCCGGATGAAAATATTTGCACTCTTTTTAAGCTTTTACATTCTGCTGCTAGCTGGTTCGCCATGTGGTGACGGGCAGGAGTGTGATGGCGAAGAAGGAATTGCTATTTCCATGACATCAAAGCACCAGGAGCATACACATCAATCGGAAGCCTGTACGCCATTTTGTACTTGCAGCTGCTGTGCTGCTTCCACAGTTTTTCAATTTTCTATCGCGTCGGTCAAAATACCCAAGACCATTTTTGCTGCGGTTAAGTACCCGCAATATCTGGTTTCTTCCCGGCCTGAAATTTCTTTCTCCATTTGGCAGCCGCCAAAAATTGCCTAATAACACTCATTTTTTTGGTTAAAGTTTTGAGGTATTAGCCTGTTACAGCGCTGCACCTGTACTTTCTCCTATTCGTTATCTGGTAATTTTTATAATCCGAATGTTAGATAAAATCATTCATTTCAGCATACATAACAAGTTTATCATAGGCTTGTTCATGTTGGCGCTGATAGGCGTTGGCGGTTATTCGCTGAGCCAGCTTCCTATTGACGCCCTGCCTGATATCACCAATAATCAGGTGCAGATTATTACAACTTCTCCGACGCTAGCCACGCAGGAAGTTGAACAATTTATTACATATCCGATCGAGCTGGCTGTGAAGTCGATACCGAAAATTGAAGAATTGAGGTCGGTCAGCCGATTTGGCCTGAGCGTTGTTACGGTCGTTTTTGAGGAAAAAGCGGATATATACTGGGCACGCGCCCAAATTTCGGAGCGACTGAAAGAAGCAGAAAACACAATTCCCAAGGGCCTGGGTTATCCTGAGCTTGCGCCGATAAGCACCGGATTGGGGGAAATTTACCAATATGTAGTTTTTCCTGAGAAGGGATATGAAAAACAATATTCGGCCACGGATCTCAGGACTATTCAGGACTGGATTATTCGTCCGCAATTAATAGGCACGCCCGGGGTAGCCGAGGTGAACACGCTGGGCGGTAGTTTGAAACAATACGAAATCGCGATTGAGCCTGATAAGTTAAAGGCTATGAATACGACAATCGCGGAGATTCTGGATGCGCTGGAACTAAACAATGAAAATACCGGCGGCGCTTATATTGATAAAAAACCATATGCCTATTTCATTCGGGGTATTGGTATGGTGACCGGAATTGATGCGATCAACAAGATTGTTATTAAAACTAAAAATGATATTCCCATTCTGATCCGGGATGTAGCTACGGTGCAGATCGGAAGCAGTATTCGTTACGGCGCTGTTACCAAAGATGGCAAAGGAGAGGAAGTGAGCGGTATGGTGATGATGCTGAAAGGCGAAAACAGTGCCGATGTGGTTTCCCGGGTGAAAATAAAGATGGAACAAATCAAGAAATCTTTACCGGAAGGGGTTTCTATCGAACCGTTTGTAGACAGAACGCAGCTTGTAAACCGGGCGATCGGAACGGTGGAAAAAAACCTGCTGGAAGGGGCGCTGATCGTTATTTTTGTCCTGATACTGCTCATTGGTAACCTTCGTGCCGGGTTGGTGGTTGCCTCTGTCATTCCTCTTTCGCTGCTGTTTGCGGTAAGTATGATGCATTTATTTGGTGTTTCCGGAAACCTGATGTCGCTCGGCGCTATCGATTTTGGTCTGATTGTGGACGGAGCTGTTATTATCGTTGAATCCATTATTCATCGCCTGCAAGTGGGCACAAAGGGAAAGCTGACTTCCCAGGAAATGGACGAGGAGGTTTATGAAGCGTCTGCCAGGATCCGGAGCAGTGCAGCTTTTGGGGAAATTATTATTCTGATCGTGTATCTGCCTATTCTTGCATTGGTTGGTATTGAAGGAAAAATGTTTGGCCCTATGGCGCAAACGGTATCGTTCGCAATTCTTGGTGCATTCATTTTGTCTCTAACATACATTCCGATGATGAGTGCGCTTGTCCTTAAAAAACAAACCGGACACAAGAAAAACATCAGCGACAAGATTATGAATTTCTTTCACAATCTGTATCAGCCATTCCTTTTCAGAGCGCTAAAATTGAAAGGTCTGGTCGTATTTGTATCGGTGCTTTTTTTAGTGGTATCGGTATTTATTTTTAATTCGCTTGGCGGAGAATTTATTCCAACCCTGGACGAAGGCGATATTGCTACCAACCTGATCATTGCATCCGGAAGTTCATTATCACAGGAAATTGAAGCCACGACCAAAGCGGAACAGATTTTGAAAGCCAGGTTTCCGGAAGTGAAAATGATTGTGACTAAAATCGGAAGCGCGGAAATCCCGACGGATCCCATGCCTATGGAAGTCGGTGATATGATTATTATTTTAAAAGAAAAACACGAATGGACTTCGGCCACGACGAAAGAGGAACTGATGAAAAAAATGGAGGAGGCTCTGGAAGCGATTCCGGGTGCGAGTACCGAATTTTCGCAGCCGATCCAGATGCGTTTTAACGAACTGATGACCGGCGTCAGAAGCGACGTGGCAATCAAAATATTTGGTGAAGATATTGATATGCTGGTCAGTGAAGGCGATGAAGTTTTACAATTAATTCAGGGAATAAAAGGGGTAACCGATGCCAAAGCAGAACGCATAGCAGGTTTACCACAAATTACGGTTCGTTATAACAAGGATAAACTTGCTTTATACGGCCTGAATGTTGGCGACCTCAATAAGGTAATCCGGACTGGTTTTGCAGGAGAAGTGGCCGGAGTGGTTTATGAAGGAGAAAAACGTTTTGATATGGTCGTTCGCCTGGCCGCTGATCACAGGCAGGATATTTCTAATTTGAAAACGCTCTTTGTTTCTCTGCCTTCCGGAAGTCAGATTCCCTTAGAACAGGTTGCCGATATTAGCTATGAGCCGGGACCTATGCAAATAAGCCGGGAAGATGGCAAGCGAAGGATCGTGGTTGGCTTCAATGTCAGAGATCGGGATGTAAAAAGTGTGATTGAAGAAATTCAGTTAAAACTTGATAAAAAACTAAAACTTCCACCCGGTTATTACATTACCTACGGCGGACAGTTTGAAAATCTTGTAAAGGCCAACAAACGGCTGGCGGTTGCTGTCCCGGTTGCATTATTGCTGATTTTCGTATTGTTATATTTTACGTTCCGATCGGTGGGACAGTCGTTACTGATTTTTTCTGCCATTCCTTTCTCCGCCATTGGAGGAATTGTGGCGCTTTGGATTCGGGATATGCCATTCAGTATTTCTGCCGGGGTCGGTTTTATTGCCTTGTTTGGCGTCGCTGTATTAAATGGGATTGTACTGATCGGGTATTTTAATCAGCTGAAAAGTGAGGGCGTCAGCGACCTGTTAGAGCGGATTAAGGTGGGGACGAGTGTGCGACTCAGACCGGTTTTGATGACTGCCGCCGTTGCTTCGCTGGGTTTTCTTCCGATGGCATTAAGTAATAGTGCAGGCGCTGAGGTACAAAAACCGCTGGCCACAGTAGTCATTGGTGGATTGATCAGTGCCACTTTGCTGACACTTATCGTTTTGCCGATTTTGTACTGGTATTTTGAAAAGGGACTAAAATTTAGAAAAACGCGTATAGCCGCAATACTGGTTCTGCTTTTACTCGGAGCAAATACGTATGCCCAGCCAGTAAAAACATTAAATCTGGAACAGGCAATTTCCTTAGGTCTAAAAAATAATCTGCTGCTTTCGGCAGGTCAGCTGGAAATTAAGATGCAGGCGCAACTTCGCGGAACTGTTTTTGATCTTCCTAAAACCAATATTGGCGGGACCTTCGGGCAATACAATACGAAGGCATTTGACCAGAATTATGACATTTCCCAAAGTTTCAGTCCTTTTCAGTACGGAGCCAGAAAGGAAGTTTTGAATAGTAATCTTAAAGGAAGTGAGCTAAAACTGGATCAGTCCAAACGGGAAATAATCCATATTATTCGCCAGAACTGGACTACGCTTCTTTACCTGAACAAACTCAATACGTTGCTGGAAAAGCAAGACCTTGTGCTGGCTCAGTTTACAAGAGCGTCGGCACTTAGATTCGAAACCGGAGAAACAAATCTTCTTGAAAAAACAACCGCGATAACCCGTCAGGAAGAAATACGCCAGCGGATGCTGCAAAACAAGGCATTATTAAACGTAGAGAAATCGAAGCTCAAAATGTTGCTGAATCTGGATTCTGATTTTTCCATCGGTGATACGGTTTTTGCTTCACCAGCAATTTCCTCGTTGCTGGACACGAGCATGATCAGGCAAAATCCGGCATTTCTTCATGCCGTGCAACAGGTAGAAATAGCAAAAGCCGGGAAAGATCTGGAAAAAGCCATGTTACGACCCGATTTTACGGCAGGTTATTTTATTCAGTCTTTAACAGGCAATCAGGATATCAGCGGACAAAATATTAACTATAACGGAACGCCCCGTTTCCAGGGATTTAAGGCAGGCATTGCTATTCCGGTTTTTTCGAAAAGTTATAAATCTAAAATTCAGGCTGCGGAAACCAATATCCTGTTGCAGCAAAAAAATGCTGACTATCTGCAAGCGCAGTTACAGAGTGAATATCAGCAGCAGATAACGCAGCTTTACACGTATCAGTCGTTGGTGGAATATTATCGCAGTTCTGCACTGCCCAATGCCCGGACAATTTCTTCCAATGCCTCGAAAGGGTATGCCAGCGGTGAAATTTCATATGTCGAATATCTTCAGGGCATTCAGACTGCGCTGGATATTGAAATAAATTACCTGCGTGCGATGGCGGATTTGAACCTGGCTTTCGCGGGATTACAGTATGTTTTAAACCAGTAATTTGAAAATGATGAACCAGAAATTAATCATATACAGAAATATTCTTTTCGTTTTTTTTGTCACTTTTTCTGTGTTTTCCTGTAAAAAATCAGAGAAAACAGAAGAGGCTGAGATATCAGAAAATAATAAGATAGAAAAGGAAAATTCTGTCAATAAGGAGGTTGCCCTTAATGAGGCGCAGTACAATGCGTCGGATATTATTTTGGGAACATTTGAACGAAAAAACCTGAGTGAAGTAATCAATGCCAATGGTTATACTAAACTGCCACCTCAAAACCAGGCCGATGTTTCCGTTTTTATCGGTGGTATTATTAAGACGATCAAGGTTATCGAAGGGCAGTTTGTCAAAGCCGGACAAACCATTGCAACGCTGGAAAGTCCGGAATTTACCAAACTTCAGGAAGCTTATCTTACCTCGCAAAGTAGTCTGGAATTTTTGGCTGCCGAGTTTGAGCGGCAAAAAACATTGTCAGATGAAAATGTAAACGCAAAAAAGGCATATCAGAAAATAAAATCGGATTACGATACCGAAAAGGTGCGATATAATTCCCTTCGGAAACAGCTGGATATGCTGCATTTGTCAGGATCCGGCGCGGCAAATATTTCCTCCGTCGTTTCGGTGACTGCACCGATTTCTGGTTATATCACAGAGGTGAATATAAAAATCGGGTCGAATGTACAACCCGGGACAGTTCTTTTCAGTATCGTTGATAATACTAAAATGCACGTGGATTTGCTGGTTTATGAAAAGGATCTGCAAAAAGTGAAACCTCAGCAAACAGTTCGCTTTGTATTAACCAATCAGGATAACGCAGAAATCCAGGGTAAGATTTTCAGCGTTGGAAAAGCGTTTGAAAACGAAACGAAATCCGTTGCAGTACACGCTGATATTTTAAATGACAAGCAAATTCTAATTCCCGGCATGTACGTGAATGCGTTAATTGACATTGGTAAAAACGAAGTAAACGCGCTGCCTGTTGATGCCGTAATCAGGGCGGATGGCAGAGAATTTATTTTTATTCTAGAAGAGGATAACCACGAAAAAGATCAGGATGAGCACGACCACAAGGATGATGGAAAAGCTGAAAAAGAAAAAGAATTTCATTTTCAGCGTGTAGAAGTTAAATCCGGTACTACGCAGCTGGGTTATGTTCAGGTTACGCCTTTGCAGGATCTTGAAAAAGGGGCTAAAATTGTTTTGAAAGGTGCTTATTATGTCCAAAGTCATTTATTGAAAAGTGAAGGCGGCGGCGGCCATGAGCATTGAGTAATGTCATAATAGGTGTGCTATTTTTCCGCTGAAAGGGGAGTCTGAAAAAACTGGACATTGTCATTTCGAATTTCTTTTAGGATTTAGCGGTTGTTGTTAAGGACTTGTTTTTAACAGGCTTTTCAGAGAAACCATAACGGATATTCTAATTGTAGGGAAGGTTTATTTAACCTTTGATTTTAAATAAAAGAAGCGTTGGCTTTTTAAAAAAATGTATAGTATAATCACTGCTGCCGTATTACTTGGACTTGTTCATGCCCTGATCCCCAATCACTGGCTACCACTTGTTGCCGTTGCGAAAGCGGAAAAATGGGAGCGGTCTGATCTTTTAAGCGTCGCATTTATTATTGCTTTGGCACATGTTGCCGGAACGGTTATACTGGGGATCATTCTTGGAATTATCGGTACACGTCTGGCGGGGCAGTACAGCGAATTTGTCGATATTATCGCGCCGTTATTGTTGATTGTTTTTGGACTGATCTATTTTTCTGTAAATCTGCCTCACCATCATCATGGAGCGCAAAAAGAGGTAAACGACTATAAAAAATCCCGTACGAGATGGATTTTGATCTTTGTGATGATGATGTTTTTATCGCCATGCCTGGAAGTTGAAAGCCTCTTTCTTTCTGCGGGAGCATTTGGCATCAATAATGTGCTGTTGCTCGCGCTGGTCTATGCACTGACCAGTATAGCGGGCATTGTAAGTCTGGTGATGCTGGCATTTAAAGGCATTCATCTGGTAGATACCAGTTTTATCGAGCATAACGAGAAACGGATCACGGGTGTAATTCTTATTTTCGTTGGGATCTTAACTTTCTTTATTCATTAAAAGGCAATATGGTAAAATGAAAAAGCAACCCTGAATTTCAAGGTTGCTTTTTCGTTTATTTCAAGATCATCAGGCTGCGAAAATCTTGTCCATATATTCTTTTATGGTAGTCAGTCTTTTGCGGTCTCCTCCCGAAACTTCTGCGGAGGCCCAACCGGAATAACCGATTTTTTGTAAAGCTTTATTGACCTCCGGCCAGTTGCAGTCTCCTTCAAAAAATTCTACATCAAACCCTTTCCAAAGACCCAGGTCATTCTGTTTTTTGAAACTGAATTCTTTAAGATCAAGTTTAAGAATACGTTTGTCGAGGACTTCAATCCAGGATACCGGCCAGCTGTAACGGAGCACATTTCCCACATCGAAATACCAGCCTATCATCGGATGTTTGAATTCATCCACATAACGTGCTGCTTCCAGCGGACTGATCAGAAACTGATTCCAGACATTTTCCAACGCAATTTTTACGCCTGTTTTTTCAGCCACAGGAAGTAATTTTCGAAGTTCTGTCTGCGAACGCTCGTAGGCTTCGGCATAGGAAACAGTTGCATTGACAACACCAGGAACGACAAGAACGGTTGTCCCACCGTATTCCTTTGTATCCCACAATGCCTTTTCAATGGATTTTACGCATTCTTCACGTTTTTTGGGATCCGGATCAGACAATGGTAATTTCCAGTGCATCGAATTAACCGTACCCGGAAGTTGCAGACCGGTTTTATCCCGGGCTGCTAAAACTTCCTTCATATCAAGCTTATCCGGCGAATCCAGTTCAACGCCATCGTAACCAATATCTTTCAGCATTTTAAATTTGTCCATGACAGACAAATCTTCCTTTACCATTCCCCATTTCAAGCTTTTCTTGATCATCGGTCTGGCCAAAGGAGCGGCTGCGTGTACAAGATCCTTAATAAGAGGGGCGGCACCAACGTTGGTCATTGAACCGATTCCTATTGAAGCACCTGTGGTCACAGCCGTTGCAAAAGCTGTATTTTTTAGAAATTCTCTTCTCTGCATAAGGGATCAAGAGAAAGATGTGATACCAGGTCTGGCAACTTCTACAACCGGAGGTTTCATATCAAAGCTGAATTCAGCCGAGCTCTGAGGTCCTAATTTTTCCGTTGAATTCATTGCTTCTTCCCACGTCACTCTCTTTCCTGTGTAAGCAGCCATTCTTCCCATGATTGCCAATAGCGTGCTCTGCGCCATAAATTCGCCGTCGTTTAAAGGAGTTCCTTTACGTATCGAAGCGAACAGTTCATCATGTTCTGTCTGATACATATCGTTTTGTTTTCCTTCGTATTTCCATGGGTTTTGTCCATAAATTTCATGAACGTTACGGGCACAGTTTACCATCGCTCTTCCTTTTGTACCAATGGTTTCAACAAGGTAGCTGTTTTCACAGTTTGCCTGCTGTCTGGAATGATGGAAGCCTTTTACACCATTTTCATATTCATAGGTCACAGCGAAGTGGTCGAAGATATTACCAAAAAGCTCTTCGGTTCTTACCTGGCGACCGCCTGTTCCAACTGCTGAAATTGGTAATTTTCCACCCATAGCCCACGACATCATGTCGATACTGTGAACGGCCTGCTCCACGATGTGATCACCCGCAAGCCAGGTATAATAGGTCCAGTTACGCAATACGTATTGTGCATCCGTCCAGCCCTGAACACGTGGGAACGACCACAATGTACCGGTATCATAGGTATTGTAAATTGCAGAAATATCACCTACGGCTCCGTCAAGGATTTTTCCGAAACTGGCACGTTTTGGTTCATGATATCTCCAGCAGAAACCCGACATCAGCGAAAGGTTTTTCTGTTTTGCCAGTTTAGCAGCATCCAGCACTTTGCGAACACCCGGAGCGTCCACAGCAACAGGTTTTTCACAGAAAACGTGTTTGCCAGCATTGATCGCAGCCGTCAAATGTTCAGGACGGAAATGCGGAGGCGTAGCAAGGATTACCACGTCAACACCAGAATCCAAAACTTTTTTGTAGGCATCAAAACCTACGAATTTATGACCATCGTCCACTTTCACTTTTGAACCGTGGACTTTCGTAAGGTTTTCGAAGGAAGAGTCCAGTTTGTCTTTGAAAATATCACCCATGGCATGAAGAACCACGTTTGGGTCAGCTTTCAGCGCCTGATTGGCAGCTCCCGATCCGCGTCCTCCGCAACCGATCAAACCAACTTTCAGTGTATCACTATTCACACCGCCTGCAAAAGCTTTGTTCGGGTTAAGAATTGTGATCGTTGGCAAGGCACTACCGGCTAGCGCTACACCAGCCATTTTTAAAACATCTCTGCGAGAAGCATTCATTTTTATAAGGGATTAGGTTTGGATAATAGATTTCACATAAAATCTTAACGTATTACTACTGCTTTTAAGATTCTATGCAAAGGTTTAAAGTTAAATAAATCTGTCAATTGTTTTGCTAATTAATTCTAAAATCATCCGAAACTATTAACAAATTTCAAACTTAGCAGGAGCAAAAATGACTTTCAAACTGTTTAAATTCCGTAATATTACAGACTCCTAGTTTTCTTAATATGTTAAAATCGTAATGAATACCTCCATTTTACTTATGGCTCAGGATAATATCCAGGACAATTTGCTGATTGTCATTTCACTTTTATTCGTGGTTTCCATGCTCACGATGTTAAGTGAAAAGCTGCGAATTTCGTATCCTATTTTCTTGGTTATCGCGGGTCTTTTGATCAGTTTTATTCCGGGTATTCCGCATATAAGCCTGGAACCGGACTGGGTTTTTCTTCTGTTCTTACCTCCCTTGTTATACTTTGCAGCGTGGAATACTTCATGGAAGGATTTCTGGCAACTGAAACGTCCCATCGGACTTTTAGCCATCGGACTTGTGGTTTTTACCGCTACTTCTGTGGCGTATTTGTCGAGTGCCATGATTCCGGATTTTACGCTGGCCATGGGTTTTGTGCTGGGCGGGATTATTTCCCCGCCGGATGCCGTAGCCGCAACGTCGGTTCTTCAGGGACTGAAAATTCCCCGACGCGTCGTTACCATTCTTGAAGGTGAAAGTCTGCTGAATGATGCTTCGTCACTGATTGTATTTCGGGTGGCACTGGCCACTTTGCTGACAGGTAATTTCGTTTTTTGGAAAGCCGGCGTAGACTTTTTTGTGGTTTCCGTTATGGGAATTATTATCGGTCTGCTTATTGCACATGTATTGTATCTGGTTCATAAATTTTTCCCAACCACTTCCAGCATTGATACCGCTTTGACCTTCATTGCGCCCTATCTGATGTATGTAGGCGCTGAACATTTTCATTATTCGGGTGTGCTCGCAACGGTGACGGGCGGTTTGTTTCTTAGTTATCGTTCCAATGAAATCCTGACTTACAATTCCAGAATGCAATCTCAATATGTATGGGAAACCGTTGTTTTTCTTTTGAATGGCATTGTGTTTATCATGATCGGATTGCAGCTGCCGGATATTGTAAACGGACTTGGTAAAAATTCGATAGGCGAAGGGATTTCTTATGCCGTGGTGATCAGTATTGTTACAATTCTGATCAGAATTATCTGGGTATTCCCAAGTACTTATCTGCCGCTTCTGTTAAGTAAAAGAATTCGTGAAAATGAAATTACGCCTAAATGGCAGCCGGTTTTTATTGTAGCATGGAGTGGGATGAGGGGTGTGGTTTCGCTTGCTTCCGGTTTGGCAGTGCCGCTTACTTTAACGGATACTTCAACGGCGTTCCCGCAGCGGAATATGATTTTGTTTATCACTTTTGTCGTTATTCTTGTCACACTGGTTCTTCAGGGGCTAAGTTTGCCCTATCTAATCAAATGGCTGAAAATCGACGATGATCAGGGAGATGTAGAAGAGCAGGAAATTGCGGTCCGTCTTCGTTTGGCAACGGCAAGTCTGAGTCTTATGCAATCGTCCTATGGCGAAGAAGTTCAGATGATCGACGCGTTCAGTCGCTTGAAAGAAAGGTATGAACGTATGATCGACAATGCGAACGGACGATTGGTAGAAAAAGATAAAAAGACATCCAACGCTGATTTTCTCCCGAAATACCGAAGTATGCTGGTGGAGATTGTGGATGTCAAAAGGGATGAATTACAGAAATTAAGAAGAGAAAAGATATATTCCGACGAGATTCTCAGAGCCCGCGAAAGGGAACTTGATTTTGAGGAAGCCCGGTTAAGGGATTCGCCCTGAAAAAATGCCTTCGGAATATTTTTCCGAAGGCATTTTTATTAATTCTTAAAACTGTATTATTCAGCGTATAACCTAAAATTAGTTCCACTGAACTTCTACGGCATAATCTTTCAGATCAATCGTCGTGAAATGTTCTCCGTTCTGGCGTCTTAATGAAATTTTGCCGTTTTGCACTTTTGCCGTTTGCTGCGACATGACATCCTTATTGTTTTTCTTCCGGTAAATGGCAACCAGATTTTCGTCCGTCGTTACATCTACTTCACAATTGCGGCCTGTTGCAGTTACCAATTTCGAATTATTTGGCAGATAAGGCGCTTTTGCCAATGCCAGAGCACGCGAGGCCAAAGGCACGCCATAACCCACATAATTATTTCCGTAAGGATATAAGTGCGCTGATTTTTCAATAAGTTCAATTAATTCCTTGTTGGAAAGTTTTGGATTTGCCTGCATAAGGCAAGCCGCAAAGCCCGTGATCACAGGCGCAGAAAGCGAAGTTCCATACAAGGAAAAACACGAAACATTCGGTTTGACATAGGATAAAAACTCTGGTCCTACACTGCTGTAACCGATCCGGTTCCACAATTTCGCATTGGTTGCGCCTATGGATAATACCCCTTGCGCATCCGCAGGAGCCGAAATAATTCCCCAGCTTTTATCTTCTCCTTCATTTCCCGCAGAAACCACGATCATGATGCCTTTTTTATCCGCTGCAATCTGTGCGGCACGGGTTATGGCACTGGTTTTTCCATCCATTTGTGATGGTTTGTAATTTTCTTTCGGGTCAGAAAAACCTTTGGCATAACCTAGCGACGTATTGATCAGGCGTACACCCAGGCTGTCCATCCATTCCATGGCCGCAATCCAGTTATCTTCCTCACCGCGCCATTCACGCAGGGAATAATCGGTACGAGCCAGGTAGAATTTAGAATTTAAAGCCAAACCATATTGCATCTGATCCTGATTGTCGATGCCTGAAATAGCAGAAAGAACTTCCGTTCCGTGCATATCTGAAAAAGATTCCGCCGTACTGAAAAGCAGTTCGCCGGAGCGTCCCGGTTTTACATAATCATGGATTCCTAAAATTCTTTTATTGGCAAAAATATGCTGAAGCGCGAGCGACGAATCCGCCCCGTAGAAACCGGCATCGATAACGCCAATCGTTACATCTTTCCCATTAATTCCTGCTTTTTGAAAAGCATTGGCCTGCACTTGCGACATCACCTGCGCCATCTGCGCTTTTTCTGTGGGTTTGGTTTGGGCAATATAAAAACCCGACGTCATCGGGATCACCTCTTTCACAAAACCAAGCTGCCGCACTTTTTCAGCCAGACCATACGTCATCACTGCCGATACGGCATTGAGCCATTTGGAGCGGTTGACGATATTAACAGCGTTTTCTTTTAATTGCTTCTGGTAATCCTGGCGGACAGGCAAATCGGTATCATCGGAGAAGGGATTGCCAAATTTCTGGCGATTTTCCAGCGTGGTTTGCGAAACTGCGGGTGCGTCGGATAAATTCTTGTCTTTTAAATAGATCCAGTATTTAGGCTGCGCAGAAAGCAGTGCAGGTATAAATAAAAACGCCAGTAAAAATAATCTCTTCATTTAATATTCATTTTGTTAAGGTTGCAAGCAATAGAGTGTTATATGTAACCGATTTTACAGGTATATTTCTTAAAAGTATCAGGATGGATTAGTTTACTTTTTCTTGTATTTAAATTAAGAAGGAAAACGTAATTTTACAAATTAAATTACCAGTTACAAAAATTTAAAGCGTATGCGTTATTCGTCCATAGATAAAAACCTGTTTGTAGAAAACCGCCGCAGACTTTCCGGTCTGTTGAAGCCTAAGTCGTTGGCCATTCTTAATTCCAATGATATTATGCCAACGAATGCGGATGGATCTATGGGCTTTCGTCAGAATACGGACCTTTTTTATCTGACTGGCGTTGATCAGGAAGAAACTGTTTTGCTCGTTTTTCCGCAGCATCCTGACGAAAAATTCAGGGAAGTATTATTTGTTCGTGAAACCAATGAACTGATTGCCGTTTGGGAAGGCGAGAAATTGTCGAAAGACCAGGCACGGGAAGTTTCTGGAATCCAGACTATTTACTGGACGCATCAGTATGAAACTGTTTTCAGAAATATCGTTTACGAAGCGGAAAATGTATATCTCAACGCCAATGAGCATACCCGGAACGATTCTCCAGTAATAACCCGCGATGCACGTTTTGTTTCCGAGTTTAAGGAAAAATACCCTTTACATCAACTGGTGAGGTTAGCGCCTCTGATGCACCAGCTTCGTGCGATAAAACAGCCTCAGGAAATTGCGCTGATGCAAAAGGCATGTGATATCACCAAACTTGGTTTTGAGCGGTTATTGAAATTTGTAAAACCCGGCGTGGAAGAATTTGAGATCGAAGCCGAATTGCTTCATGAATTCGTAAGAAATCGCTCGAAGGGATTTGCTTATCAGCCGATTATAGCTTCTGGTGCCAATGCGTGTGTTTTGCATTATGTTCAAAATGACAAAACGTGTAAAGACGGCGATGTAATTCTTTTGGACGTGGCCGCAGAATATGCAAATTACGGTTCGGATTTATCAAGAAGTATTCCCGTAAATGGGCGTTTTACTGCCCGTCAACGTGCGGTGTATGATGCTGTTTTACGTGTTTTCAAAGCATCGAAAAGTATGTTGGTTACGGGTGGACTTTGGGACGAATACCATGTGGAGGTTGGCAAGATCATGGAAAGTGAACTGATCGGTCTGGGATTAATCACCAAGCAGGATATCGAAAATCAAGATCCGGAATGGCCGGCATATAAAAAATATTTTCCACATGGAAATTCTCATTTTCTTGGGCTGGATATCCACGATGTCGGTAATAAATACCGCCGTTTTGAACCAGGAATGGTTTTTACCTGCGAGCCGGGCATTTACATTCGTGAGGAAGGTTTAGGTATAAGGCTTGAAAATAATATCCTCATAACCGCAGATGGGAATATTGATCTGATGGGGCACATTCCGATCGAGGCGGAAGAAATTGAAGAATTGATGAATGCATAGTAATATTTCAATTTAAAGATTCCTGAAGCCGGGAGATTTTAAATGCTTCCGGCTTTTCATTCAAATAAATGCACGAAATAAAATCGGATGGAGTTTTACACCGAAGATCTGTATAAGCTGCTTTTTTCCTTTGTGCTGGGTGCCGTCATAGGGGCCGAGCGGGAGTATCGGAGTAAATCGGCGGGATTGAGAACCATGATTTTGATTGCTATCGGGTCCACAATTTTTACTTTGATATCCATCAGGATCAGTGGCGATGCCGGACGGATTGCCGCTAATATTGTAACGGGTATCGGTTTTATTGGTGCGGGGATTATTTTTCGGGAAAACAACAGAGTGGTGGGAATTACCACAGCCGCGATCGTGTGGGTGACCGCTGCTTTGGGCATGTCTATCGGTGCCGGTTATTACATTATCGCGTTGTATTCATTTCTCGTGGCCGGTTTGTCGCTGGTGATACTTACACCGCTTCAAAAGTGGATCAGGAATAAAAACCAGATTAAAAGTTACCGGCTTATGTGTATTTATCAGAAAAAGACACTGAAAGATTACGAAGCAGTTTTCAGCAGTTTTGGATTAACTGTTCTGGGCGCGGAGCAAAATCGATCGGGGATCCATATTACAGGCAGCTGGCTTTTACAAGGTTCGCTTGAAATGCACGGAAGGTTGACGGAATATCTCCTGGAAGACAAAAATATTCTGGAATTTGATTTTTAATAACTTTCGGTTACTTTATTGGATTATATTTTCCTTAGATTTTTGAAATCCATACCAAAACTGACACAAATCAGGAAATAAATAACGTTATCAGTAAACCAGTGTTCAATAATTCGTGTTTAAATAACACTGAACCATAAACCCAATTTCCTAAACAATTTAAGACTGTATTTTTGTATTAAATTGTATTTTATTTAATCGTATGTCCCACTTAATCAATACAACGCTCTGGGAAATAATCAGCCAGAATATTTCGGATGAAGAATCCGGTTGGCTGACGCAAAAAGGTAATGCTGCTCCCATTGAGTTAATGACAGCCTTTGTTGCCTCCCCCAGATTTTTACCCAAGAAAATTGTAAACGTTGACCTTGAACAGGAAAAGTCGCTGAATAAAATTGTTCCGGGTTTTTCTGTAAATGGATGGAGCCTTGTGCGTTTGTCGCGAGTCTGGCTTTTGACGCAACTGAATGATACAGATAAAACGGCTTTTATCAAAAACGTTGAAACGCTTTTTGATACGGCCGAAATGAATGAACTCGTTGCACTTTATTCTGCGCTGCCGATACTGGCGTATCCGGAACAATGGCTTTTCAGGGCAACCGATGCCGTTCGCTCCAATATGGGTTTTGTTTTTGATGCGATTGCTTTACATAATCCTTTCCCTGCAAAATATTTTAACGAACTGGCCTGGAATCAGCTGGTTCTGAAAACTATTTTTAATGACAAGCCTGTTCATTTTATTTATGGATTAGAGGAACGGCAAAATGAAAATCTGGCACTAATTCTATCCGATTTTGCACATGAACGCTGGGCAGCCGGCCGTTCTGTGGCGCCAAACGTATGGAGTCTGGTGAGTAAATTCATGAACGAGTCACTTTTATCTGACATGAAACATTTATTTGATTCGCGCCAGATGCAGAATCAGGAAGCGGCGGCTCTTGCATGTTATGATTCTGATTATGCGCCGGCAAAGGCTTTATTGTCAGAATATTGTGAATTTGAAAAATCGATTACAGAGGGGGCTTTGACATGGTCCAATCTAGCATTTACAGACCTAAATACTTATGTGCCAACATTCCAAAGATAGTAGCGCGCCTAATCCTTCTCATTTTGAACAGGGCGACGGACTGGCAAATACACCCGCACACGTTGATATGGCGTGGAGCGAATATAACGAACTGATCAAAGGGATGCGTTTTTTTGACCCGCACATCCACATGGTTTCCCGTACAACGGATGATTATCAGGCAATGCGTCAGGCTGGGATTGTAGCTTTGATCGAGCCTTCTTTCTGGGTTGGACAGCCGCGTACGGGTCTTTCAAGTTTTAAAGATTATTACAGCAGCCTGGTAGGATGGGAGCGTTTCCGTTCTTCGCAGTTTGGTATTAAGCATTATTGCACCATGGGACTTAATTCCAGGGAGGCTAATAATGAGCCGCTTGCCGAACAGGTTATGGAAATTTTACCGTTATATATTTACAAAGAAGGTGTTGTAGGGATTGGGGAAATTGGTTTTGACGACCAGACCCCGGCCGAAGAAAAATATTACCGGCTGCAACTGGAACTGGCAAAAGAAGCCAAACTCCCGGTTCAGATCCATACGCCGCACCGCGATAAAAAGCGGGGAACGGAGCGTAGTATGGCCATTGCACTGGAACATGGACTGGATCCATCGTGGGTTATCATCGATCATAATAATGAAGAGACTGTGAAAAGCGTTTTGGATCAGGGTTTTTACGCTGCTTTCACGATTTATCCTTTTACAAAAATGGGCAATGAAAGAATGGTGAAAGTGGTGGAACAATATGGTCCTGAACGGATTATGGTCAATTCTGCTGCGGACTGGGGGATTTCTGATCCGCTGGCACTACCCAAAACAGCTGCCTTAATGAAAATGCGTGGCATTTCGGATGAAGCGATTCGTTTGGTGACGTATCAGAATGCGATCGATGCCTTCGGTAAAAGCGGACAAATAGACGTTTCTGATTTTGAGGGCGGTCTTTCTGTTGAAAAAACAGAGAAATTTCATGGTAATTCAATTTTACGCGGAGGACAGCAACCCGATGTTGCCAAAGATTCCCTGGTAATCCAATAAAAGTGGCTGATTTAAAACCTTATTTACAATTAACAAGACCAGCCAATCTGGTAACGGCCATAGCCGATATTCTGGCAGGGATGGCCATTGCACAATTTACTTTTTCCAGTTTCAATCCGGCATGGCTTGTCATCTCCACCTTGGGCTTATATGGCGGAGGCGTGGTGATGAACGATGTTTTTGATGCGAAACTGGATGCTGTGGAAAGGCCTGAACGCCCGATTCCGAGTGGAAAAGTGCCTTTGCCGGCAGCTACAATGCTGGGAATGACTTTACTGTTTGCCGGTGTTCTGGCAGCAGCGGTTTTCAGTTTTCAAAGTGGCATGATTGCCGTGGTGATCGCCGCCTTAACCGTTTTGTACAACCGATTTGCAAAGCATCATGTCTTTTTTGGCCCGTTGACAATGGGTATGTGCCGTGGCGGTAATTTACTGCTGGGTATGAGCGTCTTACCTGAATCTTTCCAGCAGTGGAGTTTTGTGGCGCTTTTACCGATTGCCTACATCGCAGCCATTACGCTGATCAGTCAGGATGAAGTACATGGCGGGAAAAGACGGACACTGTATATAGCCGTATTTTTATATCTTGTCGTATTGGCGGCTCAATTATTTATCGCACAAACGCAGGGGAATATTCTTTTTGCACTTCCATTCGTTCTTTTACACGCCTGGCTCATTGGCCGTCCGTTGTATAATGCTATTCAAAATCCTGTGGGGCCTTTGATTGGCAAGGCCGTTAAGGCAGGTGTCTTGTCATTAATTGTAATGAATGCATCCTGGTGCATGGCATTCGGGCTTTGGCCGATTGCTCTCGCCGTACTTGCTTTATTGCCATTATCGATACTTTTAGCACGCGTTTTCGCAGTAACATAATTAATAGAGTGCGGGAAAATGACTGAAAATAAGTCATTCCATCATAGGTCATCCATTATTGTTTTTTAGAAATGCAAACCATAAAACAAAGCTTTCAGGTAGAATACAATTATTCAATTTATTTTACCAATAATCTTTTTGATACTTCTAATAACCTGTTAGGTGAGTTTTTTCAAACCTATACCGAACAGGGCTTTCAGCGTAAAGTACTGGTTGTGGTGGATGGCGGATTTCTGTCATTTCATCCCGAACTGGTTGAAAATATAAAAACTTATTTTGCTACGCAGGTCAAACATATTCAGCTTGCCAAAGATATTATTGTAGTTCCGGGTGGAGAAGCTTCGAAAAACGATCCGTCTTTGTTCGAAAACCTGGCACAGGCCGTTGATACTTACGGCATTGACCGCCATTCCTTTGTTATTGGTATTGGTGGCGGCGCCGTCTTGGATTTAGTAGGTTATGCTGCCGCAGTTTCGCACAGGGGCATCAAACTGATCAGGATTCCAACTACGGTTTTGTCTCAGAATGATTCGGGTGTTGGTGTTAAAAATGGTATTAATTTCCATGGAAAGAAAAATTTCCTGGGCACATTTGCTCCACCTGTCGCTGTCTTTAATGATTTGACTTATCTGAACACACTTGACGACCGTGACTGGCGTTCGGGTATTTCGGAGGCAATAAAGGTAGCTTTGATCAAAGATGCATCGTTTTTTGAATGGATTGAAGAAAACGTTATTGCACTCGCGCAACGGGATGAAGCCGTTATGTCCTATTTAATCCACCGTTGTGCAGAATTGCATACAGAACATATTGGCAGCGGAGATCCTTTTGAATTCGGTTCTTCCCGCCCTCTGGACTTTGGTCACTGGGCAGCCCATAAGCTGGAATATCTGACCGATTTTGAGGTGCGTCACGGAGAAGCCGTAGCGATCGGAATTGCATTGGATTGTGTATATGCCAATAAGATCGGAATGCTTTCTGATGCAGATCTTGACAGGATTTACGCGGTGCTGGTTAAGTTGGGTTTTGATTTATATCATACCAAACTGGCTGAAAATGATAAGATTAATCTTCGTAACGGTTTACAGGAATTTCGCGAACATCTGGGAGGTCGTTTGACGATCATGCTTCTTGATAAAATAGGAAAAGGAGTGGAAGTGCATGAAATGGATGCGGATATCATCGCCGCTTCTGTGGATGTTTTGGAAAAATACATAGCGGAAAGAAAAGTTTTGACAGAAGGATAAAAGCTTTTTTTAAGTTTTTATTACAATTCTTACAATTGAAATTTTCCTAGACCAGACAGCATGATAACCCCTTTCGGACATTTAACTTATTGCAGCAATATTCATCCCGGAGAAAAATGGGATGAGCATTTCAAGGCGTTACAAGAAAATATTCCTTATATCAGGCAGCAGCTTGCACCAGGCGAACCCTTTGCCCTCGGTCTGAGAATTGCCAATGAAGCTTCCATTGAGCTGAGTAAACCAGAGCGGCTGGCAGAATTTAAAAACTGGCTGTCGGAACAAAATATTTATGTGACGGTTATCAACGGGTTTCCCTACGGAGGTTTTCATGCCACACGGGTGAAAGACGACGTGCATACGCCTGACTGGACAACCCGCGACCGTGTGGAATATACCAAACGACTTTTTACTATTTTATCTCAAATTCTTCCTGACAATACAGAAGGCGGAGTTTCAACACCACCCTTATCTTACCGTTTGTGGTGGAAGACAGAGGATGCGAAACGAAATGCAATCGCTATCGCGACGCAGAATATTCTTGCCATTATTGATCATCTTAAATCAATTGAAGAAGAATCCGGAAAAGTAATGCACCTGCATATTGAACCGGAACCGGACGGGATTTTAGATAACACCGTCGATTTTGTCAACTGGTATCGTGATGATCTTTTACCGACCGGAATCGCTTATTTAAAAGAAAATTACGGGTTTTCGGATGAAAAGGGTAAAGAAACTATTTTACATTATATCCGGCTTTGTTACGATATATGTCATGCAGCCGTTGCTTATGAAGAGCCACAGGATATTCTTGACCGCTTAAATGAAGTTGGCATAAAAGTGGGTCGGATACAAGTAAGTTCTGCCCTGAAAGTAGATTTCTCAACAGATCCGGGAGCCAAATATGATGCGATTAAAGCCTTTGATGAGCCAGTTTATTTACATCAGGTTGTAGCGGAAACTACGCAGGGGAAAAAATATTATCCTGACCTTCCGGAAGCGCTCGCGGATTATAAGGAAGATGAGCAAAAAGAATGGCGAGTCCATTTTCACGTTCCCCTATTTATTGATTCCTACGGAGTACTCGACTCCACCCAAAATGCTATTGTAAAAACCCTGGCTATTCATAAAAATACACCTTTTGCTCCCTGCATGGAGGTGGAAACATATACCTGGGGCGTGCTTCCCGAGGCGATGCAAAAACCGATCGGAGATTCTATCGTGCGGGAAATGGAGTGGGTGAAGGGGGTTCTTTTTAATGGTTAAGGAATTTTCTGGCTCCTTTGGAGCCACCTGTTTATAGCATATTGGCTTTCTCAAGCATAATACCTGGCTCCTTCGGAGCTTCCTGTTTTTGGGAGATAATTATTGTTAACAATTTACGCGCTGCTTTTTGAAGCATTTTGTTTGTTGAAATAATTTACCACCTGAATAGATAATGGGAATTTCGGTGTTTCCTGTTACTGGAAAATAATTTGTTGTTGAGAAATATCCTGGCTCCTTTTGGAGCCTCCTGCTTATAGAAATATTTGGCTGTCCCAATAATTCCCGGCTCCTTCGGAGCCTCCTGTTTTTTTGGCCAGGCATTCTAACATATTCGTTACTGAATTAACTTCAAAGTTAAGATCAAAATGAAAAAAACTGTTGTTATCGATATCGTTGCGCTTAGTGCCAATCTGATTGGAGAGTATACTCCTTTTCTGAAAAAATATATTGCAAAACGTCACCTTACTTCCATCAAGCCGGTATTGCCTGCTGTAACCACGACTTCTCAAAGTACTTACATCACCGGAAAATGGCCGGTGGATCATGGCGTTGTGGGGAATGGCTGGTATGATAAGTCTGATTCTGAAATTAAATTCTGGAAGCAATCAAATAAACTTGTTCAGGCGGATAAAATCTGGGATGCAGCAAAAAAGGCCGATCCTTCTTTTACCTGTTCAAAAATGTTTTGGTGGTATAATATGTATTCTACTGCTGATTTTTCGGTAACGCCACGGCCACAATATCATGCAGATGGTGTAAAGGCACCGGATTGTTATGCTTATCCGCCGGAATTACGGGATGAATTGCAGGCAAAATTCGGGCAATTTCCACTGTTTAGTTTCTGGGGACCTAACGCCAATATAAAATCAACCCGCTGGATCGCAGATGCTTCCATGTATGTTGATGACAAACATGATCCTACGTTAACGCTGATCTACCTGCCGCATCTTGATTATTGTCTCCAAAAATTCGGACCTGATTTCTCGAAGATCGGTAAAGAACTGGGTGAAATCGATAAGGTAGTTGAAGATCTTGTCACATTTTACGAGTCAAAAAACGCTAAAATTATTCTGCTGTCGGAATATGGCATTAATCCTGTCGACAAACCGATTGATATCAACCGCATTCTTAGAAATGAAGGTTTGTTATCGGTAAGAACCGAGCGCTGGTATGAATTACTGGATGCAGGCGCATCAAAAGCTTTTGCGGCATCGGATCATCAGATTTCGCATGTTTATCTGAACGACCCGACCGTAAAAGAACAGGTCGTAAAAGTTCTGAAAGCTACGCCAGGTATTGATCTTGTTCTGGACAAAGAGCAGCAAAAGGCATATCACCTGGATCATGACCGCTCCGGCGATATAGTTGTGGTGGCAAAACCGGATAGCTGGTTTACTTATTATTACTGGCTGGATGACGCCAAAGCACCTGATTTTGCGCATTTGGTAGAGATTTTTAAAAAGCCGGGCTATGATCCTGTGGAAATGTTCATGGATCCGAAAAACCCGTTTATCAAACTGCGTGCCGGATATAAGCTGGCAAGGAAACTACTCGGGTTTCGATATCTGATGGACGTAATTCCGCTGGACGCAACGCTTGTAAAAGGTTCGCATGGAAGTGTGAATGTACCGCGTGAATACTTTCCTATCTGTGTTACAAATGAGCCTTTAAAAGGAAAAGAAATTGAAGCCATAGATGTTTATGATGTGATCTGGGAACATCTGGTTTGACAATATTCTCCGCTCACTCGGACGGTTGGACTGGTGTGAGCGGAGGTTAGATTTTAACTCTGCCTTCGAAACAAATTTGTTGTCATGGCGTTGTGTTATAAAAACGCAACCTTATGAAAAACATACACATATCATTTTTATCTCTCGTCATACTGGCCGGTCTGGCTGCTGCCTGCTCATCTTCTGACAAAGAATCGGAGGAGATAAATACCGGCACAGAGGAAGCTATACAAGCTACTGATGCATTTCCAGCCCTTACTTTTACTTCACCCGTCGATATAAAATACGCAACAGATTCTTCCAATCGTGCTTTTATTGTAGAACAGGCAGGTGTTATCAAGGTTTTTGATACGAAAAATGCCACATCTGCTTCTACGTTTCTGGATATCAAAAGCAAAGTGAATTCAGGAGGGGAACTGGGTCTTTTGGGCGTAGCTTTTCATCCTGATTTTAAAACGAATGGCTTTTTCTATGTTAACTACACAAGAGCCAATCCACTGCAAACGGTAATTGCCCGTTACAAAGCAACATCGCCGTCGGGAAATATTGCCGAGGCCAGCAGCGAAACGATTTTGCTTACTTACAATCAGCCTTTTGCAAACCATAACGGAGGTTCTCTGGAATTTGGGAAGGACGGTTTTTTGTACATTGCAGCAGGTGACGGCGGCAGCGGGGGAGATCCTTCCAATAATGCACAAAACCGGAAGAGCTTCTTAGGGAAAATTCTCCGGATCGATGTGAATGCGACACAAAAAGGAAATTATGGTATCCCGTCTGATAATCCTTATGTCAGAAACACAGAAGGGTTTTTGGAAGAAATCTATGCTTATGGACTAAGAAATCCCTGGAAAATAGGCTTTGATACCGGCTCCGACAGGTTTTTTGCAGCTGATGTGGGGCAGAACGTCAAAGAAGAAATCAACCTGATCACAAAAGGAGGAAACTATGGCTGGAAAATCAAGGAAGGAAAGGATTGTTACAGCCCGGCTTCCAATTGTGATGTAACCGGACTGATCGAACCGGTTTTGGATTATGGCCGTTCCGATGGCGATGTTTCGATCACCGGCGGGTATGTTTACCGAGGTAAGGCAATCGCAACGTTATCAGGAAAATATATTTATGGCGATTATGTCAGCGGCCGAGTATGGGCGCTTGATCTGGACGGAAATACGGTTAAAACCAATAGTGTATTATTGAAATTCAACGGAAGAATTTCAACTTTCGGACAAGATCCCGGCGGTGAAATATACTTCGCCAATTACAGCAACGGAAAGATTATGAAACTTGTAACCCAATAGAGTGAGTCCCGCGTGGAAGAAAATCTTACTTTTGGCATGAATTTGTTTTAACAACAGTTTAAAAGTAAAAGTCTGATTAATATTCTTTCTCTTTATGAGACAGGATTCATTGTTTTCGATGGCAGTATGAGTTTTTTAAATAATACCAAAATAGCGGTTATTGGAGGAGGCAGCTGGGCGACGGCGCTCATCAAAATTTTGTGTGAGCAGCCGAATATTCAAATTCGCTGGTGGCTGCGCAATGGCAACGACATTGCGCATATCCGCAAATTTCATCACAATCCGAGTTATTTAAGTGATGTCTATTTGTCTCCTAAAAAAGTCAAGGTTTACGAAAAAACAAGAGAAGCCGTTAAAGGTGCAGATTTTGTGATTCTGGCGGTTCCGGCAGCTTTTGTTCAGGAATCTTTGCAGGATTTAAATGAGTCTCACCTGAAAGGGAAACGGATCGTTTCTGCTATTAAAGGGATGATTCCGGAGGAAAATATTCTGGTGACGGACTGGGTTTCGGCGAAATTCCATGTTCCTTTAAAAGATATGGCCGTTATCGCGGGGCCGTGTCATGCGGAGGAAGTGGCGCTGGAAAAACAATCTTATCTGACAATTGCTTCGACAGAAGCTTCCTGCGCGGAAGATTTTTCCAAATTAATGACCTGTCGTTTTGTAACTGCGCATCCGTTGGCGGATCTGTATGGCGTGGAATATGCAGCAGTAATGAAAAATATTATTGCGCTTGCCTGCGGTATCACCCACGGTCTGGGAAATGGAGATAATTTTCAGGCGGTTATGGTATCCAATGCGATGCAGGAAATCAGGCAGTTTGTAACGGCTCTCGATCCCCGCGAACGTGAACTTAGCACCTCTGCCTATCTGGGAGATTTACTGGTGACTGCGTATTCTCAGTTTAGTCGAAACCGACTTTTTGGTAACATGATCGGACGCGGATACAGCGTAAAAGCCGCACAGCTGGAAATGAAAATGATCGCCGAAGGATATTACGCTACCAAAAGTATTTTTGAACTGAATAAAACACTGCACGTAGATCTGCCTATAACTTCGGCGGTGTACCGGATTTTATATGCGGAAGAATCACCTTCGCAAGTTATAGAGGAATTGAAAAAACGTCTGATGTAATAGCCCGATTATGGCTTAACCGGGTACTTGTTACAGTTATGCAACTTTACTGTTTCTTTTGGAATTATGCGTTTTCAAAATCATTTATTTGTCCTTTCTTTTTTAGCATTATCCGTCCTGATTGCCTGTCATTCCAAAAAATCGGAATCATCAGAAAAGACAGAAAATAAACCTGTTAAGGATTTTGTGTTTGGCGACAAACGTGCTTTTGCAGAATGCCATGCTTCGACTTTGATACGACTGGAAGATGGTCAGTTTCTTGTCGCGTGGTTTGGCGGGACAGAAGAGAAAAATCCGGATGTTGGCATTTGGTTGTCGAAAGGAAGACCCGGGCATTGGAGCGAGCCAAAAGAAATAGCCAAAATAAGAGAAGACGCGCATTGGAATCCGGTTTTGCAACTGGCTCCTGACGGGACGGTTTTACTTTATTTCAAGGTAGGGAAAGAAATTTCGCATTGGGAAACATGGGTTAAAAAATCAGCTGATAAAGGCAATACATGGTCGGATGCTTATGAACTGGTGGCTGGGGATAAAGGCGGAAGAGGTCCTGTAAAGAATAAATTGATCGTTCTTTCCAATGGAACCTGGCTTGCCGGCGCTTCCAACGAGCTGAAACGGTGGGAGGTTTTTGTTGATAGGAGTGAAGACAATGGGAAGACCTGGAAGGCTTCTTCTTATTTTAAAATTGATACCAATCAGATTAAAGGAAAAGGTGCTATTCAGCCAACTTTGTGGGAAACCGAGCCGGGTAAAGTACATATGCTGGTAAGAACTACGAGTGGAATTATAGGCCGGAGCGATTCGGACGACTATGGAAAAACCTGGTCGCCTGTGTACAATACCTTGCTTCCTAATCCAAACAGCGGAATAGATCTGACCAGATTTCCGGATGGAACACTGGCACTGGCTTATAATCCTGACGCTAAAAACTGGGGCTCCCGCTCGCCATTGTCTATTGGATTATCCTTTGATAACGGTAAAACCTGGAAAGACAAAATTGATATTGAAACGGGGAAAAAAACGGATGAATTTTCGTATCCTGCCATCATCAGCTGGGGTGATTCGGTCGCGGTAACATATACCTGGAACCGTCAGAAGATTGCTTTTTGGCTTGGGACAAAAGATGATATCAAGCGGCTGGCTGTTAAATAATAATGATTGATATTTAATTGTTATTTGGCATTATATAAATAAAGTTTGTTTATATTAGAATGGTGACATCACTATATTCACTTCTGATACAAACTGGCCATGAAAATATCTGTCGCTTTAATATCCTGTCTGACAGTCGTTTTGACAGGATGCTCATCTTATTATTATGCTCCAAACAAGGGTAACGTGCCCAATTTAAGAGAAAGAAACGATATGCGTTTTGAGGGAGGATTTGGCGGTGGCTGGGTCTCGAAGGGCGTCGACTTGCAGACTGCTTATGCGGTCACTTCGCATATCGGTGTGATGGTAAACGGCGCCTTGACAAACTCGCGTGGTGACGCTGGAAACTTTTCTGAAAGAGTGTTCACCCGGAGTAAGTACCTTGAAGGTGGTATTGGATATTTTACACATCTGGAAGAAAATGATAACTGGGTTTTTGAAATGTTCGGAGGAGCGGGAAAGGGGGAGTACAACGTGCGATATGATGAAGTAAATCGTGCCCGACTCAGTATGAACAAATATTTTATTCAGCCTTCTTTAAGTTTTACTCATCCCCGCCGGTTTATCGAATTAAGTATAGGGTCAAGATTTTCAGGAGTTGATTATTACCAGTATAGTTTTTTCTATCCCAATACGCAGAATTACGAGAACCTGGACCGAATCATTACACACCCTCTTTACATGTTTTGGGAACCTTCGGTTAAGTTTAGTGCAGGCTCCAAAACAATAAAAGGCTTTGTCAGTTATACCCCGGCGATAAGCATTCTGGAAAGTGATTTTTCCCGTGAAATTATTAATTTCAATATCGGTTTGAGACTTGTTTTTAACGCTTCCCAAAAACGCTGATCATTTTATATTTATAGTAAAAATATAAAATGAATTTGCGTTAAAAAGAGGGTGTGGATCTGAGTTTTCAAGGATATTATCGGTGTTTTATACAATATTATCTTAAATCGAATACATTTTGGCAACGTTCCCGATAACGATTGCATTAAAATAGTCGTGACAATTGTATTTTCCAGATTATTTATTGGCTAATATACATCACTTATTCATATTTGCCCACTGATGTGAAGAGGATGTTTTATTAAAAATGTTCAATTAAATAGTTGGAAATAATGACCGGATACTCAGCAGCCCGCACCGAACTTGGTACCAAAAACTTCGTTTTCAAAGATGTATATCTTCACGAACGTGAGGGGTCATTTCAGATGCAGTTTGACCCGGAAGACAAGATGCCAAAGTACAAGCAGATTGTTCAGTCCATTATGACCGACATTGAAAGAGGCGTTTTGAAAAAAGGGACTCAGCTACCTTCCATCAGTGAATTAAGTGTGGATTATCTGCTTGCCCGTGATACCGTAGAAAAGGCATACCGGGAGCTGCGTAATTTGGGCTATATCACTTCGGTGCAGGGGAAAGGCTATTATGTGCAATCCGGGACTGATAAAAAAGAGAAAATTCTGCTGGTTTTCAACAAGCTTAGTTCGTATAAAAAAATCATCTATTATTCCTTTATCAAAGCCCTGGGCGATTCTGCCGTAGTGGATCTTGAAATTCATCATTACAGTGTTAAGCGTTTCAAGGAAATTATTGAAAAGAATCTTGGGAAATACAATCATTATGTGATCATGCCTCATTTCAATCTGACCGAAGAGGAAGATTACATGAGCACAATAAAGAAAATCCCTTCGTCTCAACTGGTGTTGCTGGATCGGGATATCCCGGAACTGACACAGCCGACTTTGAGTATTCACCAAAGTTTTGATAAGGATATTTTTGGCTCGCTGGAAGGTGCTAATGATCTGCTGGACAAGTATAAAAGGCTGGTTCTGATTTTTCCTTTTGACGGGAATTATCCTCGGGAGATCGTCAGAGGATTTCGCAATTATTGTATTAATTACAACAAGCAGTTTGATGTCAAAGAAAGTATAAATGATGAAATTATTCGTCCCGGCACAGCGTACATTGTTGTGGAGGAAAATGATCTTGCAGAGCTGGTGAAGAAAACACGTCAGTCTGCTTATGTGATCGGGCGTGAAATCGGAGTGATTTCTTTTAACGAAACAACACTAAAAGAATTGCTGGGAATCACGGTGATCACGACGGATTTTGAAACCATGGGCCGCAGTGCCGCGACATTAATTTTGAACAAGCAGCAGATAAAAGTAAAAAATCCATTTTATATGATTCGCCGGGGATCGTTGTAATACCCCGGCGAATGTATTTTTACTTGATTTTATAAATTTCACTTCCTGCCAACAGGAAACAACCCAATCCGTAATCTTCAAAATCGGGCTTGCTGGTATAGGTAACCGGCTGACCGTCTTTTGGTTCTTTTCCGGTTCCCTGCACATAACCCAGAAATCCATCAGGATGCAGACATTCCGTTTTCATGGCGGTCCATGCTTTATTAATGGAGTTGGAATATGTTTTGTTTTTAACCAGGCCGGTGTTAATAACCCACGCCATACCGTACACAAATAAAGCCGTTCCGGTTAACTCTTTACCTCCAAAATCCGACTGGTCAGTAAGACTAACGTTCCAATATCCGTCTCCGCGCTGCAACGGAACCAGAGCAGCGAGCATTTCGAGCAGCATTTTTTCGTATTCTGAGCGGTGCGGGGCATTTGTTGGCATAATTTCCAACACGCGTACCAAGGCTGCTACGATCCATCCGTTTCCCCGCGACCAGTAACAGTTTTTCCCTGCCGGCGTTTTATAAGGAGGCAAAAAATCCTTGTCGCGCCACCACAATTTCTCTTCCGGATTATATAATCCGGTATCGCCTTCTTTATTTTTTGTATGTGTGTATAGTTCGTACATTTTTTCAAAATAGCGGTCATCTTTATAAATAACCCCAAGTTTGGCATAAACCGGCATCGCCATTTGTAAAGCATCAATCCAGGTCCAGTCATTAACCTTGTCGGAATTTAGCATCAGGTCAACCGATGCCTTGATATCTTTGATACGCTCCTCTTTTTTATCGATCAGGTAAAGATCGATGTAAGTCTGGCCGCAGCATTGATCGTCCGCATTCCGGGTCTGGATTCCGTTTCTTAATCCCCATTTATGATTTTCTCCCCACGAAACAGCGTAGTCATAGTAACTTTTCTGCGGATCAATTTTATGAAGCGCCATAAGTCCTTCATAATAAACGCCGCGTGTCCAGATATTACTCGGGCGTTCCCGATTGGTAATAATCGATTTTCCTGTATCAGGCCACTTTTTTACAAAATAGTTGTTAGCCAGACGAAGGTCTTTCAGAAGTACTTTTTTTTGAATATTAATTCCCTGCGCGTCATTTTTAGATGCCCATACTTTTGTCAGTGCACTTCCGGCCAGCAATAAGCCCAACGCTTCACGTCTTTCCATGAATGAAATATAAATGAGTAATAAATTGGGGAATGGTTAAAGCAAATAACTTTTCAGATCCGATTTTTTCAAAAGACGAATACCGTCTGCAACAGACTTGGCGTTTACTTCTGCACCTGCTTTGGTCGTATGTGTATGGTCCTTTTCCGTAAAAAACTCGGTCTTTACCTTTTCCTGACCAATAGCCTCGTAATTCCGGGCGACGATTCCGAATAAATCGATAAACAATGCACCGCTTGCATGCGCCACCTGCTCCGACCATTTTCCATAACCTGTTTCCGGTATTTCAATTTTGCCGTTAACAAAAATATTGCGTGGAACGGGTGAACACACGATAGGAATAGCACCTTTTGCTTTTGCGTCGTTGATGTATTTTCGCATGTACCAGCCATAAGTATGCACGATTTCGTGCTTTTTTGTTATCAGGTTATCAATTTCTTCGGTTTCAGTTCCAAGGCCTTTGATACTTCCTCTTGCACGTAAAGTGTCGTTTATAGCACCGCCGTCATTATGTCCAAACTGGATAAGAACGTAGTCGCCCTTTTTAAGTGTGGAAAGTACTTTTTCCCAACGTCCTTCGGTCAGGAAGGTTCTGCTGCTGCGTCCGCCAATAGCATGATTCTGAATGGATATTTTGGTTGTGTCAAAGAGTTCGGGCAATACCGTGCCCCATCCCCAAAGATTATCCGCACCTTTGCCCGAACCATTTTTTACGGTTGAATCTCCGATAAGATATAGGGTTGGTTTCGCAGGTTTTACTGCCGCCATGCCAGCGACTAGCACTGTCAGGATCAGGAATTTTATTTTTTTCATTATTTAAAATCTGTGAAGCTTGAAAAGATCAAACGTAAAATTACGGGAGGTTATGTGCTAACCTTCCTGTTCTTACCTGTAAGGTGATATTATAAATAATAATTGTACTAGCTTTTGTTATTTCAGTTTGTAAATTATCATTTCATATTCCGTGCTGTTTAGCGGATTGCGTACGGCTGCACGGAACTTTTTGGGACCCGCCACGATGGTTCCGGCATATCTCTTCTTTAATTCCTGAAAGTCAGAAACCGGCAGTACCAGATAATCAACTTTATATTGTTTTCTTAATTTGAAATCCAGCAGCGCGGCTTCCTTTTGATTTTTTAAAGAAGAAAAAAACAGATATTCCCATGGGAAATATTTTCGGGAGAGAAATGCTCTCGACCGGCTTCCAACGCAGATAGTGGCTTCGGGCGGGACAACTTTATTAATCCAGATACTTTCACTATAACCGTCGGATGACCGGGTCAGAATGGTTTCCCTCCATTCATTGGATAGCAGGGAAGGACCGAGGCTATATATACCAAAACCGATAAATGGTATTAAAATCAACAATTGAAGTTTTAACGCGATATTGAAATATTTAAAACCCGGAACCGAATGTGTTCCGCCCAGTGCCAGGGGTAAGCTCCATAATACAGGTTCAAGAAAAAACCGCGGCGCAGATTGTCCTGTGAACAGAACAGCGGCTACTAAAACAGCAATCGTCAGTATTTCGGTAAAATAAGCTTTGAATCTTGTAAAGACTAAAAAAAATAATAGGCACGAAATACCAATAACAGTTGAAACCGCACCGGGCGAAGCAGGTAAAATCAAATTGATCGGAAATGGGATAAAAGATCCCGAAGCTGATAAAATTTGATATGGTTTGAGTACGATAGGATCCGGATTTTTTTTGAAATGCTCAAAAAAAGGAGAAAGCGGATCATCAAAATGAATCCAGCGAAATGCAAGCGCAGGACCAAGAACGATCGCAGCCAATACAATGGTTTTCCAGAATAAACCGGCGAGCTGAGACTTGGATCTCCACTTTAAGGCCTGTAAAAGAAATATCAGTGCAGCACTGATGAAAAAGGAATACTTAATGCCGGCAGCGAGTAAAAGTGCAAGTACTAAAAGAAATATCGTCTGTTTGGTAAGCAGGTGCTGCTGCCTGCTGACTATAAAAAAACTTAACGAAGTGGCCAAGATACCGGTAAACTGGTGTTTTTGATTGGGTAATAAAAACAACAAAACAGGAATCGCTAAAATTGCTGTCAATAAAAGGAGCTTGTTTTCATTGGGTACGAAATCCAGAAAAGCGGCAATAACCAAAATTAACGCCAGTATTTGTAAAAAGGCGCCAAGCTGCGGACATCCGTTGGCAACCCCGAGGATATTAATCATCTCACCGAACCCGGCCATCCGGAAACACAGATAATCTTTATTAAACCAAAGGCTGCCCGTATTCAAAATATCCACAGGCAGCGCGAGATGATAATTCAGTGAATCCGCATCCGTAGGGACAGTCAGACAAAGTATAGCATAAAGTATCAGTACGCCGTACAAAAGCCAGCTAAAATACTGGTCTGGTTTATTTAATGGAACAAACGATATTTTTTTGTAAACAGTTTTTGCAAGACTATTTGGCGACTTGCCAAAACATATTAAACCCGCATGAACGATAAAGGCCCAAAATAGGATTTTAAAGAAAATAACCGATCCAAGTTCGAGCAAACAAACGATCCAGATAAACCAGCCAAGAAAAAGCAGTCCGGAAAAAAAGTATAATGCCCGGATTGAGATTTCATCTCTACGGAAAACTTTTCTTCCGTAGAAATCAAAAACAATAGCCAGGCTAAATGCAGAAAGAATTGTTAATAAAGTGGATAGTGGTGCCGAAATAAAGAATGAGCTTAAATTTTCCATTAATTCGTTTTGAGAATACTACCGCACTTTGATTTTCTGAAATAAACTCAATATCCCATCAAATCCAAATCGAAAGTCTCTGTCATTTCCACGCGTTTGCCCATTTTTTTCTGGATGATTTTCCAGTGATGTGCATCTTCGGGTATGATTAATGAAATGGCTTCGCCGGTAGCTTCTGCTCTTCCAGTCCGGCCAATGCGGTGGATATAATCTTTTGGTGAACGAGGCAGCTCGAAGTTGATCACGAAAGGTAAAAACTGGATGTCAATTCCTCTGGAAACAAGATCTGTCGCCACCATGACGGTCAGTTTGCCGTTTTTAAACTTATTTAAAACCTCGGTTCTGGCTCCCTGGCTTTTTTTACTGTGCATGGCCGCGGCCTGAATCCCGTTTTTTGTCAATTTTTCAACCAGGTTATCCGCTGTCCGGGTAGAGGAAACGAAAACCAGAACCTGTTTCATTTCGCCGGTTTTGATCAGATAACGAAGTAATGGGCCTTTCCTTTCAGGATCCACAAAATAGCCGCTCTGCTTGATCAGATCCAGATTTTGTTCTTCTTCCTGAATCTCGATCGTAACGGGATTTTTAAGCAGGCTTTTATTTATTTTATCAATTTCATCACCCAGCGTTGCAGAAAATAAAATGCTCTGGCGTTTTTTGGGGAGAAGAAAAAAGATATCCTTCATTTCTTCTGCGAAACCCAGGTTCAGCATTTTGTCAGCTTCGTCCAAAACCAAAATTTGTGTCTCAGAGATATTAAGCGCCTTGGACGAAAGCAGGTCCAGTAACCTTCCGGGTGTTGCAATCAGGATTTCAACACCTTGCAACGACATCATCTGCGGGTTAATGGAAACACCGCCGTAAACGGCCAGCGTTTTTACTTTTCTTGGTAATTTTTCTCCGAAAGTCTGAAAAACAACACCGATCTGCACGGCAAGCTCCCGGGTAGGCACCAGTACAAGCGCAGAAATAAATCTGTTTTTAGGAGCACTTTTGGTCTGGAACATTTCCAGAATCGGCAATACAAAACTTGCGGTTTTTCCCGAACCCGTTTTAGCAATACCCAAAATATCTTTCCCTTCAAGAATGGCCGGAATTGCTTCCTGCTGAATCGGATAAGGTTGAGTATAATTTTGTTCTGCTATGGTTTTTAATAAAGGTTCGGATAAGCCGAGTGTTTCGAAAGACATAAGATTCTGAATTGTTATGATAAAAAGGCCGATGGACCCGGTGCAAATATACCAATAAGCCAGCTATCATGATTCGCAATATCGAAATGAAAGTCTTTTCCGGCGTTGCCAGCCCCAAAGAGGTTTTTAAACCGAAGTAAAAAAGAAATATAATTTGACAGGCCCTTATTCACTTTAACATGGTACTAAATCGACGGGAATTTCTTGAAAAAGTAGGGTTAGGCGCCCTTCAGGTTGGTTTGATCAGTCAATTGCCTGCGTCCGCATGGGCATCTTCGGGAGTTAATGCCGGATTGCCCAGAAGTTTCCCCGAGGCACAGGGTGTTACTTCCAAAGGGATTCTTGATTTTGTAAATGCAGTTGAAACTAAAAATCTCAATTTACATAGTTTGATGGTGGTCAGGCATGGAAATGTGATCGCTGAGGGATGGTGGGGGCCTTATGCACCCGATTTGAAACACACGCTTTATTCATTAAGTAAAAGTTTTACATCCACAGCAATCGGATTGGCTGTGGCCGAAGGAAAATTAAAAGTAGAAGACAAAGTCGTTTCCTTTTTTCCGGATCAGCTGCCATCAACGATCAGTCAGAATCTGGCGGCGATGCGGGTTAAAGATCTGTTAACCATGTCGACGGGCCATGATAAAGACAGTACGCCGTCTTTGAGAAACGGGACTGATACGAACTGGATTAAAAGTTTTTTGGGACTGCCGGTTGAACATGAGCCCGGAACATTTTTCGTTTATAACAGCGGCGCTACCTACATGCTTTCCGCCATTATTCAAAAACTGACAGGTGATACCTTGCTGAATTATCTCACGCCCAGACTTTTCAAACCATTAAATATTGAAGGTCCGGACTGGGAAGTAGATCCGAACGGCATAAATACCGGCGGCTGGGGACTGCGCTTAAAAACGGATGACATTGCAAAATTCGGTCAGATGCTTTTGCAAAAAGGCATGTGGAAAGGCAAGAGACTTGTTTCAGAGGATTGGATCAAAGATGCTACAAGTTTTGAAGTACAATCGAAAGGCGGTTCGCGGCCTAAGGAGGAAAATGACTGGCTTCAAGGGTATGGTTATCAGTTCTGGCGGTGTCGGCATGATAGTTTCCGGGGCGATGGAGCTTATGGTCAGTACTGTATTGTGATGCCAAAAGAGGATCTGGTTGTAGCTATCACCAGTGAAACGGCTGATATGCAGGGTATTCTGGATCAGGTTTGGGGTCATATTTTGCCGGCAGTTAAAAATTCAGCGGTCGCTGCGGATAAGGCTGCGCAAAACCAGTTGAAGCAAAAACTGTCCGGACTGGCGCTTCCCTTTTTAAAGGGCAAAGCAGTTTCACCCGTAGCGGCAATGGTAAACGGGAAAAAGTATGAGATTGCGGAAAACGCGTTGTCTATCAGCGCAGTTTCTCTATCATTTAAAGATGGAAATTGTGATTTCAGGATAAAAGATGATAAGGGGGAACATCTGGTTAGTTGTGGAATTAATCAATGGAAGTACGGGATCACGGATCTTAATACGCTTCCGCTGAAATTGACACCGACCTTACTTCCTGGTGAAACCAAAACAAAAATAGCGGCCAGCGGTGCCTGGACGGATGAAAATACTTTTGAAATGACATGGCGGTTTATTGAAACTGCTCATTACGAAATTGTGAAATGCCGGTTCGATAAAGGAGTAATTGAAACAGAATTCGTGAGAAGTCTGGCTATTTTGGGGAACACAAAAGATAGCCGGCCAATTTTAAAAGGAAAGATTGTGAGCTAACACTGGATCGGGAAGGTTAATTTTTTACCCAAACCGAACCTGGCATTATTATTTATGGATACAGAGCATCGGTCAAGTGGCTGATGCTCTGTTTTTTTGATCCATAGAATCCGTTTATATGAAAAGAATAAATCTGTTTACAATCTTACTGGCCGGAGGAACATTATTTTTCAGCTGTAATAATAAAGAGAAAAAGGAAACTGCTGAGTCAGGCGCGGATACAGTTCAGACCGAAGTGCAAACGGCGGTAGACAATATCAATTTACCGGCGCCATTCGCCACGGAATCGGCCGAAAAAAGGCCTGATGTAGAAGGCTGGAAAGAAGGCAGAACGCCGAAAGCTCCGGAGGGCTTTACCGTTACGAAGTATGCTGATAAGCTGGATAACCCTCGTTGGTCTTATATAGCGCCTAATGGCGATGTTTTTGTCGCTGAATCAGGGACTAAAAAAAGTGCTGACAGGATTACGTTGCTGCGCGATGTGAATAAGGACGGTATTCCGGAAATGCGTGAAATTTTTATAGAAAAGCTTAAACAACCGCTGGGTATGCTGGTGCTGAAAAATTATTTTTACATCGCCAATACGGATGGTTTGATGCGTTATCCTTATAAAAGCGGAGATACCAAGATTACCGGAAAAGGAGAGAAAATTGTTGAGCTGCCTGCCGGCGGCTACAATAACCATTGGACGAGAAACCTGATTGCCAATGCGGATGGATCCAAGATTTATATTTCGGTAGGATCGGCAAGTAATGTTGCGGATCACGGTATGGATACTGAAAAACGCAGAGCCAATATTTTGGAAGTCAACCCGGACGGTAGCGGAGAAAAAATTTATGCGAGCGGTCTTCGGAATCCGGTGGGTATGGACTGGGCACCTGGCACGAATGTTTTATGGACGGCTGTGAACGAGCGGGACAAATTAGGCGACGAACTGGTGCCGGATTACCTGACGAGTGTAAAACAGGGCGGATTTTATGGCTGGCCGTATTCTTATTTCGGACAACATCCGGATCCAAGAATGAAAGGGGAGGGCAAGGAGCTTGTGGCGAAGGCGATCGTTCCTGATGTTCCGCTGGGCTCGCATACGGCTTCGCTGGGATTGGCGTTTTACGATAAAACAAAATTCCCTGCCAGTTATCACAACGGTGCATTTATAGGGCAGCACGGTTCCTGGAATAAGTCAAAACTGGCTGGATATAAGGTCGTTTTTGTTCCCTTTAAAAATGGGAAACCATCCGGAGCTCCCGAGGATTTTTTAACAGGATTTATTGAAAATGAAGATAAAGTGTACGGACGCCCGGTTGGAATCGCTGTTCTGGAAGATGGTTCACTGCTTGTGAACGATGATTCGGGAAATACGATCTGGCGGGTAAGTGCCAAATAAGAAATTAGCGATGGAGGATAAAATACAGGCCTGGTTCATAAGAATCAGGCCTTTGTTATTAGTACCAAAAAGGGTAATCCAAACCGGATATTATTTATCAATTACAATGTTATCGGTGATCAGGGTAGACAGAATTTCTACCACTCCGTTTTCATCGTTGCTCTTGGCAATAAACCGCGCTACACTTTTGATATCCTCATGTGCATTCGCCATCGCATAGGCGTAATAACCTTTTTGAAGCATTTCCAGGTCGTTGAAATAATCGCCGAAGACCATGGTTTCTTCAAAAGTTACGCCGAATTTTTGCTGCAATACCTCCATCGCCTTTCCCTTGTTGGCTTGCTTGTGAGAAATATCCAGCCAGATCGGGCCTGAAACCTTAACCTGTAACGTATCCTGCAAATGTTTGTAATGCGGATAACTGTTTCCTTCCGAACCTGCAAGGTCGCATAAGGTAAATTTCAAAAACTGATCATCTTCAACTTTTAACAAGTCTTCAACCACTTCGTATCTTTCAAAATAAAGTTTCAGGTGATCAATAAATTCCGGCTCATTGCTTTCTACATAAGCCTTTTTCTTGCCACAAATTACTGCATAAGTCCCGCCGATATTCCTGGCTTTCACGATCAGTTCTCTCACAATATCCTGATCCATTGCCTGCACGTGAATTTCCTCATCTCTGAAAACAACATAACTTCCATTTTCAGCGGCAAAAATGACGTCGTCTTTGACTTCGTCCAAAGTTTTAAGAAGGTTGTAATATTGCCTTCCGCTGGCCGCTACGAAAATGATTCCCTGTTCCTTTAACTTTCTGAAAACGGGTAAAAAAGAATCACTTAATTCATGCTTCGAATTGAGAAGCGTACCATCCATATCGGTTGCAACCAGCTTAATATCTGACATTGTTATGTATTTACTGAATAATTATACAAAGAACGTTCAGTCTGGTTAAAAAATCATAGCGTTGTTAAAAAATTTGTGTTAATCAGACACTTAATAAAGTCGTTGTTCTTAATTGGTTACATAATCATTAAGTCCTTTGCCAATAACTTACCACTTATCCAGGCCCAATAACTTCTTCCCAAGGTCCGATAACTCAGCCGTTTCATATTTCGTTTTTTCCCAATTTCTCGGGTCGCCCGGAAAAGCATAACCTTCGGGTGCCTGTCTTTCTTTCCAGGAATTGATACGCCATTGCCGAAGTGCTTCATCCTCTTCCTGTGCGGGCATCATGGCAATGTATTGGGCCAAACGTACCTTGTTTTCACTTCTGTTGGCCCGGATCCCGTGTGGCTGCGAACTATTGAAAATCAGCAGATCACCTGCATTCATTTTAACTTTTACCAATTCAAATCCAGTCGTATCCGGCTGAAAATGATTTCTGTCTTCCGGTTGTGTCAATTTCCAGGTATCGTACGTCCGGAATAATTCGGGAATACATTGAAAACCACCCATGTTTTCATCATCCTGATCCGCCAGAGCCAGTACACCCTGAACGTTCTGCGGTTTTGTTTCCGGATCATAATCCCAGTGAATAAAACCTTTGTAATCAAATCCGGGGCGAAGTGGCACATTGAGGTTTGCGCGGTCAATGGTGACCCACAGTTTTTCTGTACCCCAGATATCTGTAAACGCCTGATGCACTTTTGGATATTGACGGTTATCCCATAAATACTGATGATTGTAAACTTCAACCATTCCGGTATTGGTCAATTCCTTCATTTTCATTTCTGCGCGGGGAGGTGCATACCAGGTTTCCGGATCATTAGGATCTTTTTCCTCAAATTCCCAGAGAAAATCAGCAAGTTTTTTAACCTGCTCTTTCGGAACGGCATCTTTGATAACGATGTACCCGTTAGTGATCCAGAATTCCCAGTCAGCATCAGTCAAAAGTTGAAGGGGTTTGCCATTGCTCCGGTCATTAAGTTTTACCGTGCTTGATTTTGCGGTAGATGGGTTTCCCGGAATTTCTTTGTGGGCATTCGCAGGCGCCATCGTAGGTGTCATGGTTTGGTTTTGCATTTGAATGATATTTTTACATGAATTAATGTGACAAAGTTATGTTGTGAAAGTGAGTCGCTTCAACCGCCTGGATAACCACTATTTGCTCTCTATTGATATTTTAAATAAATTAGGGAAGGAAAAGAGTAAATAAGAGCCGGATTGTAATGAAAATCATTCGCGAACAAATAGCACCTGATCAGGGAAGTTCATTTAAAATACTGCTAACTCCCGGTCTGAACGATACCTTCCTCTGGCATTTTCATCCTGAATATGAAATTGTATACGTCGAAGGAACAAGCGGAACACGTCATGTGGGTGACCACACATCGGTTTATCAGGGCAGCGACCTGGTATTTATCGGTCCTAATATTCCGCATCTGAATTTTGATTACGGCGTACGGACGGCTTGCGAGCAGGTGATTGTGCAGATGAAAGAGCATTTTTTGGGAAAAGATTTTCTGGAACTTCCGGAGTTTGACTCCATCAAAAAACTTTTCGGGAAGTCGCATTATGGTCTTTCTTTTACGGGGGAAACAAAAGACGCGGTGGGACAAAAACTGAAAGAATTGCCATCCCTTAATCATTTTGACCAGCTGATATCGCTGCTGCAAATTTTAAGAATACTCGCTTCTTCGGATCAGGTAAATATTTTAAACGAGACACCTGCTGGCAATAAGGCCATGCAAAAAGAGCAGGTAAGAATGGCTGCTATTTACAAGTACGTGGAAACGCATTTTGATCAGCATCCGGATGTGAATTTTATCGCAGAACAGGTAAATCTTACTACGGCAGCTTTTTGCAGGTTTTTTAAGAAAAATACCAAAATGACTTTCACTGATTTTGTCAATCAATACCGTATCAATCAGGCGAAAAATTATTTGCTGCAAGATAAAACCGTTTCAGAAACCTGCTTTGAAGTCGGTTTTGAAAGTCTTTCCTATTTCAACAAATTATTCAGGAAAACAGAAGGCGAAAATCCATCTGAGTTTAAAAAACGCTATCTGAATAGCTAAAAGTGCAGATTAACGATTATTTTCTTACCATTCAAATTCACAACTTATGTATGTAAATCGCTACCTTAATCCACTTATTTTCTACTACTTTTCGTGGCGTATGGTGCTGCTGTCGCTCTTAACCGGAACAACTGCCATTCTTACGTATGATTATCTGGACTGGAAATGGGTGGCTATTCCATGGCTGCCGGTATCGCTTATCGGTACAGCAACTGCTTTTTTTGTCGGTTTTAAAAACAATCAGTCCTACGACCGGAGCTGGGAGGCCAGGAAAATATGGGGCTCGATAACCAATCATAGCCGTTCGTTTAGTGCGGCTTTACGGGCTTTTGCAGGGAATAATGCCAATTTAAATTTGCAATCGGATCAGTATGCCGGAGAGCAGATCAGGATTATTATTTACCGGCATATTGGCTGGTTGTATGCTTTGAAAAATGCAATGTCGCAGCGGACAAGCTGGGAACATATGGACAAAGCCAGTCAGCGGCAGCGGAAAGCGCTGGGCACGATACTGGAATCATTTGATACAGAAATTGTCCGTTATTTGTCGCCGGAAGAAGTTGCCTGGGTAAAAACCAAAAAGAATATGGCCACGCAATTACTTGATCGCCAGTCACAACACATCAATCAGCTGCGAAATAACCAAGTGATTGATGCGTACCAGCATATCGAATTACAAAAGCTTATTTCATCTCTTTATGATGAACAGGGGAAAAGTGAAAGGATCAAAAATACGCCGTTTCCGCGTCAGTATGCAACGACTTCGAGCGTATTTATTTTCATTTTTATGACGTTGCTGCCTTTTGGTTTGCTTACGGAATTCCTTGAATTGGGTGAGAAATACATGTGGCTTCTTATTCCGTTTAACATGATTGTTTCCTGGGTTTTTATGTTCATGGAATACACGGGCGATGTAAGTGAAAATCCTTTCGAAGGATTGCTCAATGATGTTCCGGTGCGGACGATCGTGCGAAACATTGAAATTGACCTTAAAGATATGCTCGGTGAAGACAAACTTCCGGAGCGATGCACGGCACTATTAGGAGCAATATTCTAACAAAAGTTAAAAACAAAAAAGGCTTACCGGTGGTTGAACGGGTAAGCCTTTTCTGTTTTATGCCGTGGCAACAACTTTTCCCTGCAAATAATCACAAAACTGTTTTACCGTTTGCAAATGCTGATAGTCTTCGTCGGGAATCGATACTTTAAAAAGATCTTCCATTTGTAATACCAGATCGACGGTATCAAGGCTGTCGAGTCCAAGATCTTTGGACAGGTTGGCCTCATCTGTTATGGAATGAAAAGGCAGGCCGGAATTGGCTGCCAGCAATGCTCTGATTTGCTCGTTCATATGAAAATCAATTTTTTGGAATGAAGGTTAAGGATACTATTTCCGTAAATTTTATTTCATAGATTGTTGTCGGCAGTCAGCGTTTGATTTTGGTAGTCAGTAAATTGAGGCTTCACTTAGGGATACAAGAATTAAGGTATTTTCGTTGCAACAGGGAGCGTTTAATTTTTTTTCCGAAGGACACGAAAAAATCATTCACAATACATCATCTATTCTACCTTCTTAATAATCTGATAGATCCTATCATGGAATTTGATATGTGCTATTGGATAATCTGGCTGCATAAGTAAGCTTATTCCGGGACTAATCTGTAATATTTTATGAAACAATTGGGTGTTAATTCAATATACTTAATTTAGGAAAACCGAAACCCAAAAAACAAGTTTAAATCTATGAAAAAACTATCCGGGCTCTCGCTTGGGTTGCTGATGGCAACCTCAGTTTTAACCCAGGCCCAGACAAAAGATCCAGTCGTGGAAGGCATTGTTAAAGAAGCCAATGAAAATTCACAGCTGGAAAAGCTGGCACACGAATTGTTAGACGTGATCGGTCCGCGCCTCGTGGGTTCGCCGCAAATGCTTCAGGCCAATGAGTGGGCTGTAGCAAAGTACAAAGAGTGGAATATTGCTGCTAAAAATGAAAAATGGGGCGAATGGCGAGGATGGGAAAGAGGCGCTTCGCATATTGATATGGTTGCTCCCCGCGTGAAATCACTGGAAGGTATGCAGCTGGCGTGGAGCCCGTCTACCGCAGGAAAAACGGTTACAGCCGATGTGATCATTATTCCTGATCTGGCGGATTCGCTTGCTTTTGCCAAATGGCTACCTTCGGTAAAAGGAAAGTTTGTGATGATCAGCATGTTGCAGCCAACCGGTCGTCCGGATTATAACTGGCAGGAATTCGGTACCAAAGAATCATTTGAAAAAATGAAAAAGGACCGTGATGTTCAAACGGAAGCCTGGACAAAACGTATCGCAAAAACGGGCTACACACTTCGTACTTTGCCGGTAGCTCTGGAAAAAGCAGGTGCTGCCGGGGTGGTGGCTTCCTATTGGTCGAAAGGATTTGGCGCTAACAAAATTTTTGGTGCGAATACAAAAAAAGTACCAACGGTGGATATTGCGCTGGAAGATTATGGCCTTTTGTATCGGTTGGCAGAATCGGGACATACACCTAAAATCAGTGTAAAAGCGGATTCAAAAGAAACGGGTGTTGTGCCGACTTTTAATACCATCGCTGAAATTAAAGGAACGGAGAAACCGGAAGAATACGTAATTCTTTCCGCTCATTTTGATTCGTGGGATGGTGGAACGGGAGCTACCGATAATGGCACCGGAACGCTGACCATGATGGAGGCAATGCGAATTTTGAAGAAAGTATATCCTAATCCTAAGAGAACGATTTTGGTTGGTCACTGGGGAAGTGAGGAGCAGGGGCTTAATGGGTCACGTGCTTTTGTTGAGGATCACCCTGAAATTGTTAAAAATATTCAGGCTGTTTTCAATCAGGACAACGGAACTGGTCGTGTGGTGAATCTTTCTGGTCAGGGATTTTTATATGCCTATGATTATCTGGGACGCTGGCTGTCCAAAGTGCCGGATGCAATAAAAGCACCGATCGAAACTAAGTTTCCTGGTGCACCCGGAGCCGGTGGTTCAGACTTCGCATCATTCGTAGCGGCTGGTGCTCCGGCATTTTCGCTAAGCTCATTAAACTGGTCGTACGGGACCTATACCTGGCATACCAACCGGGATACGTATGATAAAATCGTGTTTGATGATGTACGCAGCAATGCGATTTTAGCGGCGATTATGGCTTATCAGGCCAGTGAAGATCCTGCGAAAACTTCGCGTGAAAAAAGTGTGCTTCCTGCCAATGCGAAAGGTGAGCCAGGTGCCTGGCCGGCGGTAAGACAGCCGACGCGTAAGGGAGGACTTGATTAAGGTTTTAGCCGATGTTTTGGAAGAGTCTCCGAGAAGTCAACTTTTCAAAAGTTGACTTCTCTTTTTTCAAAACTTGACTTCTTTGAGACTCATCCATATGACTATTTAAAAGGCAAGCCTTAATTCCCATCCGGCTTCACCACAGTTACCAACGGACTCACCGGGAAATAAAAATCTTTAACCGGATCGGGATGCGCCGGATCATATGTGGGCAAATCTGTTTTCAAATATCCAGCCAACCCCGGATCATTTATTTTGATACCTTCAACAATACATTTTGCGAGCTGGTACGCACCATAATTACTAAAATGCGTATCATCTTTTATTTCCTTATCTCTTCCCGGAAAACTGTTCGCAGGATAATGTACAAACGCTTTTTTTGATTCCTCCGGCCCGAGTGTTTCCCAAAGTATTTTGCTCATTGCATTTAAATCAATCATAGCAACCTTCTGCTCTGAAGCAGTCTGCCGTGCTGCTTCCGGGAAATCGCCGAGGGTATTGATAATATGTCCTGTTGAATCAAAACTTCTACGATGCATGGACGTGACCAAAACCGGTATCCCGTTTTTCTTTCGGGTTTCCGAAATGAATTTTTCAAGTAAAGCTTTATATCCTTCAAATGGAAGTAAATCCTTTTGTTTCTGATCATTATGAGCAAATTCAATGAACAGATAATCACCCGCTTTCATCTGCGAAATAATTTTGTCCAGACGTTTTTCTGCAACAAAACTACGGAGTGATTCTCCCGATTCGGCATAATTGGCGATGGCAACCGAACCGGGTTTGAAAAAGGCAGGAATCATATTTCCCCAGGCCGTAAAAGGTTCATACGCCTGATCGACTACGGTGGAATTCCCAGCCAGAAAAATGGTTTTTGCCTTATCATTTCGGGTGATCTCCAATGCCTGAATTTTAGGTTCTTTACCGCAAAACTCAAAAGTCAGCTGATCATCCCAATGCAGATATTCTTTTTCTCTTGGTTTGAGCGCTATTTTTTCTTTCTCATTAATCTGAGCAGAACGCAGGTTGACCGTAAAATTTCTCTCAGTAAGCTCTCCTTTTTTGGTCTGAACGTTTTCAAGCATTAACCGGCGGCATTCCACTTTTACAGTTGTTGCCGACGTGCCTTCCGTATCGCCAAGAAACAATTTTACATCATAATTTCCTTCCGGTAATTTTACCGAAAAAAAGAAAGAAGAATCAGATGTTACATAATCGGATTGAATACTGCTTTTGGTCTTCCGATTGATAGTTTTGGCTTTGGTGCCGGCAACAAAACCATACCTTTTTTCATTTGAGTAAATATTATCAGGCTGCACTTTGATATATCCTTTTACAGTCTTACCGGTTCCAAAATCAAATTTCAGATCTTGGGCAAAAGTGAGCGTGCAAAGGCTTGTAAGAAAGAATAAAAGCAAAAAACTACTTCTTTTGTAACAATTGTACGGAGCTGTCATTTATTTCGAAAGACTTGTTATTCAATAGATTGATGACTTCTGCTCCGGCCATGATAACGGGTCCATAACCATGGGCAGCAAACGGGCTGATCGGGCGGTGGTAATAAAATGCGGGGTCAAAACCCATTCCGGTTCCAACACAAGTACCTTCAACCTGTCCTTCTTTATTGATTTTTGTAGAAACAGCATTCCAGGCAAGAAGTGTCATGGGCGCATAAGTAAGGCCATCAATCCAGCCATTGTTGATTGCTTTTGCAATTGAGTAGGCGTAAATCGCAGTGGCAGAAGTTTCCAGATAAGAATCATTTCTGTCAAGCAACTGATGCCAGAATCCCGACCCCGACTGATAAGACGCCAGACCGCGAACGTGAGCTTTCAGTAATTCAAGAATTTTCGGTCTGCCGGGGTGGTTTGCAGGAAGGACATCAAGCAATTCTACCTTGGTCAGAATTGCCCAGCCGTTTGCTCGGGCCCAGTGGAATTCAGGGTGATCAGTCATGCCTTCCACCCAACCATGCATGTATACGCCCTTGCCTTTGTCGAACATCCGGCCAGAGATCTGCAAAACCTGTTTTACGGCCTCATCATAGTATTTTTTTTCACCTGTAAGTTTTCCCATTTGTGCCAGAGCTGGCACTGCCATAAACAAATCATCCAGCCAGATCGTGTTCGGCTGAGGCCGGTTTCTGGCTAGAGAGCCATCTTTCAGCTTATGTTCTTTATTTAAAATATAATCAATATGGCTGTCGATTAAAGGACGAAAGTTTCCTTTTGTTCCAGCCCGCGTCGCTTTGATCATGGCCGCGCACATAGCCCCGCAGTCATCCAGCGCGTGTGGATCTACCAATCCTCTCAGCGGTCCGGCTGTTCCCCAATCGGCATGTTCGGCACTTGTTTTTTTGAAAAACGGTACTGATTCCGCAATGAATTGCAGACGTTTGTCCGCGTATTCCTTAAACCTGGGATCGCCCGTAACCTGGCTTGCCAGCAGCATTGATGAATAAGTTACGCCCCATTCATAACTCACGATCCGGTAATCGCCTTTTTGCAAAGCCGTATTCTGGTCAATTTTAGTAAGGTCTGTAACCGGCTTCCCCGTTTTGCTATCCACAAAAGCAGTAGGTGTGACGTTGTCCAGATACTTGTGAATGCGATTAAGATCACTAATTATACTTTCCTTTTTTACCAATCCGTACGGCACAGGATAATCCGGCTGCAACAAGTGCAGGGGTGTATTGGAATCATTCGCCTTGGTTTCATTTCGTTGCGCAGCAGCTTTTTCGGAATGCCCGATGACGAGGGATGACAGTATAAGGCCTTGCAATATAAATCGCGTTGGAAGAGATTTTAGGTACATGTATTGCCGCAGTTGCTGGTTGTAAATTGTATTAACATGGTATACAAATATGAAAATTTAAAGTTTGTTTACATTCCCGTACTCACCTGCTCCTGGCAGTAAAATTCTTGCTCGAAATTTTAGTATAAGTACACACATTGATTAGCTTTGAATGTTACCAAACTTATCAATCAGATTTATGCATTGTATCCAGACCATAGAAGCACCGGAAAACATACTTCTACTTCGCACTTTTGAATCAGGTGCAGAACCTGAAAATCAGCAGCAGTTTAAAGCAGAAAAAGGAGAAATCTGGTGGCCTTCGGAAAAAGAAGTATGGCTGGGCCTGGGAAAATCTCCAAAACTTCCTGCTATCCTGAAAACATTCCGTTCTTTATTTTTTAAACGTAAAGAGCGCTGGCCGGAACAAATGGTTCTGGATATTAAAGGGAAATCAGCCAAGTGGGTTGAGCTGGCTATTAACGGAATTATGCTGGGCGGCTATAATTTGCAACTATATAAAACTGAACCGAAAGTTTTCAGTACTTTTTTTGGAGAAAACGGAACGTTATTTATTCTCACAGATGCATTGTCTGTAGAGCATGAGAATGCAATAATGCTGGCTGAAAAAACGGCCGCCGTGCAACTCAGGATTATGGATCTGATGAACGCGCCGGGAAATTACAAATCACCTGAAATGCTGGCAGACTGGGCAAGGAAATCGGGCGAGAAAAATAACTATCAGGTTACTGTTTTTGATCAGGACAAACTGGAAGAATTAGGCATGACCGCGTTATTGTCCGTCAGTAAAGGCAGCGAAGCACCGCCAGTAATGATTATTACGGAACATGTTCCCCAGACGTACGAAAAAACTATCGCATTGGTCGGTAAGGGCGTTACGTTTGATACCGGAGGAATTTCAATCAAACCTTCTGCCAGCATGCATTTAATGAAAAGTGATATGGGAGGTGCTGCTGCGGTACTCGGCATTGTCGAACTGGCTTCGCAGCTGCAACTTCCTGTCCGGATCATCGGCGTTATCCCCTCCACCGAAAACAGTGTCGACGGCGCTTCCATGAAACCTGGTGATGTAATTGGTTCTTACGCAGGGAAAACCATTGAAGTAATTGACACCGATGCCGAAGGAAGATTGATTTTGGCCGACGGATTGAGTTATGCAGTCAGAACGTTTAAGCCCGACGTTGTGATTGACCTTGCTACTTTAACGGGCAGCATTATTCAAACGTTGGGTTACGAAGCAGCCGGCTTATTTTCTGTGAGCGACAGGCTGGCAAACGATTTAATCCGGGCCGGAGAAAATACCGGAGAAAGACTATGGCGTTTACCGGTTTGGGATGAGTATAAGGAGGAGATTTCCTCGGACATTGCAGACCTGAAAAATTATCACGGAAAACCGCTGGCAGGTGCTATTGTGGCAGCCAAATTTCTGGAAGTGTTTACCGATGAGCATCCTGAATGGGCGCATCTGGATATTGCCGGAATGGCTTTTGGAGATAACGAATTTGCTCCCGGACGCGCTGGTACGGCTTACGGAATCAGGTTGTTAAGAGAATATCTGACTGCTTTGTCATAAGCCGGAAATGTTTTTGAGATGATTCGGTTTCATTTAATCAAATTTAATCCGGCTATTATTCCAAATTATCAAATCACAGAAATTTAACTTCGGCTTTACTTGATAAATAGCTTGTTTTTGTTAGATTTGGGAAAGGAAGTTTTCTGAATTTCCCAAAGATTTTAATATACATACTATCACCACAACCGGTTTTTTATGGCGCGTCCTTTAACTTTTTTATGTATTTCAACTTATTTTAAAGGAAATGATTTCCTGAAAGCGTGCAAAGATGCAGGCAACATCGTTTATATGCTGACAGCCAAAAAGCTGGATCAAAAACCGTGGGCGCGTGAATCGGTAGATGAGTTTTTTTACATAGAAGAAGGGGAAGACAAAACGTATAACATGGACGAGGTTATTACGGGTCTTGCGTATATTATGCGAAGTCGGATGATTGACCGGGTGGTGGCACTGGATGATTTTGATGTGGAAAAAGCGGCACTGATCCGTGAATATTTCAGGATACCGGGTATGGGGCAAACCACGGGTAAGTATTTTCGTGACAAGCTGGCCATGCGTACGAAAGCGTCTGAATCGGGAATATTGGTTCCTGGCTTCTGCGGACTTTTTAATGATGATGTAATAAATAAGTTTATCGACGAACATCCCGGTCCCTGGATGATTAAGCCAAGATCGGAGGCATCTGCGACGGGCATTAAAAAAATGCATAACCGGGAGGAATTGTGGGAGACAATCCATGAACTGGGTGATAAGCGCCACGCCTATCTGGTTGAACAGTTTAAGCCGGGAGATGTATACCATGTGGATTCATTATCGATGAACGGTCGTGTTATTTTTTCCTGGAATAGTAAATATCTGGCTCCGCCATTTGATGTGGCACACGGTGGTGGGATTTTTCGCTCGGTAACCGTTCCTTTCGATTCTTCCGAAGCACATGCGTTGGAAACGATATCCATCGATGTTTTGAAAGCATTCGGATTAAGACATAGTGCGTCGCATACGGAAGTTATCCGGTCAAAAGATGACGGGAAATATTATTTTCTTGAAACATCGTCAAGAGTGGGAGGAGCGCATTTATCGGAGCTTGTTGATGCTTCGTCCGGAATAAATCTATGGAAGGAATGGGCGAAAATGGAAACGGCCGAAGCAAAAGGTGAAGTTTTTAAATTACCGCCAAGCCGCAAGGAATATGCCGGGATTATTATTTCACTGACCCGCCAGCAATGGCCCGATGTTTCTGTTTTTAATGATCCTGAGATTGTTTGGCGGATGGATGAGGAGTATCACATTGGTCTGGTTGTTAGGTCAAAATCGCGGGACAAGGTTATCGAACTTTTAGATAAATATGCCGAGGTGATTCAAAAAGATTATCACGCATCAGCTCCGGCACCAGACCGGCCAATGCATTGAATTGAATATGGTTAATAAAGTAAAAAGGACAATCTCAAACAGATTGTCCTTTTTACTTTATTAACTTTTGAAAAATTATATTGGCAATTTGAAAGCCTGACGGCCAATAAGCAGCCAGTTTCCTTTTATTTTTTGCCAAACATACATAACGCCCAGTTTTACAGGAGCAGGATCTTTTCCTTTGTTGTGGGTATCGCCGATTAATTTGTGGCGGACGATAGCCACATCCCCTGAAACGGAAATGGTTTGATCAGAAAGATCAATTTTTGTGAAATGAGATTCTCCGCTGGTAAGCGCGCGAATGAACTCTTTTTTATCTTCCAGCAAGCCATTGGAATGGCCATAAGATAACAAAGGTGAAGTAAGTTTATCCAGCACTGCGGCATCGGCTTCAACGATTGCTTTTTTTAGTTTTTCAACCGATTCACCCACCGCTTTTTCGTCAGCACTTTGCGCGAAAGATGCCAGACTGGTTATTAATAATACTGCGGCTGCAAAAAAAGTTTTTTTCATAATTTTACTTCGAATTGAATGGTTAGAATGATTGAGGCCACAAGCCCTTTACTGATGGCGGACAGCGGTTTTATATTTTTACTTGTTCCATTTTTGGTGCAAATAAGTGCATTACAGTCCAGGCAAGCAAGTATGCGAAACCACAAATAATAAAAATCAGGTTATATCCTGCGCCGATATTACCAGCAGTTTTATAGTTGTCCAGTATAATACCTACCAAAAGCGGAAAAAGGATTCCACCTACTGATCCGGCCATGCCGCCGATTCCAACCACAGAACTTACTGCTTTTTTAGGGAACATGTCAGAAGCAGTTGTGAAGATGTTTGCGCTCCATGCCTGGTGTGCCGCGGCTGCCAAACTGATTAAAAGTACAGCCTGCCAGATATTGGTGGTGTATTGCGCCAGCATAATAGGCGTAACCAGCACTGCAAAAATAAACATGGAAGTTTTGCGTGCCCGGAAAATAGGCCAGCCTTTTTTGATAAAATAACCCGACAGATAACCTCCGCCAATACTGCCGATTGTGGTGGCGGTGTAAACGATCACAAGTTCAAGACTCGGTTTGGAAAGGTCCAGTTTGAAAGCTTCGGCGAAATAGGATGGAAGCCAGTAAAGGAAAAACCACCAGATCGGATCGGTTAACATTTTACCAAAAACAAAGGCCCAGGTCTGGCGGACTTTGAAAAGATCGAGCCACTTTACCGGTGCTTCTTTACTGGTGTCCGGTTCGTTATCACTGTGAATGTAGTCAAATTCAGCCTGGTTAATACGTGCTTGTTTGGCTGGAACTTCGTAATATCTCCACCAGAAAAACAACCAGACAAAACCCAGCGCACCTGTGATCAGAAACGCTTCCTGCCAGCCGTAAGCGCCCAGTAACCAGGGAACCATAATTGGAGCAACAACAGCTCCGATATTAGCTCCGGAATTAAAAATGCCAGTCGCCAGTGCCCGTTCTTTTTTAGGAAACCATTCAGCCGTTGCTTTAATAGCTACCGGGAAATTTCCTGCTTCGCCCAGCCCAAGAAGCGCGCGCATAAATCCGAAACTCAAAGTGCCTGTTGCCGCAGCATGCAAAATGGCGGCGATGCTCCATACAACGACGGAAATGATATAGCCCAGTTTTGTACCGATTTTATCAATAATAGCTCCGAAGCCGATCAGTGAAATCGCATAAGCGGCCTGAAAAGCCATCACGATATGACTGAAATCTTTTTCTGTCCAGCTAAAATCTGACTCCAAAGCAGGTTTTAGTAATCCCAGGACTTGCCTGTCCAGATAATTGATGGTGGTGGCAAAAAATAGTAACGCCACAACACGCCAACGGTATTTGGTCATATGATTTTCTAACTTTGGGACTTCGGTAGTAAGCATAATTGCGACAGATTATTGTTTCCGGGATTAGAATTTATATTTTAACGTATTCGACTTTTGCAATGAAATCGGCCAGGGTTTGGGAAGCACCGGCACTTGAAAGAGATTCAAGATATACGACGACAATATCTTCCGATACCCCCAGCTTCAGAAGATCATACCCCCAAATAAATTGATCTTTCAGGATCAGTCGCACCATCTCCGGCAAGGAGTAATTCTGCCATTTCTGATAAAAATAGGCAGCTCTCTGATCCTGGATTAAGTAATAAGTATCGTTAGCCAGTCCATAGAAATTGTCACCATCTTTTCTGACCGCTTTCATGAAATAAATGTAAGCAGCCAGACCAAAAACCATATGTTCGGGTGCTGTCGCAAACTGTTTGTGAAATTGCAGTAAAGCGGGTATTACCCTGGAATTGATTTTGGCAGAATAGTTATGCGCGATATTAATCCATTTATGGCTGATGTAGGGATTACGGAAACGGTCCAGCACCATGCTGCTGAATTTAACAGCACGCTCTTCGCTAACCGGATAAGGAATGGCAACGGCAATTTCATTTTGAATCAGATTGCTGATGTAAGATGAAAAAGATGGGTTTTCCATCGCTTCCTTTACCGTTGCAAACCCGGATAAATAAGCGAGTCCGCAACCCAGCGTATGAGCGCCATTAAGCAGTCGTAACTTTAATTCACGATAAAGTTCGATATCAGGTTCAATGATAACGCCGGAATCGATGGTGCTGAAAGACAACACTTCCTTTACTTTTTCGTCACCTTCAATGGCCCAGAGCCGGTAATATTCCGACATGATCATAAGATCATCGATATAACCTAAATCGTTTTCGATTTGTTTTTTGATCTCAATATCAGGTCTTCCGGGTACAATTCGGTCCACCAGTGAATTACAAAAGGAATTGCTCTGTTCAAGCCAGTCGATAAAAGCAGGTTCAAGTCCGTTCCGATGAGCAAGTTCCAGCACGATAGATTCCAGTTTTTTGCCATTATCAGCTATTAATTCCGTTGGAACGATAACAAGTCCAAAATCGGGACTTCCGGCAAAAGCTTTAAATCTTGCGTATAAAAAGGCAAGAAGTTTTCCCGGAAACGAAATCGGCGGCCATTGGTAAATATCATCCTGGACGAGTTGTATTCCTAATTCAGTTGTATTTGAAAAAACAACCTTAATCGCCGGGTTCCGGGCACAATCCAGCACCAGCGACCATTGGGTTTTGGCAGACAGTACACGGCTGATAGCGGAGGATATGATCGTTTCTTCGATCAGTTTACCATTATGAACACCTTTCATAGCCAGCGTGTACAGGTTATCCTGACGATCAAATGCCTTTAAATCACCTTCATCCGTAGATTTTACCACCACAATACGGCCATTGAAAACACCCTCACGGTTCGCCTTATCTACAAAATAATCAGCAAGTCCGCGCAGGAAAGCTCCGGTTCCGAACTGTATGACTTTTTCAGGCAGTTCGAACACCGAATCGTCCGGTACGGTCACATTCGGATTATTCCGCAGTCGGCGCAAATGTTCGCGATATAGATGATTCATAAGTCTGTAATTTAGTCAACGTAAAATGTCAGGAGCTATTTCTTACCAGCCTGCTGTAAAAGCCAGGTCGACAAGTCTTTTGCCGCATCGAAATTCTGGAAGGTATTATTGATTCTGCGGCCATCCAGATATTCGTTGTAAATCCAGGGGTCTCCCAGTGCATACACAGTTCCTTTTCCATATTTCGAAACCGCCATGATGATATCGCCATGATCGGTCAAAATGGATTTGGCAGGAGGCGTTACCGCGATCGGTGATAATTCTTTGATGTATAATTTACTGGCATTTTTGAATATCGATTTATCCTCAGCAGGCACATCAATGCGGCCTTGTTCAAACTGAAGTCCCTGGACCATGTTCCTGTTTTTGTTGGTAAACTGGATACCAAAAACTTTGGCAAGCTGGTTGAAATGAGGTATTTCGCAGTTGGCCGTGTCATTGGCCATAAGCACCAGCCCGCCGCCCGCCTTTACCCATTTCTCAATTTCAGCGATATCTTTTGGCTGTACAAAGTTTGGAGAAGGAGATTCCTTCCTAGTATCCGGGTCAACGATGATGTAAACATCAACACCTTTCAGGTATTCGGCAGTAGGAGCCGAGGGAATCGTAACGGTTTGAGCGCCCAGTTCACGGTAAATGTTACCCCATAACCAGAAACCCGAATGCTGGCGGTCTTCCCAGGTATAATGAAAAGGTTCTTCCTGACCAGCCTGATTTTTTCTAACCTCTTTGTTGAAATAATAATCCAATGCCACTTTTTTGCCTTTGCCAACGGTATTTTCAGCTGCAATTTCCATCTCGACACTTGCCATGATAAAAGGCCCGACACCTTTCAGGTCATTTTTACGAATGGGTTCGCTGAGGTAATATTCATAACTTCCGTCGCGGTAAGGCGTACCGCCAAGTCCACCGACGCTAACGGTTTTGTTAAGACTGATCGTACCATCTTTTTCTTTTTCAATAAAGGTTTTCAAAATTCCCTCATAGCCTTTTTTTGCCGTTGCGGCATAAGTTGCAGGAATGTAGCCCAGGCGTGAGCCTTTTGCCAGCGCGTATACAAACATGCAGGATGCAGAAGCTTCAAAGTAATTTCCTTTACGCGTTCCCTGGTCCACGATCTGATACCACAAACCGGAATTTTTATCCTGATATTTTGCCAGAACCGGCGCAAGTCTCTGAAGATATTTGATCAGTTCAGGGCGTTTGGGATGATCTTCCGGAAAATAGTCAAGCACTTCAACCAACGCCATCGCATACCAGCCAATCGCACGTGCCCAGAAATGAGGAGAACGACCTGTTTTTTTATCAGCCCATTTTTGTTCTTTACTCTCATCATAAGCGTGGTAAACAAGGCCTGTTTTTTCATCCACGGCATATTTCTCAATCAGCTCAAATTGCTTTGCTATTTCGTCAAAATGTTCCGGGTGATTGAAAAGCAGGCTATATTCTGCCGCGAAAGGCTCGGCCATGAACAGGCCATCAAGCCACATCTGATTCGGATATCTTTTTTTATGCCAATAACCGCCTTCCTTGATTTTAGGCTGCTCTTCCAGCTGCTTCCAAAGTATATCGGCTGCTTTTTTATATTTTTCCTTATCGGGCTGCGATTGCTGATAAAGTGTCAGCAACGGGCGTCCGGTGGGAATGTTGTCGAGGTTAAAGGAATTATAATCATAGGTTCGAATGGATCCATCTGCCTTTACAAACTGATCTTCGTCCTTTCTGATGTATTCGAAATATTTACCTTCGCCCGTACGATAAAACACTCTTTCCAGCGCTTTAAGCATTAAGCCCTGTTCGTAATTCCAGTTGGAACGTTTGGCTTCTCCCACCAGAATTGAATCCTTATTCCAGGAGATGAAGGAATCGGCCATTTGGGTCGACCATGTTTTTTGCTGGGCATTACCGGGTACTGCCACCAGACTTAACAGGAAAAGTGATGTTACTTTGAGAATACGTTTGGATAAATAGTTCATGCTATTCAAAATCTGTAAAAAATATTTGTTCAGTATTTATTTCACAAAATCCTCACGCACAGGCGTGAACATATCAATTAAAACACCTGCTTCAAGACAAACGGCTCCGTGCATGACGTTGGAAGGAATGTAAAAACCATCTCCTTTTTTCAGGGTTTGTTTTTTATCGCCTATCGTGACTTCAAAGACACCGCTTTCCACATAGCTCATTTGGGTATGCACATGTTTGTGAGGTGTACCAGTACCGCCTTTTTGAAAGTCGATTTTCACCATCATCATGGTAGGATCGTAAGACATTATTTTTCGTTTCAGCCCTCCGCCAAGATCCTGCCAGGGTATATCCGCATCAATAATAAATTGTTTCCCGTTAGCAGCTTTGGCCTGAGGGTTTTGAGCAAATAATGGGCTCACTGCCAAAATAAATCCCAGACAAAAAAGTGCAGGTTTTACAAAGCGGGTGTTGAATTTTATCATAGAATTTTTGATGGAAACGGTTCAGGATTAATTAAAATTAGCTGCTAGTTTTTAACAAAGTCCTCACGAAGTGGTGTGAAAATGTCGATCAATGTGCCTTCTTCGATACAAACGGCACCGTGAATCACATCGGGTGGAATGTAATAACCATCTCCTTTTCGGAGTATCTGCGTCTGATCGCCGATAATAATTTCAAACTCGCCGCTTTCCACGTAGCTCATTTGGGTGTGGTAATGGCTGTGCAAAGTGCCGATACCACCTTTTTCGAATGCGACTTTTACCATCATGAGGTTATTATCGTACGACATGATTTTCCTTTTCAATCCGCCGCCCAGATCTTCCCATTCAATTTCAGAATCGGTTATAAATTCTAATCCTCTTTGTTTCATTATTTTTTGATCAGATAATACGGTGCTGTGCACCTGTTTCAGGCTGTGTATTATTTATTTTTAATTTCTTGTCAATGCTTTTGAAGAAGCGTTTCCTCCGAATTCAATGTTTTTCTTTGCCTTCTTTTCGTCTGTATTGATAAGGCGGATTCCTTTTGAACGGTCGCCGGTAACATTCAGAAGCAACTCACGTCCATCCGAATATTTTATTCCATCCATGGTGACGTTAGCACTGTTCTGTATCTGCATTACCGTTTTGTCTTTCGTGAAAAGCGATACGTTTTTCAGATTTATATTTTCTCCTTCAATGCAAACAAAGCCTTTGTTACATTGCAATACCGCGTTTTCAATCGTGATATTCTTAATACTCATTTCAGGTAATCCGCGTACCATTATTCCGGTTTCTGCACCTTTGCATACGATATTCCGGATATTGAAGTTTTGAAACTGCGGAGTTCCGTCATTAAGTGGTTCTGTTTTCATGACAGGCAATTCGTTTTTTTCGCCGGCTTTGGGGACAGGATCTTTTGCCATATAATACATATCAAACAGAACCGCTTCGCCCGGAATGTTGGTCATGTTAATGTCTGATATGAAAATATTTTCAACAACGCCGCCACGGCCGCGTGCAGTTTTAAAACGAAGGCCGACATCGGTTCCCAGAAAATTACAGTTGTTGATAAAAAGATTTTTAACACCTCCCGACATTTCGCTGCCGATCACAAAACCTCCGTGACCGTGAAAAACGGTTGAATTTTGGACAATCACATTTTCTGTCGGCACACCACGTTTGCGGCCTTCTTCATCCCGGCCGGATTTGATACAAATGCCGTCGTCACCAACATCAAAAGTACAGTTGTCTATCATGCCGAACCGGCAAGATTCCAGATCCACTCCATCACCATTCTGTGCATACCATGGATTTCTTACCGTCAGGTCTTTAAGCGTAATATGATCGCACAACATCGGGTGCAGGTTCCAGGCAGGGGAGTTTTGAAATGTTACACCTTCCAGAAGTATTTTTTTGCAATTGGTAAAACGAATCAGGTTCGGACGAAGGAATTCCTGAAATTTCGCAACATTATCCAAGGTGTATCCTGCTGCAGCATTTCCGGCTCCGGGTGTTGTATTGCCTAAACAAGAACCTTCGCTTGGATACCATGTTTTTTGTCCTTCATCCAAAACCCCTCCTGAAGCCACCAGATTTTTCCATTGTGAGTCCGTCAGTTTTTCTTTTTTTACCGACCGCCATACTTGTCCGGCTCCATCGATAATTCCAGCGCCTGTTATCGCGATGTTCACAGCATCCGCGGCACTTACTGGCGACTGGCACCGGATAGCATCCAAACCTTCCCAGGTTGTTTTGACAAAAGGGTAATCTTTGTAGTTATCGCTGAATTGCACCAAAGCGCCTTTGGCAATATGCAGATTGATATTGCTTTTTAAATTGATCGGGCCCGTAAGCCAGAAACCTTCCGGAATAAGCACTGTGCCGCCGCCTTTTTCCGCGCAGGCATTTATCGCCTTATTGATAGCTTCCGAGTTTAAGGCCAATCCGTCGTTTTTGGCACCATAATTAAGGATGTTAAAAGTATCTTTTCTGAAAGCAGGTTTTTGGATAACCGGAAGGTCAAAAACGTACTTGTCCGTTGAGCCGAAATGTTTCAGGTATTTTTTTAAACCGAGATTCTGTGCGTGTACTTCTTTTGCCACCAAACCGGCCATAATATGTGCCCCATAGTTCGAAAAATGGGTATCATCAATAATTCCCTTTGGAAATTTGGCATAATAACCGCCTTCCAGATGCAGGAACAATGCCTTAGATCCTTCGGCTCCATGAGCACTTATCACTGTCTCGCTTAATTTATGCAAGTCAATCAGCGGGACTTTTAAATCTTTTGCAACCGCTTTTACTGCCGAAGGATAATCTCCATGGGTGTCAAAAAACTTTCCCGTTTCATCAAAACGGCGGCGCATAACGGGCGTAACCAGCACCGGCTTGCCTCCCTTTGCCAGCGTTTCATTTACAAAACGGATTAGGTTTTTCTTGTAATCTGTATTTGCGCCAGCGTAGCGGCTTGTGTCTTTATCTTTTGAATCATTGTGCCCGAACTGAATAAAAACCCAATCCCCGGCTTTCATATTTTTCGTAACAGCAGCCCAGCGTCCTTCGCTGATGAAACTTTTCGTGCTGCGGCCATTCATTGCCGTATTTTCTATTTTAATACCCTGGCCATCAAAGAAATCCTGAAAAACCATTCCCCAGCCGGTTTCGGGGGCATCGCCCGGTAATTTGTTTGCCATGGTGGAATCGCCCACCAAAAAGACCTGAATTTTATCCTGATCAGGTGTAAATCCAAAAATGAATACCAGGGAAAGAAGTACTAGTTTTTTCATTCTGTTGACAGAGATTCCGTTTTATAGAAAATCCCTCTTAATTGACTTATTTTAATAAATTACTACTATTGATAACAACTGGTTTGATCAAGGAATATGACGAGTTTAGAGCTTATAATTATAATTATCAAATAATAAATTGTCTTTTGTTGTGCAATCGTTATCGGGAACGTTGCCAGTCGGTCTATTTTGTATTGCGAAATGATAATTCAGCAGCAGGAGGGCGGTTTTGACTTATTTTTTCGACAAATCCTTCTAAAAAAGTGAAGTTTTATTATGGTACTATATCAATAAAAAAAGAGTTTGGAAAAGCGTAAACTTCACCAAACTCTTTTTTGCGTATTTCCTTTATTATCTCAAATCGCCAATGGCAACTGCGTCCATATCGGTGTAATCCTTGTTTTCACCTGCCATTCCCCATATGAAAGAGTAATTGGAAGTGCCGCATCCTGAGTGAATTGACCATGGCGGTGAAATAATTGCCTGCCTGTCTGCAACCCATAAATGACGCGTTTCAGATGGTTCGCCCATTAAATGTAATACCCGCTGACTAGCCGGAACATCAAAATAACAATATGCTTCCATCCGTCGGTCATGAACGTGCGAGGGCATCGTATTCCATACACTTCCGGTTTTCAGTACGGTAAGACCCATCACAAGCTGGCAGCTTTGAATGCCGTCCATGTGAATATATTTGTAAATAGTTCTGTGATTGGAAGTTTCCATGCTTCCGATCGTAACCGGGGTAGCATCCTCTTTTGTGAACAAACGCGTTGGATAAGTCTGATGTGCCGGAGAAGATAACAGGTAATAAGCGGCCGGATTGTCGGCATCATTACTGGTGAAAATAACTTTTTGTGTGCCTTTCCCGATGTAAATGCAACCAAGCTTGCTGATTGCGATCTCTTCGCCATCGGCAGTCACTTTTCCATCGCCGCCAATGTTAATAATTCCTATTTCCCGTCTTTCCAGGAAATACTGCGCTTTTAATGAATCAAAGGTATCCAAAACGAGCGGTGTGGAAACTGGTATGGCACCACCGATCATGACACGATCGTAATGCGAATAAACCCAGTTTATTTTTCCAGACTCAAAAATATTTTCTATTAAAAAATTCTCGCGTAAAGTTTCTGTATTCATTTGTGAAACCTCTTTACGACTGCTTTCAAATCTGATTTCCATAGTTTAGTAGCTTTTGGCTGTAAGCTTTTATTATTTGCTCCAACAGGGCTTTTTTATTATTTTCAGTATTCGTTATAGACTGTGCGTGATCGATCATTCAACCTTAGCGTCCCATCCAGCCACCATCTACGGTCAGTGTTGTTCCGTTTACATAACTGGATGCATCAGAGGCCAGAAATAATACAGGACCTTTGAAGTCTTCCGGTAAGCCCCAGCGGCCTGCGGGAATTCTGTCAAGGATAGACTTGCTTCTGACAGGGTCATTCCGTAATGCTTCTGTATTATCCGTGTTTATATAGCCCGGCGCAATTGCGTTCACGTTCACTCCTTTTCCAGCCCATTCGTTAGCTAATGCTTTTACCAAACCTCCGATAGCACTTTTGGAAGCGGTGTAACCAGGCACATTAATGCCGCCCTGGAATGTCAATAGCGAAGCTGTAAAAATAATTTTACCATAACCTCTTGCCACCATTTCTTTGCCGAGTTCACGGGAAAGTATAAAAGGAGCGTCCAGGTTGATGTTCAGTACCTGATCCCAATATTCATCCGTATGTTCCGTAGCGGGCTGGCGAAGAATTATTCCGGCGTTATTAATCAGAATATCAATGACTTTGTGATCTTGTTTTACCTGTTTGATAAAAGCATAAAGACTTTCCCGGCTGCCAAGATCAACCTGATAGGGGTAAAATTTTCGGCCCAGAGAAGTAATTGATTTTTGTATATCGCTTTCCGTAGTCGGCAGCGAGGAAGATATTCCAATAATATCAGCTCCGGCTTCTGCCAGTGCTTCGGCCATTGCTTTACCAATGCCGCGATTACAACCGGTAACCAGCGCAGTTTTGCCGGTCAGGTTGAATAAATTTGTACTATTCATTTAAATTTTTCTGTTGGATTTTTATACAAAAGGAGCAAATTCGGCCAATTTGTGCAAAAATTAGATAAGCATTGGACGAGTTTAGATCTATTAATTAGAATTATCAAATAATAGATTGTCTTTTTTTGTGCAATCGTTATCGGGAACGTTACCAGAAAATACCGGGGGTAACTTAATAATTGAAAATTGTAGAATTAAAGGGTAATTTAGTATATTCACTTAGTGTTTAGATAAGTATATTTAATCTAGGAATAAGTTGTAATAAACGAATATATTCTTTGGAAACAATAACAATAAAAGATATTGCCCGCGCATTGAATTTGTCGACTTCTACGGTTTCCCGTGCGTTGAGAAATAGCTATGAAATTAATAATGAGACCAAAAAGCTTGTATTGGAGTATGCCGAAAAAATGAATTACCGGCCTAATCCGATAGCGCTGAGCTTGCGGGACAGCAAAAGCAAGTCTATTGGTGTTATCATTCCGGAAATCGCGAATAACTTTTTCTCACAGCTTATCAACGGCATCGAATCGATCGCTTACAACATGGGTTATCATGTTGTTATTTTTCAAAGCCACGAATCGTATGAGCGGGAAGTTGCAAACACAAATTATCTGGTTTCCAGAAAAGTAGACGGATTGCTGGTTTCGCTTTCGAGCCTTACCCGTGACCTGACGCATTTCGAAGAATTACTGGACAAGGGTATGCCGATTGTTTTTATTGACCGGGTTCCGAAAAACATTGATACACATAAAATTGTTGTCGATAATTTCTTTGGAAGTTATCAGGCAACGGAGCATTTGATAAAAACGGGAAGACGGAAAATTGCACATCTGACCAGTCCTCTTTATTTATCGATTACCACGGAGAGACTCGCCGGATACCGGCAGGCACTGGAAGATAACGGCATCACTTTTGATGAATCGTATGTAAAATACTGCCACCATGGCGGTATGGTCGTGCGTGAAAACGAGACGGCGGTCCAGGAATTATTGGACTTACCCGAGCCGCCTGACGCGATTTTTACAGCAAGTGATCGTCTTACAACGAGCTGCATGTCGGTTTTACTTCAAAAAAATATCAGGATCCCGGATGAAATGGCGATCGTCGGTTTTACCAATACAAGCGTTGCTGAACTGTTTAACCCGCCGCTAACCACGGTTGTTCAACCTGCGCTGGATATGGGCCATCAGGCGACAGAGCTTTTGATCCGTTTAATCGAGCATCCCAAGAAACCAACGATTTTTGAAACCAGATCCTTAAAAACATCATTAATTACGAGGGAATCAACGGCAGGGAAAATTGTAAATGCATGATGCCAAATACTGGATACGCGGTTAAGTTGAGACGAAAGCAAAAGTCAAGTCAAATCTAAAAAAATATTTCATCCTTATTATGAACAGTGTTTCTTCTATTTGTCTGCCCGTTGAAGATGCACTGTTTAATTTTCGGGTAGCCGGAGTGGCTGTGCAAAATGAAAAATTGCTCCTGCACCGCACACCTACCGACAATTTCTGGAGTTTGCCGGGCGGTCGTGTGGATATGTTTGAATTTTCCAGAGAAACACTTTTGCGAGAAATGCTTGAAGAAATTGGCAAGACAGTGCAAGTGGGCAAGCTTCTCTGGGTGGTTGAAAATTTCTTTGAATACAATGCAATCCGGCATCATGAAATCGGTTTTTATTATCAAATGGAAATTCCTGACCTGCAAAATCAGGATGATTTTCTTGTAACGGAAGATGATAACACGCTGTTATTCCATTGGGAGAATATCCAAGAAATAGACCCGGAAAGCATTTATCCCGCCTTTATAACCACCGATTTATTATTGGATTGTACTACGATCCGGCATATTACCCTGGATTTCAAAAACCTGAATCAGGAGCAATCTAGTTTGTCATAAAATGCCAGGTTACTCTTTTAATCGTATTAGGCTTATCTTTTTCAGGGGTGGAAATACTTCCTCTTAAAACGCCGTTCCTGCTTTCAACTTTTAATTCACGCCATGAAAACTGGCTTTTTTCGTAGTCAAATGTCTCTCCGTCATCATCATATAATCTGGAAATAGCCGATTGTTTTTTCCCATAATAACGTATCACCAAGTCTACTTTTTCTCCTGCTTTTGGTGCGTGTAACCGGGCTGCCATCATGGGAATAATGCCTCCGTCTTTTACAAAAACCGGTATTTTAGCCATTCCGGGCGTTACGGTAATCACTTCGCCTTCTCCGACAAATCTGCCGGTGTAAAAGTCGTACCACTTTCCTTTTGGTAAAATAACATCCCGGCTTGCCTGACCGGTAAACAAAGGCGCAACCAATAAATATTCTCCGGCCATATACTGGTCTTTAACTTCCTTCGCAGCCGCTTCTTCGTATGGGTTTTCTTCCAGGTTTACAGCTGTTTTTTCTTTCTGCGCTTCTATTCCAAATCCTTCTTCCAGATTCATGCCTCTGAATGGCGGTGTGCCTTCATAGTGATATTTTGCAAAAGTTGTATACCAATATGGCATCATTTGCATGCGGAGTTCAGCCATGGATTTTACGTGGTCAGCAACTTCCGGAAATGTCCAGGGTTGTGTACTGCTTGCCCAGGCATTGATCATTGCCATAGGAGAAAAACAAACGGTCTGAAATCTTCTAAGCCATTCTTCTCCCGTTTTGGATGCACGTACTTCCGGAGTCCACAGTACGCCGGAATAACCACTGTTGATCAGCGCGGTAATAAAATCTTCGTGACTGTAATTATCGTTGTAAATAACATAGGGAAATGACGAACCGCCAGCGTTCGAGCCGCGTACCAGGCCATAAGTGCGGCGGTTATTTTTCCTGAACATCTCAAAAGTATGTTTTTGAACGAGCAAGCCATAGGTTTGTCTTAATTGTTCGGAAGTATGATTGGAAGGAAAAGTGGCTACATCCGGCCATAGGTAAGAATCGAAGCCGTCCACTTCATCAATTTTATAGCCGCTCACGCCAATCCTGACATGTTCTTTTTCAAACTGATCAAATAGTATTTTCCTTGCTTCCGGCATGGAAAGATCCGGCACAATACCATTCCAAACGGTGTGTGAGCCTGTGTAAGGTTGTATATTGGAATAAATGGCAGCATCCGGCGAAACATAAGGATTAGTCCATAAATTTATTTTCACACCGGCCGCATCCATTTCTTTAACAAACTTTTCAGGATTCGGGAAACGCATTTTGTCCCATTCAAACGTGCAGGGATAAGATTTACTCTGCCAGCCTGGTTCAAGTCCTATAAAATCAAGCGGATAACCTTTGTCGGCGAAGGCCTTGGCTTCTGCCTTGACCTGTTCGTCGGTATACAGCCGGTTCACGCGCTGCGTGAAACCTAAACCCCATCTGGGAGGCAGACATCCGCCGCCACTCAGCAAGTTGAAACGTTCAATGACCTGGATCGGTTTTGGACCCGCAAAAACATAAATTTCAATGCCGTCAGCAGGAACCAGCATTTCCACGGCATCCGAGTAGGGGTGGGCACTCCAGTCTTTATCGGTATTCCGGTCCTGAACTTCCGGCGGATTTTTGCTATCCTTGCGTACCGACGAGCCTGCGTACACATCAATATATTTGGAAGAATTTACGAAAACACCGTATCCGGACGACGAAATATAAAATGGGACTGGTGCGTGTGTGCGGCCGTTATCCGATTTGCCATAATGATCAACATGAAGCTGCATAATACGTCCGCGCTGATGAATGGTCTGAAAGTTCAATCCAAAACCGTAAAGCTGTTCATTTTTTTGAAGCGGGAATCGCAGGTATGTTTTCCCGTTTTTTACTTCAACCGATATTTCGTCATTGTTGAGCGGGAACACGGCTTTGGCAAGTTTTTTAAGAACAGGCGAAGGCTGAACCTCGGCTGCTTTTAACAAATCATAAGCATCTGGTTTTCCAACAGTACCTTTCCAGATTCCGGGGTGAACTTCCTGCCATTGAACCTTTTGTGCGGAAACAGGTTGTGGCATAAAAAATAAAATGGAAATAAGGAGTAGCCATTGATTCATAAAATTTCAGATATACGGGTTCAGGAAGTCGGGATAGACCACAATATCTATTAATAGCGTATGACGCATGTATTCTACTAAAAAATTATTTATTAAATTAAAAGTCTATAAATATTGTAGATTAAATAGATTAATAATACCTTTGCGATAGAAACTCAAACAAATACACAACCCTAACGATTATGTATTACGAAATCGAAGATGAATTGGGGAACATTTCTACCATTCAGCTGAAAGAGAGGGAGCGGGATGAGCCGATTGAAGAACTTTCAACAGGTGACCTGGCTCCATTATTTTATTTGAGATCAGAGGAAGGTGTGCAGATCACTTCCGTGTCGGGGTATGCTGTTGCCAGTGATTCCAGGTCACTTATTGATTTGCTGTCATACAAACCCCTCGTACTGAGTTTCTACTGTCCATGTTGGGGAAGTTACGCACCGAAACATCTTGCGATGCTGCAGGAACTTGCTCCTCAGATTGAAGCGTTTGGCGGGCAGTTATTGGTTTTGACCAATGAAACCCCAAAGCAAATCGAGCGGATTTCTAAAAAACTGCAACTTGATTTTACCATCATTCACGATAAAGATTTCAACGTAGCACGTTCTTATGGCGTGTATTCGGAGACTTCACCGATCTGGGACCGTATTGCAGGAATTTCGGAAGAAGTATTTACACCTTCTTTATTTGTTATCGGTAACGACAGGAAAATTGCTTTTACGTTCGTAGATGAAAATTTTGACGGAACACCAAACCGCAAGGAACTGTTGAAATCGGTTTACGTGTGGAAGGACAAAAAATAAAAGCTTTTTAAAAAATATATAATCCTGCACCGGCAGTCAGGCTGATTCAATTATATTTGAACAGGCCGGATTGCCGGTGTACTGTTTTTCTATTAACCACACTCTTTTACTATTTATATGCCTTCCGCAACAGCAGGAATTACGTCGAAATTACCGAAAGTAGGCACTACTATTTTCACCCATATGTCAATCCTCGCAGAGGATTATAAGGCAATTAATCTGGCACAGGGTTTTCCGGAATTTGACAGTTCCCCTGATCTGCAAAAGCTGGTCGATAAGTATGTTCGGCAGGGTAAAAATCAATATGCACCCATGGCGGGTGTGCTAGCGTTAAGAGAAGCGATTTCGCAAAAAGTTTTTGAATCAACAGGAACCGAATATCATCCGGCAGCGGAAATTACGATTACCAGCGGTGCTACGGAAGCACTTTATGCAGCGATTTCGACGGTTGTAAACCCGGGCGACGAAGTTATTGTTTTTGAACCTGCGTATGACAGCTACGTTCCCGCGATTGAAATGAACGGCGGAATCCCGGTTTTTGTAACCCTGGATCCGCAATATGAGTATATCGACTGGGAGATTGTTCGATCCAAAGTATCAGAAAAAACGAGGGCGGTTATCATCAATACACCGCATAATCCCACGGGGAAAGTATGGACCTCGTCGGATCTCGAACAGCTTAACACTTTGGCTGAGCAAAAGAATCTTTTTGTGATCAGTGACGAAGTGTACGAGCATATTATTTTTGATGGTTTGCAGCATATTTCGGCTGCGTCAATTCCTGCATTAGCGGCACGGACATTCCTTTGCGGCTCTTTTGGAAAGACTTTTCACACCACAGGATGGAAGGTGGGATATTGCCTGGCACCTAAGGAGTTTACCATTGAATTTCGAAAAATACATCAGTATATGGTGTTTAGCGTTGTGACGCCATTCCAGTTTGCCATTGCAGAATATTTAAATGAGCCTGACCATTATTTAGGTTTGTCTGCATTTTATGAAAAAAAGCGCAATATTTTCAACCAGGCGATTGAGGGTACGGGCTTGCTTTTAAAACCATCCGAAGGGAGTTTTTTCCAGAACGTTTCTTATGAAAAGCTGTCTGATGAACATGACCTTACCTTGGCAGAGCGGCTGACGAAAGAATTTGGAGTGGCTTCGATACCCATATCCTCTTTCTATGATCATCCCACGGATTTCCGTGTTCTGCGTTTTTGTTTTGCCAAAAATAATGATACGCTTCTGAAGGCAGGTGAGCTTTTAAATAAGGTTATCTGGTGATCACGGAGGGACACTGAGTTTTAAATCTCTGTGTCCATTTTTATTTCTCAGCGTTTCTCGGTGTAACCTGAAAAACAAATTATTTTTTGAACAACAGCGCTTTGATCGGTTGTATCCGGGTGATAATTAATGTTGGAATCATCAGGATTAAGGCTGAAACGACAATTGTAATGATGTTGATCAGCAGAAACGTAGCCCAGTCGAAGATAATTGGAACGGTGTCCATGTTGTAGTTTACAGGATCAAGAGGAATTACTTTAAACTGATACTGTATCCAGCAGAAAGCCAGTCCTGCAATATTTCCGATTAATAATCCCTGGCGAACCATATATAGACCTACCCGTAAAAAAACCATCCTGATTTGCTTATTCGGGCTTCCCAATGTTTTTAAAAGTCCGATAAGCGGTGTTCGTTCCATGATCATCACCAGCAAAATGGAGATCATGTTAAAACACGCAACGAAAAGAATCAGGGTTAGAAAAACAGCGGTATTTCTGTCGAGTAGAATAAGCCAGTCGAATAACTGCCTGAAAACATCGGTAACTTTTTGAAGATAAACGGCAGGCGGTAAAATCTTTTTTAACTGAGCCGATACATGATCAAGCTGCTGGAAATCTTTCAGATAAATTTCATAAGTACCTACCGAATCAGGCCCCCAGTCGTTTAAACGCTGGACCAGTGCGAGATCGCCGATAATAAGGCGGTCGTCGAATTCTTCCATCTGTGTATCATAAATACCTGAAATGGTGAGCTTTCTCGGGCGTGGAGGGTCTTGCAGCGAATACATGATCACATCGTCTCCGGTTTTTAATTTTAATTGCGTGGCAATTTTACGGCTGATCAGGATCTCGGAAGAATATCCGTATTTAAGCGACGATGAATCTTTTTTACCGATAAGTCTTCCTTCAACCAGGCTGCTTTTAAACAAATTCCAGTCGTAGTCTTTTCCAACACCCTTCATCACAACGCCCTTTATTTCATTGGGCGTTTTTAAAATTCCTGATTTATGCGCAACAGCCTGCCAGTGACTTATTTCGGGCATTTTTTTCAAAGCATCAGCAACCGGATTCTTCACATTCAAAGCGCCTTCTTCATAGGTATTGCCCAAAGCAAAAGCACTGATGTTGATATGCGCTCCAAAAAGAAATACTTTCTTTTGAATCGTTTCTTTGAAACCGATCAAAACGGCAAACGATATAATCCCGACTGCAACACCAATAGCAATGCTGGCCACGCCAATACGTGAAACTGTTGCTGAGAAAGAACCGGCTTCGTTGTTCCGGATACGCTTGGCGACAAATGAGGGAAACTGCAAAGAAATGGAATGGTTAAATGTTACTATTGATTTGACAAAAGTAGCGAAAAACTTATCCGTGATGAAAGCCGCGGCGGAACTACAACGATTTTAAAAGGATATCTTGCGAAGGAAAAATTAAAAATTAAATTCTTCTCCTCATTTTTTTGTTAAGTTGCCAAGCGATTTGTGTATTTCGTTCATACCAAAACGCGCGTACCCATAACCGGATTTGTAAACGATGTCATATATAAAAGTAGCCTCAGGCGTGGTGAATCAGACGCCAATGGCGTGGGAATCCAATACCAAACATATTTTACTGGCGATTGAAGAGGCGAAAAAGCAGGACGTAAGTTTGCTTTGTTTGCCTGAGTTGTGTGTTTCAGGATATGGCTGCGAGGATTATTTTTTTGCGCAGGATCTTGTGGATCAGGCTCAAAAAAGTTTGCACGAAATTGTACAGGCCACGGCCGGCATTGTGGTTGCGGTAGGTTTGCCGGTTCGTCACAACAACAGCTTATACAACGCCGCTTGTCTGATCGCAAATAAACAGATCATCGGTTTTTATTGCAAGCAAAATCTTGCCAATAACGGAATTCACTATGAAGCAAGATGGTTTCGTCCGTGGCCGGTTGGTTTGGTGGAAAGTATTGAAATTGACCAGATGCTTTATCCGATCGGCGATATTATTTTCGATTTGTCAGGCGTCAGGATCGGATTTGAAATTTGTGAAGATGCCTGGGTATCCAACCGTCCGGGCCGCCGCCACTACGAGCGTGGCGTGGATGTGATATTGAACCCAAGTGCAAGCCATTTCGCTTTTCATAAATTTTTAGTGCGTGAAAGACTCGTTCTGGATGGATCGAGATCTTTTGGATGCAGTTACATATACACGAATTTATTGGGAAATGAAGCTGGCAGGGCTATTTATGATGGTGACGCCATGATTGCTTCCAACGGCGAAATGCTGGTGACCAGCGACCGTTTCAGTTATGAAGATTATCTTGTGATCACCGCTGTCATTGACACCGATAATACGAGATTGAACCAGCTTCAAAACAAATTATCTGCTGGCAATAAGGATAAAACCTGGCGCGTGCCTGCCCGTTTTGATTTTCCTGAAATAAGTCCCGTTCCTCAGCAAATTGCAGAACTGGAAGCGTTTGAAAAAGGCGGGGCTTTAAAGGAAGAAGAATTTGCTCGTGCGGTATCACTTGCCCTTTTCGATTATTTAAGAAAAAGTCGTTCAAACGGATTTACTATATCACTTTCCGGTGGTGCTGATTCCTGCGCCTGCACTGCGCTTTGCGGTTTGATGATCAGGCTTGCCGACGAAAGTATCGGATTGAAGCGATTCAAGGAAAAACTTTCTTATATCAAAGGAATTCAATCCGCAAAGACGGAAGAAGATATTGCGCTGGCGCTGATCCACAATATTTATCAGGGAACTGAAAATAGCTCGGAGGATACGCTGGAATCGGCTCGTTCGCTGGCATTGTCTATTGGTTCAACTTTTTATAATATCAATATAAATGGTCTGGTAGAAACCTACAAAGGGCTTATCGAAGACCAGATTGGCCGGAAATTATCCTGGGAAACGGATGATATCGCTTTGCAGAATATTCAGGCGAGGGTGCGTGCCCCGGGTGTATGGCTATTGACCAACCTGTCCAATCATTTGCTTTTGGCAACCTCAAACCGCTCAGAAGTTGCTGTGGGTTATGCCACGATGGACGGTGACACGTCCGGAAGTATCAGTCCGTTGGCTGGTATTGACAAGCATTATCTGCGCCAATGGCTGCGCTGGCTGGAAACTGTCGGGTGCGAGGTTAAAGGAAAACATATCCGTATTGAAGGACTGAAAAAAGTGAATTCTTTACAACCTACGGCTGAACTCCGCCCGTTAGAAAGAAATCAGACAGATGAGGCGGATCTGATGCCTTATGATTTTCTGGATGCTTTGGAGAAAGTTGCTATACGTGATAAAAAATCACCGGTAAATTCTTTTAAAACCGTTTTGGTCAACTACAAGGATACGTATTCCGAAGCACAGATTCTTGGCTGGACAGAGCGTTTCTTTAAATTATGGAGCCGGAATCAATGGAAGAGAGAACGTTATGCGCCTTCTTTCCATTTGGACGACCTAAACCTGGATCCGCGTTCATGGTGCCGTTTCCCGATTTTGTCCGGTGGTTTTGAAAAAGAGCTGGAAGAATTGCGAGAATATGCACAAGGAAGCTTTGCGCGGAACAACAGAGGCAGAATTGGTTTTTAGTAAAAGTTAAGATTTTAAGTCCGGATCATGGAGTGAACCTCGTTGATCCGGACTTTTTATTTCCTGAACAAGTGGTTAGGAATGGTTACTTAATCCATACCTCTGTCCCTGAATCGTATAGCGATCTGAAACCCGATCCAGCCATATTCACTTTGGATATAATCCGGCTTTCCTCCTAGCCAGAGCGTTGAAAGCAAACGTCTTTCATCACTTTCCCTGCCCATGTAATTGCCTGTCAGTAGATTGAGGGATGGGCCAAATGCCAGGGAAAAGCGATTGCCGAGTTTTCTTTCAATAGCGGTTGAAAGCTTAAAATGACCTGCTGCACTGTGATGTGTGAAATTTTTATCGATCGCAACGGCACTGGCGGTAATATCAGCATTCAGCATCCATCCCCGTCCCAGATTCGCTGCCGTACCAAAGCCATAGCCTACACTTCCCAGAGGTTTGTTATGCGCCATGGCATTAAAGCTCATCGTGAAAATGTTGTAAAAAGCATTAACCCCGGTTTTAAAAGAAGTATTGAAATAATTAAACTCGTCTACTGACACTTCATAACGCCGGTAGCCATTCTTACGGACATAACTAAAAAGACCGATGGGCGTGGTAGCTGATGAATCGGCATAATTAACGGCGCTCAGCTGATGGCCGCGTTTCACCGTTCTTGCATAGTTATAACCGCCCGAAATCTGCCAGCCATACAGGTTTCCTAACATTACATTGCCAGCTCCGGCCAGCTGAACGCCTTTAAAATCGCCACCCACAAAATTCAATAGAGTAGAATACTGAAACCCGGTGACGTTTCCCATAACGACATTGAGCGCTGCTGCATATTGAAAACCTGTCACATTATGTCCTACTATATTGGCAATTCCTGCAAGCTGAACTCCTTTTACGTGCCCGCGGTCTGCGTTGAAAAATCCGCCAATTTCAAGTTTATTGGTTCCCAGGGAATAACCGGCAATAACGTTGAAAGAAAAATCATTCACGACATTACCGCTAAGCTCACGGTTTGTACTCAAAAAAGGCAAAATAGAGGTCTGCACCGGCCGGTATAAAGTGTCTTTGATATTTCGGGTGTTGATCGCCTGTTTTGCCGAAGCAAAAGCCATGCTGAAATCTTTTCTCACCCGTTGATACGTGGCCCGGAATTTCTTTTGAAAACGAAGGGAATCTACTTCGATGATCGTATCGGGAGACACATAAGTAGTTGAAGTGTATTCAAATTGAGGGAGTTGTATTTTAGAGTTAATCGCTATACCCTTTTTTTCCTGTATTTTAAGGTTTGCGGCATTCAGTATTTTAACGGTATCCGGATTAAGCGATATAGGCAAATAGGTATTTTTCTTGTTAGAAATAATAACCGATTTGCCTATATATTGATCTTTCCTGATTTCCAGCCTGACGGAGGCAGGAGCTGTTGGCAGCCGGATTTTATAATATCCGTAACGATCGCTGATGGTTGAGGCAAGCGTATAGGGTTCGTAAATACTGGCATTAGCAAGTTTTTCGCCCGTACTTTTGTCAATAATATAGCCGTTAAGATTGAAGTCGGCTGGCGTTTCATTCTCCTTTCTGGGGCTGTTTTGTAAAATAATATAGTTATGGCGCTGCTTGAAAATAACTTTCCCTTTGAAAAGATCATTCAGGATTTCACGCACACTCTGGTTTGCAGCATTGATGGAGACACGCGTTTTTACATCGATAACATCCGGACTGTAAGAAAAGCTGAATCCGCCCAAATTTCCTATTTGTTGTAAAACTTCGTCAAGCGACTGATTTGTTACGCGTATTGAAATTTTCTTTTCCAATAACTCCTGAGCCTCAGAAGAAACGGAAATCAGAAGACTTGATAAAATCAGGAGAAGTATTGAATAAAATTTTTTCAATGCGGTGGATGTCTTGCCTTGAATACGAAGCTTTAAAAATCAGATTATTGGCAGCTGTTACCTTCGAGCCAGTAAATATTTCCTTCCTTGCGAAGATTTAATTCAAGTGTTTCGGCGATTACAGAAAGCGTCGTGGCAAGAGGCTCTTTTTGGAAACCGATTGTCAAACGACATTTAGCCAGATTTGCGTCGGATAGACGAATATCCGCATGATATCCGTCTTTTAAAGAACTGATGATATCACCCAGATTTGTTCCGTTAAAATCAAACACCTGCGTTCGGTAGCCCATAATATTCGCATCGGCCTGCAAGCTCCGGACGGTGTCATCTTCAACCTCGGCACTTTCTCCTTTGATCAGTTCAATCTTTCTATTGGCTTTGCTGACTCTTACTTTCCCCGTTTTAACGTCAACGCGCACAAGTTCCTTTTTATACGCTTTTACATTAAAGGAAGTACCCAGAACGCGTATTTCTGTACCATTGGCATCAATAACAAAAGGGTGAGATGCATCCGGTTTAACGTCGAAAAAAGCTTCACCCTGTAAAGCAACGGAACGCAAATTGCCGTTGAAATTTTCAGGATAGCTGATTTTGGAATTATAATTTAAAAACACTTTCGTGCCGTCCGGGAGGATAGCTTCTTTGGTGTTATCGTTTGTAGCAACTTGTAAAATTTCAGGATTACGGAACTCGGTTTGGAAAACATACCAGCCGAAAGCCATCAGCGTCAGCGAAACGGCTGCCGCTATCCACATTTTTAACGGAAAAGGTTTGTGAACAGGTAATTTCCTGATGATGGTCTCTTTTTCAAGATCAGTATCTTCATTCGTTATCGGACTGGCAGGCGTACTTTTTGCAGCCATTTTTAAGCGAACCTTATTCCATGCAGCGTCCGTATCAACCTTTTTACGGGATTTTAAGAGCGCTGACTTTTCCCAGAGGATTTCAAAAGCGGCAAGTTCATCCTCATTTTCAGGCGTTTGATTAAGCCAGTTTTTAACCTCTGCCATTTCTTCTGCAGTGGCAGTGTTCGCCAGATAGCGTGCTAACAGCTCATCCGATATGTTTTCATGAGAATCTTTCATGCTTACGATTGGAAAAACTGTTGATGTATAAAATAAACAAGCAGAAGTAATGAAGGCAGATAATCCGCGAGCTCACTTCTTAATATTTTCAGCGCTTTGCCAATCTGGTTTTCTACTGTTTTAATGGAAATGTTCAGTTTGTCAGCAATTTCCTGGTACTTCATTTCTTCGAAACGGCTCATCCGGAATGCTTTCTGACATTGTTCGGGTAAAAGACAGACGGCTTTTTCGATACGTTCGGCAAGCTCGTCCGCATGAATAACTTCGGTGACGGATTCGTAGGATTGCGGCATGTAATTGACCGAATATTCCCGGTAAGCCTCTTTTACCGAAGCGTGTTTGAAGCGGTTGAGACAATGATTATGTACGGCCCGGTATAAATATGATTTCAATGACAGGGTAATCTCCAGATCTTCTCTTTTCTCCCAAATTGTTATAAAAACAGTTTGCACAATTTCTTCCGCATCCTCTTCATCTTTCAGCAGGGAAGTCGCATAGTGGCACAGCCGTTCATAATAGAACCGGAAAGTCTGCTCGTAAGCAGCTTCGTCTCCTCTTCTTATCGCATGAACAATGTCGGGATCGGTGGCGTGCACAGATTTTCTCTTTTGATTTTTGGCCAAAAGTAGATAATCTCCACCGATTATAAAATTCCGATTACTAAGAGCGGTCGCTGCCACAGTTCAAGTTTCTTTTTACCATGACAAGCGGACAAGCCTTTACCCCCACGCGCAAAAAAATCTTTTTAAAATAGGGGGAAGGTATAACTGGGTTGTCATGATGGGGAAATGGGAAATTCCCGAATCAATTATCATTTATTAGCCATGAAAAAAATATTTCTTCCCTTGTTTGTGTATGCATTTACACTTTTTAGTTTGCAATCCTGCGACCCCAGTGATTTTCAGGATGACCCGGAACTGCGCGGAACAAGCACGCGAAATTTCAGTTTCACCAAGTTTGATGAATTGGAAGCCGGCAATTCTTTTTATGTCAATGTAAAAGCGGGCAGTACTTATTCTGTCTCGGCCACCGGTGAACAAAATGATCTTGACGACCTGGCTGTTTTTACGGAAGATGGCGAATTGGTGATGCGTTATAAGGAACCATGGAAAAAGCGACGCTATAAAATGACAATCGATATTACAATGCCTTCATTATCCGGCGTGGAATTTTCAGGTGCTGTGAAATCAGAAATTTCAGGATTTGAAAATGCGAAAGAAATAGATTTCGAATTATCGGGCGCTTCGAAATGTAATTTTAATGGTACTGCCCGGTTAATCGAAATGGATTTATCCGGTGCTTCCTATTTAAACTTGAAAGGAAACGGACAATTTCTGGATGGCGAATTATCCGGTGCGTCAGAGGTCAGAAGTTTTGAATATGCGGTTCAGGAATCGAATATTAAACTGTCCGGTGCCAGCGATGCCAAAATTTTGGTGACAGGTTTTTTAAATGTCGATGCCAGCGGTGCCAGCCGGCTGCGTTATCAGGGAAATCCGAAAATCCAGAAAAAAGTATCGGGAGGCAGTTCGGTGAGCCAGGACTGATTACTTGATCATCCCGAATTTTGCACGCGCCTGTTTTTTTGACATACCGTCAAAATGCCACCATTCTGTGGTATTGACGGTAAAACCGGCCTGAACCATCACTTTTCGCAGGACATTCCGGTTGGCAATCTGCCTGGCAGTCAGTTTACCCTGTTGCAGCATTTGTTGTTCAGCGCGGGGATAGGCAAGGGGACCAAAGTAATCATATTTGGTACCCATATCCAGTGGCTGGCCTTTTTCATTCACGACGGTTAAATCAATGGCACAACCAAAATTATGGTTAGATCCTATTTTCGGATCAGCGACGTATTGCGTTTTCTGACGGGCAGGAATTTTCAGCTCATCCAGTGCATCCCAGAGTTTATATTGTACGGAATTCGGGCGGGCTGCGTCATAAACAAGTAACTGATAGCCAGGATTTGTTTTATGAAGCAGGTTGCTGGCCTTCGAAAGTTTTGCAGCCATTTCGGGTTGCAGATAAGCGTGGGTCAGATCGCCATAGACATTGCGTTTCATGAAATTATCAGGTGTAGCATATTTCAGCTCGACCAAAATCCCTGGATTTATGGTTTGTACATCTACAAGTCCCTGATCAAGAATTCTTTTTTCGGTTTTGGAAATATTTTTTTCAGGCTGACTTTTATTAAGCTGGGCAAGTGTTAACAGCGGGATAAGAAAAGAAACTGAAAAAAGAAAAGTTATTTTGACAGCACGCATATGAAGATAAAATGGACCGGTTGTAAAATAGGGCATATTTCATTGAATAAAAAAAGTAAATGAAATTGGATGATGAATGAAAAACGCTTGAAGCCTTTCAAGTTTTGAGTTTCAAAATGTTTCTTTTACTTGTAATTATTATATTATTTTTATGTGTTAAAACCATAATCAATATGCAACGTAGGAAATTTATTCAATCTTCGCTTGCGGTTAGTGCAGGCGTAACAGCAACGCTCAACACTGAAACTGCTGATGATAAGTCTGCATTACAAAAGGAAATTTATGAATGGCGAGAATATGAAATGCGCTTTGGTGCTGACCAGACGCAGCTGGACAATTATTTTAAAACAGCGCTTATTCCTGCATTGAATAAAAATGGGGTGAAAACAGTGGGTGTCTTCAAGGAATGGCGTCCATCCGACCCGGTGAAATTTTATTTATTAACGCCTTATGCTTCTCTTGAAAATTATCTTTCTGTGAATATGAAAGTAAAAGCAGACGCAGATTACATTAAAAATAGTGCAGCTTATCACAGCATACCGGCTGATAAAGCTTTATACAGCCGCTTTACTTCAACGTTGATGCTTGCTTTTGATGGTTTCCCTCAAATCGCTGTCCCGTCTGCTGAACCCAGAATGTTCGAATTGAGAACCTATGAAGGTTACAGTGAAGATGCCGTAAGAAGGAAAATCAAGATGTTCAATGATGGAGAGTTTCCCATTTTTAACAGGGCGAAATTGAATCCTGTATTCTGTGGAGAGGTGATTGCCGGTGATAAACAGCCTCGTCTCACGTATTTGATCACATGCAAAAATATGGAAGAACGCGACAAAGGCTGGACTGCTTTCGTAAGTGATCCTGAATGGAAAAAATTATTATCGGATACTCAGTACGCAAATACGATTTCTAAAATCAGTAATGTTTTTTTGGCTCCTACGCCGTATTCTCAGGTGTAGAGCCGGGAATGCCGGAAAAAAATAATCCTTCCCAACGTGCAGGAAGGATTATTTTTTATCTAGTATCTTCTGATTTTTACTTTTGATAAACCTCCTTCGAAGTTCACAGTAATTTTTTTTGCTGCCTTATCAAATCCTGGCGTGCGGTAAAGATTATCATTTATCTTTTCCAGGTCATCAAAAGAAGTGAGGTTAAGCGCACCGTCGATAACAACTTCGCAACCTACGGATTTAGGAACTTCAAGGTCGATAGCGGCGACACCCGCTTCAATTTTCACTTTGGAATTATCCAGTTTATCACCCAGACGAATGTTCATGTCTGCAACACCGGTACTTACTTTTAGGGATTCCACCTTGTAATTGCTGAGGTCAAAATCACCTTTGCCGGCACCAAGCCCCAGATCAATATTCCAGATTGGTTTTTCGTTTAACTCAATTTCTGCTTTATTACTTAATTCCCCTTTGTTGAGTTTAACATTTCCATCTTCCATCTTAAAATTAACCGTTGCCGAATTGGCAAGTTTATTGATGGAAGTATTTGATAAAAAACCAATTACCGAGGATTTTGTATCAGCCTGAAACAACTTGTCCGTATTGCCCTTCATAGTGAAAGATCCGGCTCCGCCTTCCAGATTGAAATTGGCTTTTTGAATAAAATCCTGCATATCGTATTCGTAGGAATTATTTTTCAAACGGCCTTCATTTTTGTCATTTTGCCTTTCACTGTGTTCCCGTTCATAATCTTCGTCTTTGTCCTCGTCGTTATCTTCATCATCCTCATCATGATCGTCGTCGTCTCCGTCGTCGTTCCAGTTAAAATTCCAGTTATCTCTGTGACGATCCAATGCACGGTCGGAACGGTGGGCAATACCTCCAAAAACGGCAAAAGCAATTAAAATTCCGACAAGCGCTCTACCCGGTGCGTGTTTATCCGTAACAAGGAGCAAAATTCCTGCAAGGATAAGTAATACAGGCCAGTACGGCAGAATGGTATCCCATTGAAAGTAGAAAAGGTTCAGCTTTCGCAAAAGGGATACAATACCTATAATAATGAGTAACCCACCCCAAAAAATACCTCTTGAATTTTTCATAACGATTAAATATTTGAGTGGTTGGATGTATCGGAATTAATGAAATTTTTGAGCAGGAGTAACCCGCCGGCGATGATTAACATGATAGGCCAGAAGAAGCCTTTGAAATCAAAACCTGTGAATTCTTCTACCAGGAAAAGGCAACCTGCAATGATGAGGATTACGCCCCAGAAAATACTACGAAAGTTCATGGCTGGATTTAATTAAAAGTGTGATATGCTGATCTTTAATTCACTTTTATAACATCGTCGTCGCTTTCTCCTCTGGTATCGTTCGGATCTTTCGGGAAAGTATCAGGAGGTGTTGATTCGGTGGTTCCGAATGGGGTAAAAGGCTGTGGGTCAGGAGTGGGCGTGTAAGGCTCTACCGGATCCACGGGTGGCGGCGTTGTCGGGTAAACGGTCGTGTTCCCTTCCTGCTCCTTATCACGTTGGCGAAGAATCAGGAATGCACCCACCGTAATTAACGCCACCGGCCAGAAATACGGCTTGATTTCATACCATAGCGGGAAATCATCGATCAACATAAAGATACCAAACAGCACGAGTGCACCACCAAGAATTTTGATTGTCTGGTCATTGCGCTTTTTGTCTGCCTCAGGATCGTGCGGTTTCGGATTGATGGTATCAAAATTGTGTACATCCGCAGTGCCTGTTGGAAGAACGGCCCATAAAATGATATACAAAATCCCTGTCCAGCCGAAACTTGGCGGAATCGGAAGGAATAACATCACGACAAATAAAACCCTTACGATTACTACATCTATTTGTAAATATTGAGCAATACCGGAAGCAACTCCTCCAAATACGGCCTGATCGGGTATGCGGTGCAATTTCTTTTCCATTTCGTTGTTACGTTTATTTGTAATCAAAGGTAGTGGGTGATACAAGATACTGCAAGCTGGAAGTTTATTATCGGTTAGTTGACGTGTTAAAAGGTAATTTTAAGGGATTTTTGAATTTTTAACTTTTAGCTGGCTCGCAGCAGTCCTCAAATCAAAAGAAAACAGTTAAAAGCAGCCTTGATTATAAGAATACTTTTAACTGCTGTAAAGGAAAGGTACAATGTATTTTATTCTTCTTCAAGTGCTTCCAGAATATCCATCATGCTGCCGAAGTCTTTATAGCCGGGACGGATTTCTTCGCTTCCTCTGAGTGCAATGCCTATTTCAGGGAATGCATCGGTGAGCTCGTTTACTTTATTTTCGTCATCAAGCCCAAAACCGATCAGGATCGGGTATTCCTTTGCGAGTTTTGCCAAAACATCCACCCATTCGCCGGTCAATGTTGTGTTGGCATCACTTTCTAAAAGAAAATAAGCCACCTCATCGCCATAACGGCTGAGGATTGATACAATATCGTTTGCGTCGTAGGTATCAACACTTACCCGTAAAATTAGGGGAAGATTCAATTCACTTTGCAAATAGGTAAGCAAGCCGGGCGTTTCCACCTGCACATAATGAACAGGATATTCAGCCAGTGCTTTAATCAGAAGTTCCGGATCACTTTGACTGGATTCGGCAACAAGCTGAACGCCGGCAAGCCAGGAACATATTTCTTCGAATTTCTTAGGCGATATGTAATTTGGCGAATCTGCGTCGATAGAAAAACCAAGCATTTCCACACCCATGCCAGCGCAATAACGGGCGTCGGATAAGTTGGTGACATTACTGATCTTTACTGTTCTTGTTAGCATGTTGATGTTATTAGTTGCAATGATTTCCCCGCAAAGATAATTCATCAGTTGAATAATCTTTATCTAAACCGACTTTTAGCACCTCATTAAATGAAAAGACTGTAACGGAAAGGAATAGATCCTTTTTCGTTACAGTCTTTTTTTGCTCTTGAATAAAATCTACTTCACCGAAAACTTATACTCGGTAGAAGTTTTATAAGTCTCACCCGGTTTTAATTCAGTCGAAGGAAATTGTGGCTGGTTTGGTGCATCAGGATAATGTTCTGTTTCCAGGCACAGACCAAAACGCTTGCCAAAAGTGGCACCTTTACCCGTTAATTTTCCATCAAGGAAATTACCTGTGTAAAATTGCACGGCAGGCTCTGTGGTGTAAACTTCCATAAACCTTCCGCTTTCAGGATCTTTTACCGTTGCGAACAGAAGTAGACTTTTGTCGGCGGCACGGTTAATCACCCAGCAGTGGTCATATCCGCCCCCGTTTTTAATTTGTTCGTCGGCCGTGTCGTTGATTCTTTTTCCAACCAGCGTAGGTTCGTTGAAATCAAACGGAGTTCCCTTCACCGGCTGTAATTTTCCTGTCGGGATTAAGGTAGCATTTACCGGCACCAGGCTGTCGGACTTAATCGAAACTTCATGATTCAGAATGTCGCGTTTCAAGCCTGTCAGGTTAAAATAGGAGTGATTTGTGAGGTTAATAACCGTATTTTTATCCGTTGTTGCTTCATAATCAATCCGAAGACCATTGTCGTTGGAAAGTGTGTAAGTCACCTTAACATTCAAATTCCCAGGATAACCCTCTTCGCCATCTTTGCTCAGATACGTTAATTCCAGCCCAACGATTGAATCTTTTTTAATTTCTGTGGCGTTCCAGAGTTTTTTATCAAAACCGTTGATACCACCATGTAATGAATTAGGTCCGTTGTTGATCGGTAAAGAATACGTTTTCCCATCCAGTGTGAACTTTCCGTTGGCGATACGGTTTCCGAAACGGCCAACCAACGCACCGAAAAACGGATGTTCGCTTAAATATGGGGCAAGAGAATCGAAACCCAGCACGACATCGTCCCATTTTCCGTCTTTATCCTTCGCGGTTAATTCTGTGATAATACCACCATAATTGGTGATTTTTACGGTCATTCCGTTGGCATTGGTCAGTGTATAAAGATCTGCCTTTTTACCTTCTCCAACATCGCCAAACACTTCTTTCGAAATCGTACTGCTCATTGTTTTACTTTCGTTTTCGTTTTTTGTTTTTGAGCAACTCATCAAACCCAGGCCAATGAGAGCCGTTAATAGTAATGCGTTTTTTTTCATAAATACCGGAAAAGTTAAGTTTATGCAATTAAAAGAATCTCCTCAGTCCCATCAGTAATTTTCACGCGATAACAGGGTAATTCTATATTAAAGGCATCCTGATAGGCCTTTTTCATTTGTTTTTCAAAATCTTCAACGGCTTCCTTTTTTACCAGATTAATGGTACAGCCACCAAAACCTCCACCCATCATTCTGGCTCCGATAACGGATTCGTTATGTAAAGTCTGCTCGACGAGGAAATCCAGTTCCTTGCAGCTAACTTCATATTCGTGCTGAAGTCCCTGATGGGTTTCGTACATTTTTTTTCCAAAACTCGTTAAATCTCCCGCAGTAAGGAAGTTACAGGCTGTCTGCACCCGCTCGATTTCCTCTGTCATATATTTACAGCGGCGATAAACCACGTCTCCGAGTTCCTCCTTATGCTGCTCAACAAATGCGGGAGATACATCACGTAAACTCTTAATTTCGGGATTATATTTTTGAAGAATGGAAACGCCTTTTTCGCATTCCAGGCGACGGGTATTGTATTCGGAGCTTGCCAGTGAATGTTCTACGCGGGTGTCACAAAGGACAATAAGTACCTCGTCCATCGGGAATGGAAAATATTCATATTCCAGTGAACGGCAATCCAGACGGATTACGGCTTCTTGTTTTCCAAAACCGGAAGCAAACTGGTCCATGATTCCGCACTGAACGCCTACATATTCATTCTCTGCTTTTTGAGACAGTTTAACGATCGAAAAGCGATCAAGTCCCAGGCTGAAAACTTCATTCAAAGCAAATAACAGGCAGCATTCCAAAGCGGCCGAGGACGACATTCCGGCGCCCTGCGGCACGTCTCCTCCAAAAGCGGCCTGAAATCCGCCGATCGTTAAACCTTTTTTATAAATCTGTTCAATAATGCCCAACTGAAAATAGGCCCATTTTTGATCCGGTTTTGAAATATCATCTACCGAAAAAGTATAGGTTTCATTCAGGTCGACAGCATATAAAATAACCTGATTGTCGCTGCGGGGAGCAATGGCGAAATAGACAGCCTTGTCTACGCTCGCCGGTAATACAAATCCATTGTTATAATCCGTATGTTCGCCGATCAGATTGATCCTGCCAGGAGAGCGGAAAAGCCGGAAATCGGTTGAGCCTGAGGTATCGCCAAAATATTCTGTGTATTTTTCCCTTATTCTGTTTGCTGTGCTTGATTCAGTACTTATCATTTATTTTTTGTTTGTAAAACAGCCTTTCGGATGATTTCTCAATGTTAATTAATATCCTTTTGCAAGATCCACTTCATTAATCGGGCTCCCGCCATTTTCAAGTGTCATGATATTGTTAAGGAACAAATCTACTTTTCCTATATGTTCGTTGGCGTGGCCTCCTCCGGTATGCTGACTGAGCACTACGTTATCCATTTTCCATAAGGGATTGCTGTTTGGAATGGGTTCAACCTCAGTTACATCCAAAACGGCTCCATCCAGATGTCCGGAGTTAAGGGCTTCTATCAATGCTTTTTCATCTGTGGTACTTCCCCGGCCAACGCTGGCGTAAACACTTCCTTTTTTCATGGTATCGAAAAACAGTTTGTCCGCAAAATTACTGGCTGATCCCGGCAGTGTGTTGATAACCAGGTCAATTTTTGGCAAGATTTCCAGCAACTCTTCTTTCGAATGAATATCCGCATCTGGAGATGTTCTGGCCAGCATATGTAAAGTGCAGCCAAATCCTTGTAAAAAATTCCTGACCGTGGTTCCGATTGTTCCTGCACCCAGAATAACAACTTCCTGTCCAGAAAGCAGTCGCAACTCGGCACGCAAAGGCGCTCCGATCCATTCTGTTTTTTCTTTCAATAAGGTCAGCTTGTCAAGGCCGCGATATAATGCCAGAACGCCGCCAATAATGGATTCAGCACAGGGACGGGCAAACCAGTCGCCCATATTCGATGCTTTTGTTTCGCTTCCCAACTTTACAGAAGCATATTGATCAAACCCCGCAGAGTCCAGCTGCCAGAATTTCAGATTGTTTAAGGGTTCTGCAAACCATGCGAGAGGCGGATTTCCCAGAACATAATTCGCTTCTGAAAATAAATGATGAGCCTCTTCTTTTGACTTTGTATCCGATTGAAAATGAATAGTATATTTTGGAGAAAGTGCTTCGGATAGCCTATTCCGCAGTTCATCGTCCAGATTTGAATGACAGTATATAATCATCGTTTTTATGTTTAAAGAGCGTATGTCTCCCGTTTTTACCTGCAATTTTGAATTATCTTTTCCTAAAATAGTTATACCACCGGTACTGGCGTTTAAATCAATCTATAAAACTACATGAACATGGGCAACCGGCAAACTATGAAATGAATATATACTTTTTAAATTCTATAATCTTGCCAGTATTTTTTTACCCCTGGATTTGTAAGCGGCTGTTTCGTAGTCTATGTTTTCTTCGATGATGAAACGAAGTTCATTTTTGATATCAGGGTAAATTTTTGAAAGGTTAAAAAGAACCGTTAAGGCAAAAGCTTTTATCGCAATGGCGGTTTCTCTTTTTTGAAGAAAGGTAAAACAGGCGTTCATCACTTCCCCATGAAATTCTTCCGGAATTGTCAGTTCTTCCAAAATTCTAAGGCTATTCCGTATCACGGCATCATGCACATCGGTTTTATTTAACTGGCTTACCAAAACACCCATATAAGGTTCAATAATATCAGGCCTTTTCTGAGCTGCCCAATTCACGCTCCAGGCTGCCCGCTGTGCTACCCGTATATCTTTTGAAAGAAAACAGGCCATCAATTCTTTTATATTTTCATCCGATGAAAGTGCGAATTCTGTAATGGCGAGTGCGTGCTTTTTGAAATGGATTTGTTGCTTTAAAAGCTCTTCGCGGATATTCATTGCTATCAGTTGTTGGTGCTTGACAAGATTTACAAACAGTATTGTTTACTGAAATAAATTTACCGAAATGATTTTCGGTTTATCCTTTATCAAATCAACTTCCAATGTTTTTGTACCTGATTTCAATGTTTGTTTACCCGATTCTCCTGCAACCAGCGTAACCGAAACTAATTTCCCGTTTTTCCATTGTTCGTCAACCGTAACATTTCCGCGTGCTCTCAAACCTTTCACTTCGCCAGTTGGCCATGAGTCTGGTAAGGCCGGTAATAATTCAATCACACCCGCCTGGGACTGTAACAGCATTTCTGCAATACCCGCCGTTGAACCCATATTCCCATCCAACTGAAACGGCGGGTGCGCGCATAATAAATTCGGATAGGATCCGCCGCCATTCATCATGTTCTCCGTTTTGTCGCCAACCGGGCGCAGGATTCTTTTAAACAACGAATAGGCACGGTTTCCATCCTGTAACCGTGCCCAGAAATTAACTTTCCAGGCCAGTGACCAGCCTGTTCCTTCGTCGCCTCTTGCGTTTAAAGTCACCTTGGCCGCCTTTGCAAAATCAGGTGTTGCGGTAGGAGAAATTTGTTTTCCGGGATGCAGGGCAAAAAGATGAGAAACATGGCGGTGTTTATTGGTCGAATCGTCTACATCTTCATTCCATTCCTGTAATTGTCCCCAGCGCCCGATTTGCGGAGGCTGGATCTGATCTTTAATTTTTTGCGCTTCGGAAGCAAAATCAGCATCTGTCTTCAAAACTTTACTGGCAAGAATCGTATTCGAAAGAACATCCCATGCAATCTGATGATCCATCGACGCACCGGTGGAAATTCCGCCATGTTCCGGAGAGTAGGAGGGTGATGAAACCAGAAATCCGTTTTTGCCTTTCGTCAGATAATCAACCCAGAACAAGGAAGCTTCCTTCATGATTGGATAGGCGGTGTTTTTTAGATATTCCTTATCATTGGTAAAAGCATAATGTTCCCATAAATGCTGACTAAGCCAACCCGCCCCGCCAGGATAAAAACCCCAGGGAAAACTCCACCCCGGTGAAGTATAGCCGTATGCATTCAGCATTGTATTAACCGTCCAGCCACGGGTATTGAAAAATTCTTTCGCCGCGAGTTTTCCCGGCTCAATGATCGACTTTGTGAAATCGGAAAGCGGAAGATAACATTCAGATAAGTTGGTGACTTCTGCCGGCCAATAGAGCATTTGAATGTTAATATTGGTATGGTAATCATTTGCCCATGGCGGATCGGTGCTGTCATTCCATTTTCCCTGCAGACTCATTGGCATTGTTCCCGGGCGCGTTGAGGAGATCATTAAATAACGGCCATACTGGAAATATAAAACCTCGAAACCAGGATCAGGATTTCCCTGGAAATAGGCGATCTGACGTTTGTCGGTAGGAGCATTATTTTTGTTGTCGGTACCAAGATTTAGGGAAACCCGGTTAAACATATTTTTATAATCCTTCTGCTGTTCAGTTTGGAGTACCGATTCACTTTTCCCTGCCGAAGCAGCCATCACCTGTTTATTTATTTTCTTAAAATCATTGCCCTTGTATGTCGGGAACTGATAGGTGTAATCTGTGGAAGCGGTATGAATCAGCGTAACTTTTCTGGCATTTTTTATTGTGACAATCCCATTTTCAAAACTTACTTTACCATCCGAATCAATACGGTAAATCGTTTCGAATTCCTGTCGGTTATCTTTCAGGCTGCCTCCAAAAATGTATTGATTGTTTTCAAATTTTTCGTATTCCTTTTTATGCGGCGTGGCAAACCGGATGGAATACGTTTCAGCAGAAGTAGATTTGAAATGATACACCATGACTCTGGAAGGATAATTTCCAAAATAAGTACGCTCAAATTTTTCCTTGCCCGCTTCATAAAAAACTTTGCCGGCAGCATTTGAAATATCCAGTTCGCGACGATAGTTTTTCACTTCACCCGTATGGGAAACACTTACGTACAGGTCGCCCATGGTTTGCTGCGCACCAAAATCAGACGACGGCGTGTTGTCTTTTTTCTCATGAACAATGCCGGTCATTTCAGCGCTGGCCAGTTTATCAGCTTCTGTCAGTTTTCCCTGATCGAGCAGCGCCCTTACTTTGGGAAGTGTTTTGTAGGCATCTTTTCTTAAACCAAAATTATATTCCTCGTTTGCACCTTTTCCGCCAGCCCAAAGACTTCCTTCCGAAAATTGCAATCTTTCCTCCGCCGGATCACCAAAAAACATAACACCCAAATAACCGTTTCCAATTGGCAAAGCTTGTGTCATCCAGTCCGTTGCAGGTTTATCGTACCAGAGTTTTAGTACATTTTCAGTGGCTGATTTCTGAGCGTAGGAACAGGAGATAGTTAGCAGGACAGAAAGTGAAGTAAGAATTAATCTGGAAAACCGGAATAGCATAAGTAAGGATTTTAGGAAATTGTAGCACAAAGTAAATAAAAAGCCCCACGCAAAAGCGCAGGGCCGGGATAATATTCCTTGGCTATCGAAACTACTTGATCTCGCCAACCATTTCTTCTGGCTTTACCCAGGCATCAAACTCTTCAGGAGTAAGATAACCCAGAGCAACAGCCGTTTCTTTCAAAGTTGAACCGTTTTTATGCGCAGTCTGAGCAATTTCTGCTGCTTTGTAGTAACCGATTTTTGTATTCAAAGCAGTTACAAGCATTAAAGAGTTATTCACATGTTTTTTGATGTTTTCATGCAAAGGCTCGATTCCCACAGCACAGTTGTCGTTGAAAGAAACACAAACATCACCGATCAAACGTGCAGAATGAAGGAAGTTGTAAGCCATCAAAGGTTTGAAAACGTTCAGTTCAAAATGACCGTTTGAACCTCCGATACTGATCGCAACATCATTTCCCATTACCTGTGCCGCTACCATCGTCATCGCCTCGCACTGCGTTGGATTTACTTTTCCCGGCATGATCGAACTTCCCGGTTCGTTGTCCGGAATATGGATTTCACCGATTCCTGAACGTGGGCCTGATGACAACATACGGATATCATTCCCGATTTTCATCAGACTCACCGCCACGGTTTTCAAGGCACCGTGTGCTTCTACGATTGCGTCGTGGGCAGCTAGCGCTTCAAATTTATTTTCAGCTGTAACAAACGGCAATCCTGTTAAAAGAGCGATATGTTTTGCAACATTTTCAGAGTATCCTTCTGGTGTGTTGATACCGGTTCCTACCGCAGTTCCGCCCAAAGCAAGCTCAGAAAGATGCGCAAGCGTATGATAAATCGCACGTAAGCCATGATCCAGTTGAGAAGCATAACCGCCGAATTCCTGTCCAAGTGTTAATGGCGTAGCATCCATAAAGTGGGTACGGCCAATTTTTACAACATGTTTGAAAGCCTCTGCTTTTGCTTTTAAAGTATCACGCAACTTCGTAATTCCCGGAATTGTAACATCTACCAGAATTTTGTAAGCAGCAATGTGCATGGCAGTCGGGTAGGTATCGTTTGACGACTGCGATTTGTTTACATCATCATTCGGATGTAAAAATTTGGTTTTATCAGCCAGATCGCCGCCTTGCAAAACGTGTCCGCGATAAGCGATCACCTCGTTGCAGTTCATGTTCGACTGTGTTCCTGAACCAGTCTGCCAAACGACTAACGGAAATTGATCTTCCAGTCCGCCAGTCAGAATTTCGTCACAAACTTTTCCGATCAGATCGCTTTTTTCTTGTGGAAGTACGCCTGCTTCTGCGTTAGTAATTGCTGCCGCTTTTTTCAAATATGCAAATGCTCTGATAATTTCTTTCGGCATTTTGTTGATATCCTGCGCAATCGGGAAGTTCTGGATAGAGCGTTGCGTTTGCGCGCCCCAATATACTTGAGCAGGTACCTGCACTTCGCCCATGGTGTCTTTTTCTATGCGGTATTCCATTTTATAACGGTAATATTAATGTAAAATGAATGAATCAGATTTAGATGGTAAAGTTAGGGCTGGACGCGGAGTTTTTAGTATTTTTTGGTGGATAAATGTTTTTGGAATTGGAAATAACATACAAGAGATACTGCTTATCACGAAGCGTTCCGCTGGAACGTCTGCAATTTCTTCTTGCAACTTTTTTCTACCCATGAAATGCGCCGATGGCACAAATGTAATGTTGCGTATTTGGAATTTACCCTTCGATCATTTTTGCCTTAGGCAGAATTCGTAGGTAGGATAGTCGTTTGAGCTATCCCGGATGCGTTCCATAAGAACGTCTCGTAGATTTAGATTGTTTATCTTTTTCAAAAAAATAACTTCCTTCTACCCGATTCACCCAACCAAAAAGATATTTTATCTACCGCACATTTTCAATAAGTAACCTCTTCACTTAAATCAGAAACCTCAATTTTTCGGGCTCCTTTTTTCTATAACTTTGCCACTGTTCTTTGTGAACGCCCGTCAATCGGGGTAATGGTTTTCGCTTTTGGTGCCCTCAGCCAGACAAGCAGAAATTAAAAAGGAACCGTGTGAAATTCACGGGCAGTCGTGCTACTGTAAGTGCCGTCCTGACCAGATCAGGAAAGTTTTTACCCTCGCGACCCATTGTCATATTTTATGATGAGAAGGGCGGTGAAAATGGTACAAGCCAGGAGACTTGCCTTTACCCTCAATGGCCACTCCCTCACGAATGGGGTTTTGTCACGCATTGATTTTACAATAGTATTGCTATCAGGTTATTATCTCCGAAAATTCATTTTGGGAGATATGTTTGATCATCATTGTACCTAACAATTTGAGATCCCTGATACCAAAACGTACTGATTCTGCGGTCGCCGCAGCGATAAGTGATAGCGTACTGATTTTCAGTCAGAGAGGTAAAATTAAAATGATCGAAAATACAGGATTTATTTCCCGGGAAACTAAAAACAACGGATCAGGACGGGTAGGGCATTCCAAAGGGTTTTTATTAACTCTTTAACACATTTTATTATGTTGTCACACAATTTGGGTTATCCTCGTGTGGGTAGCCAGAGAGAACTGAAAAAAGCCAGCGAGCAATTCTGGGCAGGCAAAATTACAAAAGACGAGCTGCAAAAAGTGGGACGTGAGATCCGTCACCGCAGCTGGCAAACACAGAAGGATGCCGGTATTGATCTTATCCCTTCCAACGATTTTTCGCTTTATGATCAGGTTTTAGATACTTCTTTGCTGGTTGGAGCAATTCCGCAGCGTTATCAGCAGCTGATCGATGGGAAATCAAACCGCGAACTGGATCTTTACTTCGCGATGGCGCGTGGCGTTCAGCGCGACGGACTGGATATCAAGGCGATGGAAATGACGAAATGGTTCGATACCAACTATCATTACATCGTACCTGAGTTTGTTAAGAATCAGGAATTTAACCGCTATTCGGATAAGATTATTCTTGAATTTGAGGATGCCAGACAAAAAGGAATTATTACAAAACCGGTTTTGGTAGGTCCTGTAACGTATTTAATATTAGGAAAAGAAAAGGAAGAAGGTTTTAAGCGGATTTCTTTGCTTGAAAAATTGCTGCCTGTTTATACAGAGATTTTGCAGGAACTTGCTTCCCGGGGTGCGGAATGGGTGCAGCTGGACGAACCATGCCTGGTTTTGGATCTTGGAGCCGAAGAACGGGAAGCGCTGAAATTTGCCTATCAAAAAATTCAGGAGGCTGTCCCAAATTTGAAAATTTTATTGGCGACCTATTTCGGTGCGCTTGATACTAATCTTTCGCTAGCTGCAAATTTGCCAGTTGCTGCTTTGCATATTGATGTGACGCGCGGCGCTGAGAGTTTGCCGGAAATTCTGAAAGTTCAGGAGTTTGTAAATTCTCACAAATTGCTTTCTGTTGGTGTGGTTGACGGACGTAATATCTGGAAAAATGATTATCAGAAATCGATCGATTTTATTCATCAAGCTGTTGCTGTATTAGGAACCGACCGCGTTTTGGTGGCTCCTTCTTCCTCTTTACTGCACAGCCCGCATGATCTTGACCTGGAACATCATGAAACTGTTTTGACATCGGAAATCAAAAACTGGATGGCTTTTGCAAAACAGAAATTGCATGAAGTAGCGGCTTTGGCAAAACTGGCGGGAACGGATTACAAGACTAGTGAAGCTTTTACCGTAAACCAGAAAGCAATTGAAAGTCGCCGCACTTCTACTTTGATCCATAAAAGTATCGTGAAAGACAGAGTTTCCGGGATACAGGAAAGTGATTTTGAACGGGTAAATCCTTTCATAGTACGCCAGGCAGAACAGTTGGAAAAATTAAAACTCCCATTGTTTCCCTCTACCACGATTGGTTCGTTTCCTCAAACCGACGAAGTACGCCAGCTGCGTGCCAAACTGAAAAAGGGAACATTGTCATTTAAAGAATATGAAAGCATTATTGAAGAGGAAGTCATCAGTTCAATCCGCTGGCAGGAAGAATTGGGTATTGACGTACTCGTGCACGGGGAATTTGAGCGGAATGACATGGTTGAATATTTTGGCGAAAGACTTTCCGGTTTTGTCTTTACAGAAAATGGCTGGGTACAGAGTTATGGCAGCCGTTGTGTGAAGCCACCAATCATTTACGGTGATGTCGAACGTCCTGAACCTATGACTATCCGCTGGTCTGCTTTTGCGCAGGTAAATTCTGAAAAGCTGGTAAAGGGAATGCTGACCGGGCCGGTTACGATTTTACAATGGTCATTCGTAAGAGACGATCAGCCAAGAAAAGATACTACTTTCCAGATCGGTCTGGCGATTCGCGATGAGGTTATCGATCTTGAAAAAGCAGGGATAAAGGTCATTCAGATTGACGAACCTGCTATCCGCGAAGGTTTGCCATTACGAAAATCAGATTGGAAAAAGTATTTGAAATGGGCTGTGGATGCATTTCGGCTTAGCGCGGCAGGCGTGGCGGATCAGACACAAATTCACACGCATATGTGTTATTCTGAATTTAATGATATCATTGATTCGATAGCAGCAATGGATGCAGACGTAATTACGATTGAAACTTCACGTTCTCAAATGGAATTACTGGATGCGTTTGCAGACTTCAATTATCCAAACGAAATCGGGCCTGGGGTTTATGATATCCATTCGCCTCGCGTGCCGACTGTTGAGGAAATTACGGTATTGCTCGAAAAGGCGTTGAGTGTTATTCCGGCACGTAATCTCTGGGTAAATCCGGACTGCGGTCTGAAGACAAGGAAATGGCCTGAAACAGAAGCTGCCTTGCGAAATATGATTACTGCGGCTAACTTGCTGCGCGAATCGGTAACAATCACGCAATAATAAAATTATAATAATATTTTATTGAATCTCCCGGTTATTAACGATACCGGGAGATTTGTTTTTTGTAGGATCATGAATTTAGAAGAGAGAATTAAATTATCGGAAACAAGAGTTTTTAAAACTGTTTTTCCCAACAATACCAATCACTATGATACGCTTTTCGGTGGAACTGCATTATCCATGATGGATGAAGTCGCGTTCATAGCCGCCACGCGTTTTACAAGATTGCGCTGTGTGACGGTATCCTCGGATCGCATCGATTTTACACATCCTATTCCCGCTGGCACTATTATTGAGCTGGTTGGAACCGTTGTGGAAGTGGGCAATACGAGTATGAAAGTTCGCGTAGATATTTTCGTTGAGCAAATGTATGAGCAGGGGCGGGAAAAAGCGGTGTCAGGCTTATTTACTTTTGTAGCCCTGGATGAACACAATAAACCGACAAAGGTTTTGAGCAAGGAAAGTAATTAGAAGGAAATAATTTAGTCTTAATTTTGGATACTTTTAACGCACAATGGATTTTCCCGGATGTAATTTTGGGAAGAAAATAAGGTTAGCAGGCTGTACAGGTAGTTATAGGTTAAGTACAGGCCTGAAAATTTATAGTCTACATTATGTGACCGTTAAATAGTTGGCTACGTCCGTAAAGGAATTATTTTATGGACGTAAGTCAGATTTAGCTATATTTGACGCTAATTAACATTTGCAATCACACTTAGAAATTTAGTTATTTAATTACTATTGAATGAAAATTTTAGGAATTTCTGCTTTTTATCATGATTCAGCCGCAGCGCTTATTGATAATGGCGAAATAGTTGCCGCCGCTCAGGAAGAACGTTTTACACGTAAAAAGCACGATCCCGGTTTTCCTTCCAATGCAGTCAGTTTTTGCATGGAGTACGGAGGTATTTCATTAAATGATCTGGATGCAATTGTATTTTATGATAAACCTCTTTTGAAATTCGAAAGGTTGCTGGAAACTTATTACGCTTTTGCTCCAAAAGGGGTAAAGTCGTTTTTAACAGCCATGCCCGTTTGGATTAAGGAGAAAATGTTTCTCAAACGACTTATCAATGAGGAACTTGAAAAGCTGGGTTATGATAAAAAGAAACCTGTAAAAATGCTTTTCCCGGAGCATCACTTGTCTCATGCGGCGAGTGCATATTACCCGTCTCCATTTGAAAAATCAGCTATTTTAACCATTGATGGTGTAGGAGAGTGGGCCACGGCGTCAATTTGTCTTGGCGAGGGAAAAGACATTACAAACCTCAAAGAGTTGAGATTTCCCCATTCTTTGGGATTATTATATTCTGCTTTTACTTATTTTCTGGGTTTCCGGGTTAACTCCGGAGAATATAAATTAATGGGATTGGCTCCTTATGGCGATCCTACTTCTCCTGATATTGCAAAATATGAGGAAATAATCCTGAAAGATTTAATTGAATTAAAAGAAGATGGCTCCGTTTGGCTTGATCAGGAATATTTTGATTATGCGACAGGGCTGAAAATGGTGAATGAGCATAAATGGGAAGCACTTTTTGGTTTCAAAACAAGAAGACCGGAAGATGCTCTGGAAGCCGTTCATTGTAATTTAGGATTGGCTATTCAAAACATCACAGAAGAAGCGGTGATCCGTATGGCGAAGGAAGCCAAACGCTTAACCGGAGCTGACTATTTGTGTATGGCTGGTGGTGTTGCCTTAAATTGTGTGTCAAACGGGAAACTGCAAAAAGCCAATATTTTTAAGGAAATCTTCATTCAGCCCGCTGCTGGTGACGCAGGTGGGGCATTGGGTGCAGCTCAGGCAGCTTATCATATATTTTTCGGACAGGAAAGAAAAGTGACCTGGAAAGCGGATGCCATGAGAGGTTCATACCTGGGGCCAACTTTCTCTGACCTGGAAGTGGAGCTGGCTGCAAAGAAATATAAAGCGGTATCTACTTATTACGAAAACTTTAAAGAACTGGCCGATGACGCCGCAAAATTACTTGCAGAAGGTAATGTTGTAGGCTGGGTTCAGGGACGTATGGAGTTTGGGCCGCGTGCACTTGGCGGAAGAAGTATTCTTGGTGACCCGAGAAATGCCGAAATGCAGAAAAAACTGAATTTGAAAATTAAATACCGCGAATCGTTCCGTCCGTTTGCACCTTCTGTTTTGGCAGAGGATTGTGCGGATTATTTCGATTACGATGGTATTTCGCCTTATATGTTGCTGGTTCATCCGGTTGCAGACGCAAGAAGAAAGCCTGTTCCTGCGAACTACAACGCAATGGATTTACGTGAAAAATTGTATTTCGAACGTTCAGATTTACCGTCGATTACGCATATTGATTATTCGGCACGGATCCAGACAGTTCATAAGGAAACCAATCCGCGTTATTATGAACTGATCAATTCGTTTAAAAATCTTACCGGATATGCCGTTGTAGTTAATACCAGTTTCAACGTCCGCGGGGAACCGATCGTGAACACGCCAAATGATGCCTATCGTTGTTTTATGCGTACTGAAATGGATTATCTGGTTGTAGGAAACTATATTTTTGACAAGAAAAAGCAGCCGGAATGGATGGAGAAAGATAACTGGCAGGAAGAATTCGTTTTAGATTAGACCAATTATTTTATCTTTTAAATTACCGCACGCTGTTTTCACATGACGTCTAAAATTGTTACCAGTATAATCCGGATCATCTTTTTGGGAGTATTGTTTATCTTCCTTTTTTACCCGGATCGTTTTAATATCACTTTTGCTTATCCAGGCGCTCCGCAAAGCGACAACTGGCATCTTCGTGTTACCAAATCGTTTTTCTGGCTTTTACTGGTCATCGAAATCCTGAGGATTTTTTATTACGGTGTTGTAAAAAGCAAGGCAAAAGGAATTCTTGCCAATATTGTGACGATTGCTACTCCATTGATTATCACATTGATATTCCTGGAAATTATTTTCATGTATATTCCGCAAAGTCACGAGGGCGTTTTATCAAAGGCTTCGCAGATCTGGTGGGAAAAATACTGGAATCCTGTTAACCAGCTTGGTTATCATGATAAGGAAGTGACAGCCACGGCGGCAGGCAAAAAGCAGGTGCTTGTTATAGGTGATTCGTTTGCGGCTGGCCACGGATTGAAAAGTGTTAGTGAACGCTTTTCTGATCAGCTTGAAGACAAACTTGGGAAGTCTCAGTATACCGTTTATAACCTTGGCGTTTCGGGTGCAGATACAAGAGATGAGGCAAAACGTCTGGAAGAATTTCCTGTTAAACCGGATGTAATCGTGCTTCAATATTTCCCGAATGATATTGAAAAAGTGGGAAGAGAAAAAGGACTTTCACTTTCAGGAGCCGCACCTTATGGTGATTTGAAAGGCCCCATGGCGACACTTGTGAAAAGATTTTATCTGCCGAACTTTATCTATTGGCAGCTTCCTCACACCGCTTTCAGTACGTTTGAAAAATTTGTACAAACTGCATATACCGATACAACTGTCCTGAATGCACACCTTCGCGACCTTTCTAAAATGGTGGCTTATAAAGATAGCACGGGAGCAAAAATGTACGCAGTATTTATCCCGTTCTTATTTCAGCTTGATAAAAGTGCAGCCTATACCAAACCTGTGGAAGATTACCTTCGGGCACATGGCGTTACGGTTGTGACTTTAAATGATGGAATTGCCAAGATACCTGAGAAAGAAAGAGTTGTCGGGAAAAATGACGGACATGGAAGTGCCGTGCTCAACGGACTTATCGCAGACCGGCTCTTTGAGGCGATGAAAAAAAATTGATACCTTTGAATCTAAAACATATCAACAAATGGATTTTCTAACAGACTTATTTGCCTTTATGAAGGAACGCAAGAAATGGTGGCTTGCTCCTGTCATTATCGTATTATTATTAATTGGTGTATTAATTGTAATTGGCGGTGGTTCTGCGGTTGCGCCATTTATTTACACTTTATTTTAATTGAGAAGGGGCATCAGCGTGAAAAATTGCTGATGCTCCTTTTTATCAGTAGTAGGTTTCATATCACTTTATATGTAAGCCTGGTTTGTTATAATCCTATATTCAAAACAAATGAGTGAGTCAGAAAAGTCGAAAGCTCAACTGGTAATTGTAACCGGTCTGGTGGTTTTATATTTTATTTTTAAAGCACGTTATCCCTATTTGCTCATGGCTGCCGCCGTTATTGGGGTTTTGAGCATAGCCATCCCGGCTGCCGGCGATCTTATCGTGAAAGGGTGGTATAAAATTGCAGAGGTAATGGGTGCTATCAACGGAAAGATATTGTTATCGATCGTTTTCTTTATCGTTCTTGTTCCGGTAGCTATTTTGTCGAAACTAGGTAAGAAGAATCCTTTGGCGTTGAAACGTGAGAGCAAAAAAAGTGTATTCATGGAACGTAACCATAAATACACCGCAAAAGACCTGGAACAAGTCTGGTAATATTTCTAAAATATGTTTTGAAAAAGAGAGCTTAATTTTAGGCTCTCTTTTTTCTGCACGCTCTGTCGTAAAGAAGCTGCAACATACCGTCTTTCAAGCCTACATCAGGCACATGAATGACTGTGGCTCCCGCCCATTTCATTGCAGAAGTGTATATATCTCCCGCCGGTACAATCACATCCGCACGGTCAGGATTTAATTGGAGTTTATTGATCCGTTCAGCCAGAGAAAATTGAGCGATATAATTCCGCATACGCAGGATTTCATCAAGGCTTGTTGAGCTCTCGGTTAATTTTGATGAAAGATCGAACAGTTTGTTGATGTTTCCACCAGTTCCAACAGCTTCAATCGGCCGTGAATGATCGACATGATTGGTGATCCATTCCTGCATTTTTTGAAACGCAGTTTTAGATTCTTTTCCCTCGAGCAACCGTACAGAACCGAGCTTGAATGATTTCGCGATTATTTTTTTACGATCCTGATAAAGGTTCAGCTCGGTACTTCCGCCACCCACATCAATGTGTAAATACTGGCCTTCGCTCAGTGATTTAACGACCACATTATTGACCAGTTCAGCCTCGCGCTGACCATCAATAATCTGAATATGGATGCCAGTTCTTTGTTCTATAAGGGCACGGACCTCGTAACCATTTTCGGCTTCACGCATCGCGGAAGTGGCACAAGCCATATAATCTTCCACTTCATGAAGCTCCATCAAAAGCTGATAAGAAAGCATCAGTTTAATCATCCTGTCTTCACTTAAAGGAGAAATTCTTCCTTCGGTAAAAACATCATGTCCTAAACGGAGCGGGAAACGTACGTACTCCACCTTTTTTAGCCGAGTGATTCCTTCGTCATGCAAAACCGAAGATATTTGCATACGGGCACCATTGGATCCAATATCTATTGCAGCAAATTTCAAAAGCGAACTGTCATAAGGGTTAATAAAAACCAAAAATAGGGCTTTTCATGAACATCTTTCAATTATTCTGTTCATAATCGTTCTGACAGCTTTTTACATTTTCTTCCCGATCTGATACAAAAGCTTGATTTTAAAGCCCGGGCCGCTACGTGAAGCCTGAGGAGCAAGCGGTTTGAAATAGGTGTAAAGATAACCCTCGGCCTGCAATATGACAGGATGCCAGCTTTTTTCTATACCAGCCGAAAAGTTTACAGAATTGACAAGATTCAAATTGAGCTTTTCTGATACCTGATCCTGACGAGCCAGCCTGACCGGATGTGGATTCGGGCCGCCGATCACTATAAAATCCTGAAAACAATCGAACGTAATATCCTGCTGCTGCTTTACTGTGAAGTTGGTACCAACACCGCCAAATACGGCAAAATTATTGTTCAGATCATTTCTGTATGCCACAGTCAAAGGGATCTGGATTACAGAAGGCTTGATGTTAATGTTTTCAACTTTCTCTAGCGGACGAACTTTTGGATTAAAATCTTCCCGGAAATTCTTTTGTGTTTTCTCTTTGTAACTTTTCTCCGAGTAAAAGTCTTTCGGTTTAATTTTAAGCCAGCTAATTCCGGTTGAAATCGAGAAGTGTTTGGAAACAAGTACCTCGGCAATAATGGTTCTAACCTGATTTTTACCTTCCCATTGTTGCGCAAAACCGAAACGATAAGGCACTTTCAGATTAAGTTTTGGAATAGCCGTTTCTGCCTTTTTCGCAGATTTAACCTCTTTCTGAGATTCCGGTATTTTTACCGCGCTTGTGTTGGAAGCGAGTAAAGCATTTTTAATTTGCCCCGGAGCAATCCTGTGCGCCAGCGAATAATTCATTCGCCGGGAAATTGTCTGATAACCGTTTTCCTGAACCGGAGTCTGAATTTCCAGCTGATCAAATTTGCTGTCAAGTGCCTTTGACAGGGAAGCAGAATTATTTGCACCATTGAAATCAGCTGTATTATTTAATGCTGAATATCCATTTCCCCTGTCTGAGTTTCCTTTTATTGGCGCTTTTGAATACACATCATTTTTTGTGATAATATATTCGCTATTTTCCGAGGACTGCGTGCTACCGGTATTTTGATTCGAAATGTTTTTGTCAGAGCCAATTACTGAATTTTCAGGAGAACTGGCGGGCACTGTAATAACGTTTTCTGCTTTTTCATTCTTTGCCAGGGCTTCTCTATTGCCTGGTAAACGTAAATTTTCATTAGACTCAGACCTGATTGACTGATCAGTTCCGGGAATTTTGTTTGTACCGCTTTCAGCAACAGGATTTCCTTCGTCAGCATTTGCGTAGGATTTCTGAGTTCTATCCCGCTGTCCGGTAAATTTCTGCTCGTCACTGTAAGGTGCTGTATTATCATTGGAGTTATTATCAACACCTTGCTGCACAACATAAACGGTATCCGTTTTGTGAATAACCGCCGGCGTGTTTTTTATCACTTCTATCTGACTTTGCAGCGTTTTTACATCAGTCTGCAAATGATCATTTTGTGAAAGTTGGTTAACATAAAGAAATGCCATGACCGAAGTCACAGTTGCCGCCGCTGCATAACCAAGCCATGAACCATATTGCTGCCAAAACGTCGGAGGCGTATGGGCATGCATGTAGTTCTGCATTTTCGTCCAGTCATCTTCATGAAATTCGGGCGTAATGCTTTCTAGCTTTCGGCGTATAGTTTTTTCAAATTTATCAGTTTTCATTGCTCTTGAATGACTTTATGCCCCAATCACTGGGAAAGAGATGTGGGTAATGCTGTTTTATTAAATGCTGCAACCTGGCCCTTGCCCGCACGTAATGCGAGCGCACCGTTGCTTCATTTATTTGCAATAAATCGGCTATTTCACGGTGGTTGTAACCATCCACAACGTATAAAAGGAACACGTTTTTGTAGATGGGTTTTATTCCCTGTACTAGCTGTAAAATTTCATCCGCTGTTATCTGGCTCACAACATCTTCATCAAAACGCGGGCACGGTGCATCTTCAAGCGATATCATATCCTCGTGATGTTTTTTATGTTTACGGTAATAGCTGATCGCCGTATTCACCATGATCGTACGAAGCCAGGCCTTAAACGGATGCGCTGAATCATACTTATCCATGTTGTTAAACACTTTGAGGAAACCTTCATTCAATACTTCCTCCGCCTCTTCCGTGGTTGAGGTATAGCGCAGACAAATGCTCTTGGAATATCCGAAAAAGTGCTTATACAGATACCTTTGAGCCTGGTTGTTACCAGCTATGCATGCAGAAACGACCGTTCCGAAATCGTTTTCATTAAAGGAAGATTTTTTACCAAATAGCAAAGTTAGGGTGTCAAATTGTTAGGATATGAATCTTGTAATAGGTGATACGCCTAAGTCTGATCATGTGTTGCAAAAGAATTTATGCCCATAAAAATCTTTCTGCTAAGTTAAACCTTTTGTGATTGATTTCGTCTGCGTTAAATCTATATTTATTAAGTATTATATTGACTGTCAGGTTACATTCAATGAATCTGACTTTCTGAAAAGAATAAGAAAATTGTTAAGTTGTTGAACTAACTATTTGAAAAACTATTTTTGCAGAAAGTTTTAAAAATAAAATTCTGCGGTTTGCAACAACCTTCTTTTCGGGTACGTAATGGCGTTTAAAGCAACAGTGCTTTTTACCCAGTACACACTTTAAAAGAATTGGATTATGAAACAGATGGTTTTATTGCTGGTAGCTTCAGTAGGTTTTTGGTTTGTGTCCTGTCAAAAGGATAGTTCAGATATGAGTCCGTCGGCTGATACGGATGACGTGAGTCTGGAAACTGTTGCGAATACCGCAGCCCGTTTTTCTTTGGAGGCAGATTCTGTGACTACGCATACGTGTAAAGGAAAGCTGACGGAAGTTGCCGTCGCTGATCTGTCGGCAGTGATTACAAATTATATTTCGACAACGTATCCGGGCTCGACTTTAAAATTTGCAGCAAAAGACGAAAGCGGTAAAGTTGTAGTTTCGATTTTGCTTGCTGACGGAACCCCGAAAGGAGTGATATTTAATGCGGACGGAAGTTTTAAAGCGGAATTAAAAAGTCATGCGAAAAGAGCAAAATTGACGGAGGTGGCCATAGCGAATCTTCCTGCGACGATAACGGGTTATATAACGACCAATTATGCAGGTGCTGAAATTAAGAAAGCAGGGAACAATGCAGATGGACAATATTTTGTGGGCATCGTACTTGATGGTAAAGTCAAAGTACTCCTTTTCAATGCAGATGGCACTTTCAATAAAGAATTGGAAAAACCTGCTGGGGGAAAAGGCCCGAAAAGACATTAAAAAATTTTGTTAGGGGTGAGTTGGAATACGGGGCTGGTTTTACTGGTTCCGTATTTGTTTTTGAAGGGGGCTTCTCAATAAGTTGACAGCAAAGAATCAATTAATCAGTGCTGCCAACATATAATTTAATTGAAACGAATAATGCTTATTTCGTTTTTGAATCCAGCATCTCTATTTCGGATGTATTTTTAATTTCGCCCATAACAAATAAGCTGTGCGAGCTGCCAATATTTTCCAGCGCACCAAGTTTTTGCATCAGGAAATGCTGGTATTGTGACATATCATTAACCACAATTTTGAGCAGAAAATCATAGTCGCCCGAAATGTTGAAACATTCCATCACTTCCGGCATGGCCAAAACAGCTTTTACAAACTTCTCGCCCATCGTCAGCGAATGCTCTTTGAGCGCTATGTTGCAGAACACCATGAGTTTTTTTCCTACTTTTTCCCTGTCGACCAAGGCAACATATTTCTTAATTATTCCTTCTTTTTCCAGTCGCCGGATGCGTTCGTATACAGGAGTGTAAGACAGATTTAGTTTTTCCGACAATTCACGCGTTTTCAACGTAGCATCCTGTTGCAGGTAATGCAGTATTTTGCAATCCGTGTCATCCAGATTATACATAGATAGATTATCTTTACAGTTCACTTATAATGTTCGAAGATAGATAAATAATTTGCTTGGTGCTTAAAAAACAGACTAAGCGTCTATTTTTTTTCAAATTATTGAATAAAACATCTATCGATGTAAATTTGTACTGCTAATCTTAGCAATTAAAAGATCGGCAGATTGGTATTGTATATTAAAATGGCGGGATTATTTTTCGTACTACGATAAAGACATAATGATTACAGCGCAGAAGTTTGACATCCGGGAAATTTTAAAAGAACGTATACTTGTGCTGGATGGCGCAATGGGTACGATGATACAACGCTATAAATTAGAGGATTATGATTACAGCGGAGAAAGGTTTAAAGATTGGCCTCATGATGTAAAAGGTAACAATGATTTACTTTCACTGACCCGTCCGGATGTGATTAAGGAAATTCATGCTGCTTATTTCGAAGCTGGTGCCGATATAGCCGAAACCAACACGTTTTCGGGAACTACCATCGCTATGGCAGATTATGGCATGGAAGAGCTTGTTTACGAGCTTAATTATGAATCCGCCAGATTAGCACGCGAAGTTGCCGATGAATTTACAGAACGTGAACCTGAAAAACCTCGTTTTGTAGCGGGTTCCATAGGGCCAACAAACCGTACGGCGTCTTTATCTCCGGATGTGAACAATCCCGGTTATCGGGCTATTACGTTCGATCAGCTGGTTGATGCTTATTATGAACAAATAAAAGGGTTGACAGACGGAGGTTGTGATCTTCTTCTGGTTGAGACTGTTTTTGATACTTTAAACGCAAAGGCTGCGCTTTTTGCTATTGACAAATTTTTTGTTGACGCAAAAAACGGTTTGGTAGAAATCCTGCCGTCGTGGAGAGTTGGAGCGGATGGTGCTTTACCGATTATGATTTCCGGAACGATCACCGATGCTTCGGGGCGTACGTTATCAGGACAAACTACGGAGGCATTTTTGACTTCGATTTCCCACTTGCCATTATTGTCTGTTGGGTTAAACTGTGCCTTGGGGGCTGATTTGATGCGCCCATATGTCCAGATTTTAGCAAACAATGCTCCTTTCAATACATCAGCTCACCCGAACGCGGGTCTGCCGAATGAGATGGGAGAATATGATGAATCGCCGGAGCAGATGGGCGAAGTTATTGACGGGTTTTTGAGGGATAGCCTGATCAATATTATCGGCGGCTGCTGCGGAACCACGCCGGGTCACATTCGTGTGATCGCTGATCTGGCGGCAAAGTATAAGCCACGTGTCATTCCTGAATCTGAAAAAATATTGAAGCTTTCAGGTTTGGAACCGATGGATATTACCAAGCTTACCAATTTTGTCAATATCGGTGAGCGCTGTAACGTTTCGGGTTCTAAAATGTTTGCACGTCTGATCCGTACCGGAAAGTTTGACGAAGCATTGTCTGTTGCCCGCGATCAGGTCGAAAACGGAGCGCAGGTGATTGACATCAACATGGACGAAGGGATGATTGATGGGGTAGAAGCCATGAAAACTTTTGTGAACCTGATTGCCGCTGAGCCTGATATTTCACGTGTTCCACTAATGATTGACTCTTCCAAATGGGAAGTGATCGAGGCAGGATTGAAATGTGTTCAGGGAAAAGCGATTGTGAACTCTATTTCTCTGAAAGAGGGTGAGGAGAAATTCAAAGAGTCGGCAAGAGCTGTTTTGCGTTATGGAGCCGCTGCGGTTGTGATGGCTTTTGACGAAATTGGGCAGGCAGATAATCTGGAAAGAAGAAAAGAAATTTGTTCACGTGCATACAGGATTTTGGTTGATGAAGTGGGTTTCCCGCCGCAGGACATCATTTTTGACCCCAACATCCTGACCGTTGCCACGGGGATGGAAGAGCATAATAATTATGCAGTCGATTTTATCGAGTCGATCAAATGGATCAAGGCTAATCTTCCATTGGCGAAAGTTTCGGGTGGAGTTTCCAACGTATCGTTTAGTTTCCGTGGAAATGAACTGGTGCGTGAAGCAATTCATACTGCATTTTTATATCATGCGATCAAGGCTGGTATGGATATGGGAATTGTAAATGCCGGACAAATCGGTATTTATGATGAAATTCCAAAAGACCTTTTGGTTATGGTGGAAGACGTGCTTTTGAACCGTAACGAAGAAGCGACCGAAAAACTGGTAGCTTTTGCCGAGACTGTGAAGGATAAAGGAAAAGTGGCGACCGGACCGGATCTTACCTGGCGTACTTTGCCGGTTCGTGAAAGAATCAGTCATGCTTTGGTAAAAGGAAATGCAGATTTCATTGAAGAAGACGTTGAAGAATGTCTGCCTATGTTTAATCGTCCGCTGGAAATTATCGAAGGCCCTTTGATGGATGGTATGAGCATCGTGGGAGACTTGTTTGGAGAAGGGAAAATGTTCCTGCCGCAGGTTGTTAAATCTGCGCGGGTGATGAAAAAAGCGGTTGCTTTTTTACAACCTTATATCGAAGCTGAAAAACAGGAAGGCTCTTCTTTTGCCGGAAAGATTTTGCTTGCGACCGTAAAAGGCGACGTGCATGATATTGGAAAAAATATCGTGGGTGTTGTGCTGGGCTGTAATAACTATGAAATTATTGATCTGGGTGTTATGGTTCCGACAGATAAAATTCTGGCCGCCGCCATTGAGCACAACGTCGATATTATCGGTTTGTCAGGACTTATCACGCCATCGCTGGATGAAATGGTGGGCGTTGCCAAAGAAATGGAGCGCCGTAATTTTAAAATGCCGCTTTTGATCGGTGGTGCCACGACTTCACGAATTCATACAGCCGTTAAAATTGATCCTAATTATTCAGGAGCGGTTATACACGTGCTGGATGCTTCCAGATCTGTACCGGTTGCCGGGAAACTGATCCAGAGTGATGTAAGCCAGGCTCAGGTTTTGTTGGATATCAAGGGGGAATATGCGAAATTACGTGATGATCACGCGAAAAGAAGCGGAGATAAAGCACATGTGCCTATCGATAAAGCGCGGGACAATAAAGCAAAAATTGACTGGACAAATTTTAGTGCCAAAAAACCGCAGTTTTTAGGAACGAGGGTTTATGAGGATTATGATCTGGCTGACATCGCAAAATATATTGACTGGACGCCTTTCTTTCAAACCTGGCAGCTGCACGGAAAATATCCAAAGATCTTTGAAGATAAGGTTGTTGGAGCTGAGGCTATGCGTTTGTATGAGGATGCAGCAGTTCTTTTAGGTGAAATTATCCGGGACAAAAGCTTGAAAGCAAAAGCGGTCCTTGGTTTCTGGCCTGCGAATTCGATCGGAGATGATATTGTTTTACATCATTTTGAGCAGACAAACGAAGGTAATGAAGGTCATGGTTCACATCAGCATATCGAGTATAAGATAAGTCAGGTAACTGCTGAACAGCTAAATGGCGGCGAACTTGTGGCGGATACCATGACGGTTCTGCATCATTTGCGTCAGCAAAGTGAAAAGGCAAAAAACCTGCCTAACTATTGTCTTTCAGATTTTGTAGCGCCTTTGGAAAGCGGTCATATGGATTATATCGGTGGTTTTGCAGTTACAGCCGGTATTGGTATAGAACCATTAATTGCAAAATTTGAAGCGGATCATGATGATTACAACAGTATTATGGTAAAAGCCCTGGGCGACCGTCTTGTAGAGGCGTTAACCGAGCTGATGCATGAGCGTGTTCGTAAAGAAATATGGGGACAATCGCCTGATGAAAACTTTACCAATGAAGAGCTGATCAAAGAAACATACAGTGGCATTCGTCCGGCTCCCGGATACCCGGCGTGTCCTGATCATACAGAAAAACGGATGCTTTTTGATCTGCTTCAAGCGGAACAATTGGGAATTACGCTGACGGAAAGTTATGCCATGTACCCCGCGAGTAGTGTGAGTGGCTGGTATTTCTCTCATCCGGATAGCCGTTATTTTCCTGTGGGTAAAATTTTCAAGGATCAGGTTGAAGATTATGCCAGAAGAAAAAATATGCCGCTGGAAGAAATTGAAAAATGGCTGGCACCGGTATTGGGGTATTAAGATAAGTGTAAGGTTCATGATAATTGGGGAGAGTTGGGAAACCGGCTCTCTCTTTTTTATTAGCTTTTTTTGTGACCGTCCGGAGATATATCCGTATAAAAATCAGGTATTTATACGCTATTTTTTTAATCGTTTTATTTAAATATTTGTAACCATATTAGCCATCACAGATACTGGTATGAAATTTGAGTAAAAACCGGAACCAGCACTTTAAAAATATACAGCCATGAAAAGGAACATAGTGATTTTTATTTTTTTGATTTTGTTAGCGACTTCATTTAAACTAAAATCTAAAACAACAACAGGAATCCTGAATGAAGATTCCCGCGTCATTATTGAGCAGGTATCTGATTCTCCCACAGATAAAAATGCACACATCAGAAACTTTGAAGATGAAATCAGGACACTGGAAAATCTGGAAAGAAAAGCAATATTAAATTCTGATACTACCGCTTTGTATAGTCTTTGGTCGGACGGTCTGGTGGTTAATACACCTGAAAATAATGTTCAGAATTTGTCAGATTTAAAACATGCTATTAACGCAGGTGCGAAACAAAAGGCATTCGACCGCGTGATTGAAAAAATTACTGTTTCAGAAAACGTAGCCGTTGTTATGGGGCAGGAAGTGGAAGAAAATACTGAAAATCTTTCGAATCACCGTTTTACTGACGTTTGGATGAAAGAAGGCAAAAGCTGGAAATTAACAGCCCGTCAAACTGCTAATAGTGCTGTTAAAAAATAATGATTTTGGCCGCTACTCAATTTTACACCTTCCAAAGGACCTCTTGATAACTATTCATATTAGGCGAAAAAATTATTATTTATCAATGATCTGAATCAGATCAATATCTTATTTTGTCAAAGCTATAACTTCCAATAGATTTGTTTGTTATTTTGCATCCTGGTTTGATGGTAACAAATTATTTTCATGGAAAGATTTACTGGTCTGTTTGGAATTGTATTGATTTTGGGTATTGCCTATGCAATGTCAAACAATCGTAAAGCAATTAATTATCGTACGGTTGGCGTTGGTCTGGGAATTCAGTTTGGACTGGCCGTATTTATTCTTCGAACCGACATTGGTCAGGCTATCTTTCAATGGTTGGGTGCCAAGGTTCAAAAATTACTTTCATTTTCTGATAAAGGCGCTGATTTCGTTTTTGGTACACTCGTCCGTCCCGAATTAATGGCGAAAGCCTTCGGGCCAGGAAATGACTTCGTTTTCTTCTTTAAGGTAATTCCTACGATTATTTTTGTGGCTGTTTTGGTGAACATGCTTTACCATTTGGGGATCATGCAGCGTATCGTTTCTACAATGGCGCGGGGCGTGTATTGGTTAATGGGTGTGAGCGGGGCGGAAGCGGTATCCAATGTGGCCAGCACATTTGTAGGGCAAGTTGAGGCGCAGATCATGATCAAGCCTTATCTGAAAAATATGACCAATTCGGAACTGATGGCTTCCATGACCGGAAGTTTTGCGTGTATAGCCGGTGGTGTAATGGCAGTTTATATTTCGCTCGGTGTTCCTGCACCTTATCTTATTGCTGCAAGCCTTATGGCTGCGCCCGGTGCTCTGGTTATTTCAAAAATCGTTTTTCCTGAAACGGAGCAGTCCACCACAAAAGGTGCTGTTAAACTGGAAATTACAAAATCACACGCCAATTTGCTGGATGCCATAGCGGCAGGAGCGGGAGAGGGTCTGAAAGTAGGTTTCAACGTAATTGCCATGTTGATCGGCTTTATTGCCCTTGTTGCATTACTTGACTATTTACTTGGGCTTATCGGCGGCGTGTTTTCTTTTCCTGAATTGAGCTTCAATTTTGTTCTGGGTAAAATATTTTCAGTGTTTGCCTGGGCCATGGGTGTTCCTTCGAAAGATATACAGGCGGCAGGTTCATTAATGGGGACCAAAATGGTTATCAACGAATTTGTCGCGTATCTTGACATGGTAAAAATGAAGGATACACTGGATCATAAAACGATTGTAATTACGAGTTTTGCACTGTGCGGTTTTGCCAATTTCAGCTCAATTGCAATTCAGGTTGGCGGAATAGGAGAGTTGGCTCCATCTCGGCGGGCGGATTTGGCGCGTCTTGGTTTTAAAGCTTTGATTTGTGGTACGCTGGCTTCGTATATGTCTGCAACGTTGGCGGGATTACTGCTTTAACATTCAATTTTAAAGAAATATCCTGGTATGTGAGAGAAGTCAAGACTGGGCCTCCCGGTCATGGCTTCTTTTTTAGTAAGCTGGATTTCCCTTAATTCAATTTGCCATCATTTAACAGATCTCTTAAATCTCCGCCACCTTCAAACGAATCGCTTCCAATACCATCCCGACCCGGCTTTTCACATTCATTTTTTGAAATACGGACTCCCGGTATCCATCCACAGTCCGCGGACTGACACACATTTTATCGGCAATCTCCACATAAGTGAGATCGCTGCATGAAAGTTTTATAAAATTAATTTCCCGCTCATTAAGTCCCAGTTGGTCCGCAGGATCAAGGAATGACTCAGGGTTCAGACTTTTAATGAGCTGACTTGTAATGTATTCTGTATAATAAAAACCCTTTTGGACGATGGAATCAAGGGCCTGTTTAAGTTCGTGGGGCTTGCAGCCTTTTAATAAATATCCTCCCGCACCGTTGCGAAGCATTTTGACGATAGACTCTTCCTTATCATTCATGGATAATGCCAAAATCCTGATTTCTGGACAATTATTTTTTAGCCATAGTGCCGTTTCATAGCCATCCATTTCAGGCATGTTGATATCAAGCAGTACGATATCCGGGATCATTTTTAATTTGATCCTGTGAATAAGCTCTTTGCCGTTGGATACCTCATACAGCACCTGATAGCCTTCGTATTTCTGAACCAGTCCTGAAAGTGCTTTCGCCATCAGTTCATGGTCATCGACAATCGCAATTGTTGCAGCCATTTTGGTATCAGTGATTTAATGTCTTTGGTTGATGTAAGCGCGCCTATATTATTTTTAACTCCCTAACTAATAAGGTTCGAAGTGACAGGTAATTCAATATCCAGTTGCGTCCCGGTTCCTACGACGGATTTTAATTTACAGTTACCGCCAATCAATTCGCAGCGCCGGTTAATATTCCGCAGCCCGGCTCCTGAATCGAACATCGTGTGCGTTATTACCTTTTCATAGTCAAATCCTTTTCCGTCATCGGAAACGGAAAGCTTGAAAAGTTCTTCGTCATAGAAAAATATCACCTTGATATGCTTCGCTCCGGAATGTTTAAGTGAATTTGTCAGGAACTCCTGAAAAATCCGGAACAGGATAATTTCTTTTTCAAAACCCAAAGTATAGGCCTCTCCGTTTACCAATGTTTCGGTTTCAAATCTTTTTGTTTTCCGGATGCGCTGCAACTCGTGCGTTATACTTTCCTGCAAACCGAATTGCTGTACAAAATCGCCGTCCAGGCTTTTTGTTAATGAGCGCAAATCATGGATCGACTGACCAATAATCTCGTTTGTCTGTTTTATATAGTCCTGGTTTTCTTCTTCCTGATCCGTCCCCTCAAGAATGTTAAGATTTATTTTGGCAACAGATAGCAGCTGTCCGATGTTATCATGCAATTCCTGCCCGATTTGTTGTAACGTAGTGTTTTGAACTTCAATTTGTGATTTGAGGATCTCTTCTGAAAACTGAGCCTTTAAGATGGCTTTTTCACGTAAAAAGGCTACTTGCCGTTTTTGAAAAATCAATGTAAAGGAAATAATAAAGACAGCCAGCAGTAAGAATACCAAGGTCGTAATCAGCGCCAAAACTAAAAAATCATCCATAGAGCAGGCTCAATTATCGGGTCAATAACAAATTCTTTTTTGCTGATTTATAAAGATATATAGGATTTTCTTCTGGATGCGATGATGTATGATAAACCAAAAATAATGGACTGGATGATTCCCAATACTAGATTCATGTAATCGTAAAGTATTTTTGTAAAATCGGGTGAATAGACTAACATTTTATGGTAAAATCCGGATGCTATAATATTGCCTGTGAAAAAAAATAACAGACCTGTAGCAATCCAGAACTGATGCTGATCCCAAAGATTAATAATTTCTTTTTCTTCATGCTGGTTTAAAAGCAGGGTGTCCCTAAAATACAGCAGCACTGCAACGATGGTTAATATTCCCTCAATAAGCATTAGATCATCTGTAAGGGATCTGGATTTGAGTCTGAATATCAGGCTGTAAATGGAAAAGGAAAATATGAAAATAAGGGAAGCTAAGAAATATAGGTAGCGTTTTCCTTTACGATCACCATTCTGATGAAAAACCAGCCAATACACCCAGTATTCGAAGGGCCTGAGAACAGAGTAAAAGATTCGTACAAATTTTCCGTCTCCCATCGGTAAAACATAAATGAGCAATATGTCTGATATGCAGGATATTACCTGAAAAATAATGAATACCCGCAAAGATTGGTCTGATATTTTTTTAAAAACGATCAGACCAATTATCGCGGATATCCAGATACAATAGGTTACAGTATCAAAAAGAGTCATTGGATTATGAGTCAGAGAGTAATGTAGCTTGTCCGCATTCTGGTGCACAGGTTAAATGATGACTATCTCTTGCTCCTAACGTAGGCTTAATTCTTGACCCCCTGAATTGCCGCAGTTCAAATTTGTGGTTTTTAATCTTATATACCTTCTTGTTTGGATGATCGTTTGCAGGAGGGTGTTTATCATCAGCGCTTTCGACTTTATCTGCGACGGTGAACGTCAGGTAATTCAGGAACTTGTGATTGATAAATTCGCCTTGTTTTTTCGGACATATGGCTTCATATATCCGTATTCCATTCGCATCGGCAGGGGCATGTTTCAATACATCTTTAAAGTCAAGTTTTGGGAAATAAATGGCCAATTCATTGGATTCATCAAGAAAAAGCATCACTGCGTAAACAATATGATAATCGCTGACAGGAATTTCTTTTTCGCCCACTTTTACAACATTAGGATAATCTTTAAAAAAACTTCTTACATGTGTTTTGGCCGTTTCCCTATCGGCCGGTTTAATTTTGATAACCTTCTTTTTTTTGGAACCGTCCTTTTCGTCAGAGACTTGCAATTTGATGTTCATTATAAAAAACGTTTAGGTGATAAATTATAAAATTGCTATTAAAAGATAATCGCAAAGCTACTCTACGTTAAGGACTTAGTATTCGGTAAAAAGGACCATTTGACAGCGTGAAATCCACATAAGTAAAAGGGTATTTTTACTGTTGATTCAGCCTGTTGCTTGTGGTGAAATTTGTCGTACAGATTCGCATTATTTAATTATATGACTTATTTCTACTCTATCTCCACTTTTCACCAATGGATAATCCAATCAGAAATCTTTACTCAAATAAAGAGCATACCGAGATTATGAATCTTTGGAATGCCGGTATTACTAAAATGGACGATCAGGATAGTAAGCCCGGTTTTAATCCAGTTTTGCTAAACCTTCTCCATCATGCTCCCTGTGTAACCTGGATTCTGGACGTGAGAACAGGTAAATATAACTTTATCAGTACGAATACATTGGATTTTTTTGGCTATGAATCTGCCTGTTACAAAAAAATTGGGCAGGATTTTCATCGACGGATAAAACATCAGGAGGATCGTGTGGTGGTAACGAAACTTTTACAAAAAATAGGGGATATATTGGAAAGCGTTTCAGCTTCTGAAAGAGCAGACTACAAGTATAGCTATGATTACAGAATCATAAAGCCTGATGGCAAAGAAATACGGATATTAGAACAGAATTCTATTTTTCAGCAGGACTCCTTTGGGAATATAACGCATTTGCTGGGCGTATGTACGGACATCACGCTATGGAAAAAAGGAGAATTGCAGCTGGCTTCGCTAACTTCGGAATTGCACAAAAAATATTATCTTCTCAGCGCCTATACGATATCTTCCGGTAAATCTCTGACCGTTTTGAGCAAACGTGAGCTGGAAATAGCTAAACTGATGGCCGAAGGCCGCAGCAGTAAGTACATTGCCGAGAAACTCTTTATAAGTTTCCACACGGTAAATACACACCGGAAAAATATGATTGAAAAGACAAAGACAAAAAATACTTGCGGACTGGTTCAGTTTGTGATATGCAACGGATTAATTTAAGAGCGTTTCCATTTTTTTGATAGTCGAATGGCTCTGCTATTCATATTATTATAATGAAAATTTGATTTTGATCCGTTTTCGCTTGGCATGATTATATTTGCGACTGTTACACACGCAAAATGTAATTATTAAAGTTGCCTCCTATGAAACAAATCAAATTCGTCTTCAAATTATTATCTGAAAGTTTTTCCGAGTTTATGAATGACAATGGCCTTAAATTAAGTGCCGCTTTGTCGTACTATACCATATTTTCCCTGGCGCCGATGTTGCTGGTCATCATCTCGGTATTCAGCATTTTTTTTGGAAGGGATGCTATCCAGGGTGAATTGTTTGGGCAGATCCGGGGATTGGTCGGAGATAACGCAGCGGCTCAGTTACAGGAAATTCTAAAGAATGCAGAAGTTTCCAACAAATCGGGTGTTGCCGCTGCGATCGGTATCGGAACGTTACTTATCGGTGCCACCGGGGTTTTCGCTGAAATTCAGGATTCTATTAATTTCATCTGGTCTATTAAAGCAAAACCTAAAAAGGGATGGCTGCAATATCTCAAAAACAGACTTCTTTCTTTTTCAATAATTCTTACACTTGGTTTTTTACTGTTGGTTTCGCTTGGGGTAAATGCAATGGTGGATCTGCTGAGTTCAAGGCTTGAACAGTGTTTTTCAGAAGCTTCGGTCGTACTTTTCTATATTGTTAACCTGACGATCGTTCTTGCCATTATTACATCACTTTTTACCGTTATTTTCAAAATTCTTCCCGATGGATATTTGCGCTGGAAGGAATGTCTGATTGGGGCCTGTTTTACAGCAACACTTTTTCTGATTGGTAAATTTGTCATTACTTTTTACATCGGAAAAGCGGATCTGGGCGCTACTTACGGCACTTCCGCTTCCATTGTTATCTTATTGACGTGGGTATACTATTCCTCCATTATACTTTATTTTGGGGCAGAGTTTACAAAGGTCTATGCCAAACTCGATGGTGTAGCAATTGCTCCTGATAAACACGCAGTACTAATTGTCAGAAAAGAAATTGATGAAAAAACAGGTAAAGTGGTTTAACAATATCTGCATAAAACGGAATAAAAAAATCCCTGAACGTCAGTCGCTCAGGGATTTTTTTATTCCGGTCTTTTGGAAATATTATGCTTATCTGATGTTCAGTTCGAACGGCATTCTTGTCTGCATACCGCCCATATTCATCAGTTTTTTATACATTTTAGCATAAGAAGATAATTCTCCCAGATTTTTATCCAGTATTTTTTCTTCAGAATCGCCCATCATTTTTTCCAATAATTCTTCGATTGGCTTTTTCTTTTCAGGGTAATAACGGACCCGGTAATCTCCTTCTTTCAGTTTGGCTGATGTAGCTGCCAGTTTTATCGCATCGTCGACACCGCCCAGTACATCCACCAAACCGTTGGCTTTGGCTTCGGTTCCGGACCAAACCCGGCCCTGCGCCAGACTTCTCAGTTTTTCAACCGGCATTTTCCTGCCTGCTGCCGCTTTTTTGGTGAAAGAATCGTACCCTTCATTAACACTTTTCTGGATCATTGATTTTTCGAAATCCGTCATGTCACGTGTCGCTGTCGGCCAGTCTGCGTGCGGGCTTGTTTTCACAGCGTCAAACGTTACGCCCAGCTTATTGTTCATGAAGTCTTTGATATTGAATATCAATCCGAAAATTCCGATGGAACCCGTAATTGTATTAGGCTGGGCAACAATTTTGTCGCAGCCCATAGCCATATAATATCCACCTGAGGCAGCTACGTCGGACATAGATGCAATAACCGGTTTTTTCTTCGCCGTAAGCTGAATTTCACGCCACATCACATCCGATGCCAACGCGCTTCCGCCGGGAGAATTGATACGGATCACAATCGCTTTGATCTTATCGTTGTCACGCACCTTTTTTAATTCTTTTACAAAATCATCCGATCCGATGGACTCGCCGCTTCCTTTTCCGGAGTTAATTTCTCCTTCAGCTACCAAAACACCGATCCGGTTATTGAAATCGCCTTCTTCCGGTTTCGTATCCGATTTCAGGTATTTGTCAACACCGATGTAAGAGATGTTTTTACTTTCTTCGATGCTAAGATCTTTTTTCAGACTTGTTTCAAATTCGTCCCAATAACCAAGGTTTGTTACAAGTTTGTTTTTAAATGCTGCCTGAGGGTTGTCGATAGTAAGCGAATCAGCAAAGCTTTTCAATGTTTCTACACTGATTTTCCGTGAGGTAGAAATGTTGGTAAGGAAATTCCCATAAATAGCACCAATCAATTCAGAAGACTGTTTTTTGCTGGCTTCACTCATGTCGGGACGTGAAAACATTTCGATAGCACTTTTGTATTCACCAACACGAAAAACTTCTGGCTTGATTTCCAGCTTGTCAAATGTGCCTTTGTAAAAACTGTATTCGGCAGACATCCCGTTCCACTCCATGCCACCGGCCGGGTTCAGGTAAATTTTGTCTGCCACGGAAGCAAGATAATATCCTTTTTCAGAATAAGATTCACCGTATGCAACGATAAACTTTTTAGATTTTTTGAATTCAAGAAGCTGATTTCTGATTTCCTCCAACGTAGCCCAACCTGCCTGAGGTCCTTCTGTTTTGAGATAAATCCCTTTGATCTTACTGTCATCCTGAGCGCTTTTCAAGGCGTCCACAATGTCTTTAAGGCCGGTAACATTTTCATTTCCTGCAAAAGGCCCGCCAATATCTGCCAGTGGATTTTCAACACCCACTTCCTGGATTGGTTTATTCAAATCCAGTTTCAGGATTGATTTTTCTTCGACAACCACTTTTTCTTCTGAAGAAAGCATCGAACCAATACCGATGAGAATGAAAATTGACAAGATGAAGAAGGCAAGAATGCCGACCAACGTTGCGAAGACGTACTTAAAAAACTGTAACATACGGATGTATAGCAATAATTTGAAATTTCACAGATACTGATTCAACAAAATTAAGTATTTATTGTGCCAGATATCGCATGAAATAATGTTCGAAGGTAATTTTAATGAAATGAGTGGCAAAATTTCTATGTCAAATAAATTTTCCATTTATTTACCCCGTTGTCCCCGGATAAGCTCTGTCAGATTCTTTATTTTTGTATAAAATTTTGTAATGAAAAAAACATTGATACTTGTGCGCCATGCGGCTGCCGAAGACCAGAAGTTAATGGTTCGGGATTTTGAACGCGAACTGATCGGAAAAGGTAAGACCGACTCTTCGATGATGGGAAGATGGCTGGCGTCTAAAAATGTACACCCTGATCTTGTTATTTCGAGTCCTGCTGCGCGTGCCTATCAAACAGCCGTTATCATGGGCGACCAGCTGCAATTGCAGGCCGGGGATATTGTAAAGGTGGATGTTTTGTATGATGGGGGGCCAAGAGGATACCTTAGCGCTGTAAATGGTATTCCTGAGGATAGTAGTGTTGTTGCGCTATTCGGGCATAATCCTGATATCACGTACTTCGCAGAATACTTATCAGCCAAAGATCTGGATTCGATGTCAAAATGCAGTCTGGTGATTATAGAATTTGAAGATCTGGAATGGGCTGAGATTTCTGCCAAAACCGGAAAATTTATTTTGTACCAAGCTCCCAAAGAATTACGGGAAAATAATTAATAATGGAAAAGCCAAACCGGAACCGCCGGATATTTATTGTTGTATTTATACTTTTTGTAGCGCTGTTTATGTACATTTCATATGACATGGCAAGCAGAACAACGGCACCGTGGAATAAGCCAAAGCAATTGGAAAGAGCCTTGCCGGGAGAAGCGGCATTACCCGAATCAGACACGTTGGGATTGGATTCTTTGTTGAAAGAGGTAAAGTAGCTTATGATCTCGGGTGAAATTCGGTGATGATTTGTCTCAGATAATCGCGATCCAGGTGTGTGTAAATTTCAGTAGTGGTGATGGATTCGTGGCCAAGCATTTCCTGAACGGCGCGCAAGCTGGCACCACCTTCAATCAAATGTGTGGCAAATGAATGCCGGAATGTATGTGGACTAACATTTTTTGCAATTCCGGCTTTTTCAGCAGCATCTTTAATAATCAGAAAGACCATGACACGGGAAAGCTGTCCGCCCCGGCGATTTAAAAAAACGATATCTTCACTGTCTTTTTTTACTTCGATTTCACTGCGAACATGATCAAGGTAGAGTTGCGTGTATTTAATCGCTTCTTTACCAATAGGAACCAGCCTTACTTTATCGCCTTTCCCCAAAATCCGGATAAAACCGATATCGAAGTAGCAGAAAGTCAGCTGTAAACCAACAAGTTCAGATACCCGCAGTCCTGAACTATACAAAACCTCAATAATGGCACGGTTGCGGGTTCCCTCGGGCGTGGAGTGGTCAATTGCCATCAGCATCTGCTCAATTTCGTCGTAGGAAAGCACATCCGGAAGTTTTCTCGGCAGGCGTGGAGATTCTATTAATTCGGTGGGATCTTCGGTTATTTCGTTTTCAAGCAACAGGTATTTGTAAAAAGATTTAATGCCGGAAAGCATTCTTGCCTGCGTGTGTGCGGCAAGGCCCAATTCGGATAAATATTTCAGAAATGCCAGTAAATGTTCTTCTTTAATATCAACCGGAGATAAATTAATTGCTGCTAATTCCAGATATTCAGCAAGTTTTTCAGTGTCACGGATGTAAGCCTGAACAGAATTGTCGGAAAATGACCTTTCCAGACGCAGGTAATTTTTAAAATGTTTGATGTAGCTTTGCCACATAGCTATGCTGAAAATTGTTTAATCTTATAAATGTAAGGCCCGAATCTTTTGTATGAAAAAAATATTAATTCTCAACGGCCCTAATCTTAATCTTTTAGGTACACGTGAGCCTACGCTTTATGGAAACCAGACATTTGACGATTATTTCAAAACGTTAAAAGCAGAGTTTCCCAAAACCCAGCTGCATTACTACCAATCCAATCACGAAGGCGACCTGATCGATAAAATTCATGAAGTCGGATTCACCTTTGATGGTATTATTGTGAATGCCGGGGGTTATTCGCACACTTCTGTTGCCCTGGCGGATGCGCTTTCGGCCGTCACAACACCCGCAGTGGAAGTACATATTTCCAATATCCACGCCCGGGAAAAATTCCGTCACCACAGCTTTTTAACCGACCGCTGCAAAGGAATGATATGTGGTTTGGGTTTAAAAGGTTATGAAATGGCAGTCAGGTATTTTCTCTGATTGTCATCGGAATATTGCGTTACTGAAAAGTATTTTGCCGTTGTAAAGCATACCACGGAATAATGGATCGTCCATGAGGTATACGATGTGTCCCTGGCCCATTTCCTGTACACCCATGATCAGCGTATTTTTCAATTTTTCGGTTGCTTTGTTCCCGACGAATCCTGCTTTGTAGCCTGTTTCAGAAAGGTATCCTACGTTCCATCCATCGGTCAGGTAATCGATATTATAAGCATTTCTAACAATGCTGAAATATTCTTTTCCGCATCCGAAAGAGAGTGGATGGCTGGTATCCAGCGATACCTGATACATACTTCCGGGTGAGGAATAACTGCTTTCTTCGCGTTCTTTATTGCCAAACTTTCTGAAAGGATCTGAATTCTTTTTGGGAGACGATACTTTTTTGGAAATGTCAAAGCCGGGCTTATTTAAAAAGGCTTCATTGGCATCTTCCATAACAATTAATTTACCACCTCTTTTGATCCAGTCCTGTAAAGTAATCAGGAATTTATCATTCAGTAAATTGGCATAATTTCCATCGGGTAAGATCATTACATCGACTTGATCCAAAGGTAATTGTGCAAGTTTTCCAGTCGAAACCAATGTTATCGGATATTGGATCTGCTGCTCAAAATAATGCCAGACAGCACCAAGCGAAGTGGAAGAAATACCTTCTCCGTAAAGCGTAACAATTTTAGGCGGCTTGATAGAAACCACTTCATCGGAACCAAAATTATAACCGGCAGAGACGGATCCCGTCGTTGTGGGGATCAGTTTAACATGATGTTTGCTGGCAAGCGAAGTAACCAGACTGTCAAAATCAGATTGCGTATTGCCTTTTTTTGTAATGATCAATGTACCTGCATCGAAAGCGGATTTATTTGATTCAAAGGCGACATTCGAGGTCCTGACGAGGATTTTTCTTTTTAAAAGTTCGGATAAAAAAACTGCGTCGTTAACGCTGTTCCATCTGGCGAGATAGGCGTAAGGTTTTACGGACGGAATTGTATTTTGGATTTTTTCGGACTGATACGGTGTCGGTGTCAGTTTTTCTTTAAGTCCAAAAGTCTTTAAACCGTACAGATATGATAATCCCCAGCTCGTGATATCGTATGTGACAGAATCTTCCAGAATAGGCTGCGATTCAAAAAGAATTTTGATCAGATTTGACTTTGGCTGATAAGCTGAAATTAATAAATCGGTGTTTTCGGTTCTGATATTTTGCTCTGTTAAGGATGTTAGTTCGGTTCCTTTTAAAGTAAGCGATTTCCCGGCAGTACCGAATTCAAATCCTTGTTTTGTCAACCATTCGCCGAATGCCCGGACACGTTCTTCATTGCCCTGCGATTTAATCAGATAAGTCTTGTAGGTACCGATTGGTTTTTGAACAGCGTTGTCGTAAAAACTGATAAACTCGCTGACTATGCGTTCTTTCTGCGCAGAAATAGTTTCAAGCGTCACCAGACTGGTTGCATAATGGTGATCAATTCTGCTTTTTAAAGTCAGTGTATCATTTTGTTCGGGACGTGAAAGTGCCAGTCCGCCACGTCCGCCACCGCCCTGCTCATATGTAATTCCGATGGCTCCGTTATAAGTAGGCCAGGTATCGCCGTAGCTTGGGTAAAAAAGGTCATAGTCTTTTTTTGAAAAATAGGTCCAGTTATTCTGGTCAAAATATTTCCGGCAGTTTGCACCTAAAATCTCATTGAATTCGCGCTGCCATTTCGTGATATCCTGATGATAGGGTTTTGCGGCGGGAGGGAAATAATAACTTCTGGCAGCACCCATTTCGTGAAAGTCTGCATGTAAATGCGGCATCCACTGGTTGTAAAAGGCAACCCTTTCCTGCGTTTCCTTCTGCGTTTGCCACGCCCAGTCCCTGTTTAGATCGAACAGATAGTGATTAAAACGGCCACCGGGCCAAGGTTCATCATGTTCCAGTGCAAAAGGTGTAACGTCCGGCGCAGCACTTTGAACGCGGTTATACCACGAAACATAACGTTCCCGGCCATCAGGATTGCTGCATGGATCAAGAATTACGATTGTGTTTTTTAAGATCTCCTGCGTAGAAGTATTGTTTTTGTTGAGGAGTTCATAGAGTACCTTCATAGCCGTTTCCGAAGAGACGGCTTCATTGCCATGAATATTATAGCCAAGCCAGGCAATAGCCGGAGTTTTGTCCTTGGTGTTACCCGCGAGTATTTTTATACTTTTCAAATGATTGTTCCGGATATCTTCCAGTCTGGACATATGCTCAGGCGAGGCAATAATCGCCACCATCAGCGGTCTTCCTTCATATGTATGTCCGTATTCAATCAGTTTCATACGATCCGGGTTCTGGGTGGCAATGGATTTATAGTAATTCAAAACCTGGTGATGAAAGGTGAACTTATCCCCTAAGGAATAACCCAGAAATTGGTCTGGCGTTTGATTCTGAGCGCTTGCATGAAGGAACACAAAAGAGAGTATAAGACCGTAGAAATATCTTATCATGATAAGGTAGATGGATTTAGAGATATGCCTTTCCCAAATTTAAAAAGTATTGCGAATTTAACGTTATGTGATTCTAACTAAAAAAAAGTTTTCGTTTTAAATGTCTGATAATAAGGGAGGTAAAAAATATTTTAAAAATATTTTTGTCTGACATTTGGATGTTAAAAATCAACCGTGCATATTTGCACCACGATAACGGAAACGGAGTCGGAAAAAAGAAAGAAAGTGCTGAAATCGCACACGAAGTAGGAGACCAGTCGGCCCATTCGTCTAGCGGTTAGGACACGACCCTTTCACGGTTGAAACAGGGGTTCGATTCCCCTATGGGTCACACGATGGCCGTTTCGGCCAAGTGTGAAAAAATGCTAAGTCGCTCCAAATGAAAATTTGGAGCGACTTTTTTGTGGGGTAAATTTTTTTTGGCTATAAACGGATCAGTCCGAAAAGTTGGGGGACAGAAAAAAAAGTATGGATCAGCAACAATCTGAATTGGGAAAGGTTTCAGGTAAACAGATGAGTAACATAACATAAAACAAAAAAGGTGCCTCATTTTAAATTTGAGACACCCTCATTTCAAACCTATTAATCGATATTGTTAGTCATCTCCCATATTATGTTATAATCTCTTATCAATTGTCCGTAATATCAAGCAAATGATGGCAAAAATGGTAAAGAATATCACAAAAGAATAGCCTAATGCAAACCACCCCACTGTAAAAGACTTCCCATTTCTATTTTGTAGGAATGTGATTAAGTCCCAAATTTGATATCCAAGAAACAGGGAAGTAATTACAAACGTGCTTCTCCTTAAATTATCATTTTTGCTATTGAATAAAGCAGTTAGCATTCTTACAATTAAATAACCAACGACAACTAGGTAAATTGTTATAGGGATTATAAATTCCATAATTGTATTATTTAGTTACATGGGCCTTTACTATAAGGCGCTGAGCCTCCATTTTTGTTTATGATACCTGAACTTTGGTTGTTTCTAAGATCTAAGCCGAGCTGACCAGGAGAAAGCCCTTTTGCCGTAAAAAATGGGAAAAAGGATTCATTTTTAGGAAATGTTAAGCCAGCAGCATCGCAAATATAAGCAAGTGATGTTGTACAATTGTATTGTGCAATATGATACATTTGGGATTGCTGATAAAGTACTGCATTTAGAACGGATTGAAACCCGTCAGCATAAGGCTCATAAGTTGTTGATATTGTGTAAGGATCGCCTCCATTATTAGCCATGTGAGAAGGCCCCCAACTTGTAGACATAGCGTCTGGATAAAAACCAACAACTTGTCTGGTAATCATACCATTTGTATTTTTCTCGAGGCCTATGAATGCGTGTCCGACATTTTTGCCATATGCCGTTTTTCCTGTGCCTGCGAAGGGCTCTTCAACGTAAATTGTGACTTTATACTTGGAATTGTTATCTATCACACCAAAACACTTAATGAATTTATTAATATCTATTGCTGGATGGTCAAAACCTGGAATCGTTAATTGTTCTGCTGATCTCGCAGTTATATAGCTACTACCGCCTACGTAAGGATTGGTTTGAGATGGAAAATCAGCAACCCAATAACATTGTGGGACCATAACCGAAGTACGTTCGCAAAATGTCCCCCCAGGACGCGTTTCAGTACAAGTTCCCAAGTGAGGGAAACATACCTTGTAATAATAGCTATCACAAGTAGACGTTGTTATCTCTATATTTTGGCACACTGTACCAGTGTTTCTTGTATTTTTAAGACTGCTTATTAGAAGCGTCTCTTGACCATTAAGTCCTAAAAGTACCCCAACTGGTTTCCCTTTTTTAAATGTAAATCCGTTAAGAAGCGTTCCATTCCAGTCACGAACGGTCATTGCTCCTGAGAAATTGACAATGCTTATCTCATTACCATTCTTTCTATCACTAGCAGAGCTAAGGTATTCTATAACTTTTGCCGATAACCTGTTGGTATCATCGACGAATACCCATAGATATGTGTCCGCGTTAGCTTGGTTTTCAGGCTCATGATGTTCCAACGGAACAATGAGTAAATCTTGTCCATTTGACATTTTGTCCATATAGGCCCGATCCCAGAAAACATTTCTTACCATTTTTTTTGAAGCCTCCGTTTCGGTTGATTTCTGTGACTTCAAATAATCTTGATCAAACCATTTTTTTGCTACCTCGACGGACAACTCATGAGGTGCAGATAATACGGAATCTTTTACTTTCTCGTTCGCCGTATGTAGCTCGTTTTTCTCACAGGACAATAGTGTTAAGAATAATAAGCAAATTCCTACCAATCTTTTAAAGTAGATAGTCATAGAAAAAAAATTTGAGTGTGAAAAAATTTAACGCTCAAATCTGAGGCTCTTTGAAAAAAAATCCTTTGATAATTATCAAAAAAACTAACTTTAAAGAAGCCGGTGGTGACCATTTTAATAATTATCAAAAAATAAAATTCCACTCAAAATATGGACTTTGCTAAATCAATCCCCGCTTAACCTCCGTCTCCTCAATCTGCACCAGCTCCAATTCCCATTTACTTCTTGCCGCTACCGATGCCCTTGGATTGGCAAGTTTACTTTTCAATTTTGAGCACTTCTCATTGCATTTTGAAGTTTTAGCGATAGTTCTTCCTTACTGAGCACTGCTTGGAAACGGCTGCTGGGTTACCTGCTGATCATGTAGCGGCTTTATCGATCCGTCGAACTGTTTGCGGTCCAAAGACTTATTTTTTCTAATGAACGCATTCGAAAACACGTATTTATAAATTAAAAAACACCCAGTCAGCAAAGCCGGCAGAGTGTTAAAATAAACTAAACAAAAACGACGTCAGTCGTTGTACGGTACCGCCTTGATCAGGCGAATGTTGTTATATTCTTCAATAATGACGGTGTTACTTTCTGGAACAATACCGCGCTTTATCCAGTTGCTTACTGTTTGGGTATTAGGGATGTTGAACCGCTTGCAATATTCAGCAATAGTCACCCAGTCTTGTGTTGGGTATTTTTTGCCGTTAACATACAAATAATCGTCCAGTGCTTTTTTGCTGTCTGCTAAAAGCTGCGTCAATTCGGGATTTTTAACTGTTGTTGCCATTTTGTTTGTTGGTTTTGGTAGGCATTTTCTTTTTGTGTGGAGTAGTGTGACCCTCCGTTTTACTATTTCTTGGGTTGTTCCAATGCTCTAAGAATTTTGGCAATCAGGTCTAAAACTTCGTTGATTTCATCCTCTGTCATTTGGTCTTGCCAGTCTCTGAGATACTGCCCAAACCGGCAAGCTGCATTCTTAAATTAAAATCTTCCATTCTTTCATGGTGTGTTTAATGACATATAGTATTTGTTACGCAGGGTAACATTTTTTTGCTAGGTATTCTTACTTTTTTATAAACTTATTCAAGGTAAAAAATAATTGTTGACGAACGCAAAGAGGCATAAACGTTACGTCTCTCGATTTCTGCACAGGGCTTTTCGAGTTTTTTTAGTCCAATTATACTTTGGTTAAAATAATTCAAATAATTCAGTCTGGCTGTTTCCATCCCTAATCGTTTTTCGACTAAGATTTGGGAAACGTATTAGCGCGAAGTCGTTGATCTGTGATATTGAAAATTGTAAATGTTCTATTTTATCGAATCAACAGCCATGAAAAATTTCAGAATCATTACGAGAAGAATTTTGCTAATTGCGCTTTTTACAGCAAGTCTCAGCCAGGCATTTCCTTTCGGCCAGCAGTTGAAAATAACGTCGCCTCCCAAAGGTTACTGGACAGTGGAAACGAACACGAAAAAGCCGAGTGGGTCTATCGTTCGTTGTTATACCGAAGATTCGAAACTGGTATATGAAGAGTATCTGAAAAAGATTTCGCTAGATGTGGATCGCCCGAAAACAGTTGTGTTGTTAAATGCAGCGCTGGATGAGGCTATGATTAATTTTGAAATATCACAAACCGCCATAAAAAATGGAAATATTGTGGCCGAGTTAAAGAGGCGAGGTGTGGATGAACAGCTCTATTCCAGCCGGAAAAATTAGATACATTTCATCAATAAACTAAACTTTCACGCAAAGCAAAAAAGATTGTGCGTAAAGGCCACAAAGTTTTTTTCTTATGCTCTTTGCATTTTATCTTTCCTGCTTCGCGTGAAATTTTTTATTCAAGCTTCTTTTTTCGTGCTTTATATTCCAGAAACCGCTGGTTATATTCTTCAAGTTCTTTTGCATTAAAGCTTTTTTGCAGACGTTCGGGAAGTGCTAATCTTTCCTGCATCTGCAAAGAATTCGAAAGTTCAACCAATGTATTTTGTCCCTTTTTGTCTTTTTGTAAATCAAAGGCATCATATAAATCTCCGGTCACAGTATAAGCCTTAAAGGAAAGTGCAGCGTCCGTAATATTGATAACCTGATAAAGCTGGGTATTAGACGCTGCCCGGTCCATCCAGTTTTGTAAACCTATATCATACATCTTGGGGCCGCTTACGGAAACAACATAAATCGGCCCATCCGGCTTTTTCCTACTTTGCCCCAACGGCATATTAATTCCCCGGCCATAGGTATGATCGTGCCCTTGCAACACAATATCAATCTTGTGTTTTTTATATAATGGCTCCATTTTGCCCCGCCATTCGTCATTATCCCTTCCGTTTTTCGTGGAGTAGATCGGATGATGATGCATTACGACTGTCCACCGCATCCCGTGATTTTGAGCGATTTGTTCAAACCATACCGCTTGTTTTTGTAGGACTATCGAGTCTGACAGGGCTGCTTCTGAATTGAGAGAAATAAATCTTATTCCTTGGTAATCAAAATAATAGGTAGTTTCTGTCAAGCCTTCGGGGCCATTTTCCGGTAATGCAAATTGTGGCCGCCAGTGCATTGAAACCTGAGGTTTTTTATCCTTGTCCCGGTAATATTCATGGTTGCCCGGCGTGGCCAGACTAGGTATCATGCCATTAACCCATCCACCTGCTTCAAACCATTCTCCCCACTGATAATCTTCATTGGACCTGTTGATCAGATCTCCTGCATGAATCATGAAATCAGCTTTCGGAAGTGTTGAATACGCACCTCGAATGGCACGTGACCATAATGACCGGATATCATTTTGCGCGTCTCCAAAATATAGAAATGATACAGGAGCAGGTTTATCCGATGCCGTGGTAAAATGAAACCACTCGCTCCATCTTTTCCCGTCACCAACCCGGTACATGTATTGCGTGGAAGGTTTAAGTGCTGTAAAATTAACTTCGTGGTATTGCACCTGCACATTTTCCAACACTATGGACTGGCTTTTCGCATCGACTTTTTTTACATTTTTTTCAAAATCGGGCGACGGATCAGCTTCATGAATTTCGGCAATTGCATTTTTTACGGATTCGTCAGTCCTCCAATTGACAGCCCTGGAATGTGCAGGATCTCCTTTCCAGCCCATGATCACGCGATCCGGAAATTTGGATGGTGGATAAGATTTGTTTTCCTGGGGGAAAGCCAGAAGTGTAATTAATGAAAAAGCGATTGTCAAAATGAACTTCATAATTTTATATTCTTGGGGATTCCGCATCAATATCAGCCGGTTTAATTTACAATATTACTTTCCTGGAAGATAAAAGGGCTATGATTGTATGTTATGTTACCATGATCAATATTTTCATACCTTTCGAAACGCTGCGTTTAATGATAATCCGATCCAAAACTTCCCGTACCTTTGTTATGTGAAAATCGAGATCCGTAGTGCTTTGAAAAAGAAAACCTTATTTATTACCCCGCCTTTTACGCAATTGAATACTCCTTACCCGGCCACAGCTTACCTCAAAGGGTTTCTGAATACGCTGGGGAGAGAATCTCATCAGGCCGATTTAGGGATCGATGTAATTTTGGCGCTCTTTTCGTCGAAAGGGCTAAAAAAGCTGTTTGATAATCTGGAAGAGTCCGATGCGGAACTTACCGATAACAGTTTCAGGATTTATTCTTTGCGGGATGAATACATCAGCACCATTGATCACGTTATCCGTTTTCTCAAAAATAGAAATCCTACGCTTGCACATAGTATCTGTGACCGGAGTTATTTGCCGGAAGCCAGCCGTTTTCAGCAGCTGGAAGATATGGACTGGGCTTTTGGGACCATGGGAATTCACGATAAGGCCAGACATTTAGCTACCTTATATTTGGAGGATCTCGGCGATTTGATTCAGGAAGCGGTGGATCCGCATTTTGGATTTAGCCGGTATGCAGAGCGATTGGGAAGATCCGCCACGCATTTTGATGAAATGCGCGAAGCACTGGAAATGCCTGATACGCTGCTTACGACTATTCTTGTAGAAATACTTGAAGAAAAGATTCAATATTATAAGCCTGATATTCTTTGTATTACGGTTCCCTTTCCGGGCAATTTATATGGAGGGATGAAATGCGGACAGCATGTCAAAAAATTTCATTCTGAAATTTCCGTGGTTATGGGCGGCGGTTTTGCCAACACTGAATTACGGTCTTTAAAAGAACCACGGGTTTTTGATTATATCGATTTCGTTTGTCTCGATGATGGTGAGGCTCCTTTGATGTCCTTACTGGAATACCTTGACGGAGACCGTGAACTGGCTCAATTGAAGCGGGTTTATGCAAGAACAGACGGGAAAGTGATTTATTACAACGGCGCAAAGGAAAGAGATGTGCCGCAGCGTGATACAGGAACACCGGATTATTCAGATTTGCCGTTGCATGATTATTTGTCAGTCATCGAAATCGTCAACCCGATGCATCGGTTATGGAGCGACGGCAGATGGAATAAGCTCACACTTGCACACGGCTGTTATTGGGGAAAATGCTCCTTCTGTGACATTTCTCTCGATTATATAAAAAGATATGAGCCGATGACGGCTGCATTACTATGCGACCGGATTGAAGAAATAATTGAGCAGACCCAGCAAAATGGCTTTCATTTTGTGGATGAAGCGGCGCCCCCGGCTCTACTCAGGGATTTGGCCCTGGAAATTATTCGTAGGAAATTAACAGTGGTCTGGTGGACAAATATCCGCTTTGAGAAGAATTTCACGCATGACCTTTGTTTGCTTTTGAAGGCTTCGGGTTGCATTGCCATATCCGGTGGCCTTGAAGTTGCGTCTGACCGGTTGTTGGAAAGAATGAAAAAGGGTGTAACGGTGGCACAGGTTGCGCGTGTAGCGGACGCTTTTACACAAGCCGGAATTATGGTGCATGCTTATCTGATGTATGGATTTCCTACGCAAACCACGCAGGAAACAGTGGATGCGCTGGAAATGGTACGTCAATTGTTTCAGCAGGGAATCGTGCAGTCTGGATTTTGGCATCGGTTTGCTATGACCGCGCACAGTCCGGTAGGGCTTCATCCCGAAGAATTTGACGTAATGCGTATCGGCCCCGATCTTGGCGGGTTTGCCAATAACGATCTGGAACATCATGATCCGCTAGGCGCCAATCACGATCTGTTCGCCGAAGGTTTGCGGAAGTCGCTATTCAATTACATGCATGGTGTTTGTTTTGATTTTCCGTTATCAAAATGGTTTGATTTTAAAATCCCGCCAACATCGATTCCGCCACGTTATATAGAAAAAAGTGTAAGTCATTTTCCTGACGCGATTCCCCGCACCAATGCGATGGTTATCTGGATGGGAAGCTTGCCGACGGTTTCAGTTTTTGAAGAAAAACAAGATAAGAAAATTGTGGAAGTAGCAGAACTTGTATTTTTCAATAAAAAACAGGAATGGGCTGTGGAAACAACCGTAACCGTAGCTGCCTGGCTGGAAGAAAAAATGCCGGATCTGCTCATAGGAAAACACGATCCTTACGCTTTGGAACGACTTAAAACTGATTACGAAACGCTTGGCTTAGGCAGCTTCGAAAACTTCATGAAGTCAAAAGCATGGGAAGAACTAAAAAGCGGTGGATTGCTGATAGTATAAAACAGACGCAATGAAATATCGCGTCCATAGCGAAACCCATTGCGTCCAATGCGGTTAAATCTTAAACACTACCTGATAACCTCAAATTTCAATAAATCATTATCAAAAACGGTAAATGCAGCCGGATAACCCACCGCGACACGACCCACTTTGTCGGATAAGCCAACGGCCTTTGCAGGACGGATTGTCGCCATTTCAATCGCTTCCTGTATAGAAATACCCACTTCCTGTACCGCATTTCTTACAGCATCTGCCAAAGAAATTGTCGCACCGGCAAGATTTCCTTCCGAGTTATTATACTGGCCATTTTGAAGGAAAGCGTCAAATTCTCCCCATTTGAATTCAGTCACTTTTTCACCGATAAACAAAGCGTCGGAGATCAGGAACAGTTTATCCTTTTTTGCCTTGTAAGCAATTCTTGCCGAGGCATAATCACAATGCACGCCGTCAATAATAATCGGAGCATAAACCGTGTCTGTATCGAATGTAGCACCAACAAGGCCGGGCTGTCTGTGTCCGAACGGGGACATGGCATTGTAAAGATGCGTAACCAGTGTTATTCCCTGATCAAATGCCTGACGTGCTTCCTGATAGGTTGCATTGGAATGACCTGCCGAAACCGTGATACCCGAAGCAAGAAGTTTATCAATTTGCTCCGGAGTGAACATTTCAGGTGCAATGGTAATCATTTTGATCACATCTTTTCCATGGCTTAGGATCGCCTCCAATTCTGCATCGGAAGGTTTTCGGACATACTCTGTCAAGTGCGCACCTCGTTTGATGGGATTTAAAAAAGGCCCTTCCAAGTGCATTCCCAAAACGCCTGAGTCTGGATTTTTACGCAGGTAGTTCCTCGTTGCCGTTATTCCTTTTAATATGTTTTCAAGCGAGGAAGTAATCAGTGTTGGTAACACATAAGCAGTGCCTTCTGATAAACTGGCCTGATAAATATCATCAATAGTTTCCTCGTCGGCCTTTTCTGTGAAATGAAAACGTTCGCCTCCGTTGATATGGGCGTCAAAAAGGCCGGCAGAAATGTTCTCAAAACTTTTGGTTTCAGTTGTAACTTTTGCGGGTTCAATCGAAGTAATTATTCCGTTTTCGACCGAGATGCGCTGATCGTGCAAGAGCTCCGAACCTGTGTACAGGTTTTCGGCAAATATCTGGTAAGACATAGGCAGGAAAGATATTTTATGTTTGGTTTAGGAAGTATTCAAAAATTCCCTGACTTTATGAAGCCAGGGAAAATAGGTTTTATGATAATGTCATTTACTTGATAATAATGTCAAATTTAGTCAAAAGACCTGCTAAATCAGAAGATAAAAATTTGGCTTTTTTGACATTATTGATAGCCGGATCGATCGTGAAATTCTGGCTTGTTGTAAAATCTACCCCACTCAGATTGCTGTAAGAAAAAACAGCGCCAGATAAGTCACAATTCGTGAATTTAGACTTTGACAAGTCGGCTTGGGTAAAATCTGCACCGTTGATTTTGCAATCAATAAAAAAGCTTTTGTTAAGCTTTTTGTTGTCAAAATTGGTATAATCCAACAAACATTTTTCGAAGCGAACCGAGAAACCAAAGTCTTTTGTATCTGAGAAATTGACCCCGATCAGTTTGCAGTCAATAAACTCCACGTCAAACATTTTACAATTCGTCAGGACCGCATTACTCAGATTGCAGCCAATAAAAGAACAGTCGGTGAAATCAGTTCCGGAAATATCTGTAAATGTGCAATTGATAAACTCCACCTGCTCAAAACTTTCCTGCCGGAGATATTGATCTGTAAAATCGATATTGTTAATTGACTCGACGTTTCTTTTATTGTACATTAAAACTGCTGATTGATTCTATAAATACTTATTAATAACGCTTTGTAGCTGGCTAGCCTGCACCACGCCGGATTGTCTCCACATTACTTTACCATGTTTAAACACGATTAATGTCGGTACACCCTGAATTTTATATGCTTTCGCAGCGGACGGATTTTTATCTACATCCACTTTTACGATCGTTGCTTTATCTCCCAGGCCTGCTTTTAATTCTTCAAGAATAGGTTTCATCATTTTACAAGGACCACACCATTCTGCCGAAAAATCAACCAGTACAGGTTTATTGCTATTGATTAAATCTGAAAATGCTGACATGTTTTTAACGGATAAGTACACGATAATAACCAACCTTTTGCAAGATTGGTTTAAAAAACCTTACGATGTTTTATATCAAAAACCATACGAGGTCAGTGCGTTATCCCCACTTGTTTTTCAGAAATTTCCCAAACCTTTTTTCTATCAGTTCATAGGTGAAATGAGAATAAAGTATTGTCATGGAAATGGAAATAATGAGGGAAAATGCAATTCTGGTTTCCGTTGGAGGCCATTTGAGTATCCGGAAAAGACAAATATTGATGAATATCAGTACAATGGCATGGTTCAGATAAATAGAGTAGGAGATACGCCCCAGATACTGGAAAGGTTTGCTGGACAATAAGCTGGTAACAATACCTGTCGACGATGCAAAAATGATAATCCCTATGGAAAAGAGCAAAGGGAAGATAAGCCTGAGCAGATTCCATTCATAATGGTGCGTCGCATACATAGCGGCGACCAGGACAACAAGATATGGAACTTCAAAAAAGGTAAGCTGCAAACTTCTGTCTTTCAGGACGGCAAACGTGAAAATACCCATACAGAAACATAGCAGGCCACGTATAAATCCGTAATCATATACAAGCATATATTCGCCTTTGAAGAATATAAAAGCGACACAGGCAAGGCTTAAAAGCGTAAACGCCAGATATCTTTTTGAAGGAAGAAGCAACAATACAAGACCAAAAACGATATAAGAAATCATTTCAGACGAAATGGACCAGGCCGGATAATTTACGCCCATCCAGTCTCCAAGTATAGGTGTGGAGCCCATAAATGTAAGCGTATCCAGGCCAGACTGAAAATAATAAGATGCTTGCATGTCCGTAACATTTTTCAGCGCGCTGTGATCACCGATCAGGTTAGCGATTATAAAAATGACTTCCGTGTAAAAAAGTAACGGGTATAAACGAATAAATCTTTTTTTGATGAAAGTGGCGAAATCTTCTTTTGTGTGGAGTTTTTCCATGTAATTCATGGCGATCACAAACCCACTTAATACAAAGAAAAAGTCAACAAAAAGACTGGAATTGATAACGAAGAAATTGTTGTAAAAAATGGAATCTTTAAATGCGTTATGATGGTGGGCGATAACCAGAATGGAAAAAATTCCTCTCAAACCATCCAGCTGTTCTACTCTTTGTCTCATGTGCAAGTGTAATTCACCTCAATCGCATTTAAATACTTTAAGGTTACTTTCGGTATAGCTTTGGTGATTTTGGGATCAATGCGTTGTAACGACCAACGGTTCAGCAGGCTGTTTTGCGTTAAATTTGTCAAAGTATTTAATACCCAGAAAGCGGATCATGACGACATATGGAAACCAGTAGGCAATGTCATATGGCCGGCCACCGGAGATTAATAAAACAATGAGGGAGATAAAGAAATACGCCAAAAACGTAGACAAAGGACTTGTATTTCTTTTAATTTCCTGAATTGAATAGATAAAAAGGAAAAAATTAAATCCATTGAAAAATACAAAGCCCATGATTCCGTGATTAACCCAGGCTTCAAGAATGGGAATATCAAGAAACCCGCTTTTATAACCTCTTCCCAAAAATACATCCCATGAATAAATGGTTTCAAGAAAATCAGAAAATCCGCTGACACGCCCCATTGCCGAGGCATCAATATCAGCCTTTTCCGTTAATTTCACACCCAGGGAAGTGAAAATAACGTCCATAATTCTGTCCTCAAAAACACTCCAGTAATTGGCTAAGCTGTAATAAATATTACTATAAACACTTAGAAAGTAATTGATCGCAAATAAAATTATCGAAGTGAACAGAATATTCTTAAACTTAAAAAAACCTCCGATGGCAGAAAAGACTTTACTGATCCTGAAATTGAAAAAGATGTAAAGTCCAAACATCATGCCCACGCCCAGATAACTTGATTTGGCGAGCGAAATTACAATGACCGCTAAACTGAACATCACTGCAAAAGATAAAAACAGGCGGCTCAATATACCCTTATACTGGGGGATCAGTACCAGGGAAGTTAATAAGCAAATAACCCCGTTTCTTGCCGTAATGTGCGGATTTCCACCGGCCTGTGCACCTTCATTGGAGAAACTAACCGCAGCACGCATACCGATTGACCAGGATGGATCCGTGATCAGGGAGTAAATCAGGGTCAGATTGGAAAATAAAGAGAAAACAAAAAGTACTGGCACCAGCGTGTCAGCAACATCACTTGGCACGCTCAGCAATAAAATCAGGAAGGCAAAAATGAATACGTAATTTCCAATATCGGTTACGCCTTTGCCAACCGGATTAAAGAAAAAGAAGTAATACATGGAAATGGCCAGAAAGCCAAAACCGAAATAAAACAAGATGGGGTTTGGTTTATAAAATCGCAGGAAAAGATGTGTAGGTGTCATCAGCAGAAGCGCCAGCACAAAAAAGATAGCGGTGAATGTGCTGCTTGCTGGTCCTATGCCCAGGGTGTCCCGAAAAAAGAATATAAGCGGAAATCCGTTGAACAGCATGGCGATGCCAACGGAATACCTCAAAAAATTAAAGTTCTTTATTAAAGTTGCTAGATTCAAATTCATCTTGATAATCTGAAACGTATGTATTTGAAATCAAACCGAAATATAAAATAGGATATCTTGCGAACCCTGCACCAAAGATACCTTATTTTGTTAAGAGCTGGGAATGTTATCGCAGAATTGTACAATTTTTGTATACGCAAATGCTCCTCTGATCCAACAGATGCAATTGTCGAAGATTTCGCATCTGCATGTACTCTCAGCGCTCCTCCAAGACCTTCAACTTTACGAATCGTTGTGGTATCGTGCATGGTGTAACGGGTGATAAATTCATAATCAAATGCAAACCGGTATGATTCGTCGAATTTACCATATTTCTCAACGAGTGATTTTTTGAAAAACAAAGATTGGTTATGGATCTGCATTCCTTCTAGAATTTGGCATGTCAGACTATAAGACGTGGTCTTTAATATTTCAGTCACTTCGTCATCCGTGGTGCACATAAATAAATCCCCGTAAAGTATATCATCAGGTTGTTGTGAAGCAGCTTTGCCAAAACGCTGGAATGTTCCTGGAAAGTATACATCGTCAGAGTTCTGAAAACTGATGTATTCACCGGTAGCTCTTTCCAGGGCCTTATTGATGGCATGAACCTGCCCGCGATCTTTCTCGGAAACCCAATAAGTCAAATACTGCTCATATTTTTTGATAACTTCCACACTTTTGTCGGTAGAGCCGCCATCTATGATAATATATTCAAGATTTGGATAATTTTGGTTTAAAACACTTAATATAGTCCGTTCAAGAAAGTCAGCCTGGTTATAAGAAGGCGTAATGATGGTTAGCTTAGGCAACTTTGTGCCTGCATCAACCGCTGTTTTGTTTATCGTCAATTTTGAAATAAAATCACGAAGTTCTTTTGTACTTTCCTGGAGAGGTTTCATACTTATTTTTATTCCTGTTTATTAACCTTGAAACTGGTCAATGAATTTTGTTATCGCTTTTAGCCCGCCAGCAATTTTTCTTCTGAAAACTCTCTGATTACTGATGTTGGAAGGTTTCCCAAAACCGGGCTGCCCGCTGGTATTTACCTTGTCGAATTTACGTAATACGGTTTCATAATGGCTGAATAACCTTTTGAAAGCCTCGTTGTGGCTAAGGAGTCCGGCGTGATCAGACCATACCGGGTGATAATTATCAATACCGGCAAAATCGGCAGAAATCAGTTCGTCTTCATCTGCATAAAAATGACCGTCTTGTTCAGTAAGATTTTTGTTCAAAACACTGTGCAAACCGTAATGCCATCCTGCATAACTTATCTGAATAGTACTTTTGACCCATATTGGCGCATAATTCAGCCATAACTGATCCATACACATGCCGTTGCAGAGATCAAACCTGGCTCTGTCAATGGTGCGGTGTGCCCACCAGTCGAGCAGTTTAAGGGTTTCCTCGTTTGGTTTTATGATCCAGCTTCCTGAATGAAACATACCAATATTCAGGATACGCTTGTCATCCAGATTCTTTGAAGCCGCAAGCGGTTTTGACAAATGCGGAGTCAGTAATAAATCGGCCGGCAGATTACTGATTTCACTTATCGATTTGAAAATTAATGTTGTGGGAGAGAAAAAGGTCAGCTGCTCACAGTTTTTATGTTTCTTCAAAAGACCTTTTGCAAACCATGGGCGTGATGCCGCAACCAGTTCAAAATCATAGTAGTGGCTGCACATTTGGCCCCACTCTGCTATTTCAGCTTCCTCAACCGAAATTATTTTGATCCCATCCTGAGCTCTTGGCAATGGAACGGTATCTGCCCAGCCAATATAAAAAGAACTCTCGGGATGGTAATGCAATACAGAAGCTCCCAATGCCAAAGCGTTGGGTAATTGTGATCTGTTGCAAACCGTAAAAAATATCTTCATTCTTGTGTGCTATCTTGCTTATTTATAGAATGGAAGGCTATCCAGACTATCCATATTAATTCCGGAAATTCCGGTTGGCCATGTATCACGATTATCTGTATAGCCTGAAACATCAATAGAATTCTGCGAAAAGCGGCTTTGAACAATCGGCGTGGGCTTTCTTAGCTGCGGCCAGAAACGATTTGCCTCAATTTCCCAGAATACAGAATCCTTATTTGGAAACTTGACGTTATTCCGATAATGATGTGCCTCTTTTTTTCGGGCGGATAAAGTTTTAATCATACGCTGAACGTTGCATAGTTTCAGCCCGTCATTTTCAAAAGTTCTCCCTATTGCTTCTTTTTCACTTTCGTTCAATCCCCAGATTCTTGCGATATCAGTAAAGTAGGATTTTTCCGGAACTGATTTATCTATGACTGGATTTGCGTGCAAATAGTCATATCCCTGCTTACACCAGTAATGAATTTCATCTTTTACGATCCAGCTGTTTAATTCATGAATGAGAATAAAATCGCTCCATGTAAAACGTGTGTAAAAATCTTCCATCAAAAACAGATCCGACAGGGTTTCCCTCGACTGAAAATATTTTGATTTGAAAGTTAAAATTTCAACCCGTTCATGATCCGTTTTTAAAACGGACAAATCTGCTCCTTCATACGTAAACAATATGACGGGATATTTAGACAAGGCTTCGAGACAATGATTTAAAACTGTCTTTTCATGAATTGTCAAATCGGTGTTCAATATAGGGATCAGTACGGATACAAGTTCTTTCATTACAATGTATCTATCTGATCGATTAAGTAGTTGACCGGCATGTTCAGGTACTTTCTAACGCGCAGATATCGCTTCACCTTCGCGGGTTTGATATAGGAGCATGGGAATTTGCGGTAATATGCGTTGCCGTTCTCAATCAGACTATTTCGGTAAATATCAAAAAGTTCGGTAGCATCCTTACGTTCAGAAAGCTGGAATCTGTTCTGATATTTCGATAACACATCGGGCTTTTCGGGATCGTAGCCGCTGTAATGAAAAAATATCAGCGGACTTTCGTCATTCACAAAAAACACATTTTCTCTTTTTGAAAATACGCGTTCGTGTAAATTCCAGTAAGCTGCGTTATAGCCGGGGTTTCTTTCTATGTGGGTATTCGGGACGAAAACGGGTAAGAAATTCATCCAGTTCTGATCAACAAACAATCCATTGCATAAATCTATCAGGCATTCATAGCGAAGCTTTTCCTCCCACCAGTTTATAAATTCGGTATTTTTGGCACTTCTTCTGAAAGCGACAAATCCAAGATTATAAATTCCTGTGTTAAGGTGATGCAATTCGTTGGGCGTCAGTCTGTCTTCGATAGGCGTATTGACATGTGGGGTTAATACGGCTTCGTGTTTTTTCAAGGATTCTACCAAACCTGTCAGCGGCTGGTAGATGATAATATCCGGGTCAAAATAAATGACATTCTTGGCCTCCGGATAATTTTTAAAGAAATAGGTAAAATAAAATGGTTTTACCGCTGTGTTCAGTTCAGTGATGTTGTAACGGTTTGCCATTTCATCAAAACCGCTGATTCCGATTTTGTCGATCTCGACCATCGGGTATTTAGGATCGTAAGATTTTTCAAAACTTACGCCCTCCTGATTATCTACCAGTCCTATTACAAATAAGATGTCCGGATTAGTAACCGCCAGTGAATCGCCAAGTGTACGCGCCTGGGCTAAATAATTTATTGAACAAATAGTAAAGGCAATGGTCATTGATTGTGTTTTTCGGAAACCTGCAAGGGTAGGTACTTTTGAATTATTGCTTCAATTTTTGCAACACTCTTTACAGTATTGTGACGTTCCAAAACCTTCGTACGACCTTTTTGTCCCATTGTTTCACGCAGGGAAGGATCGAGGATCAGTTTAATAAGTGCCTCAGAGGCAGCGGAGATGTCCATATAGGGAACCACGAATCCAGCATCCGACTCAATAAGTTCGGGAGCTCCTCCTGCACCATCAAAACAAACAACCGGGATTTCGTTCAAGGCAGCTTCCAGTACTACAAGCGGATAAGGATCTTCTCTTGAACTTAAAAGTAATACATCAAAACGGCTGATGTAATCAAGTGCCTGTGGTGTAGGCGGTATCAGAATGATCCGGTCTTCCAGCCCCATAAGATGAATATCACTTTTGATCAATTCAAAAATCTCATGCTGTGGCCCGGCTCCGACCCATACAAAATACACATCGAGCGGACTCGTCTTTTGAAGTACTCTTCGTGCAATCCAGTTAAAAATGTCATTTCCCTTACGCCATTCCGCATTGCCGCATCCACCAATAACCACGGCATCTTTGGGTATGACGTGTGTTTTTTCGAGTAGTTCCGGCTGGGCATTTTTTAACTTTTCGTCGATATGGTCATGATCGATAAGTGTAAAAGTACTAACCTGATCTGCTGGGAAATTGTAATCACGGACGTAGTGATTCGCTACGGCATTAGAAACGGCAATCAGGTGATTTGTCTTTTCTAACAAGAAAGACAAATGCTCCTGGTAAGTATATATTTTCACCGACATGCCCAGTTCATGTACGAACAAGACAACGGGAAGATGATGCAAAAATTTGAGGAAGTCGTAATACACTTCCGCATTGGCAATAGAATTTACGAATATCAGTCCTATGTTCTGGCTTTTCAGCTCAGAAATAATCCTGTCATTTTCTCTGTCAACGGCCTGTTTTTCGTAAAGTTTATATAGTCGTACTTTTTGTAAAAGCTTGCCGGGAAGTGGAGCACAAACCGAACCGTTGGTATTGTACAATTTGGTAATTGTAATCACCTCAGCAAATTCAGCCTCTAATTCACCGCCATTGCAAAGCAGCAAATGCATAGGAACACCTCTTTCTTTCAGCAAGCGGAGTAGCTGAAGCAAAAGAAGTTGACTTCCTGCACGGTTTGCGTCGTGGCTTATAAATAGTATTTTTTGCTGGGTCATTCAGTAAGTAAGTTGATACTTCAAATTTCAGATCTTAAATCATGATAAGGCCTGCTTAGTAAGCTTCAAAACTTTTCTTTCCAGGTACTTTTTTCGCCGGATTGCCGATGTATATGCCCCATTCTTCGGTGTCTTTTGTAATGGCAGACGCCATGCCCACCAACGTACCCTGAGCGATGGTCATATAGTCCCGGATCGTACTGTTAACGCCAAAAAATGAATAGGATTCAATAACACAGTGACCCGACATAACCACGTGCGAAGTGAAAAATACATGGTCATGGATTTTGCCATGATGCCCAATGTGATTTCCACTCCACATCACTACGTTGTTACCGACCGTCGTAAAGGGCTGGATTGTATTGTCTTCCAGAATAAAGCAATTGTCACCAATAACTTTTCTGTCAAGAATGGTAGCGTGAGAGCTGATATATGAGATAAACTGATAACCTTTTGCTTTTACCTGATTGTAAATAGCTTCACGGTTTCTATTCATGTTCCTGCCCGTCATAGGCGCGAAAAAGGAATATTCTGATGGTGAGAAAATGGTTTCAACATCTTCGAAAGCAACCAGGGGAAGACCACGAAATGATTCTTCTGTTATATATTCCCGATTAACCGAAAAAGCTACTACTTCGTGTTCTGAATCGTTTTCAAGATAGTAATGGGCCAGTTCTGCCGTATCCAAAACTCCAAATATAATAACCTTTGCCATTCTCTATATAAGTTCGAATTCTTTAAGAAGTTTAGCGATGTTTTCATCATCGTTAAACATTAGTATGTCTATAATTGACAGCCAAGGTACGAAAGCATTTTTAAATTGAGGATAAGGACTGGCAACACTTTTTATAAAATTCAGTCTTATGTTCTCTTTTTCAAATTTATTCTTCTCATACAATTCCATGCCACCAATGGGATTGATGTAATGAGCGGCATTTTCCTGTCTGCAAATATCCAAAATCCTTTCCTGACCTTTCAATTCGGTATTGTTATAAATTGAAGAGGAATTTACAATTTCCGTTGTGATATTCATATGCCCGCAAACTTTTTTAATGGCATATAAAGTTATTTCCGCAATCGTTTTTGAATCGAAATTTACAATTTCTTCAATCAGAAGAAAAACCTTTTGATAATTAGGTGCTTTCTGATAAGATTGCTGAACGGTTTTTAGAAATTTCTTTTTCCAGGGCTCCGTGACCGATAATTCTACCTCATAAATGAGCTTATTCTGGCTTGCATCTTTTAAGGGAATGGTAAATAAATGCGGCTTCCCGGAAACAAGAATCTGATTTCGATTGATCCAGCCTTTATTGATAAAATTAACATCGTCATACATAACAAACTTATCCACAGCATTAATCAGCTGGAAATAGCCGATGTACGGGAATATATAAGGTTGCATAATGGCGATAGTCATAAAGTACTTTTTAGTGTGATTATATTTGCTTTGGGTAATTGTGCGTTATTTCAGCTTTCTGAGGTAATAATCCTCACCTTTAACGGCAATTCCTTTGTATTTATCTGTTGTATCACTTCCTAATCTCAGATCCGTCGGTAAAGCTTTGATACGACTGGTATCATTAACGACACTTTTGGCGTAAAAAAGATAATCTGCATCTTTCGGGATAGGTTGTAAACCTTTCTCGAAAGGGTTAATTGAAATCAGTTTTCTTGAAAGTTCAGCTCCGTATAAAGGATATTCGAAATCATCATTGATCGTAGCAAGTGCCACCGTTGCATCTTTTGGAACGATAGAATCATATGTTTCATAAGCCTTGGTAATGTCTGGCCTGGCAAATGTCTGAAATTTAATACGCTCCATTTCCAATGCTGACTGAGTCTCGTAAGCCTCAATCGGAAGGCACCGGATGTTGAGATAAACGGCCATAATGGCTGATGTGCAACCAAGCATGACGATCATGAGAACATAACCTTTCCAGATCCTTCTTCTTGGTTTGATAATAGACAACCGGTGATTCGAAAAAAGAAGCAGCAGGAACAAGGCTCCGAATATGCCTGATTCAATAAAATACCGTCCCTTGAAAGGATCGTATACTGCCGTGTAAGAAACAGCAACGAAATTAAGGATAAAAGCCAGCGAAAGAAACCAGTGAACTCTGGAAGAAAAAACTCTTAAAAATACCAGAAGTAATAAAGGCAGAATCAGGCCAAAACCAAAAACGCCCCAGTAAGGATTCGCATTATAGTTATCGAAATGTCTCTGGAAAGTGAAGGGCACGATCGCATATTCAGTTTCTTCATCCAGGCGCAGGTGGAGTTTATCTTCGAGCTTAACGATTGGACGACGAATCTGCGTGTTCAGATCATAACCCCATTGTGCATTGCGGATTCCGTCGAGATTGAAAAAATCATAAGCATAACGAATTACATTTCTGGTTCCCTGCTTAAGAAGATTGGAAGGAGTGCCGAAGCGTTCGACAGACTGATGTTTCAACGCAGTTGGCGGGCCGATCGGATGCCCAAACACCTGCATGTTTTTCACATAACCAGTCGGCAGAGTATAAATCAGAACGGCTAAAAAGATAGCCGCTGCAAGCCGGATAAAACGGTCGAAAAATATTTTAAGGTTTGGTGAAATGAAAACGGTATAGATCATCACCACAAACAGCGAAGGCATCAGGAATGCAAAGGTTATCTTATGCCCAAATGCAATACCGAAAGTTATACCAGCCAGATACAGATACCGGTTTTCCCGGGTATTGTAAAATGTAAAAAGGAAATACAGCAAACAGCTCAGATAGGCGGTCAGCACGATGTCCGTTTCCGTGGTTACCGCCTGCATTAAAAAATTCAGGAACATGCTGTAAGCAAGTGCGCAGAAAAAACTCGCGGAAAGATTTCTTCCAATACGCTGGGCAGTTCCAAAAACAGCAACAATGGTGATCCAGTAAGATAAATGATGGAGCAGCTTAAACGCGTTTTCTACTTTTCCGGTGATCAGATAGGAATAGATCTGAATGGTAGTAGGACTTTTCGGATAAGTGTCCATGTTCCAGTTTGTTCCACCAAAATGTTCCATCGTGCCGCGTTGAATGTAACGAACCGCACGATTTAAGTGACCTGTCATACTATCCCATTCGTTTGGGGCAGTAAACAGGACAAGGATCAGGTTTGTGATTCCAATGATGGCAAGTGTGCCAAACATCGCTGCAAAAATAAATTTAAGATAAAGAGACAACTCTTTAAACCATATTTTAAAAGTGCCAAGGCGATTGCTTATTAAGGCGCGGACTGAAAAGGATTGGTGCTGAGGGAAAAGCCGGGTCCAAATGGCAAAGTGTATGGCTATGGCGACGAAATTACCTGCAATCCAGGCAGGTGTTGCTGCGGTAAGATCCAATGCTGAAAGTACAAACCCTGTCGGGATTATACTTCCAACAAAAAATATAAATGATGTGATGAGCCATTCAGAAAGTGAAGGTTGCGCTATTTTCTTGGCCGTATACCCAACACTATATAAAAACAGAAAAAAAGAAACTAAGTAAAGAATAGCCATGAGACTATGGTGATAAATGATCGTTGATGATTTTACTGATTCGCTCTACGTCCGGAAGAGGAAGGCCAACATAAAGTGGCAAACTTAGCACTCTTTCGGACACATCCTCCGAAACAGGGCAGGATATATTTTTTGGCATGTAAGCCAGTGTGTTGAGCGATGGATAAAAGTATCTCCGAGGTATTATATTTTCTGCTGCGAGTGCCTCCTGAACATTTCGTAATACTTTTTCAGAGGGGAAGACAACAGGGTAGTATGCGTAATTGTATTCGATGTCTGCACTTATAACAGGTTTTGAAAGAATTTCCCAGTTCAGGAAACTGTCATACTGCTCGAAAATTTCTTTCCGGGCTGCGATTATATCCGGCACATTGGGCAAATTACATAAGCCCATGGCTGCATGGAATTCAGAATTTTTCCCATTGATACCCGCAAAATAATATTCCTCATCTCCCTTATGACCAAAGGCACGAAGCAAATGCAGTTCCTTGTCAAGTTCCGGATGATTAGAGATTAATGCACCTCCTTCGATCGTATGGAAAACTTTTGTTGCATGAAAACTGCAAGTACTTAAATCACCATAAGAAAAAAGCGAGTTTCCTTTGTAAGTAACACCAAAGGCATGCGCACCATCATAAATAACTTTCAAGTTATGTTTTTTGGCAATTTCCTCGATCCTTTCTACATCACAGGGATTTCCGTAAACGTGCGTGGCCAGGATAGCGGAAGTTTCCGGGGTAATGGCCGCTTCAATAAGCTCTGCATTGATATTAAAAGTTGCCGGATCGATATCAACAAATACCGGCGTGCAATTTTCCCACAGGATAACATTCGAAGTAGCGCAATAAGAAAAAGGTGTCGTTATCACTTCTCCCTTTATTCCCAAAGCCTTCATGGCAATCTGAAGAACGATGGTACCATTACCACAAAAATAAAGATAATCTACATTGAGATATTCTTTCAGTTTGGCTTCCAGTTCTTGTACCAGCGGCCCGTTATTAGTCAGGTACCCACGATCCCAAATCTCACGAACGTATTTAATGTATTGTTCCTGGTCGGGTAAATATGCTTTGGTGACGTTAATCATTAACCAGGTGTTCAGTTTGACGAATAGAAAAATTAAGTTTAGGACGGATATAGCCAGGCCATTTTCCATACCAGGTCACGTTTTCACGATAATCCTCAATATCAAAAACAAGGGCCTCTTCCATGTTGTATACTACCGTACTGGTATCTTTTACAATCATCATCGATACAACATAAGAGCCATCGTTCAGGAAGTGACCCGGAATTTCACAAACGCCGGTAACAAGTCCTTTTCCAAATTGCTGGGATTCCGTACCTACGTTGAATATACATTCACCCGTGAAGGTGTAAAGGTGCATACTTAAATTCAGATTAGCACCTTCTTCCATATTCCAGAATTCGAATTGGAAGTTCATTGGCGTCCGCACATCGATGTGGACAAGATTGTCCTGATAGTCGGCCAGAAGTCTAAAACTTTTGATCCGTACCTGATCATTACCGGGCGCGTCATTAATGTCATCCCAATGCCGTTCCATTTTCTTATGCGAAACTTTGCTCAGATAATTGGTAACGATATGTGTGGTTTCACCCTGATCGATAAGTCTTCCTTTTTCAAAATAAAAGGATTTGTTACACAGCGCCTGAATTGCGGTAAGGTTATGACTTACGAACAATAGTGTTCTTCCGCTTTCGGAAACATCACGCATTTTGCCGAGACATTTTTTCTGGAATTCGGTGTCACCTACGGCGAGTACTTCATCCACAATCAGGATTTCAGGATTTAAATGTGCCGCGATGGCAAAGCCCAGCCGAACATACATCCCTGAGGAATAACGTTTAACCGGTGTATCAAGAAATTTTTCAACGCCGGCAAAATCTACGATAGCATCAAAGGACTGCCTTATCTCACTTTTAGCCATTCCAAGAATAGCTCCGTTCAGATAAATATTTTCCCTTCCCGTTAGTTCAGGATGGAAACCCGTACCTACTTCCAGTAAACTTGCAACACGTCCATCAATTTTAATTTGTCCGGTTGTAGGTTCCGTGATGCGGCTTAAAATTTTAAGAAGCGTAGACTTTCCTGCTCCATTGTGCCCAACAATCCCGATTCGATCTCCCTGATCAATGGTAAAGTTTACATCTTTGAGTGCCCAGAATTCTTCTTTTTCGGTATATTCTGAATGTGCGGGTTTGCGCGCGAACATTTTACCAATAGAATCGCTGACAACGTCGCGAAAAGTTGACGGACCACCCGTTTTATGCTTGTGGTCAATAATATATTTCTTGCTGATATTTTCAGCTGTGATTACAGACATGGCTAAAAGTAACAGTTTTTAAATATGATCAACGAAGGTATTTTCCTTTTTACGAAAGTAAATTAAGGATAATATCAGAATAACAACCGAGATTATTGCAGTGGAATACACGCTGTCCGGATTAAAATATGCTTTATCACCGAGCAGGCACCATTTAAAACCGTCAATAATCCCAACCATTGGATTCAAATTATAATACTTCTCGTACCAGGTTCCCTCTGCAAGTCTGCTGCTGTAAGCGATCGGACAAACATAAAAACCAACCTGAACGACGAAGGGAATTAACTGGCCAATATCTCTGAAACGCACATTTAAAACGGCGAAGAATAGGCCGAAACCCATTGAAGTAATAAACGCCAATAACAAAAATGCTGGTAGATAAATGATATTCCAGCTAAGTGGATGGTGAAAGAATGCTGTGAGAATAAGGAAAATTCCCAGGGTTATCAAAAAATCAACAAATCCGACAGCGACCGAACTAAGCGGCATCAGGAGCCTTGGAAAATATACCTTAGACACAAGATTTGAATTGATCAGGATACTGCTGCTGATCTGTGAAAATGTGTTTGCAAAGAAAGTCCAGATGGTAATTCCGCATAAAACCATCAAGGGATAAGGTACGCCCACATCACCCTTTAATTTGGCCACATAGCTAAAAACAAAAACCATCACAGTCATTGTCATAATTGGCCTTAACACGCTCCAGGCAACACCCAGAAGTGTCTGCTTGTAACGTACGGAAATATCGCGCTTGGATAAAATCCAGAGTAATTGTTTATTTCTCCAAAGGTCTTTCCAGTAATCTTTTTCTGATCCGCCGGCTTTAATAGTAGTCGTGTGCTGCATTATTTATGCTTTAGTAGGCAGGTGAGAGGTGTCATCCAAAATAGCTTTGTATATACTTTTGATATACACATAAATCAGTGCCAGCATTAAGCCAACAAGCGCACCGATTTTTGCTCTCTGTTTACTTTCAGATTTTAGGTCTAATGGTACTTTTACATCTTCGATCAATGTGAAAAGTGGAGCCTCTTTAACAAGTGATACCCGCATTTTTTCAGCATTAGCCACTGCCTCGTAATAAAGTTGCTGAAGGAAACTGTTATTTCTTTCAAGTTTGTTTACAGAAATTTTAGCCTCCGGAATAATTAACTGAGTACTGTAATCCATTTCCTTCGCCAGTTTATGCTCACTTTTACCAAGAATAAGTGCGAGCGAATCTGCACGGCGTTCAAGTAATTTTAGCGTCGTAAGCGATTTTCTGGTTTGTTTTTCCGTATAAACCTCTTCTACTGTTTTTAACAAAGTCTTAGCCCACAAGGCAGCCAGCGTTTCGTTTTGAATCGTAGCAGTAAGGGAGATAAAGGAAGATTTACGTTCCAATGTTCCAATTTCTGTGGATCCTTTCACTTTTAATACCAGCTCATTTAATACCATTCTGTCTTTCGCTTTCAGAGAGTCGGGATTTTTTTGAGTGAAATGGAAATCATGCAGGTCAGGACGACCTTCCCATTCTTCATCTTTTATCCCGCTGGAATCTATAAAGAAATTAGCCAGAAGCATTTTGTTATTGTGCACCGTTACTTCTTTCATCAGAGCTCTTTCCAAAACCGGTCTGGACTCTACAAAGTAAAAGAAATTTTCTCCGGTAAAGATATTGGCGTCAGTTGCTCCGCCGCCCATACCAAACAATCCTGCGATGTTTCCCATGTCATTCGAGGAAGTACCGCCTCCCATGTTAAACACGATCGTAGCTTCGTATGAATTTGGCTTGATCAGGTAAAGGTCCATGACATACCCGATACCAACGCCTAGGATTATAAACAACAGGATCGCTTTCCAGCTTCTGACGATTGCATTCTTCGCCTCAATAACCTTTAAAATAACTTCCCTGGGGGTAACTTGCTCTTCGGCTGCTTGATTAGTCGTATTCGACATTATTTTATGTTTTTATTTTAAAGTACGGAATGCCAGAACAGTAACAATAAGAGTCATAACAGAACTCACTACTCCAATTGCGGTCTGTATTGTTTGTTGCGGAGTCAAGGTTGGTGTTCCTCTCATCGGTACAAAAATTTCCGATCCTGGCTGAACTTTCGGATAAACGTTAAAGAACATGAATTTTCTTGTTCTGTCAACCGATCCGTTTGGATATTTAATGTAAGAGCTCTTGCGCAGAGACTTGGTCGTAAAGCCGCCCGAGTGTGATATATAATCCGCAAAAGAAAGTCCTTTACCGTATTTCACGGTAGTAGGATATAGGACTTCGCCCGTAACCTGAACCGTTTCAAGTCTTTTAGGAATACGGATAATATCGCCTTCCTGTACAACAAGGTCTTCAAAAGAACCAGGACTTTTCATGATACTGGTTAGCTTGATGCCGATTGATTCTTCCTTCACGTTTGCCTGATCACCGGTTATTTTACCTTCCTTGATGCTTTCCTGAGTAGCTTCTTCGACTATAAAATCCGTAGGCTCAACTACATTTTTCACAAAAGTCCTTCTTAATAAAGTAGCTCCTTCCGGATAAGCAAGCTCGGTTAAGCCACCTGATCTTTTGATGATATCACTGATCTTGTCATTTTTATTAATGATCGTGTAAGAGCCTGGAACAAGAATTTCGCCTTCAAGAAAAACAGATTGCTGCTCTACATAGTTAGGTGATTTTCTTACAATAACCTGATCAAAAGGTAAAAGCACGAAATTGGTTTCATGATTACTGATCGACAGGTCACGGTTTACGTTGAATTTGAAGGTTTCAGCAATCTGCGCATTTGCTGCACCCGGGATGCTGTTTCTTTTTCTTCTGATTACCTCTACTTCAGTTGTGAAAGCTGATTCTTTAAAACCACCCGCTTTTACCAAAACATCTTCCAGTGTCATGTTGGCGACGTAAGGATACTTGCCATCATTTTCTCCAAATTTTGGATTGTTAACTTCACCTTCAACCGTTACAATGGCAGACTGCGCCATATCAAATTTGGAAGGGATGATTACCTGATCCAAACGTGTTAATACAAGGTCAGGAACAACATTGTTCAGAACGTCACCAAGATTTAGCTGAATACTTTCAATGGTTAAATCCGTTCTTGTTCTCAGTACCGAGATACGGCCCGTAAAGGCATCCTCACGAAGTCCCTGTGCATTTTCGATCAATTGTTTCAAGGTACCGCTGTTATCAAGTGAATAGCTGCCCTGACGCATAATGGCGCCTTCAATCGTTACAATATTTTCGATGCGGTCAAGAATGGTCTCTACGTTAATTAAGTCACCTGTTACCACTTCCGCTGTTGCGTAATTTTGCTCAGGTACGTCGACGATTTTTCTTTCTTTCGCTGTAATTCTTTCAATTTTTACACGCGCCTTGTATGCATTATCGTTAAAGCCACCTGCATATTTGAGAACATCGGCAAGTTTCTCTTCTTCTTTCAATTCATAAATCCCCTGTCTCTTTACCATACCGGTAATTTCAACGCGTTTCTTGTAGTAACCAACCACAATATTGTCATTGTCCTGAACGCGGATATCCCCGTCGATTTTACCATTGACAAGGTAATCGTAGATGTCCATGTGCGATACCACTTTTCCCGCACGAACTACACGTACATCCCTGAAGGAACCGATTTCGTTTGGTCCGCCAGCCTGGTAAAGGGCATTAAAGGCTGATGCAAGTGAAGTGATTTCATAAGTACCCGGATTGATAACTTCACCGGTTACAAAAACTTTTACATTTCTGATTTCTCCCAGCGTTACCATTAATTTGGTTCTTGCTGTTTCGCCATTTGTTCCGATAAGTCCGGGCGTAAATTTGGAGAATTTATCGATTAAAATTTTTCTTACTTCTTCAATTGTTCTTCCGCTGACATAAATATTTCCAAGACGTTCAATTGTAATGAAACCATCACGGCTTACTTTTGTTTTATAAGTAGCCTCAGCATAGTTGTATAGGTAAACGTTCAATTCATCACCTGGTCCTACTACATAATTTGTTGGAGTAGCAATCTGTAAATCAGGAATTGGATTAAATTGTTTATCTGCGAAGATTGAATATCCGTAAATTTTCTGGCGCAAAGCTAATTTTTCCTGCTCTTCAGCGGTTAGCGTTCCGGTGGTAGAAGTGTTTATCTTTGTCTGATCTGCGCCTTCTTTGGGTGCGTTTGGGTCGGCATTATTCGCAGCGGCTTTTGCTTTTTCAGCTGCCTGGGTATCATTTGCTTTTTGTTGGTTGGACTGCTGATTTGAATTTGCAGGCTGGTTTCCCTGTTGATTTCCTTGCGGAGTACCGGACGATTTTGGTGCGCCCTGTTGTGTGCCGCTTTGATTAGTTCCTGTTGATGTAGGTGCGTTAGTGGGTGCTGATTGTGGTGTGACCACTTGTGCCAGGCCTGGTAAAGAAATAATCAGACTTAATAGATAAGGTAAGATAAATTTGCAATTTTTAGCCAACTTGAATGTGTTCATATGAAGTTTATTGTACTATGAAATGCGACGGATTCCTTAAGAAATTGTAATAGAGCTCTTATTTTTGCATTAAAATCAAGCGCAAATTGAATGCTAGATTTCCTAGTTTAAGACAAAGTAAATTAGATTTTTCTTATTTTTAAAGAAATTCTATTATTCGGCTTTAAACTTATACAGGAGCAAAGGTACAATAGGGTAACGATATATGACCCAAAATATTAAAATACAACATTAAAATCATAATTATCCAAACTAGAGTATTCATAGATTATGGAAAATACTGTCAGCATACAATACGACGAGGATAGCATAAAGTCACTGGATTGGAAAGAGCACATCCGTTTGAGGCCTGGGATGTACATTGGGAAGTTGGGTGACGGTTCCTCCATTGATGACGGTATTTATGTTCTTGTTAAAGAGATTGTAGATAATTCCATCGATGAACACATGATGGGAAATGGAAAAAACATTGAAATAAAAATTTCTGAACACCGTGTTGAAGTTCGTGATTATGGACGGGGGATACCTCTGGGGAAAGTCGTCGATTGTGTTTCGAAAATTAATACCGGAGGGAAATATGACTCGGGTGCATTTCAAAAATCGGTAGGTTTGAATGGAGTGGGAACAAAAGCGGTAAATGCGCTTTCTCATTATTTTAAGGTGCAGTCTTTCCGTGAGGGAAAATCCAAGAATGCGGAGTTCAAGCAGGGGGTTCTGGTGAATGAGTCGGGTGAAATAGTTACTTCTCAGCGTAACGGAACCCATATTGCCTTTGAGCCTGATGGAATTATTTTTAAAAATTTCAGATACATACCGCAATATCTGGATAACATGATATGGAATTATTGCTATTTGAATGCAGGTCTTACCATCAATTTTAACGGGCAAAAATATATTTCTCAAAATGGTCTGATGGACTTGCTGGTAAGTAAATCCGATGCGGAATCCATTCGTTATCCGATTATCCATTTGAAAGGGGAGGATATAGAATTTGCCATGACGCATGGAAACCAGTACGGTGAAGAATACTATTCTTTTGTAAACGGGCAGTATACAACGCAGGGTGGTACGCACCTCGCTGCATTCCGTGAAGCGGTTGTGAAGGCGGTTCGGGAGCATTTTGGTAAGGATTACGCACCGGAAGATATTCGCTCATCCATTATAGCAGCAGTAGCTATTCGTGTTCAGGAACCGGTTTTTGAGTCTCAGACGAAAACAAAATTAGGGTCCAATACCATTACGCCCGACCCTAACAGCACTACAATCCGGACTTTTGTCAATGATTTTGTAAAGGAAAGGCTTGATAATTATTTGCACATGAACCCAGAGGCTCGTGATGCGATGAAAAAGCGTATAGAGCAGTCGGAAAGGGAACGGAAGGAACTGGCCGGTATTAAAAAACTGGCAAATGACCGAGCAAAAAAGGCAAATCTTCACAATAAAAAATTGCGTGACTGCCGGTTGCATTTTACTGATCTGAAAAATGAATTACGCCACGAAAGTACTTTGTTCATTACGGAAGGCGATTCTGCGAGTGGTTCTATCACCAAGTCAAGAAATATTCAAACACAGGCAGTATTTAGTTTAAGAGGAAAACCTTTGAACTGTTTCGGTCTGAATAAAAAAATTGTTTATGAAAACGAAGAATTCAATCTCCTTCAGCATGCGCTGGATATTGAAAACGGCGTGGAAAATTTAAGGTTTAACCGTATTGTTATCGCAACGGACGCTGATGTTGACGGTATGCACATCCGGTTATTGCTGATGACTTTTTTCCTTCAGTTTTTTCCTGATCTCGTGCGAAATGGTCACCTTTATGTTTTGGAAACTCCACTTTTCAGGGTACGGAATAAGAAGGAGACTTTTTATTGTTATACTGATGAAGAAAAGCAGGCTGCGATTGCCAAGCTTGGAAGCAAACCGGAGATAACACGCTTTAAAGGTTTGGGTGAAATTTCACCTGAGGAATTCGGGAAGTTTATCGGAGAAGACATGCATCTTGAACCGATCATCCTTCAAAAGGAAACGTCAATACAAAAACTGTTAGCCTATTTCATGGGTAAGAATACACCGGAACGTCAGCGGTTTATTATTGACAATCTTAAAATTGAAAACAATATTGAAGAACTGGCCGTCGCTATATAAGCTGGATGCCGAATAAGACATTGCGAATACCAATACCGATTATAAATTTAGATTATTTGTGGATTTACAACAATTAAGAGAACGGATTGATGCGTTGGACGATCAGCTCCTTACCATTCTGAATGAACGAATGGAGCTGGTTAAATGCGTGGGAGATTTAAAACGCTCTTCAAAATCAATTATTTATCGCCCGGAACGTGAAAAGCAGATTCTGGATCGTTTGGAAAAAAGGAATACAGGACTTTTGACCCGTTCTGCTATTGATGCGATTTTCTTTGAAATTTTCGCAGTATCCCGTAATCTTGAACTTCCGGAAAGGATTTCTTACCTGGGGCCGGAAGGAAGTTTTACCCATCAGGCTGCCGAAAGTCGTTTTGGTGGCATGAGTGAATATCTGGTATTGCCAACCATCCATTCTGTATTTGAAAGTGTAGAAACGGGCCGTGCAAGATTTGGTGTGGTTCCGATTGAAAATAATCAGGAAGGTATCGTAGTAGAAACCGCCGATTTTTTAAGGGAAAAGGAGTTGACTATCGTTGCAGAGGTTTTGCTTCCAATTCATTTTACATTTGCTTCTCAGTCGGATTCGCTAAAAGATATCAGACGGATTTATTCAAAAGATATCGCTTTCAGACAATGCGGGAAATTTATCAGCGAATATCTGGAAGGGCTTGGCATAGAACTGATACCGGTGGATTCAACATCCAAAGCGGCTAAACTGGCTGCGGATGAGCCTGATTCCGCTGCGATATGTTCCTCTATTTCTGCACGCTTGTTCGGTGTGCCGATCCTTTTTGATAATATTGAAGATAATGACCAGAACCGGACACGGTTCCTGATTTTATCGAAGGATGTTGTCAATCAAAAAAGCGATGATGATAAAACGACGATCATCGTCAATTTGCCCAATACGAACCGGCCCGGAGTTTTATATGAATTTCTGAAAGATTTTAATGACCGGGGTATTAACCTTACAAAAATAGAGAGCCGTCCGCTTCGTGGAGAATCAGCATTCCGTTTCTGGTTTTTGGTGGAGTTTATCGGGCATATCAATGATGCAGCAGTTCAGGAAATTCTGCATAAGTATGGTACCAGCCACATCAAATGGCTCGGAAGTTACGTGCGGGTTTCTTAATATATTTCAAAAAAAGGGTCTGAATATTTTACATGTGCAGACCCTTTTTTTAATTTTTAACAGTCCCTCTGTACAAAGCGGGCCAGTTTCCATAAAGCTGAATAACTGTTACCGTTCCGTCCGGAAGTTTGATATTCAGTTTCCGGGTAGCAGTCGGCGATTGAAAACAATCGACGCCCAGCACAACAATTTTATTCCCTTTTACGACGGCTGAAATAAAAGGTTCTTTTTTATCGGCAGCAAGTGCCGCCTGTGCCTTCTGCGGGACACGCCAGGTGCCATTTATTTCATACGCCAGGTCTTGCTCTTTTCCTCCCACGATAACATCTTCAACCTGTTTGGCCATCCAGTTGCCCAGAGCATAAAATTCAGTAGGATAATCCCAATAACGGGGCGCTTCACCGTTGGGCAACTCTCTGTTGAAAACCGATATCCCTGTCTTTCCATCGGCAGGATACCATTCTCTGCCCCAGTCACCCGAGTCGGGTGTAATTTTATAGGCATCGGAACCTCGGCCATTGGGCTGACTGTCATGCCACAGATAATAGCCGTCAAAAAGAATCAGAGAGAACAGCGACATACTCAGCGCCTGACTTGCCGGCATCATTTCAAGCTGGCCCAGGATAAGTTCTCCATCCGGGTTAGTGGTTTTAAGGAACCAGGGAACGATTGGGTCCTTGTATAACGGCATATAGCGGTTCCATCCAAAGAACACCGATTTGTTTTTCTTCTGGAAAGGGATAAGTTCATTAATTCGCAAGGCGTGAATAGCCGAAAGCAACGCGAAATTATTAGGAGTATTTCCCTGCTCGTCCATGCCAAAGCTAGGTCTTGGATAAACGTCCGTAGGTGAAACATCGTATAAATCCTGAAAACTGTCACCATTGGGAAGCGGGTCGAAATTGCCATGGCTCGGCTTTGGATTGTCATAATCCTTAACATAATCACCCGGTTTTTTATCACTCATCGTATTGAAATGCTGATTGGTATAAGCACTTCCTCCCCAGTAATCCAGCAGATTCATTTCGGGATGATTCTTTTTGATTCGCTGTGCAAACCAGATTAACCGCTGCTTTACTTCGGGCGTATAATGCTGGTTCCAGAATTCGAAATCAAATGCATACACGCCATATCCCGGAACAGTATTGGCAAAATTTTCAACTTCTTCCCGTGATAAATTTCCAAACCAGGTCTGGTCCTTGTCCTGGAAAAAGCTCGGCGGCACCGTCCAGTGAAGTTTATTGTAAGGGTTATTCTGTTCAAAAGCTGATAAATGGGTAATACCACGTTTGTAATAATTCTGATCCGGAACCCAGTTATTCAGACGATAATGCATTACAAGTTTTCCCGGAATAGGTTGAAATTCGGGAAACTGCGTATCAAAATGTACATTAATATCTTTGCTGGGAGCAAACCAGGCTGGAAGATCAATCCGGGTTAATGCAGATTGTTCTTTGGCAGCACCTTGCGGACTGATCCATATATTTTGCTGGCGAACGCTCCGGCTTCGCAAGGAATTCCACCAGTCGTTATACGGGGCGTCAATCCACTTTGCTGTGACAGAATATAAATATCCGGGCTTCACTTCTACACCATTTTCAAAACCGGAAACGGAAATATTATCAATCATAATTACCCTTGTCCGGCCATCCTGGAAGTTGGCAAAATCCTTTAAATAAATACGGTTATCCTTCACCACCGGGCGGACGTCGAGCCAGTTATCCTTACTTCCCTGGCGTACCCATTTTGCTTCGTCCAGAATTTCATTTTTCCTGGTTCCGTCATACTCAAATTCGGCTGTGGTTTCACAACCTGACTGCCCAAGGCTGGTTACCTTTATTGTAGACTTTCCGCTTACAAGATTCACATCTGGCAATGTAAGCCATAGCGAAACCCGGTGGGGAACATTTGTGAAAGACTGCTTTTTTCCGTTTTGCGTGATTTCAACCTGATAAGGTGCCAGGCCGCCAGCGTTTGCTGCCAGCTCAAATTGCATTTCTTTGCCGATTTGTTTGTAACGACGAACCGTCAGATCGCACGCATTGGATGCAGAATCAATGGTGATAGCGACGGGCAATGCTGACAAATGCTCCGGAAATGATTTACTCTGGGTTGGGCCAAATCTGTTCCACGCCCAGATACCCGTTCCTGCAAACACGGCAAGAACTGTACTAATCCAAATAAGAGTTGTTTTCGACAAAATCCTTTTTTTACGCAAAATGAAAATTAAACAAGAGTGTGAATGGGCCTGTGACTGATTACCACCAGCGGTAAAACAATCCTATTGAAGTATTTAAAGAGGATACACCTTTATCTACATAATCGTAGTCGAGCGAAGTGCCTTCATACTTAATACGGATGTCAGCACCGAAATTACCATCTTTTTTAAATAAAAACTTCGAACCGACGCCTATTCCATAAGTTGGTCGAATTTTTTGATACTGATTTGCCAGACTGCCATAATACACGGTGTAGTCCAGAATACTGCCACCTCCGCTAAGCTGTACGTACGGTTGAATGGCTGCGTTTTTACCCAGGAAATGATAATTCGCAAAAATCTGAACAGGGTATTGCGTCAACGTCCGGGTCTGAACTGCTGAAATATCACCCTGATCCGTGCTGTAAATGGCGCGTGGTAATCTTTTATTAAAAAAGGAATAACCTAATTCTCCTCCCACAGAAAATGCATTTTGAAAAACCCATTCCAGAGCGATAGAATAATTTTCAAAAGAACTTTTGTCAATATAATTACTGGAAAAAGAACCCAGCGGGACAGCGCCTGTATACCGCGCAGTGACCTGATAATGCGTGTAACGATCGAAAGGAGAGGGCAATGTATACAACTTAGGCGCTTGTTCCTGTGCAAATGCAGGGAAAGTACCTGCAAGCAGAAATATGGCAACAATTAATTTTTTCATCTTATAATATGAATTAGGGAAAAGAGAAAATGGGGTCAGGCGTGATATCTCCTTCCATTTTCCTTTTATGCGTTTGATCCGTGGAATACGCGAATAATTTAATTAATTTTCAAATAACCGGATTGCCCGAACAGCGAGTCAACCATTCCATCGATGTAATTTGAATTGCCGATGCCGTTTCCTCGAATTTGAGCATCCCAGATCACATTCAATTGTTTGGTTGCATCTGCATTTTTCAAATCCAGCATCGAAACTGACCAGAAACTTTCAGAGGTTTCGTAGGTGTAATAACTTGGATAACCATATCCGTAACCGCCATAATAACCTCCCCAGTAGGAAGAATAAGGTGTTGAGCCGACATTCAGATAGGTATTGGTCACCCGCGCTGCGCTTAGACCCACATCCGGTTTTTTATTGGCAGCAACATAAGTATAACCTAACTGCTGCATGTTTGTAATGATTCGTGTCAGCAGATCTTTGTCCAGACTCGTCAATGCCTTTACTGACCTGTCATTTTGAACAACGGTTACAGAATCCGAAATACTGAACGTTTTAAAGGTTTTGAAATCAACACTTTTATCATGGTTGGTTGAAAATACCTGTGATTCGGAATCAGACAGATTATTTATCGGATCTTTCGTGCAGGAGGTCAGCCATATGGTGGCAGAAATAATTAAAAATGATGCTTTTCTTAACATAGCGATACTTTGCGTTTTAGTTATCTGATTAACGAATTTTAAAATTGAATCATTTTACTTTTCTGTATTTAGCACATTTATTTTTTTGATTTGTGCGCTGTCTACCTGATAATGGACTATCTGAGCCGGGATTTGGTTGTAAGCTTTGAAAATATTTTGCACCATAAATTGCCTTTGATGCAGTAGAATTGAAGGCTTTGCGGAATAGAGATCGCAGACACCGAACTTTATTTGATTTTATCCTGTTCGTTGCTTTATTTTAGTAATATTAAAAATTATTAAATATCCCGGATTTTCATTGCGCGCCTAGAAACACAAAATTATATATGGAAACGAAAGAAGAGATTTTAAGAATCATAGATGTACTCAACGATACGTATGAAAGTGAAGAAGCCTGGTATGGCCCTTCGGTTGTAGAAGCGTTGCGTGATGTGACGCCAAAAATGGCGGAGCTCAGGCTAAGTACAAATACACACTCAATCGCAGAAATCGTCTACCATATGACGACCTGGCGTATTTTTGCCGTTCGTAAAATTCAGGGTGACGAAGAATTTGATATAAAAACATTGGATAAGGACTGGAAAAAGTTTCCCGTTGTTGATGAATTTGAATGGGAAGCTATTCAGATGGAACTAAGCTTATCGCAGGAAGAGCTTGTTTCGGAGCTGGAAAAAATTGAGAACGATAGTTTTCTGGAAGAATTTGTGCCCGGCAGAGATTATTCTTACTACACTATGATTCATGGTGTTATCCAGCACGATGTTTACCATGCAGGACAAATCGGGCTGATCAAGAAAGCCATAAAGGGAATGCAGCTGGAAGAGGAAGATGATTTCGGCGCTTTTGACGATCGTTCCAATTTTGGTAACGATAACGATTATTATTAATTCGACTTATATAAAATTTTGTATTTTGTAGATTTTTTCTATCGAATACTAAGAAAAAGTTATATTTTGCATAATAATTGAAGGTAGTATTCATATGGATACAATCTCTTTAATGGTGTGGATATATGTCAAAAGGCCATTCGGTTTATCGAGTGGCTTTTTTTATGAAATGTCTGAAATCTGTGCCACATTTGATGGATTATTCAGAATAACTTTGGTGTATGAAAATATTAGTTGTTGAAGATGAGCCTAAACTGGCCGGTTTCTTAAAACGTGGCCTCGAAGAACAATCCTGGGAAGTTGAACTTGCCTATGATGGCCAGGTTGGCAAGAAAATGGCGTCCAATTATCGCTTTGACGTTATTATTCTGGATGTCAATCTGCCGATACTGAATGGTTATGATCTTGCGAAGCAACTGCGGAACGACGGGCTTACAACACCGATCCTGTTTTTAACAGCGCTCGGAACGATCGACGACAAACTGGATGGTTTTGAGGCCGGAGGTGATGATTACCTGGTTAAGCCATTTGAATTCAGGGAATTAATTGCCAGGATCAAGGTTTTGTCACAACGAAACAGCAACAGGGAGCAATCCAGTCAGATTCTGAAACTGGCAGATCTTGAATTGAATCTGGATGAAAAAGTAGCAAGAAGAGCCGGAAATCGTATCGATCTGACGGCGAAAGAATTTGCCTTGCTGGAATATCTTATGCGCAACAGAGGTCGCGTAGTATCCAGGGTAGACATAGCAGAACAGGTCTGGGATATCCGTTTTGATACAGGAACTAATGTTATTGATGTGTATATCAATTTTTTACGTAAAAAAGTTGACAAAGATTATGCTACAAAACTGATTCATACTGTTGTGGGGATGGGCTATATTTTTAAAGAGGAATGAACATAAAAAGCCGCCTTACCTTACTTTTTACCATGCTGGTTGGTTCCATCATGGCGCTTTTCTGTTTGTCGATATACTACTTCTACGATCAGTATAGGGAAACGCAGTTTTATTCATTTTTGAATGAAAGGGCGCAAACGATCGCGCAGCTCGTGGAGGCCAGCAATGGAATAAGTAAAGCGGATATTGCGAAAATTGAGAAGGAAAATAATACCGTATTGCTGGACGAGGAAATCACGATTTACGACGGTGCCGATTCGGTTATTTTTAACAGTGGAAAATATAAATTTGAATTAACGCCGCAAATGCTGGCTGATGCCAGAAATGGGAAGGAAATACATACCAAAGATTTAAAAAAGGAGATTATTGTCATCCGGCATATTTTGCAGGACCATCGCCGGCCGTGGGTGGTTGTGGCCATAGCAAACGATCATCTGGGTACAAATCAGTTGCAGCGACTGCGCGAAATCCTGATTATTGGATGGCTGTTATCTCTGGTTTTGGTTGGCGTTGCGGGATGGCAATTTGCTACGGATGCTATTAAGCCGGTATCTGACATTATCGCCCAGGTAAATAATATATCAGCGGGAAATCTGCACGACAAGGTAACCGTAGGTCGTGAGAAAGATGAACTGGCCTTATTGGCCCAGACGTTTAACCTGATGCTGAACCGACTGGAAATAGCTTTTGTGGCACAAAAGAATTTTGTTTCCCACGCATCTCACGAACTTCGAACACCGCTTGCACTTATTATGAGCGAAGTTGAAGTGGCGTTGATGAAAGAACGAAGCCCGGAATATTATGATGAAGCGCTGAAAGGAATATTGGAGGAAGTGAAGGAAATGAACGAGCTTGTAAGCAGGCTGCTTGAACTTGCAAGGACAGAAGAACACGCATTCCGGGTAACATTTTCCAAGATTCGTATCGATGAGGTTTTGTGGCAGGCTCAGGCCTCAATCCAGCAAAAAAATCCGGGATATAATGTCCATATCACCTATGATCAGATTCCCGAAAAGGAAGACGAACTTTTGCGTTATGGAGACGAAAGTCTGCTGCGCACTGCTTTTATGAATTTGATGGATAATGCCTGCAAATATTCAGAAAATAACACCGTGAATGTTTTTCTCGAAGTAAGGAAAGATCTGATCAAAATCTCGTTTAAAGATGTAGGAATGGGCATAGCTGCGGAAGAACTACCGTATGTTTTTGATACTTTTTACCGGAGTGCTACCACGATGAGTAAAGCCGGCTACGGCATTGGTCTGGCACTCACAAAACGCATAATCACCATGCAGGGTGCCAATATTGAAGTCCAGTCCAAAGTAGGATTGGGCAGTACTTTTATTCTGAAATTCCCGCCTTTCTGATAAGCAGCAATTAATTTAATTTGATTTTAATTTTGCATTAATCTGCCTTTAACAAAGTCTGAGGTCATTTGTATCATAAAATCCTGGTAAGCGATTTTATGATATATATGATTTTTTGCCATGCTCAATTTTTCATCCTTTTTACCTCACGGTTTGCCGACGGGTAGATTTACTTTTTAACCACGGTAATGAGTATGAATTTTGCATCATGGAAACCTGCAACAGGTTTTAAAGGATTTAAGGAAAACTGGAAAAGTGATCTGTTATCCGGATTCCTGGTTTCATTGATTGCATTGCCATTGAGTTTGGGGATTGCAGGAGCAAGTAACTTCCCGCCGGTTATGGGGGTTCTTACGGCGATTGTGGGAGGTATAGTGGTGTCGTTTTTTACCAATTCCGAGATGACAATAAAAGGTCCGGCCGCAGGACTTATTGTCATCGCTGCGGCTGCGGTTGATGAGTTGGGAAGAGGAGATATCATCTTAGGATGGCATCTTGCACTAGGTTCTATTTTTGTGGCAGGATTGCTGCAAATGGTAATAGGAGCACTGAGATTGCCAAAATTTGCAGATTTCTTTCCTTTATCGGTAGTTCACGGTATGCTGGCAGCAATTGGTATTATCATTATGTCAAAGCAGATCCACCTGGCCGTAGGAATTGCTCCTTCCGAATTGAAAGGTAAAGGTCCGATAGCACTTTTGGAAATGGTACCGCACAGCCTTTTCCATATGGAATATCACATTGCGATCATAGGTTTGGTAGGTTTAATGATCATGTTTGGCTGGAAATATTTGTCTTTTTCGGTTTTCAAAAAAATGCCGCCTGCATTGGTTGTTTTGATCGTTACTATTCTTTTGGGCCGGTTGTTCCATTTGTTTGAACCAGCTTATCGGGAATTTAAGCCTTTGATCAATCCGGGTGAATTCGGATTAGCGTTAAATGTAAGTTTTGCAGGAATGACGGGTGACCTGGTTCCGGTCTTTATCAAGTATGTGGTTATGTTCCTGCTGGTGGGAAGTCTCGAATCATTGCTGACAGTAAAAGCGATTGATCTGCTGGATCCATACAAGCGTAAATCGGATATAAGCCGTGATGTAGAGGCGGTTGGTGCTGGCAATGTAATTTCAGGCCTTTTGGGTGGTTTGCCAATGATTTCTGAAATAGTAAGGAGTTCTGCCAATATTCAGAATGGCGGAAGAACGCGGTGGGCTAATTTATTCCACGGTATCTTTCTGTTAATCTTTGTTGTGGCACTTGCGCCAGTCATAAAAATGGTACCAGTTGCAGCTTTGGCAGCGATGCTGATCTTTCTGGGTTTTCGTCTGGCTTCTCCGAATGAATTCAGGCATATATACCACATCGGTAAAGAGCAGCTTATCATATTTCTGGTAACGATCGCAGCAACATTGAGTACCGATTTACTCATTGGTATTGCAGCAGGTATTGTTACCAAGATAATAATCCAATTGTTTTACGGGGTTAAGGTGTCACACATTTTTTCTCCTAAAATCGAAATATATGCTGAAAATGATGTCTATTATGTATTTGTCACGAGGTCAGCAGTTTTTACAAATTACCTTACCCTTAAAGGAAAACTGGAAAAAATACCGCAAAGGAAAAACATCAGGGTAGACTTCTCCGAAGCTCCTTATGTGGACCACACGGTAATGGAAAATATAACCCGCTTTAAAAACGATTATGAACAAGCAGGCGGGAAAATGGAATTGATGGGATTTGAAAACTATCAGAAGCTGTCGGATCATCCACTGGCAGCTCGCAAGAATCAACGCTTAACTGTAATAGGTTAAATTGAGAGGTGAGTAGTAAGACAAAAAATGGCCTTCGCGTTTCGAGGGCCATTTTTTTTGCGTAGAATAAGCTGCTTTTTTACTGTGCTGAATCTCAGCAAGATTAGCGGGGAGAATCAGGATTGCTTTTTTCGTCGATCAATAACCCGGGAAGTGATTCAGGATATTCGTCGCGGATAAAAGCAATAAGTTTTTCCCGGACCAGGCAGCGGAGATCAAAAGCCTGTGATGAATTTCGTGCCGACATAATTGCACGTACGACCATAAATTGTGCCTGTGTATCAGTAACCTGCAAAGCCCAGGATTTACCATCCCAGAGTGGTGTATTCAATAAAATCTCTTCCAGCTTTTCGCGTAGTTTTTCAACCGGAGTCTGATAATTCAAATTGAAAAAAGCAGATCCGATAAGGCTGCTCTCATTGCGTGTCCAGTTTTGAAAAGGTTTTTCAATGAAATAAGTGATGGGTAAAACCAGACGGCGTAGGTCCCAGATATTGACTACAACATATGTAAGATTGATTTCTTCGATTCGTCCCCATTCGCCTTCCACAATAACGACATCGTCGATTTTGATGGGTTGTGTGAATGCAATCTGAATTCCTGCCAGCAAATTTGCCAGAGATTTCTGTGCGGCAAAACCGATAATAACACTGGCAATACCGGCCGAAGTAAGAATTCCGACGCCATACTGTCGTACACTTTCAAAACTGAGGAGCAGGATCGAAACACCCAGTACGATAATAATAATGATGATGATTCTCTTTACAAACTTAATTTTCGTAAAGAGTTTTCGTGCTTCATTATTGTTCGGTGAATCAAAATCCAGCTTGGCGAGCAATATTTTTTCAACAATGATCACGATGCGGGTCATCAGCCATGTACTTACCGCAATCAGGGCTATCTTGCTTATGCCGTGTGTGAACTCATATTCGGGATGCGACCGGATATAAGTTTTTGTTACCAGTGTGATAATCAGCAGCGGAACAAAGAAATGCAGCACATTGGTTTGATTCTGATGAATCGCTCTGACAACAGGCCAGTCTTTTGTCCGGGCTGTTACAGCGATTGTTTTGATAATAATCACACTGAATACCAGCCCAATCAATCCTGCAAGGAGGATAATCAGCCACGGAGAATTTTTGTAATCCAGTAATTCCAGAAAGTCGTTCATTTTTTATTGTTCAGTCATACGCGCCACGATCATTCCTGTATGTTTTGGAACAGAAGCTACATATTCTGCCAGCGGCAAGGTAGATAAGATCACTTTTTTTCCAGCCAGTGAGGCATGAAGTAAATAGGCGCGGTTCCCGATTTTTGTGATTATGCCCATATGATTGCAGTCCAGTCCCTCCACAGAAGAAGTAAAAGCAACAATATCTCCGTCACGAAGCAAGGGCTCGGCTTTTTGCAAAGCTGCTTTGGGAATGTAGGAATGCTCGCGTGTATTTATAATATTTTCCTGCTCCTTGATTTTTTCCCACACTTCTGTTACATCCAGAGCCGGATAGAAATTGGCATGTGTACTCATGAAGTTAATTTCTTTTTTCAAAGGGACACCACCGACTTTGGCTGTAATATCTTCCAACAGGCCGCGTTTTTCGTTTTCATACATCCAGTCAAAAACATAATGAAGACGGGACGGGTAGCCATCGATGACGCCATCGCGGTAACGGATTTTGGTCAGTTCGTTTTTATATCCTTCGTAATTCAGATTTTCATTTTTAGCAATCGCCAGCGCTATTGAATTTTCAACAAGGGTGGTACAGTCCAGACCGTCAAATTTGCAAACCAGTTTTTCCGTAGGATTTCCTTCCAGAGTACTGGCAACATAGGGTGTTCCTAAAAAAGATTCGGCCATACGTAAAACCTGTGTTCCCAAATCTCCATTGCCAGGCAGCTCCATCTTTTGGGTGAATACTTTTTGTATCGTGGATTGCGCTTTGGAATTTGCAGGTAAAAAGGTTAAAAATGAAAACGCCGCTAATGACATCAAGGCGATATTTATTTTCATGGCAGGTAATGATTTACCGCTGTTCATAACGTAGGAATCTTTTATAATAAAACGAATTAAAACCAATATATTAAAATGCATGCCATTTCTGACTTTTAAGCCAAGAAACAGATTTTCACATTTACCGGGCAAATTTATTCACATTTTAGAAATATACTGACTTATTACTAAGGATGCAGTAGATGAATAACTTTTTCATCGATTTGTAAACGCTTCGGGTAACTCATCATTGCCACTTATCCTTTCTTTAACCGGGAAAAAGAATGCCGCGCCACGATGGAAAAACTGCCACGATAAATTTCCCAGCAGACTCTTCACTTCGCCAAATCTTGCATTCCGGGATTTTAATGCAAAAGCAATGGAAAGCCCGAAACTTACCAAAACGTTCATGATGCCGATACAGCTTATCCCGATAATAGAATTTATCCATAAGTCGGTAGAAATATGGCTGTGCAGACCAGCGAATGCAATCCCGAAATTTCCGGATGCAAAGGTAATATGCCGGATATCAAGCGGAATACCAAATGTAAAACCAATGGCACTTGTAGAGCCCAGGAAAACACCGAGTGCAAAATTTCCGGCCAGTGCACCAAAATTTCGCTCAAAATAATTAGCCACCCGGGTTAATTTTTCCTGTCCCAAAATCCGGACTAATCCCGGATGGTGCATTAGTCTTAAAGAGTATTTGTTATAAATCCACTTGTTTTCGTAATACCCGGAAATCAGCCCTGAGATCATCAGATAAGCGCCTGCCAACGCAGCGTGCGGTATCGCAAGGCTTTCCCATGCGTTCAGTTCGGCAATAAGTTTTAGTGCTTTCGCAGGATCAGCGATATGAAATCCATTGAAATGAAAATAAAGCCAATCCAGACCATACGCAACAGGAAACGCAACGGACGCATTTCCGACAAGGGAAATAAACTGGCTGCGGATCAGCCTGATCAGGAGCTGCGTCGTTGATTCAAGCCAATTGGGATTTTCACCGTTGTTGCTTAGGTTGGCAGCGATCGTTGATGCCGTCATGGCCGGTTGTTTGGTCGCGATGGTGAAGCCCAGCATGTGAATGATCATGAAACCTATCGAGTAGTTGAGGCTGTAAAAAAACGCTTCCCAGAAAATAGGTAAATGCTGAAAATACAACCTTGTTTTATCACAGCAAAGTAAGCCGACAATAGCACCGCCGCCCATGGCTCTTCTGAACAACTTCCAGTACGCAGACTGATCCGAGGCGATGTAATGTTCGCCGGTTTTGGAAGTATTTTCAATTACTTTAAAAGTTAGTAACTGAAGGTTGATCGAGAAGTGTTTGCGTAAACTGTACTTTGTATTTTCGGCGTATACAAACTCTTTCAGTAAATGCGTAATGATCAGCCATTTTCGCTGTTCTTCTTCTGTCTGAAGAATTTCCAGCAACTGCGTTAAGCGTTTAAGATATTGTTCCAATTGACGCATCATGTACGTCAATTGAAGACTGATGCCGAATAAATCTTTACGTTTGTAAATGTAATTTACCTGACTTTTACACTGGCTGATCATCACCAGAATATGTTTATAGTCGTTATTTCGGTCCTGCGTATTGTAATCAAATTGATTTAATGTTTTTTCAACATACAGCATCACTTCCCTGTTTAGCCCGAGGAAAGGAGAATCCAGATCGTCCACACGCGGAATTTTGGAAACGACTTCGGGCTCTATACCCAAATTGGCTGCGCGTTGGGCAAGTACAAGAATGGAGTTTAGTATCTCTTTCTCAATATGCCGTGGCAAAACAGGATGCGTGTCGCGAAAAATGTCTGCAAAGAAGTTACACCAGTTTTCGTCCGGTATCGCTTGCACCCAATGAAAATCCTTTTTACTGTTAAAAAAATGATCAAATTGAGTCCTGAGCTCATCCGGCTCATGTACAGGCGGCAGGAATTTATAACTCAACCTGGCAGAAGCGTCTGAAAAAAATCCCCTGTTAGAACCGATTTCGGATTCTGTCAGCAGCGAAACAAATTTGCTGGAAAGAAATACATCTGAAATTTGATCCGCCAGAAGATCTTTTTCACGGCGGTCCATAAGAATATTGCTCAGGATCTCTGAGAAAGGCTTATCCTTGTTTGTTTTGGCTTGGTAGGAACTTCTGATAATCTCGATAAACTTACCGAGGTAATTGATACGGTTTTCGGCAGAAACGCTATTCATAGTGCATATTTATTTAAGCGTTTACCAATTAAAACTAAAATTTCCGCCGGGTTGTGCGGCCGGTGAATTTTATCAGAAATATCTTTTACTGTTTTCAATAACACTTCATTTGGTGACGGGCGAAAGTCCGTATGATCCGGAAGCCCTTAAAGTAAATTTAACAATTCTTTTAAGAGGAATTTTAATTGCTGTCTAATTGTCTAAGAACGTATTGGAATTGTATCATTTTTAAATTCTTAATAGTGCTATCGCTAATTCATGATCCGCTTTCATATTGAAGCTGCTTTGCAATGAAAGTACCATGCTCCCAGGGTTAATACGAATAATAATTAACCCGTTATAAATCAAAAAGACTCCTTGCGGGAGTCCTTTTAATTAAGAAAAATTTACACATATTATCTCAAATCTTTCTTGGTTATCTAATCAGCTTATACCGATTATTTTTCAGTTATCTCGTAAACATACACCGAATTCGGAGGCAAAGTCAGCGGAATTCCTGTTGACGTAATTTCGGACGGTTTGATATTCGGGGTTAAAATAAGCAGCGGAAAAACCTGCTTGAGCAGATGAGAATGGGTTTCTTTTAATTTTAAAGTATCGGTCCAGGCGCCCTGAGGAATCCGAAGATTGGTATGAAATGTTTTTTCTTTATCAAAATTATAAATGAAAAGGAGTTTTTGGTTATCGGTATATCGCAGGTAACTGTAAATTCTTGTCTTGTCATAGTCAGGGCTTTGTCCGTCTATGTTAACATATTGCAGGTCATAAAAGGAGCCTGCGTAGACAGCTTCATTATTGGTAACAAATTTGTTAAGGTTTTCATAAAAAGCACGGAGTTTCTGCTGGTCGCTGTTCAGTGCTTCACCATCAAATTTTCCACCATTCACAAACTGCTGAAACTCGGTCACACCCCAGTAATCAAAAATCGTAGTGCGCCCGTCTTCTCCCTGAAAACCTTCCGAAATCGTAGGGTTCACACCGATTTCCTGTCCGAAATAAACCATCATGGGGCCTGTATGCAAGGTTGCACTAAGCGTCATTGCAGGAATGGCTACCCAGGGATCACCCGCAAAGTACCGTGACGCAATTCGCTGTTCATCATGATTTTCCAAAAACCGAAGCATGTTTTGTGAAATATCACCGGACTCCTGCTGCCAGATTCTCGTGATTTCTTCGACATTTCCACCTCCTTCCATCAGTTTGCGGAGTGAGTTGTACAAACCGACTTTGTCGTACAGATAAGTAAACTTGCCGATGTTGATATAATTATGATATTCGTAAGGATTGTAAATCTCGGCAATGAAAATGATCTGAGGATTCAGTTTCTGAATTTCAGGAATAACCCAGCCCCAAAATTCAACCGGGACCATTTCGGCCATATCGCAGCGAAACCCGTCGACGCCTTTCTCTGTCCAGTAACGTAAGATATCATACATTTTAAGCCAGGTCGAGGGAATCGGGTCGAAATAAGTTTTCCGGCCGTTCAAATAATCCACACCATAATTCAGCTTGATGGTTTCATACCAGTCGTACTGGCTGGGCTGATCCTGAAATACGTCATTTCCAGTAGCTTTTGCAGGTCTTTCCTCGTAAGGCGCTATTACATTAATCGGTGGCTTATGTCCCTCAGGTACAATAAAGTCCTGGTTCGGAATATAATAAAAGTTATTGTTTGGGTTGAAAGTCACAGTGGTGTCATCATCCTCCCCGAAATCCCGAATGCCCGCGGCTCTTGCGTCGGAATGATACTGGCGCGACACGTGATTGGGAATAAAATCGATAATTGTTTTCAGTCCCTGATGCTTCGTCCTTTTAATGAGTGCCTCAAATTCCTCCATCCGTTTACTGACATCCACTGCCAGGTCAGGATCTACATCATAATAATCCTTGACCGCATAAGGAGAACCAGCCATTCCTTTTACAATCAGCGGGTGATCTGTGCGAATCCCGAATGCTGAATAATCGGTCAGCGTGGCGTGTTCAAGAATACCTGTGTACCAGACATGCGTTACGCCAAACTTTTTTATGGCTTCAAGCGCTGTGTCCGTAATATCATTAAATTTTCCGGAGCCATTTTCCTCAATCGTTCCGTATACTTTGTTGGTTGTATTCTGATTCCCAAATAATCTTGTGAAAATCTGATAGAAAACGTGTTTATCCTGGTTAATAGCAGACATAATTACTTTTTGTTATGTAAAACGTCATATAAATGGAGTGGTATTTTATATGATGTTAATTGAAAAAAATCCGTGCTGGTTAAAATCTGATGCTTTTGAAACTCAGATATATCAATAATAATAGAACTACTTTTTTGAAATATCGTTTCACTTCATGAGTGAAGACGCTCTTTTTACTATTTTGCAAGATATTAAAATTTAAAATGATATGCCGACTGTTCAAGCTTGCCTTTTTGATCTGGATGGAGTGATCGTAGATACTGCCAAATACCATTACCTCGCCTGGCGACAGCTTGCCAACCAACTTGGGTTTGATCTGACGCTGGAACAAAATGAGTTGCTGAAAGGAATCAGCCGGATGGAATCTCTGGATATTGTACTCGGAATTGGCGGTGTGAAACTGGATGAAGAGGAAAAGACAAAACTGGCCGCCGAAAAAAATGTCCGTTATCTGGAATTGTGCAAACAAATTACACCAGACGACGCGTTGCCGGGGGTACGTGAATTTCTGGACGAACTGAGAGCCGATTCGATAAAAGTGGGGTTGGGGTCAGCGAGTAAAAATGCGAAAACAATTCTGACGAATCTGGATATGCTGACCTATTTCGATACCATTGTTGATGGAAACCGGGTTACAAAAGGAAAACCGGATCCCCAGGTTTTTTTGATAGGTGCGGAAGATTTGGCCGTTGCACCTGAGCACTGTATTGTTTTTGAAGATGCAGTGGCAGGCATTCAGTCCGGTAATGCGGCAGGAATGTTTACCGTCGGTATCGGAGAACAATCTGTTTTAAATGAAGCAGATATTGTGATCAAAGGTTTTGATGGTGTGACTGTCGATTATCTTTTTGAAAAATTAACATAATAATCACTCAGAATAACCCACGTCGGTTGCCCATAAGCGGACTGCGGATAGCCCATAAAATATGAAAAACTACATAACACACGACGAATGGAGTATTGTGGAAGAAGGTTTCCATGCTGCCTATAACGAAATAACGGAGAGTTTGATGAGCCTTGGCAATGGCCGTATGGGGCAGCGGGGCAATTTTGAAGAAAGCTATTCAGGGAAAACTTTACTGGGGAATTACGTCGCCGGTGTATATTTTCCTGACAAAACCCGTGTAGGCTGGTGGAAAAATGGCTATCCGAATTATTTCGCGAAGGTGCTCAATGCCTGTAACTGGGTGGGTATCGATATAAAAATAGGAGAGGAAGTGCTTGACTTGAATACCTGTCTGATTGAAGAGTTCCGCCGGGAATTAAATATGAAAGAAGGTGTTCTGGAACGAAACACAACCGTGAAACTGGCGAGTGGCCGTAGAGTGAAAATTCATTCGAAGCGCTTTTGTAATATGGTAGAGGACGAATCCGCCGCCATTCAGTACTCCATCACACCGCTTGATTTTTCTGATGTGATCACCGTAACGCCTTTTCTGGATGGAAATATCAGCAACCGGGATTCTAATTATGATGAGACGTTCTGGAATGAAATCCATAAAGAAACCCGTTTTTCGGAAGGGTATTTAATCCTTGAAACCAAGGAAAATCCGTATGGTGTTGAGCAGTTTCAGGTAGCAACAGGAATGGCGTTCGATATAAAAATGAATGGCCTGAAAACGGATTACCAGTCTCTGCCGGCGCGCCACGAAAAATATGTCGCAGGCGTGGTGCATATTGAAGTAAATGAAGGTAGCGAACTGACGATTTATAAATATGCGGTCAATTTGTCTTCTACCAATTATCCCACCGACCAGCTATTAACGGAAGCCAAGGCTTATGTTGAAAAAATAAATGCAAAAGGATTTGCGCAGCTGTACGCGGAACATGTGGCGGCCTGGGCAGAAAAATGGGAGAAAAACGATATAACCATTGAAGGTGATGTTGCCGCACAACAAGGTATCCGTTTCAATATTTTTCACCTTGGACAGACGTATACAGGTGAGGATGAGCGCTTGAATATTGGTCCAAAGGGTTTTACAGGAGAGAAATATGGTGGAAGTACCTACTGGGATACCGAAGCGTATTGTATTCCTTTTTACCTTTCTACGTCCGAAGAAAAAGTGGCCAGGAATTTGTTGGTTTATCGCCACAAACATCTGCAAAAAGCTATTGAAAATGCAGAAAAGTTAGGCTTTAACAAGGGAGCTGCACTTTATCCGATGGTTACTATGAATGGTGAAGAGTGCCATAATGAGTGGGAAATCACTTTTGAAGAAATTCATCGTAACGGTGCCATTGCTTTTGCTATCTATGATTATACCCGATACACCGGTGATGAAAGTTATTTGGCACAATTCGGGCTTGAAGTTTTAATTGGCATATCACGGTTCTGGAAACAGCGTATTACCTGGTCTGGTGAAAAAAACCAGTATGTTATGCTGGGTGTCACCGGCCCGAATGAATACGAAAATAATGTCAATAACAACTGGTACACCAACTACATTGCCTGCTGGACGCTTCGCTACACCCTGGAAGTTATCAGCAAACTCTGGGAGACGGACACGCAGCGTTTGAATGAAATTATTTTCCTAACCCATTTTGACCTCAACGGCGAAATGTCGGACTGGAAGCATATTGTCGAAAATATGCACTTTCCATACGATCCGGCCAGAAGAGTTTATCTGCAGCAGCAGGGTTTTCTGGATAAGGAAATTTTATCTGTTAACGACATCGCGGATCAGCGGCCGATTAACCAGAACTGGTCTTGGGACAGGATTTTAAGATCTTGTTTTATCAAACAGGCGGATGTTTTACAGGGATTGTATCTGTTTGAGGATGAATTTGGCGTGGATGATATCAAACGTAACTTCGAATTTTATGAACCTATGACCGTTCATGAATCGTCACTATCGCCTTGTGTGCATTCGATTTTGGCAGCAAAAATAGGTTTGAAAGATAAAGCCTATGAAATGTATGTCCGCACTGCAAGGCTTGACCTGGACGATTATAACAACGACACAGAAGACGGGCTGCACATTACGTCTATGGCAGGAACCTGGATGAGCGTCGTGAAAGGTTTTGCTGGTCAGCGTGTTAAAGATGGCTTTCTTACGTTGAGCCCATACATACCGGAGCAATGGACTTCCTATTCTTTCCGGCTTGGTTTCCGAGGCTCCTGGCTGAAAATTGAAGTAACTCAGGAAGGTGTCAGCGTAGAAAATACATCCGACAAAGACCTGACACTTTTTATCCATGGAGAAAGACTTTTTGTAGGAGCCGGTTCTGTTGCCCGGAAATAATTAAAAATAGATAAAACAGTATTTTATTGATTCGGAATACTTTTCTTGTTCTGAATCAATAAAATTATCCTGTTGTGAGTATGTTTAAAATTTCATTCGCCGTCCTTTTTTTAAATCTGATTTGTATCGATGTTAAGTCGCAGGGGCTTAATACTCTCACAGCAAAAGAGAAGAAAGAAGGCTGGAAATTGCTTTTTGATGGAAAAAATCTCAAAGGATGGCATGCTTACGGTGGCCAGCAAACTGGTGCCGCATGGGTGATTGACCAGGGCGCGATAAAATTAAATGTACCTGAAAGAGCAGGGAATAAGGCTAAAAATGGAGGGGATATCGTTACAGATGAAGTAATCGATGGCGACTTTGAATTTAAGGCGGAGTGGAAGGTAAGCAAGTACGCCAATAGCGGTATTTTCTTTTTTGTAAAGGAAACACCACAAAACAAAAATATGCACGATACCGGTTTGGAACTTCAGGTCATTGATGACAAAATTTATGAAGGAGCCAAAGAAAATACACACCGTGCAAGTGACTTTTTTGGAGTAGCCAATGCGCGTTTACGGGAAGGGAAACCGGAAGGAGAATGGAACCACATTCATTTTATTGTCAAAAAGAATAAACTGACTGTTTATCAGAATGGATTTATGGTGCAGGAACATGACCTTTCGGGAGCAGACTGGAAGCAGAGGATTGCAAACAGCGGATTGAAAAATGCACCGATTTCAAAAGGATCCTACGCAGGTAGAATGGGTTTGCAGGATTGGGGTAGTACTGTTTGGTATCGCAACATAAAACTACTTCGCTAATAAAAATAACTAATTTGTTTATTGTAAGAAAAAATAAAACAAAATCGATATTATTGAACGGTAAATAAGTAATTGTTGACAATGTTGTTGATTTATAGTACGTTAGTGATCTCGCTGTCTTATGAATCATGCTAAGGGAAGTCGTCAGATTGGGTTTGGTGTTCGTGTTGTCGATGGTGTTTCTGATGTTTTTGCATCAGTCTGCATCGGCTCAGGATTTTAGTGTTGCCCAAAAAAATCTTAAAGATCTCCTCACAACGTTCAATAAGGCATTTGAAGAAAATGATCCTTCCTTACTCAGAACTCCTGAGTACCAGCGCCAGCTCCGGGAACTTCAAACAGAATATCTGAAGTATCACAAAGAATCTTTCATGCCTCAGGATTCGGTTCAGCGTCTCAATAATGAAGCCATCCTTTTAGCGCTATCGGGAAGTTATCATAAGGCGCTGCACATTATGGAAAATCTGGATCTGACAGAAGCGAATGCGCAGCTCCAGTATAACCGCGGTTTGTTTAACCTCCTGAATAAAAAATATGATGCTGCCCGAAACGATTTTTCGGTTGCGCCAAGCCATTCCTACAATGCAGTGAATTCCATTGTCGCTTTCGGTAAACAGAGTAAGTATGCTGATGGATTATCATTCGCCCAGGGCAATGAACCCAAAAATTCGGCAGGGAAATACAGTTACAATGTTGGATTGCTGTATAAGTATAACGGACTTTTTCCGGAAGCTATTGATGAATTGTCATCGGCAATCCGGCAAAAGGATGAAATTATGGCTTACCGTTTGCAAAGAGGTGATCTTTACATGCGGACTGGAAATCAGAAAAAGGCGGTTAAGGATTTTGAAAAAGTATCAAAAAGACATGCGAAAGCGCAGATTCGGTATGCAAATGCACTGTTATCGCTGAATCAGTTTTCAAATGCGCTGGCCGTGTTTCAGAAATATATCGAAAGTGAAGATAAAACATTTCGCGGAGATGCGTACCTGGGTCTGGGTCATGCGCATTATGGACTTAATCAAATACCGGAAGCACTTCGGTATTATCGCCTTGCCGCGACACTAAAACGGGAAACTCCTTCCTTACTGTCTGGTATTGGCAATACGCATTTGTCCGGTCATGATTACCTTGCGGCCTTTAATTCATTTGATCGTGCGATCAAAAAAGATTCCACTTATCTGCCGGCTTATCTGGGGCGTGCAGTGTCCTATTATGGTCAAAAGCAGTTTGAACTGGCCTTGCAGGATTTTAAGAAAGCCGAATCTATCATGGATCCGGATAACAAATTCTTTGCGGATTTATTCGTAACAAGAGGTTTTGCCCGGTATTATCTGAAAAATTCGAAAGGGGCGCAGGAAGATTTTGAAGCCGCTATCCGGTTGGACGGTACCCGTTATGAAGCACTGGCCGGTATGAGCAGCATTATGATCGATCAGAAGCGGTTTTCGGAAGCTGGACAATTTTTAAGTAAAGCGCTTAATTACGAACAGGGTTACGACAGAATGTGGAGTAATTACGGAAACCTACTTTTACATTTTGATATGTTTAAAAAGGGTTATAATGTTTTCAAAAAGGCTATTTCACTGAATGCTGAAAATATAAAAGCCCAGAATGGTTGGGGTGTTGTTCTGCTGGAGAACGATCAGCTGGACAAATCGATGGTGTTGTTCGACAGCCTGGTAAAGGAGCATCCGGAATTACCTTTTTTGCATAATAATCACGGTATTGTTCAGGCCTATTTGGGAAACAGACACGAACAGCGGCGCCAGATAGAGGATGCAAATGTGCGTTATGAAGGCTCTTTTCAGGATTTTAAAAAGGCAATGGAAGTAGCACCTTCCCGGAAGTTTTATAACGTGAACCAGGGAAATGTATATCGCTACTGGCAGAAATATGAAGAAGCGTCGTTAAGCTATCAAACCTGGCAGGACAAAAGTGCACTTAACAATACCGCAGTGATGTATGCAGGTCAGCAACGTATGAAAGATGCCAAGTATTATCTGGGCGTCGCGATTCAGATCGATTCGATGCATCGGGTATTTCAGTATAATCTTGCTATTTTATTAAAAGGAAAGCAGCAGGAAATGATGAAACTCGTAGCCTCTGCGGGTGATGATGGTCCATATTCAGACATTGCGATAAAGTACAGCCGGGATGGCTTTGTAACGCTGTATTTGTATGATTATGATTACGATACGCTGGCATTTAAGGGGAGGCATTACATGCCTTTGCCAGTAGCCGAATACAAAGAAGATTACTTTATTCCGGAATATGATTTCAAGTTTCTTCCTTATGCTAAAAAGAAGGACGTTCCGAAGATCAGGAAAGCAACCTACCGGTCTCAAAAGGTGAGGCTTCCGGGCAGAAGCAGAAGTGGTACAAAATGCCCGATTTTGTTTTAATAATTCCTCTCAATATATGAATTTACGTATATTGTGTAATAATATCTACAAGGGTGTGATTTTGATACTCATGTGTGGAATCCGGCAAGAATTATTGGCGAAAGCGAACGAGTAAAATCAGTCCCTGTGACTCGCGAAAAGATTTTTGACTTCTACAAAACTGATAGGCTTATCTAAAAAATAATCGGCCCCTTTTCGAAGGGCTTCCTCACGTAAATTTGTCATGGCACTCATCATAACGATTTTGGTATTATAAATCCGGCTGGTCGTTTTTATATTTTCAATTTCGTTAATACCTTTTCCATCTGGTAAGTTGTTGTCAATGAAAACCCATTCAGGGTTCAACTGGTCAATATATAGTTTCCCTTCTGTAAGCGTAGTCGCGATTTTTACCGTCTCTGGTGTTTTTACGTTAAGCTGTTTTATCAAAAAATTGCGCATCAGAATCCCCAGATCTTTTTCATCTTCTATAATTACAATTTTCATGATTTCGAATTCTAAAAAATATATTATGTGTGAGTTTCAAGAAGTGTTAAAGTGAGAACTAATTCTACAATTAGAACGCGTAATAACACATCAGGCATAAAAAGGTGTTAGCATTAGCAAACAATAACCTTGCCATTCTCACAGCGGTAAAATCCGGGAATTTTTATATAATAATGTGAGCGCCCTTCTGTTCCCCATCTTGTAGAATCCTGTCCCGGATTTGTGCGATCCTTATTCCTTATTTTTTTGGATTAATTCGTGATTTTTATTATACTTTAAATTGTTGCTACTTCTAAAAGTCTGTTAATGATTGATTTAAGTTATCGACCGATGAAAAATATTTTTCAGGAACAGGTTTTTAATCAATAAAAATATCTTTTTTTAATTCGTAATCATTTAAAATTCATTGTCATGATAAACGGTAAAGTATTTTGGGGAATAGTGACCGCGGCTGCGGCGGGTGCAGTAATAGGAATGCTTTTCGCTCCGGAAGAAGGCACAACAACCAGAAAAAAAATTAAAAAGAAAACAAATAGCCTGGCCAGTGAACTGATTGATGCCCTTGAAAGAAGCAAGGAAAAGGCGGCGGGTACAGCGGAAGAGTTGAAAGACAAAGGCCAGAAATATACAAATGACCTTAAAGATAAAGCCGAGGACCTGGCAGGTGAGGCAGAAGATGAGATCAATAAATACAATTAATAAGTAAGATTTCCAGGTAGTTTATAGTTGAGCTATCTGGAAATTTTCAGCATTTATACTTTTTGATTTCGACATCATGAAAACTGAAAAAGTAAAACATTCGGATGGATCCTTCCAAACGGCAGCAACCTATGTAAAGGATTTGCTTCAAGCGTCGGCGCCGGGAGGTGTTGCTGGCAAAGGTCTCGAACTGGGCGTAGGCGCTGCACTTTCCAAGACGTTATTAAAAAGATTACCAGTACCGCTCAACTTTATCGCGCCGATTATTATCGAAAAAGTTATTGTGAAACATGGCGTTCCGGAAGGGCGGGAAGTATTGCTGAAGGGGTTGAGATGGGTCAAAAAAATGACTGACGAAAAACCTCTCGTCAGCTAGTATACCGGTTTTCGGGGAGAAAATCGTTTCTCAGGAAGCGACAGAAGTTTGCAGCCAAAACCGGTGAATGCTCCATACCAATGTTTTTAATTCTTCATAACTGGAAGGTTTTACGATATAACAATTCGCGCCTAAAGCATAGGAGGTATTCACATCGTCAGGTGCATTAGATGTGCTGAAAATGATGATCGGCGTGTTATTCCATCTGTTGTTATTTCGTAAAACTTTTAATACCTCGCGCCCGTCTCTTTTGGGCATATTAAGATCGAGAAATATCAGGTTTGGGATAAGTTCAGGAGTTGACAGATAATCCAGTAATTGCTCCCCGTCTTCAAAGAATATTATGGGATGTGAAAGATCATTGTCTTCAAAAGCAGCCTGTACCAAAAAACGATCGTCAGCATCATCATCAGCCATCAGGATCGGTAGTTTGTTGCTCATTATTAGTTTTTAGTCAGGGTTATCCATTATTGAAACGCTGTTTTATTTTAACTTAACATCGATTCCGCTGGCAAATATATATAAAAATTTGCCCCTTCACCTTCTATGCTTTCTGCGAAAATGTAGCCGTTATGATTTGAAACAACGCGCTTGCAGATAGCCAGACCTATACCGGTTCCTGCAAATTCATTTCGGCCGTGTAATCGTTTGAAAATAATGAATATTTTCTCAGAAAATTCCTTTTTGAAGCCAATCCCGTTATCATTAATTTTAATCTGATGAAACTGGATATCCTCATGAGAAGGTTGAATTCCCGGAATAATCTCACCATTTACGAGCCGGTGTGTGATTCGGATCACTGGACGTTGATTTTCTTTACGATATTTGATAGAATTGGAAATCAGGTTTTGGAATAGCTGCACCATTTGAGAGCCATATCCCTCAATCGACGGTAAAGATTCGTTATGAATCGAAGCTTTATTTTCCAGTATCATTTCTGATAAATTTGATTTTGCATCGGCCAGCGCTGTGTTCAGGTTAATAAGTTTTGATTCCGAACCTGTTTTTACAATTCTTGAAAATGAAAGCAGATCATTGATCAGGTGCTGCATTCTTTGCGCAGAACCGTCAATTTTGGTGAGCATCTGATAAACTTCGTCCGAAACTTCCTGCTGATATTTAGAAATGAGGCGGTCTGAGAACGACCTGATTTTTCGGAGCGGTTCCTGTAAATCATGCGAGGCAACGTAGGCAAATTGTTCAAGCTCACTGTTGGACCGGTTCAGGTTCTCAATTTTATTTTCGAGATCAACCCGATAAAATTTATTACGCTTCAGTTCGCGGTCGAGCAGCACAAAGGCGGAGGATAGAAACACGACCGCCACCAGCATAATGATCCAGTTGTATCGAAAAACCTGCTGCATATAATTGTCCCGGCTTCTGACACGTGTATGCATGAGCTGGTCTTCTACATTATTCATATCTGCCACGAGTTTCACCATGGAATCTATTTCTGCATTTTTCTTTTTATACAGTGCGTAAACAATGGCCGGATTGACCGTTGAGCCGTATTTTAAAAGTTTTTCTGTGTAAATACCGAATCCTTCCGCATGTTTTTTTAGCGCACTCAGTCTTTTAATCTGTGGAGGATTTGCTTTAATTAGCGTATCAATCCGGGACGTAAGCAAAGGGATCGTCTTAGCCGCGGCAAGAGTTTTGTTTATATAAGCGGTATCTTTCAAAAACACAAAAGTATTGGCATGATAGGTAGTTTCGTATAGGGCAGAAGACACTTCTTTTAGGCCGCTGATCACCTCCTGAGTTTGACTCACTTTCTCAGAATAATTGATCAGTTCCTGATTAATTTCGTTATAACTATATGAAAGAGCTATAATTAGAATGAGTGAAGTGCCGAAAAGAAACCGTGTGATCAAAGCGAATTGTTGTTCACTAAGCGTTCGGTTTAAGAGATTAAAAGTGGACAGCTTCATAAATTAACGTTGAGTGAAAAATCTACATTTCGTATTAATATACTCAGTGTGTGGAAATATGTACGCAATAATCGCATTTTGTCAAATCAGGTTAAGTAAGTTAGGATAAAGTGTAGTAAATTTAAAGATGTATAAACTTATTCAATGAGAGGACCCTTTTAATGTCAGTATTTCGGTAAACCGAAATATACAGGTTTCATTTACAAACGATATCATTAAAGAGAACTTTTAATATTAGAATTAATTGCTCTATGCAAAGACAAACGCAGACGCAACGACAAACCCTAAAATATTCTCCACTTCAGATTCAAATGCTCAATTTGCTGCATTTGACAACAATGGAATTAGAGCAAAGAATTAAAGAAGAACTGGAGGAAAACCCCGTGCTTGAAGAGGGTAAGGAAGAAAGTGCATCAGAGGATCCGGTGGAGGAATTTCAGGATGCAGACGATACGGTTGGTACCGGTGAGGACGATTATCCTTCGGTTCAGGATTACCAGGACTGGGATGAATTCAGAGATGATGATATCCCTGATTACAAAACGTATGCCAATAACCAGTCTGCTGATAATGAATTGTATACACGTCCGATGGTGGAGACGATATCGTTCCGCGACGATCTGAAACAGCAGGTGCATTTTTTACGTCTCGATGAAAGACAGCAGCTCGTTGCGGATTTTATATTGGATTCGCTGGATGAAGATGGGTTTCTGAGACGTGAAAGTGAAGTAATTGCAGATGATATATCCTTCGCCAACAGCATGTTTATTGACACCGAAGAGGTGGAATTGATGCTACGGGTGATTCAGCAGCTTGATCCTCCGGGAATTGCGGCTAAGGATTTGAGGGAATGCTTGCTTATACAGCTTCACCGTATAGAAAACCAGGATGAATGCTGGGGTTGGGCGTACAAAATCGTTTCGGATACTTTTGATGAACTGGGTTCGCGAAATTATGACAAGATCATGCGGGTGCTGGGAATCGATGAAGAATGTTTGAAAAAAGCAATTCAGCTGATCACAACACTAAATCCTAAACCTGCTTCAGGGCTTAGAAATGATAGTCTGGTAAACGAAAGCATTAAACCTGATTTCATGCTTCGTTACATCGACGACGGTGAAATTGAGGTGCAGCTGACCTGGGGAAACAGCCCTGCGCTACGTTTGAACAAGCTGTTTACGCAAATGGCTGAACAGAAGATAGACAAGGCGACGAACCAGTTTTTGAAAAATAAAATGAATTCGGCAAAGTGGTTTATTGATGCAATCAAGCAGCGTGAAAATACTATGCTGAGTACTTTGAGGGCAATTGTTAAACTGCAATACGATTACTTCCAGACCGGGGATATCAAGAAATTACGCCCGATGATTCTTAAAGATGTGGCTGAAATTATTGATATGGATATTTCCACAGTTTCGAGGGTAACGACAAACAAATATGTGCAGACACCCTTTGGTATTGTTTTATTAAAAGATCTGTTTACCGAAGGCGTTACCAATGAGGATGGCACGGAAGTTTCTAATCGTGAGATTCAGGAAGCGATACGCGAAATAACAGCAGCCGAAGACAAGAGACACCCATACAATGATCAGCAGATTACCGATTTGCTTTCAGAAAAAGGGTATTCTGTTGCGCGTAGAACCGTTGCCAAATACAGGGAACAATTAAATATTCCAACCGCTCGACTGCGGGTTACAATTTAATTAAGAAAGCACTTTATTCCACATGAAAAAAATAGTAGTGGTTGATGATGAAGCGGATATTTGCTTCTTGTTAAAGCGATTTTTGTCTAAGAACGAATTTATTGTAGAAACAGCGCAGACAGGGAAAGATGGCTTGGCTCTGATAGAATCTTTCGAGCCGGATCTGGTTATGACTGATTTCCGCCTGGGCGATATTACCGGAACGGAGCTGTTGAATGCAATTAAAGCCAAACGTCCTCACGTACCCGTTTTGATTATCACAGGTTATTCTGATATCAAAGTGGCTGTAAACGTGATGAAGCTGGGTGCATACGACTACATTACAAAACCGCTTTTTCCGGATGAAATATTAGTAACCGTTAAAAAAGCTTTGGCGGATGCGGAATCTGAGAAATCAGGCGAGACGGAATACACCGATTCTCATTCTGAAACTGTTACAGCCGTAAAACCAGGCCGAAAAGTTCTTCACAAAATGAAGGCCGGATACGTTATGGGACAAAGTGAAATTGCGGATAATCTTTTCCGTCAGGTCGATCTGGTAGCGCCAACAAATTTCAGCGTAATTATTTACGGTGAGAGCGGTTCTGGAAAGGAAGCAATTGCGCATGAAATTCATAACAGGTCACGTCGGAAAGACATGCCTTTTGTAGCTATGGATTGTGGTGCTATATCTAAGGAATTGGCTGGAAGCGAATTGTTTGGTCATGAAAAAGGGTCGTTTACAGGTGCTTTACAAACCAAGATCGGCCATTTTGAAATGGCTAATGGTGGAACTTTGTTTCTTGACGAAGTTTCCAATTTGTCTTACGAAATACAAGTAGCGCTGTTACGTGTAGTGCAGGAGCGTAAAATGCGCAGAATAGGAGGGTCGAAAGAAATTGATCTGGATGTCCGGATTATCGTGGCAAGTAACGAACGACTGCTCGACTCAGCCAGAAATGGTAAATTCAGAGAAGATTTGTACTATCGTTTTAACGAATTTACGATTGAAGTTCCTGCTTTGAGAAATCGTAAAGATGATCTTTTGCTTTTTGCGAATACGTTTCTGGAAACTACAAATGCAGAATTAAGCAAAAATGTGAAGGGCTTTTCTGACGAGGTGATGAAAGATTTTGTCAATTATTCGTGGCCGGGAAATTTACGTGAACTTAAAAATGTGATCAAACGTGCTACGCTTTTGTCCGATGGAGATTTAATTGAAGAAAAATCCCTGCCGTTTGAAATCGTAAATTACAGCAAGCTGAAAGATCTGGATGAAGAGGTTTCAGCGCCGGTAATAAGTACGCAGGTTATTGCACAGGAACCCGTAGACGCGGAAGATACCAAGCCTAGCCTGAAAACGGTTGCGAACGAAGCAGAATATGATATGATTATGCAGGTTCTTCGCGATGTGAATTTTAATAAAAGCAAAGCTGCGCGTTTATTGAATATAGATCGGAAAACCTTGTATAACAAAATGAAACAATTTGATATTTAAGGGATTGGGAAATCAGATGTGCCTTTTATCATTTGAGGAAGTTTTGAATGCATCGAACAATGGTTTCATTGTTTGCAGCATGGTAGAAACTGATTTGAATGCTAGAAAGGCACGTTGTATTTTTTCCAATACAGCCGCGCAGAACCTTCTGGGTGTTGATCCCACCGGTCTGGATCTGGCATTGGCTTTTGGCGAATATTTTAATTACGGGATTTTAGAGTCTGGCGGAACTGCCGATTTTCAGTTTGACAAGACGGGTACATGGTGCCGCATTGTTAAATCTTCAATAGATAAAAATCATTGTCTTTATACGCTCACGGATATATCCTCCCAAAAGCGGCTGGAATTAAAGTTGTTGCACTTGCAAAAACTCTCCGAAGAAGCAGAAGAAACCATGGAATTTGGCAGCTGGATATGGGATATTCCCAATGACACTTATGAGTGGACAACGGGAATGTATCGGCTGATGGGCTATAAACCGGAGGATTTGCCAATGGGTAAATTAGATGCCAGCACGTTTAAGAAGAATATTCATCCTGATGATGTTGAGATGATCACAGGGAAACTGAAAGATATACTTTCCTATACGGATGCTTATGTATTGGAGTATAGAATTATTGCAGAGGACGGTCAGGAAAAATATCTTTATGTCCGTGGACATAATACCATGGATGAAACTACGGGGAATATTGTTTCAATCGGAACTGCTTTTAATGTTTCCACACTTCGCCAGATCCAGCAGGAGCTGGAACAGAAAGTAAGTGATTTGAATACTTCCAATGCTGATCTGGAACAGTTTGCATACATTGCTTCACACGATTTACAGGAGCCGCTGCGTAAAATTGTGTCATTTGGCGAGCGACTCGAAAGCAAAGCCCGGGATGTGCTTGATGAGGAGCAAAGCTTATATCTGAACCGCATTTTAAGTTCAACCCGGCGAATGCAGAAAATGATCAATAATCTTCTGGAATTTTCGAGGGTTACCAGTTCCTCAAAAACATTTGAACTAACTGATCTGAATGAGATTTTAAAAGGTACACTCAGTGATCTGGAAGTTACGATTCAGCAGAGAAAAGCTCAGGTTATTATTGATGAATTGCCGGTTATCGAAGCTAATCCGGCTCAGCTGTCGCAATTATTTATCAACCTGATTTCTAATTCACTGAAATTTACACAGCCGGGAATTGATCCGGTCATTACATTAAGCGTTTCAGATTTTCCTGTATCAGAAGTTCAGAAAAGAAAATTGCCAGCCGAGAGGGCGTATATAAGGATTCTTGTAAAAGATAATGGAATCGGGTTTTTAAACGAAAATGCGTCCAGAATTTTTACAATCTTTCAACGTTTGAGAGGCAGGTCTGAATATGAAGGTGCTGGTATAGGGCTTTCCGTTTGCAAAAAGGTGGTAGAAGGTCATCAGGGACTTATTGAGGCTTTTGGTATTCCCGATGTAGGAGCGACTTTTGAGATAATCCTGCCGGTTAATCAGAATTGAAAAAGTTAATCTTAATTACCACAAGTAAAATATATTTAATTCCTCAATTGTGAATACTGATGAATAGCAGAATTATAAGCGTGCTTTTGGTTGATGATGATGAAGATGACTATTTCCTGACCAAGGAATATTTCAACGATCTGATCAACTGGAAATTCGATATTACGTGGTGCGCGACATACCGGGAGGCTATTCATGCAATACAGAACAAAAAATTCGACCTGTATTTTTTCGATTATTTACTTGGAGAACGTAATGGAATTGACCTGATCGAAGAGGCAGGTGCCTTGGAATGCGAGGAGCCAATGATCCTGTTGACAGGAAAGGGAGATACCAAAGTGGCGGTGGATGCTTTAAGGCTCGGAGCTGCGGATTACCTCATCAAAAGTGAACTGGATTCTGAAAAACTCGAACGAACTATTCGTTATGCATTGGAACGAACTTCTGTTTTGAAGGCGCTCCGGCATAGTGAAAGACGGTATCGCCGGGTTTTTGAAGAGTCGAATGATTTCCTTTTTATCAGTGATCTGGAAGGAGTAATCACTGATTTTAATACCTCAGCCTGTACTTTGACGGGGTATTTACCAAAGGAATTGAAGAATAAAAATATTCTCGACATGATGGAAGATCCTCTTTTCGGGTTAATATGGGAAGGCATTCAGGAACGCCCGATTCAGGATTATGAGGTCCGGCTTGTGACAACCGATGGTGAAAAAAAGTATTGTGTTTTCTCGGCATCGATGGAAATGGACGAGGATAATCCCTATGTCCAGGGACGTTTGCATGATATCACAGCCAGAAAACAGTCGGAAAGAGAGCGCTTGTTTTCTGAAAAACTGGCAGTAACAAGCCGGCTCGTGCGTATGCTTGCACATGAAGTTCGTAATCCGTTGACGAATGTTAATCTTTCTGCCGAGCAGCTGGAAATGGAGCTTGTGGATGAAGATCAGAAATTTTATACGCAGATTATCAAGCGGAATTGTACCCGGATCAATGACCTGATCACGCAATTGTTACAGCCTTCCAGTTCAACGGATGTAAATCTGGTGGAGCAATCCATACATCAGGTTTTAGATGAAGCAATTGCCACAGCGTATGACCGTGTTCAGCTAAAAAGAATAAAAATTATCAAACTTTTTGCAGAAGAAGATTTTTTGATTCCGCTCGATTCGGTTTCCCTGCACATGGCATTTTTAAATCTTATTACCAATGCAATTGAAGCAATGGCCGAGGATACAGGAATTCTTCGCATTACTACACGTTTACAAGCAGATTCTTTACAGGTAATTTTCGCAGATAATGGTTCTGGAATCAGTGAGGAAAACATGGATAAAATATTCGAACCTTACTTTACTGGCAAGAAGAACGGAATGGGACTTGGGTTGGCTACAACCTTGAATATTCTTCACACGCACCATGGCAGGATCGATGTGCAGTCGGAAGTAGGAGAGGGTACTACCTTTACGATCAGTTTTTCAGGGAAATAAATACCTGGCCAAATAAGAGAATAACAATGAACCCCGGACCAGTAATTTGCAGTCCGGGGTTCATTGTTATTTAGTTTCTACGATTTCCTCTGCTATTGTTTCTTGCATTATCGTTTCTGTCGTAACGGTCGTTTCTGTCATTGTCTTTAACGTATCCACGGTTCCGGTCATCTTTTTTTATCTGATATCTCGGATGTCCGGCGCTTTGGTAATATCGTTCGTCTCTGCTGTCGCGAATGATCTGCTGATTGTGATTTCCTTTATATCGTGCATATTGGGAAACGTGAACATTGTTATGCAAAAAAGGTCTCGGTTCATTCACAACCACTTTGTAGGAATTGTAAATATCGTAGTTACGATAGCGTGATGGGAGCGATGAAACATAAACCCACTGTGCGCCGTTTTGATACACATACTGCGCTCTTGTAACGTCATAATAAGCGTTGATATCCGGCAAATAATAGAAATCAACATGATTGTATCCCGTTGGTCCCCAGGCTGGCTGGCTGCCGATATTGATACTTAAACTGATCTGCGCGTTGGATTCCTGCGCTGCTGAAAGACCTAGTAACACGATTATTGAGAACATTATCTTTTTCATGGTTCCTGTTTGTTTAAAGTTTAAAATCCGGCACTTTCTGTGCTTTTATGATTCTAAGACAGGAGTTTTTGAATGACGTTTAATCGATGAAAGACACGATCGACAGGGAGGGCGTATTTATCTGCGAAATGACCGGTTTTGACTAGGAACCGATGCATAAAAAAATCCCCGCTTCCGTGATTTGAAGCGGGGATCAGATGGAATTGAGAATAATTTATGCTGCGATTCTCTTCTTCCTGTTAAAGAAACCGTAAATAATCGGGAAGATCAGCAAGGTTAAAACGGTAGCCGTAATCAAACCGCCTATCACCACAATAGCGAGCGGCTTTTGGGTTTCGGATCCTATGCCGGTTGAAGTTGCCGCCGGGAGCAGCCCAATGGCAGCCATGAGTGCGGTCATGACTACCGGTCTGATCCTTGACTTGACACCCTCACGAATGGCATCGTCAAGAGGCATATGGGCTGCAAGATTTTTATTGAAAACCGAAATAAGGATTACGCCATTCTGGACGCATAATCCGAAGAGCGCGATGAAACCTACACCGGCAGATATTCCAAAGTTCATATGCGTGATGTGTAAAGCGAGAATCCCGCCTATCAGAGCGAAGGGCACGTTAACAAGTACGAGGCCTGCATCTTTCGCATTACTGAACATAATGAAAAGCAGGATGAAAATACCGATCAGACTTATGGGAACAACCTGTCCCAATCGCGCCGTTGCACGCACCTGATTTTCAAACTCTCCTGACCAGTTTATAGAATAACCTTTCGGTAATGTTTTCAATAATGGTTTTACGCGGCTTTGCGCATCGGCAATCGTGCTTCCCAGGTCACGTTCACGCACTGAGAATTTTACACCAATAAAACGCTTGTTATTATCCCGGTATACAAAGGCTGGGCCCGTTACCGTACGAATCGACGAAATCTCTTTTAAAGGAATTTTTCCACCGGTTAATGTTGGTACCATCAATTGCTGGATATCATTTACATCGCGGCGATATTGCTGTTCATAACGCAGACGGATGTCAAACTTACGCTCACCCTCATACAGTATGGATGCCGTTTTTCCTCCGATTGCCATTTCAATAACGGCCTGAACGTCGGCGGTACTCACACCATATTGAGCCATTTTATGGTCATGAAGAATAACACTGATCTCCGGCTGACCTATGTTTCTCAAAATCCCTACATCTTTAATTCCGGGCACATCTTTAATTGCTTCCAATACCTCGTTAGCTTTTACATTCAGTGTTTCAAGATCGTCTCCATAAATTTTCACTGCATTACTGGCGTTCATACCCGCCACTGCTTCTGCCACATTGTCGATAATTGGCTGTGAATAATTATAGTTGATCCCCTGAAATTGTTTCAGCTTGGTATCCATTTCTTCAATAAGGTCATCCTGACTTATTTTCCGTTTCCATTCATCCTTAGGTTTAAGGTTAACCTGCATCTGAACATAATAAAATCCGGAAGGGTCCGTGCCGTCATTTGATCGGCCGGTTTGTGATAAAACACCATTTACCTCCGGAAACTCGTTCAGTTTGGCACGAAGTGTATGCACCATTTTGATGGTTTCCGTCAAAGAACTGCTCATCGGAAGTTTGGCTTCCACCCATAGAGCCCCTTCGTTGAGGGTAGGCAGGAATTCTGTCCCAAGGAATTTGGCAGAGAATAAGCTTACCACTAAAAATACCATGGCAAATACCACGCTTAATTTTTTGCGTGCATAACACCATTCAAATCCACCATTAACGGCACGGTCAAAAAAACGTACGATCGGGTTACTTTTTTCTCTTACGTTTTTATTCAAAAGAAAAGAGCAGAGAACCGGAACGAGTGTAAGGGTGTAAAGTAAAGCTCCCAGCAAGGCAAAACCCAAAGTATAAGCCAGCGGTGTAAACATTTTTCCCTCCACTTTCTGAAAACTGAAAATCGGGATAAGTGCGGTGATGATGATCAATTTTGAAAAGAAAATAGCTTTACCAAGTTCACCGCCAGTCTTTTTGATCAGACCCAGTTTGGAAAGTTTATTATAACGATCCATTCCGTTTTTATGTGCGAGATGATCCAGTGCCACAAATATCCCCTCTACCATCACCACAGCTCCGTCGATAATAATCCCGAAATCTATCGCCCCCATGGATAGCAGGTTAGCCGACATGCCTTTCAGTTTCAGACACATAAAAGCAAACAGAAGTGCTAACGGGATGATAATCGAAACAATGATGGTTGTCCGCCAGTCGGCCATGAAAAGGAAAACGATTACCGTTACGAAGACAATCCCTTCAATAAGGTTGTGTTTAACCGTATGAGCGCAAAATTCTATGAGGTTATCGCGGTCATAAAAGGTAACCATTTTCACATCCGGCGGAAGGATTTTGGTATTTAATTCCTCGACCTTATCCTTGATACGTGCCAGCACTTCACTCGGATTCTCTCCTTTTCTCTGCACAACGATACCTTCGATCACATCATCATTTCCGTCCAATCCAACCTGGCCCACGCGTGGCATGTCCGATTCTTTGACCTCTGCTACATCTTTTACCAAAACCGGATAATCCTTGACATATTCTACGATGATATTCTGGATATCGGGTATGGAATTCAACAATCCTATCCCGCGAACTACATAGGCCTGTCCGTTTTTTTCAATCACATCACCACCAACGTTGACATTGCTTTTCGTGACTGCCTGATATACTTCCAGAGGGGTAATGTTGTATTTTACAAGTTTGGTAGGATTAACCTGTACTTCATATATTTTCTGGCGGCCTCCAAAAGCAACGACGTCGGCCACACCCGGAATACTTCTTAATTGCCTGTCGATAACCCAGTTGTGCAGTGTCAGCAATTCACGGCTATCCCGGTCTGTACTTTTCAGGGTGAAACGGAAAATTTCGCCGGTTGGTCCGTATGGCGGCTGTACATCAGGCTCTACTCCTTCTGGGAGGGAGATGTTCCTGAGCAGGTTATTGACTTGCTGCCTTGCAAAAAAATCCTCAACCGTATCGTCAAAAATAATTTTAATAATACTTAGCCCAAACATCGTGGTACTCCGGACGTTGGTTTTTTGCTGCACCGAATTCATGGCAACTTCAATAGGAACTGTCACAAATCTTTCGATTTCCTCTGCGCTTCGGCCATTCCACTGGGTTACGATAATGATCTGTGTATTAGTAACGTCCGGAAATGCTTCCAGCGGTGTTTCTTTATAGCTCATCACACCCGCCACGATTAACAGTGCGGTCATGAAGAAAATGAAGAACCTGTTTTTAAGGGAAAAACCAACAATTCCCCTGATAAATTTATTCATTGAAAATCAGATTTTGATTGGGGACTTTTTAATGAGTGACCGGGTCGCCGGTGCGATGATAGAGGGATAGAATGATAGACCGGTCGCAAGTAATAGGGCAGAATGTTTGATGACGCCGTTTGGTGTTTATTCTATCATTCAAAATTCAATCATTCAACGCATCGTAAACTAGAAGCTGGTTTTTTGAAATAACTCTTTCTCCATCTTTCAGGCCGCTTTTTATATAGGCACGGTTGGCCAGCGTACGATAAACCTCAACAGGGCGAGTCTCGATTTGCGAGCGGCTATGGAAAACCATCACCCAGTTTTTGCTGCGGTCAAAAATGATGGATTGCGAAGGAATGGCGTGCATCTGGCCTCCTTCGTCGAAATTGAGATTCACCGTGGCGTGCATTTCCGGTTTAAGTTTTAAACCTACATTCTGCAATTGTATGCGAATCTGCATGGCTTTGGATTCAGGATCGAGCACGTTATAAATTTTGTCTACCTTTCCTTTGAAAACCTCGTCGGGGAAGCTGATTGTCTGCACATTAGCACTCATGCCCAACTTGATACGCGGAATGTCGCTTTCATTAACATTCGCCATAACCCATACATCCGCGATTTGTCCGACTGTAAAAAGGCTTTCGGAATTATCGGAACGAAGCTGCGTACCACGGTTGACGTTTTTGGCTATAATGAAACCGTTGATCGGAGATTTTACAGTATAATTGGTCGATTTTCCAAGTCCGTAAATAGAGAAAATTTCTTTTACCCGACTTACTTCCGCTTGTGCTTTATCCACCATTTGTCTTGCCGTGATTGCGTCTCTTTCCGGCACCAGTTTACTTTCATAAAGGTCTTCGGTAGAAGAAAGGTTTTTTTGCGCGATCAGCAAATCGGATTGAGCCTGAATAAGCTGGCGTTCAAAATCGGCCACTTCTCCCGAGCGGATCGTGGCCAGTTTCTGCCCTTTGCGAACGTTGTCTCCCAGTTCCACATTCACGTCTTCCACATTTCCTCCTACAAGCGGGAAAATTTTTATCACCTGATTTTCGTCAGGTACCACTTTTCCTACAAGCGTTAATTCATTCTTAACCGTTTCGGTTTTTACCGTGTCCAGCGTAATTCTGTTCATCATGGTGTCAGAAAGCATAAATGCTTTTGCATCTTCCTGCTTTTCCTCTGTTTTGGTACAGGAAGACAACCACAGCCCCACAAAAGCGGCTGAGCACAGATATAAAAGACTTTTTCCCACGCCTGGCCAGTTGCCGTAAAATGATAGATCTAATTGCTTTGTTTCAGCTTTCATCCGGATATTTATAAGAAATGAATTCGATTATTTTAATTAAAAAGCTCTTCGCCGACGACGAAATTGAGCTCTTCATATACCTTGATCCGGTCGGCTTGTAACCGGTTAAATTCTTTGATGCTTTCGTTATAGGTTTCTATGAAATCGATAAATTCCAGCAGCGTAATGTTTCGCTTCTGGAAATTTTCATAGATTCCCTTACTTAAAAGTTCAAACTGGTCAGTAAAGTGATTTTCAACGCTTTTGTAAGCTTTTTCGGCTACAACCACTTTTTGCAGAGCCGCGTCCACTTCATTATTTATGCTGTTTTGCTTCGCCATTTCCGCTGTTCTATAATAGCTGATATTACTTTTGGCAGCTTTAATGTTTCCCTGATTACGATTGAAAAACGGCAGATCCATTGACACAGAAAGTCCGAAATAGTTATTGACATAATTGCTGGCCTGATCGTAAACACCACCAATTTGTATGTCGGGAATGGCCAGTGATTTTTGCAAGGTGTAGTTAAGTTCCGATTGCCTGGTTGCAGATTCGGCGACTTTCAAATCAGCACGACTTTGTAATGCGCGGTCTTTTAATAATGCGAGGTTGTAATTTTTGAGCTGATACCGGTTGATGTCGGTACTGTCAACTATGCTTTTTACAGGTGTTTCGGAATTGAGCAGAGTTTTAAGATCTCGCTGGTTTTCCGATAATTCAAACAGAATATCGGCCCGATCGTTGGTAAGTTGAAAAAGAAGTGCTTTTAGCCTGACAACCTCTTTTAAGGAAATATTCTTCCGGTTGTATTCTTTGTCAAAAGCGCTGACGGTCGTGTTCAGTGTTGCAATCTGGGTGTCATACAGCGCGATGGTCTGGTTAAGAAAATAAGACTCGAAGAAAATTTCTCGGAGCTCAAATTTCAAAGTCCTGATCAGATCATAAAATTGAAATTCACTTTTACGCGAAGATTCGACATCAAGTGCAACACGTTTATTCCTTTTTCCGGCGCGGGTAATCATCTGTTGAATCGTGACCGCTTTTTGTCCTTGTCGGCCTACATCAAGTAAACCGCGGGAGGGATTATAAGCGCTCAGCTCCAAGCCCAGTGTGGGGTTATTCCAAAGTTTATCCTGGATCTCCTGAGATTTGGCAATATCGATCTGATACTTCTCCGCGAGTAATTGCAGGTTGTGCTGTAAAAAAATACTGTCCGCCTGGCGGATTGTGAGCCTCAGTGTATCCTGGGCATGTAAGCTGATTGATAGTAACAGTAAAAGTCCTGTGACGTAGGTTCGCATAAACGCAGTGTTAGAAAGGTGCGATATACGGTACCCGGTATTACAGGAGGCTTAAAATAACCTTAGAAAAAAATTAGAATACTAGATGTGCTTCAGCACAACCTGAAACGTACTTCCTTTTCCCAATTCGCTTTGGACAGAAAGGGAGCCGTGATGGAGGTCGACGATACGCTGGCAAATCGAAAGGCCGATGCCGAAGCCAGGCACGTCACTTGTGTGAGACGACCTGTAAAACGGATCAAAGAGATAGGGGATATCTTCTTTTCCTATACCGATCCCCTCATCGATAATTTTGACGATACAGTAGGTTTCATTTGTCTCAAAAAGCACACGCGCGGTATTGTTTGATGAATATTTACAGGCATTGTCGATCAGGTTCAGGATAACCCTTTTTAGTAACTCTTCATTGCCTTCAATGACTGTATCATTCTCATTTTCAGGAATTTTGATATAGTCGATCTGGATGTTGTAATTCGGGAAAGATGACAGTATTTCTTCTTTGGCCATAAAAGCCAGATCCTCAATCCGGACTTGTGTAAATTTCATATTGCCCATATTTTCAATGGAGCGCGCCAGGAAAAGGAGGTTATTGGTAATACTGATCAGGCGTTCGGTATCTGAAAAAAGATTTACAAAAACTTCTTCCAGATCCGGGTTGTTTCTTGCAAAACGCTGCCCCAGCTGTATCTCCGATTTAAGAGCGGCCAGAGGCGTTCGTAATTCGTGCGAGGCGTGTGACACAAAACTTTTCTGCTGTTCAAAAGCCTTGCTGAGGCGACCAAGTACGGTATTGAAATTAATAGCAAGCTGGGCAATCTCGTCTTTGCGATTGCCCTCATCCAGCTTTTGTTCTAGATTATGTGCGGTGATCTGCGAAACCTGATGGTTTATCAGGCTGATCGGTTTTAAAGAATTGCTCGCAAAATAAACACCCAGCGCAATGGTGAGGCCTATGCCGCCGACAAATCCCCATGCCAGTGTCTGCAGCAGATTTTGCAGCTTGCTTCTTCCAAATTTGTCAAAGGCGGAGGCTAGTACAACGAGCGGTTCATCTCCTTCCTGATACAACAGGCCTATGGTTTCACTGTCGTCTTGCAGGAACTCTATTTCTTTATTATGCCGGACCTCTTTGAGTAATTCTTTGTGATAAGTAATCAATTTATCGTCAACGCTGGAATACAGAAGTTCATCCTTTGCGTTAAAAATTAATACTTTTTCATCAAACATTTCGGTGAGGGTATTCATGTCAATAGTCCTGAGCAGATCCTTGTCAATCCCTTTCACCTTCACCAAAAGCCGGCAAGTAGTCTGAGCCTTGCTTTTCAGCCTGTCATAAAATTCCTCCTGCCGGTATCTCGCTGATACACTGTAAACTGCCACAGAAAAAAGCAAAAGTATAACAGCCACCATAAGGGTGAACTGCAAGGCGATCCGGTCTTTTATTTTCACAAGTCAGCAGGGCTTAGATGATTATTCTTCTTTCATGATATAGCCCAGTCCCGGACGGGTATGGATCAGTTTTGTCGCGAAATCCTTGTCTATTTTTTTTCTTAAATAGTTGATATACACTTCTACCACATTTGTTCCCGGGTCGAAATTCAAATGCCAGACGTGTTCCGCCAAATCCATTTTTGAAACAACGCGCCCACGGTGCAGCAGGAAATACTCCAGCAAGGCAAACTCTTTGGCAGTAAGCTCAATAGATTTTCCCGCGCGGATCACCTCTTTGGTTCCAACATTTAATTCCAGATCGGCAATTCGTAACGTCTGGTTTTCAGTTTCAGGATTGTTCAGTTCGGCTACACGCAGAGCGGCGTTAATCCTTGCCATTAATTCTCTGAAATCGAATGGTTTAACGATGTAGTCATTCGCACCTTTATTCAGGCCTTCCACCTTATCTTCGATCTCGCCATAGGCTGTGAGCATGATGATAGGCAGCGATGGTTTATAAACTCTGATTTGCTGACAAACATCATATCCTTTCAGGCCGGGAAGATTTACATCCAGGAGCACAAGGTCGAACTTTTTACTTAATGCAAGGTTTTTGCCTGTAATGCCATCGTAAGCGATTTCAGCCTCAAAATCTTCTGAGTGCAGGCCTCGATAAATATTTTGCGCAATACGCCTGTCATCTTCGACAATTAGTATGGTTTTCATTTCCTGGTCGGGTCGTTTTTTTGAATCAACAGTAAGTTACGGGGAATAGTTATTTCCCACGTCATCTCAGACTTTTATTACAACACTTCCAGTGCCTGTTCGAAATCACGGATCAGATAATCAGGATCTTCGAACCCAATATAGATACGTGCCATGCGGTGTTTTTCAATATCCGGATTGAAATCTTCATGGGCCAGTCCTCCGGCTTGTGGTAAAATCAATGATTCGTGCCCACCCCAGGAAACGGCTACCAGAAAATGTTTTAGCGAATAAGTGAAACGTTCGATCTGTTCGACAGAATTTGCTTTTAAAACAATAGTAAAAAGTCCGCAAGCGCCTTTCATTTGTTTATGAGCAAGTTCCAGCTGAGGGAAATCTTTATCCAACGGGAAAATAAGCCGCTCGATTTTAGGATGATTTTTAAGATATTCAATAACTTTCAGCGTTGATCTGGAAATATGTTCGAGGCGCATCGGCAGCGTTCTGAGTCCTCTCAAAATCAGCCACGCATTAAAGGGAGAAATCCCGGAGCCGGTATTCATCAACTGCTCGTTGAATATTTTTTTCAACATTTTTCTGGACCCCGTTAACACCCCGGCCAGCACGTCACTATGGCCACCCAGATATTTGGTGCCGGATTGAAGGCTAAGGTCTATGCCAAGCGCATGAGGCTGCTGATAAATCGGCGTGCAATAACTGTTATCTACGATCGTGATAATGTTATGTTGTTTTGCGAGTGCCGCTACCGCTTCCAGATCCTGCAATTCATAGGTCAGCGTGTTGGGCGTTTCCAGATATATGATGCGGGTTTCAGGGCGGATGGCGTTAACGAAATTCTCAATTTTTGTCCCGTCGATATAGGTCGTTTCAACTGCAAAACGCGTCAGAACATTGTCGAAGAGCCTGGTAGCCCAGCTATATGGTTTTTTGATCGATATGATGTGGTCGCCGGATTTAATGTTTGCCATCACCGAGCAGTAAATAGCCGATGCGCCGCTATTAAAAACCAGGGCATCTTCTGCTCCGTCCAGCGCAGCCAGTTTTTTACTTAAAATATCGATGGTCGGATTTTTACCTCTTGAATATAAAAAAGCAGATTCTTCATTGGCAAAAGCATTGCGTAACTCATCAAAAGTGTCGAATGCAAAATTACTAGTCTGTACGATAGGTGGAGAAACCGCATTGAAATATTGACTGCGATCTTCACCAAGCTCGTTCAGAATATAAGAAATGTCCATTTACTTATTTTTATTAATTTAATTTTTTTCCGTTTGCTGGTTAAAAACGATACCTGTTTCAATGGAATGGATGATGGCTTTATTACTATGTGAAAAGTAACACACATCAATGCCCAGTTCCTGGATTTTCTTTAAAAGCACTGTTGTTTCCGATTTACTCCTTGTTCGGGTTTGGCGAATGTAAACAGCTCTGATATTAGGCGCAAACATCCGGCAGATTTCTTCATAGATTTCCGGATCTTTCTGTGAATCGTCTCCGAGAAGAATAAATTGTAATTCCGGGTAAAATTCCACAATATTCTGGATTTTACGAAGCTTATGGCCATGCGATCCGGCTCCGGTCATAATAAAGTCGTCCAGGCCAGACTTTATTTTTTTTAATTTCAATACGGCTTTGGGTAATCCGTTCAGTTCGGCAAAGCGTATAATCATGTCATACAGATTCCATTCGCTGCTGGAAACGTAAAAGAAAATATTGCTAGGATGTATCGGATTGGTGCGGCTCGCGAGCGAAAGAAGCTGGTAATGTTTTACTACATCGTCGAAGGGCTTCCTGGCCTGTACATTTTTCGCAAGTAAAACGAATAATTTCTTGAAAGATCTTCGGCTGTGAGAAATTAAGAATGTATCGTCAATATCTGAAATGACGCCGTATGAACTTTCGTAAGGAAGAAAAAATTCCTCTTGACGGGTAACCTGGTACTTGTGGCGGCCAACCTGATCGTCCACACTGACTTCATAAGGATGCCAGCCACCATCCAATGGATCGTGAAATGGGACTTGAAAGCGGAAATAGCCATCTTCCATCGTATGTGTTTCTGCAACGACGGACCCAACTCTAAGAATTACCCTTAAATTTGGTATGGTTTTTATTGAGAAAAGCTGAATGATTGTGCGCGCGTACCGAAAACCTTTACGGGTATATTTGTGATCGCCCTCAGGATATTTTTCGACTGCGTGCCCGAAAACCACTAATTCGTTTTTATTTGCGTAGCCCCGATATAATTTTAAGTCGCATCTTTTCATATCTTACCTTTACCCTTATGCACTTGAAGTGCCTAAATTAGAGAATATGTTTTCAGAACAAAAAGTTTTGTTGGTTGTAAACCCAATATCAGGAGATAAGGATAAACAGGAAATTCTTTCAAAAGTCACCGCCAAAGCGGAAGAGGATGGTTATGATTTGAGTGTTTTTTCAACAACCGGAGATGATGATCTGGCTCAAATACGGGAATTGGTAAAAAACCTGTGCCCCAGCCGTGTATTAGTAGCCGGTGGTGACGGCACAATATCAATGGTGGCAGAAGCATTGCAAGGTCAGAAAGTTATTTTTGGTATTATCCCGGCGGGTTCAGCCAATGGTTTATCTGCTGATTTTGGTCTTCCTGTATCTATTGATGAATCGATTGAGGTTGCTTTTGGTGATAACTCGGTTCAAATTGATGCTGTAAAAATCAATGAGGATATCAGTCTTCACCTGAGTGATATTGGCCTGAATGCACTTCTAGTGAAAAATTATGAAAACGGGGATGTAAGAGGGAAATTGGGATATGCACTTGAAATGTTCAAGACGCTGAATCAGCATGAAAACTTTCAGGTAAGAATTACGACAGATCAGGGCGTTTTGGAAACAGAAGCGCTGGTAGTCATTATTGCCAATGCAAAAAAATATGGTACCGGAATCAGCATAAATCCTTTTGGGGACATGTCGGATGGAAAGTTTGAACTGGTGATTGCCAAGAAAATTGACTTCATTGAAACGGCTAAGTTCCTGACTGGTAACACTGAATTCAATCCTGAAGTTATGGAATTTATTTCGGTTGAAAAGGCGAAAATTGAATGTGTTGACCGTGAAGTTTATTTTCAGGTGGATGGTGAATATAAAGGAGAAGTGAGAGAATTAAATGCTGCAATCCTGAAAGGCTTTGTCCGGATTGCCATTCCCTGATACGCATATGGGGTAAGTTTATTTGACTTAAATCTTGGTCACAAGATTTAGTTGACGGTTTATCAGTAGCCAAACCATCGGAAAGACTTTTCTGAATAGTTTGACTACTGATGAATCCTGAAAATGAAAACATTATCGACGATCTTATTTGCGTCGGCAGCATTGCTGTCTGTTCCTTCTTTTGCTCAGAAACCTGAACTTTGCCAGGGACCTTATTTTACGGAAGCGCAGGGCAAAGCATTTCTGGATAGCCATATTCCGGCCAACAAGGAAGAATGGGACAGCCGTGCGCAGAAAATCAGAGCACAAATAAGAGAAGGCATGGAATTACAATCGCTTCCTGCCAAGCCATCTTCAAAACCGATCATTCATAGTAAAAAGCAAATGGATGGTTACACCATCGAGAACGTCGCTTTTGAAAGTCTGCCCGGAATTTATGTGACCGGGAATTTATACCGGCCGGTGAAAAAACAGAAATCTTACGCGGCTATATTATGTCCGCATGGGCACGGAGAAAATCCACATGGCCGTTTTCGTGAACAAACACAGAAACGGTGCGCAACACTTGCACGCATGGGTGCTGTTGTTTTTGTTCTGGATATGGCCGGGCAGGGCGATGCAAAGCAAACGGAGCATAAGTTTTCAAAAGCGCTGAAACTGCAAACAATCAATGCCATTCGCAGTATCGATTTTCTTTTGTCGCTTCCTGGTGTTGATCCTGAGCGTATTGGTGTGACGGGAGAATCAGGGGGAGGGACACAAACTTTCTTACTCACTGCGCTTGACCAGCGTATTAAAGTTGCGGCTCCAACGGTGATGGTTTCTGCTTATTTCTTTGGTGGCTGTGTTTGTGAAAGTGGAATGCCTATTCATAAAAAGGGAGATTATCAGACCAATAATGTAGAAATTGCGGCGCTGACAGCTCCACGACCTATGCTGCTGACTTCGGATGGGGGAGACTGGACCAAAAATACGCCTCAGGTTGAATTCCCTTTTATTCAAAATATTTATTCGCTTTACGGGGCAAAAAATCAGGTGGAAAACGTCCATCTGCCGGATGAAAAACATGATTACGGACCCAGCAAACGGAAAGCGATGTATGTTTTTATGGCAAAATATTTAAAGCTTGATCTTAAAGCGGTGTCCGACGCACAAGGAAATATCGATGAAGATTCCTCAAAAGTATTAGACCAGAAAGATCTGGCGGTTTTTAATGAAGCACATCCGAGGCCGGCTAATGCGTTAATGGGAGACGAGGCAGTTTTAAAACACTTATAAGAATCTTTACCGCTCCGAAAAAGGAATTGATATGATCATTCTGATTGTTTTTCTTGCTATTGTTTTCATTGTTTTAAGTTCGACGGTTTTTAAAATGCACCCCCTTACCGGTTTGCTGCTTGCAGCGTTGGGTGTGGGGATTTTTGCCGGATTACCTATTGATAAGCTTGCGGAAACGATTGGAAAAGGTTTTGGAGAACTGATGTCCAAAATTGGCCTAATGGTGATTCTGGGATGTGTGATCGGTGCGATTCTGGATCAGTCGGGAGCTGCTATTAAAGTGGCAGATGTTATCCTTAAATTATTCGGAGAAAAGCGGCCGGCGTTTGCTATGTCGGTTATTGGCGCTATAGTCGGGATACCTGTTTTTTGTGATTCGGGTTATATTATTTTACATAAACTGAATCAGATCGTTGCGAAAAGAACCAACATACCATTGGCTGTTGTATCATTATCGCTTTCAGGAGGGCTTTTCGCGACGCATACGCTGGTCCCGCCAACACCCGGACCGCTTTCGGCAGCAGGAAATCTCGGCATTGCCGATTCTGTCGGGCTGGTGATTTTGATCGGGTTAGTCGTGTCAATTCCAAGTTTATTTCTTTCAACCTGGTTTGCCGGAAAATATGCGAAGAACGTTGAGATTATCGATGGTGCAACGGGGCAGGCATCCGAAATAAATAACAAGATTTTACCGCCTGCCTGGAAAGCTTTCATGCCCATTTTATTACCAATTCTTCTGATCACGCTGGCCTCTTTTGCGAAAATTTTGAACTTCCCGGATCATATCATGCAGTGGACAAGTTTTTTCGGTAGTCCTCTTGTTTCGTTTTTGCTGGCAATCTTTTTCAGTTATTCACTTTTTCCTGAAAAAGCGGCAGAGAAAATGACCGCATGTTTTAAAAGCGGAATCGAGCACTGCGGGACTACACTGGTTTTGGTGGGAGCGGGTGGCGCTTTTGGCGCTATTTTAAAAGAGACGAGTCTGAAAGAAATGGTTAGTGAATGGTTGACCAGAAATGAAATGTCAGGAGTGTTTTTGTTGCTGATCACATTCCTGATCGCTGCATTTTTCAAAACCGCACAAGGGTCAACAACTTCGTCGATGGTTTTAACCACAAGTATTATTGCCCCTTTGCTCTCGACGCTGGGTTTTGTAACACCAATGCAAATTACATTATTGGTTATGGCCGCCGGAAGTGGTGCAATGATCGTTTCGCACACGAATGATGCGTGGTTTTGGGTAGTGTCTCAGTTTACCGGTATTGCAGCAAAAGATACGTATCGGACGCATACCATTTTGACTGGCTTACAGGGGATTGTCAGTTTTTTAACGACAGTGTTATTGTATTTTATATTGGTTTAAAATAGGGTAATTGGGAAGAAGTTATTGTGGTGCGCTTCACCTTTTTATGTTATTTAATTTGGGATTTCTACAAATATTGTGGTGCGCTGCAACTTAGTTTCTGGAATTTTCTGATTGGATTACTACAAATATTCTGGGCCTTCGCACCTTTATTTATAATACTATCCATTCTCCAAAGTGTTTATATCAGAAAGGTGCAGCGCACCGTAATATTAGGCTAATACATGATGCCCGAAAATAAAAAGGGCGACCTTTCGATCGCCCTTTTTTTCCAGTATTATCCGAAAGTAATTAAACTCCCAACTGAGCAAGTGTTTCTGAAACTTTTGCAGCCGCTTCTTTAAATTCGATAGCAGACTGAACTTTCAAACCTGATTCGTTGATAATGCGAGCTCCTTCTTCAGCATTTGTTCCTTGAAGACGAACGATAATTGGAACAGGAATTTCGCCGATCGCTTTGTAAGCTTCAACAACACCCGCTGCAACACGGTCGCAGCGAACAATACCACCAAAGATATTGATAAGGATAGCCTTAACATTAGGATCTTTCAGGATGATACGGAAACCTGCTTCTACGGTACGCGCGTTAGCTCCACCCCCAACATCAAGGAAGTTGGCCGGCTCGCCGCCTGAAAGCTTGATAAGGTCCATTGTAGCCATAGCCAGTCCTGCACCATTTACCATACAACCAACGTTTCCATCCAGTTTTACATAGTTCAGGTTGTTTGCACCTGCTTCTACTTCCAAAGGATCTTCTTCGTTAGTGTCGCGCATTTCTGCAAGTTCAGGATGACGGTATAAGGCATTGTCATCAAGATCTACTTTTGCGTCAACGGCAAGAATTTTATTATCGGATGTTTTTAAAACCGGGTTGATTTCAAACATCGCTGAATCACTCTCAACATATGCTTTATACAGAGCAGTGATAAACTTAACCATTTCTTTGAAAGCGTCGCCTTCCAAACCAAGTGCAAATGCAACTTTACGAGCCTGGAAAGGTTGTAATCCAACTTTTGGATCAATCCACTCTTTCATGATTTTTTCAGGAGAGTGCTCGGCAACCTCCTCGATATCCATACCGCCTTCTGTACTGGCCATGATGACGTTACAGTTTCTGCCTCTGTCAAGAAGGATAGAAAGGTAGTATTCTTTTGGCTCACTAGGACCTGGGTAATAAACATCCTCAGCAATAAGAACTTTATTTACACGCTTTCCTTCCGGACCCGTTTGGTGCGTAACAAGTACTTTTCCCAGAATGTTATTTGCTATTGTACGCACATCCTCAACAGACTTGGCTAAAGCGACACCGCGTTGTTCGCTGCCTACAATTCTGCCTTTACCACGCCCACCCGCGTGAATTTGTGATTTAACCACATACCATTTGGTACCTGTCTGCTGGCTAATCTCACGGGCGACTTCCACCGCCTTGTCAGGGGTGTCGGCTACGAGTCCTTCCTGAATACGTACGCCGTATTTTTTCAGGACACTTTTGCCTTGATATTCGTGAATATTCATGAGTATAAAAGTAAATTGGTATTTTCACGGCAAATTAAGGAATTAATCAAAACGGGGGTAGCTTTTTACCTAATTATCTTTTCATAATATGAATTTACTTCAAGCAAGAGGAATAAAGCGTACCTACGGAGCCTTACAAGTTTTGAAAGGAATAGATATTGAGGTAAATAGCGGTGAAGTTGTGGCTATCGTGGGAGCATCCGGAGCCGGAAAGAGTACTTTATTGCATATTCTGGGAACACTGGACAGACCGGATGAGGGAGAAGTATATCTTGGCAATACGAAAGTTTCAGGTTTGAATGATAAAGAGCTTGCCAAATTCAGAAATGAAGAGATCGGTTTTATTTTTCAATTCCATAATCTCCTTGCCGAATTCACTGCTTTGGAAAATGCCTGCATGCCGGGTTATATCAACATGGCTATGAGTGAAAAGGAAATAAAGAAAAGAGGGGAGGAGTTGTTAGGATTATTGGGCTTATCGGACAGGATGAACCATTTGCCTTCACAGCTTTCTGGTGGGGAGCAGCAAAGAGTGGCTGTGGCCAGGGCTTTAATGAACAAACCGGCCATTGTTTTAGCAGATGAGCCAAGCGGAAATCTGGACTCTCAAAATGCACTGGATCTCCATCAATTGTTTTTTAAATTAAGAGACGAACTTGGTCATACGTTCATTATTGTGACGCACAATGAAGATCTTGCCACCATGGCCGACAGGCGTTTGGTAATGCAGGATGGAAGAATGTTATAATAAGATGACGAAAAAATAAACAAATTGTTATTATTTTTTGTTTTCTGTGTGACTTCACTTCTGTGACTACGTCATAAGAGCGAAGTTTTTCATAACGTTGAGTAAAGTGAATAGCCGTCCGGAGTTTCCGGACGGTCATTTTTTTTATGGCCTCAATAATATCTGATAGATAATGCAATTAATTTTTTGAAGATAAGTGACTTGACCTGGAAATATGGGTCTAAAAGTAAATTTCCTAAGGGTTGGAGATTTTCATAACGTTGAGTAAGCAAATAGCCGTCCGGAATTTTCCGGACGGCTATTTTTTGCCTTAATCTATATGACCTGGGATGAATTACATCATTCCGCCCATTCCGCCACCGTGTCCGCCCATAGGAGCAGCGTTTTCTTCTGGTTCGTCAGCAATAACACATTCTGTTGTTAACAACAGACCTGCGATAGATGCTGCGTTTTCCAAAGCCAAACGAGAAACTTTCTTAGGATCGATGATACCAGCTTCCAAAAGATCTGTGTAAACATTGTCCTTAGCGTTGTAACCGTAAGCGCCTGTTCCTTCTTTCACTTTTGCCACAACAACAGATGGTTCCTGACCTGAGTTAGAAACGATTGTTCTCAATGGAGCTTCAAGAGCAACACGGATAATGTTGATACCTGTATTTTCGTCTTCGTTGTTACCAACCAAGCCTTCAAGAGCAGCTGTTGCACGGATGTAAGCAACACCACCACCAGCTACGATACCTTCTTCAACCGCAGCACGGGTTGCGTGCAATGCATCGTCAACACGGTCTTTTTTCTCTTTCATTTCAACTTCTGTCACGGCACCAATGTAAAGGATGGCAACACCACCTGACAATTTAGCAAGACGTTCCTGAAGTTTTTCGCGATCGTAGTCCGAAGTTGTATTTTCGATCTGCGCTTTGATCTGGTTAACACGTCCCTGAATATCTTCAGAGTTGCCAGAACCATTAACCAAAGTTGTGTTGTCTTTGTCGATAATCGCTTTTTCGCAAGTACCCAGGTAATCCAAAGTAACGTTTTCCAATTTGAAACCGCGTTCTTCAGAAATTACTGTACCACCAGTGATGATCGCGATGTCTTCAAGCATAGCCTTACGACGGTCACCAAAACCAGGAGCTTTAACAGCAGCAACTTTCAAGGCGCCACGGATTTTGTTCACTACCAAAGTAGCCAACGCTTCTCCGTCAACATCTTCTGCCAAAATAAGCAAAGGACGGCCAGTTTGTGCAACCGCTTCCAAAACCGGAAGAAGTTCTTTCATCGAAGAAACTTTCTTCTCAGAAATCAAGATGAATGGACGCTCAAGATCAGCTTCCATTTTCTCGGTATTAGTAACGAAATATGGAGAAAGGTATCCACGGTCGAACTGCATACCTTCAACAGTTTTAACTTCTGTTTCAGTACCACGCGCTTCTTCCACAGTGATAACACCTTCTTTCCCTACTTTTTCCATCGCTTCGGCAATCATATTACCGATTTCTTCGTCATGGTTAGCTGAAATAGTAGCAACCTGAGCGATTTCTTTTGAAGTAGAAATATCTTTTTTCTGTGCTTCAAGATTTTTTACAACAGCTGAAACGGCTTTCTCGATACCACGTTTCAAATCCATTGGGTTGGCGCCAGCTGCTACGTTTTTAACTCCGATAGAGTAAATAGCCTGAGCCAATACTGTTGCAGTTGTAGTACCGTCACCTGCTGAATCAGCAGTTTTAGAAGCTACTTCTTTAACCAATTGAGCGCCCATGTTTTCGATAGGATCTTTCAAATCGATCTCTTTCGCAACAGTTACACCATCTTTTGTAATGCTAGGTGAACCAAATTTTTTATCGATAACCACGTTACGACCACGAGGTCCCAAAGTTACCTTAACGGCGTCAGCCAAAGTGTCAACACCCTTTTTTATTTTATCGCGGGCTTCAATGTCAAAAAATATTTTCTTAGCCATTCTGAATTTTGATTTTAATTTTAAGAATTTTAAATACCGAGGTTGTCAGACGACTAGCCAATGATAGCGTAGATATCTGATTCACGCATAATAAGAATATCTTTTCCTTCGTATGCCAATTCAGTACCTGAATATTTTCCGTATAATACGGTGTCTCCTACTTTAACAGTCAAAGGCTCATCTTTTTTGCCTGGTCCAACTGCTACTACTGTACCGCGTTGTGGTTTTTCTTTTGCAGTATCAGGAATAATGATACCAAATGCTGTTTTTTCTTCGGCTGGGGCTGGTTCTACAAGAACACGATCAGCCAGAGGTTGTACGCTCACTTGTATTTCTGCTAAAGTTGACATAGATATTAAACGTTTATTTTTAAGTTGTCAGTATTGATATGACCTGCCACTATTAAGCACAATCTATGCCAGCACCTTTCGTCTGACATTTTTTCATGATGTTATGACAATTTTGTATGTAAACGAGCTGTTATATGATTTTTATAGTAATTTATGTGTCAGGTAAATACAATTGCTTGCGGTATGAACAGAATTGAGTAAATTTTAGCAGGATCAAAACAACTGCATACAATGACAAAGCTTCATAATGATTGGTTGACAGAAGGAATTTTTGATTTTGAGTATAAAAAGTACGTGCTGCTGTCTTATTTGCAGCATATTAATGGTGAATTTACTTCCAATCGCCTGTATCCTTATTTACAGGAATTGAAATCACATCTTGACACATGCCAGAATTTACAGGCAAATAAAAATGCGATCCGTAATTCATTTCCAAAAACACTGAAAGGGATAGACATGTCGGCTGCCAGGCTGGTCTATGAAGATACGCTGCATGACGATGCCTATCTATCCGAACTAAACTATATTCTTGATTTTGCAATCCCCAGATTTTCCAAAACCATGGAGGAAGGTGTCGACCGGTTTTCGGAAGTGGGAGAAAATATAAAAATTTCGCCGGTCGGTATCGTCCCGCTCAGAACAGAAGAAGGTTATCTTTTCTTCCTGGATCATTATGAAAGCATGGTTACTATTTTCAGATATCAGCTGGCACTTTACAATGAAATGCGGGAGAGGTATTTAAAAACTGTTTTGGTAGATTCGGTACGGACTTCGATCGGTACCACTATCGAGCAAATAAAAATCGACCTGACAAGAAAATTTCAGGCATGGCCAAATCCTGCCACCTACGTTGTGGAATCAAAATATGATTATCCTTTGGAAGAAACTTTGCTACCGGTAGTTCAGAGGCTTATGGTGAAACAGATGAATGTGGCCTGATGGCTTTCGGCTTTCGTCGGTCAGCAATCGGCCTGTGCCAGAATGAAGTTTTCGAAAATTATATTACTTCCGAACTGCTATATAAGAATATAGCTGATAAAAACAGATTAATCCGTCTTTATCAGCTATATCTAAAACTTCTAACAGTTTTTATTATTTTGTAGTATCTGCAGGTGCTACCGGTGCTGTTTCTGCCGGAGCGCCGGCTCCCGGAGCAGGAGCTGCTGGCAATTTGGCGCCAGGAATTACGGTATTTTGTGCTTTTTCAATGTTCACGCTATTGATGCCACCTGCATCAGCGGAGCCTCCGCTCGCAACAACATAAGATGCCAATGAGATTAAAATGATCCCGGCTGCAAGTCCCCAAGTGATTTGTTCAAGCAAATCCGTGGTTTTTTTAACACCGAACATTTGGGCAGTACCCGCTCCGCTAAATTCGCTCGAAAGACCTCCTCCTTTTGAATTTTGCACCAATACTACCAGAATCAACAATACTGCGATGATCGCAACCAGAATAATCAAACCCAAATACATGCCTTGTATATAATATAGAATGAATGAATACGCAATTAATAAGTAAGTGAAAACTAGGATCGGTTATGAATCAGTTCACTTAATTTTTTCGCAAAGTAATCCTTTTTTTCTGGTTTTTTCAAAATCAATTTTTGATATATATCAATTGCCTTATCAGTTTTTCCCTGGCGAAGCAAAATTTTAGCAAATGCTTCTGTTTCAATTCCTCCTCCGGGTGATTCTGATAAATTGGATTGTGCCACCCTGCCGGTAAGGTCCAGCGTAACCGGTTCGGCATTGCTATCCTGCCGTATTGGACCCATCCGGGGGTTATTTTTGATAAAACCTTCTATAATCTGCTGCTGTCTTTTTTGCAATTCTGATATCTGGGAAACAGGCGCTGCCTTAACGTCGATGGATTGGATCACTTCCAGAATATCTTCATTTTGAGCAGGGATTTCCAGCTCCGGAACGGCTGAATCTTTTTCTGCCGGTGCGTCGTAGGCTTTATATTTTCCTTCAACCAGTTGCTGAAGAGCGATGCGGCTGAGCGCGTAAGCAGCAGCGCGGGGTGTTACATCAGTCACTTGCTCCGACTCTCCCAGTTGTGAGGCTTTGGCGAGAAGGGAATAAGAGATCTGACAATACGGGAATGCCTTGATCGTAGCTTCAAGTCTTGGAATCACCGCTATATCAAGGTCATTCGGATATTTAACCAAACGACTAAACGTTTCCTTATCAACGATTGGCATTAAATCGCTCAGTTTTAATTTTGAAAAATAATTATTGAATTTAAAACATACGAACTTATCTCACCAGTCGGCCGCAGATTTATTAAAGATCTGCTGTACCAAATTCTCCTGTATCGTTGGCAATAACCGCGATTCATTTTGATTAAGCGTTTGATCCTGCGGGAAATCGGCATAATAGGTGAACGACTGGTCAAAGTTTTTTGTCTCATCTTTTGCGTTTGTGAACCGTACCTGCACGGTCACATTCAACCGGTTAAGTCCTGCCTGGTCATTGGCGGTGGGAGCGGCCGGTAATACGTCATAGCCGGTGATAGTTCCCTCTAAAAGAAGATCGCCTCCATTTTGCTGTAACGTAAGACTGGTATTTTTCTGAAAATACTCTTTCAGTTGTTCCGTCAGCTGCTGTGGTAAATTGGCAGGTCCACCCGCAGTGCCCATATTAAAGTTTATGATCGTAAATGTCTTTATGTCAGGAGATAAGCTTGTTCCTGTGAAAGAATAGATACCACAACCGGAAATTAAGAATGAAGAATTAAGAATGAAAAATACCAGTATGAATCTCTTGGCAGCAGGAGAGAAAACGATGGTTTTTAATAAAATATTTTTAATGTTTAAACTCATTTTAGACGGTTGATTTGTCTGGATATTCTTACTCTTCAATATCATATTGCTTAATCTTCCGATATAACGTACGCTCGGAAATTCCCAATGCGCTGGCGGCGTATTTCCTTTTGTTATTGTTTTTACGCAAGGCCTTAATGATCATTTCTTTCTCCTTGTCTTCCAGCGAAAGTGATTCTTCTTCTGCCGTTACGTGCAGCACGTCTTCAATTTCGCCACGTTCGTCCGAATATCTGTCCAGATCAACTGTTCTTGCTTGCGGAGGTGTTAATAATCGGGTGGGCTCTGTGGTTGGCGCGGTAACAATCGGTTCAGGGTTATTGATCGAACTGAATAATTCCTGATGATCTTTTAAAATATCTCCGCCATATTTTTCATTTTCCAGCACATTTCTGACAAGCTTTTTTAGCTCAGTCATATCCCGGCGCATATCAAACAAAACTTTGTAAAGCAGTTCGCGTTCAGAAAAAGAAGTTGAAGAATCATCACCTTGCCTTAGCGGAACCAGCGCTTTTCTGCTGGCAGGCTGCACCGGGTTAAGATAATTATTTAATGTTACTGCGTTTATAGGCAGGTCTTTATCTGTTTCAAGAATTGTTATCTGCTCTGCAATATTTTTAAGCTGGCGAATATTTCCGGGAAAATCATAATGCATCAGTAATTCACGTGCATCGGTATCAAGCCTTACTGCTTTGGTACGATATCTTTCAGAAAAATCGTTGGTAAATTTTCTGAAAAGCAGCAAAACATCTTCTCCACGTTCTCTCAGCGGCGGTACGTAAATCGGGACAGTGTTAAGGCGATAATATAAATCCTCGCGGAACCTGCCATTATTTACAGCATCCAGCAAATTGACATTCGTTGCCGCTACAACGCGGACATTTGTTTTCAATACTTTTGAAGAACCAACCCGGATATATTCTCCATTTTCGAGCACACGAAGCAGGCGGGACTGGGTTCCCATGGGCATTTCTCCGACCTCATCGAGAAATATTGTACCACCGTTTGTTGTTTCAAAATAACCTTTTCTGGCATCGAGCGCTCCTGTGAAGGATCCCTTTTCATGCCCGAAAAGTTCAGAATCTATCGTTCCTTCCGGTATTGCCCCACAGTTGATAGCAATGAAAGGGCCGTGTTTCCGGGAACTTATGCTGTGAATAATTTTCGAAAATGATTCTTTTCCACTTCCGCTTTCTCCCGTTATTAAAACGGTCAGATCGGTCGCAGCCACCTGAACCGCTACGTTAATAGCATGGTTAAGTGACGGAGATGTACCGATAATCCCGAACCTGTTTTTTATTGCTTGTATTTCTGTTGGATTCATTAATGGCGATTGGCTGTTAGCTTTTAGCAATTAGCCTTTTGTTGGTTAATGCAACGGACTATTTTAAGCTAATTGTGTTATTTCTTCTTCAACTACGGCTCTGCCACGTAAAGTAGCTGAGGTTGTTTCAGTTATTAAAACATTTACGTAGTCTCCTTTTTTGAAATTTTCCCTTGGAAAAATGACTACCTTATTCTGATCACTTCTGCCTGAAAAATCTGCATCCGAGCGTTTGGAGGTACCTTCTACCAAAACTTTCTGAATTGTTCCGATCAAGGTTTTATTGCGTTCCGTTGAAATGCGCTGCTGAATTTCAATGATTTCCGCCAAACGTCTTTGTTTCACATCAGCAGGAATGTCATCTTTAAATTTCTTGGCCGCCGGTGTTCCCGGACGTTCCGAATAAGAGAACATGTAACCAAAGTCAAACCGTACATATTCCAAAAGAGAAAGCGAATCCTGATGCTCTTCTTCTGTTTCTGTACAAAAACCGGCTATCATATCGTGAGAAATACCACATCCATCGCCAAGAATCCTGCGGATGCTATCGATTCTTTCCAGATACCATTCTCTTGTGTAAGTCCGGTTCATGATTTCCAGCACGCGGGAATTGCCGCTTTGTGCGGGTAAATGAATGTATTTACAAATATTGTCGTACTTTTTGATCGTATAAAGCACTTCATCCGTAATGTCTTTCGGGTGAGAAGTGCTGAACCTGACACGCAATTCAGGGCTGATCAAAGCTACTTTTTCCAACAGTTTGGCAAAAGAAACAATTTCTTCCGGATCGTTTGGATTCGCGTATTTATAGCTGTCCACATTTTGGCCCAGCAAAGTCACTTCTTTATAACCGTCATTGAAAAGATCCTGCGCCTCTTTCAAAATAGATTGTGGATCACGGCTGCGTTCGCGCCCCCTTGTGTAAGGAACTACACAGAAACTGCACATGTTGTCACAGCCACGCATGATAGAAATCAGAGCCGTAATGCCATTCGAATTTAAACGGACCGGAGAAATATCTGCGTACGTTTCTTCCCGGGAAAGAAAAACATTAACACCTTTTTGCCCGGTTTCAGCTTCTTCTACCAATCTTGGCAGATCGCGATAGGCATCCGGACCAGTTACGATGTCCACCATTTTTTCTTCTTCAAGAAGTTTGGCTTTCAGTCGTTCCGCCATGCAGCCCAGTACACCGATCAGCATACCCGGTCTTTTTTTCTTATAAACGTTAAGTTGTTTCAGACGTGTTCTTACGCGCTGTTCCGCGTTATCACGGATAGCACAGGTATTCAAAAATACAAGATCCGCATTTTCGGCATCCGATGTAGTCGCAAAACCAGCCTCACGCATGACAGAAGCGACAATTTCGCTGTCTGCGAAGTTCATCTGACAACCGTAACTTTCAATGAATAAGCGCTTTTTATTCGATATGGGTTCATCTTCCGAAACACGCACTGTTTCACACGCCTCTTTATCCGTTTCGGTCAATATTTTTAGGGTCTCCGCAATTCTGTTCTCCATTTGTTCGTAAAATTGAACGGTTTGTACTTCTTTCTCCCGTGAGCTTATAACAATCGTTTCTGATCATGTTTTGTTCCGGGAACGAACTACAAAGCTACGAATAAAACCATTATAACTGACAAACTGGCAGATAACTTGCGTGTTAAGATAAGTTAAATGGAGTGGAATCTGGTTGCTGAAGTCTCAACCGAATCATTTCTTTGCCACTAGAATGGATAACCCACTCCGAGGTTAATGTTGAGAAAGTTTTCTTCTCTTCGGTTAAATAACCGGTTCAGTTTAAGTTTATCGAGCACAAACTTTTGACTGTAAGGATCATACACCTTCGTCCCGAAATCGAAGCGCAGGATAAAAAATGACAAGTCATAACGAATACCAAAGCCAGTTCCAACGGCAATTTCTTTGACAAAAGTATCCGCTTTTAGTTTTTGCTCTTTCGGAGCAGATTTGCTGAGGCTCCAAACATTTCCGGCGTCAATGAATAAAGCATAATTAATATCGCCAAAGAATTTCGCGAGATGGCCTCTCCATTCCAGATTCCCTTCCAGCAAGAGATCTCCCGGTGCTTCGAAGGATAAGTTAGAAGATGTTGAACTTGATATCACACGAGGAGCGGCAGATCCAGGTCCAAGCCGTCGTGGAAGCCATGCGCGCAAACTGTTGGAACCACCGGCAAAAAAGTATTTCTCATAAGGGGTGACATTGCCGCTGCCATAACTGTAAATAGCACCGCTGTTTATGCGGGCAATAAAGGAGGATCGTCTGCCCGTTGGCCAATAACGGCGAAAGTCGATATTGGCTCTTAAATACTTGTAAAATTGAAGTTCTCCAAATACATCCTGAATCCATTTCTGCTGCCCAGGTAAAATATTCAGCGTTGTTCCGCCTGATTCCAGTGCAACCCGCAGATAGTGTGCATTTTTCTGTGGTCCGATAATCGAATTTGTATTATGAACAAATGTCAGGTTAACATCCGATACAAAAGAGGGCTGGAAGCTGTATTTCAGGTTATTCCCTTGTGCAAACAAGGTGTCAAGAAGAATCTGGAAATCGGTACTTTTTTTAGTAGTATTGAGAATATTCAGATCGATGAAAGATAAAGTCCACAGCGTTTTAGTCGTTGGCTGCCACGAATAACTCATCGCAACTTTGACGTTTGTTCGGGTATATTCGGGGCGCTCAACGTAATTATAACCAAAGCCAATCTGCGTCCTGGGGTTGTACAGAGCTGATTTGTTCTGGAAAGAACGGAAAGGAATCAACAGCCGGGGAAAAGTCAGCGATGTATTCAACCCGATTTCCTGACTTCTGTAAATACCATTATTTTCAACAAAACCAGGAACCAGCTCAATCCCGCCGCGGAGGTTGGCTTCAAAGTTTTCAAGACCGTTAAATACGTTTCGGATCTTGTAGGATAAATTGGCAAAAGGCCCGGGAGCACCCTGAAGCTGAATGACATTAAGCCCGACATCCGCTGTTACCTGATATTTTTCAAGCGGAATAGCCTGATAATTGACTTTAATTTTATGACCTGTTGAGTCGAAACTATAATTTACAAAGCGAAACTGATCCGTTAACGAAAGTTGACGCTGTGTATCTCTTTCATTTTTTTGGCTGTAAAGGTCTCCCGGCCGGACGCGGATTTTGGTATCCAGAATCCGGGGTGCAAATTTTTTATCAGCAAATATATATTGAATTCCCTGCGAGTATAGTGTGTCCTTTTTAAAAAGAGAATCCGGCAAGCCTGAGGGAGGCAGTACTTCAAAGCGGACCGATTCTATGGAATAGGGAGTAAGTGTCGTTTCTTTGGCGGGCAGATTCACCCGGACATTTACGTCTACGCTTTTAAAGAGACTATCCGTTTTAGGTCTTGTAATCGTATCATTAATTAAAAACGAGACATTCTGCCTTGAAAATCCGAAATATCCCTGATCACGCAGCAGCGTTTCAATCCTTACTCTTTCTTCTTCAAATGTATCACCGTCATATCTTTTTTTAGTGATCAAAACAGCATCTTTTTTGGATCCTTTTAAAAGGCTGTCGATTAACGAATTCTTTACCTGATAATTAATCTGATCAAGAACAGCCGGACGGTTTTCCTGAATCAGATATTTTACCCTGATCCTTTTGAAAGTGGTATCTGTTTTAAAATTGACCGTATTTTGGAAAAATCCGTTGTTGTAAAGATATTTTTGCATCTTTTCCGCATTTTTCACCACATCACTCTGGACATAATAAACAGGCGCTTCTCCCAAAACCCGCATCCAGAAATTCCCTTCGTCTACTCGTTTTTGTGCTCTTGCGAGCCTTTTGGCATATCTTCTTTGAATCTTTTCTAATTGTCTAACATTATTTTCATGTAAACGTGATTCTTTCTGATAATTTTGCGTGACCTCAATAACCTTGCGTTGTTTTTCTTCCTTTTTATAGAATAGCTGACCAAACTGGTACAAGCCAACCTTCGGGAAAATGGGGAGACTGAGAAAACGGCTGTTTGGTCTTTGAGGAATGAGGTCATCAAGATCAGTATCACTGATCACGGTGTTCCCTTTAAAAGTAGAATTACCAAGAAAATAATTACCGGATTCTGTGCTTGTTTTGCGGGCGCAACTTGTCACTCCTAATAAGAAAAGGAAGAAATATCCGAAATATGTAACCCTACACCTAATATTCAATGCTGTCTAAAAATCGTGTAAAATATATTAATTCTCTGAAAATCAAGAAGTATAGACAACTTCATGAGGCATTTATTGTTGAAGGAGCCAAAAGCGTTCTTGAATTACTGGATTCAGAGTTTACTATTGAATTTGTATTATCTACCCCGGATTTCCAGCAAAAATACTCAAGTATTTTGTCTGACCATAAAACTCTTGTTGAAACTGTAACGGCCAAAGAGCTGGAAGGTCTGGGTTTATTCCAGACAAACGATTCCTGCCTGGCTGTGGCAAAGACGAAAGATAACGTTTTTTTAAGCGCGGATATGCGGGAATACGCATTGATTTTGGATGATATCCGTGATCCGGGAAATTTCGGTACGATTATTCGTGTGGCAGATTGGTATGGAATAAAAAAAATAATTTGTTCGCCGGATACAACAGACGTTTACAATCCGAAGGTCATTGCAGCCAGTAAAGGTTCGTTCACCCGGGTAAATATTTTTTACACAAACCTCCCTGAATTTTTATCTCAAAATGCAAAAGACCGAAACATTCTGGGCGCTTTTTTAGATGGAGATTCAATCTACGATCATCATTTCTCTGCTGACGGAGGATATGTTGTGATGGGAAATGAGTCTAATGGTGTCGGGGCGGAAGTTGAATCTTTTATCACGCACAGAATTACAATTCCAAGAGTAGGAGAGGCTGAATCACTGAATGTTGGTATCGCTACGGCAGTAATGCTGGATAATTTACGGCGGGTTGTGGGGTGATGTTTTTATTAGTTTTGATATAATATTTGGGGATGTTTATTACGTGTCTGATGGCTTTTCCCGCCATCAGACACGTAAGGACTTTTTGTTAAAATAATTTGGTTTCGATATATTCTGTATTGCTGAGCTGCTGAGTATAATAAAAATACTTTTGCAACACGAGTAAAGAAAGAACGTCTTCTAATTTATTATTCATGAATTGCTTAACATGCGCATTGGCATTAGCAACAATGGCCTGTGCTTCGGCCGGATGATCAATATAATATTTGAGTTTTTCACCCAGATCAGAATAATCCTCTTTAATGTGGATGTAGTGGAAATCAGGAATTAATGTGCCTTCCATAAACCAGGTTTCGTATTTCGGCTCTGGCATAACGGCGACCGAATTGGAGGACATAATCCATTTGAGATTAGTAGCTACGTCATTGCCTTCCAGGCTGAGAATGAACTTGTACTCTAAATGATCAATAATGGAGATTTTCGGTTTCAGCCAAAGAGGATTTCCACCTACTATATTTACCTGACCCAGATCACATAATGGATGATTGAAATACATTTCCATAAAGCGCATGCGGTGTGGCTGCGGTGAATTCGGAGCGTTTATTGAGCCTCGACCGATCAGCATGTCCTTTTTTTGCAAAAATTGATAGGGGTCGTTCACAAAGAGAAAATGTCTCTTCTTCTCCATTTTAAGAATTACAGCATTTTCGTTATGATCTCCAATGGGTCTGCTTTTTTGTAAGGTTGGGTCATCTGGGACATGGATAACGTCCTTAAACAGAAAATTTGCCTTTAAAGATTTTCTGAAATATCTCGTATACTCAAAAGTGTCAAAATAGTATACACTAGAGCTTTTGATTTTATTCATTTCTTCCAGTAATATAGCATCTTTGCCTACTTCTTTTTGCTGATTTAATTTGTTATAATAATTCAATCGGCTGGCTAAATAATCGATATCATACTGATTTGAAGATAGGATTTTTCTCGTCAACGATTTTTGATATAAAACATTTGGAATAAGTTTTCTTAAATAATTTAATGTGTAATAGGCTATTTTGTTTTTTTTAAGTGATAGAAGAATTTTGTGAAATATCATATCGATTATAATTTGGATTTAGGTATTAATTCCACCGGACGGATAATGAAACAGTTTATTAAACCCCGCTTTCAGATAACAATTACAAAACCTCGCCATCATGGGCCGCATGATGCGCCAGCTGCTCTGCATATTCTTTTCCCAGATATCGGTCAATGAAATAGTGGGCAACATACAGTACTGGCGTCAGTAAAATGGCAACGGAACCTTTGTACAGATAATTAATACTGCCTACTGAAAATATTTGTTTCATATCCCAATTACCGAAAACATAGAAGGCGATAGTTAATACCACGAAGCTATCGACGAGCTGAGAAAACATGGTGGAGCCGGTTGCACGCAGCCATATATATTTACTGCCCGTTCTTCGGCGCAGCCAGGCGAAAACGGAAACGTCGAGAATTTGTCCGAGAAGAAAAGCCACAATAGATCCGATCATGATACCCAGACCCTGATTGAAAATCCGGTAAAATGCTTCGTTGATATTAAAAGGATTGCCGTTCGCATCAGTACTGTTGATATCCAGCCAGAATTTTGCAGGGGGCAATTGAGTTGCGAAATAAATGGTAATGAAGGTATAAACGATAAAACCCGCGGTAAGATAAGATATGCGTTTCACACCTTTTGTCCCGAAATACTCATTGATGATATCGGAAGTTATAAAGACAACCGGCCAGTTAACCACCCCGGCAGTCATATTAAAATCCAGCTTTTCGCCACCAATGGCCAGCTGGGCAGGGGGTAATCCAAGGAGCGTTTCAACTGAAAATATTTTCATCCCGATGATTTCCGCGATGAGGGCATTGGTAAGAAAAATTCCGCAAAGCAACAGAAAAAGACGTTGCCTTTTTTGCTCTGCCAGTAAAGGTTGTTCCATAATGAAAAGGAGTGTTGGGAAAGTTGTTAGCGATTAGAACAAAAATTGATAACAAATACTTGAAATTGTAAATAAAAAGGCAAAAAATTAGCTATTAGCCTCAAAAAGCTAATAGCTAAAACCTAATCGCCAAAAGCTAAAAATCAGGCAATAACGTCTTCAACGGTGCGGGTTGAAAGAACACGACGTGTTTCAAGGAAATATTCCAGCTTATCCATGGCCTGATTTAGTTCATCAATAGTTGGAAGGAACACGATCCTGAAATGGTCGTCGGTGATATAATTGAATCCGGTACCAGCAACAACGAGTACTTTTTGTTCACTTAATAAGTCGTAAACAAATTTTTCATCACCTTCCAGGCCGAATTTTTTAAGATCTATTTTTGGGAAAACATATAATGAGCCCTTTGGTTTTACACAGGTAATTCCGGGAATGGAAGTAAGTCTGTCATAAACAAGGTTCATTTGTTTGTGCAGTCGTCCGCTGGGGAGGACAAGTTCTTTAATACTTTGGTAACCTCCCAATGCAGTTTGAATCGCATATTGCGTAGGTACATTGGCACAAAGTCTCATACTGGCCAAAAGTAACAAGCCTTCCACGTAAGATTTTGCCTTTTGCTTAGCCCCGCTTAATATCATCCAGCCGCCACGAAATCCAGCCGAACGGTAATTTTTGGAAAGCCCGCCGTAAGAAACACAAAGGGTTTCGGAAACCAGTGTTCCCATCGGTGTGTGGACTGATCCATCGTATAATATTTTGTCGTAAATCTCATCAGCAAATATGATAATGCCATGTTCTTCGGCCATTTTTGCGATGCGTTTCAAAACATCTTTATCATAAACTGCGCCGGTAGGATTGTTAGGATTGATTAATACAATTCCCTTAGTACGGGAAGTGATTTTTCGTTCCATATCATCCAGATCCGGATTCCAGTCCGATTCTTCATCACATATATAATGAACAGGTTTTCCACCGCTCAAAGCGATTGAAGCAGTCCATAAAGGATAATCAGGAGAAGGAACCAGGATTTCGTCGCCGGGATTGAGCAACGCCTGCATGGATAAAAGAATTAACTCGCTGACGCCGTTTCCAATAAAAATGTCGTTGATTTCTACATCCTGGATACCGATAGTCTGCGTATAATGCATGACTGCTTTACGAGCAGAAAATAAACCTCTTGAATCAGCATAACCTTGCGCATTGCGGATATTCATGATAATGTCATGCACAATTTCGTCCGGGGCGTCGAAGCCGAACGGTGCCGGGTTACCAATATTCAGATTGTGAATTTTAAAGCCCTGACTTTCTAATTCCAGCGCTTTTTGGTAAGTAGCCCCACGAATCTCGTATTTGAGATTGTTGAGGCGCTGACTTTTTAAGAATTCCATGCGATTATAAAGGTCATAATGTTGACCAAAGTTAATAAAAATCAGCTTTGATTATCAATTCTTTCACCAATTTGAAGAATCGACTTTAAACGGCAACGATTTAGTTTAATCGTTACCTGATAAAACAGAAGAAGGGAGTCTGTGCGAACAGACTCCCTTCTTCTCAAAAAAATATACTTAGTCAGGTTAATAACCAGGATTTTGTTGTGCTCTTAAAGTTTCATTAGCAGAAATTTCAGAGAACGGAATCGGCCATAAGAAGCGGAAGTCAGTATATGGAATTGCTGCAACCGAACCAGCAATAACCGGACGGGCAACGATATCATAACTCGTTGTTTTAACTTGCGTTACTTCAACTTTCGCTGGAATACCGTTAGCAACTTTATAAGTCGCGTCCTGAGATAGACGGTGAATGTCCGGCCATCTGCGTCCTTCCCCAGCCAATTCAATACGACGTTCCTGAAGAATTGCCAAGGTTAAATCTGCTGGTGCAGCTGTGAATTGCGCTGCCGCCGGTACTGATCTGTTACGAACGGCATTTAAAAGTGCCAATGCTTTTGTAGCATTTCCTTCTCTTGAAGATGCTTCTGCAACGTTTAGCAATACTTCTGCATATCGCAATATAGGCGCCCAGTCACCATAAACACCGTATTCACGATATTTGGTATTAAAGGCGAAAGGATAACTTCCGGTTGCCTGTTTTACCTGTAATCTGGTTCTTCTCAAATCACCATCAACCCAGAATGTTGCATTGTATAAGTTAGGACTTGTGGCAACAAGATCTCTTCCTGCAAGAGAACTTGGCCCAAACATACTTGCCAAAGCTCCGTTGGTACCACCATTTGATTGTGCACTGTTAGCAATCGAGAATATAGATTCTTTGTTTGCTTTATAGTTTAAGAATGGAGTTTCAGGAGCAGCTTCAATAACGTAAGCTCCAATAGGACTGGTAAATGTTGCGCCAGTTCCGTCTGTTCCCAGCTTGGCACCTTCTGCAATGACACCTTTCCAGTCTTGCTGGTGCAATTTGATTCTTGTTTTTAGAGCAATGGCAGCACCTTTTGTTGCACGGGAAATAGCATTTGCCGAACGTGTTGCAGGAAGACTTTGTTCTGCAAAATCAAGGTCAGCAAGAATTTTTGTATATGATTCTGCAACCGTTCCTCTTCCTTGCGCCAATCCTTCCTGCACTGCTCCCGTTGAGATAATAGGCTTTTCTCTGTAAGGAACACCAGGCTGAGAACCATTGCCATCAGCAAATGGACGGCAGAAATGAATTAACAGTTCATGGTGCGAAAGTGCACGTAAGAAACGGCCTTCTGCTTCATATTGAGCTGCAATTTCCGGGGAAATGATCCCGTTTGTACCCGCAGTTTTTACACCGTCAATCAGAATATTGGCCTGATTGATCAACGCATAAAGCTGTTCCCAGTGATTTTTATTATTAGCAGTTGTAGGTGTGTAAAGTGCCCGGTAGGTAAGATCGTAAAACGCCTGAATGTTCATCATATCTTCCCCGCGCATTTCACCTTGTTCGATAGCTGCTGCACCGAAAGGATATCCGCGACCGGCAGCGCCTTCATACTGTCCTACCGAGGCAGCCCAGTAAACACCGTTTGCAGCAAGTTCGATTGTTGCAGGTGTAGTAAACGCAGCCGTTTCTGATAAAGCTGCCAACGGTTCCAGTTTGGTAAAATCACTGCAAGCAGGAAGAATAGCCATCATCCCCAACATGGCGATTGCAGATCTCCTGGTTATTTTATATTGTAATTTATCGTTGTTTCTCATTGCTGTATGGAAATTTGTTATTAGAAACCAAGGTTAAGACCAACAGTGAATACGCGTGGAACCGGGTTTGTACGGTTATCAAGACCTGTCTGGTTGTTGTTATCCGCATTGGCAGTTGCCGAAGCAGAAATAAAGCCTAACTCAGGATCTAATCCTTTGTATTTTGTAATAATAAACGCGTTCTGAACCTGTGCGTAAATTCTCAAATTCGTCGCTTTGATTTTGTTCTTTATGAAAGAAGGAATTGTATATCCAAGGCTGATATTTTGAGCGCGGATGAAATTCCCGTTTTCAAGGAATCTTGAAGTTGCATTACCGATTTGGTTTGCACGTGCATCAGAGTTGAAGTACAATCTTGGAACATCTGTAACTTGTCCCGGCGTTGTCCAGCGATCAAGCAATTCACGACCTGCGTTAGCAAATAACTGGTTGTTCAATTGCTCTTGTCTTGTTACGTTATAGATTTTATTGCCACCTGAGAAAGTCAGGAACAATGTGAAATCAAAGTTTTTGAAAGACACCTGGTTGTTCAAGCCACCATACCATGTCGGGTTTGATCTGCCCAAAATTCTCTTGTCTGCAAAAGTCAAAGCTTCACCTGCTTCTGTGTCATTCGATGGATTTGCAGGATCATATTTGGCCCAACGGTTTGCAGCAGTTACTTGCTGAACATATGTTCCGTTTGCTTTTTCGTAGATTGGGTTACCATTTGCAGTGTTTACGCCATAGTACTCATATCCGAAGAAAGATCCGATAGATTCTCCTTCTCTTGTTGTGTTATAAGTACTGTTGATCGGCGTATTTGCTACAAGTCTCTGTACTTTGTTTTGTACAAAAGAAACGTTGGCGTTGGTTCTCCATGAGAAATTTTCAGTCTGGATGTTTGTGCTGTTGATGCTGAATTCCCACCCTTGGTTGTACATTTTACCAATATTCTGTGCAATCGTGTTACCTGGTACACCCAATGAAGGAGGCGTAGGAGATTGAAGAATCAGGTTATCAATGTCATTGCGGAAGTATTCAGCCGAGAAGCTAAGTTTATTAGCCCATAGCGACAGGTCTAAACCAAGGTTTAATTTTTTACTTGTTTCGAAACCAAGAAGGCCATTTCCTGCCTGATTGAAACGAATACCGCTTAAATCACCATATTGTGCTGCTCCGAAGGTACCAGCGTATGGATAGTTTCCAATTTCTACGTTACCCACTTTTGCCCATCCACCACGAAGTTTAAGTTCACTTACGAAACCTAGCGCAGGGCTGTTTTTAAAGAAGCCTTCTTCTGAAATTCTCCATCCCAAAGAAACACCTGGAAGCGTTGCTCCCTGATTGTTATGCGGCAAAGAAGAGATTAAATCATGACGAACCGTTGCACTGATCAGATAACGATCAAGTAATGAGTAATTCGCTCTTGCAAAGAATGACTGAAATGCTCTTTCAGATGCAGTACCACCGATAAACTGGTTGGTCAAGGTATTACTGATAATGTTTTCGTTACTTCCGAAATATGAGTTCGACAGGTTAGTACCGTGTGCAAAGAAATATCTTGATCTCGTTTTCTGAATTTCATGACCTCCTACGAAACCAATTTTATGTGCTCCGAACGTGTTGTTATAACTGATCGTATTTTGCCAGTTGTAACGGAAAGACGGAAGGTTGTACTGGTAAATTCTACCATTAACGTTTTTTCCGTCACCATGTCCCGGATCGTAGTACAAATAATCTTCACCGTTCAGGTAATTAATACCAATAAAAGATTTGGCGTTCAATCCTTTTACGATTTCAACATCTACAAAGGCGTTACCTGTCAGGTTAAGCTGTTGGTTTTTGTAAATGTTTTTGTCAAGAACATAAGCCTGGTTAGTATAGTTACCATAAATAGGGCGCGTATTTGATCCTTGTCCTAAACTTGCACCGTCTGCACTAAGGTTATAACTTCCATCAGGCCATTTCGAAGGAACGTTCGGGAATGCATAAATTGCACCTGCCACGTTACCTGACAATGCGTTTGTTCCTGTGTTCAAACCTGTGTTTGTTGTATGCGTAACAAACGTATTCATTCCGAATGTTACTTTATCATTAAAAGCTTTTTGATCAAGTTTTGCGCGGAAATTGTATTTCGTCTGGTTGTTACCTACAATATTTCCTTCCAGATTGGCATAGCCCAGTGAGAAATAATAGTTAGTCTGAGGGGTTGCACCACTGAAAGACAATGCATGGTTTTGCTGGAATCCACTTCTAAGAATCACATCCTGCCAGTCTGTGTTATATTCCTGTTTTGTATCCGGGTTCAATGTTGGGAAAGCAGCAACAGGTAATGCAGCGTTTGTCAGTTTTTCATTAGTAATGGCAATGAATTCGTTAGCATTCAAAAGATCAAATCTTTTCGATGGTGTTGAAGAAGCTAACCAGCCGTCATACGTAACGCGTGCAGCTCCTAGTTTTCCTCTTTTTGTAGTGATCAAAACTACACCATTCGCTGCTCTTGAACCATAAATTGCAGTCGCAGAACCATCTTTCAAAACTTCAACACTTTCAATATCATTTGGGTTGATATCGCCAAGTGGGTTGTTCACTGTGTTAGCTCCCTGATCTCCTGTGATATAAGGCAATCCGTCAACTACATATAAAGGATCAGAATTGTTTGAGATCGAGTTTACACCGCGAATCCGTATTTTTGCAGCCTGGCCAAGGATACCGCTTGGTACAGATGCCTGCACACCAGCAACTTGTCCTTGTAAGAAGCGGTCAAAGCTGGGAACTGCAATATTCTTAAGGCCATCGCCCTTAATCGTTCCGACAGATCCTGTCACGTCTCTTCTTTGCTGTGTTCCGTAACCTGTTACAACAACCTCTCCCAGCGCCTGAACGTCTGATTTCATCTGAACATTGATCACGCTCTGATTGCCTATTGGAAATTCTCTTGAAACTAAACCTACAAAGCTGAATACCAAAGTTCCGTTTCCTCCAGGAACATCTATCTGATAGGTTCCGTCAACATTTGTTGTAGTACCTACGGAGGTCCCTTTTACTAATACACTGGCTCCGGGTATGACGGATCCGTCTTCCTCGGCAGTGACTTTTCCTGTAACGATTTTACTTTGGGCAAGGATCGCGCCAGCCCAAAGTACCATCATCATTGATAGTACTATTCTCTTCATGAAAAATAAATTAAGTTAGGTTTTTAATGAAAATTTAATGTTGCAAAAGTAACTATTGTTTTAATTAATACAATGTATACATGCATTTATTCAAAATAAAGTTTGGTATTGCGTCGAAATTGCTAAATTATTATCAATAAAATAAAGTTTTATTTTGAATTATTCACATTCAGGCGAATGGGGAAATATGTTACGGAGATGTTAATTATATATTATTAATTAACCTGATATTTTGCATAATTTTAATATTTGAACCAACGGTATAATATTGTACGTAATGTAAGTTAGTATGCAAATTTTTAGGATATGTATAACAATTGACGGCTAACGTTGCGAGTATTGATAACGAATTGAGAAATGTCGATAAATTACTCAATTGACGTTTATTCTAAAACCATCATTATTTTCTTAGTAAATTTTCTATCATGGATAGTAAACTAATTTGAGCGCGTTTGGTTTTATCTTGCCTATTTATAATGATAATAAAAAATGATAATAAAATTTTAAGAGATACCGGAACTGGTATTTCAAAATACTTGGCCCAAAGGATTTCTGTGAAAATGCTTGAAGTTTGAGTATAAAAAAAACGGGCTAAACCAGTTAGCCCGTTTCCTCCAAGAGTATACTATCTCCTAGAATTTATCCCACCAAAGTTTGGTACTGGCCAGGTCACCACCGATGGCAATTCCGGCCTGGCGGGTGTTGTCTCCGTTAAGTGTTCCTTCGCTGATTGGATAAATAAGACGAACAGGAATTTTTAATCCAGCCGGGGCTGTTCCACCAGTTGGAGGAAGCAGCTTTGGATAATCAAGTCTTCTCCACTCTACCCAGGCTTCCCATCCTCTGTTGTACAAGGCAAGCCATTTTTGAAAACCGATTTTTTGCTTGTAATCGCCTGCTGCGGTCGCATAGGCAACCTTGGGTTGTGCAAGATAAGCTGACACGTCCATGACAGATCCTCCCCAATATAGGATGGATGCAGTGATGCCTTTATTGTAGTGCTCTGCTGCATTACCCGTAATGAAGTTTCTTTCAATAGCCTCAGCAAGACCAAATTCCACTTCCGCATAATCCATGAATAGACCTTCCAGTTTAGGGTCAATAATTTTGGTTCCTGCGGTTGAAAAGTCAGCATAGGTATTTTGAAATCCATAGTTTCCACCTTTATAGATATCTCCAACTGTTGTAAAGAAAGAAGATCTACGAGGATCACTTAATTCATTCATTTGATCGACAATCACACTGGTGGCAACATAATCCTGACGTAAAGAGTATTTTTTATTCAGATTTTGTGCTACCGGATTATAGTTTGGCGGTGTATCGATGTATGGAAATCTTGCCTTGTCGTCATTACTAATAAACACATTAGGTGATGCTGCAGCTATTAATGTTTTAGCCTTTGCTGCGTCACTATCAGCAATAACGAGTGCCAATCTTAATTTAAGGGAATTTCCGAATCTCTTCCATTTCGTCATCTCCCCTCCGTATAATAAATCTCCTCCCTTAAAAGCGGCTCCTGTCGAATTTATAAGGAGCAATGCGGCATCTAAACGATCTAAAAGTGAGTAATATACAGTTTTGGCATCGTCATAAACCGGTTGGGATTTGAATGGATCCATAGACTGAGTGTAAGGAATGTTTCCAAAAGTATTTACAAGTACTGACCAGGAAAGAATTTCAATGATTTCGATCTGTGCTAATTGGTTATTTTTGGCATCAGATGCAAGTAACGGGTCTGCATTAACGAGTCGCTTTGCTTCTGTCAAATCCGAAATTGCATCACGGTAAACACTTTGCCAAAGATTTTGTGGAATTGGCCTATCCGTTAAATTGTAACGTTGTTCTGCAAGATAAGTAGTTTCTGCCCAGTACTGTACATATAGGCGGAAGTTGTTATTTGCAACGTTTGGAGTTGTTAATGCATCTATTAAGCCCTTCAAGGAGTTTGAAAATAATGTTACCGGAGTAACAACCGGGGCTTTCTTCGTATCAACATTGTAATCATCCAGACTATCGACGCAGCCGGTCATTAGCAGGATAGAGAGAAAAATGAATAGTGACTTTTTCATAGTATATTTCTAAAATCTGAATTTAACATTAAAACCAACGCTTCTGGTAGTGGGATAGGCTCCACTTTGATAGCCTCCGGCGCCATTTGATGTGCCTGAACTTAGTCCGTCCTCGGGATCGGAATATTTCATATTTTTATGAATGATCCACAAGTTGCGGCCGATAACAGAAACGCTGATTTCTTTAAAAGCACGGAGTTTTTCAACCATTGATTTAGGCAGATTATAGGAAAGAGAGGCCTCTCTAAGTTTTACATAACTACCATCGTACACATACATTGCACGTGGTGGGCCGTTTACATATCCGTATGCAGATAAGCTGGTTCCGTCGATGTTTTCAGCTCTCACGGTATTGGGTTGACCATCAGCCTGAACACCTGGGAACAATACACCACCAGGATTAGCAGCCTGGATTTTTTTACCGGCAGCGTCCAAAAGATATTTGCCATCAGCTCCTCTTTGATATACATCATCTCTTTTCGGATTGCCCAATTCATTAAGGCCGGCAGTAATGGGATATAATCCGGATCCTTCGCCGTACCATTGATCCAGTGAGAAGATATCACCACCATGACGAACATCTACGAGAAAGCTTAATGCAAGAGATTTGTATTTAAGTGAGTTGGTTATACCGCCTAGCCAATCCGGGTTAGGGTTCCCGATTACCTCTGCAGAGCCGGGGGTAGGCTGGTACATACCATTTGCTGCAACAATTTTCTGTCCGTCACGATAAGTGAAGTTAGTCCCTCTGATGATACCAAAAGGATATCCGCCGATTACCTTATTTTCTGCATCCGTTTTCACAGCTGCATTGAGTGTTATTCCACCTTGCAGTGATGCAATGGGTATATTTCTCACTTCATCATATAAGCTTACAACTTTGTTTCGGTTACGTGTATAATTCACGTTGATGGTCCAGGAGAAATCCTCTGTCCTTATGGGTGTGACGTAAACAGAAATTTCAATGCCCTTGTTTTGCATTTCGCCGGCATTAACATAACGCTGCGTAAAACCTGTTGCCGGTGTAATGGAAACCGGAAGGATCTGATCCAGAGTTCTGGTTTTGTAGGTTGTGAAATCTAAACCAACCCTGTCGTTTAAAAATGCAGCTTCAATACCAAATTCATAACTTTTTGATCTTTCAGATTTAAGATCCGGATTGTTTTTTGTGTTTGGGAGCGAAAAGTAAGGTACAGATTCAATGGCTGTTGGCTTGTCATAAACGTCGTTTGTGCTTCCCCATGGTGCATCATTTCCCACTTCTGCATAGTTAGCTCTTAATTTTCCAAGGGTTAACCAATTGTTTTTCAATCCGGGTAATTCAGAAAATACAAAGTTGGCTCCGACGGAAGGATAGAAATAAGTATTGGAACCAGTTGGAAGTGTTGTTGATTTATCTTGTCTTGCGGCCAGATCAAGGTTTATAAGTCCTTTATAATCAAAAGATGCATTTGCAAAAATACCATCTACACCAATTTTCTTTACCAGTTCCACAGGTGGCTCCGCGGGTGTTAAAGAGTTTGATAACGAATAAAGATTCGGAACCGCAAGGCCTCCGTTAGTTAAAGCTCGTATGGACGATTCATTCGATCTTCTCATGTTACTTCCTACCAAACCTGAAAAGCTTATGTCTTTCGTGATACTTTTGCGGAAATTGAATAATAAATCAAGATTGGTTTCATGGAAACTGCGATTGAATCGGCTGTACATTGGTATTTGCGCTGAACTTACAGCACTACCGATAGAAACACGTTCTTCCTGAATGTCGTTAGTTCCGTCATAGGAAAATCTACCTGTGAAATCTACCCAGTCTGCAATTTTATAAGTTATTGCGGTATTTCCCTGATAGTGGTCACGCCCATCGCTAGAGAAATTCTTATTACGAGCGTAATAAAGGTTGTCCGCAAAAATTGGATTAGTGCCTTGTATGTTGGCCCAGTTCCAGGTTACGTTTTGCTCGTTTCTTTCGTAGGCTTCTTTCTGTTGTGCTAAATCTACTGTGATTGGCCACCATTGTCTGAAACCCTGGTTAGGATTTCTCCCGCTATATCCAGTATTAAACCGTCCAATACCCTTTAAATTGGTAAAGTTGACTGCTGCACTGACGGTAAGTTTTTTAGTGAGATCATAGGAGCCGCCGAAATTAAAAAGGTTCTTTTTTAGCGAACTGTTTGGTAAAACTCCTGTTTCATCACTTCTTGTAAAGCCAACCTTAAAAGTAGCATTATCACCGCCGCCACTAATGTTGATACTCTGGTTTGAAGTAACAGCCGTTTTATAAAACGAAGCAGGTCCGTTACTGTTTGCAACCCAAGGTGTTTGTTTTTTGTAATTTGGAGAAAACCGGTCAATAGCATCCCACTGATAGACAGGGCGTCCGTCAAGTTTGGGCCCAAAAGAAGCATCTACGTCAAATGGAGCAACGTCTCCGACACCTGATCCTAAATCAGCCTTTGCGAATTTCTGTGTGTAACCCTGACCATACTCGGTCTGGTATTTTGGGAAAGTAGACTTGTCTATTTTTCCCCAGGTTACTCCTGTATTAACCGTTACATCAAAGCTATTTTTTCTTCCCTTCTTTGTGGTGATCATGATCACTCCGTTTGAGGCTCTTGATCCATACAGTGCAGAAGCTGCAGCACCTTTCAGCACGTTGATCGAAGCAATATTATCCGGGTTGATATCCGCGGCAGCATTTCCATAATCGACACCTGGCCTTCCAGTTTGCTGATCCGAAGTGTTGTTGTTTGCATTGGACACAGGCACACCGTCGATCACAAATAATGCCTGGTTATTGCCGGTGATCGATTTGAAACCGCGTATAACTACGTTCGTTGATCCCCCCATGGTATTGCTGGCTTTTATATCCAGACCAGCAACTTTGCCTGAAAGGGCATTCATTAAATTGGGATTACGGGTTTGTGTAATTTGCTCCGCCGTTACCTGCTGCGCTGCGTATACGAGTTCATTTCTCTTTTTTTCCTGACCCAGAGCCGTTACAACTACTTCCTGAAGCTGGCTTACATCATTTTTGAGAACAACATTTAGTGATGACTGTGTCCCGACTAATGATTCCTGCGTTTGAAATCCGATAAAGCTGAATACGAGTGTAACACCTTGCGATACGGGTAGTGAATATTCTCCGTTACTGTCCGTTGTGGTTCCCCGGGTTGTACCTTTTACAGAAATATTTACTCCTGGAAGTGTGGAGCCATCTTCTGCGGTAACCTTGCCGGTAAGGGAACGATCTTGGGCATACGCTTGTGTACAGACAAGCAACAAGCATCCCAATAGTGATGATAGAATCTTCCTCATACGTTAATATTTATGTTAGGTCTGTTAAGAAGTTTTAATGTAGTAAAATTAATTATTGTTTTACGGATTGCAACGTTTATTTGTACAATTTCAAAATAAAGTTTTGTTTTGTGTGGATAGGCAATAAATTATAACAGAAAGTTATAGATATTCAGAATTATTTGTAACTGCCTGTTTGTAGCCGAAGTACGATTTTTAATACGATTTGCTACCTTTTTTTAATGTTATTCTAATAATTTTCTAACACGGTTAGCACTGTACGTAATTTTGCTGTTTTAAGAAATTGTTATGATTTGTTAAATAATCTGCCATAATCATTGCCAATTTTACCTGTAAAAGGAGTAAATCGTAAAACTTCTATAATCTACGTTTACAGTTATATTTTTTGATATTATTGCGGAGGTATTGATGTATTCTGCTGTAATTTAGCAGGTAATTGCCAAATGAAATTCGGGGTTAAGCGGATTTAGAAAATAACAGGACGATTTTACAGATACTGCGTAAGATAGCGGCTTGGATCCGAGATTTTCAGCTATGATAATTTATTGAAATCTAAAAAATTGAATAGTAGGACGACATAACACTGAAGTATTGGTATTAAAAAAGGGAAGAGTCGCTCCAACCGGAGTAATTCTTCCCTTTCAATTTTTATTATTAGTTATTTTTATTTATCCCACCAAACAGGCGCATAAATATCGCCTACAACAGTTGCATTTGGATTGTTGACACGTTCGTCCTGAGATGTCGGCAAACGTACCGGAATAGCTTTTTTACTTGAATTCTGGTTTGCAGTCAGTTTCGGAAAACCGGTTCTTCTGTAATCGTTATAAGGTTCGATTTGTGTGAACAACGCAGTGTATTTTTGCGTAATCAATTTTTCCAGCGTAAGTGAGGCTGCGGTTTCAGAGGCTGCGGTCTTCGCAAAATCTGCTGAAATTGCACTTCCTGTAACACGTAAAACCGAAGCAGATACTGCGGCATTAAATGCCAGCGCTGCAGGTGCTGCCTGATTTAATCTCAATTGTGCTTCTGCTTCTATAAACTTTGCTTCGGCATACGTTGCCAAAGGTATCGGTGAGTCAGAAGAAGCGATTCCAGGGCCTGGATCAGAAGTTGTTGTTGCATCCTGATCGTTGACGGGAGTGCCGGAGTAATCGCCTGCTTCATCTTTAGAAGCAAAATACGGCAGACGAGGATCTTTGTTTGCTACCAGATAATCTATGAAGAACTTACCCATTTTTAGATAATTCGTACGGTTGTTATAGTAGTCGTACCATTGATTGAAGGTATTTCCGGTATTAAAGAACTTTGCTTCCATATCGGGTGCTTTTGGATCTACTTTTGCAAGATATTCCAGCGCTTTTGTCGCACTTCCCTGAGGGTCTATCTGGCTCAGGCGGTTGGCATAACGTGCTTTAATGATGTAAGCTGCGTTGATCCAGCTTTTGGTATCACCATTAAAAATAAGGTCGTCTTTACCCGGAATAAATTTATTACTTGTAACAGGGACGCTCAGATTGACAATAGCTTCATCAAGCAATTTTTGTATACTATTGATAACATCTTCCTGTTTGTCATATTTAGGATTAAAATTACCAGACAAAGCCTGAATTGCTTCAGTGTAAGGAACATCTCCCCAAAGATCAGTGGCTACACCAATATTCAATGCCATAAGAATTTTAGACATCCCTGCATAGTACGGGTTTGCTGTACCAAAATCCTTAATTAATGTAACGCTATTGTTCAGGGAGCCATTGTAAAGGTTGCTCCATTCATTGGTGACATCTGCTTCTGTAATAATATAATTGGCAAAAGCCTGCGTCTGAGATCCTTCAGAAGTTCCAGCAGTCTGTTGAACGAGCATGCTCGTTACACGTCCAAGCTGACCGCCGTAAGCTGCAAATGTGGATACTTCAGCACCGGTAAGCAATGAAGCGGCCGTTACCGTTTCAGGATCATTGGGATTGATCCCGTAGTCATCGAATTTATCCTGGCATGACGTTGCGACAACGAGCAATGCGAGAAATGTAAAAAGTGTCTTTTTCATAATAATAACAATGCTTTATGGAAATTAAAATCCGATGTTAACACCGAAAATGTATGATTTTGTACCAGGGTTGTTGAAGTAATCGAAACCTTGCAGGTTGGATCCTGCACCAGTTAAGCTGGTTTCTGGGTCAACACCCTTGTAGTTTGTGTTCAGGAACAAATTGCGGCTTGTGAAAGAGACGTCTACATAGTTAAGATATTTCTTAAGCTTGATACGATAGCTTAATCCCACTTCTCGCAAACGGAACCAGTTAACATTTTCTACAAACTGCTCTGCAGCGGCACCGCCATCGCCTACGTAGCTGCTGAAATAGTTAAGCGCAGTAATTTCCTTTGTATTGGCTTCACCTGATGGTGTGACACCCGGAATGACATATGTTCTCTCTCTGTCAGCAGACTCCTGCGTACGGCCAATTCTGTTCAAACGTGCGTAGGTACCATTCCAGATTGCTCCGCCATGTCTTACGTCAATCAGTGCAGTCAGGCTTACTCCTTTGTAAGTAAATGTATTACGAAGATTGCTAAGCCATTTCGGATATGGATTTCCGATATTTCCCTGCGCTTCCTCTTGTAATGGAATACCGTTTGAGCCGATGATCAGATCTCCTTTTTCATTGCGCTGCCATTTTGTACCATAAAGTACTCCCAGCGGCTGCCCAACAATAGCATATCCGCCAATACCGGTAAATGCTTCTTCCAGACTAAGTTCTTTTACACCTTCAGCCAGTTTTAAAACCTTACTTACGTTTTTAGACCAGTTCAAAGCAACATCCCAGCTGAAATTCTGTGTCTTGATCACATTGGCAGAAATCATCAATTCTATACCACGGTTACGAAGCTGTCCTGAGTTGGTATATTCAGCAGTAAATCCGGATGCAGGAGCTGTTGGTCTGTTCAGTAAAATGTCTTCTGTTTTCTGGTTATACACCGTCACATCAAGATCAAAACGATTTTTCAGGAATTTAATATTAACGCCGACTTCGTTTCCGATAACACGTTCTGGTTTCAGGTTTGTATTACCAACTACCTGATTATAATATGAGTAACCGTTTACTCCATTATATGGGAAGCCAATACCATTAGTAAAACCATCTGTAAAAGAAGGTTTACCAAAGAAAGTTTTATTTCTGTACGCGCTTGGAGAAATACCCGCCTCTGAATAAGCATAGCGTACTTTTCCGAAAGATATGATATCAGAACTGAACAATTCGCTGAAAACCCATGAAGCATTGGCAGAAGGGTAGAAGAAATTATTTTTGCTTTCTCCAAACGTTGAAGACCATTCATTTCTTCCAGTCAGCGAAACATAAAACTGACCCGCATAATCAAAATCCAGTTGTCCGAATACTGCAGTTGTAAATTTTCTCTGCGTATCGTTTGATGCATATAATTCAGAAGCGTTTCCCAGGTTATAGAAATTCTGAACAGTCAGGTTCCGGCCTCTCTGGAAGTTATCATTAAAGTTGTAAGAAGTTACATTATGGCCAACGGTGTAGTTAATTCCAAATTTCTCAGTTGGTTTTACCTCTCCTCTGAATATCAAATCCGCATAAATATCTCTGCTCGTAATATTGTCATAGTTTACCTGGCCATAACCTACCGAGTTATCATCTCCGTTTGAACTGATCGCAAATATTTGCTGACGACGGTCAGAATACGCATCCGCTCCGATTTTATAGGTTACGTCAAAAAATTTGTTAAGGTGATAGTTCAGGAAAATATTTCCGACAACACGATTAATTTCATCTCTGAAAGGGTTCTCTTGCGCTGAGAAAAGCGGATTGTCATAGGCGGAAAAATAGGTTCTGTTGTAGCCGTTGTCATACTTATATTGTCTCAAATCAAAAGAGGCTGGTGTACGTAAAAGGCTTAGCATCGTCCCTGCTACGTTACTTCCGTTCTGTGATTTAATACCGCCCGAATTGATATAACTCACCGTTCCACCCACCTTAAAATTGTCGGTAAGGTAGCTGTCGGCCGTAAGACGAACCGAATTTCTTTTATAATCGGTGTTAGGGATAATACCGTTTTGTGTAAGATTACCAATGGATAAACGGAAGGAAGATTTATCATTTCCACCGGATAAAGTTACATTGGTATTATGAGAAACTGCTGTTTTGAAGAAGTTACCCGGGTTATCATAATATTTAAGGGATGGATCAGAAGAGATCTTTGGCCCCCAGCTGCTTGCTGTTCCGGAAGCAACATCGTCGTCTGTCCCGTGTCTTAGATCCGGTCCCGGATCTGCTGTTGAGTATTTTCCGCCGGTACCTTGTGCATATTCCTTCTGCAAATCCGGTAGCTTGTTAACTTCTGATAGTTCAAGACGGTAATTGATATTAACACCAATTCCTTTTTGTTTCTTCCCTCTTTTTGTTGTGTATAAAATAGCGCCGTTTCCTGCACGTGCACCGTATAGTGCAGCGGCAGCCGGTCCTTTAAGGATCGTTACCGATTCGATATCATCAGGATTGATATCAAGCGCACGGTTTGAGTTGTTTACACCACTCAAATTGGCATTGAAAGGATAGTCCTTGGCAGAAGAAGTATTGGTTTCATTATTAATCGGAACCCCGTCCACAACGATAAGCGGCTGCTGCTCTCCAGTGAAGGTTGCCGGCCCGCGCAATACAATTTTACTGGAAGCACCTGGAAGTCCTGATGAACCCGTGACAATAACCCCGGCAGTTTTACCTGCAAGACTTTGAACAATATTGGATTCACCGGATTTTGCCAGTTGATCTCCATTCAGATCGGAGACCGCATAACCAAGGGAACGTTTTTCTTTAACCGTTCCAAGTGCAGTGACAACGACCTCACTTAACTGATTTGTACCTGCGACAAGTGTAACATTAATAGAAGACTGGTTACCAACAATAACTTCTTTGGTAGCAAAACCTATAAAACTGTATACCAATGTGGCTCCTTGCTCAACCTGAATTGAATAGTTTCCTTCAACATTGGTAGTTGTTCCTTTTGTGGTCGCCTTGACGGCGATATTGACGCCCGGTAATGATGACCCGTCATCTGCTGTAACCTTTCCGGTCACGGTGTGATCCTGGGCATATAGCTGATAATTAGCCAGCATTAACACTCCCAGCAGTAGTAATAGAAACTTCCTCATACTTTAACAATTAAGTTTTGTTTATGATGATATAATAATTGTTACAAAAATAATTATTAGTTTATTTATATCAATGGAATAAGCGTTTTTTGCAATAGAAGCTTTGGTTTATACTACTTTATTCGAAACTATAGGTGCTTCATTCAGAATAGTATTCTGTGATAAGTGGATTTTTCGAAATTTATATTAATCGCTTAATTGGTGCAATTTTTTTAAAAATTACGCTGCTCGCTTGATTTATTTGTAAGGAATAGTTAAAATATCGACACTACTGAAAATATGACCGAGAATGAAAAATTGCCAGAAGAGAGGCCATTAATGATTTTTCTAAATTGAAAACCGGAGATTTTAGGCTACTTTGTATTCATGAAAAATTATTAATAAGACATCATTAAACTTCACTTCTATTATGCGCCGGTCATTACTTTTTGCCAGTCTGGCATTTGCTGGATTTTCTTCTTTTGCCCAGACTGCCCTCAATACCAAAATTGATCAGAAAGCCCTGTCTCTTGAACCAAAAATTGTTGAGTGGAGGCGCGACTTTCACAAAAACCCTGAACTGGGAAACCGGGAGTTTAAAACGGCCGAAAAAGTAGCCAATCATCTTAAAAGTCTGGGAATTGAGGTTCAGACTGGTGTTGGCCATACCGGGGTGGTTGGGTTATTGAAAGGCGGAAAACCGGGGCCGGTTGTTGCACTTCGGGCGGATATGGATGGTTTGCCGGTTACGGAACGAGGCGATCTGCCTTTTAAATCCAGTGTGACTACGGATTATAATGGACAAAAAGTGGGTGTTATGCATGCTTGCGGGCATGATACGCATATTGCTATTCTTATGGGCGTGGCGGAGGTTTTATCATCAATGAAGGCTGATTTGAAAGGGACGGTCAAGTTTATCTTTCAGCCTGCTGAGGAAGGTGCACCTGAGGGAGAAGAGGGCGGAGCAAAATTAATGATCAAAGAAGGTGTCCTGGAAAATCCGAAAGTGGATGCGATTTTTGGTTTACATATCAATTCTCAGACGGAGGTTGGGAAAATTGCTTACAAGCCGGGCGCAACAATGGCAGCCGTTGATTTTTTCAGTATTGATGTAAAAGGTGTTCAAACGCATGGTGCTTATCCATGGTCAGGTGTGGATCCGATCGTCACTTCTTCGCAGATCGTTCTGGGTTTACAAACAATTGTCAGCCGCAATCTGGATATTACCAAAGCGCCGGCTGTGGTAACAATTGGAGCAATTAATGGAGGTATTCGTCAGAATATTATTCCGGAGGAAGTGAAAATGATTGGTACGATCCGCACTTTTGATGAAGAAATGCACGCGAAAGTTCATAAGCGGGTTGCGGAAATCGCAGCCAATATAGCGGAAAGCGCAGGAGCCAAAGCAGATGTGAAAATCAATACACTTTACCCGGTTACTTTTAATGATATTCCTTTAACAGAAGAAATGATCGGGACTTTACAAAATGTTGCCGGAAAAGATAATGTTAAGCTGATACCTGCGGTAACCGGCGCTGAGGATTTTAGTTATTTCCAGCAAAAAGTACCCGGATTTTTCTTTTTCCTGGGAGGAATGCCAAAAGGAAAAGACCCGCTAACTGCTGCCGCTCACCATACACCTGATTTCTTTATCGACGACAGCGGAATGGTTCTGGGCGTCCGCTCGCTTAGCAGGCTGACGGTTGATTATATGGAAAAGAAAGGGAAGAAGTAATGGTTAATTGTTAAAGCCTAGTAAGCAATCATATTTGTTGTGATTTGCTTTCAAAATTCGATCTTTGATATATCGACAACAATTGGCAGCATTGTAGGTATAAAGCGGGATGTGTTGTGATTTGCTTTCAAAATTCGATCTTTGATATATCGACAACAATATTTGGTTTTTGCGATTACAACCATATTCAGTTGTGATTTGCTTTCAAAATTCGATCTTTGATATATCGACAACAATTATCCTTTATGTTTAATAAAACCTTTGTTAGTTGTGATTTGCTTTCAAAATTCGATCTTTGATATATCGACAACAATCTGGACAGAGTGTTTTTGTATTCTGCCATCGTTGTGATTTGCTTTCAAAATTCGATCTTTGATATATCGACAACAATTGGCAGCATTGTAGGTATAAAGCGGGATGTGTTGTGATTTGCTTTCAAAATTCGATCTTTGATATATCGACAACAATTGGCAGCATTGTAGGTATAAAGCGGGATGTGTTGTGATTTGCTTTCAAAATTCGATCTTTGATATATCGACAACAATAGAGATTATCGTTTACCATGATCATACGCAGTTGTGATTTGCTTTCAAAATTCGATCTTTGATATATCGACAACAATTGACTCGCCGAATGCCTGGTATAAGAACCAGTTGTGATTTGCTTTCAAAATTCGATCTTTGATATATCGACAACAATAGCAAGAAATCGTGCAGTCGGAGGTAGTTGGTTGTGATTTGCTTTCAAAATTCGATCTTTGATATATCGACAACAATAGCAAGAAATCTTGCAGTCGGAGGTAGTTGGTTGTGATTTGCTTTCAAAATTCGATCTTTGATATATCGACAACAATTGAGATTATCGTTTACCATGATCATACGCAGTTGTGATTTGCTTTCAAAATTCGATCTTTGATATATCGACAACAATTTTCAATTTTTAACATAGTAGAACCAACTTGTTGTGATTTGCTTTCAAAATTCGATCTTTGATATATCGACAACAATAGGTTCGGCCAGACGAAAAACCCTACCATTGTTGTGATTTGCTTTCAAAATTCGATCTTTGATATATCGACAACAATCGAGGCGCTCTTGAAGCTTAAAACCATGAAGTTGTGATTTGCTTTCAAAATTCGATCTTTGATATATCGACAACAATCAAAGAGCAATTCGTAACTGGCAATTTATAGTTGTGATTTGCTTTCAAAATTCGATCTTTGATATATCGACAACAATGAAGATTCCCACAACGCACGAGCAAATGCAGTTGTGATTTGCTTTCAAAATTCGATCTTTGATATATCGACAACAATACAACAGATAAATTCAATATTTGTTGATAAGTTGTGATTTGCTTTCAAAATTCGATCTTTGATATATCGACAACAATCAGCCATGATCTTACATACAGTCGCCCACCGTTGTGATTTGCTTTCAAAATTCGATCTTTGATATATCGACAACAATGCTACATGAACATCTTCATCAGATGCATTTGTTGTGATTTGCTTTCAAAATTCGATCTTTGATATATCGACAACAATAAGCTTCAAAGATTGCCGCCACTTTCATGTGTTGTGATTTGCTTTCAAAATTCGATCTTTGATATATCGACAACAATTATTGATGGAGCCGGAACAAATCATAATTAGTTGTGATTTGCTTTCAAAATTCGATCTTTGATATATCGACAACAATAATCTTAAAACAGAAACCCGGATTCAGGTTGTTGTGATTTGCTTTCAAAATTCGATCTTTGATATATCGACAACAATTTTTATCTTCTTCTAAAACAGAAGTATCTTGTTGTGATTTGCTTTCAAAATTCGATCTTTGATATATCGACAACAATATACCTTGGTTTAAGTGTTTGACAGTCAATTTATTATTGTAGTTATGTCGATGAAAAAAAAATCGGAATTCTTAATGAGATTTCCGATTTTTTTTGTTGTTTTAATTTTCCTATTTCAAAACATTTCCAGTTGCTGAGGCACATTTGGCCGGTCTTTTATCTTTCGGGCCTGAAAAAGTTCCATCATTCCGAACTGTTTATCGGTAATGCACAAGATTCCAATTTCACCTTTTTCGGGCAAAAAACCTTTTACCCGTTTGATATGAACGTCAGCATTTTCACGACTCGAACAATGTCTCAGATAAATGGAAAATTGAAACATAGCAAAGCCGTCTTTAAGTAAGTCTTTCCGGAATTGCGCATGGGCTTTTTTCTCTTTTTTTGTTTCAGTTGGCAGATCAAATAATACAAGTACCCACAAGATTCTATATTCGTTTAAACGCATGATGAATTGGATTGTGTAGCAGGTAGCGAACAGTTTATGCAATGACTAGCATGGAATTACCGGGTAGCTGATTTTTCGCTGTGTGCCTTCATAACATTTTACAAGTGAGGCGGTGGTTCGTTGCAGGCCAACCATAAGTGGACTAGTCTGGTTGTCGATCATAATGTCATCCGAAGCAATACGCATCAGCTTAGATTTGATTGACGAGGATAATTCCAGGAAATTTTCACCTTTATCAATAATGTCAAGAACGATCAGATCCACGAACGGTCGATACGGCTCCATAACGTCATCGGCCAGACAATAGGCGTTGTATTGATTGTGATGATGAATGCCAAGCGTTGGCAGCAATCCCGAAGAAACGAGCCCGCGCGCCACGATTGCCCGTAAAATAGCATATCCGTAGTTGAGCAAATTATTAGGCGGGTTTCCTTCCCTGCCTCTGAAAAATTCAACTTTCTTCGGAAATACATTTTTCCAGTAATAGGCCGCCGCCCGGCCCTCATAATTATCAGGGTCGCCGGATCTTACGCTTTTTACCCAATGAAGCATGTTTTCCATCGGTATTCCTCTTAATTTCAAAACGGCCGCCTGATTACCGATTTTTGCCTGAATGGTCTGTTGCCAGAGCTGCTTTTTGAGTGGGAGGGAAGCATCGATTTGAAAACGGTAGTTTTTGCTTTGTAAATTATTTCCCTCCAGGGGAAGCATCAGTCCCGTCGGATGGTACGTACTATTGCAGGTCACAAGTGCTACATTATTTTCAAGCAATGCGGCAATACAGGAATGTGTTATTGTAATTTGTTTATGTTCCAGTATCACTATGCCAATATCTTCAATAGCTATGGATTGTCGTGATTTATCTTCTCCAAATTCTTTGAGATGTGGGAGATTGATAATAAGCTGGGCATTGCCGAGGCTTAGATAGGCAGGGTTTCCGAAGTGCAATGTTCTTTTAATCATATAATTTGGGAGAAAGGTTATGTGTCTCCCAAATTATAGATTAGTGGTTACATTATATATCATTCGCTGTCAATAACTTATTTAGCGGTATGATGATGTATACGTTCTGCTTTATTTTTTGTTATCTCTCCAATATTATTAATAAATACCTTTATGGGATTTAAATCATCAAATGCGCCAATGCTTCGAATATGAACGAATCTCTTTGAAATTTTAGCTTCTGAGGAATCATTTATTTGGGTTTCCAGATGGTGTCTAAACATATAATTTGTTGTTGCTAATTTTTGTACGCGATAGAGGTATTTACTTAGCAGACCTTTATCTTTTTCAAATGATATATGTTCTATTTCTTCTTTGCTAAGACCCAAAAGGAACATCTCATTTTGTTGCAAACTTTGTACAAAAGAATAAGTATCGGTTGGTAATTTAGACAGAAAGCTATCAGAATAAATTTCCTGATTAGCTAAAACCTTATTCCATATTTCTGATGGATTTTCTATAATAACAGGTATGCCGTATTTCTTTCGTTCTACTGCGTGCCAAAATGAACAGACATGCTCAATCTTTTTACCACTAGGGTCTGTGTAGAACGCAATATGATGGTTATTTCCAGGCTTAACAAAGCCAATTTCATTTCCCAAACTATCTTTTTTTACAGGTTCCACGGCAGATAGTCCGGTATAACAACGTATGGTCCGTATTGGGATCTGTTTCTCTTCGTTAAACCATAGTGTATCCTTAAAAGCTTCTTTTTCTTTATTCCCAAATTCATTTAATCGTTTCTGAACTATTTCTCTGACTCGATGATCAACAATGTACGGAATGTCCTTTGTCTTTAGGCTTTCAACTGGATATTTTATCACATATTCGTCCTTAAAGCACGTTCCGTATTCAAGAAGTATGGTTTTGTCATCATTCAAGTATATAGGTTCTTTTTTTAGTGAGGCTAGTGCAAGCTTTATGTTGTTGCCATGTTTTCCGAGTCGTGTATCGATAAGCGCTTTAATGTACGGTTTGTAAATAAGAGCAGCGTTTTCAAACAAGTATTTTACAGGTTTTTTCTTCTCAATTCCTCTAATTTTTCCATAAACACTTTCTTCGCTTAAAGGGCCTTTTGGTATAATTACACCTGTTTCTAAATTTTTACCTGTTGCCTTGTGTCTGGTTACAGTTGCGACTCTCTTACCTGATTTGAATGAAATCAAAATCGTTGAAGTTATCTCTTCAACCTGTTTTGTGGAAAATGGTTTGAGGTGGAAAAAGTAATTTTCCATCAAATTTTTCTTCTTGTTATACTGCCCTGCCGCGCCTTCAATCTCTTGAAGCATTGCATCCCGCGTTGCACTGGCATTGAGGGTATTTATTCTTTGTATAAAACGCTGTTGTGTACACGCTACAATCAGCGCGTCGATTGCATGGTGCCTATGATCATCACGTTTAGTCCAATTTATTATTTCCTCACGCTGATGTATTTTGCCATCATTTGTTTCCCATACTTTTGTTTCTGTTAGGCCAAGTTCGTGGTATATTGGCATTTGCAGATTCATTAATACGTCATCCCATCCCCATATATTCCTCAAATATGCTGTTATGCTTCCATTAGTACTCCATACATTGTAACTCACCTCTTCAAGAATTTCCTTCGCCTTTCGTGCAATGTACTGTGTTTCACGAAGCTGTCGCTCAATAAAGTTTTCCCATATTTTTTTGTCGGCCTCAGTTTCCTTCTTCTCTCTTTTTCTTTCGATATAATCTTCATGAGAAATTTTCAGTCGTTCTAACTTGGAATTAGATAAGATGCCACGAGCTTGCCAGTCGCTGAGTCTTTCCAGATAAATATCTAATTCATACTGTCCTTTTGCCCTGATAAAGTCAAATGCTGTTTTGTCTTTTTTGTCTCCGCCATTGCACTTTCGATGAACCAATACGCGATTGGTCATAGAATCGTCGAACAAAAGTTTTTTGGGGATGATGTGGTCCACATCAAAATCGTCTCCATTCAAAGCACTTGTTAAACTAAAAGTCTCACCACAGTAAATACATTGATTTACTATTTGTGCATCGTCAAAAGATTTTTTATTAAAACTTCCATTCTTATTATAAACAGTCCGAATCGGGAAAATGAATTTGTACTTTTCTCTGTTCTTTTTAGTATCCCGAACACCTAAGCTGGTCAACCGGGCAGAAATTTCGATGTTGATTTTTTCATTGGCAGTATTTGCGATAGTGGCGTCATTCCGCTCTTCCTTGCTTTGTTTTAACTCCCTGGCCAGTTCAATCCTTATCTCGTCTTCTTGTGAAAAAGATCCATGTTTTTCAATCAGGGAATTAACCAGATTGATCATCTGATTCAATATTTTTTCGACAACAGGCTGACGTAAACTATTCTTCTTTAAAAGCTCAATTCTGGTTTTTAAATCCTGCCGCATTCTTTCATCCTTTGTATGGGAATTGGAATGATTGTATCCGGCGTAACTACAAGCTGTGCTGTATACATCACCTTCCATTAAGTACGGCAGGATCTTACGAATGGCCTTCACAGATTTATTGCCAAAGCCGGACTTAGAGAAGTCAATCTTTACCAGATTTCTAGCCACTTCTTCCGGAAATCCAAATTTTACCTGCAAGGCTTTGCAACATTCTTCTGCATCTGAAATGGCATATATCGTATGCCAGAGCTGATAATAAGGTTGCTTTTCCAGCGCGGGAGATATTATTTTTTTTGTTTTGCCAGCTAACACTTCACCTGTCTCGTTATCAATCAGAAATGCCTCACTTTCCAATTCTTTAACCGTGAGATCAAATTCCAGCGAAAAGTTAAATCCATTGAGATGCTTCCGGATAAGACTCTTTGTTACGTTACCCTGTAAACCTTTTGCAGTTTGTTTGTTGCCGTACCATCCATCCCGCTTTTTTAATTCAAGAATGGCAAAGAGATTTTTTTCTGTGAGGATTTCGTTGTTATCGAGATAGCTAAAAATCTCATTTTTTTTCTCAATTGAAATCTCAAAGGTTTCTCCCTGTTTGTTTTTTAAGGCAATGGAATTTATTGTTTCCCAAATCTTATCGATCTGAAATAATGGGGAGCTCCTCGGCGCAACTTTGGGCCCGGCGAAAATCCTTTTTCCTTTTTTGTCTGTAACATAAAATCCCTCAAATTCACAGGTATTCACCAGGCCTTTTTGAGATTTCAAAGGTCGCTGGTAGTAAATGATTTCATTACGCAGTTTATGAATTAGTGAATCCGTAAGGATATCCGGATAATGTTTTTGTTGTTCTTCTAATATTGCATCGAATTCCTGAATGTAGGCCTCACGAGGGAAAACCTGCTGTTTGATCCTGTGGAAGTTATCCTTTGTCAGCTCCTGAAAAAAGAACTGACCAACAGTAAGCCCGGCTTCTTTAATCTGGTCGTATCTGCTCTTTACTTCTGCCACATAGTCAGTATCTTTTTTGTCAAGATTAGCATCGCTTCTGCTACTCTTATATCCACGTTTTTGGTTGAGGTGATATAGAATCCTTCCCAGTTCTGCAAGTTCAATTTTTGTAGTGACGGCATTATGACGTAATCCAAATAATGACAACGAAGAAAGTTGCATTAATGCATCATCGGGATACATATTATGTTGCCTGAGTGTTTCCTGTAATCCGGTTCTTCTTAATTTATAGCGGGCGTATCCTTTGCGTTGCGTCCGTTTAAGGGTTCTTTTCTGATTTTTAGAAATTGCATTTCCTGAACTAAACTCATCTTTATCGTCAACAGACAAGGGAATGATTCTGCTACCAATATCAATAATTTCATTTTTACCGTCAGTTGTTTCCGAAATAAGAGCCCAGCCGATGCTGGACACGCCTAAATCTAATCCGAAAATTTTTTTTATCATGAGCGGGAGAGTATGTTTTACACTATTTAATATATTCTTAAATATATGTACTCTTACCACACAATCAAAAATTATTTTTACTTTTGGTGTCTTTTTACGGCGCATTGTTGTAAAGTGTAATCAGCGAGGATAGGAGTTCTCTTTTTACAATTCAGAGGTTATTTTATTAATATTAAGAATATGTTCTGTGTGGTAAGTTGTGATTTGCTTTTTTTACTCTTAGCCTTCGCTGGTTACCTTTTAATTGAGTTTATTAATCGGAAATTATGAAATACAATCTCTACATTGATGAAAGCGGGGATCATGGATTGAGTAATCTGAATCCAGATTTTCCGATATTTCTTTTATGTGGGATTGTGATTTCATCTGTTGAGTATGAAAGTTTGCGGCTTCAATTTAATCAAATCAAAAATGAGATTTGGAAAAGTGAACATGTGATTTTTCATTCGCGTGATATCCGTAAATGTGACAAGGAATTTAAGTATTTGTTTGATTTAGAGCTAAAAGCGAGATTCTATGAAATGTTGGATCAGGTAATTTCTACACGTGATTACACCATTGTATCGTCAGCAATTTTAAAAGAGAATTATATCAGGAAGTATGGAAGGCTTTCTGATGACGTGTATGAAATCAGTCTTTCATTTATTATCGAAAGAGCTGTCTTTTATTTAGATGACCTGAAAAGAAAGGATATCACACTGGATATCATTATTGAAAAACGAGGGAATAGGGAAGATTCGAAGCTGAAAGAGCATTTTCAGAGAATGTTGTCAAGAGGGACAGGCTACGTTACTCCGGATAGACTGAAAGCATACGGAGTTCAAATCTTTTTTAAAAGCAAGAGGGAGAATATCAATGGGTTGCAATTAGCAGATTTGATTGCATATCCTATTGCGCGTCACGTACTGGAACCAGACCGTATTAATCCATCTTTTGAAATTTTTAGAGACAAAATATATGGTGGTATGGACAAAAGGTATGGATTAAAGATTTTTCCTTAAAAAATAAAGCTGACCTAGGCCAGCTTCATTCCGATTGGGGACACCCCGATCCAAAATTTTAATTTCTATACAAAGGTAAGAAACTTTGTTGTGATTTGCTTTTAAAATCTGTTCATTCTATATTTACACCGAAGCAAATCACAATAATGATTATTCTGTTGAGCAATCATTTACGCCGCCCTCGTCGTTTATCGGGGGCTTTTTTGTTCCCTATTTTATAAATACCTTTTCCCCTTCAATAAACTTTAAAACTCATTCCGGCACATTCTTCCGCACCTGATCAAAAAGTAAATCCGGCAAAAACCGTTTCAAATAAATTGCCGCAACCTCCTTCAACCCGCCGATATAAATTTCCTTTTTGTCCTTTTTTACAGCATTTAAAATTTGTCTTGCGCATTCCTCAGGGGCGATACCATTTTCCTGATTGCTGTCCATTTTGCCAAATTTACCACCCGTTTCATCCAGCGCATTTAGGGAAACATTTGTTTTGATATAACCCGGACAAACAGTCGTAACTTTAATATTGTCGTTATAAGATTCAGCACGTAGAGAATCATAAAAGCCGTGAAGTGCGTGTTTGGAAGCATTATAGCCCGAACGCATAATGGTCCCGATTTTTCCGGCAACACTGCTGATTATGATAAAATGTCCGCTTTGCTGGTTGATCATATACGGTAAAACCGCTTTTGTCAAGGCAACTGTGCTGTAAAAATTGACATCCATCAATTTTCTGTAAACATCCAGATCGGTGTCTTTGATATACGACCGCTGACTCACGCCCGCATTGTGAACCATGATATCGATGCGCTGGAATTTTGAAATAATCTGGGCAGCTGCCTCATTCGCTTTGTCAAACGCTGTCACATCCAGTGGGAGAATCAAAACCGAAGAATCGGGGAGGCCGGTTTGTTTTTTTACCCGTTCAAGCTCTTCTTTTCTTCTGGCTGTCAGCACAAGTTTTGCGCCTTCTTTGGCAAAGGCCATGGCAATCGCTTCTCCGATGCCGGAAGACGCTCCGGTTATCCAGACTACTTTATTTTGAAAACTGTTCATGTAAACAAATGATTATATAATCGTGGGAGCCGATGATAAAAAATGCAGCTCCACGCCGTCTTTGTTAATATCAAGATAAGCATTCAGGCCTACGCCAATCGCACGGTTGTCTGCCACATGGCCTACCGGAAAATCAAAAGAAACCGGATAATCGTATTCTGCTATGTGCTCTTGAATAATCTCGTAGGCTGTTTTTCCAAAGGCAGGGCTTGCATTATCACGCATGTCAGTAAACTGTCCGACGATTAACCCTGCCAGGTGGCTGAGTTTTCCTGCACGCTTCAACTGGATCATCATGCGGTCCAGATTATACAAATACTCATTGACATCTTCAATAAACAGTATTTTTCCCTCGGTATCAATTTGTGTTGAAGAGCCTATTAAATGGGCGAGTATACAAAGATTTCCGCCGACAAGTTCTGCCACAACACTTCCTGTTTTATTGAAAGGATGTGGTGCAACCGAATAGCCGGGCAGTTCGCCGAATAGTATTTGTCTTAAAGATTCTGCCGCTTTTTCTGCTCCTTCGAGCATCATTGATTTTACCATCGGAGCATGAATCCCCGCCCATCCCAACTGATGCAACTGAGACAGGATAACCGTAAGATCGCTGAATCCTACAATCCATTTCGGTGATTTGATGAAGTTTGTAAAGTCAAGTTTGTCGATAATCCGAGAACAGCCATATCCGCCGCGCGCTGCAATTATCGCTTTGATGGATGGATCATCCAGCATCTTTTGCAAATCTTCAAGTCTGTCGGTGTCGGTAGCTGAAAACTGGTTGTAGGCAGATTTTAACGTTTTTCCTTCAACGACTTTTAACTTCCATTGATCACGCAGCAGGCTTATTCCCGGAAGTATGTCATCGTAACGGATACAGCTGGCAGGTGCAACAATCCCTATTTTATCACCTGGTTGTAAAAAGGGCGGAATTTGAATGGTGGGCATAAATAAATCGGACCGGTGTGATGTGCTGGCAGCAATATTTTGCTGGTGTTATTTATTGGATGATCAATGAAGTTTTTAACCTGAGGAGTGGCCTTGTGTTATACAAAAACAACATCTTCTACGAGGTCGGATTTCATTTCCCGATTAATAAGTTCTATAATTTTGGATTTGGCACGAATAAGCTCGCTTCTCAATGGTGCCGATTCGATCTGGAGAAAAAGAATACGGTCTTTAATATAAATGCTCTTCGTTCTGGAAGCGATAGCGGATCCCATAATTTTGTCCCAATGAGCAACAACATACGACTGATCGAACCGGCTTCTTAGTTTGTAGCGGTCGAGCATTTGGTCAATCGCTTCTTTTAGCGGAGTAATCCCAGGTTTTCTGGAAGATTTTTCTTTGTCGAAACGATAATGAGTTGCCATAAAACGATACTTTCTGCAAAGATAGGACAAAGCGTTGAACGCTGGAAGTTAAAATATCGTAAAGCGAAAAAAGAGAAGAAAAACTGCATTTGAATTTTAATCCCCATCAAATTTTACCGGTGATATTTGCTTTTTCGGGCATCCAGGCTTATTATTGCAAGATCAAGTCAATTCGCTTCACATTTCAGCGGTTGATTTATAAAGAAGAGGCGAGAGAATAGGCTCTATGAACCTCTGGCAACCTACTCCTGCGTCGGAGAAAGGTGCTAATTCCTACCTAAGCTGTTTTAGGAGATATAAAATCAAACGCGCATGAACTTATTACAAGAAATTTCCGCCAGCCGGAGGGCTTTATCCTCATATCTGATTTTGATAAGCAAAAGCTTTTCACTCTCATTTCCGCATGTCGTTTTACCACCGGAACGCAGTCGGTTTCTACTGAATTTTTGCCATCACTAAATTTTTTTTGCCGCACAAATAAACCTTAGAAACAGTTATGTCAAACGCATCTTATCAGTTCGAAACACTTCAGTTACATGCAGGCCAGGAGCCTGATCCGGTTACACACGCACGCGCTGTCCCGATTTATCAGACAACATCTTATACTTTCAACAACTCCGAACACGGAGCAAATCTGTTCGCTTTGAAAGAGTTTGGGAACATCTACACAAGGATCATGAATCCGACAACAGATGTTTTCGAAAAAAGACTTGCCGCGCTCGAAGGCGGTGTAGCGGCTCTGGGTGTTGCCTCAGGTCATGCAGCTCAGTTTCTGGCTATTAATAATATCACAACGGTTGGCGACAATTTCGTTAGTACTTCATTTTTATATGGAGGAAGTTATAACCAGTTTAAAAATTCTTTCAAGAGTATCGGTGTTGAAGCACGTTTTGCAGATGGAGACGATGTGTCGAGTTTTGAAAAGTTGATCGACGATAAAACAAAGGCGATTTATCTGGAAACGATCGGTAATCCAAGTTATAGTATTCCGGATTTTGAAGCTTTTTCTGCACTGGCTGCAAAATATGATTTGCCTATCATAGTGGATAATACCTTTGGTGCGGGTGGAGCAATTTGCCAGCCGATCAAATGGGGGGCGCACGTCATTGTTGAATCTGCAACGAAATGGATTGGAGGTCACGGTACAACCATGGGTGGTGTCATTATAGATGCCGGAACATTTAACTGGGGGAATGGGAAATATCCTCAGTTTACAGAACCTTCGGAAAGTTATCACGGACTTGTTTACAATGATGTGTTTGGTCAAAACGGTCCTTTTGGAAATATTCAGTTTATCATTCGTGCACGTGTAGAAGGTCTGCGTGACTGGGGTCCTTCTCAAAGTCCGTTCAACTCGTTCCTTTTATTACAGGGACTGGAAACTTTAACACTTCGTGTTGAACGTGCGAGTGAAAATGCTTTGGCCGTGGCGACCTGGCTGGAAGCGCATCCGGATGTGGAATATGTGAATTATCCGGGATTAGCGAGTAATAAATATAAAGCGCTGGCTGAAAAATATCTGAAAAGAGGTGCAGGTTCTGTACTTTCTTTTAAACTGAAAGCAGGTAAGGAAGCGGCGGATAATTTCGTGAATTCATTAAAATTAACAAGTCACCTGGCGAATGTGGGCGATTCCAAAACGCTGATCATTCACCCGGCAAGCACAACGCACTCTCAGCTTTCAGAGGCTGCGCAGGTGAAGGCTGGTGTAGCACCCGGATTATTACGGTTATCTCTTGGAATTGAACATATTGAGGATATAAAAGCAGATCTTCAACAGGCTTTCGAGGCTGTGAAGTAGCGAATTGGTCATGGAGCAAATTTTCATAATCTGCTTCGTGACTTTTAAATAGTTTTAGAATTTAAACTTTGTGCTTTGGCACGTATGCAAGCGGAACAAAAGATTTTTAGATATCCCTACGCTTATCCATTAGAGTTGGGACGTGAACTGCCTGGTTTTGAATTATCGTACACCACCTACGGTACCCGAAATCCGGAAGATGATAATATTGTCTGGATATGTCATGCATTAACCGGAAACTCCAACGCCGCTGAATGGTGGGATGGCTTGGTAGGAGAGGGTAAATATTTTAATTCAGAGAAAGATTTTATTATCTGTGTGAATGTCCTTGGGTCAGCGTATGGTTCAACAGGACCGCTTTCCATCAATCCAATAACACAGAAACCTTATTTTAGAGACTTCCCGACAATTACTGTCAAGGACGTTGTAGGTACGTTGGAAATTCTCCGTCAGGAGCTGAATATCAATAAGATAAAGATGTGTATCGGTGGGTCTCTGGGCGGACAGCAAGCGTTGGAATGGGCTGTTGAAGTACCAGATCTTTTCGAAGAGCTTATCCTGATCGCATCCAATGCACTGCATTCTCCATGGGGCGTTGCTTTCAATGAATCACAACGGATGGCTATTGAAGCTGATCAGACCTGGCATGACAATACTGAAGATGCAGGAAAAATGGGTATGCGCGCAGCGCGTTCGATGGCTTTGCTTTCTTACCGGAACTACGATACGTACAATTTCACCCAGGCACGCGACAATCCTGATCAGATCGATGATTTCCGTGCATCATCTTATCAGCAATATCAGGGCGATAAATTTGTAAAAAGATTCAACGCATACTCTTACTGGATTCTTTCAAAGATTATGGATTCGCATAATGTGGGAAGAAACCGTGGTGGGATAGTTCATGCATTAGGCTTAGTAAAAGCGAAAACACTGGTTTTAGGTATAAAGTCTGATTTGTTATTTCCACTTACTGAGCAACAATTTGTAGCTAGACATATACCCGATGCGGTTTTTCAGGAAATCGATTCATTGTATGGTCATGACGGGTTTTTAATTGAATACAAACAATTAACGCAGGTAATCAAAGCTTGGCAGGAAACCAACGGACAGTTGCAAATCGCTAAAATTGGCTAGCTCTTTTTACATTTAAACTTTTGAAAAGTCCTGTGATCACGCAGGACTTTTTACTTTTATAGAAAAATTAAAATGCCGCTGGTAAGTAATCCTTAATGATACGGTCATTTTTATGAAAAATTGATTTAGAATGCCATTGAAACGCAGCCATAAAATTCTGATGATGAGTGCAGTACTTATTATTGCAGCGGTGACGTTTTTATTTTTTTCAAGAAAGGCGCAGATCAATCCGGTTACCGGTACAACCCAGCATATTGCCTTAACACCTGATCAGGAAATAATACTGGGGATTGAGGCGGCACCGCAGCTGGCGATCCAGTTTGGCGGAATATATCAAAATGACGATGCGGATAAGAAAGTCAAAACAATAGGCAGAAAACTGGTTTCATCCTCGGATATTGCCAAATCTCCATACCAATTTGATTTTCACGTTTTGGCTGATTCTCATACTGTTAATGCTTTCGCACTTCCGGGCGGACAAATATTCATTACGCTGGGGCTGTATAAAAAACTTAAAACCGATGGCGAAATCGCTTCAATTTTAAGTCATCAGATCGGACATGTTATGGGCAGACACGCTTCGGAGAAATTATTTGAAAGCAGTGTTTTTGAAGGGATACTAAACCCGGATACGATTTTAGTCAGCGATCTCCCGCCGAGGATAATTTCGAAATACTTGTCCGATTTCATTGCGCTGGATTATAATGATAAGGAAGAAAATGAGGCGGATCAGCTTGGAGCAGGTTATGCAATCCGAGCTGGATTTCGACAGGATTCTTTTTCGAAGGAATTTTTTATTGAGGAAAATACTTCGGCAAAATTTAATTTATTATTCCAAAGGCATCCAAATTTTTCAAATAAAATTGGAAAATAATATGAAGATATTTAACGATAAAAATTGAATTTTGTAACTTTGAAGTATGTCAGAAATCATCACCGTTCAGGATTTTTACAAGGATGCCTCTTTACTGATTCCGGAAAGAATTCAGAAGGAAATAGGGCATTTTAATATTTTCAGAACCGAGGAATTGAATGAGACGGCCAAGGGGAAAATGCCTTACAACAGAAGATCTTACTATAAAATCAGTTTGATTATTGGTAAAAGCACCGCTGAATATGCTGACAAGGTTATTGAAATTGAAGATAATGCACTTTTGTTTGCTACGCCCCAGATTCCCTATAATTACCATCCGCTGACAGACAAACAGGCAGGGATTTTCTGTATTTTTTCTGAGGATTTTTTCAGACAAAGTAATTTTGGTTCGCCCATTTCAGATTTTCCGGTATTTCAGCCCGGTGGTAATCCTATCTTTTTTCTTAGTCCCGGGCAGATCGAAGAAGTGAAAATCATCTTTGGTAAAATGATGAATGAATTAGAGTCGGATTATGCTTTTAAGTATGATCTGATCCGTAATTACATCATGGAGCTCATTCATACAGGACAAAAATTACAACCGGTTTCTGGTCTTCATGTGGAGACAAATGCGATCCGACGCGTTTCTTCTTTGTTTATGGAATTATTGGAAAGGCAATTCCCGCTGGAACCGCCTCACCAAAAACTGAGGTTACGATCAGCGAAAGATTATGCAGATCAGCTATCAATTCATGTCAATTATTTAAATAAAGTCCTGAAAGAAATGACAGGAAAAACAACAACTGCACTGATTCTGGAAAGAATTGTGCAGGAAGCCAAAATTCTTCTGAAACACACAGACTGGAATATCTCGGAAATTGCCTATTGTCTGGGATTTGAAGAGCCCGCGCATTTTAATAACCTTTTTAAAAAACAAACGAGTCTCACACCAAAATCTTTCAGAGCTTAGATTTGAATTTTGCAATTCCTGATTTGAAATCCGCAAATAGCTTTTTAAAATCAGCTTTACCTTTGTTTCATCAAAATCAAAAAACAGAAACAAATGGAACCGACTAATAAAATAGCCCTGGTAACAGGTGGAAGCAGAGGTTTAGGGAAAAACATGGCCCTTAGCCTGGCGCAAAAAGGAAATGACGTAATCGTTGTGTATCGCAGCAATGAAGGTGAAGCGAAAGAAGTTGTTTTGGAAATTGAAAAACTGGGTCAAAAGGCAGCGGCTGTTCAACTTGATGTAGCAGATGCCAGGACTTTTGATCAATTCTTTAAAACGATCTCTTCTTTGCTAAATGAAAAATGGAATCGCGAAACATTCGACTTTCTTGTAAATAATGCAGGAATTGACCGCTATTCTGCTTTCAAGGATACAAGCGAGGAAGATTTCGACGAATTATTCAATACCCATTTTAAAGGGGTTTATTTTTTAACCCAAAAGGCACTTCCGTTTTTAGCGGACGGAGGAAGGATCGTAAATCTTTCAACGGGGCTGGCGCGATTCTCAACGCCGGGGTATGCCGCATATGCTTCCATGAAAGGTGCTGTTGAGGTATTTACAAAATACCTGGCCAAGGAACTTGGTGGCCGTGGAATCACAGCAAACATTGTGGCTCCTGGTATTATTCACACTGATTTTACTAAACAAGCTTTTGCTTCACATGAAGGAATGGAAGCGCATATCAATTCGATTACTGCTTTGGGAAGAGTCGGTTTGCCGGAAGATATTGGTGGAATCGTAGCCTTTTTATGCAGCAAAGAAGCAGGATGGATTACTGCGCAAAGAATTGAGGCTTCCGGCGGAATGAATTTGTAATACCGTAAAAAGAAGGCAGAAAAGCGAAAACCTGATCTTATCGGATCAGGTTTTCGCTTTTTATTAGTATTTAATTCATTATCAAGATATTACTAATTTCGTAGTTCGATTATCAATGTAAATAAAACATTAAAAAATTGAACTTAAATATTTTAAAAAAATGATAAAACTGTGTAACTTAAAAGGGAAATCCGTAATCTGACAACGTTATGAATGACCGTTCTGCATTTCCTACAATTGTTCTGGCGGCGTTTTTGGCCGGCCTTCTGGACCTGGTTCTTGCTATTATTGTTTATTCAGTTCTTCTGGATAAAACGACTGCTGTAAAAATCCTCCAATCCGTTGCCAGTGGTGCTTTCGGGAAAGCGGCCTATGAGGGAGGAATTAAAATGGCCGCACTTGGTGTTGTTTTTCATTTTGCGATCTCCTTTATGTTTACCCTGTTTTACTTTTTTATTTATCCGCGTCTTGTTTTTTTACGACAGCACGGTGTAATCAGCGGTATTGTCTACGGAATATTTATATGGATTGTCATGAATCTTATTGTGCTTCCGATAGCGTTTTCAGGATTGCTGCCAATGGAGCCGGGTTCAACCATCATTGGGGTAAGTATTATTATCCTGGGCGTCGGACTTCCGATTGCCCTGATTGCACACTTTTATTTCACGCGTTCAACACAATACTGATTATTTCAACAACTCGAACAATAGTTCCGGCTCGTTGGTCGTGATAAAATCAACTTTTTTGTCAATGAACCACTGCATGGTAGCCTTATCATTAACCGTCCAGGCATTGGTGGTCAGTTTTTCATTGTGCATGTCATCAATGTAAGTCTCATTCTTTTTATAAACCGAATAATGATAGTCGATACCGGAAAGACCTGCGGCAAGAATTTCGGCGGGTGTTTTATCTCCGTTCAGATATTCTACATGGGCTTTGGGAGCTATTTCCTTAACTTTTAAACAAACGTCAAAATCGAAAGCGATATAGTCTGTAATTTTCTCAACTTTCAGCGCTTTTACCATTTCAACACATTTTGTTGCCAAAGCGAGAGAGCGTTCCTTGCTGATACGTGAAGTTTTGATTTCGAGAATCAAACGGGTTTTCTTCTGTTTTGCACCCGCTTTCAGATAAGCTTCCAGTGTAGGTAAAGTTTCTCCATTGCTTAATTTGATCTGGGATAATTCCTGAGCAGTTGCTTTTTCTATATCGGTGCCTTTTATGGTATGGTCATGGTTGATAAAAAGGACGGAATCAACGGACATATGTACGTCAAATTCACTTCCATAACAGCCCAGTGCAATAGCATGTTCAAGTGCTGCGATTGAATTTTCCGTTGCGCCTGTGTTTTTCCAGGCTCCGCGGTGCGCAATAACTTTCGATTTATTTTGGGACATACCTTCGGCTGATATCAGGCAGAGTAATAATGCTGCGAAAACAAGAATATTTTTTTTCATTGCAATGTAATTAACGTTTATTTTATTCTGGACTTCATTTTGCTGTATCTGCCAATTTCAATATTGACAGATCAGGACAACGAAGATAGTTTATTTGATTAAAGTCAATATTAGCTGATTGTTAAGTATTGTTCCCGAATCATTTGGTATCAAAATAAATCCAGTCCAGAAAGAACAATCCAACTTTTGATTGATCAGCATTAGAAAAAGTGAAATACAAATCCGATATACCAGAATTTTCTTTAAGCATTATGTCGGATTCTTCCCATTCGGTTTTAACATCTTTCACATGTCCGGATGGAATAAGCAGATTTCCTATAACTTCGCCGGTGCTCGTTCCTTTTCTTACCTCTATTAACCCACCAGCACCTTCTTTCTGGAAACGGATTCTGATTTTTTTAATATGCGTTAAATCAATTTGTTTAAAGCTTACAAATTTTCCGTTTTTTCCCCAGATAGAAGAAACGTACCCGGTATTTAACGTTGCTATAACGACATTCGCGCTGCCTTCTTCATAGTTTTCCATTTGTACCAGCGGATCCCGCAAAACCAGATGATTTTTACCCGTGAGCGCCTCAATTCCGTTTGCGCCCCTATCGGTGTAACTTGCCTGTAAAACATACGCTCCTTCTTTGCTTTTACCGACATGTTCCGACAGTCGGATAACACCTTGAAGCGGTAATTGTGTTTTTTGCTCACCCAGAGAAAGGATATAACGGGCTATCTCAACAGCATTTTTTTCAGGCAAATCCATATGTGGCGGCATTGGATAAGTTCCCCAGTTTCCACTGCCTCCTTTGATTATTTTCTCGGCCAGTTTTACATCAGATCCTGCTTTTCCTGAATATTTCTTTGCAATTTCTTTAAGAGCGGGGCCAATGGATTTAGTGTCCATCGTGTGGCAAGCCTTGCAATCGAGTGAAGTATAAAGTTTTTCAGTGGCAGCATATTTAATACTTCCATGATTTGCCCCGGAAAGTGCTGATGCAATATCTTTTCCAAAATCCAGGTAGTTGAATGAGGCAGTAATTTTTGACTTATCAACCAATTTATCTTCTTCATCTTTAACTGTTATTTGGTAATCAAACGCCGAATTATCCCAATAAAAACTCTTGTTGCTTTTACTTGTGATAGAAACCACCGGAACAGTATTTCCAACTTTCACCTGCGTGGTTGCAATACCTTTACCACCATGCTGATCAGAAACGGTCAGTGAAATATTATAAATGCCCGGTTTCGTAAATATGTTTTTGACTTCTTTTCCATTTAATTCTTTATCGCCGATTTTCCATTTAAAAGTCAATTTGTCGCCTGGATCATAATCTTTCGAGTTTTCCGCCGAAAGAAAAATGGTCATTGGAGCCGCACCGTATTGTTGGTCAAGTTTTATATCAGCCACCGGATTGCGGTTTCCTTCTGAATATTCCACGCGTACAAGACCTGCATCGGTGTTTTTTGCAAACCAGTTTGTCCCATAGGCCAGCATATATATTGCACCGTCATGGGCAATTTTCATATCCATCGGCGCAATGACTTTAAGGTGTGGAAGGAACGGCTCCATGCTCACGTAATTGCCATCCTTATCCAGCGTCACAGCCATAATCCATTTTCTGATCCATTCATAGATAAAGAGTTTGCCGTTGTAATAATCGGGTAGTTTATATTTCGCCTTCGGATACAAATCGCTGTAATAAACAGGACCGGCCATGGCACTTGCACCGCCTTTTCCTACCATCGGCCAACGTTTGGAAGGGCCTTTGCCATACCAGATCATGGCAGGCTGGGCTGGTGGCAGTTCTTTTATACCGGTATTATTGGGTGAATTGTTGACCGGCTGCAGCGGGTCTTGTTTAGGGCCTTCCTTTTTTGTCGCAAAGTCATATTTTGGGAATCCTTCATTATTTCCTAGAAAATAAGGATACCCAAAAAAACCGGGTTTACGTGCTTGGTTTATTTCATCGTAACTGAGAAAGTTTTCTTCGGCAGGAATATTGGTGTCCGGGCCAACGTCTCCCCAGTATACAAATTTGTTTTTTGGGTCAACTGACATGCGGAAAGGGTTGCGGCAACCCATGACAAATATTTCGGGATAACCCAGGGAGCCATCTTTTGGAAAAAGATTACCATCAGGAATAGAATACGTTCCGTCGTTTTCAGGCTTGATTCGAAGTATTTTTCCGCGGAGATCCTTACTGTTAGCAGTCGTTGCCTGATCATCCGAAAGCTGTCTTCCCGGTCTCTCGTCTGTTGGGTTATGTCCCTCTATTTCCTCTGCGTTGGTATTGTCGCCGGTGGATAAATACAAAAGCCCATCAGTGTCAAAAGTTAAATAACCTGCTGAATGACAGCAATATGTTCGTTGTGTTGGAATTTTAAGGAGAACTTTTTTCGAGGCAATATTGATTTGGTTATCAATAAGCTCATAACGTTCCAGTTGACTCACATTCACGCTTCCACCCACACCGTAATAAAAATAAATCCAGTGATTTTTAGCAAAATCCGGGTCTGCCGCAACGCCCAGCAAACCATCTTCTATTCCACTGAAAACATTCAGGTGAGCAATTGTTTTTAACAGCTTATCCTTGTTGTCATAAAGTTTCACAGCTCCCTTACGCTCTGCAATAACGACATCAAGGTTGGGTAATATGGCCATTTCCATGGGTTCATCCAGCCCCTGAGCCAGCATCATATGCGTAAACCGGCTGCTGTCAGGAGCTATTTTTGACAGAGAATCCGGTTGATCTTTTTGAATGTCTAGCGAGCTCCCGGTAAATTCGGAGAACCTGGTAAAGTGGTTGGGCTGGATTATAAAAGCAAGAATACTTGCCCAAAATAGCCAATGAGATAATTTTGAAGGATTCAATTTTTATGATGTTTAGGAATAACTTGAAAAGTAATGCAACTTAATATTTAATTTTATTTACTTAAATATTAAAACTACTTATTTTTATTAAGTTAGTGATTGAATCCTTCAATTTTAACAAAAAACTTTACAGCTGATTATTATTAACCTTAAATTTTTACATCTACTGTTTCTTTATGTTTTACAACTTTAAGAATTACTTGTTTGGAAGTTGGTGTATTACTTTTATCTGCCACGCTGTTAACAGGTACCAGCACATTGGTTTCCGGGAAGTAGGTTGCTGCGCAGCCCTGTGGTATCGGATATTTTACAACAATGAATTTATTGGCAATACGCTGAATATCATCGTGGTTGTTGATAAGATCCACAATGTCTCCGTCTTTTAGTCCCCGGTTGGCTATGTCTTTTTCATTCATCATAATGATCCTTCGCTCATTGTAAATTCCCCGGTACCGGTCATTTAAACCATACACCGTCGTATTGAACTGATCGTGGCTCCGAATGGTCATCATCATCAGTTCATCTTTTTCCAGAGCCATCATGGAAACCGGTGCGATGTTAAAATGTGCTTTTCGAGAAACCGTATCAAAACTTCCTTCCCGGTTGCAATTAGGCAGGTAAAAGCCTCCCGGAATCCTGACACGTGCATTGTAATCGTCAAAACCGGGAATTGTTTTTTCTATAACATCCCTGATAAAATCGTAATGCTGAGAAAAATGATCCCAGTCAACAGGCCCCGAATCGCCAAACAGGGTTTTCGCCAGGCGGCAAATAATCACAGGCTCGCTCAACAAATTATCAGAGATTGGTGTCAGTACACCTTTTGAAGACTGAATAACGCCCATGGAATTTTCGCAGGATACAAACTGGTTTTCTCCGTTTATCATATCCATATCGCTTCTGCCGAGACAAGGCAAAATAATCGCTTCTTCACCATGCACGAGATGGCTTCGGTTTAGTTTGGTAGAAACATGAACCGTTAAACTGCATTTTCTTAATGCCTCAGCGGTGAAAGTGGTGTCCGGAGTGGCAGAAAGGAAATTTCCACCCATCGCAAAAAATACAGTTGCATTACCGGCGTGCATGGCTTTGATGCTATGCACAACGTCAAAACCATGTTTTTGTGGTGGTGAAAAATGGAAATTCTCTTCTATTTTCTTTAATAATGATGCAGATGGTTTTTCGAATATCCCCATAGTGCGGTCTCCCTGCACGTTGCTATGCCCGCGCACGGGGCAAGTTCCGGCACCCGGTTTTCCGATACTTCCTTTTAGTAATAATAAGTTTACCACCTCTTTGATGGTATCGACCGCATTTTTATGCTGGGTTAAACCCATTGCCCAGCAAGCAATAATTTTTGTTTTGTTTTTTAAAATTTCAACCGTTTCCCTGATTTGCGCTAACGGAATTCCTGAAATTTCAACAAGCTTGTCAAGGTCTTGCTCTTGGATATGGCGTTTAAAATCGCCGAAATCGAGGGTGTTTTTTCTAATAAAATCATGATCCAGTACTGAACCCGGATTTTTTTCTTCTTCTGCTATCAGCAACATTTCAATGGCCTTTATCAAAGCCATATCGCCGTTAATCTTGATCTGAAGAAACAGATCCGTCAAAGCAGTATCGATATCCATAACGCCTTTAACAGTTTGCGGATTACTGAAACCCATTAATCCGGTTTCCGGTAAAGGATTTACGGAAATAATTTTAGCGCCATTCGCTTTTGCTTTTTGTAAAGCAGTGAGCATTCTGGGGTGGTTTGTACCCGGATTCTGGCCTAAAATAATGATAACCTCAGCTTCATAAAAATCGGCAAGTTTCACAGAGCCTTTGCCAATCCCCAAAGATTCTCCCAAGGCTACACCGCTGCTTTCATGGCACATATTGCTGCAATCGGGAAGGTTGTTCGTGCCGAACTGCCGCACCATCAGCTGATAAAGAAAAGCAGCTTCATTGCTTGTCCGGCCAGAAGTGTAAAAAACGGCCTCGTCAGGAGAGGTCAGCTTATTCAATGAAGCTGCAATTTTATTGAACGCATCATCCCACGAAATTTCCTGATAATGTGTACCGTTTTTTGGCAAAAACATCGGTTGCGCAACGCGGCCTTTCCCTCCAATTTCATAATCCGATAATTTGGCCAGATCCACAACCGAATTTTCAGCAAAGAAAGCCGGGGTCAATTTTTTGGCGGTTGCTTCTTCGGCCACTGCCCGCGCACCGTTTTCGCAATATTCCGCAATGCCTGATCGCTCATCGTCCGGATCCGGCCAGGCGCAGCTCGGGCAATCGAATCCGCCTTTTTTGTTAAGGCTCCAAAGTGCTTTCATACCTCTTCCCACACCTGCTTCTCCCACCACTTTTTCCATGGCCGAAACAACAGCCGGAATTCCTGCTGCGATGGTTTTTATCTTTCCGCGTTTCAAACCGGTAAACGCTTCCGGGTTTTCAGCTTCTGGTGTCGATGAATTTTCCTGGCTCATAACTAACAGGTTTTGTTCGGGTTTTCGAAATTGTCGGACTGATCCTCGATGGTATTATCCAGACATTTAAAATCTTTTTCCAGTAGCAGATATAACGTTTCTGTTTTGCTAACCTGCATGGTGGAATCAATGCCAACAACGTTATTGGTTGGCCAATTTTGTAAAAACTCTTCTGGAACAAACATCGTGATCAGGTCATTTTCATAATTCGCCGTCAATTCGTTTATTCCCGATTTCTTTTGTAAAGAATAGCTGAAAGAATTATTTACAAACAGGGTTTGTTCATGCACCTGTCCATCGTTTACCAATTTGTCAACTTCTGTTTTTGACAGCCTTATCCTGATGGAATTTCCTTGAATTCTAATTTTCATAGTTACTTACTGAAACGATCAGTGTGTTATCCGCTGACTTCCTGAATAAATATTAAATTTTTCCTGCCCGAGGAAACCGATTAATGTCATATCAAATTCCTCTGCCAGTTGTGATGCCAAACTCGATGGCGCTCCGATGGCGGCTACTATTTTTATTCCAGCCATGCTGGCTTTTTGAATAAGTTCAAAACTGGCTCTTCCACTGAGGAGCAAAATTGAATTTTGAAGTGGTAATGTATTTAATAAAAATGATGCACCGATTAATTTGTCCAGCGCATTGTGCCGCCCAACATCTTCACGAAGTGTAACGAAACTGCCGGAAAGATCAAACAGCGCAGAGGCATGCAACCCACCGGTATGCTGAAATATTTCCTGTTGATTTTTTAAAACATTTTGCAAACTGAAAAATAAACTGGCTGATAGTGAAATAACGTCTTTTCCATCTTGAAACAAGGAAACTGTTTTAATGGAATCGATACTTGATTTTCCACAAACACCGCAGCTGGATGTTGTGTAAAAATTCCGCTCGGAACTTTGCAGCTGCGGGATCTCATTTTCGGCAAGCGTTACAATCACCTTGTTCTCATCAAAAGGATCTGTTTCAATTTTTTGTACCTGACTGTAATCCTGTATGATACCTTCTGTAAACAAAAATCCAGCTGCCAGTTCATGATCATTTCCCGGTGTCCGCATGGTTACCGAGATACTTTTTTTTATCTGATTATCTTTTGATCCATACCTCAACTGAATTTCCAGAGGTTCTTCCACCGCAAGATGGTCGTTCGCATCTATAATATTTTCACTGGTTACTTTCTTGATTTTTATATACTTAACCGCGCTATTTTGCATGTATTGAATTTCTTAAAAATGACTTTTTCGGGCAATTTTTTCCTGAGCCACCTGGTATTCTTCCGGCGTGTCTACGCTCACAATATTTTTTGGTCTGACGGGTTCATATTTTTCTGCATTTAGCTCTCTCAAAAAATGTTGGAGCGAATATTGTTTTTCAGTAAACCTCCGGCGAATTTCGGTGCCAGATTTTTGCGAATACCAGGCAAGCAAAGGTTCGTACAAGGCATTATCCTGATGATAAAAGGCAGACGCGATTTTTTCTCCCTGAATCGATTTTATAAATTCCTTTAAATCCTTATTTGTAAGGTAAGGATAATCGCAACCGACCACAAGGAAATCATGTTCCGGATAATTGTCAAATGCGGTTAACAATGCTGCCATTGGGCCAATATTTTCATAAACCGGCAAATCTGTTAACGTGGCATAAGGTGCTGTTATAGTGTCATATTGATTGCTGTTACAGGAAATAAAAACTTTGTCACAAATCCATTCAAGCATTTCATATACATAGTAGCGCTGCGGTTTTCCGTGATAATCGAGTAAACTTTTGTCAGTGCCCATTCGTGCGCTTTGCCCGCCACAAACGACAAGTCCATACAATTCCTTTTTCATGTTGTTTTCATTCAATCATTATAGGAGCGATGCCTGGCAGCTAAGCCAGATCTGACTTTGATGATCAGATACTATAAAGTTAGCAGTATGAAAAAATTAAAAAAGGAATCGGCGAGGGCATTTTTAAAATTTAAAGTATAGTTATATTTTTTATTCTATAAGTAAAATTTTGACGATGAAACAAAAATTTAATTTAATAATATTTAGATAACTTTATAACTATCAAAGTTTGTTTTTTATTTAGTAAGGCATAAATTTCCTGTTTTCTTCATTGCAGCCATATTCTTTAAAGCCTGTGATATTTTGTAAATTGCGTTATGGAAAAAAGTGATGTAAAGATTTCACGGAAGAAACCGATTTATCCGGTTAGTGCTGAATTGAGAAAATACCTTCGGTCTTATCAGCGGGAAGCCCGCCTTCCGGTAGGGTACAACGATCTGCTGAATTTTTATGAGTCGTTTCCCGTGATTGATAAAAATGGAAAAGATACGCTTTGGCAAAGTCCGCTTTACCCTCCCTACGATATAGAAAGGCTGCATAACGGTTTGAAAAGGGCCTATGCCATGCTAAAGGCATCGGGAAATCTTCGGATCGTGGAACATAAATATATTGACAAAATAGAATACTGCACCTTCGGGAATTCCAATCCGTTCAGAATTAAAATAGTAAATCGCCTGAATGATATTTACGATTATTTTTATGTAAAAAAGGCGGATGCTTCAAGGATTTATGGATTGGAGCTTGAAGAAATATTTTCCCCAAATCAGGTGAATTATCTGGTTGATGGAAATTCTTTGATTGAAGAGCATATCGCCGGTATTCCGGGTGATGTTTTTTCAAAAACACGACTTGATCATACCGATTATAATCCGAAGAGGATAGCAAAAGAATTTGTAAAATTTAATGAAAGGTGTATGATCACATTGCTGGGCGATATGCGTGCCTACAATTTCGTCATGCAGATTACGCCTGATTTTGACGATTTTCAGTTCAGGCTGAGAGCCATTGACTTTGACCAGCAATTTTATGAGGGCAATCTGAAAGTTTATATGCCTCAGTATTTTAAGGAAAATCTTCCTTATGTGAAGCTTGCCATGGAGCATTTGACAGACAAAACGGTTTTGCAATATCAGCAGGAGGAACAATCTTCGATCGTGCATCAGGTTCGGAGCGAGCGTCATAGGCTGGCGGCATTGCGGGATGTGTCCAAAAGGGATAATATTTCAACCTCTGACAAAATTCTGGAATTACGGGCCGGTCTGGCGCAGTTTCATAATAATCCTGATTATTATAAGTGCCTGACGATGACAGATATTATTGAATTGAATGTCAAAAATGTAATCAGGCAAGTCAGGCTTTAATGATTAAGGGTCTAATCCTTAACCATTAAAATTACTATCTTTGCGGAACCAATCGGATAATTTTCTCTGTTGGCATTTTTCAAACTAATCAAAATCGGAAGGCGTTCAACCTTCGCAGATTCCCGCAATGAGTAAACACGGACGAATTTTAGTCGCCATGAGTGGCGGTATTGACAGCTCGCTTGCAGCTGTTATGTTGCATGAACAAGGTTATGAGGTCATAGGTATGACCATGAAAACCTGGGACTACGCCAGCAGTGGCGGTACTAAAAAAGAAACAGGTTGCTGCTCCCTTGATTCGATTAATGATGCAAGAAGTATTGCCGTTGAATTAGGATTTCCACATTATATATTAGACATCCGGAATGAATTTGGTGATTATGTGATCGATCATTTTACCGGAGAATATCTGGAAGGTCGCACGCCGAATCCTTGTGTTTTGTGTAATACACACATTAAATGGGATGCGCTTTTAAAACGTGCCGATCGTCTTGATTGTGAATTTATTGCGACGGGGCATTATGCCAATATGCAGTTTAACGATGGCCGTCATTATGTTTCAAAAGGTATTGACAGCTGGAAAGACCAGAGTTATGTACTCTGGGGTGTTTCTCAGGAAAGTTTAAGCCGTACAAAACTCCCACTTGGATTTTTGCATAAAACCGAGATTAGGGAAATGGCACGTGAACGTGGTTTTATTGACCTTGTTAATAAGGCGGAAAGTTACGAGATCTGTTTTGTCCCTGACAACGATTACCGTGGGTTTCTGAAACGCCGTATTCCGGGGCTGGAAGCGGAAGTAGCAGGTGGAAATTTTGTCTATGAAGATGGTACAATTGTAGGAAAACATGAGGGGTATCCATTTTACACAGTTGGCCAGCGTAAAGGTTTAGGAATTGCACTGGGCCGGCCGGTCTTTGTAACGGAGGTTCGCAAAGATACCAATGAAGTTGTTCTGGGAGATTTACCAGACTTGTTCCGTGACGGTATGTATGTTGGCAAACTGAACTGGCAAAAATATGATGGGATTGCAAAACCATTGGAAACGGTAACAAAAGTACGTTACAAACATGATGGAACGCCCGCGTTATTAATTCCGCATGAACCGGGAAAAGTCAAAGTTCATTTTCATGATGGCGTAAATGGAATTGCACCAGGTCAGGCTGCTGTTTTTTATGAAGGAGATGACGTAGTAGGAGGGGGATGGATTATGAAGAATTTCCGTCAGGATAAAGAATTGTTTTAGGAAGAAATAACAAAATTGATTATAACACGAAAGAAGTCAACTTTTCAAAAGTTGACTTCTTTTTTTGCTCATTCCTGAATCCAGAAATAAATAGTTATTTATGAAACCTTTCCAACAACACGTTGTCTTACCGCTTCATATAAAATCACCGAACTGGCGACAGAAACATTTAGTGACTCAACTTGTCCATTCAATGGAATTTTCGCACCACTATCTGCCAAAAGGAGAAATTCTTTTGAGATCCCGTCTTCTTCCGAACCCATGATAATTACCGTAGGGATAGAAAAATCGATGTCGTAAAGGGATTTGTCTGTTTTTTCAGTACTTGCTATAATCTGCAATCCGCTGTTACGCAGATACAATAAAGTCTCGTATAAATTCGGTTCACGGCAAACCGGAAGGAAGTTTAATGCACCGGATGATGTTTTCATTGCATCGGCATTGATTTGTGCACCTCCTTTGTTTGTTACGATCAGAGCCTGAACGCCAGCGCATTCAGCTGTACGTGCAATAGCTCCGAAATTACGAACATCGGTTACACGATCCAGCAATAATAATAATGGTGTTTTTCCTTCTTCGTATACCTGCGTCAATACGTTATGCAAAGGCATATACTGAATCGGCGATACAAAGGCAATTACACCCTGGTGATTTTTTCTGGTAACTCTGTTTAGTTTTTCTACCGGAACGCGCTGATAAGGAATTCCAAGCTCCTTAGCGGTCTTTTCAATTTCATTAAGACCTAATTCTCTTTGAATAAATAAACGTTCGATCTCCTTGCCGGAACGTAAAGTTTCCAGTACAGATTGTGTACCAAAAACCATGTCGGCTTGTGACGGACGAGGGGCGGGCTTTCTTAGCGTATAGTTCCGTTTCTCCATGCTTCTACTATAGGGTACCAGATCGGCTGATATTCGGCATAGCGAACGAGCTCGTAATGGTCATCTACAAATTGATTTGTTCTGCGATTAAAAGTAAAATTAACATTTTGTGCGTTGGCACGCTGATCATATGTCCACACCTCCCGGTCTTTGCTGCGCTGCACCTTGTCCGGAGGGCCTAAAACAATGAAGATCATTCCTTTATCCGTTTTCCAGCCTTCTTTGTAGCTGGTAAACAATTGATTAGCTTCTTCTACACGGCTGTAAAAAGATCGGATCGACTGCTGTGCCAGAGGCGCATTACCATTCATCAGTGTCAGCCAGTATTTGTCCAGTGCTTTCTTGAATTCTTCTGCTTTTTTTATTTCGTTTATCTCGGTATTGGTGCTCATGTAAACCAGCGGTTCCAGCAGCAATTCTGGTTTTGTCAGTTTTGGGAATCTCTCGTTAACAACCAGTAACCCTAATCCTTCCGATTGTGTAGTGTCTGCGAAAATATTATATAAGCCCTCTTTGGCAAACTGAATTGTTTCGTTCGTATTGATTGTGAACGTACTGTCGATTACCAGAGATTTGGACACCGTTTTCGGCGTTGTGTTCATCGGAGAGCCGGCAGGTTCAAAACTGTGCCCGTAATAAAAAACATGCAGTGTAGCCGGTTCTCCGGTCAATCGTTTTACAGTAAACGGAGAATTTGCATTGATGTAATGACGCTGGATGGGTTCGGCATTGGCAGGTGTATAAATTCCGTATAGTTCACTTGCACTTTGTTTTTTAAAGCGGATCGTTAAATCGTTGAGCACCTTTTTTAAAGTACCTGTCTGACTTATTTCACTTAAAAGAACGCCGGTCTCCCTATTTGGGCTTTTAATGTCAAAAGCGATAACGATCTTCTCTCCTAATTTTGAAACATTGGAAGAATCAAGTTTAACATTGCCGTAACCCTGGCGATCCCGTGTTCCGTAATCCGAATAGATTACATAATTGAGATTGTAAAGCCTTACAAAATCAGAAACTGAAATCGATTTTTTACCTTTAAATGCATCCACGTACAGGAATACGCGGGTCTGGGTAGTATCTTTTAACAAATATTTACTCTGGATAGCCACAAGCGACAATTCCTCAGGTGCAGAAATTGTTTCAGGATTTGACAAGCGTACTTCCGCCTCGGGAATTTTTTTCATCGTTTTATTAGAGGACGAACATCCCATAACAAACAACACCGCCAGCAGAGAAAGGTAGATTCTAAAAATTGTTTTCATATACCAGATATCTTCATTTGTCAAATAACGAACGAAGAAGCAAATTTACCCAATAAAAACGGAAGAAAATTATTATTCTGATTTCTTGCTGTTATGATTGGCAGTTTTTATTTGATTTTCGATCGAATCCCACTGGTCATCGCTAACTTCTTTGAGGAAATTGAATTGCCCGGCAGAGAGCACCTCGCCGCCATCCAGTGTAATAACTTCTCCGGTAATGTAAGAAGAAAAGTCGGAAACGAGATAGGCAGCCAGGTTCGCAAGTTCCTGGTGATCACCTACGCGCTGTAAAGGGATTCTGTTTTCGAAGGAGAATTTTTTCGTAAGTTCTTCGGGAAATAAACGATCCCATGCGCCTTTCGTTGGAAAAGGGCCGGGAGCAATCGCATTTAGCCGTATGCCATGATCTGCCCATTCAAAGGCCAGAGATTTTGTCATAGCCAAGACACCCGCTTTTGCCATCGCGGAAGGGACAACCCATCCTGATCCTGTCCAGGCATAAGTGGTTGAAATATTCAAAACCGTTCCCTTGATCTTTTTTTCAATCCAGTATTTGCCGAGAGCAAGGGTGAAATAATATGTTCCTCTTAAAACAATATCTACCACTGTGTCTACGGCCTTGTAGGATAATCTTTCCGTAGGACTGATAAAGTTTCCTGCCGAATTATTGACAAGTGCGTCAATCTGGCCGAACCGTTCAATCGTTTTAGCAATTACGTTTTCAATTTCTTCTGTTTTGCGGACATCGCAGGCTATGGGCAGCACTTTTCCACCCGTTTCAGTTTCCAGTTCTTTGGCAGTATTTTCTAAAACATCCAACCGTCGGCTGCATATCACAATATTTGCGCCCAGTTTCAGGAAATAGGTTGCCATAGATCTTCCCAATCCGGTTCCTCCCCCGGTCACAATAATCGTTTTATTATCAAGAGCCCCGTCTCGAAGCATTCCTTCTTTGTATGACATATTTCAATTGAAAACTGACGCGCAGTATATTTAGTTTGTTGATGAAGCTGTAATGTATGGCAATTGATTAATTTAGTGTTGATGAAATGTAACTAGTATGCATGCATACCAATACAAATATATTATTTACTTCTAATAATTAAGGTTATTGTAAGAAAAAATTTTATTTAATTAAGAATAAAATAATACTATGGACACATTAAAAGAAGTGATGAACGAACTTGCCTCCTTAGGAAGCGAATCTGTGGTTCGTATTCTCAAAAATCATGGAGCGACAGAACCTATATATGGTGTGAAGGTGGGTGACATGAAAGGTATCCTGAAAAGGAATAAAAATAATCATGAACTTGCGCTTGAACTTTTCGCTACCGGTAATTCAGATGCCATGTACCTGGCCGGATTGATGGTGGTTCCTTCGCGTATGACTATTCCGCTGCTGGATGCGTGGGTTAAAGGTGCGAGCTGGTATATGATCAGTGAATATGCTGTGGGCTGGGTTGCAGCAGAAAGTCCTTATGGATTGGATATGGCCAGAAAATGGATAACCTCGGATCATGAATTAATAGCCGATGCTGGTTGGGCAGTGTGGAGTTATAATTTGATACTCATTCCGGATGAAAAACTGGATCAGGCGGAAATTGAAGAACTGCTCGACACAGTGGAAAAAGAAATTCACCATGCGCCCAACAGGGTAAGATATGTTATGAATGGCTTTGTGATTGCCGTAGGCGCACATTATGAACCGCTGGCAGAAAAAGCCGCCGCCGTGGCACAAAGAATAGGAAAGGTTACAGTATCTCTTGGTGATACGGCTTGTAAAGTGCCTTTCGCACCGGAGTATATTAAGAAAACCTGGGACGCAGGAAAACGTGGGAGTAAGCGAAAAACGGTTCGCTGTTAGTTGTAAATAAATAATCAGGAAACCATTGAAGGAATCCTGATAAGATAATTCGTTTACTGCTGAGCCAAAAGATATAAAGCGGCCATACGAACGGCTACACCATTTTCTACCTGGTTCAGGATAATGGAATGTGACGAATCTGCTGCATCTGATGAAAGTTCGACGCCGCGGTTAATAGGGCCGGGGTGCATCAAAACGATGTCTCTATCCAGCTCGTCCAGCATTGCTTTTGTTATTCCAAAATAAAGAGAATATTCTCTCAACGAAGGGAAATATTTTATTTGTTGTCTTTCAAGCTGTATACGAAGCACATTGGCTACGTCGCACCACTGCAAGGCTTCTTTAACATTATGTCCAATTTTAACACCCAGATCAGCCAGATGTTTCGGAATCAATGTGGCCGGTCCGCAAACCATAACTTCGGCGCCAAGCTTTTGCAGACAAAAAATATTGGATAAGGCAACGCGTGAATGCAGGATGTCTCCTATAATTGCAATTTTTTTACCGGCAAGATCTCCAATTTTTTCTCTCATTGAAAAAGCATCCAGCAAGGCTTGCGTAGGATGTTCATGCGTTCCGTCTCCGGCATTAATGACGTTTGCCGGAATTCTGCTTGACAGGTAATGCGGTGCTCCCGGACTACTATGGCGCATCACAATCATATCGACCTTCATTGCCAGAATATTGTTGACCGTATCAAGCAGTGTTTCTCCTTTTTTTACAGAACTTCCGGAAGCTGAAAAATTTACAACATCCGCCGAAAGTCTTTTCTCAGCAAGCTCGAAAGAAAGGCGTGTCCGTGTGGAATTTTCGAAGAAAACATTGGCTATGGTAATATCCCGGAGAGACGGGACTTTCTTGATGGGCCGGTTAATTACTTCCTTGAATTGGGTAGCAGTATCTAAAATTGTTTGAATGTCATTCTCGTTCAGGTTTTTAATTCCAAGTAAGTGCCGAACTGAAAGTTTTGTCATTGCGTCAGTATAAGAAAGTTTTGCAAAGATAATAAGGAAGTGCCTAAAGAGAAAATTCATTACTTGTAAAACTTTGTTTTCGTTACTTTCCCGGGTCTGTTTCGTATTGTAAGTAGTTTACGTGTATTTAATCGTATCAAGCTAATAATAATGAAACTTTATAATTTTTGTAGAATAATTTTGATATTTAATATAAAAGAATTAAATAGTGCTTGTGTAATTTGTTTCGAATAGATTCTAGTAGTAGTTTTGGTTCGGTAAATGAATTCACAGCATTTACAAATACTCCTCCTCATAATAGTCATCCATTGAATTTTGCCGGGTTTGTTTTTCCAAAGGGGAAAACTTTTGTTTTAATTCGACTATCGCCGAATGGGTTTGATGATCTTTTCCCTTTTTTTTATTCCTGACGATACATAATCCTCTCGGGTAACATTTTGTAGATTTTCTTCATGGATGGCCTTTCGTCCAGATAAAATCGTTGTGCCCATTTTTAAGCAAAAAATGTACCTGGACGATAGGGAAATGCCTATCCTAATAACCACTAATTATGAAATTTAAATTTTACGCTCCGGCATTATTCCTTTTGTTTTTGAGCTCCAATGCCTTGTTTGGGCAGATCATAAAAGTTGCTTTTCCCGCTTCAAGAATTGTACTTCAAAGAAATAATTCAAATCGTGCAGTTGTTAACATTACCGGTACTTTCACACAGTCTGTGGATCGCATTGAGGCTCGATTAAAAACACGTCCTGGCGAGGAGGGTACCGAAGTAACCTGGACCACCATAAGTAGTAACCCTTCCGGCGGTGTATTTTCCGGCTCCCTGACCGCTGCCGGCGGTCGTTACGACCTTGAAGTGAGAGCTTTTAAAGGTGCGAACCAGGTTGAAAGTCCGACCTTGGTTGATCGCGTTGGTGTTGGTGAAGTGTTCTTTATTGTTGGGCACTCCAATGCGGCGGGCGGCTCAAGTCCAAGTTTAGGTGCGGATAATGATATGGTAAGTTCGATCAATCCGATGGCCGACGATCCAATCAGATATGATCAATATTTTTCCACAGGTAATCCTGCACTTTTACCTCCTTTGAAATTCACTCAGTTGTGTGGCAATTGTGGCATGGCTCCGGGGGTTAAGGATATTTCTTTTTTCTGGGGGCGTCTGGGAGATCTGCTCGTAGCTAAACTTAAAGTGCCTATCCTATTTTATAGTGCCGCTTTTGGAGGAACTAATATGGAACAGACTTACATGTCTGCTTATGATATTCCTTTCGATCACTCTTTTGTGGATTACAAAATCCGTATGCCGTATGTTAACATAAGAAATGGCTTGAAAACCTACGTTCCTCAAACGGGGCTTCGCGCTATTTTATCTGGACATGGTGTGAATGACCGCTTCGTTAATAACGCTGAACAAAGTTTTAAGAAGAATAATGAGGGCGTTATTGATAAAACGAGATCGGAATCGGGCGTTAGTTCACTTCCCTGGTTAGTGGCGATTTCGGGCTGGGCAGGTACAAGAATCACATACCTGGAAAATGCTCAGCAGTCAGTCATTTTGTCCAAGAGTAATGTATGGAGAGGAGCTGAACTCAACCAGATAGACAACAGTGGAAGAAATTCTGATCAGGTTCATTTTAATGTTGAAGGGCAAAAAGCTGCGGCTCAAAAATGGTTTGAAGCCATTACCAGCACAAGTACCAATTTTTTAACCCAATCGACTCCCATTCTTGCTAAAACGCCTGACTTACCGCCTCCGTTACCCGTTACACTTGTAAGATTTCAGGGAAAAAAGTTGGACAACCAGAGAAATCTGCTTGAATGGGCTACCACCGAAGAAACCAATAATGATCATTTCGAAATACAAAGAAGTGATGATGCGATAACTTTTGAGGCAATCGGCGTCAGAGCAGGAAAAGGAACTACAAAAACCTTGATTGAATATGACTATACTGACGAAAAACCTTTCAATGATATTGTTTATTATCGTTTAAAACAGATTGATTTCGACGGAACGTTTGCCTTTTCAAGAATTATTGCGGTATTGAAAGAAAATGAAAAAAGCGCGGATTATATTTTCCCGAATCCGACAGGAAGTACCGTTGAAATAGCGGCAGAAGGTTCAAGTATTTTGGAAGTTACTATTTTTGATAAAAACGGGAGCGCGGTTTTGAATGAAAAACTACCCACCCAAATTGATGTTTCTGGCCTTCGTCAGGGAGATTATATCCTTCAGGCAAAAACACAGAACGGAAGAACAATCAGAAAGAAAATGGTAAAACTCTGATTTTAGTTGTTTCCTGAAAATCTTTCCGGGTTATCAAATCGGCATTATCGATTTGATAACCCGGATTTTTTGTAGGCCTTATTCAACAATATCTTAATGTTACGGGTAAATTGTTTTAATTATGCAAAAAGAGAATCAAAGACTATAAGAATGAATAAGGCAGCATTGGTAGAATACATGAAAAAGCTTTTGGATGAACGTATGCAGGTGGCTTGGGAAGCTATGGAAGCGGCGCAGGATTCGGCAAATGATCAGAGCAAAAGTTCAGCAGGGGATAAATATGAAACCGCAAGATCCATGGGGCAGCTCGACCGTAATATGCATGCAAGACAATATGAGCAGGTAAGACAGGAAAGGGTAATTCTGGAAAGAATTGGCGAAGGTGGTCCTGTTAAGCGCGGCGCCGTGGGAGCACTTTTAGAAACAACCGCAGGCTGGTTTTTTATTTCGGTCAGTCTGGGTGTTATAAAATTTGAAACGGAAACAGTCGTAGCCGTTTCTTCATCTTCTCCCGTAGGGCTTTCCTTTTTGGGAAAAGAAGCAGGAGGAAAGTTTCAGTTTTTAAATAAACCGCATTCTATTATTATGATACATTAAAAGGCTGTCGGTTTTCTGCGATCAGCTGTCAGTTTATGGATTTTATTATTGATAAACTGAAAGCCGATCGCCGAAAGCTATTTAAGCCATATTATGATAAACACGCTGCACGTCGTCGTCGTCTTCGATTTTCTCGATCAACTTTTCCACTTCTGCGATTTCATCATCTGTTAATTTCTTGGTATCACTTGGAATACGTTCAAAGTCGGCTTCAACAATTTCAAAACCATTTCCTTCCAGGTAATGCTGTAAAGCTCCAAAAGAAGAAAATTCGCCATATATGTTGATCTGGTTTGTTTCTTCGTCAAGAAAAACTTCCTCACCGCCTACATCAATCAATTCGAATTCCAGTTCTTCCATATCTCTGGTGCCATCATTTTTAACTTTAAAAATACATTTACGGTCAAAAATGAAGTCAAGCATACCACTCGTTCCCAAGCTTCCGCCCAGTTTATTAAAATAACTGCGGACATTGGCAACGGTACGAACCGGATTATCAGTCGTGCTTTCTACGAGAATTGCAACGCCGTGCGGCCCGTAACCTTCGTAAACCATTTCTTTGTAATCGTCCTGATCTTTCGACGTAGCTCTTTTGATGGCACGCTCAACAGTTTCTTTCGGCATGTTGGCAGCTCTTGCATTTTGAAGCAACACTCTGAGACGTGCGTTGGTGGCTGGATCAGCTGTTCCGCCTTTTACTGCAAGAACGATATCTTTTCCAATACGGGTAAATGTTTTTGCCATTTTATCCCAACGCTTAAACATGCGCGCTTTTCTATATTCATAGGCTCTTCCCATGCGTAATCAACTTAAGTTTTAATAGATTTAAAAGAATATAAAATTTCCGTCGCAACGTATTAAATTTCTAAAATAGCATCTCTCCGGACCGTCCTTGTAAAAGTTACGGTTTTAATAATTTGTAAATTTACAAAAGACTGGTAAACTCAGGCAAAAATAAGAACCTTTAAATCTCTTTTTACTTAAAAATGAATCAAAAATTGGCATGGAGCCTGAAATCCTTCGACGAACTTACCAATACTGAGCTTTATGAATTACTGCGTTTAAGGAATGAGGTTTTTGTTTTGGAGCAAAAATGTATTTTTCTTGATCAGGATAACAAAGATCAAAAATGTTATCATCTGATGGGAAAAGATGGGGAACACCTGATGGCGTATTCCCGGATTGTACCACCCGGTTTATCCTATGAGTATCCGTCTATCGGGAGAGTAGTCGTTTCGCCGCTTGGTCGTGGAAAAATGTATGGTGTTGAATTAATGCAAAATTCAATTCGGGCAATACAGAAATATTATGGAATGGAGCCAATCCGGATAGGCGCTCAATTGTACCTCAGGAAGTTTTATGAATCTTTCGGTTTTCAGCAAAGCAGCGCTGTATATGATGAGGATGGGATTGACCACATAGAAATGACAAAATTATCATCCATTGGGGAATAGTGGGTAACTGAAATGGCCAATATGTAGAATTATTCAGCAGGCGTACGGGCTTATTTTGTCATAATTAATAAGTGTTCTTCCTACTTAATCCCGGATGTGCGATCTTAAATCATTCCCAAATGGTGAAAATATGACAATATGGAAGGAATATTGAAATGTTTATTCATATAAGGAGTAGTGGAATATATCTGGCACGAATATTTTATATTTAGAAGTCAGTCAAGCAAACTGCTGTCTGTAACTGACGCCTGTCAGAATTACACAGCAGTTTTGACGAACACTGATAGAGGAGGGTTTACGTGGAATGGCCTACTGTAATGCGGTAGGCCATTTTTTTGTGCCTTATAGATTGGTTTGGTTGCAGAATTGGTGTTCTTTTGTAAACTTTTGTGCAAATCAAGAAATCTATACATGACTAAAGTTACCGAATTTATAAGCCAGGCTCAGGGTAAAACGCTTTTTTCTATCGAAATTATTCCTCCTGTTAAGGGTCAGAACATCAACGAATTATTGAATGGAATCGAACCTCTGATGGAGTTTAAGCCACCATTTGTGGATGTAACCTATCATCGTGAGGAGCTTATTGATGTGAAGGGGCAGAATGGATTAATAGAAAGGATTCCGATCAGAAAGCGTCCGGGAACGGTAGGTATCTGTGCACGTCTGATGGAAAGATTCCGTGTAGATGCAGTTCCCCACGTTATTTGCGGTGGTTTTACAAAGGACGAAACAGAAGATGTCCTATTCGATCTTCATTATTTAGGGATTGATAATGTACTGGTTTTACGCGGAGATCCTGAAAAATCCGCTGGTGTGTTTAAGGCCAAACTTGGTGGCCATACGTATGCTTCGGAATTGGTAACGCAAGTTGCCAATATGAACAAAGGTGTTTTACTTCATGCCGAAACAGAAGCAGCACACACCGATTTTTGTATCGGAATTGCAGGTTATCCTGAAAAACATTTCGATGCTGTGGATCTTGATACTGATTTTGCCTACCTGAAAAAGAAAATAGAACTGGGGGCAAATTACATTGTAACCCAGATGTTTTTTGATAATAAAAAGTACTTCCGTTTTGTAGATCGATGCCGAGCAGAAGGTATTACAGTTCCAATAATACCGGGCTTAAAACCGCTCGCTACCAAAAGACAACTTACCGTGCTTGCTGATATTTTCCATCTTGAATTTCCTCAGGATCTGATCCGCGAAGCTGAAAAATGTGCCACAGATAAGGAAGTACGCCAGGTTGGCGTGGAATGGGGTATACAACAATGTAAAGAACTTATCGAATACGGTGTTCCGGTTTTACATTTTTATACGATGGGTAAATCAGACAACGTGGCTAAAATCGCAAGCGAGGTTTTCTAGGAATTATTGTTCAAGACATACCGCAGTACCATTGGCACTAACCATCAGCATAGATCCGTTACTGCCAATGGTTTCAAAATCAAGATCGACGCCAATAATGGCATGGGCACCAAGGCGTTGCGCTTGTTCCATCATCTCACGGAGTGCAATACTTTTTGCCTCCCGGAGACTTTGCTCATAAGCTCCCGAACGTCCACCAACCACGTCACGAACGCCTGCGAGAAAATCTTTTACAACATTGGCGCCGATGATCGCTTCACCGTTTACAAGACCAATGTATTTGGTGATTTTTTTGCCTTCAATGTTAGGAGTAGTTGTTACCAGCATATAAATCTTTGTGATTAATTGAAAAGGTTATTGAAGTTAATAACGTTACGGGTTACAATTTACAGTATTTTCGTGTCGGGACACAATATTTACTATTTTAACGGTTAATCGCTGTGTTTAGCCCGCTTTAAGATATTTTGAGTGGATTAAAATAAATTTTTCATGAATAGCATAGAATCAATCAACGAAGTAATTCGTTCACGCAGAAGTATTTTTCCCCCCAGTTATATTGAAAAGGAAATCCCCCGTGAAATTATAGCCACGATCCTTGAAAACGCCAATTTTGCGCCGACACACAAACTCACGGAACCATGGCGTTTCACTGTTTTTACAGGCTCGGGGCTGGAAACACTAGGCACTTTTATGGCTGACGCCTACAAGGCCAACACGACGGCGGAGACATTTTCAGAAGCAAAATATGAGGGAACACGTTCAAAATCGTTAAAATCTGCTGCGGTTATTGCGATTATCGTAGAACTACATCCTGAGAAAATTCCGGAATGGGAAGAGGTTGCGGCCGTCGCCTGCGCTGTTCAAAATATGTGGCTGACCGCTACGGCGAACGGGATCGGAGCTTATTGGAGCAGTCCTTCGGTAACGGATTCTTTACGTACTTTTTTAGGTTTAAAAGAAAATCAGAAATGCATCGGCTTTTTCTATATGGGTTATCATAATGCGGGAGAACTTCCTGCACGACGCACGCCTGTTGCCGAAAAAGTGACCTGGGTAGGTTAAGTTGCTTTCGGCAATCAGCTTCCAGCTTGCTATAATCCATCACTAGGACCAGCACAAAATCTGACAGCCGATTGCCGAAAGCCGACAGCAAATTTATTCTAATTTCTTTATTCCAATTCTCTTCAATGACTATTCTTCGTGCCGAATCCATTTCAAAAAAATTTGAGTCAAAGACCGTTTTAAAGGATATTTCACTTGTATTAAATCCAGGAGAGTGGCTGGGGATATTGGGAGAAAGCGGATCAGGAAAAAGTACCTTATTACGAATTCTCGGAAGGTTTGTAGATTCTGACGAGGGAGATGTTTACTTTCAGGAATCACTTGTTTCGCCTGTTCGCGGAGAACTAATTCCCGGACATCCTTCGATCAGACTTATCCACCAGGAATTTGAGCTTTTCCCAAACCAGACCGTGGAGGAAAATATTGCCTATTCGCTCAGATTTTATGAACCCGAATATCGAAAAAATAAAGTCGAAGAGTTGTTAAAAACCACAGGTTTGTCTGCGACAAGAAATCAAAAAGCCAAACTTTTGTCAGGAGGGGAGAAGCAGCGAACCGCTATCGCCAAATCCCTGGCTGAACAACCGGATGTTTTATTACTGGACGAACCTTTTGCGCATCTGGATAACCGAAACCGCAGGATATTAGCAGAGGCGATCGAGAAATTGAGGCAGGAACAGCAGATGGCCTGTATTTTTGTAACACATGAGTCTTCTGATGCACTGGCCTGGTCGGATCGGATTGCGGTGTTAAAAGATGGAGAGATTATCCAGATCGGAACGCCTCAGGAAGTTTACAACAAACCCGCTAACAGCTACGTTGCCGAATTAACGGGTGATATTAACTGGCTCGTGTCGGATGCTGAAATTCGTAAATCTTTTATTCGTCCTGAAAAAATAAAACGTACCCGTCATGCTGAAAAAAGTAAATGGGCGGGCAATGTCGAAGCAATTCGTTTCCATGGAAATCACTGGGAAATCCGGTGTGTGAATGAAAATGCTGACGTCATTGTTTTTTACCGAAACAAAAAAGATGCAGAGGTTGGTGATCAGGTGTTTCTAACCTATTCAGAAAAGGATGTTATGACACTTTAACATCCTTTTATTAAAGACTAAACCAGAAAGAAATTTTTACAGCAAAAGGCGTAACGTTCGGGTTGTTTTTATAGGTAAGACGGTGAATGGCATCAACCCGGCCAAACTTGAATATATTATCAACTCCATAACCTAGTTCAAGATAAGGCGTATTGCCTAACTCGTTGAAGGTTTGAATGGGATTTCCCTGCGCGTCAATGGTGGAAGCCAATGCCATATTTTGCTTGCTTACCTGCCCGTAAAAAAGTTTTCCCGTTGCCAGAAGTCTCCATTTTAATTTACGAACTGCCGGGATACGGTTTAGGATAAAACCTTCATCGTTTTGCTCAACTCTTAGCGTTACATACCTGTCGGCAATGAATTCAAAATACTTCATCAGGTTAAAGGCGTTGTCAACATAAAACAACGATTCATTTCCTAATGGATTGTAAAGCAACGTATAAGGAATGGTAGACGGAATGTAACCCACGGTAAGATTATAATAAGTCCGTCCAAAAACGCCTGCTCTGAAAGTCTGTTTTACATTAAGCGCAAATTTGTGATAATGAAAATCGCCTTGTAAAAAGTTTTTCATCCCCAGCGTATATCGAAACGTAAACGCAGGAGAATTACCCGTTCCCATACTGATCCTTTCGTTATCATTTTGAAGGAAAGTTTCATTACCAGCCAAACGGGTTTCAACGTTTAATTCCGTTATTTCATAGGTATTGCGCAACGGAGACTCCACCCCAAGCTCAGGTCTGCTTCTGTAAGCAAAGTCAAATAATGGCCTGAAATCACGATGGCGCAACTGAACGCTGGCGGTAAAACCTTTTACCAGCTCTCTCCGGAAATAGGCAGAAATATCTTCCTGCCAATAAGGTCTTCTGAATTGTCCGAATCTGGAAAATGCACCAAAAATAGTATTTGTACCAATATTTTCAGCAGAAACCCCTAAGCGTTCCAGGTCTTTTGAATAAGAAATACCGGCCATGGTCCAGGGTTTCCGGGAGAAAATATAGTCGACCCCGGCCCCATATTTAAATTCCTGATCGCTAAATCCATAGGCTCCGTAACCACTGAAAATAATTTTCCGGCTAAAACCCGGATCCGTTTTAAATCCTAATCGAAGACGATGTCCCTCTACATTATTTTTGGCATACAAAAATAAGTAAGGGCCGATATCAATGTTCCATTTATCAATTTTTTTATACCCGTTAACAAAGATGTTCAGGATCTCCGTATAGGTTTTGACAACCGGTAATACCTTTAAAGAATCGACGAGCTGGAAACTTAATATTTCAGATTTGGTCAGAGATTCGGGACGGCTTTTTTGCCAGAAAGCAGAATCATGATCCATATAATCTTCCTTCAATTCAATGGCGGTATCAAAGAACTTGGGACCTCTCGGAACGTTGATTTTGTAATTGGAATTGGAGGAATAGAATTTGAGCAGAAGTCCGGCTGTTTGCTTGGTCGGCTCGTCCACATCAATAAGTACCCGGGTTTTTGTCGGTACCCAGGTTTTGTCATCTTCAAACAGATCGTAAGATGTCTGGATTTTTATTTTTTCAATGAAATTCAGGTTAGCTCTTTTGCCAACATTCGCATCCATTTGTGTCAGGGCGTAATTATCACCGTCTATCCAGAAAGATCCGCTAAAAGCCAGATCCTGCTCCTGACGCGGCTCGAAATCTATTTTGTAATCATATTTTGTTCCGTTTGGGATACTGTCGGCAAGGTAATAGTCATAATATAATTTCCAGCTGTCTGAAATTGGTGATATGAAATCTTTTTCAAGGACATTGAGCCAGTTGTTATAAAAATTGTATTGCTGGAATGAGGATCCCACAATCTGGGAAACAAAACTTCCATCGGTAAGGCCCACACCAGAGACTTTGGTTTTGTTGATAACCTCCTTTTTCTTTTTGGGGTCTTTTCGGAAATAAACATTGGAAACGGATTCGGAAATAAATATCGGAATAACCGTTTGTCCGTCTTCACCTTTGACCTCGTCATACTTATCGACGATATGCGTCATTTTTTTTACAGCCCTTCTGTTACGGAATTTTTCTGAAAGGTTATCAATATCGATTTGTATCTTGTTATAGCTCTCATATTCATAAGCTTCAAGATTTTCGGAGTTATTTATTTTGCGGTTTGCGACAATTTTACGCATGATGCGCCAGGCGGGATTTTCACCGGCGAATATTTTAACCTCTCTTAGTTGTAAAGCACCGGGAGTTAATTGAACGTCAATGGTTTGTTCTGCAACATTGGGTAAAATCGCTTTGCTTTTTGTACCGTAACCCACATAAGTTACCAGAATTGAATCGGATGGTGGCGTGAAAGATATCTGATAAAATCCGTCAAAATTGGTGGTTCCTCCGGATAGGGAGGCTTTAACGGCAATATTTGCAAAAGGAACAGGGTCACCGGTTGATGCATCTGTGATTCTTCCTTTAATAGTATAAGTGGTTTGTGCGAAGGATCGGACAGATATTAATACTGCAATAAAAATTAGTAATGGTCTAACTATCTTCATGTTAACATCTCATGGCTCCGTGAGTAAAATCTATTTTTGGGTAATCAGGGTCCTTTTTTCTTTTTGATCTCTATGTTAGACGTAAGAACTGTTTTTGGTCTCAGAATATGTACGTCCAAAACCGCTTTCGGACGTGCTAAATACTCACGGATCAGCGTTCTCAGCGAATAACCATCCGGTACATCCTGCGCGGCAAAGGATATGGCATTAATTCCTTCATTGTGGGCAATATACAGCGCTCGGGCATTGTGAAAGTTTTGTGAGATCACCGTAAAATTATCCTGATTAAAAACCTCTTTGCAACGCACAACGGAGTCAAAAGTGCGAAAACCGGCATAATCCAGCGTCATCACATTTTCAGGAATTCCCATATTGAGTAACGCCCTTTGCATATCGAGAGGCTCATTATAATATTCGGAATCATTGTTCCCGCTTAATATAATGTACTTTATTTTACCTTCCTTGAACAGCCGTGCGGTAGCTTCCATCCGATATTTAAAGAAGAGATTTTCTTTCCCCTTATCGGTTTTTTTACTTGTTCCCAGAACGAGTGCGACATCGTTTGACGGGAGATTTTTAATTGAAAAATAGTTATACTGCTTTGTACAGTACACCACCCAGAAATTGCACAGCAAGATAAAAACCAGGCAGGCAAAGAGTAATGCAATAACTATTTTGATCAATTTTTTCACGTGCCTCCTTAAAGTTAACCTCTAAGTTGATGTATATATTTCGAGGGTCTTTCAAAGTTATAACCGTTAGTTCCTGTTTTTCTATACGCGTAATGCATTATATTTTGTTGCTAACGTAAAGAAAAAGGTTTGAATAGAAAGTCCGGACTTTCTATTCAAACAAACCAAGCTGTGATTTTTCAGAATCAGGATCCTTTTTTGGTTCCTTCTTCTTTGGTTTTACATCACCCGTATTTTTAGTCTCTGGTATATCTTCTGTTTCATTTTCAGGAATCTGTTCTTCACTTACTTCTGAAACACCGGATTCGGCTATATCGTTTTCATCACTTTCCGTTGCCGTTCCCTGATCCTCGTCCTCATCAGAACTATCTTCGATTTCCCCGGGTTTTTCTTCTTCCAACGGTTCGGGATCCGCCAGTGGTTCCAGCCAGCGGATTTCTTTGTATTTATCAATAGCGAGTTTGTAACCCATGGCTTTCCAGCCACGAACATCGATAAGATCTTCCACTACAAATTCTTCATGCAGCTGGTCTCTTTTCTCATTTTTGGCATGAACAATTTCAAAACGGGGACGTTTTTCAGTCGAGGCCAAAATCAGTTTGCTATTTTTTGCATCACTGATAAAGACAAATTTCTTATCGAGCGAAGAGGTTTCAATGGTAAATCGTTTTATAAAATGCTGTTTTTGCCCGCCATCGTAATAGAGTGCTGTAATTGGCAGTTTTGGATCAAATTTCTTGACCAGCAATACCTCATTGGATACATAATGATTGGTAAGGTCAAAGTTGGTAAGCTCGTACGATCCATCTTTGTAAATCACCAATATGTTATCGGAAGAACCGAAATTACCCAGATATTCTCCACGTTCATCGCGGTTCAAGCGTCCGATAATCGGGTCAAACCACATATCCACGCCGCCAAGTGTTGATCGTCCTGCTTGCTTCAAGGTAATTTTCCTGACCGTATATTTTGTCAGGATGTTACCCATTGCACTTCTGTTTTTGATTAAAAGATCAGCAAAGTTGAAATCAAACTGTTTCACTTTTGCTTTACTTTGAGCGGTCAGGTTAACGGTGATAATTTCTGCTTCACCATTTTCATTGGAAGTGAAATACGTAATCTTCGATTTTGGCGTACCCTGTGTCAGATCATACTCACGGTCACGGGTAACGGCTGTTACCTGGAATCTTTTGATATATGAAACGCCCGTTTTTCCATCAAGATAAACGAGGTTATACACTTTCCTTTCATCGTTTTTGACAAAAACCGCGCAGTAAATAATGTCTTTTCCAACAAAAACCTTATCCTGAACTTTGGTAACCAGACAACGTCCGTCACTCCTGAAGACGATAATGTCGTCAATATCCGAGCAGTCCATGACATACTCATCTTTTTTCAAACCATACCCGATAAATCCTTCGGCGCGGTTGACATAAAGTTTCTGGTTATTGGCAGCGACAATATTGGCAGAAATCTGATTGAAGGCCATAATCTTTGTCCTTCTTTCTCTCCCTTTGCCGTATTTCTTTAAAAGATCTTTGAAATAATCAATCGCGAAACGGGTGATATTGGCCAGGTTATCCTCAGTCTCTTCCAACTCCTCCTGCCATCTCCTCATTAATTCGTCTGCCTTGTATCCGTCATATTTAGAAATACGTTTGATACGGATTTCAGTCAGTTCTACGATATCATCATCCGTGATATCTCTGTAAAACTGAGGTTTGAACGGTTCAAGGCCTTTGTCAATCGTACGAATAACATCTTCAAAGGTTTCACACTCTTCGATATCACGATAAATACGATTTTCGATGAATATTTTTTCCAGTGATCCGTAAAGGATTTTTTCAAGAAGAGCCAGTCTCCTGATTTCCAGTTCACGTTTCAGTAAATGAACGGTTTGCTGGGTATTGTATCTCAAAATGTCGGTTACACCAACAAAATGAGGTTTGTCTTCAATAATTACACATGCATTCGGCGAAATAGAAACTTCACATTCCGTAAACGCATAAAGTGCATCGATAGTAATATCAGGAGAAACACCGGGAGCCAGATGTACCTGTATCTCAACATCTGCCGCGGTGTTATCAACAACTTTCTTGATTTTTATTTTCCCGCCATCGTTTGCTTTAATGATGGAGTCGATCAGAGAAGAGGTTGTGGTTCCGAAAGGAATATCCCGGATCACCAGCATTTTTTTATCTTCCTCTTCGATCTTCGCCCGCACCCGTACCTTGCCGCTGCGGTGTCCATCACCATAATTGGATACGTCGACTTGTCCACCGGTAAGAAAATCCGGATATATCGTAACTTCCTTTCCTTGCAGGATATTAACAGAAGCTTCGATTAGCTCACAAAAGTTGTGCGGTAATATTTTTGTAGAAAGACCCACCGCAATACCTTCAACACCGAGTGAAAGCAAAAGCGGGAATTTAACCGGTAAGGTTACAGGTTCACGCTTGCGTCCGTCGTATGAAAGCTGCCATTCGGTGGTATTATCATTAAAAACGATTTCTTTGGAAAACCTCGAAAGTCGTACTTCGATATACCTCGCAGCCGCAGCACGGTCGCCGGTGCGCAAATCGCCCCAGTTTCCCTGCGTGTCGAAAAGGAGTTCTTTCTGACCAAGATTAACAATGGCATCATTAATGGAAGCGTCACCGTGCGGATGATACTGCATGGTAGAGCCAATGACATTGGCAACTTTGTTAAAGCGGCCGTCATCCATTTCGTTCAGTGCATGCATAATTCTGCGCTGAACAGGCTTCAAACCATCTTCAATGGCTGGCACGGCCCGTTCCAGAATTACATATGAGGCATAATCAAGAAACCAACTTTCGTAAAGACCCGATACGGGTAACTGACTGTGTAATTCGCTATCTTCTACGTTAGGCGTAGCTCCGTTTTCGTCCATAAATTGAGGCGGAAACTAAGGGTTTAAATGCTGTAAAATTTTTGTAAGATCACGCTCTTATCGGTTTTCCCCACATGGATAATCGATTTTTTCAGGATTAAAATGCTCGAAGAACGCCGGGAGGCTTGGATGAAAATACTCGCTAATATATGAAAAAAAGAGATCATTTCCCAGTTTCAGGCATCTGAATCCACTGCTTTCAGAACGGTCAGAAGTTCACTGATCATCATCGCGGTAGCTCCCCATATTTTATAACCGTTCACTTCGTAGTGCGGGGCGTTGATGGAAACTCCTCTGACCTGAATATCACTCGATCCGATTATGGACACATCCGAGATTTCTTTTAACTTAATCTCAAAAATATCTTCAACTTCCCTTGGATCAGGGAAAAAATCGGGGCGATAAGGCATCGCGGCAACAACCGGTAAAACGTAAAAATTGCTGGGCGGAATAAAAAGCTCCGTCAAAATACCCAATATTTTCACGTCGTTCAGGCGTAATCCTATTTCTTCCTGTGCTTCACGAAGTGCGGTTCGTATCAGATTTTCATCGGTTTTTTCATAGCGGCCACCCGGAAATGCAACTTGTCCGGAATGTACACCGTCATAAGCAGGCCGAAGGATAAGCGGAAAGTAAATTTCACCCTGATAGGGGTAAAATAAAATAAGTACGGCACTTTTCCGGGTACGTTCATTTGGTTTTACAGTCAGCCTTAATTTTGAACTAGACTGCATAACCTGATGAGCGGATTCACCGGGAAGTGGATCTTTTAATTTTTCAAATAGTTCATTCGTAAAAAACGAGAAAGATCCCTGGGCCATAGAGGCGATTAAAATTAAATTTTTTGTTTGATGTCAGTATCTTTAAAACAGTATTTATCCGCTAACAGTTTCACGAAGTTAATAACGTTCCACGCAGTAGACCTATTATGTTAATAACGGTTACTTTGCTCTTTTTAGCAGATTTCTGTGTTTAACAATGTTACTAATTATTTATTTCTAAGACAAATTATAAACCTACGCAGAGGCGTATAAGCCCACAAGTTGCTCGGCACACCGTTGTCCGTCCATGGCAGCAGACATAATTCCGCCCGCATAGCCCGCACCTTCACCGCATGGAAACAGCCCTTTGATATCAGGATGTTCGCAGGAATCACGCTCGCGGGGAATTCTGACGGGAGAAGAAGTACGGCTTTCCACACCGATCAATTGTGCATCTCCTGATAAATAACCTTTCATTTTTCTGCCAAAATCAGATAACGCGTCCCGCAACGGGAAAGCGATATTGGGAGGCAGTACTTCATAGAGATCAACTGGCGTGATTCCGGGTTGGTAAGAGGTTTCGCGCAGCTGTCCCGACATTTTTCTGTTGACAAAATCAGTGGCCAGCTGAGCAGGTGCCGTTTGGGTTGCTCCGGCAAAATTGCAGGCGGCCTGTTCTATTTCTTTTTGAAACTGTAAACCTGCCAGAGCACCGAATTCACGGTAAGGTTCCAGGTCTGCTTCTTCCACAGAAACAACGATCCCCGAATTTGCAAAAGGCGAGTCGCGTCTGGAAGGTGACATTCCGTTAACAACTACCTCGCCCGAAGCAGTGGCCGCAGGAACAATGAATCCGCCGGGACACATACAAAAAGAAAATACACCTCTCTGAACTCCCTGATACCGTGTTTGCGTGACCAGGCTATACGAAGCCGCCGGAAGATATGGCCCACGATCTGTCTCACAATGATATTGAATTTTGTCAATCACACTTTGCGGATGTTCAATACGAACGCCCATGGCAAAGGATTTATTCTCAATCAGAATATTTCTGTTATTCAGCAATTCATAAATATCCCGTGCAGAATGGCCCGTTGCCAGAATTACGCCAATACCAATGTGCTCTTTATTATCATCCGTAACAACTCCTTTCAGGTTATTTTCGTCTAAAATAAGATCGGTAACTTTTGTGTCAAAATGAATTTCTCCGCCCGCTTCCAGAATACTTTTACGCATTTCAGCCACAACCATCGGAAGCTTGTTTGTTCCGATATGCGGGTGTGTGTCAATCAGGATTTGTTCGCTGGCTCCGTGCCCAACAAATATTTCCAACACCCGGCGGATATCGCCGCGTTTATTGGAACGGGTATAAAGTTTTCCGTCCGAATAGGTTCCGGCTCCACCTTCTCCAAAACAATAATTGGACTCAGGATTTACGATATGCTCTTTATTGATTGCAGCCAGATCTCTGCGTCTCGCACGGACATCTTTTCCACGTTCAAAAAGAACAGGTTTTATGCCGAGTTCAATTAAACGTAAAGCGGCAAACATACCGGCGGGCCCACAGCCCACGATGAGTGCTGCCGGACGGTTGCTTACATCAGGATAATGTAGCGGAGTCTGGATCAGGGAAGGCGGCAGTTCGTTAAGATAAACCTCGGCCTGCACATTTACTTTTACCTGCTTGCCCCGCGCATCGATAGACTGGCGGGTCTTTCTGATAAAAGGCTTATCATCAGGGCGTAAACGTAATTTTTTATTGATATGTTGACGTAAAGCGTCATCGTCCAGAGCTATCTCCGGCAAAAGTGTAAGTTGAAGTATCTGCTGCATTAGTCAGAAAGGGATTTATCCTTTAATGGTGCAAAGGTAATAAATATTGGTTTTACATTTATAAATATCAGTATCGGAACTGGTGAACACGTTGTCATTTTAACAGATAACATTCAAAAAATTAAGGGAATTCTGTACACAGAATTGTAATTTGGTGCAATATTGTAAGGTATATTCAAACGCCTAAACCTTAACAAAATGATGATTTTCAAACGAATCCTGACGGTTATTTTTTTCGTCGCTTTCCTACCGCTCTTTCTCAAAGCGCAAAACATTAAAGTCCTTACCAACCATATTGGTTATGAAGATATAAAAGCGAAAAAAGCTATGCTTGTCGGGGATAAAAAATATGATTTTGCCGGATTTAACCTGATCGATGCCGAGACAGAAAAGATAGTTTTTTCAGGAAAGCCTGTATTTAGCGGTCCCGTAAGCAAATGGAAAAACTGGTTATTCTGGACTATTGATTTCAGTGCATTTAAAACCGGAGGATCGTACCGGATAGAAGCAAAACTTGGCACGAAAAGCATTTCATCCTATCCTTTTATAATTGGAAAAAACGTGCTGGAACAATCGACGCTTTCTAATGTGATCTATTACTTCAAAGGGCAGCGGAGTTCCGGGTTACTGGATGCTACGGATCATCATTTGCTGTTATCAGGACAAACGAAAGATACCATTGATGCGCACGGAGGCTGGTACGATGCCTCGGGAGATTATGGAAAACATCTTTCGCATTTAACGTTTTCTTCCTTTTTTAATCCGCAGCAAATCTCACTTACTGCGTGGAGTTTGTTTAAAACCCATGCGCTTTTGACAAAAAGAAAGGGAACAGATTTTCGTCAGTATAACAGGCGTTTGCTGGATGAGGCCATGTATGGTGCAGATTATCTGGTTCGCATGCAGGCCAAAAACGGTTCTTTCTATCGCTCTGTTTCGGCGCCGGGACCTGGGAAGTTAGCAAAAGACAGGGTGATCCGTGCAGAAGACCAGAGTTACCGGATCAAACAAAATAAGGACCAGTCGTTTAACGACAGCGATAAATCCACTGACTGGAAAAGTTATCAGGTTAGCTACCGCTCCGGCGGTGGTGTGAGTATTGCCGCTTTGGCCATGGCATCGACGTATGACACTTCGGGGGAGTTTTCCAATAAAGAATATTTGCTTGCAGCGGAAAAAGCGTTTGATTTTCTTGAAAAAAACAACGTGCAGATGACCAACGACGGGAAAGAAAACATTGTGGATGATTATTGTGCATTAAGCGCGGCGACCGAATTGTTAAAGGCTACGGGAAAAGATATGTATGCCAAAGCTGCGGCCAAACGTGCCGGACAATTACTGGCAAGGTTGGCATCAGGTAACAAGCAAGTGGATTATTGGCGTGCGGACGATCAGGATCGTCCGTTTTTTCATCCGTCAGATGCAGGTTTTCCTGTGGCCAGTCTGACTTATTATTTTCCTTTCGCACCGGCTTCTGTTCAAAACAGGATAAAGGAAACAATAAAAAAATCGCTGGTGCACGAGTTCAATATTACCAGAGAGGTCAATAATCCGTTTGGATATAGTCGCCAGCTGGTGCAGGACACTTTGGGGAACCGTAAATCCACTTTCTTTTTCCCGCATGGAAGCGACGCGTCTCCCTGGTGGCAGGGAGAAAATGCAAGACTGGCTTCCATGGCAACTGCCGCGCGACTGGCAGCCACGCTTTTTGAGGGAGACATTGTTTTTAAAAATGAGCTGGAAAACTTTGCACTTAATCAGTTGAACTGGATTTTAGGTTTGAATCCCTATGATGCCAGCATGCTGCATGGCTCCGGGCACAACAATCCTGCCTATGGATTTTTTGGTACGTTTGAGTATACGAATGCACCCGGGGGAATTGCCAATGGAATTACATCAGGCCTGGAAGATGAGGACGATATAGACTTTAATTTGTCCTATGCAAAAACAGGCAAGGATAACGACTGGCGATGGGCAGAGCAATGGCTGCCGCATGCAGCATGGTATTTACTGGCGATTTCGGTCAATGAATAATGCGTTGATGATGGTAATTTAAGCAGAAACCTGACTTTGTGTTAAATACATAAGTCAGGTTTTAAATTTTCAGCTCAATGACATCCATAAGCCGCCGTCAGTTTCTAAATGCTTCCGCTTTGGCGGGAGTGATCAGTTTCGTTCCCGATGCCGTATCTTCCAAAGTTTGGAAAGAAACGGCCCGGATTTCATGTAATCAATATGCCTGGATAACTTTTTATGAGCGCGACGGACGGGACTGGTTTGCCAATCTTGACGCTTCGTTGGCTGAATTTGCATCCACCGGCTTGAAATCATATGAACCTGGCTTAAATAATAGCGAGGAAGCAAAAAAGTTATTGCCGCTTTTGGTAAAACACAAACTCACGATGCCATCCGTTTATGTAAACAGCTCTTTACATGAACCGGCTGAGGCGGAAAAATCTTTAAAAACCGTTTTGTCAATAGCGGAAGCGATAAAGCCGGCCAATACCAAAATCATTGTAACAAACCCGAATCCAGTCAAATGGGGCGGACAGGAAAATAAGTCAGACGCACAACTGGCTGAACAGGCTAAAAATCTGGACAAGCTTGGTGCCGAATTGAAAAAACATGGCATGACGTTGGCTTATCATACACACGATGTGGAATTAAGGGCTGCGGCCAGGGAGTTTCACCATATGCTGCTGGCGACGAACCCGCAAAATGTATCACTTTGTCTGGATGTGCACTGGATTTATCGTGGTGCCGGGAATTCACAAACAGCATTATTTGATATCGTCAAACTGTATGGCAAACGAATTGTTGAGCTGCATTTGCGACAGTCGATTGATGGAATCTGGCAGGAAACTTTTGGAGAAGGAGATATAGATTATCGGCGTCTGTATAATCATTTGAATGAAATTGGTGTCAGGCCGCATCTGGTTTTGGAACAATGTCTGGAAAAAAAATCTCCCAAAACCATGAATGCTGTTGAGGCGCATAAGCAGGATATTGTTGCCGTAAACCGGATATTCGGGAATTGGCTGAAATGATCAGCAACCACGAGAAATTTCATCATTCTGGCTGCGTGGTAAGGTTTTTTGTGCATTAATGTTGTAACTTTTGAATTATCCTCATCAAACAAACAACACGATGTTATCCACAGATTTTTTTAAAATTGATGAATTACTGACACCGGAACAGCGACTGATCACGCAGGTGGTTAAGGAGTTTTCTGATACACAAATAAAACCTGTTATTGAAGAATATGCCCGGAAAGCAGAATTTCCGCAGCAGTTTGTGCGCAAGTTCGGCGAGTTAGGGGTTTTCGGTCCAACGATTCCAAAAGAATATGGAGGAGGAGGGATGGACTATTTAAGCTATGGCCTGATGTGCCAGGAAATTGAGCGTGGAGACTCATCCATGCGCTCAACGGTTTCTGTACAAAGCTCGCTTGTTATGTGGCCGATTTTTCAATTTGGTACCGAAGAACAAAAACGCAAATATCTGCCGGGCTTGGGAAAAGGTGAAATTCTGGGATGTTTCGGGCTTACGGAACCCGATTATGGTTCTGATCCGGGAGGACTGAAAACTTATATTTCCAAAACGCAGGGAGGATACATTTTGAATGGATCGAAAATGTGGATTTCCAACGCACCTTTTGCTGATATCGCAGTTGTTTGGGCACGAAATGAAGAGGGTCGCGTGCAGGGCATTATCGTTGAAAGGGGAATGCAAGGCTACTCAACAGCGACTATTCATGGAAAATGGTCATTGCGGGCCAGTGCCACAGGCGAGCTGATTTTTGATAATGTTCTTATTCCAAAAGAGAATATATTACCGGATGCTATCGGATTGAAAGCAGCATTGCAATGTCTGGATCATGCGCGTTTCGGTGTAGCCTGGGGAGCCATTGGCGTCGCTCTTGATTGTTATGAGACGGCATTAAAATATTCAGGAGAACGATTTCAGTTTAACAAGCCGATCAGTTCGTTTCAATTGGTTCAGAAAAAGCTGGCAGAAATGCTCACTGAAATTACCAAAGCGCAGCTTTTGTCCTGGCGTCTGGGTACTTTAATGAACGAGGCGCGTGCGACGACAACCCAGATATCGATGGCTAAAAGAAATAATGTGGAAATGGCTTTGCAGGTAGCCAGGGAATCACGGCAAATTCTTGGCGCGATAGGCATTACGGATTCGTTTCCGATTATGCGTCACATGATGAACCTGGAATCAGTTATGACCTACGAGGGCACGCATGACATTCATCTACTTATTCTGGGTGCGGAAATTACGGGTAATCCTGCTTTCAAGTGATAAAACTGAATTATCAGTCTTTCTTTTGAAGAATTTCTTTTTGAAGCTCCTTGCTGGTTTGTCGTGACCCATCTGGCGACCAGCCGGGAGCTTTTAGCAGATATTTAAACTTGGTTAACAGATCTGTTGGCTGTTCGAAATCCTTTTTAATTTCTTTCCATTCATGAAAAACAGTATCCGTTAAATCGACTGTTTCCGTTTGTTTTGTTAAACCATACCGAGCCGGAACGGATGCCATTTCTTCCTGAAAAGTACCAAATATCCTGTCCCAAACGATAAGGCACATACCCATGTTTTTATCCAGATACTCGATATTACTTGCATGGTGTACCCGATGATGTGAAGGAGTAACGAAAATATATTCGAGCCAGCCAAGTTTTCCAATGTATTCTGTATGTACTATGATCCCGTAGATCTGAGTTATGGAATACATAATGACGATGTCGGCCGGATTGAAACCAATGAGTACCAGCGGAATGAAATATAAGAAGCGATATAAAGGCTGAAAAACCGAGGAACGAAAACCGGTTGTCAGGTTGAAATGTTCGGAAGAATGGTGTGTCACATGAACTGCCCAGAAGAGGCGGCAGTGATGGTCGACATAATGCAGCGTGTAAAATGCCAGATCTTCTAAAAGAAAAAGGGCAAACCAATAATAATAAGGATTCGTGATGGGTTCAATAAACCTGAAATTGTAAAACCAGATCAAAACACCGATATACGCTGCCCGAAAAAGTAAGTCAATGCCACCGTTCAACAACATTAAGGCAGCATTTGTCAGGGTATCCTTCCAGGAATACGAAACTCTATGTGATCGATAGGTTATAAATATTTCCAGACAAATCAGCGTGATATAAAACGGAGTAGAAAGTTTTAAGAGTAAATCTTCGAATTCGTATGTACCCGGCATAATAAAAGACTGCAAATATTTTACAAAGATAGAACTACGGGGAAACGGAATGATATGTTTTCAGCTTTTTAAGTATATTCTAATATACCACTGGAAAACCAAAGCCGTTTTATTCAATTTATGTAATCATGACAATCCGTCGGGTCGTGACCCCTATGAATCATATTTACTTCCTAATTAATTAACCGGCGAAGTGCTTTTCTAAGTTCTTCGTTTTTATGTTTTTTCTGCAAAATAACCGGAGCGGCGATACGTTCCCGACAGTCAAAAAGAGAACAGCGCTCGCAGGTTTCATTTACATCACGCTCCTGAATATCCGGATCATTGAGAAACTGTATCGTTTTGTTTGTATGCTCATCAAGATAAACACCCATGGAAACACTTACATTCAAATTGGGTGTTGTTGCCGTTGGCTGGGCAAAACTCACAATCAGGTATTCGTCCTGCGTGTCAATATACCTTGATTTTTGTGCTTTACAGATCGTATGGGTATACGTTTTATTTTTTATGGATTCTGCCAAATCATTCAAAACAGTCAGGGCAATCCACCGGCGGCAATAATGTTCGTCCTTGACAGTGTGCGGATTATGTTTTCTTGAAATATGCATTTCTTTGGTCATCTCAAATAAATTCTGACCGGCAAAATTATTAAAGCGGGAAAAGAAGATTTGTTTGATCCCGAAATGCGTGGGCAAAACGTTGCTAAGCCGATAGCAAAATGACTCGGGCGTTGTATTAAATTCTTCCACCATCGCCACCATTTTTTCGGGCTGCCAGGTTTTTAGCGCAAAAAAATCCTTTAATTTCGGGATCAGCAGGCTGCGCTTGATGATGATGGCACTTGCGAAGTAAGATGCTTTAAAGTTATTAAGCAGCTGTTCAAAAGATTCCGCTTCCACCAGCGCAGTAGTATGCAGCCTGTTTTTGAGTTTTAAATAAACATATCCGATTTCTCTCCCGTAAATGAACGCCCGCTGAACGGATGATAAATGCACATTAATGAGCAGTCTGTTACCCTGAGGGCGGGTTATGGTCAGGGAGCGCACGCTGGCAAATTCAGGATTTAATTTTTCGTTGATATCTTCAATATTGTAATTATATTCCGAACGCAGTATTTCCGCCAGGTAGTTTTCATCTAAAAGTTTATCAGCGGGAACTGCCCTTTCCAGCATGAATCGTTCTGCTTCCTCTTCAATATCCTCGAAACAATTGTCGTGCATTTCCTGATAGGTCCGCAATGCCGAGAAATAAAATTTCTCCACAGACATATTATAATTCCGTGCAATTTCAATTAAGGTTCCGACAAAAGCGCTGATTTTGGTTGGCGCATCGGATAACAATTCGAGCAGGTTGGCAGGATCAATCCCAAAAAGTTCGAGGGGAAGTTCGGTAAGAATGTTTGAGCTTAAAAGTTCGGAAATAGGTTCAAGCCTTTTACTGAGTTTCAGCGAAACGAGCGTGTCGTAGTCAACATCCATAGCACCGGCAAGGGCGATGATTTTATCAGACTTGGGATATTTTTTTCCTTTTTCAATTTCATTGATATAGGAAATCGACAACCCTGACTTTTGGGAAAGTTCATTCAGCGACAACCCTTTATCCAGGCGAAGCTGTTTTAATTTTAATCCAAAAACCAGTTTTACGTTGTCAGTATTTAAAGCCACGGCAGAGTGAGTCAGCTTGTTAGGGTTAAAATAAATTTCGATTTTAAGTTACGAATCGCTTACTGATATATCAAATCAAATCGTTTTGACATCATTCAGACCACGAAATTACTTTATCTGCTTCAATTCCCTAACCCATACCTATTAAATCGATATTATAATCAGGGTTACTTTTTGCTATTGAAACAAAAAGAGGGCAATTCAGTGAATTGGCCCTCCTTATTATTTTATCTGTTTTCGACGTATTTCTTATTAGAAAATAGCAAAACCTAACGTTGCCTGGAACAAATTGCTTTTTCTTCCAAACTGAGAAGCGGTAGTCGCGTTGTCATAATTTACTTTCACGATATCGTTGAAATTACCTTCATAACGAACATCCAGGCTCAATCGGCCAAAGTCAAATCCTACACCGGCCTGGTATCCAAATGCCAGTTTGTTATTAAACTCAGCTTTTGAATTGGTTTCTGTAACTTCTTCAAAAGAATCATTCAATTTACCATTGCTTGATAAACGGTAAGAAGCCATTGGACCTGCATTAATCCTGAAAAATTTAGCTATTCTTACACCAAAAAGCACAGGAACATCAAGATTGGAAAATCTTACATCAACTTTACCATCGTTTACGCTATTGTCAAAATCGAATTTAGCTCCTTTTTGTGATAACATAATCTCGGGCTGTACATAAAAATTACGTCCGAAGCGGAAGAAAACACCACCGGCGAAACCAAGGGTACGATCAGAATTATCTTTGAAATTGAATGCATTACCCCCTGATCCTAATGACAGATCATTGCCGTTGATATTCGATAAATTTGCGCCGGCCTTAACCCCAAACCTAAATGCAGGGTCGTACTGTGCTGATGCTGAATAATTTATCCCCACCGCACAAAGAACTATCAATAATAACTTTTTCATAAACTGTTTTTATTTTGTTGACTGTTAAATTTTTGGTTTTCGCTAGGTACATGTAAAAAGGTATGCCGTTGCTATAACAACAATTTTCGCCGCCTGATGTGAGTATTTGTTTCTACACGCAGTTCCTTTTTTTAATATTTTTTAAAATATGTGTATTTAAGTCGCAGTGAGGTTTTTACACGGAAATGAATTTGTTCAGGCACGCGTTTGAGCCGAATTTTTGATATGTTATGACTGTAACTAATTAGTAATCATTTGAATCAGACTGACTTTTATTAAACGAAATTGACAGGAATTACAGGAAAATCGGACTGTTTACAATCAAAAACGCTATTTTTGCGGGCTGTTAAGGCAAAAGTTAATTTTAGACTAAATTGTTGAGAAAGAATGAGTGAATATAGCCCTCGGGAAATAGAAAAAAAATGGCAGAATTTTTGGGAACAGAACACGACTTTTCAAGTTGAAAATAAGTCTGATCTTCCTAAATATTATGTTTTGGATATGTTTCCGTATCCTTCCGGTGCCGGTTTACACGTAGGCCACCCGTTGGGATATATCGCATCCGATATTTATTCCCGATACAAGCGCCTGAAAGGATTTAATGTATTGCATCCGATGGGTTTCGACAGTTTTGGTCTGCCGGCAGAACAATATGCGATCCAGACAGGGCAGCATCCTGCGATAACGACAGAGCAAAATATTACCCGATATATTGAGCAGTTAAAAAACCTGGGTTTTAGTTACGATTGGAGCCGCGAAATTCGTACGTCTGATCCTTCCTATTACAAATGGACCCAGTGGATTTTTAATGAGCTGTTTGAAAGCTGGTACAACAACGATAGCGACAAGGCTGAAAGAATTGAAACACTGGTTGCTAAATTTGAAGAAAATGGTAATCAGCAAGTACATGCTGCCTGTGATGAGGATGTGCCGTCATTTAGCGCAGAAGAATGGAAAGCATTATCAGAAGAGGAAAAATATAAAATTACGCTGAAATACAGAATTACCTACGTTGCGGATGCTACGGTAAACTGGTGCCCGGGTTTGGGTTCTGTATTGTCTAACGACGAAGTGAAAGATGGTGTTTCCGAGCGCGGTGGTTTCCCGGTAATCCAGAAACTGATGCGTCAGTGGATGATGCGTATTACGGCTTATTCACAACGTCTTTTGGACGGTTTGGATCATGTAGACTGGACCGAATCCTTAAAAGAACAGCAGCGTAACTGGATTGGTCGCTCGGTGGGTGCATTGGTGCAGTTTCCGGTGGCTACCTCAAAAGAAGGCGGAGCTGGTAAAGAAGTTATTACAGTTTTCACAACCCGTGTTGATACGATTTACGGCGTTTCCTTTATGGTTATTGCGCCTGAGCACGAACTTGTGGATGTGATCACAACGCCTGCACAGCGTGCAGATATTGACGCTTATATCGATTTGACCAAAAAACGTTCGGAGCGTGACAGAACAAGTGATGTAAAAACGGTGTCGGGTGCCTTTACGGGTGCTTATGCGATCAATCCTTTTAATGACGAAAAGATTCCTGTCTATATTGCTGACTATGTTTTGGCGGGTTATGGAACCGGGGCCGTGATGGCTGTTCCTTCCGGTGATCAGCGTGACTGGAATTTTGCAAAATATTTTGATCTGCCCATCATTTCTATTTTGGATTCTCAGAAGGATATTGATACGCAGGCGGATAATACCAAAGAAGGTAAATACATCAATTCCGGGATGATCAATGGACTAACATTCCATGAAGCGAACAAGGTTTTGATCCAGTGGCTGGAAGAAAAAGGTGTTGGAAAAGGAAAGATCAATTATCGTTTACGCGATGCTGTTTTCAGTCGTCAGCGTTATTGGGGCGAACCTGTGCCGGTTTTTTACAAAAACGACAGCACCGGACAGCCGCTTCCGTACTTATTGAAAAATGAAGAATTGCCGTTAAACTTGCCGGCGATTGACAAGTATTTGCCAACGGAAAACGGTGAGCCGCCATTGGGACGTGCAGAAGGCTGGGGACATGGCAGTGGAAATCCTTATGAGCTAAGCACGATGCCAGGTTGGGCGGGAAGCAGCTGGTACTGGTATCGCTATATGGACGCTAAAAATGAAACTGCGTTTGCTTCGAAAGAATCGATAGCTTACTGGAAAAATGTAGATTTATATATCGGTGGTACCGAACACGCGACGGGGCACTTGTTATACAGTCGTTTCTGGAATAAATTTTTGAAAGACAGAGGTTTTGTACATGAGGAAGAGCCTTTCAAAAAACTGATTAATCAGGGAATGATTCAGGGAAGAAGCAGTTTTGTATATCGCGTCAAAAGCGAGGAATACAGCAAACCTGTTTTTGTTAGCGAAGGCTTAAAGTCTCAGTACCAGGTTTCTGCATTGCACGTCGATGTTAATATTGTTGAAAACGATATTCTGGATGTAGAGAAATTCAAAGCGACGCGTCTGGATATTGCCGGTGAAAACGCGGAGTTTATTCTGGAAGACGGGAAGTACCATTGTGGAGTGGAAGTCGAAAAAATGTCGAAATCCAAATTCAATGTCGTTAACCCGGACGATATCGTAACAAAATACGGAGCTGATACCTTGCGTCTTTACGAAATGTTCCTTGGGCCATTGGAACAGGCCAAGCCATGGAATACCAACGGTATTGACGGAACTTATCGTTTCATTCGTAAATTCTGGCGTTTGTTTTACAACGATCAGGGACAATGGCTTGTAAAAGACGAAGCGGCCAAACCGGAGGAGTTACGCGTATTGCACAAGACGATCAAGAAAATTGAGGAAGATATTGAGAACTTCTCCTTCAATACCGGTGTGAGTGCATTTATGATGTGCGTCAATGAATTGGGAAGTTTAAAATGTAATAAAAGATCGGTATTACAGGAACTTGTGATTTTGATTTCTCCGTATGCGCCACATTTAAGTGAAGAATTGTGGGATGCTTTGGGTAATGAAAAAGGAACTGTCTCTAAAGCCGCTTTCCCGAAATGGGAGCAGCAATATGTGGTGGATGCTATTTTTGAATACCCGGTGCAGATCAATGGAAAAGTTCGGGTAACATTGCCATTTGCTTTGGATACGGCACCGGCGGAGATCGAAAAAGAAGTGCTCGCGAACGAAGTTGTAATGAAATGGCTGGAAGGCAATACACCGAAAAAAGTGATTGTCGTTCCGAAACGTATAGTGAATGTAGTTATTTAAAACAGTGAAAAGCAGATGTGGAATTTTTCACATCTGCTTTTTCATTTATTTTGAAAAGTGCGGGTTAATCCATTTTAACGGAACGTTCTACAATTTTGTCGGTCAGTTGGAATTCCTTGGTCTGTTTTTCTCCTTTACTTACAATTTCCAGGGTATAATCACCGGCAGGAAGGTCTTTAATGTCAATTTCTCTTCTTAGCTGTTTCTCATATTTCCCTGTCACTTCTCTGTAAAACACTTTTCCTTTCGAGTTCTGGAATGAAATTGCGGTACTTGCATGATTGTACTTGTCGATATTCACTTTGATTTTGCCATCTTTTGATGCGTAAACGCCAGAATTAAAACCGGTAACTTTTTTCACTTCTTTGTCTCCTGCATGAGCAGAAAAAGTAAGGGTTGCTACTAATGCCAAAGCACTGATGATGGTGTTGAATGAATTTTTCATGGCTAATGTATATTTAAAGTTTTTGACTTGCTGCTCTGAAAGAACATTACAAATGTATGGGTTATGCTAGGTACTATGCAATGCAAAGTACATGAATGGACAAAATGAATAATGAGCGGTAAATTGTTATTTTAACCTTCGATTATCAGGTCAGGGAGAGCGTAAAAAAAGCCTGTTCAAAAAACAGATTGTTTTCCGAACAGGCTTAACATGTGATCAAAGGAGAATTAATTGTAAAAATTAAGTTTGTTAATGAAGTGTTGAAAAAGTGTGTGTGTGGTATATGTATAAATTAATGTATGTATAGCGTGTGAAAAGTAATGCTTTCAATTTTGGTATTTAGACTAGTGTTTGTGTTGTAGGTCACATAAGGTGCCGAATTATTTCAAAATATTTTCTTCCCATTCGAGAAACGCGGTCAGAGACATTCCGAAAGCCTTTGCTATGGCTGCCGCTCTTGTTACAGTTAGGGTGGTATCACCGGTTTCTATTTTACTGTAAGCAGTTTGGCTCAGTCCGATCTCTTTGGCGATTAAAACCTGTTTAAATCCATGAAGCTGACGAAGTTTTTTTATTTTCCTTCCTATACCGGTCAAGTTTTCTTCGCTCATAGTTGCACAAATTAAGGGTCACAAATAGAGAATTACATATTTTGTATTGGTTAGACTATGGCTGGATTCAAACGTCACATCTTGGCAAAGCTAAGCGTATAAAATTTTGACATTTACCACTGTTTTTATGTTTTTGAATGTAGTTAATGATCTGGTAATTAGTCATTTGTATATTTTTTAATCGAATTTTGATTATTATTATTTTACAGAACAGTTTTGACCTGAGAGAAATTATAACATTAAACCATTCTTAACTTTTCGTACTTTTGCCAGCCTATGGCAAAAAAGAAAACGCGCAGTACCATTTTAAGCAAACCGGATTATCTGAAACCCTTACCATTAAAAGGGTGGGCTATTATCGCCGGAGTTGTGCTGGTTATTGGCGCTTTGGTGTGGTGGCGTGACGGCAGCGATGAAAACCAGTGGACCTATGTAGGGAAATTTGGAATTAAACTTCCTTTAAAATATGCAGTGCACGGCATTGATGTATCGCACCATAATGCCCGTATCAATTGGGATAAGCTGAAAAATTCCAGAACGGATGATGTGGGTATTGATTTCGTTTATATAAAAGCGACGGAGGGCGCAACCCATCTGGATAAGGAATTTCAACGAAACTGGAAGGAGGCACGGCGGACCGGTATGAAGCGGGGCGCCTATCACTTCTATAATCCGAGGGTCATGTCGGATCGCCAGGTTGAGAATTTTATCGGCCAGGTAGAGATGCTGCCCGGAGATTTACCGCCTGTTCTTGATCTTGAAACAGACGCTAAAAAGCCGAATGAAATTATTGTAAAAGGAGTGAGAAACTGGCTCGAACTTATTGAAAAACATTATGGCGTACGTCCGATCATTTATGTAAACGAACATTTTTACAAAAAATATATAGCCGGAAATTTTGACGATTATCCCTTATGGCTTGCCGGCTATTCCCGCACACACCTGGACGATCTGGCCGAGGATGCACATGTATTATTCTGGCAGCACAGTGAAAAAGGCTGGGCCGACGGTATTCGCGGTTTCGTGGACTATAATGTCTTTCTGCACGAACCGGGAGAGTGGGAGCGTTTGGGGGAGTAAGTAGTTTGGCTAATCGTATGATTTATTCTTTCTCTTAATGGCACTTAGGTATTATTAGTCTCAAAATGGGTCCTAAGATTCTCAGAACGCATATTTTAATCGAAATTTGATTAAAATAGCATAGAACTTCTTGGGACTTAATAAATTATAATTTCTACATTGCCTGCCGAATTTCATCCACCACTAGCGAAGTTATGAACCTGACAAAATACTTTGTTCGTCTCCACCATATAGTGCATAAAGAGCAACCGGATCTCCTAAAAACATCAATTCATTCATGATCTGATATGGCAGTCCAAAGCAAATATTTACAAAAAGTTTTTGTATTACTGTTGCTGGTTATGTGCCTTGGCTCTTACGCACAGACTGTACATATTGAAGGAAAAGTGGTGGATGAGAAAAAGCAGCCCATACCGTTTGTGTCTGTTCAAATTGAGGGAACTAACCATGGAACTGTTACTAATGAACAGGGCTATTTTAACTTGGTAGTCAAATATTTGGCTAACGATATATTGATATTTAGCGCTCTTGGATATAGGACTTATCAGCAGAAAATTAGCTTGCATACTGGCAAGCTTGAAATTATTCTGGGGGCGGATGCACAGCAACTTAATGAAGTCTTTATTTTTCCGGATAGCTCATTAAAGGCCCTTCTTGCAAAAGCTTATCGTAGGATTAATGACAATTATCCACAAAATTCAACAGAACTAACCGGGTTTTACCGTTCCTATCATAAGTCGGCGGCAGATGACAAATATCTGGATTTTTCGGAGTCTTCTTTAAGGATTCAACAAAGTGGATATCAAAATTCAAAAGAAGATGCGCAGGTAGAAGTGCTTAAAGTGCGTAATCTCAGATTTCCTCAACGGGATAGTGTGGATAACGTTAGATATTACGGCGGTGCGTTTATAGCTAATTGGAATGATCCCGTTAAAATGAGAGAATCTTTTTTAGATCCTGCGTCTTTCAACAAAAGTTTTATTTATCAGCTTGAATCAATCTCGAAATATAATTCAGGGAATGATTCAGTGTACGTGATCCGTTTTATGTCAGCTGATAAGCACAAGACAAAAGAGGGGAAAATTTGGATCGACAAAAAAACGTTGGCGTACCAAAAAATTGAATGGAGAGATAAAAATCCGAAAAACCCAAACCCGTTAATTCCAATTAAAAGAGTTGTAAGGAATTACCTAACCCTTTACCAACATCAGGATAATAAGTATGTACTGAAATACACATCCGTAAGAGGTAAGAACTACAATGGTAAAACAAAACAAGAGCATAATTATGCGCTTGAATTTGTTACAACTAACTGCGATCTGACAACAAATCCCAAGCCAATACCATTAGAAAAAAGACTTAGATATGGCGAGCTTTTTACTGAATTAGAGAGTAGCGAAGACATACATTTCTGGGACGAATATACCACCATTGAAATGGATTCGGCACTGAAAACGGAAAGGATAATAATGTCGGGACATGAAAGTGCACAAGATAGTTACAGCAATTTCAAAGGGGTTAAGTCGAAGAGGAGTTTTAAAATTAAAGTATATCATTTAACAAAACGTGTAACCATTGGTTATGCATTAACGGGATCTTTATTTAAATCCAAAACACAAGAGCCTGTGTTTCTAAGTTATACCGGGCAATTAAGTCAGGATACTAAGAAACTTTCAAGAGCTGACATGGTCCTGGGGACTTCCTTTAATGTTGGGTACGAATTAAATCCGTATCAGCAGCTAAGAATAGATTTTACGGATGGCTTATTGAAATCTAATTTTCATAAATCCCTAACATTAAAATTTTATCAATATTTTTTGGTGAAAAAAAGTGGGAATCCGCTGTTTATCACGGGTTCATTAGGGATGTCATCCGGTAAAACCGGATTTCGTTTAGGAGAGCTTTCTTCTAATAGGGATATGGTTGTTGGTGGCAAGAATTTGGGAAAAAAGTCAGAAGTATTTGTGGGCGACAGACATGTTAATGGTCTGATCGGTCTGGGGGTTGAATGCAGGAAAAAACGACTATCTTATTTTGGCGAGATGAACTATACCTTGAACATTCATCAAAAGGATATACTGCTGCTTAGAAAGAACAAAAATTTTTTCTTGTCAAAAACTGTTGTCACGGATTATCCGTCAAAGGAGATTTTAATATCTCCTGAGGATGTATCTTCAGGTGTTTCTCCTTTATTTATGGCCTTTGGGATACGTATGAGGCTTTAATTGTTATCTGTGAGAGAAAGTATTCTTGTAATCGAAACCAGGATTTATCAGTTTATTCTGTATGGAAGGCTTTATGATAATGATTGGGGACGGTCAATCTAGGATCAAAGATATTGCTCTGGATTTCATAATCATGCAAGAGTAGTCTGTATTTATAGTTGAAGATTTTACAACTATTAAGCTTTGTTTGGAATGCTTTAATTAAATAAAATATTACTTTATTCCTAATTTGATTAAAAAAGTATAGAATTACTTAGGTTCGTTTATATTGAAGTTTCTACATTGCAATACGAATTTCATCCACCACTATAATGGCTTATGAACCTGACAAAATATCTGGAACGCTTTGACCGGTTACATCACCTGATCGGTAAAAAGTCGACTGGCACCCCTGCCGAATTAGCCGAAAAATTGGATTTATCTAAAAGAGCGGTGTACGAATATATACGTGTCATGAGGGAAATGGGAGCCCCGATTGCCTTTTGCCATATCAGGCAAACCTATTATTATGAGCGTTCTGTCGGGTTTAGTATGGGTTTTCGGGAATTGAATAATGAGGAAACCAAGTCTGTTGAAGGAGGAGCGTTTCAAATTACATCTGAATTTTTTAAAGAATTATTGCCGGTGCAGAAATAGTGCACTGGTAGGTTATAGATTTATGGCTTACAACCAAAAGAATGAAACTTTTGGTTGGATATGAGACTTTATTCAATTCAATTGATGAAAAAATCTTTGCTGTTCTACCCGGCCAATATTCAAAGTCATGTAATTCCCGCAATGAATCTTGCGAGTCATTTGCAAAACGAGTACGAAATTTATGTGCTTGTGATGGATGAAAAATTAGCTGACCTAGTTCGTAGTCATGGTTTTTATCCCATCCTGGTCAGCCCGTATAAAGTCGGTATCGGTCATGAGGCGGGTTATCTTAAAGAAAAGGGACTGAAATATACCCTTTGGCATATTCTTCTGGCTATGCGCAAAAATGTGCTTTACCATGATAAAGTCAATGAACTTACCGAGGCAGTTGGTCATCTTGGACCCGCTGCGGTTGTTGTTGATATCTTTAACAGTACCGAGCTGTTTCCATTGCACGTCATCTTTCCTCAGATGCCCCTGGTTTGTTTTAACCCCATGTTGTCGACGTATAAGGTTGACGGATATCCAACTGTTTCTGAGAGATCATGGGTGACTGCCCATACAAAGGATTATAAAATACATCAGCAGGGACAGATTTTCCAGGGATGGACAACCTGGATTGGGTCTTTGTTCAGGTGGGTTTATGCCAATCAGTTAAAAGCGCTTTTAGAACTTTCCAATTTAGGAAAAAAAAACAGGATGATGGAGAACGCAACCTACACCATTTTGTTTGACAATATTCAGGAAATACTACTTGCCCCGCTTGAGTTGGAACTGTCTCCGAAAGTCAAATTGCCATCCCAACATTACCTGGGACTTTGTTTGAATAAAAACCGTGTTGATCTGGGTGTAGATGAAGGCTTTCGGGAATGGTTTCAGCGGTTGCTTCATAAAAAGAAGAAAGATGTTAAAATCATCTATTGTAGTTTCGGAACATTTTATGAAGATTCGAACCCAGGCATTGTTCAGTTTTTAAACAATTTATTAACTGCAATCGAACAACTTACCATCCCTGTTGAAGTTATATTTTCGATTAAAACGCAGATTAAACAAACGTTGCTTTACCAACGGCGGCTCGCTCCCAATGTTCATTTTTTTGCAAAAGTACCCCAGCTTCAAGTGCTGGACAACGCTGACCTGCATATTACCCATGGAGGTTTGGGCTCTGTAAAGGAGAGTATTTATTATGAAGTTCCAATGCTCGTTTATCCTCTGGACCCGGTTTATGACCAAAATGGCAACGGTCTTAAAGTTGAGCATCATGGATTAGGTTTGCGCGGGTATTTAATCAGGATAGACCGTCACAGATCACCGAGAAGATAGTTGTGCTGTTGGAAGATAAGACGTTCCGCGAAACTATTGAAAACTTCAATCATGATCTACAAGTTAAATATCCCGGAGATTTTATTACACACACCATTGATAAACTGATCAGTCAACATGAATCTGTTTGAACAAAATGCCCTTGATGCATTATCCGAACTACTAAGGTCTGCAGATGTGAAAATTACAAAAAGCACGCTGCGCAGTCTCCTTATCAGGCATCCTCATTTTCCCAGCCTGGCATCACTAAAAGACACGTTGTCAGAATGCAAAATTAAAACAATTGCAGCACGGGGCACAATCGGGAAACTAGCCGGCATCCCACTGCCTGCACTTGTTTTCTTAACAATCGAAGGAGGTATTTTCGCACCCGTCAGGAGGGTTACAGATAGCCATGTAGAATGGTATCATAAACAAAATGGGTGGCAAAATGATACGTTGTATGAATTCGAACAGAAATGGAGCGGCGCTCTTTTGTTAATTGAGCCATCACAGGAGTCAAACGAAAAGGCTTTTTATTTTAAACGTATACAAGAATTTATTTCCAATTGTCTTACCCCTTGCGTTAGCCTTCTTTTTATTACGTTTATTGGATTTCTTTTTTGGAAACAGTCCGGCCAATCCAGTATTCGTGAGACGGTAGAAGCCGGTTTGCTGGTTTTTATAAAACTTATCGGTGCCTTATTTTCGGGGTTGTTGGTATGGCAAAGTGCTGATTTTTCCGGAGGGTCAGTATTAAGGTCTTCTTTTAATATGATGCATGAAAGGAGGGGAAGAAATAACGTGCTTCAATCAAAAGCCGCATATCTGTTTTATGGGATGAGTTATGCCGAAACCGGACTGATATATTTTTGTGGCACAACGTTAGGGATATTGGTGGCGGCGATATTGGAAGAGCATATTTATCCTCAGATATTCCTGTTAAACCTGGCTAGCCTTCCATTTACGGTTTACCTTTTTTATATACAGTTTAACAGAGCAAAAGAATTTTGCCTTTTGTGTGGTGCAATCCTGATTATGTTCTGGATGGAGTTCCTGGTATGTTTTTATTTTTTCAAAACGGATGGTTTGATATTAGGATTTGGAGGATTGACCCTGGTTGCGTCTTTATTATTTACGATTGCCATATACTTCCTCGTCAAACCGTTTCTTGCTGCGAAGCGTGAAAGAGATAATGTACTGCGGGAATTTAAAAAAATGAAGTTCAATCAGGCCCTAATTGATGGGATTTTGAAAAACAAAACCCCCTTACCGCCCGTTTTTGACGGAATGAAAATAATTCGGATTGGAGATTCGTCCGCGCAACAGGTCATTACTTTGGTGTACGGGCCAACCAATCCGGAATCTGTAAAAGTGCATCGGCAATTGAAAACACTATTTAGTACCCTTGAAAATGTTTGCTGGCAAATCTTTTTTCTACCAACCAGTCTTCCGGATGCTGAAATCATTGATGCGCTGTTGATTTGCCCCGCCAAATCTTCTGTACATTCACTGGAAAAGTGGTTTTCTGACATAGACCAGCCCGTTGAAAAGTGGAAAATGGCTCTCGGGAATGAAACAGAGACATTGAAGGATGAAAAAAACGCTCAGGTATCCTTGCACAGCAACTGGTGTAATCTGGCAAAGATATCAGCAATTCCGTCTATTTTTATAAATGATGCGGCAATACCACCGGCTTATCAAATACACGATTTACCACTTCTGATTCATGCGGCTGCGAAGCTGAGCCAACAGGCAAAAAAGAGAAATTTGCCGTCAGGTATGAAGATCATCACCTGTATAACCAATCCGGAAGAGATCGGATTTAAGCATGCATTGAAGGCTTCCTGCAATTATTTTAATCTGGAACTGATCACGCTGGTCCATTCAGGTCAATGGGATAGCCATCGGCATAAGGATACTTATTTAAAACAGTATTTGCTTTCATTGCCGGCAGACGAAGTAGTTCTTTTCACCGATGGTTATGATACAATTTTGCTTGGTGGGGAAAAGGAAATTATGGATCGATATAGGCGTGTATCGCCGGACAAAGGAATTGTTGTCTCAGCGGAAAAAACATGTTATCCGGACCCCAATCTTGCGGATGATTATCCGTTGGCAACTACTCCATACCGTTTTTTGAATTCAGGAGGAATAATTGGAAGGGCTGCTGACATACTTGATGCTTTGGAGGAAATTGAGCAAATAAAATCACAACTTACGGATGATCCTTTTCAATTTAGCAATCAGTATTTGTGGACCCGTATCATGTTGAAAGAGGGAAATCCTCGAATAAAGCTGGACGTAAACTGCGTGTTATTTCAAACCTTCCCCACGACTATGGAAACGGTTAGAAAGTTTCAGGCTATTCCGGATATTGAGGAAAAGAAAAATATAGTAATGGCCGAAATGAAGGCAATACTTTCGGATTTTGAGGTGAATGAAGGACTGGATATTTACAACAAGGTTACAGGTACTTATCCTTTGCACCTTCATTTCAATGGCCCGGTGATGAAGCCGGCCATGTTATTTCAGCCGTTTTTATCTTTTATTAACAAGGTAAATCAACCCGGAAGTACACAGGAAAGAACGAGTTCAGGTAGTGTTGGCATCAAAGAATGAGCTCATCTAAAAATCTTAAAAACACATTTAACATAATGACTATGGTGCTTCATTTCAAAACTTTAATTCGGCACTTTTTCGGATTTCTCAAAAATCCAAATGCCCCTGATTATGTAGATATTTCGAAAGATCAAAAATTGCTCAACGTAAGTTTCTACTATTTGATCATACAATTCGTAGTATCCGCTTTTATCCTTTGGTATCCGGTAGAAATAGCAGAAAAATTAGGGCTTTATAACCGGTTAGAAGAAATTGATTATAAAACAGGTGTTGCAACCATAGTGATTTCAGCAGTTATACTTGCTCCTCTTATAGAAGAGGGATATTCCGGCTTTCACTGGGATACTATCGGGAAAAAACTTATTTCAAGTGGTTATATTACTTGTCGGCTTTGCTATTTGGATGCATTCATTTTTTTAATTATCAATTCGATCACTCGCATTACCTTTTTATCCCCTTCATCACAATGACTCAAACTTTTGGCGGATTAATGCTGGGTTACATCCGAATCATCTATGGTTTTTGGTATGGTGTCTTACTACATTCTTTATTCAATATCCTTGGAGTTATTTGGCAATTCACAATCGGGTTTGACTCGTAAACAATTATTTTATGATTTCATTTTCTTTCAAAAAGATCGGCTATTGGATTGTGATCCTGTCGTTGGTCATGTTTTTTTTCGTCATGTTAAATTTTGACTTCTTTTCACCATTGATGGAAACATGGGTTGGGGTTCTTAAATGGTTTGGCCTTTACGGATTGATATTGGTTACTGTTTCCAGAGAGAAAAATGAAACTGCTGAAATCGAAAGAATGAGATACCGTTGTTTCTTTAAAACGTTTTTTTTAGCATTTATCAGTTTGGTTGTGTTTTCCCTGTCTAACTTACTCGTCACGGATGATGCGGTCAGTGTGGATAAAGCCCTGACTTATCTTAAAGACAATGACCTTTTTAAATTTTCAGTTATTTTTTTGACTGTACATGGGTTTTCCTTTGGGTCACAATTGAAAAAATTGTCCCGTATTAACTGATTATAGAGAAACCTATTAATCGAATATTTATTTAATTTATTGATAATGAGTAGTTAATAAGATACGATTTATTTTCTGACCTCAAAAAACAATATTTTTTAAAAATAATTTGCAAAAATATCACCGGTGCAATTATAGTGCACTGGCGTTACTTAGCTTTACGACATCATCATTAAAATGCTGTTGGCCAACTAAATCAGGTGATGACTTTAGGGAAATTTATTTTGTCACTTTAAAATTTAATGAAAATGGACCAGTTACAATTTGAACATTTAGGTATTTTGGAGTTGAGCGACGTAGAACTTCTTGATTTAGAAGGAGGAGGAGTAGGGAAATGGCTTTATGAAGCTGCCAAGGCATATTTGGGAGAGAAAGTTATCGAGCACGCAGCAAATACGCTTTATAGTAGCTGGAATACAGGTATCGGAATAATGTCTGCTCAGGGTGCGAAAAGCGGCATCATTGCCGGTATGTAAATGTTCTACCTCTGTTCGGAATGTAAGAAATCTGGACAGAGGTAAATACAATTATCCTATTAAATGCTATCGAAATCGCTTTATAGAAAATATTAAGTAATTTTTTTGTTTGAGATTAGAAAATACTTTCTCTCACTGTTTAGGCCTTGAATGATAGAATGATTAAATACTTTTTTTCTTTTTTAAGCGACCCGTATTCTTGTTTAGCTACGGGGCAATCTGAAACGATCAGAGAAAAGTTTGTATTGTTAAGGAAGATTTATCTTATTGCCTTTTGCACATCAATTGTAGTAATATTACTGACTCATTTTATTGATCTTAGTCTTCAACAAAGGCCTGGCGTTTCTGTCTATCAGAATTTAGTTAACAACAGAAATGATTTTAGGCAAGCTAATTCCGCTTTGAATGTTTTTCTAAAAATGAATCTTATTGGTCCACTTAATGAAGAGCTACTATATAGATCATTACTGATTTCCGAACCTTATTTTTTGAGATTTGGTATTCTCTTTGTTTTCATTGAATATTTTATTCCAGCTGTGTTCCAGTTTAGTATTTCTTCTTACTGGTATAGTTTGTTTTTGATTTTGTGCTTCGGGGGAGTAATGATTTTTGAGAAATGTTCGACTAAGGGCGATCCCGTTTTTAAGGGTAAAACGTATAATTATTTTGTTTGGAGTTCAACCTTGGCTTTTGCCATAAGTCACCTCAGTAACTTTTTCCCTCTTAACGGCTCTGTAATTTTATTATTCCCAATTCTTGTTTTTCCACAGTTAATTTATGGAATAGCATTAAGCTACGTTGCGGTGAGGTATAACTCAATTGTATGGCCCTTTCTCTTGCATGTGGCAATCAATTTAACTCCTGAGATTCCTAGATGGTTAAATGTCTTATTACATGAATTCATTTAAAAAGATATTGCGTCCATGATAAAAAACATATTTCAATTTTATCAAACTCCATGATTCAAGACATTATCACATTCTATCGTAACCCATATGCTTGCTTCCAGGCTGGTAGCGGAGAGTCAATAAAAGAAAGAATAGTTGCCTTAAGAAAAACCTATTTTTTCTGCATCTACATGGCGATTATGATTGTATTAATCATTGTAATTCTTGAAGGTATCTTGAAAAATACATACAACATCTCAATTTATGAGAATTTGCGTAAGATGAGAGCTGAATTCAGGGCCACAAATTCTCGTTTAGATAATTTCCTCAAAGTGTGCCTGATAACGCCATTTATTGAAGAATCTCTTTTTCGGTTACCTCTCTTAACGAAATCCCGTCTTTTGAGGTGGGTTGTGTTTTTTGTTTTAGTTCAATTTTTTTTCCCCTTGCCTTTTCAACTGGAGATATCTTTTTGGTGGTATAATGCTATTTTAATTTTCATTTTTGCTGGAATCATCATTTTCAACAATGTTTCTCAAAGTGATTCTATCCCTGTTTTCGATCCGAAAAATTATAATTATTTATGTTGGGGATCAACAATCGTTTTTAGCCTGGCGCATGTTGCTAATTTTGCTCCATTGCAACTATCCATTTTTTATTTATACCCTATTTATGTTCTACCGCAGTTTGTACATGGCATTGCGCAAAGTTATTTGGCAATAAGGTATAACTCAATCTTATGGCCTTTTCTTTTACATGCAGCTATCAATTCAACTTCAGAAATCCATAAATTGTTAACAGATCTATTTTAAACAGATTAAAAATCAACAATTGTAACATATACTTTGACCACACGCACCCTCATAAAACAACACGATATAACAGACTGCGGCGCAGCCTGTCTGACTTCCGTTGCAGCTCATTATAAATTACACCTTCCAATCGCCCGCGTGAGACAGTATGCCGGGACAGACCAGAAAGGTACCAACATGCTGGGGCTTATTGAGGCTGCCCAAAAGCTGGGTTTTCAGGCCAAAGGTGTAAAAGGAACGGTTGAAAATATTGCGAAAATTCCTTTGCCTGCTATTGCTCATATTATTATCAGGAAGGAAACCCAGGATGTTGCTGCGAATCCAGGCGCGGGTCTTCACCATTATGTAGTGCTGTATCGTATAAAAGATAAGAAAGTCACCTACATGGATCCGGGTGATGGTAAACTCCACACAAAATCTATTGAAGAATTCAAGCAGTTGTGGACTGGCGTTTTGATGATCATGCTTCCTTCGGAAGAGTTTAAGGCGAGTAATCAGCGGATTTCGGTCATGCACCGCTTCTGGACTTTGGTCAATCCGCACAAAAGTGTCATGGTGCAGGCGTTATTTGGTGCAGCTGTGGCAACCTTACTTGGCTTATCTACCTCCATATACATTCAGAAAATAACCGATCATGTCCTGCCCTCAGCAAACATGAACTTGTTACGTTTATTGAGTGTCGGTATGTTGCTGATCCTGGTATTACAAACCGTAGTGGGTACCATAAAAACAGTTTTTGTTTTCAAAACCGGTCAGCAGATTGATGCGCAGCTAATTTTGGGATACTATAAACATTTGCTTACACTTCCTCAGCAGTTTTTTGATACCATGCGGGTGGGAGAGATTATTTCCAGGGTCAATGACGCAGTGAAAATCCGGTCTTTTATCAATGAGACCGTCCTGGATCTGGTCGTGAACGTGTTTATCGTTTTGTTTTCTTTTATGCTGATGTTCACGTATTACTGGAAACTGGCGCTGATTATGCTGGCCATCATTCCGTTTTATGTGTTTTTCTATTGGATATCTAACCGCATTAATAAACGTCTTCAGCGTAAACTCATGGAAGACGCCGCTGAGCTGGAGGCACAGCTGGTAGAATCTTTAAATGCCGCTTCGACCATCAAACGATTTGGTATGGAGGCTTATGCCAACTATAAAACGGAATCACGGTTTATTCAGCTACTCCGTACGATTTACAATTCCTTCATGTCGTCATTATCGGTCGGAACTGCCAGTGGGTTTATTTCACAGCTTTTTACGATCATTTTGCTGTGGGTTGGTACGTCTTTTGTGATGACCAATGAATTGACGGCTGGTGAGCTTTTTTCTTTTTACGCATTGATCGGTTATTTTACCGGACCTGCCGGCAGACTTATTGGTGCGAACAAAACCATACAGGATGCTTTGATTGCCGCTGACAGGCTTTTTGGATTATGGATCTGGAACGCGAAAAAACAGAACATAAAATCGAGCTCACGAAGGATATGGTCGGGGATATCAATCTGGAAGATGTGACTTTCAGATATGGAACGCGCGCCATTATTTTTGAACATTTGAACCTTACGATTAAGAAGGGTAAAATTACGGCGATCGTGGGGGAGAGCGGCTCGGGTAAATCTACACTTATTTCCCTATTACAAAATTTGTATCCATTGAAAAATGGACGGGTCAGTATCGGTGATTTTGATATTCAGCATCTTAGCAACGAAAGTTTAAGAAAGCTGGTTAGTGTCGTTCCGCAGCAGATTCATCTTTTCGCTGCAACAGTTCTGGAAAATATTGCCCTTGGAGAGTTTGAGCCTGACATGAAAAAGATACTCTATTATGCCCGAAAATTGGGTATTCACGAATTTATAGAAGAGTTACCCAATGGATATGTTACAGAACTTACCGAGAACGGTAATAATTTGTCGGGAGGGCAACGGCAGCGTCTGGCTATTTTACGCGCCCTATACCGCGAACCGGAGATTATTATTTTTGACGAAGCGACATCGTCTCTGGATACAATTTCAGAACAATATGTGCAGGACACAATCAAGTCACTTTGTGCGGTTGGAAAAACGGTCGTCCTCATTGCCCATCGCTTGTCCACAGTCCGGGAGGCGGATGAGATTATCGTTGTCCATAAGGGAAAAGTTATCGAAAAAGGTACTCACGATACACTGTTGGTTGAAAAAGGGCAGTATGCCTCATTATGGAGCCAGCAAAGTGGTGTGGCGGTATTTGAAACAAATCATATAAATTAATCGGGAAGCCAGGTATGCAGCAACAACTTTTCCCCTCGAATGTCCTTGAAAACAGCATAGAAGGATATTTGCCGCATGTGGCAGTCAGGAGCCAGTGGATATATGGCGTAACTATTTTTGCTATTTTGCTCACCTTATTATCTCTTCCTTTTTTATACATTGATATTTCTGTCCAGAGCGGTGGCAGCCTCCGTACTGCAAATGAGAAAACGGAACTCCGTTCGCTGGTCAATGGTGTCATCCAAAATGTAACGGTCACAGAAAACCAGACGGTAAGCAAAGGAGAAATGCTTTACGAGATAAGTTCGCAGGAATTATCTTCGCGGATACAGCTAAATAAGGATCAGGAAGAGCAGAAAGACGCATTTATCCATGATCTGGAAAAACTGGTCAAACTAGATAAGGCTGGTTTATACACAGAACAGGTTTTCGGAACTTCGCTTTATGCACAACAGTTCTTTTCCTTCCAGTCGAAAATGCAGGAAAATTTATTTCACCAGAAAAAAATCAAAAAAGAGCTGGACGCCGATAGAAGACTTTTTAAGGAAAAGGTGATTGCGATGCGTGAATTTGACAGCAAAGAATTCGAACATACGCAGCTGGTTGCACAGTATGAATCTGTTTTTCGTCAGCAAATGGGGCAGTGGCAATCTGATTTGAGTACTCAGCGAGCAGACTTGCAGCAGTTACATGCAGAGGAAAAACAGCTTGCCGAACAAAAGAAAAACTATGCAGTCAGTGCTCCGGTTGCCGGAACAATGCAGCAGATCTCGGGCAAATATGTGGGTAGTTTTATACAGGCGGGTGAATCTTTGGGCATCATTTCACCCGACGATTCCCTGATTATCGCCGAATGTTATGTTTCGCCGCAGGACATAGGGCTTATTAAAAAGGGCCAGCATGTTTTATTTCGTATGGATGCTTTTAACTATAATGAATGGGGTATGGTAAAAGGTAGCGTGGTGGATATTGCCCGGGATTTTACAATCATGCAGGATCAGCCCGTGTTCAAAGTCAAATGCTCTTTGGATCAGAAAAGGCTGAAATTGAAAAATGGTTACCAGGTTCTGTTAACCAAGGGACTAAGTCTTCGCGCTGAATTTGTGATTGCAAAACGCAGCTTATATCAGTTGATTTACGACAAAGCGGATGATTGGTTGAATCCTTTGGATGGGTAGTTTGTAATACACATCCGAACCTAATCCTTTAATTTTTTTTCTATGCTGTTGAAAAATAAGCGCTTACGAGATAAATGACCTTTCTTGTTATAAACAGAAATCTGTATTACTTCTGAAATAGCTAAATAGTATATTCTGGAATTTTTTATGCAAACCACACTATCCATGCTTAAAAATATCCTCACATTTTACCGCAATCCCTACGCAGGATTTAACACAGGAAAAAACGAACCGATAAAGGAAAGATTAATACTATTAAAAAAGGCGTTTGTTTTTGGCCTTTGTTCCTGTTTTATTATTGTTTTGTTTTTAACATTGGTAATCGAAGCAATTTTAAACTCTAAATTCAATATTTCGATCAGTGAAGATTTGCATAATACGTGGAACGAATTTAGAGTTCGGAATTCACCATTAGACACTTTTCTGAAACTGAGTATTATTGGCCCATTTAGTGAAGAAGTACTTTTTCGATTACCGCTGATAACCAAATCTACTTTTCTTCGTCTGGCTATTTTTTTTGGTTGGGTGGATTTCCTGTTTCCTGAGCTTTTTAATTTCAAATTTTTGTCGTGGTCATATATTATCGTTTTACTTATCATTTTAGCGGGTATAATCGTTTCTGAGAAAATCTCTGACCAGAACTATCAAACTATTTTCCAGAAAAAAAGTTACAATTATCTGTGTTGGGGTTTGACAGTAACTTTTGGACTGGTTCATATCGGTAATTATACCCCGTTAAACTGGCCCTTCATTTACGTATACCCATTTTATGCCCTTCCCCAGTTCGTATATGGAGTTGTATTCAGTTATCTGGCTATCAGGTACAATTCGCTTTTGTGGCCTTTTGTTTTACATGCATCCATTAATTCAACCAGCCAGATCCATACATTATTAACGGATATATTTTAACAGGAGAAGATACAAAAAATAACAAATTATGCTTTGTCCTCAGCTAACATGCATTTGTTACGTTTATAGCGTGTCGGGATGTCGCTGATATTGGGTTTTACAAGCCCTGGCAGATTAATAAAAATGGTTTTGGTTTTCGATACAGGCGGTGAATTTTTGATAAAATAGCTGTAACTAAATGGCTATTTCATGATCAGCTGATTCCAAAAAGAACTATACAGATTTTCGGATTCTAAAACTTCTTCGTGTGATCCCGATGCAATTAATTCTCCCTTATCAAGCACATAAATTCTGTTGCAGATTTTAGGGATCGTATGCAGGCGGTGTGACACGTAGATAATTCCCATTTCCTGATCAAGGCTCAGTAAAAGATCAAGAACCTTGTTTTCACTTACCATATCCATCGCGGAAGTTGCCTCGTCCAGCAAGAGAAGTTTCGGTTTGAAAAACAAGGCGCGCATTAAGCCGATCCATTGTTTTTGTCCACCCGAAAGATTGAGTCCTTCTTCTCCGACAAGCGTGGCCAGTCCTTGCGGAAGGCTCATGATAAAGGATAAGAATGGTTCTTTCCCAAAGAAATCCTGGATTTGCCCGGCTGTGATCTCGGTGTGCAGAATGATGTTGTCCAGTACAGTTCCGTTAAATATATGTACATCCTGGGGGACACTGGCAACGTTTTTTCTCCATGTTTGAATTGAAACGGAGTCGGGACTGTAAGTTTTATTTAAACTGATTACACCGCTTTCGGGTCGGTAAAATCCCTCAATCAGCTGTATAAGCGTACTTTTTCCGCATCCGCTTTCTCCTACAATACCGATAATCTCGCCTTTGTTTAAATGAAGAGAAACATTTTTAAGTAAGGCTGGTCTTCCTGAAAAACGAAAAGTGACTTCGTTGACATGTAACGCCTGAAAGTCTATTTTTTCTTCTTCGTCTTTCAGCCGTTCCGATTCGCCAGGCAGTTCAAGGAATTCAAACATTCTGTCAAACGCGACGCGTGCCTCACCGATTGGTATCGCAAGCAGTGCAAGGTTGGCAACCGAAGGCAATAAGGATGAAGCCATACTTAAAATAGCCATTAGTTCTCCGGCTTTCAGGGAGCCCTTTAATACGGAAAAGCTGGAAAATGTCAGTGTTCCTATTAGTATGACGACACTGGCTATGGAAGCGAAAATGTTTAATTTTAGTTGAATTCCTCCCAGTTTAAAAATGCTTTCCTGATATTCTCCGTAAACTTTTCTGTTCATTTCACTGAACAGCTCTTTTCTGTTAAAGGATTTGATCGGCCTGATTCCCTGTAAACTGCTGATATAATTGCTTTCATTTAAGGCGTAATTCATCATCACACTTTTTTGCCCGGTTTTGATCGGGGTATGAAACCGGTAGATGATCAGAAGATAAACAGGAATACATAAAATCAGCGCCAGGCCGATCTGCCAGGAATAATAAAACAAAAAGCTGCTGGTAACGATCACCATCAGGGTGTCAATAAGTACCTGGCCGGCTAGCTGACTGATAACGCGCTGAATTCGGGTCGTGTCGTTCATACGTGCTACGAGATCTCCCGTTTTACGTACGTCAAAAAAAGCTTTGGGAAGATTGAGCAGGCCTGTATAAAACTTGCGGATAATCCGGTTGTTAAAATCTTTTGACTGCCGGAGAATCAGGTAGGTTCGGACGGCATCCAGCCCGGATCGGAAAATCAGCAGGACTGCAACCATACTTACACCACCAATAAGCCGCAAAGAGTCTTTCTCAGGAAGAATTTCGTCTATAAGTTTTTGGGAAAAGATAGCCATAACCATTCCCAGCGCGGCCATAGCAAGCCCGAGAATCGCTGCCGAAATCAGCAAAAGTGTATCTTCTTTCAGCAAATCCAGAAACCAGTGGAGCCGTTTACTTTTATTATTTTCTGATTTCTGAAACGTGACATCAGGTTCCAGCGTCAGACATTTTTTTGAAACCCATATTTTTTCAAGTTCACTGGTACTGATTTCAAGAACACCTCTCGCCGGATCTCCGATGAGATGTTTACCAGGAATATTAATATCCGTAATTCTGTTGTCGTCTTCTGCTTTTCCGGTGTATCCATACCATACGATGTAATGCTGCAACTGGTTTTCAATCAAAACATGTAAAATAACCGGAGAGCCATGGTCGAGAAGCGATTGCACACTCTCTGCTTCGCAGCCTTCTGCTACAAAGCCAACCGTTTGAGCAGATTGCTGTAAGCCAAGCAAAGTAGTCCCCTGCTTATTGGTCCCACTCATTTCCCGTAATTTTTCGAGTGTATTTTCGCCGCCGTTCAGGCGTATCAGGGAAAGTAAACAGGCAACGCCGCAGTCAGAAGAATCATGCTGTCGGGCAAAGCTTTTTTCTATGTGTTTCTTATTCATTGTTTTATGAATACATGTTGACTGACAGCGCTGTGGCCTTGCATGAATATGGTGTTCAGGAATTACCAGACAGTAAAAGAATCTTACGATGCAGAAAGTGTGAGAAACATCACTGCGACCATCCAGATCACCAGGCCTAAGCCATAGCTAGAGGCTACAATCCCCATTGCTTTTGGCAATTTGAATTGCGGTAATTCAATTGAAAGACCATAACCTAATACAAACCAGTACAGGACTTCAAACAGGTTCATGATTTGAAGTGGATACCGTTGCCAGGCTGTCAGATTCTCGTTTTCTACTAAATTGAGAATGGATAAAGGATGGAAATTCTGAAGGTCGGCTATCGTGAAATCGGTATCGAAAAACAGAAACCAGAAAAGTTTAAGCAGGGCGGGGATTATAAATACAAATTCAGCCGTAACGACAGCATCAAAAACTTTCTCGTATTCAAATTTATCTGATATCAGAAAAATAGCCAGCCCTATGCACAAAGCGATGACCGAACATTTTAACAGATAAAAAACTGGAACTAGCAAATAACCAAGCCAAGCCCATTGATTACTCAAAGAAATTAGTGAGTCAATTTGCTCAGCACTAAGCTGCTCCGCAAGGCTATTATGATAAAGGCTGTCCGTAATCATAAGTGATTTGACAGCAAAAGCGATAACGATGGAAACTACAACCAGAATGAAAAATTTTTGCATATGGTCTTAGGATTAGAGGATACGGATCTCTGTCAATAGTTCGCTTGAATGATTGAAATGCCATAACGTAAAACGTGTCAGTAAGAGATGAGAATGGTCCTATCTGTCAACTACGGATACACATTGGCTACCATGGCAAAGCAAATATAGAGGAGGGAATAACCTTATGATAGGGAGACTTCACCCGGTTTTTATAGGTGAAATCTCCCTGTGCAGTAATAAAGATATGGTGAGAAGTATGGTTTGAAAATGTTAAACAGGGCTTTTCCTGGCTACTGAAAGTTAGTAGTCAGGGAGGTAGTATCTGTAAAAATAAAGGCTGATATTGATAAGTTCTTTTATAACACACTTTGTCCTGGGCGTGCAGGAGTAATCCGTAATGAAAGTGGGAGGATAAGAAAAACAGGGATGCGTACATTTTACAGCACACATCCCCGCAATGAGATTAAATAGAGATAGCCAATCCTAAGCCAGGAGCGGATACACCTATGCCAACTGAAACTGGCAATGTGATATTAGCAGAGATTCCAAGACTTAAAAGAAGAAGACCAAGTACGTTAGCACCCAGGGCTACAGTAGCACCACCTTCTGTAAGAGCAAGTTCGTGATTGTTTAAAGACTTCATAACAATTAAGTTTATCTAAGTTTTATCCCTACTCTGTTTATAGGCTTTTCAGGTACCGCCCTGTGGATTTAACGTTAAATCGCTCTGTTGTAAGCATCATGATGGTACAAATATATAGCTGAACATAGTATGATAACAGGGAGTTTACACCCGACTATTCCGGGAGAAATCACCTGAAAAACATCAGTTGAATAAATCAAATACGAAGTTGATCCCGGAGCAGCCGCCTCTTACATCCTGCATGGAACTTGTATCAAGCTTGCCAAATACTTCCTTGGAAATGGAAGGTCGCCCACTTTTTTTTCTCAGAAATAGCTCCTGCCATTGATACAATACACTTTGATATTTTCTGGCAAAACGTGCGAGGGTCTGGTGTCCTTGCAAGCCTAATTTCTGTCCGATGGTATTTTTGTAATTATCAACACTTTTAGGAGTTAAACAGAGTTTTTCTGCTATTTCCTTTGCGGAATAATCATCTGACAGCAATAGCACGACTTCCCATTCGCGTGCAGTCAGAGTTAGGAGTTCGTTGGTGGTTAGCGTTGGGATCAGCGGCAATTCTAAACTTAATTGTTTCATGATAATGTGTTATAATATTGAACATAACTTAAAATGGGTATAAGTTAAGAGTAGTCTAAATACGATAATAAACCATATTTAGATTTTATTGTGGGGAAGTATTTCTACAATATTAGAAAATTATTTCTACATATTAGCCAAATTTTATGGAAAAGATTGTTCCATTTTGTCGAATAATTGCTATTATTTTCAAGGATTCTTAGCAGTAAATTCTTCGAATATTCTAATAAGTAATCGGGTGGCAGATCCTGTCAGTATTATTGCAGCGCAGCTTTATTATTTCAGATGAGAACCTTAAATTCTTTCTTGAATAAGGATACGTTATTTGAAATATCAAAAAAGAATATTTTACCTGACTTCGGTAAGAAGACTGTCTGCAAGGTATTCGGCATCTAGTGATGTATGAATTGTACAATTAAAAATGAGTATACAATTTGTTTTGCAAACAATGATTTTCAACGATTTAATTACTGTCTGGTAAATCGGGAGCTGTAAAGTGCAGGGTATTTATGTTTACAAAAATAATTTGTAATTCAGGAGTGATTTGCAATCTGCAAATCCTGTAAACGAATAACGGACTTCCTGATTATTCCAGGGAGTCCGTTATTTAGTATGGTCGGGATATATTGTGGATCTGTACGATTGCCGAATTAAGCCAATGGTTCCTGCTGGCTTAAACAGTGAAAACTGCCTTGTCCCCAAATAATTTCAGTGGCTTCAAGAGGAATAATTTGTCGCTCAGGAAATGCTTTTTCAAGAATATCAATGGCTATCTGGTCATTTGGATTTTTGAAAACCGGTACGATAATACCCGCATTACAGATTAGAAAATTGGCATAAGAACCTGGTGTCCGGAAATCATCGATCACCACTGCTTTTGGCATCGGAATCTCAATAATATTTGGCTGTTTTCCGTTTAGCAAACGCATGGCTTTCAACATTTTCAGGTTGTTTTGTAACACCTCAAAATTGTCATCCTGAGGATCGTTTTCAACGCAGGCTAAAATTGTATCTTCATTAACAAATCGAGTTGTGTCGTCAATATGTCCGTCAGTATCATCGCCAACGATGCCATCTTCCACCCATAAAACCTGTTCAGCTCCATAATAATCGAACAGATACTGTTCGATTTGTCCCTGGTTCAAAAGGGGGTTACGGTTCGGGTTGAGCAGGCAGGATTTGCTGGTTAGTATACTTCCGGCTCCGTTAAATTCAACGGATCCTCCCTCCATAATAATACCCGGCGTTACCGTCGGAAGGTCAAGATATTTTGCGATGGCCTGCGGTGTGCGGTTGTCGTCGTCATAAGGAGGATATTTTCCTCCCCAGGCATTATGGCCCCAATCCACGATCATCTTTTGTCTCGTAGCGGGATTGATCAGAAAAGCTGGTCCGTGGTCCCGGCACCAGGCATCGTTTGTGGGTTTTATTACAAATTCTATTTTTGATAAATCAACACCGATATTTTCAAGTTTCGCGATGATTGACTCTTTGAGTTTTTCATTATTGGCAACAATTCCAACATTTTCTCCCTGACTGATCGCTTTGATAAAGGCCAGATATTGCGGGTACATTTTTTCAAGTCTGTCACCTTGCCAGGAAGCGTCATTGTGAGGAAATGTAAGCCAGGTGGCGCGGTGTGGATGCCATTCGGCGGGAAACGTAAATCCTGATGCTTTGGGTGTGGAAGACAGATTGAATTGAGACACGACGGAATTGATATAATTTGCTACTAACTTTTATTACCTGGCAAAGGTCGTAAAGGTTTTTGGATTTCTGTACTGAAAGCGCAGAAAGAAGGCAGTCCATAAAGATAAAAAGTCCAAAGTTTCCGAAAACGGACTTTGGACTTTTTTTGAAACGTTGATTAAAGTAAAAGGAGCTAGTTATTTGAAACAAGTACGTTCCCAATTAAATAGGAACCGTCTTCTGTTGTAAGGTTATAAGCAGTTTCGACCTTCCGTGCATTGGTTTGTACGATCCCTACTTTCCAGGAAGAGACTTCTCCGGTTTCCGGTTCGTAATGATAAAGCACATCGTTTTTTGATAACTGTTTCATCGTTTTATTTCCTTTGTTCGTTTGTACCTGATGATACGGCGTAGCTTCCAGTAACAAAGCCGGAACAAGAGGCCATGTTTCCCGGGCCACTTCCTCATTGACAGGGCGCAGATAAACAGCGGTTAATGCAGCATTGGGATTGTGATAAACTTCAACCTGCTTTACTTCTGTCGCGACGCTTTTTCCACGATGACAGGTTTTTACTTTTTCACCAACTTTTACGTCCCGTATCGGCTTTGCGGTTCCGTCTGCCATGGTTACAATTGCATTGGCGCAAAAATAGTTATAGTGCTTTTTCTCTTTGGCAGAAACTTTATGGGTTACTACCTTTTTTAAATCAGCAGTTGCACCATTATCAGACTGAGCTGTCGCAGTGAAGGAAAGCAGTGTGAAGAATGGGATTATTATTGTTTTGCGCATAACAGATTGTGATCAGGCTTTTGAAACTCGAACAAATACTTTACTGAACAGATTGGGTAGTCCGCCAAGGCCGATTAAAATGACGCCGGCAATAATAAGCGTTGGCAAATGTGTGAAATATGCCCCTGTTGTGAGTATACCAAGAATAAGAATGGTTGAAAACGGAAGCGAAAATGCCAGCAGTAACACGGCCAGTTCCATATCAAAAGTTCTTTTCTCTTTTGCAAGCCCCATGGCATCTTCACGAAGATTGAAAGCAGAAATGTGCGCCAATGGCCAGAAACTCGCTGCACTCAGTGGAATGACGATTGCGAGTAAGATCATAGACTGGTCGGTAATATTGAGCACATAAATCATTCCGGCGCTGATCAGCATCGTGCTGCCTGCTCTGAACAACAGTATACTTGCGACAATACGTTTTTTTCCTTCTTTAAGTTGTACTGCAAGGCCGATGAAAACCAGAACCAGCGGTGTCATCATCGCACTTGTTTTATCAAAAATTTCAGTGATTACAAAGGGTAGTGTCGAGTAATTGATTCCAACGCTTAATAAAACAATGGCAAGGATAATAAGTACATTGATAGGCTCCTGAAGCATATTGCCGAAAAGGCTTTTCAGTTTCCCTCCCAATTTGGTTTCCGTGTCATGGCTGTTTTTAAGGAACATGTTCATGGCCAGGATATAAAGGGAGATAAGAACAAAAAACTTGTTTCCAACGTCGGCCAATGCAGCGATAGCCAGACTTTTTTCACCTAAAAATTCGGCGATAAAAGGAAAACAGGAAAGCCCGGGAGCCAATGATGGAATTAGCATCATGAGCGTTCTTCCGGTCGGACTATTTTTTTCAATACCAAAAAGCGCGAATGCCAGTGGTGCCGAGAAAAACATAAGAAAGTTGAACACCAATGTCACAAGCGGAATGATGATCATCGATGAGTCCATTTCAATCTTCATTAGGGAAATAAAGATTGTAGATGGCAAAGCAACAGAAAGGATGATTTCTTTAATACCGTTGGTTTGCTCCTTACTTTTAAACTTCCCGCGGAGAAGTAATCCCAATGCAATCAGTAAAAGTAAAGTAATGGTTTTTTGTAAGGCATCACTCATGATTAAAGCTTTTTATTGACCGGATACCGGATGTTATCCAGCGTATTAAAATGATTTGAAAAAAGTATTGGCTGGTTTTCCTGACATATATCCGGTTGGATATACGTCAAGGAAACCAGCCATTTTTCAGTAAGCAAGCATTAGCTTATAGTACCAAGGGCACTTACGAATGCTTTCATTTCGTCCATTGTACCCATACTGACACGTAACCAAGGCTTGTTCTGGATATCAAATGCGCGGCAGGAGATATTTTTTGCAGCCAGTTTAGTCAGCATATCTTTACCAGGAATGTTGATAGGGAAAATCACAAAGTTCGTGTAAGACGGGATGTATTTGTAACCCATTTTATCAAGATTTGCAAGAAGATATGTTTTGGCTTCGTGGTTCAATTTGCGCGTCATAACTTGGAATTCGCTGTCATCCATAGCAGCAGAAGCAGCAGCGATTGAAGTATAAGAAATTCCCATACCGCCACGCGTGATTTTTTCGATTTGCTTAATGAATGCCGGTTGTGCAGCGATGTAACCAACACGGATACCAGCCATTCCCATAATTTTTGAGAATGTACGTGCAACGATTACATTTTTGTTTTTCTGAAGCAAGCCAACCATACTTTCAGTATCCGCACCCACAGCTAGTTCGATGTAAGCTTCGTCAACGAAAATAGGTACTTTTTCAGAAACGCGTGAGCAGAAGTCCAACAACTCCTTACCAGTGGTGATCGCACCAGTCGGGTTGTTTGGGTTACAGATGTAAACAAGTTTAGTGTCCTTATCAACAGCAGCTTCCATCGCTTTCAGGTCGTGGGAGTGGTTTTCTGAGACAGGAACAGCTTTCCATGTTGCGCCAACAGATTTTGCTACCTGAACAAGTGACATATAACAAGGGTCAGCAGAAACGATATTTCCACCATGCATGAAAAGTACCAAAGCTACTTTTTCCAATAGATCAGAAGATCCTGGACCCATCATGATGTAGTCTTTCGAAACGCCTTCTTTTTTAGCGATTTTATCAACCAGATCATTCATTTCTTTCCACGCATAGCGGTTTCCGCCAACTACTGAATCACAAACAGCTTTCTGAGCACTTTTTGGTGGTCCGTACGGGTTTTCGTTAGCGCCGATACGGATCATTTTGGAAAGGTCAGGCTTTTTGTCCAAATAGTGTTCGCGCACCATTGGGCTACGGTAAATGCGGTTTTCGGGATCAAGCGATAAGGGCATATCATCGAATGCACCACCAAAGCTCAGGTGAGGAGCTAGGGTCATACCACCAATGGCCATTAAGCCTGATTTTAACAAATTGCGACGGTCGATTTTCTGAGTCATTGGAATTATTGTTTTTTAGTAATGGGAAAGACAAGAAGGTACTGATCAAATAGTTAAGAGTGTTATTTTGCTGCTACGGCACCTTGTGAAAAGCGCGTGAACGCTACTCCCTTGTAGGTGCCGGACCAGGTAAGTTTAATGAGATCTCCTTTACGTTGAATCCGGTTTCCTTCGAAACCAAGCGCTTTGTAAGAAGTTTTGTAAGTCACAATACCTTTGGAATCGGATGTGAGGTTATCCCCGAATTTTCCGGTTGCCTTCAAAGCATCTGCTTTAAAGATGAAGGTTTGTGAACCAAATTTTACAGTATCAGTTTTTACCGTTTTGTTTATCTCGTAATTGATGGTAATCTGAACATTTGGCGCAGGTATTGAGTCAATACCTTTTGAATTATCAAGTATACCGGACTTATCAAGTTCAAGGATACTTGCAGAGAATACGAGCTCGTTCGCCGAACTGTCGTAGGTGACAGTAGGGGTTTTTTCTATTGGATAACCAAAGGGTGCTCCGATGATATTGACAAGGACAGGAGAAACTGTTGCGTCAACCCAGGGATCTTCTTCCTTACAGGCAGAAATCGCAGCTCCTGCAAGCATTAAGATAGCAAAAATTTTTATATTTTTTTTCAAAGCGTTCATTTTCAGTTCTTTTTAGTATATGACTTACTATACATCTTAGCCTGTTATTCAGCCCACCAGAGCTTGGTTTTCATATCGTCCTTGCCTCCAAGTAATGAAACCCCGCCTTCTACACCAGCTTTGTTAAGGGAATACTCATTGGTAGAATAGGTGAAACGCGTTGGCAAAACACCGTCGTTGTTAAGTACTGCTCTTGGATCTGGTGCAGGAAATACTGGCAATCCGGTCCGGCGCCATTCTGTCCAGGCTTCGATACCTTGTCCGAACAATGCCACCCATTTCTGTTCAAGGATTTTTGCACGGGTTGCAGTGCCCAGTTTTGAAAGGAAATCAGCAGTAGGAGTAAGGCTGTATTGTGCAAATGAAGCTTCTACACCTGCTTTGAAATACGCATCCGGATCTCCCGCAATATCACCGTCAATAGCTGCTTCTGCCAGAATAAAATTAAGTTCGGCATACGTCATGATAACTTCCGGAGCGGTTGGAGAAGTAAAGTAAGTTCCAATGGTAGAGCTTGTTGACAAGAAAGTTGTAGCAATTGCGTCGGGTAATCCGTTAGGGTGGCCTTGATAAACACCTTTCGAGTTTTTATTTGCATACACGGCAAGTCTTCCGTCATTAAGCGATTGCATTTGATCAATCAGTGTTTTGCTCATGTTCCAGTCCGTTCTGCCATCGCGGATCATCACCTGGTTCCACTCATTATTACTCGGCAAAACTGTGGTACAATTCAATTGCGCATTATCCTTTGAGGAAGTAAAAATCGGATAGGTTGTGGCGTTGCCAAGAATTTCCGCAAAAATGGCTTTTGATTCTGCCGGCTTCTTTTTAGCCTGCCGGTTCGCCAGACGCAGACGCAGCGAGTTTGCGAATTTCTTCCATTTAAGAATATCGCCACTGTAAAGAATATCTCCTGCAACCGCCGGACCATCTACTTTAAGCATTGCATTAGCTGTTTTCAGATCAGCGAGCATGGCAGCATAAACGGACTCCATGGAATCATACTTAGGGCTGTAAATCGGAGTTTCGGCTCTTCCCTGAATTGCTTCTGAATAGGGGATTGGCCCATACATATCCGTTAACAAAGAGAAAACCCAGGTCCGCATGATCATCGCAATACCAGTATAATTGGCGTTGGGCGTTGTTCCTCCGTCGCCGGAAATGGCTATGATACGCTGGAAGTTTACCTGAGCATCGTTGTAAAAACCTTTCCAGTTATTGTTTGTTACCGCAACAGAAACGGTGTAGTCATCACCTTCGTTGGAATAAATATTTCGTGTAAGATGCTGCATGTAAAGTTCAGCAGCATCAATGTTAATACGTTCAAAACGCGTTCTGTGTCCCCAGTAGCGGTCAACGGATGATTCGATGGCCGTTGGTAATAAATATTGTGCTTTTACTGCGAGCGGGCTGTTCGGGTTGGTGTTCAGATCATCAAAATCCTTCGTACAGCTGTTGGCGGAAAGTAATGCTGTTAATGCCAGAGCGATCGGTTTGTATGCTATTTTTTTCATAAGAAAGTCAGTTAGATGTTCTCCAAACGAATAAGAGAATTAGAACGAAAAGCTTAAATTAACCCCCATACTTCTGGAACTTGGAAGCTGGCCGTAGCCAAATCCCTGGGCATTTCCTCCTTTTGAATCAAATTCAGGATCTACGTGTGGCGTGTTTTTGAAGATCATCCATACGTTACGGCCAACCAATGATAGCTTGGCAGTTTGGAAAAACGTTTTCTTTAAAAGATAGGCTGGCAGGCTGTATCCAAGTGTCAGTTCACGTAACTTCACATAACTTGCATCAAAAATGGCAGCTTCGTGGTAGTTACGTGGATTGTTGTAGGCGTAAAACTCTTTTGCAGGAATAATAATGTCGTTTTTGGCAAAACTTCCATCAGCCATTTGTTTAACACCGTCACCAATCACACCTTCTTCACGGCCAATTGCCGTTTCTTCATACTGACCAGTCCAGCGGCCTGTTCCGGTTCCTTCGTCGAAAATATCACCACCCATACGCACATCAACCAACGCGGAAACGGTAACACCTTTGTAGGTAAATGTGTTGGAAATACCACCTGTCCAGTCTGGCTGGATGTTGCCTAGCTTGATAGTTCCAGGCGCTACCTGTGGTAAACCATCTTTATAAATAACTTGTCCTTCCGGAGAGCGCAACCACCCTTTTCCGTAATAAGTACCGTAAGCTTCACCAATGCGGGCTTCAGAAGTCATACCACGCTGTGTAGCCAGTGTGTAGGTTGTAAGTCCTTCGGCAAGCGCCACAACTTTGTTTTTGTTCTTTGCGAAGTTAACAGCTACATCCCACGAAAATCCGTTTGAAAGTTTAACAGGATTAGCTGTTAACATGATCTCGATACCTTTGTTAGTGATTTCTCCTGCATTTAAAACGCGGCTGTCATAACCACTGGCTTTTGAAATTTCAACGGCAAGAATCTGATCTCTTGTGCTTTGGCTATAATATGTCATATCAAGACCTATTTTCCCCTTAAAGAATCTCAGGTCAGCACCAAATTCAAGTCCTGTTGTGATTTCAGGTTTAAGCGCTGAGTTTGCAATTTTAACAGCTTCTGTAAATTTGCTCAGGTTACCATTCCAGGATCCATTGGCCGTAAATGTCTGCTGCAAAGCATATGGATCAGCGTCATTTCCTACTTGTGCAAGACTTGCACGTACTTTTCCGAAACTCAATACATTACTTTGAATATCAAGAATATCTGTAAGCACAGCACTTAATGAGATCGAAGGATAGAAATAAGAACGGTCTGTGCTTGGTAGTGTACTTGACCAGTCGTTTCTGGCAGTAAGATCCATAAATAGCTGGTTTCTCCATCCAAATTGTGCTGCTCCGAAAACACTCTGATTTTCAGATTTGGTAATGGTACTTTCAATGGTGTTCAAACTTGGAATAGAGTTGGCAGCATTGTAAACACCGTCCACCACAAGTTCACCTACTGCGAAATAATTTCTTTTGTAGTTATTTGTTCTTTTAATAGCACCCGCCTGAAGATTAAGAGAAAAATCCTTTGTGATGTCTTTATTAAACGTGAAAATGATATCCGTATTGGTTTCCTGATTGCGTAATACCTCTTCGTTGTATTGGCCCGGTGTTTTTGATTTGTTACGGGTTCTTTCAAAGTTGGTAATGTTGATACGCGTATCACTCCATACATCTGTTCCGCTGCGCAGCATTACGCTAAGAGAAGGAAGGATTTTGTAGTTGAAAGAGATATTTCCCAATAAGCGGTCTTTATCATTTCCTTGAGTTAAGTTTTTTTGAGAGTAGTAAGGATTGGTAAAGAAAGTATGCTGCCAGTTTGGTGGATCAGTATCGCCTGGAATCTGGTTGTGCGTAGCAGTATACTGCTCGTAATTACGAAGCTGTTTCCAGGATACATGTCTGTGAGACCAGATAAATTCCTGACCCGAAGTGTAACCACGGTTATCGGCGCCGGATTTAATGTATTCAGCGGAAAGGGCAACATTGAAATTTTTAGTCAGGTTGTATCCCGAGTTTATCTTGAAGTTGTAACGGTGAAAATCGTTATAATAAGCGATACCGCTCTGTTTGGTGTGTCCTAAGCCCAGACGGAAATAACCCTGATCGTTTCCACCGGCCACGGCCACACTATTAGAAACTGTGCTGCCTGTGTTCCAGAATTCTTCCCAGTTATTTGGCTGTGGCGTCAGAGGAGCTACGTCATTTCCTGTCCACCATTGTCTGACCAGCCGGCCATCCATGGGAGCACCCCAGCTTTCATCCGTTCCTTCTGTACCTGAAAGCGGAGCGTTCGGGCCATAAGCCGCACGGTACTGCTGAATTTCAAGAGGGTCTGTGATCGATCCGCTCCATCCGTCGTGATACCAGGTTCTGTAACCATTTCCACCGCCATAAGTATTCTGGAATTTAGGTTTGATCCATGGACGTTCGAATGTTACATTCGAATTCACTTCAACACCAATTCCTTTTGTGCCTTTACCATTTTTGGTCGTGATCAAAATAACACCGTTTGCTGCACGTGAGCCGTATAAAGCAGCGGCGTTTGGACCTTTTAAAACAGAAATATCCTTAATGTTATCAGGATTCACTTCCGACATGCCACCACCATACTGATTGGATGAAGACGTTGCTGAGGCCTGCTGCATCGGAACGCCGTCAATAACAATAAGTGGCTGGTTGTTGCCTGAAATAGAACCTGCACCGCGTATCTGGATGGTTGAGCCACTTCCAGGGCCGCCGTTTGATTGAATTCTTACACCGGCGATTTTACCGGAAAGCGCGTTTGCAACGTTCGTAGAGCGGGATTCTGTAAGACTTGAACCTTTTACTTCCTGAACTGTATAGCCTAATGCTTTTCTTTCCCGCTCTATACCGAAGGCTGTTACAACAACTTCCGCTAGCTGACGGGTGTCGGCATCTAATTTAATATCAAAAACAGATTGATTTCCTACTGGAATTTCTTTGATTAAAAAGCCTACATAAGAAACAACAAGAATGCCGTCGCCAGGAACAGTAAATTTGAATTTTCCGTCGGCATCAGCGTTTGTACCCGTATTCGTTCCTTTGTAAATAATTGAGGCGCCGGCCAGTCCCAAGCCATCATCGGCGGCAGTAATCTTTCCACTGATTTCACGCGTTTGTGCATTAGCTAACGTAGAAAAGAGACAGGCCCATAAAAACAATAGTAAAATTTTGCGCATGAGAAATCCGGTTAAATTAGTTAGGTGAGTACAAATGCAGAGCGGGTAAAAAAAGTTATGGCTGTGGTATCCACGTTTCAGTGCGCCGCACACACGTTGGCATGGACAGAACAGCACAGCCATAAGCTTACAAAACTGCTTTTCCGGAAAGCAATACCCTCTTAATCGAGGACAAACAGTTGAGTCTTTTCTGAATACTTAATTTTGAATTCAGCTTTTGATAAAAATGTTTGTCCACGTTGAACAGGTAATCAATTAATTTTTTATCGTAAAAAGGCAGAACTTCTTTTATGCCGTCCCAAGGAATGGACATATCAAGATGATCGTGTTCCCCTTCTTACTTTCGGATGTATTCATGTGCGGCTGGAATATATCTGGCAATTAAGAAGTCTGGTCATTCGTTTAATGACATTTCAAATATACTGAGAAAGTGAATAAATGCAAGAGAAATAACCTAAAAATTGAATTTTATTGCAATAATAATTGGTTTAATGGCTTCTTGGTAGAATATAATTGCATTATAACTATATTTAATTAAAATAATCTTACTTGTATCCAATCTATCTGTTATATAGAGTTGTTTTGTAACCTTGTGGCAATTTATTATACAAGTTTCAAAATCTATATAAATCACGGTAATTTTTGAATATTGATGTAATTTCAGTTTGATTTATGGATAATTGATGTATTATTTTTGAAATAATACAAAAAACAAGTTTCAGGATAACTGAAAACAACAAAAGGATCACCACGGGTGATCCTTTTGCGTATATAGGAATAATTATATTTATAACCTGTTATTTTGAGTCAATGTAGCGGTTCAGAATCGGCTTGTAGGAATCAACTCTACGGTCACGGAAGAATGGCCAGGTCGTTCTGTAATGGTCAAGTTTTTGCATATCGATTTCTTCTACATGAACCATTTCATCCGTATGAGGTGCAAGGTATAATAACCTTCCATGTGGATTGGCAATAAACGAACCGCCCCAGAAAAGCTGATCGGCTTCACGGCCCACACGATTTACAGAAACCACATAAACCCCGTTTGCCACAGCATGACTTCGTTGAATGGTTTGCCAGGCATCGTACTGTTCACCATTAATTACGGGATCGGTTTCATTTGTATCCCAGCCAATTGCCGTTGGATAAAAAAGAATTTCGGCACCCATCAGACTTGTGATACGGGCTGCTTCCGGATACCATTGATCCCAGCAAATCAGTACGCCGATTTTAGCAAATCTGGTATTGAAAATACGATAACCGGTATGATCCGGCTCACCGCCGGCAGCGTCGCCCTGTGCGGCATCACCGGGCGTGAAATAAAACTTTTCGTAGTAGCCCGGATCGTCAGGAATGTGCATTTTTCTGTATTTCCCTAAATAGGTCCCGTCGGCATCCAATACGGCTGTTGTGTTATGATAAAGTCCGTGTGCGCGTTTCTCAAACAAGGAAGCGATAATCACAACGCCGAGCTCTTTCGCCAGACTGCCAAGCGACTCGGTAGACGGGCCTGGAATGGCTTCTGCCAGCTCAAAGTTCTTGTGGTCTTCAACATCACAAAAATATAGTGATTTAAAAAGTTCCTGAAGACATATAACCTGAGCTCCTTTGGCGGCAGCTTCGCGAATTTTATCCAGGGCTTTTTGAAAATTATCCTCTACATCAGCAGAACAGCTCATTTGAACTATCCCGATATTTACTTTCTTATTCATTTAATCAGCTTATTATATTTTATAAAAACAATCGGCTGTTTACCGATTTACATATTATTTGCTAAACGGAAGTTCTTTTATTTCGAAATCAAAGGAAAGCTGATTCATGCAGTTGAAATGTTTTTTTGGACATTGCTTATAACCGATTTTGGAACAAGGCCTGCAATCCAGATTATTGTTTTCAATTACTTCAAAAGCTGTTTTGTAGGGATACATACCAAATGCCGGAACGGTGTTCCCCCAAATTGAATACACTTTCTTTTTAAAAGCTGACGCGACGTGCATCAAACCGGTGTCATGCGAAAAAACAATAAACGATTGCTCAACGATGGAAGCGGATTGATTGAAATTGTATTTGCCACATCCATTGAAGATCAGGGAATCGCCGATGGCTTTTCTAATTTCTTCTCCGGCTTCAAAATCTTCTTTTCCCCCAAGTAAAATAACCGGAAAGTTAATCTTCCGGCATAGCTCGATCATCCGGTGAACCGGGAGTTTTTTGGTTGTATGCTGACCGCCGATTGCGTAGGCTACAAATTTACTGCGATGTGTTTCGGGAATCCAGTCGCGCTCTACTTTGTCTTTATAAGGAATAAAATAGTCAAGCCCCAAGTCATCATTAATGACCTGTAAAGGTTTTACGGTTTCAAGGTAGCGGTCAACAATATGGATATCTGGCAGATAATCGATCTTGAATTGCGTTTGCAGCCATTTTTCAATATTCAGCTTTTTAAAACTGAATGAACGTTTCCAAAGTGCCAGCTTGATCCGTATGGTTCGTAAATTCGTGTGGAGATCAATGACGTAGTCAAAATTCTCGGAGCGTAGTTCTTTAAGCATATCATTAAGACTGCCATCCAGTAACCAGGTTTTATAGATGTAGGGATTATCCGCTAATAAGAAGCCAAATTTCTTTTTGGTAAAATAATGGATCTCGGCATTCGGGTATTGCTGCTTTAAACAACGCACCACTGGTGTTGTAAGAACAATATCACCGATGGATGAAAAGCGCAGAATTAAGAACTTAACAGGTTTATTCACGATTTTTCTTTTACTTCAAGTTGTTGGTCCCGGTGCAAAACCTGCGGACGCTTATGTTTCCAGCGTTTGTGGCTCCATAGCCAGTTATCAGGCTGTCTGACAATATCTTCCTCTAAAAACGTGATTTGTTTCTGAAGAATATAGTTGGTTGGTTCCTGCTTCGGTGTTTCAGTGATTAACCTGAAATAGAATTTATAAAATCCACGCTTGAAATTATTCCTTAAAACGCCCATATACAAGACTGGCGCATTAAGTTTTCGCGCAATGAGCTCGACTCCCCGGAAAACACCGGTATCCTGATTCAGAAAAGTGGTCCAGTAGGCGCGCTCAGGTGCGGGGGACTGGTCGTTGATCAGAATGAAAAGAAACGGCTTCTCCCGTGGACTTAACGCACGCTGAAAAGCTTCCTGCATAGGCACCATCTCCGTACCAAACTGTGTCCTGACATCTTTAAACCAGTTGTCGAATGTCTGATTGGCAAGCTCATGATACACCACTACCATTTGATAGCGAAAACGAACCGAGCCAAAAAGATTCAGCATTTCCCAATTTCCAAGATGGCCTGCAACGACGACCAGATTTTTTTTCTGAGCATAATAATGATCCAGAATATCAGAATCAGCTTCAAACCGGCTTAGTAGATCACTTTTGGATATACTTCTTAGCTTAACCGTTTCAAAAATAATATCTGTGAAGTTCTGGTAATATTTTTTGGCGATTGCCCGGATCGTATCTTCCTTTTCCTGTGGAAAACTATTTCGCAGATTTGTTAGAATTACATTCCGGCGATAATGAAATACGTCAAAAATGAAAAATCGCAGAAGGTCGGAAAGGCGATAGAGAGATTTCCACGAAAATCTGGAAACGCCGTCGAGAAGTTTAATAAAGATACGGGTAAGGAAATTTTCCATACAAGACTTACATAAAATGACAGTACTGGTTTAATAACCGCACCAGTCATTTAAGCAGTCGATATGGAATGGCCCGGAATTATTGTCGGGGTACTAAACTTAGTAATTGCTCAGGCTTCAGACATTCCGGTTTGCAATGTTTCCAGCGTCTGTGGCTCCACAACCAATTGTGTGGCTGAAGTCTGATATCCTGTTCCAAAATCTGAATCTGCTTTTCCAGAATCCCGTTGACGGGAACTTCCTTCGGCTTCTCGGTTATCGTTGTTATGTCAACATGATAATAGCCTCTTTTGTTCTCCACTTTACTGAATTCTGCGTATAGTACAGGAAGATTCAGTTTTCTTGCAATTGCCTCTACGCCACGGAAAATACCGGTGTCCTGGTTAAGAAACTTTGTCCAGAAGGCAGTCTTAGGATTGGCAGACTGGTCATTAGCCAGAACAACGACAAAAGGTTTTTCACGAGGGGTCAGTAATTCTTTGAAAATCTTATCCATTGGCACGAGCTTGGCGCCGAATCTGGTGCGATAATCCAGAAACCACTTGTCAAAAACTATATTTTGTAAAGGCCGGTAAACCACGATGCAGTCATGTGAAAATTCAAGCGAAGAAAATAAATTGGCCAGTTCCCAATTCCCACGATGCCCCATGAGGAATATAGCGCTTTTATTTTGTTTGTAAAGATCATTTACGATTGTCAGGTCGCCTTGAAGTCGATCCCTGATCACGTCAGGAGAGGAAGTCCGAAATTTTATAGTTTCCAGAATCAGGTCTGTGAAATGAATATAAAAGTTTTGCGCAATGACTTCAAGTTCTTCTGCTGATTTATCAGGAAAACTGTTTTTAAGATTTTCATGAATTACTTTTTTACGATAACCAGCTACATCAAAAAGCAGCCAGCTAAGGGCAGTGGATATTCTGAATATGTTTTTCCAGGAAAGACCAGCAATGGAATTAAGAAAGAAAATTGAAATTTTGGCAACTATTTTATTCATATTTTATTTTTTACAATATTACATATAACGTGTGTGTATTAAAAATTAGCATTTGTTTTTAAAATTAGCTAGTTTCACTAGACCAATCAAAAAGTGTATCTGTGTTAGAAAGCTTATTTGACATAAAGAATGATCGGCGCCTCAGCGTATACCTTTACCGGATGGGATTCGGTATGTGGCTGATGTATCTGGCACTTGGCGCGCCTGCGCTGCATGCGTATAAACACTACCGCCTGGATTGTGGCGTATTTTCTGTGGTTTTGATGGTGGTAGGGTTCTCAGCTTCAATGGTATTTGATTATGTTCATCACCGTGAAGCATATGAGTATAAGAAGAAGTGGCTGTTTATCAGCTACCTGGTGCTAGCCGGAATTATCTACTTCTTTATTCTTTAATAATCCCGATAGGGATTATTCTTGCGATAGTATCAGAAACTTACCTGATTGCAGCCATTACTTTATGATAGGAGAGTTCGGGAAGTGCCGCCACTTTTCCGATCACGATAATGGCAGGAGATTTTATTTCAGCCGCTTTTGCAAGTGCAAGAATAGTTCCGATTGTGCCAGCAACTATTTTTTGTTCAGGTAAAGAGCCATTTTGTATAATGGCAATTGGTTCGTCGAATTTATCCAGGTCAGCGTAAATTCCGATGATTTCTTCCAGTTTGTGGGTTCCCATAAGAATTACGACCGTAGCCGACGAGCGGGCAGCCCAGGGCAAATCTGCGGAAAGTTCGTGGGATTTGGTAGTGCCGGTAACGACCCAGAAACTTTCACTTACCCCTCGGGAAGTCAGTGGAATTCCGGCCAAAGCGGGTACAGCATAGGTACTTGAAATACCGGGAATTACTTCTGATTCGATTCCAAACTGTGCTGCGTATTCAATTTCTTCATAACCACGACCAAAAATAAAGGAATCGCCACCTTTCAGACGAATTACTTCACCATGCTGTTCCGCCGATGCCACGATGAGTTTGTTAATCTCGTCTTGTCCGCAGCTTACTTTGCCAAAGCGTTTTCCAACATGGATTTTAAGACAATCTTCGGGACAATGATCCAATATAGAAGGGTGCACAAGCGCATCGTAAAGCACAACTTTTGCAGTTTGTAATGCTTTAATTCCTTTTAAGGTAATAAGATCAGGATCGCCGGGACCGGCACCTACTAAGGTAAGTTTCATAGGGAAATAGCTGTCGGCTTTCGGCGATCAGCTGTCTATTGGTTGGAGTAAAAAGTATTTTAATACAGGAAATATATTGTTGCGTTAAAGGCAGACGGTGAGATAAAGTGAGATGAAAGAAGTCAAGTTTTCAAAACTTGACTTCTTTCTTTGCAGATCATCAGCTGTATATCAAGACTAAGCCAGGTAGATTACCGACGGCAGAAATCCGACTGCTAATCTAGTGTTATCCTTATTTTGACGTATTCAATGTCATGCTGACATTTCACTAGCGTCATTTTTTACTTAACTGCACACTAGCTATCTTTTCCAAACGAAAGCTCTTGTAAAACAGGCTCGCCCGTTTCCATCAATTGCGCTCCACGTGTATTGCGAACAAAGTTTAAAAACTTCTCGGCAGTACTAACGAAATAAGTTGCAAACTCCTCTGTTGGTTCAAATTTATTAATGCTGAAAGCAAGAGAACGGAAAGGGGTTTCTTCAGAGTCAGGAAGAATATATTCTGCCGGAATTTCATATTTGAACTCTTTCCCGAAATTGCTTTCAAAGTCATTGATGATGCCGTATTGCGTATTTGTATTTACGTCTTTTGTCATCAGGAGACCTTTTGCACCAGTAATCAGTACATTGTACGCATGATAAATGGCATCAGCCCAAACGCCCGATTCGAAATTTTCTTTTGCAAGGTTCAGTTTTTCCTGTCCTTCCGTAATTGTTGTTGCCACAAGGTCAACAAGTACACTGGCGCATTCACCAACACCAATTTCGGTTTTGAACAATTCTTCATGATCCCAGTCGCGATAATCATCTTCCTGCAAGGTAGAAAGATCAGCGATCGGTTTCAGAAGCTGGAAGAAATAGTTTTTAGTCTGACGGGTATAATACTGGTTAAAATATTCTCCATCAAAAGCATTTGCTTCAAAGTCGCTGAACAGCGTACGAAGTGCTTCCGGGCCGCGTTTGGTGGGTACCTTGATAACTTTATCGCCAATCAAACCAATACCGTCACCAGAAAAACCACCGCCTAATAAAACTTGTAGCGCTGGCAAAACCAGTTTTCCGTTTTTAATAGAACTTCCGTGGAAACCTATGTTTGAGGCATTATGCTGGCCGCAGCCATTCATACATCCACTGATTTTTATTTTGATATCCTGATTGTAAATCATTTCAGGAAATTCATCTTTCATGACATCTTCCAAAACACGGGTAATACCATAACTGCTTGAAATCGCAAGGTTACAGGTATCCGTTCCCGGGCAAGTTGTAATATCCATTGTACTGTCAAAGCCAGGATTTACAAGTCCAAGTTTAGCCAGTTCGTGGTATATCGCTACAAGGTCTTCTCCTTTTATAAAGCGAAGTATATAACCCTGATTTACCGTTACACGAATATCATCCGCCGCATACTGACGTACAATGTTGGCTAATGAACGTGCCGTATCTGAGCTCATATCACCCAGCAAAACACGCAGTTGAACCGCATACCAGCCTTTTTGTTTTTGTTCAAAAGTGTTGGTTTTTAGCCACTTGGTGAATTCTGTGAGATCGTTTATGCTTTCGGAAGCAATTTTCAGAATCTCTTCCTCGCTCAGAGATGGGCGGGGAGCGTGATTGATCGATTCCATTTCGTTGGTTCCAAACAAATCTTCCGGAATAGTGAAAACCTTGTTTTTAACCGCAGTACGTTCTTCTTCCACTTTCGCCATCATTCCTTCCAATCCAAGATCGTTCAACAGGAATTTCATACGTGCTTTGTGGCGGCGTACGCGTTCTCCGTAACGGTCAAAAACACGAAGCAAAGCTTCTATGAATGGAATAACGTCTTTTTCTTCCAGGAATTCAAAAGCCGTTTGTGCAGAGAATGGCTGAGCGCCTAATCCTCCACCGATCAAAACTTTGAAGCCTTTTACCGGTTCCCCAGCCTTGTTTGTGCCCATTTTAGCAATTAATCCAACATCATGGATAAAGGCCAGAGCTGAATCTTTTTCAGATGAAGAAACAGCGATCTTGAATTTCCGTCCCATATCCTGATTAATAGGATTGCGAAGAAAATAAGTAAAAATCGAGTGGGTGATGGGTGTAACATCAAATGGCTCGTCCGGATCAATTCCTGCAACGGACGATGCCGTAACGTTACGAATCGTATTTCCACATGCTTCTTTCAGCGTAATTCCAGCATCTTCCAAATCAGCCCATAGTTGTGGGGAATCCGAAAGTTTTACAAAGTGCAGCTGAATATCCTGACGCGTCGTCGCATGCAGATTTCCTGTTGCGAATTTGTCTGAGGTATCGGCGATACGAACAAGCTGATCGGCAGTGATGCGTCCATAAGGCAGTTTTATACGGATCATTTGTACACCAGGCTGGCGCTGACCGTACACACCGCGTGTCAGACGAAACTTACGAAAAGCTTCTTCAGGTGTTTCACCCGTATTAAACGCATTGATTTTGTTCTGTAAATCAACGATATCGCGTTTTGCTACGTCTGATACTTTTTCTGAAATTACTAAATTATTCATGGTGATATATTCTTATAACCTATCGGAATAGTATATTAACTTTATAATAGAAAAAAAGGTGCGGTTGTGTGCGCCTTTTTATTCAACCATACAGGCACCTACGGTCACGTTCGACGTTTCGTCAATCAGAATCGCAGCGCCATTCGCTCTGTTTTGCTGATAGGGATCGTAGGCGATAGGCTGCGCTGTTCTCAAAACGATTCTTGCGACATCGTTCAGTTTCAGACTTTCAACCTCGTCAAGTTTCTCGTATGAATTGATATCGATTTGATATTCAATGCTTCTGACAGAACATTTTGTTCTGGCCGTGCCGTGCTGAAGAAGATATTTATCACCAGCTTTCAAGGTCTTTCTGTCGTCCATCCAGCAGATAAGCGCTTCAATATCCTGGCTTACAACCGGTGAATTATCAACCGCAACAATCATGTCGCCACGACTGATATCGATATCATCTTCCAAAAGAATAGTAACTGATTCAAAAACTCCCGCTTCTATAATTTCCTTTCCACCGAATTCAATTCTTGCGATTTTCGATTCTGTACCCGATGGAAGTACTTTTATGGATTGTCCTTTTTTTAGAGATCCGCTTTGCAAACGACCGGCATATCCGCGGTAATCGTGCAGTTCCTCTGTTTGAGGGCGGATTACGTACTGAACCGAGAAACGTCCGTCAGTGGTATTTTTATCTTCTAAAACGTCAACAGTTTCAAGTACCGACAACAAAGTTTCGCCGGTATACCAGGGCATATTTTTTGATCTTTCCACGATATTGTCACCATTTAGCGCGCTAACAGGAATAATCGTAAGATCTTTAATATTTAATTTGTCAGCCAGATTTTTATAAGTCTGTGCAATTTCTAAAAATGCATCTTCCGAATTGCCGACCAAATCCATTTTATTAATAGCAACCACCACGTGAGGAATCCCCAACATGGAAGCGATTAAAGAATGGCGGCGGGTTTGTTCTGCTACGCCGTGACGTGCGTCAACCAGGATTATGGCCAAATCTGCATTCGACGCACCAGTGACCATGTTACGGGTATACTGAATATGTCCCGGCGCATCGATCGAAATAAATTTACGGTTGGGCGTCTGGAAATATTTGTAAGCCACGTCAATTGTAATCCCTTGTTCACGTTCAGAACGAAGTCCGTCTGTAAGTAAGGCAAGGTCAATTTCACCGTCGTTACGGCTTTTGCTGGCGCGTTCGATGGCTTCCATCTGATCTGCCAGAATATTTTTTGTATCAAAAAGCAAACGTCCGATCAACGTACTTTTACCGTCGTCCACGGAACCTGCTGTTATAAATCTTAGTAAATCCACTTTTTTTAATTTTGAATTTTGACCGGGTCACCGGTGTAATGAGAGATTGATTCAATGTGGCTCTAATGAGCTTTTTGTCAATTTCTCATTGTTAGAAATATCCTCCTTTTTTACGGTCTTCCATCGCAGCTTCGGTTTGCTGATCGTCGATACGGGTTTCGCCGCGTTCGCTGATTCTGGATACTGTAATTTCAGCAATCACTTCTTCCAATGTCGCAGCACTTGATTCTACGGCAGCTGTACAAGTCATATCACCAACCGTACGGAAACGAACTTGTCTGGTTACAATCTGATCTTCCGGGTCTTTTTCGATTACCGGTGTATTGTATAACAAACGTCCGTCACGCAGGATACACTCACGCTCGTGAGCGAAGTAAATGCTTGGAAGTGTAATGCCTTCTCTTTGAAGATACGCCCAAACGTCCAATTCAGTCCAGTTGGAAATCGGGAAAACGCGCACATTTTCGCCTTTATGAATACGCCCGTTAAAAAGATTCCAAAGCTCAGGTCTCTGACGTTTTGGATCCCACTGGCCAAATTCATCGCGGAAAGAGAAAATACGCTCCTTTGCACGTGCTTTTTCTTCGTCACGACGCGCACCACCGATGCATGCATCAAATCCGAATTCTTCAATCGTATCTAGTAAAGTAAAAGTCTGCAACCAGTTACGGCTCGCGTTTTTACCGGTCGGTTCTTTTAGGTTTTTCGCTTTGATGGTATCTTCCACATAACGAACGATCAGTTTCGAACCTGTTTTTTCAGCAAGCATATCACGGTAATCCGTAGCTTCTACGAAGTTATGGCCCGTATCAATATGAACTAACGGAAATGGAATTTTACCCGGAGCAAATGCTTTTTGAGCAAGACGAACCAGGGTTATTGAATCTTTTCCTCCTGAAAATAGTAACGCCGGACGTTCAAACTGACCAGCCACTTCACGCATAATGTAAATCGCCTCTGCTTCAAGCTGATCCAGGTAGTCCGGTTTTCTACGGTCAATATTTCCTTGGTCGCTAAGATCCGACGCCTCTTTTACTGAAATTGACATACTTACTTCATTAGACATTTAATACTTCTTCTTTATTTACGTAGCATTGGGATGCTTATATTACTTCGCGTGCAAACCACATTCTTTTTTCGATTCATCTTCCCACCACCAACGTCCGGCACGGAAATCTTCGCCTTCCTGGATGGCACGTGTACAAGGTGCGCAGCCAATACTTACAAAACCTTTGTCGTGCAACGGATTGTAAGGAATGCCATTGGATTTTACATAGGTTTTTACTTCTTCAAAAGACCAGTCCAGTATAGGGTGAAATTTGATCAGGTCGTGTGCTTCGTCCGATTCAAGCTTATGCATTGACTGACGATTTCCTGACTGTTCTGCCCGGATGCCCGTTACCCAGATTTTTGCACCTTTCAAAGCTCTGTTCAAAGGTTCTACTTTACGGATAAAGCAACACTCCTTGCGGTTTTCAACAGAATCGTAAAAACTTAACGGACCTTTTGTACTTAATAAAGCTTCCGCAGAATCTGTCTGAGGATAATAAACCTTTATTTTGGTATCATACCGGTTATTGGTTTTTTGAAGCGTCATGTACGTCTCATTAAACATCCTTCCGGTATCCAGCGTGAAAATGCTGATATTTAAATTGTTCTTTAAAATAAAATCAGTAATTACCTGATCTTCATAACCCAGGCTGGTAGAAAATACCACCTGACCCGGAAATAAATCTGCCAGGATAGCCAGCGACTCGGTTTCACTTTTGCCTTCCAGTGCTGCGGTTAATGCGTCTATGTTTGTGTTCATGGTGATTCGCCTTGTTTTTTTTTACACAGAGGAAATTGGAGTTTAAAAGAGGGGCACAGAGTTTTTTATCATAATCTCTGTGGCTCGGCGCGGCGTCCGCTCTTTATTTCTCAGTGGAACTCTGTGTAACCTAATTTTTATTTTATTTCAAAATATGCAACTTCCAAAAAGTGCGTGTGCAAATGTTGAAAATCTTTATCTGTTGTTATTAATGTCGCATTTAAAACACTGGCCGTCGCTGCAATCCATAAATCGTTTTTACCCATATTTCTTGAAGAACCTGTAAGTGGTTTTTCTTCAAGTCTTCCCTGGCTGAAAGCGTCTATTTCTGCGTAAGAATTTATAATTTCTTCTGTTATGAAATCGATTATAATAAATTCTCTTATAAATATTTCCAGCTCGCTTCTCTTATTAGATCCCCATTTATTTTGAACAGCAAGAGATCTCAATTCTCCGATTACAACCGCTGGGATATACACATCAGTTTCTGTTTCAAATATTCCAAGCTGCAATTCAATTAAATCCCAGATTGAATGTTTTCTCAAATATGCCAGGATGACATTAGTATCCAGGACATATATCATTTTGTTAATTGCGAAAGAAGAAGTTCAAGCGGTTCCTGAATATCAATTACATCTCTCAGAGCTTCCAATCTTTCTTTATTTAAACCTTTGTACCCCTGTTTATTTTTCAGTTTTTCGATTCTATCTGCAAATGATAAATTATTATCGGATGGATTGCTAATCATAGACTTCAAAGGATCGTCGTCCGAAAGCGTACTATAAACCAGTTCATTCATCGTAACCCCAGCTAAATCAGTTGCCTGTTTTGCGGACAACGCTCCTTGTTGATAAAGTTGGCCTGCGATTGAAAGCAATACCTTCTCCTTCTCGAAATCTTCCGGTAAATTGATGGTTAGTGTTTTCATATTATGACCAATTTAATCTATTGATTTTTACTCTAATATATCACTTTTGACCGAGACTTCCACTGCATTTGTAAAATCCTCGATCAGGTCTTCGATATCTTCCAGGCCAACTGAAATACGGATCAAGCCTTCTGTAATACCCAAAGCCAGTTTTTCGTCAGCTTTTAATTTGGCATGTGTTGTGGTAAATGGATTGGTAACAATTGTTCTCGTATCGCCAAGATTTGATGACAGCGATGCTATTTCCAAAGCATCCATAAACGAGGATACGCGCTCAAAACCACCTTCCAGTTCGATTGTCACAATGGCACCGCCGGCTTTCATCTGCGCTTTGGCCAGTTCATGCTGTGGGTGAGACGCTAAAAACGGATACTTAACCAGTTTTACGTCCGGATGTTTTTCCAGCGCAGTGGCTAAAGTCAAAGCATTTGAGCAATGTTTTTCCATTCTCAATTCCAGGGTTTCAAGACTTTTGCTTAATACCCAGGCGTTAAACGGAGACATAGACGGTCCGGTGTGACGGCAGAAAAAGCGAACATGTTTAATATATTCTTCTTTTCCAACCACAATTCCACCCAAAACGCGGCCTTGTCCATCCATATATTTTGTCGCCGAATGTACAACCAGATCCGCTCCGAAATCCACCGGATTTTGCAATGCCGGAGAAGCAAAACAGTTATCGACGTTATATATCAGATTATGTTTTTTGCAAAGTCTGCCAATCATTTCAAGGTCCACAAGGTCCAGACCTGGATTTGAAGGTGTTTCAAGGTAAACCATGCGTGTATTTGGTGTTACCGCTGCTTCCCAATCGGCCTCACTTGCGTCCGCATCCAGGTACGTATAGGTGATACCCCATTTGCTGATAATCTGCGTAATGATCTGATGCGCAGAACCAAACAAAGCACGGCTTGCCAAAATGTGATCGCCGCTTTTCAGCAGCGCTGCCATACTAGCAAAAACCGCAGCCATACCCGTAGCTGTTGCAACACCATCTTCACAATCTTCAAGAACACAAACTTTGTCTATAAATTCCTGAACAGAAGGATTTGAAAAACGGCTGTAAATATTTCCTTCTTCCGTTTCTTCAAAAAGCGCTTTTCCTTGTTCAGCGCTTTCAAAAGTGAAACTGCTGGTCAAAAATAAAGGCGTGGAATGTTCCCGGTATTGCGTTTTCTTCGTCTGGGTACGTATCGCTTTGGTCTGCTTTTTCATAGGTCACTAGGTGTTAGCTATTAGCTCTTGGCGTTTAGCTTTTAATAAATATATCTTGCTTTATGAGAGATTAGCATCTCCCTTTTTTTCTCTAATTCTATTCTTTGGGTCTGAAGCTAAAAGCAGTGCGCCGCGCGGCTAACCGCTAATCGCTAAAAAAGAACCATATAAATTATTCTTAAACTCACGATGATGACGATGGTTCCCACCATAATCATCATTGTCTTTATCGGTAGTTTTCTGGATAAGTTTGCTGCAATAGGGGCAGCTACCATTCCACCCAGAATCAAACCTAAAACAACCTGCCAGTGTGAAAAACCGATTAACGTTATAAAAGTTACCGAACTCGCCAATGACACAAAAAACTCGGCAAGATTTACGGAGCCAATCGTATATTTCGGGTGACGGCCTCTTGCAATCAACGTTGATGTTACAATAGGTCCCCAGCCGCCGCCGCCAATCGAATCCAGTGATCCTCCTGCAAATGCCAGCCATCCGATCTGGCGGATCGGGCGTTTTTCAATACGTTTCTTTAACGCTTTCTGAATAATAAGAATTCCCAGAATTAAGGTATAAACCGCAACCAGAGGCTTGATGATGTAAATATATTTTTCAAGCGATGTTAATAAATAAGCACCTGATATGGCGCCAATCACCCCCGGTATTAATATTTTCTTGAATAGTTTGCTGTTAACATTGCCAAATTTAAGGTGCATATAACCCGAAACACCACTTGTAAATATTTCGGAAGCATGCACACTGGCACTTACAGCGGAAGGCGGAACACCGATGGTGAGCAAAAAAGTAGCCGAGGTTACGCCATAAGCCATTCCCAGTGCACCGTCAATCATTTGAGCCACAAATCCGCCCAGAATGTAATAGAAAAAACTTTCATTTAATTCCAATTCATCCCAGAGAACCGAGAGGCGATCGTAAGTGATATAGGTGAAAAGTAAATGACCGACGATCATCAAAGCGATGGCTGCAAATAAATTTACGGCTATTTCTGTTCTCGTTCTTTTTCTTAACGTAGCAGCCCAGATCTTCTCCTGAATAGCGTCCAGGGAAAAAGGCCTTTTTGTATTTTTTATAGAATCGTCGGCAGGGATATTTTGATTTTCCTTCTTTTGCAGTGTTTTATCAAAGCGTGAATCAGACTCTTCCGGCAAATCGCGCAGAAAAACCACTTTACCCTGTTCTTTTGCAAGAGCTGCCAAACGACGATCTTCCTCAGGATCACCACTTGCAATGTATGCAACCTGCAGGGATTCCCAATTGGTCTGTTCCTTTATTTCTGATAAGGGTAATGATTCCGATGCGTCCTTCAAAGTCTATCTAGTATAGTATTATGATAGAGTAAAGTATTATTAAAATAGCAAACTAACGTTTGCTAAATGAGCTACAAATTTAGTATCAAATTGTTAATTTTCAAAGGACAAAAAAAAGACGGAACTGAGCATCCGCCTTTTTTAAAACATTATATTTTAACAGCTGCACTAATAACAACGGATTTCAAAGAGAGAGACAGGCGTGTCAGGATTAGGATTTGTCAATTCAATTTTTAGTTTTTTTGTTGATACAGGCTCATTTAACCTGATCGTTCGTCTGTTCTGATGATTATTTTCAATGGATGCGATTTGCCCGTCATGCTCATTGAAAATTTTTACGTCAGTAACGCAAAAAGGCATCGTGGTTTCAGGATGCAGAAAAATCACATTTTCCATAGGATGATCATAATCGGCATCAAAAACCAGTTCAATGGTTGAAATTTCGACGGATTCAGTCCAGTCAACATGAATTGTCGGCCTGGTGTCGTGATAGTCAGCAACCCAGGCATTTGGACTGGCGATTGGCCGCTGCCATCCATTTTTGAGATTATCCGCTTCAAAGACAAGTAGAGGTTCACTAAGCTTCATGGCGATGTTTCTGCCCTCCGGCCTTCTTTGCGGGCACCAGAATTCAAATGTATCTACACCGATATCTTCCGTAGGTTCTTGTTTCCCATAGTTGGAAACAGCAGGGTTGGTCGCATTGAAAACGGTTAAAACCCCTGTAATTCTTTTTTCGCTGTATTGAACTTTAACATGTTCATTTTTTATAAAACAAATAAAAACATAACAGTCTTCCGATAATTCGTCCTTCCAGCTGAGCGCAATTTCCTGTTTTCCTTTTTTTAAAGAAACGGTTGTAGTTGAAAGAATAATGTCAGGCGTATGATTGGTGGTCAGGCTGCTTTTTCGCAATTCAATTGTTAGATCTGTTTCTTCACTGGCTTCAACCGAAACTGTAACAGAAGGTATTTTTCCTCTACGAATGGGCAACATCTGAGCAACAGAATGCAGAATAGGTGCCCAGTGGTCAGCGCCCGGTATCTCGTTTAATTTTAGCGTTGAACTGGGTTGTATTCGGGCAGCTTTCTGAACAAGATCTTTCTTGTCTGTTAATTTCAGATGTGGAATATACTGGCCGGATTTTATCAATTCCCGCTGCAATTCCTGTAAATGAAGCCGCCCAACCTCTCTTGGCGACACACCGTATTTTTTACAAAGTGCCGCTGCAATGGCCACAGCTTGTCCGCCATGCGCGCTCGTTGCCATCACCCTTGTGGAAGCAAAAGCTACGTGTGTGGTACTGATAATACGCCCCGCGATGAAGAGATTAGTGATGTTTTTACTATAATAACAACGATAAGGAATGCTGAAAACGCCTTTCCCATGCCATTGGTTACATCCGGCCTGGTCACTGTAAATCCCGTCCGCGGGATGTAAATCGATGCTCCATCCACCAAAAGAAACCGTATCCTCAAATTGTTTTTGCTCCACAATATCCTGTTGTCTGAGCATATAATCTCCTTCGAAACGGCGGCTTTCGCGTTTGCCGGGAATTGTTCCCACCCATTCAAGGGTCATGGTTTCTGCTTCGGGAAAAAGTCCTGAATTTTTGATGTAATTCCAGGCGCCATAAACCACTTTCCACAATTCCCATTTTATTTTTTCGGTGTCATGCACAGTATCAAGCCTTCCTCCGTATTCGATCCACCACAAGCGGCATCCGAAATCTTTTGGATTAAATGTTTTGTAACGAGGAATCTGCGTGATATCCTGCAAAGCAAATGAAGGTGGTGTAAATTTAACCGGGCGACCGACATCTTTGGAATAGAAATACATCGAGTGGCCTAACAGCTCGCCATAAGCCTTATCCGGAGCAAATTTTTCGCCAAATTCTTCCTGAGATTCTGCACCCATGCGGAAGGCGGCACCTGCAAGAAATGCAACAATGCCATCGCCCGAAGCATCGCAAAAAAGAGGTGCATTTACCTGATATTGTGTGCTGTTCTGGCTGCAAAAGGCATGAACGGCAGATATGGTATCGTCGGCGGATTTATCAAGATCAAAAACAGCGGTGTTTAATAACAATGTGATGTTAGGTTCTTCAACCACCTTTTCTAATAGAACAGTATCAAAAATAAGCGGATTTCCATCAGGATTACGATGGATATTTTCCAGCATAATTTCATTGATGACGCCACCTTCCCGAGCCCAGCGATTATTGTTTCCCATGTGAGAGGTGGCTCCTAATACCCACAAGCGGACTTCACTGGAAGCGTTTCCTCCCAATACCGGGCGATCCTGAATGATTATTACCTTTAAACCGGTACGCGCCGCAGTGATAGCAGCGCAGGTGCCTGTCAATCCACCGCCGACAATTACAAGATCTGCTGAAAGTGAAATTGTTTTGGGTGCTCTTTTATAGGTGAATTCTTCTTTTATCATGGTTAAAATTGGTTTTTAGAATGATAATCAGCCGAATCCACACAGTATTTTAGGATCCGTTTTCTTGTCATTTATTTCGTTATTTTAATTCGATCGTTTCTTGTGTGGTTATATATCCGGTTGGTTTTGAAATTATCAGGTTGGTTTTTTTCTCAAATCCTTTTACCTCTATAACGATGTTTTTACTTTCGCCCGGATTTAAATCTGGTATTGAATAAGTATTGCCATCATTTCTTAATGCATATCCTTTGATCGCGTAAGAAGGAAAATCTTTTCTTGCCGATATCTTCAGAACCAGTTGATGAATTCCCTGTTCGCCGGGTGTGAAACTTACTTTTTCGATCGTCAGCGGAGACATTTCCTTTTGATAGGTTTTATAAGCAGGTCTCGGAGTGCGGTCGGGACGAACCAGTCCCCACGGCCGGTATCCGTTTGGATTAGTCCCGTGAAAGCGACTTGCATAATCATTGTAAGTCCACCAGGACGCGCCGATCACATAAGGACGTTTTCGGATTTCTGCTGCGATATCGGATACGTGTCTGGCTTGAAGTAATTCACTATCGCCAAAATTATTTTCGTCCGACAGGTTTTTTCCAAACCATAATTCTGCTTTATCATCAGCCCGGACTCCCCATTCACTAATCAGAATTGGTTTTTCAGGATACAGGGAATGAATATGATCCAATGCTTTTGCATGATTTCCGTAGGTATTCGTGCTCACAAAATCAACATACTGACTGGCCTCATCTTCCGGTTTTTTGGGAAGCGTATTTAAAAGCATAGTGGCAAATGTATAAAGCCTGGTTGGGTCTATTTCCCGGGCGAAGGCGATCATATCTTTCGTCCAGTTTTGTCCTGCTGCATTCAGAGAGCCGTACTCATTCCCAACACTGTATGCGATAATACTGGGGTGGTTCCAGTCGCGTTCTGCCATTTCCCTAAACTGCGAACGGAATTTGATCCGCATCGAATCATTGTCCATTTGCCGTGGTGTCAGCTGCCAGTTGCCAGCCTCACTGATAATCAGCATACCATACTTGTCGGCCAGTTCGTAAAAATATTCCGAAGGAGTGTAGTGCGTTAACCGCTGAAATTCCATTCCGGCCTCTTTCATCAGCCTGAAATCTTTTTCGATCAGCCAATCCGGTTCCAGGGAGCCCAATCCCGGATAATCCACAACACGGTTGGCACCTGCCAGTTTGATGGATTTTCCGTTAAGCAGCAACTGTACATTTTTTATTTCAATTTTCCGTATTCCAAAATGAGTCGAAATGGTATCCGTTCCAACGGATGCTTTCATGTGATAGAGATTCGGCTCGTCCAGATTCCAGAGCTTAACCTGAGCGGCAGTCAGCGTCGTTTCTGACTCGAAAATTCCGGTTTGCCCTGCCGCTATAGCGTTCGGTTTATTTTTCCAGTTTACCGTTACAGGCTTTTCTTTAAAAGAAATGACACAGGCTGTTTTCGGTGTAACGGTTTGCTTTGAAGCATTACGAATCCGCAATTTTGTTTTTAGTATAGCAGTTCCCTTTTCAAGATCAGGAATAGCTTCTATTTTAAGGTTATCGGCATAAACTTCCGGCTCTATCGTCAGGTAAACCGGACGAATAAGGCCACCATAATTCATCCAGCCCATAAATGGATCATTTACCTGATTACCATCCTTGGAACCCGGAATCGTTCCTGTTTTCCAGGTATTGTTATTGATGGATAAGGATAAAAGATTATCTCCGTCTTTAAGGAAATCTGTAATGTCAAAGTTAAATGGTGTGTAGCCGCCCTCGTGCTCTCCGACTTTCTGATTGTTCAGCCAAACATCTGTTTTATAATACGCAGCGTCAAAATGCAGGATAATACGTTTTCCTTGTGTGTTTTTCCAGTTGAAAGTTTTCCTGTACCAAATGGTTCCGGTATAATGTTCATACCGTTTGTCGACAGAAAAACAATGAGGAACTGTAACCTTATCAAAACGTCCGCTCTGGGAAACTTTGTCCAGGTACCATTTTCCGGCAATTCCCATTTCGGCAGGATCAAGTGCGAAGAGCCATTCACCGTGCAGTGGAATTGCGTTTGGCTGTATTATTTTATACTGGGAAAAGGCAGTTTGCGTCAGCCAGAAAATGAAGATTAAGGCGAGTAAATTAGAAATTCTGTTCATTTTAAAGTTTTGCTCAAATGGAGAAATATTTCAGGCTTCGATAGTTTCGTGTTCGACTTTTATTTTTCGGGAGGCCTGGTAAGGAATAATTGTGGCAATCAAAACAACAAATGCTATGACCGCCGTTACCCCGGCTCCGGATGTTGTGAATGTGCTCAGAACAAACAATATGATGGAAGTGAAAAGCAAGGCGCCCGCGATAACGCGCAGACCGAAACGGTTTTGAAGTTTGATTTCCAGTGCTTCTTCCGGACTGGCTTCTATAAGATTATCAATTCGTTTTTGTTCGCGGGAAATTAGATATGCCTGATATTCCGGTGCAGTTTTAGCTTTGGATCTTGCCCATAGTTCGTAGGTCAGCAGCAGCAAAAGTGGTAAGCCAACGCCAACGATGTTTTCCATCCCACGCGACAATTTAAAATCCAGCAGCAGCGGTGCGAGGACTTTAAAAAATAAATTAACCGTAAGTCCGATTCCCGTTACCCATAAGGTCACTTTGCTTGTCAGTCTTTTTGAAAACAATGCCCACAACGGAGGTGCGAGTAATGGCCCGCCGGAAATAGCCGAAATACTCAGCACGACTTCCACAATCCCGCCAGCTGCCGGCACCAGTAAGGCAATTCCGATCATTCCGAGACCAAATACCCACGACGAACCCCGGGCAACACGGATCAGCTGCCTGTCGGATGCGCCCGGATTGATCATCCCTTTGTAGATATCATTGGTAAAAACAGCGGAAACGACGTTTAATGCCGTATTTGCACTGGCTGAGGTAGAAAAATACATACCGGTCAGCATCAGGCCAAGTAAACCCGGAGGGAGAACCAGTTTGCAAATCATCAGGTATGCGTTTTCAGTATCCAGTCCGGTTAATGATGGATTGATCGCTTTGTAAATCATGGGCGGAAACATCCAGATTACCGGACTGATCAGGTATAAGCCTGCAAAAAGAAAGGCTACTTTTTTCGCAGATTTTTCACTGTCGACACTGGTATAACGCTGCACCATCGTCCAGTTTCCTCCAATGTAACAGATGTGGTAAATGATAAAAGCGAGGACAAAACCGATGGTATATTCGCCGTTCAGAAGATTAAAAAAATCGTCTGGTACTTTTTGTGTAAATCCTTCCCAGCCGCCAACGTGATCAAATGAAAGCGGTAAGAGAATAAAAACGGCGGCGCACAAAACCACAAACTGTAATATATCTGTAACCATAACCGCCCAAAGTCCGCCAACTGCTGTGTAGGCAATCATAAATAAACCCAGGCCAACGGTGCATGGAATCAGCGGCAAATCCAGTGAGGCACTGACTAACCTTGCAACCGGATAAAGTACAGAGCCTTTGATAAAAACTGAAACCAGCGTAAAAATGAAAATGTAGGTTTTCTGAACCGGGAGTCCAAGCCGTTCCCGGATGAACTCCGCTGCCGTCAGAGCACCTGTACGTTTCCATCGCGGAGATAAATACAAACCGGTAACGAGTGCGCCGATGCACATAGTCCATTGGATGGTAATTGCCACCCAGCCGTGTTTGTAGGCGATGGAGCCCCAGGCTACAAATGTGCCCGCAGAGAAAAAACTCATGAACAAGGATAATCCGCCGATGAACCACGGAACAGCTTCTCCTCCCGCAAAAAACGATTTTAAATTCCGTCCTGTACGGGCAAATAATAAGCCGATTGCGAGTACAAAAGCGGAAAAAACGACAATAACTATGGTATCGATGGTGGTATTCATAATGGAGGTTTCGTGAAAGCTATTAAGGGGTTAGGTTTTTTATCTGGTTCATTTCATAAGGATTATCCGTTCGGAAAGGAGAGGCAGGGAAACCTTCCTGGTTGTAAAGATTGGCACCGTTGCTTTCCACTGGGCTTCCGGCCCAGGCATATCGCACCGTTTTTGGATTCGTGATTTCATCATGCCAGACAATTACCTTATTGCCTTCGATCCGCGCTTTCGCCCACACAAATTTTCCGTCATCGCCGGCAATCGAAAATCCTTTCAAACTACCTTCTTTCGCTTTCAGACCATTTTGTGCAAAGCTGAATTTCAGATGAATTGTTTTTTCCAAAACTTGCATGGATTCGTAAATCGGCGATGTCTGAAGATCTGGTTCTCCATAACAGAGTCTTCTTGCTTCGGCCGCCAAACGTTGCCCGACCTGCTGTTTATAAACCGGATGCACATCGTACGGATTGCCCACATCAATGGAAACTGCCAGACCGGTTTTTGGAATTTTTAATGCTGCATATTGAGCCTCCCGCAGCTCTGCCCATTGTGATTCAACGGGGTTTGGTGATAAAGCGCCGAATCCTGCGAGTTGTGCAATGATAAAAGGCAATTCGCCCTGGTTAAACTGGGTTCGCCAATCTGATATTAATATCGGCAGCAGTTTTTGATACTGAACGGCATCATAAGCATTGGCCTCGCCCTGGTACCATAAAAATCCTTTCAGGCCCAGTGCTGCGAAAGGGGCGATCATCGCATTATAAATTACAGATGGGTTTTTCCGGTTCCCGGACGGATCCACTGGTTTGGCCGGATATTCTCCGACTTTCAATGTGTTTTTGAAAAGCCATTCACCCGATAAGGGAATAATGATAGGAGTATCCGATTCTACAAGTTCTTTTAACCAAAGCTGTGATGCGTCGCGGCTCGTAAAACCTCCCGGTCCCGAAATATTTTCCAGACGTATCGCGATCACATTTTTACCTTCTTTTACCAATTCTTTCGGGATCGTATATATCCTGCGGCCAGGCTGCCAGGCATTGCGTCCTATTTCGGCTCCGTTGAAATAAGTGATATCATAATCTTTTAAGATTTCCAGGTTTAAAATCAAAGGTTTTCCGGCCATTGATTTTGGGATAGTTACCTCTTTCCTTAGCCAGACGAAACCGTCAAAATCCGGTAAGTCATCATTTTCCCAGTAATCCGGTGCTATCAAAGTTTTCCAGCTATTGTCAGGTTTGTAGGCGAATGAATGCCATTTTTCGATAAAACCGCTGTCGTTTTTTTGGAGCGCATCCATCCAGGTTTGCATATCAGCCAAATATTTTTCCTGACTCAGTTCTATGGATTTATTGCTTTTATATTCCTGTGTAAACTTTGCAGCCAGTTCCTTGAAATCAGGATGCTGTTCTATACTTTTAAGGCCGATCCAGGGTTCAATATTTGTGCCTCCCCACGACGTGTGAATAATGCCGATAGGCACTTGCTGTGTCTTATGAATTTCCTTCGCAAAAAAATACGCAACGGCCGAAAGGGAAGCTGCATTTTCAGGGGTACAGGTTTGCCAGAATGCTTTTGGGGTGTTAACAAGCGGATTTGTACTGATTTCTTTGGAAACCGTAAATGATCGTATTGCCGGCAAATCGGCATTTTTTCTTAGCTCATAGGATGCGTTGAAAACTTTGCTCACCGGCCATTCCATATTGGATTGTCCGGAGCATAGCCACACATCTCCGATCAGGATATTTTTGAAAGAAAATGAACTGTCGGAAACCACTTTTATTTCATACGGTCCGCCTGCTTCTTTGGCTGGAAAACTAACTTTCCATTTTCCGGTTGCATCCGCTTTTATCTTTCTGACTTCCCCTGCAAATGCAATGCTGAATGTAGTTTTTGGTATAGCTGTTCCCCATAATTGTACGGGTTTCTGCCGTTGCAAAACCATATTGTCGCTAAAAAAATAAGGCATTTTTATCCTGCTTTCAGCGGAAACATATGAACTGAAAAAGCAAAGTAAAGTCAATATGCCTGATGCGGTCCGAATCATTATGTAAGGGTTTGTTTAAATGATTTAAAACTTAAATTCTTTTTCGAAACTTTGTTTTTATTAAAACTTCACTGTAAATACCTCACTGCCAAATCCGGGCAACTGATAGGAGGTAGACATTACAGCAGAATTGGAAGCGGTTTTGCTGATACTTTTTATCTTTTTCCCTATTGCCCATTTTTCGGGATGCAGCGTTAATTTTCCGTCCGAAGGCTGAACCCGGTTATTTAAAAGAATGATATATGCCTCATTTTTTTCCGTGTTTTCGGCCAGGATATAGTCAACGACCGGCGGATTATCCCGAACAAATCCTTCCCGTATCACCAGATTTGCATGGTTGCCATAAACGTTTCCCGGCTGAAATCCGTAAGTCTGATGCGGGCCAACTTTTGGTGTCACGAAACCTCGTGGGAAACTTACTTTACCGGCCGACCTTACTGCTGCCTCAGAAAGTAAATAATCTGTGATCCATCCAATCTGCCACCACGCATGATGCGGATAAGGGCCTGAGCCTTTGTTCATGTTTTGCCAGTAATAAGAAGCGACACTGGTTTTGGGATCTACAAAAGCGTCCCGGCCGATGGCGGCGGATCTGGCCATATCTGCAAATAGCTGATCGCCGGTAATTTGATATATTCTCAGGAACATGCCCGCGTGACTCGCCAGCTGAATTGGTCCAAGCCGTGTAGCTGAACCAAATATGCCGCCATGCTCGAAGCTGAGCCCCGATTGCGCTATTTCCCAATCTTCCCGCTCGATACCGTTCACCCGTTTTATTTTTTTGGTTGGTATCGGATGTGTGTAAATTGAGCCCACATAGATTTTAGCGCAGGTGACAGCTGCTTTTTTGTACCGTTCGTCTTTTGTATTATCAAAAAGATCCAGTAATGCCTGAGCGGATTGACCGGTCGCAAAATCGGGAGCATAACGTGCATCGCCGCAAACACCAAGAAACGCACCGGATTCTACTGCATTTTTGATAAACCAGTCGGCCCCTTTTTGTGCGGCTTTGAGATATTTTTCATCTTTTAAAATCCGGTAGGCAACCAGCAATCCGTAAAAAGTAGGACGCACATCTTTAATATCCCTGAAAATCTCAGCTTCTGTTTTTTTATCATAGGCTACCGCAAAACTTCCGTCCGCTTTTTGCCAGCTTAATAAACGTTCAGCGCCCAAAGCCAGCCGATGCTGTAACTCCTGATTTTTGGGTTCAAAAAGAAGCATATTGCCCACATCGAGCATAACATAATAAGTCAGGGCGACAGGCTCCATCACTTCTCCCCATTCCTCGACAAACTTTTTACTTTTTGCAAGATAATATTGTCCCTCCACGGCGCCTTTGAAAAATCCGTTTTCAGTTTGCTGCTGAACGAGTTTAAAGTTTTCTGCCGGCGGCAGCACTTTTTTGGTTAATTCAGGATCTCCGGTTTCATGCGCCAGCATCCACATGGCTCCGTAATCCGAATTTTTCATTGCGTCTTTATTGGAACCTACAACCCCACCGTGATAAGATTGTGCACCAATCTGTTTTCCTTTATATTCTTCTATATTCCAAAGTGAAGTTTTGGGGTCGGTCAGGTAATGGTGCATTTTTTCGATGCGATCGCTCAGTGATTGTGTACTCTGACGAAGTGCTAATCCTTGTTTGAAATTGTAAACGTCGTAAATCGCATGGTTTAATGCCTGAAACCAGTCGCCCGGAATGAGACTAAAACGGAATCCATAACCTAGTTCCTGACCAATTTCACGTTCTGATTTCTCTTCACCCAAAACCGGATAATAAAGTGTTGGTGATAATTGTGATTTTCGGTTCATATGCGACAAGCCGATAAACCAGTCTGTCTGTGTCACTTTATCATTTGCCCATGGATCCCGCGCCAGGCCTGGTTCAGGAATAATGGATAAGGTTATTCCGTTTTTTGAACTCATCAAAGGACTCAACGTACTGGCGCAACGTTCGCGGTAAAGCACCGGACGATTCGGAATGCCATGTCCGTAAGCATAGGCCAGTGCGAAATTTTCCTGCATAAAGTTCCCCTGAAAATAACCCGGAACGGAAACCCACGCCATTTTTTCAACCGGTAAGAAAGCGACCGTAGGCGTTGCCAGTGAAAAGAATCCTTTCTTTTTTGGGATCAGTTTTTGGCTCACCTGGATATCAGATGCATATTTTGGATCCAGATTCCAGTCTGAAATAATGGTTGCCACCTCTGTTTCTGCTGTGAACTGAATGTGGTTTTTTGATATTATTTTAACGGTTTTCGGGAGAAAATGATAAGCTTTTCCAGCTGTGTTCAATGAAACCGCCGTCGTACTTTCTTTCCATTGAAGTCGCTGATAATGATAAATATCCTCAGGAAATTTCCCTCCGGTTATTTTCTCAAAAGTTTCCGCTGCTTCGGCAGATGGTTTCGTTTCCGAAAAAAGCAGCGTGTTTTCCCCGGAAGGTGTCAGATCTGAAATCCATTTTCCTTTTTTACTGACTGCCAGCTTTTGTATTTGATAACCATCACTACTCTTTTGCCAGGTAATCTGTACGTTTTTATTTGCAAGCGTTACTATTTCAGGCGTTTGACCGAAAATAGCAAGTGTAGATAATAGCAAGGAAAATATCGTCAGGTAATATTTCATGAGAAAACGTTTATAATATTCTGATTAAATTTTTAATTCCGTTGGTTAAATAAGTGTTCAGTTTTCCGTCGTCGCCGATGTAAAAAATGCAGACATCGATGTCTTTTCGTTTGCTTACAAAGCGTTTGGTTTCTTCCAGTCCCATCACGAAAAATGCAGTATCATAGCCGTCTGCAGTAATGGCGTCGCTGGCGAAAACGGTTACACTTAATATGGAACTTTGCTCCATCGAACCGGTCCTGGGATTGATGATATGGTTGTAAACCTGCCCGTTTTTTTCAAAATGATTACGATAATTTCCCGCAGTTGTCATCGCACGATCCGAAAGCTGCACGGAACAAAATAGTGATCCCGGTTTCAATGGATTTTCGATACCTGTAACCCAGGGTTTACTATTTGCTTTATACCCCTTACAAAGGATTTCCCCTCCGATCTCTACCATAAACCGGCCGATGTTCTGCCTGTTCAAAAAATCTCCTATCACGTCAACCGAATAACCCTGTGCGATTCCGTTGAAATCCAGTTGAACATTGGGTTTTGTCTTTTGGACAGATAAAGAATCAAACAGAATATTTTTAAAACCAACTAATTTTAAAAGTGAATCAATGTTCACATTTTCAGGATTTTTATTCTTTTCTGCTCCAAAACCATAAGCGTTAACCAGAGGGAAAATGGTAGGGTCAAAAGCTCCGTTTGTGGTCTCGAAAATCTCCCTGGATTTTTTTAGAACAGGGTAGAAATAGGAAGATTTGTATGCGTGAAAAGCGGATTGGTTAAAACCGGAGAGTTCAGAATCGGGTTTGTAAAGCGATAAACACCGATCAAAATCCAGCAAAATAGAATCAATATCATGTTTAAAATTTCGCTGCTGTTCGTCAAAATATTTGATGTGATAGGTTGTGCCCTGTGCTTCTCCCTGGATTGAAATCATCGGAATATCATGACACTTTGCTACCGCCGAAAACGACGATAGTAAAGTGAAACAAAGAAGCATATTTCCGATAACTTTAATCATGACAGGTGTTTAAGGTTGAGGTGAAACCGTTTCACCTTTCAGAAGCGCCATCAGTTCAGGTAAGTGATCCTGATAAATGCCTCTGGGTGTGGTTTTATATTTGGATGTCAGGTAAGCAGCGAAGCCGACAACTTCACCCATCATGCCGCAGGTCCGCATGACGCGCGTGCTTCCAAAGGCGACATGCGTGGTACTGATATTTCTGCCGGCTACGAAAAGATTTTGAATGTTTTTGGAATAAAGGCAGCGGTAAGGGATCGTGTAGGGCGCTACTTTGATATGCTTGGTGCCGGCAAAAAATTCCTGTCCTTCGAAATATTTGCTGTTTTTCGAATCAGGGAAATGCAGGTCGATTGTCCAGGTTGCCGTTACCGATCCGTCGGGATATTGTTTGCCTTCCTGAATATCCATCTGGTTTAAAATATGGTCGCCAATAATCCTGCGTGACTCACGCTTCCCTCCAATGTAAGCGACCCAGGCCAATTCATGTTTGGCGTATTTTTGCGACTTGTGATTTTTTAAATACGACCAGTTACCATAGATCGCACGCAGATTATGATCCCGGATTTTCTCGGCGTCTGTAATGGTATTGAAATTTCCAAAACCCGTTTCCCATTCCCAGTCTGCTTTGCTGTCATCAATATGATATTCATCCGAAAATTGGAGTGCCCAGGGTGTTTCAGGGAATTTAGAAATGGTGTCGCGTGGGAGAGAAGCCCAAAGGTTGGAAGTTCCCAAAGTAAAATTATCCGCTTTTTCGGCAGCAAGAGATTCGCCGGTTTCCGCTTTGCTTTCTCTTCCCATTCGAAATTCTGCGCCAGCCAGATAACCGATAGTTCCGTCGCCCGTGCAGTCTGAGAAGAAGGAGCCTTCGAAACGGGTTTCTTTATTGGTTGCTATATCCCGGCCGATGACAGCGGTAATGATATCATTTTGTTTTTCAACTTTGTAAACAAATGTGTTCAGGAAAAGGGAAATGTTTTTCTCTGCTTTAACGATCGAAGTTTTTCTGGCATCGCCGTATTCCTTTGCGTCCGGATTTCCGTTTCCGGGATCGCCATTATCCATTTCACGCACGATCCGGCCCAGTTTTGGATAATGGTTTTTATCTACATCACCCATCAGATGCACCCGGATTTCGGAACTGTTATTGCCACCTAAAACCGGGCGGTCCTGTATCAGAGCTACTTTTAATCCCATTCGGGAAGCTGAAATTGCAGCACAGGTTCCGGCTATTCCGCCACCTACAACAACCATATCAAAATGTCCGGCAGACACAGGCGTATCGGTCAGATTCAAAAGCTTTTTACGGAAAGCGGTTAATTCGTCTAACTTATTCGGCGGGGTAAATTTCGGTGCGTCCGTGAAAAGAATCGCATCACACCGGCCGTTAAATCCAGTCAAATCTTTAATGGATAGTTTGATCTGATCGTTCGTAATCTCAGTTTCTCCTGCGTCATACCATTTCCATTCGTCTGATCCGCTTTCACCAAAAATATTGTTAATCGCTTTTCCGTCGATCGAGACCTGGAATTTTCCCGGACCTTTTGGAAATGGTGCCCAGTCTTTCGTCCGGACCCATACATGGTATTTCCCTTTTTTTTGAAATTTAACGGTTGTTGAAGCGTCCTTAACCGGTCGCCCCATGCCGTGCGCCATCAAGTAAGATGAGCCCATAACAACAAAAGATTGCTGGTCGATAACCCAGCCACCTCTGTCTTCAAAGGATTCTGTCTCTACAAAAACATGGTTTTGTGCAGAAAGCTGTAAAGCGAATAACAGAAGAAATAAGGTTAGATAGTTTCTCATATTTGTTTTGTTTGCTCCTGATATTCAGGATTTTAATTCTGAATATGGATGGTTAGTCTTTTATTACCTTGGGTTGGCCTGGTTTCACTACCTTTCAGCGTTTATTCATGCATAGCTTCATCCAGAATTTTCCGACTTTTAGCCGAGAGTTCAGGCTGATTAGTCAGGATGTCAAGTTTCAGCTTTCGCTGCTCCTCGTTAGACTTCGCGACATCATTTGCGATCTTTTCTGTTAAGGTTTGGTTTAAAGGAATAGTCGTAAGTTTTTTCAAAATAGCGATCTGCATAGGGTAGGAGGCTGACTGAAAAACCTGCCAAAGCCAGTTCTGTTTTTGTGGTTTCGTAAAGAAATTGCTGCCCGTTTTTTGTAATGCAGTCCGGGCTGTAAAAAGATTTTTTCCAGTGATAATTTTTTCAATGTCCCCCTCAAATGATTTTAAAACCTTCCCTTCTTTCTGAATCACTTTTTCCATCGCCCAATATTGATAATGATAGTTTTTGTCAGCCAGGAATGCGTGAAGCAATTCATCGTTTTTATAAGATTCCGTTATTCTGAGCATCTCGGGCACCGCTTTCCCGTAAGCAATTTTCCATAGGGTAAAGCAGGTATAAACTGCGCCGTCGATCACTTCATTTTTAATTGTTTTCAAAGTTGCTCCTGTTTTTGCATCCACAGAATCAGAAAGATTATCTGTGCCTTTTGTGATCAGATCTTTCATATCCAGGTCTGCAAAAATGGAGTTCTGTTTGGCCAGAATTTCCTGTAATTTTTCGTAATCTTCCGGCTTGAATTCGTCGTGATCTATTTTGGTTAAAACCTTTCCTTCCGGCAAATCATATCGTTCATAATTACCTAAAAGATCCCAGTAAAAATTAATGTAAACCGGTTTGCATTCGTTGGTATAGCAAACCGGTGTGAAAATGTTACGAAAGAAATATTGCGGTCTCCCGGCGTCGTCCAGTTTCAGTTTTAAAGTATAGGTAAGGGTATCATTTTCGGTGATGGTGAATTCACGAACTGTTTCTTTTTTATTCCGGATCGCTATAATATCCTCTTCTTTTCCGGCAAGAAAAAGAAGAGGAACAAGAGCCATTAAAAGATGGGAAATGATATTCATGAATTATATACCAGTGATTTATGGACCTGGTGAAATTGCTGTCGTTTATTTCCAGTCCGGATTTTGAACCAGTTTAGGATTTGCGTTCATTTCATCCTGCGGGATCGGGAAATATTTGTTTTTTGCCTGAACAGTCCGGGTGGGGTATACCGGGTTTACCGCTTTGGGAATCACCGTCAGGAATTTTCCTGTACGCGTCAAATCATACCATCGATCACCTTCGGCAAAAAATTCCCAGGCACGTTCCTGTATTACGGCATCGACAAATGCGTCTTTACTAAGTCCGGATGTTAAGTCAGGGAGACCGGCGCGTTTTCTTACTGTATTGATATATCCATAAGCAGTCGCAGTGGCTCCGTTCAGTCGGGCTTCTGCTTCGGCTGCAATCAGATAAACATCCGGCAATCTTAAAATCGGGATATTGGGAATTAAGCCGATTGTTGAAGACGGATCCTGGTATTTTTTGATCAAAACTCCCTGGGTTGTGATAGGTGTTATGCTTTTTTGTGCAACTGTTTTTCCGTTTTTGTCGATATAATTGGTATCAAGTAATGTTCTGCGTTTATCGGCAGGATCAAACGAATTGAAAAAAGACTGGTAAGCAAACATGGACCCGAACGAAGTTTTTGCATAAGCCGGAGCAGCGCTGCCCGGAGGTCCGCACAAACCTGTTAACTGATGTCCTGTGCCGGGAGAAACCGGATCGGCCTCATAAGCCCAGATATTTTCGGCTCGGGCAGCATCTTCTTTTTCATTTTTGTAAACATCCTGAACATCCGGCATCAGAGAATATTTTCCGGAGTTAATAACTATTTTGGCCTTTTCAAGTGCTTTTGCCCAATCTTCGTTATATAAAGCGGCTTTTGCGTACAATGCGCTGGCTGCTTCGTTGGAAGGGCGTCCTTTGTCAACGGCCGGATAAGAAGGTAAACCTGCGGCAAGAGCCTGGTCCAGATCGGCATAAATTTGTTTGTATACATCAGCTTTTGGACTTTTGGCAACTGCCGCATCAGCCTCCGTATAGCTTGGTGTGATTTTTATCGGTACATCCCCAAAGTTTTTCGCCAGAAGCCAGTGATAAAATGCACGGAGAAAATAAGCTTCTCCGATAATCTGTTTTTTACGGGTTTCGTCCATGGAAGCTCCCGGCACTTTGGCAATAATCCAGTTTGCTTTTTCGATTCCGGCATAGGCCGCCGACCAGATTTGCTGCGGAGATTCATTAACCCGGCTATTACTTTTCTGAGTTGTGTAATTTACATCATAAGTAAAAAGCGTAAGCGTATTACGTCCTACAACGCCCCGGGGATAGGTCTGGTCGTCGCTAAAATCGGCTACCAATGTAAATGCGGGCCCGTTTCCCAGGCTGCCTAATGCACTGTATACCGCGACAAGTCCCTTTTCTGAATCGGCAGCGGTTTTGTAAAAATCTTCTGTATAAATGGATGAGTAAATGGTTTCGTTCAATTCACAGGAGCCAAGCAATACGGAGGCGCCAAGAATTACAGAAAGGGCTGATGTTTTTTTTACTATATTTTTCATATGAAATGCCTGATTAAAATGTTACCTGAATACCTCCCAGAAGTGTTTTTGCCTGCGGATAAACAAAATTGTCAACACCCATGACAGTGTTGGAACCTGCATAGGTATTTACTTCCGGATCGAACCCGCTGTAATTGGTAACTGTAAAAAGATTGTTTGCGCTGACGTAAATCCGGATCGCCTGTATTCCTTTGAAGCGAGGAACGGTATAGCCAAGCGTGATATTTTTACAACGCAGATAGGAGCCGTCTTCGACTACATAATTGGTGATGGGCAGACGTCCGCCTTGAAAACCGCTTGTATATTGATTATTAGGGTTTGTCGGCGACCAGCGGTCTGCAACGCCTTTCAGCATGTTGCGCTGCCCAAGCGGGTTTTCAAAGGAAAGACGGCTTGCGTTGTAAATGTCATTGCCTTGCGTGCCGGAGAAAAAGGCGCCGAAGTCAAACCCTTTAAATGACATATTGGTCGAAAATCCATAGATGAATTTGGGGTTTGGATTTCCTACAATCGTCTGATCAGCAGCCGTAATCTGGCCGTCGCCGGTAATGTCCTTCACTTTTTGTCCGCCAAGGCGCCCGTCATATCCGGGAAGGATGGTCTCGCCTGTCTGGTTTACACCGTCAAAAACATAGGTTTTGAAAAGACCAAGCGGTTCGCCTACTTTCAGGATCGTGTAGGTTGTCACAAAACGCTCGTTTGTTACGCCACCATCAAGGTTCAGTACTTTGTTACGGTTGATCGTCGTATTGGCAGAAATATCCCACTTGAAAGCACCATCGGATATTCTGGCGTTGGCGGCAAGTTCAAGACCTTTGTTTTGAAGTGAGGCAAAATTGCCCGTGATGTTTCCATAACCCGAACTCAATGGCAGAGTTTTTACATAAAGTAAATCGTCTGTTTTCTTGCTGTATACGTCTGCGATTAGACTAATCCTGTTATTTAATAAACTGATATCCAATCCGATATTGGTTTGTTTTGAGCTCTCCCAACGTAAATCCGGATTGGCAATTCCGGTTGGACTTATCCCCGTTATATAGGCGTGGTTGAGGTTGTAATCGTAATTGGCAGAATTTGTTGAAGCAGAAACGGTTGATAGCGATTTATATGGATCAATTCCTCCGGCATTACCGGTAATCCCGTAACTGGCCCGAAGTTTCAAATCAGAGATCCAGGGAACATCTTTCATGAATGATTCTTCAATAATCCGGTAAGCAGCTGAAATAGCTGGGAAAGTTCCGTATTTATGATTTGCCCCAAATTTGCTCGAACCATCGATACGTGCCGTTAAATCGATAAAAAACCGATCTTTGAAACCATAATTTACACGCGCCATATAAGAATCCAGACGCTGGCTGTTGCGGCTGCTGTTTACTGTTCTCGTCAGAGCGAGCTGTAAAGCCTCATTTTGTGTGGCGTCATTCGGAAAACCTGTTCCATTGATGGAATTGGAATTAGCCATTTCTACCTGCGTACCGAAAACAGCCGTTGCTTTGAGCGTATGATTTTTAGCAAGACTGGTGCTGTAAGTCAGGATACTTTCATGAAGCAAGGCGAGGTAATTTGAATTGATTTTGGACCCCGATCCTGAGTTATCGTTCAAGTCTGATTTATTGACAATAGATCTTGGGGAATAACCATCATAAATTTCACCGCGCTGGTCGGCATTGAAAGATGCACGATAGGTTAATCCTTTAAAAAGTGTGGCCTCTCCATAAAGATTGACCAGCATTCTCTTGATTGTTCTTTGATTTAAAGCCGCAGCAAAACCGAGCGGATTGGTAACTTCACGATACTGACTTCCCTGTTCACCAAAGGGAAAAAGTGATCCGTCGGCGCGATAGGGTACGAGCGTAGGGGGTGCACCAATAGCCGCACCCAGAATAGAGCCAAGAACAGCACCGCCGTCACCCACATTTTCTCCTCCGGTTTGGATACCATCATTAATAGAATAACTGCCCAGAATACTGGTACCTATTTTGATTCGGCTGGAAAGCTTATGATCCAGATTCAGGCGATATGAATAACGTTTAAAATCCGAACTGATGATGGTGCCCTGCTGGTCGAAAAAGCTGAGAGACATGGCAAGCTGGGTTTTTTCATTACCACCGTTGATCGATAGCTGATGATTTTGAATGGGTGCTTTACGGAAAATCAGACTTTGCCAATCGGTTCCTTTTCCAAGCGATGCCGGATCTGCGTAATAATTATTCTTGAAAACCTCGTTTTCCAGTTGTGCAAATTCGGAGGCGTTAAGGACGTCCAGCGTTTTGTTTATTTTTTGAGTGCCATAATAGCTATCGAACGTAACCCGCGTCGCCCCGCTTTTTCCTCTTTTGGTCGTGATCAAAACAACGCCATTGGCAGCGCGTGCTCCGTAAATCGCTGATGCCGAAGCGTCTTTTAGCACTTCAACGGATTCAATATCATTGGGGTTAATCGTAGAAAGCGGACTCACATCGGTGATACCTCCGCCGTTGGAAATCTGGATTCCATCAATTACATATAATGGTTCGGAGGATCCGTTAATTGAATTAGTACCTCTGATCCTCACACTGATATTACCTCCGGGCGAACCGGAATTCTGACTGATCTGCACCCCGGCCACTCTTGCCTGCAAACCCTGTGCAATATTGGCAACCGGTGTCTGGACGAGATCCGCGGCTTTTACTGATGCAATGGAACCTGTCGTTTCCACTTTACGCTGGGTTCCATAACCGACTACCACCACTTCTTCAAGCGCTTTTTGATCAAGCTTTAAAGTAATATCAATCGTAGTGCGATTGTTTACGGAAACTTCTTCTTTTAAGTAACCTACAAAAGAAAATACAAGTGTCGATTGCGGCGATGCCGGAAGTGTGAAAGTTCCATCAATATTTGTCAGCGTGCCCTGCTGCGTTCCTTTTACAGTGACGCTTGCACCTGGTACCGGTTGGCCCGTTTCGTCAATGACTTTACCTTTTACGGATGCATCCTGCGCATAAACATATTCTCCGGTCCCTGACAGAACGAGCAGAATAAGAAAACTGATTTTACATAAATTTTTTAGCATAATTAAAAGGGTTTGATAGTAGCATAAATTGAAATAATTCAATTTATAATAAGAAATGAATGCTGGGTTTACTACCTCTGAGAATTTACGAAAATGCTCTTTGTGATCGTAAACTGGACTTATTACTTGAATATAGATAGAATTGCCCCGGTATCAAGGTCGAAAAAACGCTGAAATATCTAAGATTATCACAAAAACTATCGGTAACGTTTGCGGATACGTTACCGATATATGGCTTTGATTATTATTAATATGAAAATTTTATAATGGCATTTTTCTTTATTTTTGAAGGGAGTTGTAATAGCTATTTTACGATATATTGAAAAAATACAATGATCGGGTGTCCCAAATGTTCCGAAGTCAGTTTTATTATGAAGGCGGGTTATGTGCGTAACAAGCAACGTTATGTTTGTAAGGAGTGTAACTACTTTTTTACGCTATCGGAGCCGGACCAGAACATACCCCGAAAAAAAAGCCGGAGGCATCAAACCACAATCATTGATATTGCCAAATCCATCGGTGTTTCTAATTCTACTGTATCTCGGGCTTTGCATGGACATGCGGATATCAGTCCCGAAACGCGGCAGGCGGTTTTGGAAATGGCGGCGAAACTGGATTACCAACCCAATCAGCTGGCCTATAATCTGGTGAAAAGCCGCACGAATACCATTGGGATGATTGTTCCTGAATTTACCAATTCGTTTTTTCCCAATGTGATCATCGGCTCGCATGAGGTGCTGACCGAGGCGGGATACAATCTTACGATCATGCAGTCGAATGAATCTTATGCGGTGGAAGTTTCCAACACAAAAGCGATGCTGGCCAATCGTATTGATGGTTTGTTGATTTCCTTAACCCAGGAAACCAATAATTATGATCATCTTAAAGTTTTTGAGAAGCGCGATATTCCGCTTGTTCTGTTCAACAGGGTCTGTGATCAGGTGGAAGTGCCGAAGGTAGTGGTAAATGATTTTGAAGGATCGTTTTCGGCCGTCGAACATCTGATTCTAAACGGCTATGAGCGTATTGCGCATTTGGGTGGGCCGCTGAATCTGCTCGTAAGTCGGGAAAGATTGCGCGGATACCTGGCGGCGATGGAAAAATATGGAAAAACCATAGAGGAGCATATGGTGATCCAGGGAATGTTTTCTCAGCAAAAAGCACGGATCTATGGTAAGTATTTGCTTGATCTTGAAAAAAGACCCGACGCTATTTTCGCCGTTAACGATTCAGCGGCCATTGAAATTATGCTGATGGCTTTGGAAAAAGGAATCAGAATTCCTGACGAACTTGGTGTTGTAGGTTTTAGCGACAATCCCGAATCAGCCTATATTGGGCCCGGATTAACAACGATCAGGCAGCCGACCGGAGAAATTGGAAGCACGACCGCACAGTGGATTTTGCAGCTGATTGATTCAGAAGAGGGTGTGAACTTACCGATGGAAAAGATTTTAAAAACGGAATTGGTGATCAGAGGATCTTCGAGAAGAAAGATGATAGATTAAGCTTAATCCCGATTTATTTAAATTGTTATCCACTTTCAGGCGCGTATACGGTTCGGTATTTTACCCGGTAGCCATCGATTGCCGATAGCTGACCGCCGAATGCAAAATCGGACTATTAAATCAAATTTTCTCCTTTCCGGAAAACCCGCGCGCATAGAAATGGGCCCGACGCATAAAATTTGTTTGCATTATATAAGTAATAACACCTGATGCTAAAAATGAAGTTATAAACAAAAAGTCTATTGAAACCTTAAAGGAATTGATCAGATAAGTTGTGAAAATAAAACCGGTAATGAAAACAGACAGATAATATAACTTCGAAAGAATGCCGAGCGGCGTATCCCATCTTTTATTGACAATATCTTTCATCGATGCGTCATTTCTCAAACAATACAAACGCTTATCAATCCATTCCGGCAACGTGCCCATTATCACATGGTACGAATTATAACCGACGTATAAGCTGCTCAGGAGAAAAAGAGTGAAGTACATAAGTTTGTTTGTTTTTCTTGTAACCATCTATTGCAATTTATGAATATTTAAGGATTTTGTAAAGCAATAATAATTTTTCTTTTACTACCTTGGAAAAAAAATCGACTGTGTATCAGTTTTTTAAATAATTGTTAAACAGATCATTTCTTCCCGATGGTATGTTTTATGTCACGTTATGGATGATTAACGATAGCATTTGGAGTATTGCATTAGTCATGGTTCAGAAAAGAAAATCGTCAGCTCATGAAATTTATTTACAAACTCTCCTTCCTTTTATTTGTTCCCGTTTTGTTTTCCCCCAGCTTATTTGCGCAGGGACGCTATGATGGGCCAAGAACGATTGCCGATTTACAAATTGCTATTGAAAAAGTACTGGAAGAAACCGGAACGCCAGCAGTGGGGATTGCGCTGGTCAATAAAGACAGCACCGTTTGGGTTGCAGGATTAGGAACGGCCAATCTTGAAAAAAATACAAAAGCTAATGAAAATACGATGTTCCGAATAGGCTCGGTATCTAAAATGTTTGTATCACTTGCCATTTTGAAACTTCATCAGGAAGGCCTGGTCGATCTGAATGATAAGGTCCGGGATCTGGTACCGGACGTTAAGTTTGAGAATTCCTGGGAAAAGACCGCTCCGATTCGCGTGGCTCATTTACTGGAACACACGACGGGTTGGGATGATATGCACCTGGGAGATTATGCGATCGACAAGCCTAAAATGACTCTGAAAGAAGGACTTGATTTTTTGCCAGCATCCCGTACTTCCCGCTGGGTGCCGGGTACGCGTATGGCTTATTGCAATTCAGGTCCGGCAGTGGCGGCTTATATTGTCGAAAAAATTACGGGTCAAAAATTTGAGGAGTATATCCGAAAGAATTTTTTCGTACCGATGAACATGGAAAATATGACTTTTTTTCAGACAGATACGTACAAAAAACTGGGAGCAACTTTGTATCTGGATAAAAAACCTCAGAAATACTGGAATATCACGGTGCGGCCGTCGGGAGCAATTAACGCTTCGCCAAAGGATATGGCCAAAATGCTTCGGTTTTTCGTTAACCGGGGGAAGGTCGATAGCCTCAGTGTGATCAGTGAAACGTCACTGAAAAGAATGGAAACAACTTTAACAACAACCGGAGGCAAAGCGGGATTGGAGTATGGATACGGATTGTCAAACTACGCGACACCTTATAAAAGTTATGTGTACCGTACACATGGGGGTGGTGTCAACGGTGGCTTGACTGATTTTTCCTATTTGCCAAATCACCAGCTTGGATATGCTGTCATGATTAATTCAGGTGATGGCAATGCTTTGAACCGGATTACTGATTTGATCCGGGAATTTCAAACCAAACGTCTTATGCCTGATAAAATTTTCAGACGCAGGGAAAAAGTAAAAGCGGTGGATGTTTCCGGTTATTACGTATCTGTGAATCCTAGAATAGCTATGACTTATTTTATTGACCGGATTTTTGACGTACGAAAAGTGAAGAGTTTCGATGGCGTTGTTTTCATTAATGGTCTTTTCGGGGGATGGTCAGAAACGCACCGCGCTATCAATGAGAGGCAATATATCGCAGAGGAAACAGGAAAAATAAATCTGGTTACTGCCAATGATCCGATGGCTGGTCAGGTTTTACATAATGGGGGCCAGGTTTTGGCACGGGTTTCTCCGTTTCTGGTTTATGGTCAGATTTTGCTGTTCGGCTTGTGGATACTTTACATGGCAGCCGCTTTAACTTATGGCATTGTCTGGTTTGTGCGTTTTTGTCGCGGAAGAACCTTGAAGGAAAAAACAGTCCTTCGTTGGCCGCTGTTTGCAAGTTTATTCGTTTTGCTCACCTTTATCTTAGGAAATTTCGGCGGTAAAGATCCTTTTGAACTGCTCGGAAAGATCAGTTTAATTTCAGTCTCCATGATGATAACGACCATCGGTTTTGCGCTGGCAACTTTCGTGTCGGTTATTATGATCATAAAAGAACACAAGGCAGATTTGAAACGAAACGCCTACTGGCACATGGCCATCTTGTCCGGTCTGAATCTGATCGCAGCTTGTTATCTGGCATGGTATGGTGTTATTGGCATACAGACATGGAAATAAATAAAATAGCAGCCAGATCCTTATAAAATAGAGCGGTTTAAAAATACCATTTCCTGAAACGCTAAAAAAGTACGCTCTCAGGGAAAACGCACTTTGTTAACTACAGAAGAAAATTATGATATACTCTTAAATAGGATCTCCTAGCTAAAAACTTTCCGGAACAGTTCCAGACTTTTGGGCACTGCCGTAGCTGGATTTTCTTTGCCTTCCATTTCAAGCGATATATAACCTTTGAAATTCGCCTTGCGAAGAATGTCAGCCACTTTTTTATAATCCAGGTTCAAATCATAAAAATGGCCACCGCCATAATAGGTTTTGGCCTGGACAATGGTGGCATATGGAGCCAATCTTTCAAATTGCGGATAAGGATCTCCAACAAAATTGCCCGTATCGACATTCATTCCCATGGCGGGAGAAGATGAAAGAGGTTTGTAAATTTCAAGGAGATAATCAATGTTGGACGATAAACCCCAGTGATTTTCAATGGCCAGTACGACCCCTGCTTTTTCCGCTGCAACAAGACATTCGCCGTAAGAATCAATACACCATTTAATGGCGTCCTGATCCGTATAACCCTGGATTGGCGGTTCTTTTCCATCTTTGTAATAGGCGGCATCCCGCTTCACAGTTCGCCAGCTTCCGGTATTCATCCTGATCGCGGGAATGCCCATCTGCACAGCCAGGTTAATACAACGAATCGTGTGTTCAACATCCTTTTTGCGGTCTTCTGCTTTGGGCTGAACAAAACTCTGGTGAATGGAAAGCATGGGAAGTGACAAGCCGTTGTCAAATGCCAGCCGCTTTAACTTGTTCATGTAAGGTATGCTTTCATCCGTCATCTGGCGGTGCAATATTTCAACCCCGTCGAAACCCAGACGCGCTGCATCTTCAATAACTTTTTCTATCGGATATTTTTTTTCTTCGAAATGCCAATAAGAATAGGTTGAAACAGCAAGCGGAATTCTTCGCGATGCCGGAGCAGCCGAAACAGAAGCATTGACAGCGGGCGCGACCAAAGCGGCGGCACTTGCCAGAGCTGTATTTTTTAACCAGTTTCTCCGTGATGAAGAAACTTCCTGCTCAGAAGGATTGATAGAATCTTGCATGAAAGTTGGCGGTTAGGAATAGTATTTATTGAAAAGGTATAATTAAAGGTAGGAATAGTTATTTAAAATAAAATTCCGGATACGGTTCATATCCGGAATTTTTTATGTTTTATGGATTTTGTTTTAAAACATTAGCGCCCATAATATCAATCTGCGCCTGTGGGATCGGGAAGTATTCACTGCTTCCTTTTTTGAAAGTAGCACCCGTTAAATAGGTTCTTTTTTTACTTTCTTTTGCCAGATAAGCATTTAAAACCACGTCTGCATTTCCCCAGCGAACCAGATCGAAGTGACGGTGACCTTCCATGGCCAGCTCCACGCGGCGTTCAAAGCGTACTGCTTTTCTTGCATATTCCTGATTAGCAAATGCCGGGTAAGGTTTTATCAGATAATTGGCCGCAGGCGTTCCGTCGTCTTTTTTAACAATGTCGTTCGCCGCACGTGTCCTGATCTGGTTTACAATCGTCAAAGCAGTTGCTAAATCATTTTCTTCCACAGCAATTTCCGCACGCATTAAAAGAATATCGGCAAAGCGTAAGGCACGGTAGTTATTAGCATTGGCACGTGGCGATTCTGCACCGGCGTTATCTCCGCTATTGGCAAAAAACTTTTTGAAGGTATAAGGACCGGCAAAACTCTGATCACGGATCCAGTTTTTCCCAGGGTGAATTCCCCAGTTAAGGAAAGGCAAACCTCTGCGGCCAACCGTCCAGTCAAGTCTTGGGTCAAGTGTGCCGTCGTAAGGCGTAAAAGGGTCGCTTGACGAAAGGCCTTCATCATTTTTTACATCCACATCATTGAAAGTATCCAGAAGCGGCAAGCCATTTGCGTCGGTTTTGAATGCGTTGACCAGGTTTTGGGATGGCTGATAAAATCCGCAGCATCCGCCCGGGCCGGCTCCGTAAGGAAAGTTAAGGTTATCGCCCCAGCTACCGTTTTCACCGCTTCCGCCGTCAGCAACGGACATTTGCACTTCAAATACAGACTCTGAATTGTTTTCGGTCGCAATTCTGAAATTGTCGTGATAATTTGGAACAAGTGAAAACGGACCGTTCGTGATAACGTCCACAAGCAAAGGTTTTGCAGCGGTGATGTCATTCTGGTACATATGCGCTTTGGCAAGCATCGCTTTTGCAGTCCATTTACTGGCTCTTCCAACCTGCGTTTTAGTCACGGAAAGATTGTCGACAGCAAATTGGAAATCCGCTTCGATCAGAGGCCAGATATCCTTATCATTTGGAAGATTAAGGTAATCCGTCACGGTTTCATTAACGTAAGGCACCATATTCCACATTTTTTTTGCTTCAAAATGATACCAGGCACGTAGAAATCTCGCTTCTGCGGTGGCCTGCGTTTTTTCAGCGTCGGTCATATCGGTGGCTTTTGCTATCAGACGTAAAACGTCGTTTGAGCGGGAAATGCCGTCATACAAGGCAACCCATTTATCGTTAAAACCGCCAATATCCGCTTGCTGGATGTATTTTTCAATCGTGGTAATTTGTGCAAGGTCACCAACATCACTTCCTTTATAACCGTCATCCGAAGCAACGGTTCCGTATATCCAGTTGCTGACGGCTGAGAAGTAGGTTCCGCCTGAGCCCACGCCGTCCAATAAACTGTAAGCACCAATGAGTACGGAATTAACACCGGTTTTGTTAGAAAGCATTTGTTCGTTTCCTACACCAAGTGGCGTGGTTTCCAGAAATTCATCCCCACAGGAAGTCATCATTCCCATGCAAACCAATGCTGTAAAAATTAAAATTTTCTTTTTCATATATTCTGATTTTAAAAATCCTAGTCGGTTTGTTTTTATTAAAATCCAAAGTTCAGACCTACCTGATACATTTTTGATCTTGGATAGTTACCCTGATCCACACCTAAAACTGTACTGCCAGGCGTTGATCCCACCGAAGTAACTTCCGGATCAATACCGCTGTATTTTGTGATTGTAAACAGATTTTGACCCTGAACATAAATACGCGCACTGGTTAAGCCCAGCTTGGATAATGCCTTTGCCGGTAATGTGTATCCGATTGTGAGGTTTTTCATTCTGAAATAAGATCCGTCTTCCACAAAATAGCTTGATGGCTGCTGGCTTCTGCTGTCGTTTGCGTCAAGGATTGGCAATACGGCGTCAGGATTTTCAGGCGTCCAGGAGTCGTTCAGCATACGAAGGCTTCTGTTTCCAGCCTGGTTGTTGAAATCCGTCCAGCGTTTTACCATGTTGATAATGCTGTTTCCTTTAACACCCTGGAAGAATGCGGAAATGTCAAAACCTTTGTAGTCTGCGCTCAGGTTTATACCATAAGTAAAGTCAGGGTGCGGATTTCCAAGGAATTTTCTATCAGCATCACTGATCGTACCGTCTCCATCGGTATCGTGATATTTATATTTACCGACTGCCGCATAGCCAGGATATTTCGGTCCGGCGTCCACTTCTGTCTGGTTTTGATAAATACCATCAATTTGTAAACCATAGAAAGAATATAACGGCATACCTGCTACCGAACGCGTCCAGGTGTAGCTACGAATCGTTGGCCCCAAAAGAACAGCCGAAGCACTGTTGTTTAGTTTTTCAACATTGTTTTTATATGCTGAAATGTTTGCGCCGATAGAATAATTCAACTGACCGTCCAGTGCCTTATTATTAAAATCAATGGCAAGATCAACACCCTTGTTATTCATTTCGCCGACGTTTACAAAAGGTATTGTGGCAACACCCTGTGTGGCAGGCAAACTAACCTGGTACAACATGTCGGAAGTGGTACGGTTGTATAAGTCAAGACTAAGGTTAAACATACCTTTCAGGAATGTCGCGTCCACACCAATATTGGTCTGGGTTGTGGTTTCCCATTTGGCATCCTGATTTCCAAAAGCCTGTGTATCAAATCCTGGCTGTACCGAGCTGTTTGAACCGTCAATAGCGTACGACGACTGGTTAAGTGTAGAGCGGTACGTACTGAAACCATTGTAGTTCCCGATTTCCTGGTTCCCGGTTTGTCCCCAGCCTGCTCTCAGTTTCAAATCTGCAAGCCAAGGCAGGCTTTTCATGAAAGCTTCTTCCGAAAGTCTCCATCCCGCACTGAAAGCAGGGAATGTACCATACCGGTTGTTAGCCCCGAAACGGGAAGAACCGTCACGTCTTACCGTGGCTTCCAGTAAATAGCGATCTTTCAGGGCATAGTTAACTTTCCCGAATATTGAGAAGAGTGACCATTGGTAACCTGCACCGGCATTATTAATACCCGCTGTTCCTGCGCTCAGGTACATATACTGAGGATCTTCTGAGTAAAACGTGGTACGTGTAGCGGAAAAATCTTTTCCAGATCCCTTGATTGCTTCTGTACCCGCCAGCACATTCAGTTTATGAATTCCGCCAAAGGTTTTTGAATAGTTCAGCGTGTTTGACCAGGTCCAGTTCACATCATAGGCATAGGCGTTGGTCAAGGCATTGTTCGACTCGATTTCTGCTTCTTCCAAATCCAGTAACGTGTAGGAAGTTCTGTTTGCATTTGTAAAGTCAACACCGATGCTGGACTTGGCAACAAGGTCTTTTAATACGTCCACTTCCAGGTAAGCGTTACCAAAAGTCCTGAATGTGTTAACGCGGTTGTCTTTCGTACGGTACAGCTGGGCAACAGGATTTGTCGCTGGTCCAAGACCCGCTGCACGTGTTGCAGCAAAATTGCCCATAATGTCATAAACCGGGATAATGGAAGGAATACGGAACCCGTTTCCGATCGGGTTGCCATCCTGGTTATTTGTAGAACTTGCCGTACCGTTATTGCTATAATAACCTTTGTTTTCAGTATAACTTACTTCAAGGTTTTCACCGAAACGGATTTTCTTTTTGAACAAAAATTCAGTATTTGAACGTAAAGAATAACGGTTAAAAGAAGTATTTTTCAAGATACCATCCTGCTTGAAATAATTAAGCGAAAGCGCATATCTTCCGTTTTCCGTACCACCGCTGGCACCCACATTGTATTCCTGAATGGCTGCGTCACGTAAAATTTCTTTTTCCCAGTCTGTACCTTGTTTGTTTGCTTTTACGATCTGGTAAAAACCACTGCGGTTATAGTTGTAACGGGCCGGGTCTATCAATGCCAGAGCCGGATCGTTCGGATTATTTGGATTCAGCGTAATACCATAATTAGAACCTGCCAGAATATAATCCGGAACAACCGCATTGACGCCGTTGCCATATTGCTGATGCGAAGGATTGCCATTGGTAAGTACACCGGCATTTCTGCGCTGAGTCCAGAGAAGATCACCGAATTGTTGCGGATCGATAATTAATCCCAGATCCACTTTCCCGGTTTGAATACCAAAACGGCTATTGAAGGTGAATTGCGGCGCACCGGTTTTCCCTTTTTTAGTCGTGATGATGATAACACCGTTCGCTGCGCGTGATCCGTAAATAGAAGCGGAAGAGGCATCTTTCAAAACCTGCATTGACTCAATGTTGTTTGGGTTAATGCTGTTCAAACCGCCTTTCGTAGGCACGCCGTCGATAACGTACAGAGGATCGTTGTTGTTGATCGTACCAAAACCACGGATACGTACCGTTGCTTCGCCGCCCGGGGTATTGTTAGAAGTTACGGTTACACCGGCCACCCGGCCTTGTAATTGCTGAGCCACGTTTGGAGCCGAAACTTTCGTAAGTTCTTTGGTATCAACTGTTGATACAGAACCCGTGATATCTCTTTTAGACTGGGACGAATAACCCGTAACAACCACTTCACTCAAAGATTTTACATCTGATTGAAGTGTAATTTCGATCATGGATTTGTTTGCAATATTGATTTCCTGCGTCAAAAATCCGATTGAAGAAACCACCAGCGTTGTACTGCCGTCCGGGATTTCAAGCGAAAAATTTCCTTCGCCATCCGTTGTAGTACCAATGCTTGAACTGCCTTTAAGCACGATCGTCGCACCAGGAACCGTTCCGCCCGTGGCATCGATCACTTTACCTTTAATTGGAAAAAGGATCGATTTTAAAGTCTGGATGGATGTGCCCATTCCTTCAATAACAGGCGTCGCCGGTTTGTTTGCCGGAATCCTTTTCAAAAGGATCTGTTTGCCCGAGACTTCGTACGTAACTTTTAATGGTATCAGAAAATTATCCAGGATCGCTTCCAGTTTTTCCTCTTTTGCAGTAAGGTTAACCTTGCGCTGGGACTGAATTAATTCAGGACTATACATGAAGTTAACACCTGAAAGTTTGCCAAGCTGTTCAAGCGCCACACCAATTTTCTGATCCTTGATATTAATCGTCAACCGGCGGTTGAGAACTTCCTGGGCATTACTGTCTGTTGCAAGCGACAAACCAGAAAATTGTATTATGATGAATAATTGTATGAGGCTGATTCTCATAATTTTAAGTAAGCTTGGGGGCCATTGTAAGGTTTTTTTCATACTTTTGGATGTTTTAATGGTTGTAAAAAAATCAGCAAAATAATTCCCTGGTCCCTTTTTCGGGGGACTTCATCTTAGTGCCAACATAGGTGGGGAGTTTTAGTCAGGGTGAATGATGTTGCCACATCGTTCACCTTTTTTGGTTGTTTTCAAATAGTTTTCGTTTAAAGGTTTAGGAATAATTGTTATTGACAAGCGTTACCGGTAATGGTGACTTTGGTATCATTTATACTGTATTCTGCTTCCAGTATGGTACAAATCCATTTCAGCTTATTATCAAGCGGTTCATCTCCAAGCGTCGCCGTTACGCTGCAATGCGCCATGGTTCTTTCGTTATACACAATATCAATTCCGTATGCTTTTTCAAGAGATAGAAAAACCTCCGAAACCGAGGTTTCGTTATAAATGAAATTTTGATTTTCGATCGGTATTTTTAACAAGGCGGATCCTGTTTTTGACGACCTTGTCAAAGTGGATTTTTTGCGTTCGAAATAGGCCTGTTCATTAGGAGAAAGCAAAAGTGCGGATAACTTTTTCCCATTTTTATAATCGTCTGCATGTTGGTCCTTATTTTTAAAAACAGATACTTTTCCCGTTTTTACAGCAACCAGAATATTATCACCAGATTCTGCTGCTCTGATACTGAAACTTGTGCCCAATACCTTTGTTACTAACTCATTGGCATAAACAAAAAATGGCCTTTCAGGATCTTTGGCAACTTCAAAAAATGCCTCACCCGAAAGAATGACTACTCTTTTATCGGAATCGAATTGTTTGGTATAACTTATCCGGCTATTAGCCTGAAGCACTACGGAACTTCCATCGGGCAACTGAACGTATTTTGGATTTTGGCCGGCGTTTGAAACTTCGATAATCTCGTTTCTTTTAACAAATTGCTGCTGGTGCTCAACAAACAGTGATTTGGTATTACTTTTTAAAAAGAAATTTATTCCGGCAGTCAAAATCAGGACTATGGAAGCTGCGGCGAGCCAAACGGTTTTAATTGAAAATTTATTCCTGAAAATATTTCTGTTTAAACCCTTTTCTCTTCGTTTCGCACGTTCTAGCGCTTGCCGGATCTTAAAGGCAATATGTTCATCAGTAATCGAAACGGTTTCGTTGCTTAGAGAAAGTAAAGCGAATCTGGCCTGTTCTATAGCTTTTTTTCGTTGACAATTTTCAGCTGCCCAGTTTTTCCAATGCTGATCAAGTTCTGCGTTCTCTTCCAGCACCCAGGCTATAAAAGCCGGATCCTTTAATAAACTCTGAAAAATTTCATCGGGCGTTGAGTGCATCATAACAACATCTTACTGCGTGTATATTGTTATTATCAATTTTTGTTGTTGGGATACTCACTTGCCAAAGCTTATTTTTAATATTATTTAAAAATTACAATATAATTTCGAAAAATGAATAAAATAAAAAAGAAAAGGAAGGTGAGACTGGCCAGATTTCTCGTAACGTATTGAGTGCGCGCTGCACGATATTACTAACGGATTGGGGTTTGATTTCAAGCAGCGTTCCGATTTCTTCGGATTTTAATCCCTGAAAAAATCGCAGATAAAGAACTTCTCTCTGGCGGGTAGGTAGCTGTGTCATCAGTTCCTTTACCTGGTTTCTTAGCCCTAACTCATTTTCATTTTGAATAACCAGTTCTTCGTAAGAGAACTCCACGGCCTGATTTTCAAATTGTTCGGTAAGTTCGAGCTCCTCTGAAAGTGGTTTAAGGGTTTTGACTATCTTGTGACGGAAGGATTTGAGAAGATAAAATTTGACAGAGGCAGTATCATTAAGCTGGGTACGATGCAGCCATAAGTGAATGAGCAGATCCTGCAGGGTATCTTCCGCAATCTGGACATTGGGTGTAAATCGTAAACCATAATGGAGTAATGTGCGGTAATATCGCGTGGCGAGTTCTGTATAAGCTGTCTCATTTCCAGCCCGGAAATAATCCCAGAGTATTGAATCATCTGTATGTTTATCAATTTGAGTCAATATAATTCTGTTAAAAGTTCAGGTGCTAGAATCAAAAATAGGTAAATGCATATTTATATAAAATAGTATTTTGTTGTTTATTTGAATATCAAAATTTAATTACTATATACTCCAACTTTATGTAACCAAAAAGCTATTTTTGGTTAAGATAGTATTATGCAAAATGCGATTTGAAACAGATTTGAATAATCAGAGAATTTCAGGATGTAATTGTCAGGTTTGAAATTACATCAAAATCCAAAGTTTTGTTTTGAGGAGACTCCGAAGGAGTCATGAATAGATATGAAAATTGATAAGCTATAAACAGGATGCTCCTGCCGGAGCGGTTAGATATGAAATTATCTCATTATCCTGCTTGTCAGCCACATTGTGGCATCCTGTTTATAGCAAGGATGGGTTTTTCGAATTGGAAATGGCTCCTTCGGAGCCTCCTCACTATATCAGGAAACGTTGAAAACAAAAAATCCCTTTGACGTTATTACCAAAGGGATTTTTTGTAATGATCTAAATATTACTGTGCGTCTTTATAAAAACCAAATTCGCTGATGGCAATACTCACAGGTGACTTTGTTATTCTTAATCTGAATTTTTGTCCGGTTACCGGAGCAGAAAGTTTTACCAGGCGTTTTGCTCCCACACTTGTTCCTGCATGAATTTCTTTCCAGTCGCTGCCTTCCCACACATCCACGGCAAATCCTTCGATACGTTGTCCCAGTTTGATAAATTCCTGCAAGCTAATGATGTCAAACGTAACCGGGGCACTTAATTCAAAAGTTACTTCAGGTGTTTTAAAATCTTCGTCCGTAGCCCAATAGGATTCCGGTTTTCCGTCCAGAATATTTTTTGCACTGTAAATGGAATTATAGCCGCGGACGTTAACAGCTTTGGAATTTGCGCGTGCGATAAGATTGGTTGCAAACGTATTTTTTACCCGGTCGCCAAATGTTTTCAAGGCCATCACATCGTCTTCATGAAGCTGGCCTCTGGTATCCGGAGCAAGTCCCAGATCCAAAGCTGCACCACGACCAACACTTTTGAAATACAAATCGAAGAGTTTGTCCGGCGTTTTTGGTTTCTGATCCGGGTGATAGAACCAGCCCTTGCGAAGCGGTACGTCGCATTCAGCAGGAATCCACATTTTGCCATTTCTTGTTCCACCCGGATTTTCATCCGCATTCGCTTGTCCTGGAACAGCTACATTGGTGCCTTTTGAAGGAACGGGCGTTAAAGTTGCCCAGGAAGTTTCCGCAGCTTCTCCATTTTCGTTTCCAACCCAGCGAACATCCCAGCCCACATCACTGAAAATATTGGCTGTCGGCTGCAGTTTTCTTGTGAGGTTGGTCCAGGTAGAATCCCATTGATAATAGGTAGTGTTATCGATGGAGCGTTTTTCTTTTGCTCCGCCATAGTATCCGTCGCCACCATTTGCGCCGTCGTGCCACGACATGAACAGCGGGCCGTAATTTGTATATAGTTCCCGAAGCTGTTCACGGTAGATTGCCAGATATTCGCCGGTACCATATTTTGCATTGTTCCTGTCCCAGGGAGAACAGTAAACCCCAAATTTCAACCCGTGCTTACGAGCGGCATCGGCGACTTCTTTTACCATATCACCTTTTCCATTGCGGAAAGGGCTTTTGGAAATATTATATTCTGTTGTTTTTGTAGGCCAAAGTGCAAAGCCGTCGTGATGTTTGGCGACAAAAACAATTCCTCTTAAACCACCTGCTTTTGCTGCCAGAACGATCTGTTCTGCATTGAAATCCGACGGGTTGAAAGTTTTTGGATCAGCATCACCAAAGCCCCATTCTTTATTTTCAAAAGTCGTAGGTGTGAAGTGCATGATACCATAAACTTCGGTTTCATGCCAGGCAATTTGCCTGGGTGCGGGCAAAGCACCATAAGGTTTCGGGGGAGTCTGAGCAAACGAGTTAACTGCCGTTAGGAGAAATAACGCGGCTATTTGTTTTATCATTTTGGAATTAAGGGTTTGTTTTACCGAAGTACCACCAGGTAAAAAAGGTTTTTGTTTAAAGGTATTACAAATAAAGTGAAATTGTAAATAGGATATCTATTTGACTAAACTTTTAAACCTATGACGATATTTGAATAAATCTAAGAGGTATTTGGTTAAATATTTGCTGTTAAACTTTTATTCAATCACAAACAAATAAGCAGGTTGCTGCCCGAGTGCTGCAATGGTTTTAGCGGGAATTTCGATAACGCCGTCTTTTAGTTTTAATACTTTTTTATCTCCTGCGAGCGTAATTTTTGCAGATGCAGGGATAGCCAGTCCTTCCGGCTTTACACGACCGGGAATGGCCTCGCCTGTTTCTGCAAGATAAAATGCGTACGTCGTATTTCCTTTCTTAGTATAAGCCCACTTTCCCTGGCGGTACGGCGCCTGTGGCTTTGTTTCATAAATACCAACACTGTTGACATTCATCCATTTTCCAATTTCGTCCAATCGCTGATAAGCTTCTTCATGCCATTCTCCGTCAGGACCGGGCGCGATGTTTAACAATAGATTTCCGCCTTTTGAAACAATATCCAGCAAAGTATGAACCAGTTTTCTTGTGGATTTGAAATTCTCTTTTGGAATATAAGACCATGAATCTCCCATTGTCATGCAGGATTCCCAAGGAATTGACATATAATGATCAGGAATTTGCTGCTCAGGTGTTACGTAATTTTCAAATTCTCCGGTGACCGTGCGGTCCACCACAAGTAGGCCAGGCTGGTGTGAACGGGCCATCTTTGCAATACGCGCCATATCGATATCCTGATCGTAAGGAATACTTTTCTGCCAGCTGATGTTTGGATCGATCGTGCTTTTCGGGCGAATCCATCCGCCATCCAGCCACAGGATATCCACCGAGCCATAGTCCGACATTAACTCTTCGATCTGGTTATAGGTGAAGTCCTTGAACTTATTCCATTGCTCAGGATATTTTTTAGGATCATAAGAAACATTCCTGTCTTTTGGCGGGAAATATTTCCACCAGTAGGAAGGCGTGTTCCAGTCAGGTTTGGAGAAGTACGTACCGGTCATAAACCCTTTGTCACGAAAAGCCGACAAAACCTCTTTGGTAACATTGCTTTTCGGGTTCGATTTAAACGGCGTATTGGTGATCTTGTAATCCGTGTATTTGGAGTCGAACATCGCGAAACCGTCATGGTGTTTTGTGGTAAAAACAACATATTTCATTCCGGCATTTTTCGCGGCAGTAGCCCATCTTTCCGGATTGAATTTTACAGGATTAAAGGTTTTTCCTATTTCTTCGTACGCTTTTTTGTATTCAAACCAGTCGTGAGAATGTGGGCCTTTACGTTCGCACCAGCCTTCATCTTCCGGGCACAACGACCAGGATTCTACGATTCCCCACTGGCTGTAAGTTCCCCAGTGCATCAGCAGACCGAATTTGACATCCTGCCATTTGCTTAATTTTTGCTGTACCAAAGGATCCGTTGGTGCGATATATTTTGAATGGTCCTGTTCCGAATGCTGCTGAGCAAAGGAAACTGTTGCCAAAAGCAAAAGTGCAGGAAGGAAAGGTTTTAATTTCATTTTGGGCTTTACTTATTGTTTCAAATAAAAAATATTTGCTGCCGAAGTCCGCTTATCTTCGACAGCCAAAAACTATGCGAAATAACTTTCCGCGTTGATGACTTTTCCTTTACCGCCTTTTTCGGTGACGGTATAGTTAAAGCCCTTTTGTACCGAATAAGCACCCACTTCACCTTGCTTGTTGATGGCAATAAAACCAACCTGGAATGTTTTCGCACGTTCGGGATTAGGCTTGATAATTCTTTCTACTGCTTTTTTACACGCTTCATAAGGTGACAGCCCGTTTCTCATAAATTCAACGACAAGGTGGGTCCCGCAAACCCGGATCACTTCCTCGCCCTGTCCGGAGGAGGTAGCTGCGCCTACTTCGTTATCAACAAACAAACCTGCTCCGATGATGGGCGTATCGCCAACCCGGCCACGCATTTTGAAACCCATCCCGCTCGTGGTGCACATACCGGAAACGTCTCCGTTGGCATCCAACGCAATGGTTCCCATAGTATCATGATTAAAAGAGCCATCATCGAAACGGTTAGGAGCAAAGGGGCCGTGACCTTTTTTGGGATGTGCCTGCTGATGTTCTATGTTAATTACCGGCTTATATTCTGCTTTTACCAGCCACTCCTTGTAAGCTTTTGCAGCGTCCGGCGAAAGTTTTCCTGATTCAAGGGGAAAACCATTTGCTATCGCAAATTGCTGTGCACCAACACCGGCAAGAAAAACGTGAGGTGTTGTTTCCATTAGTTTTCTGGCAACGGAAATCGGGTGTTTTATTCTTTCAAGGAAAGCGACCGAACCGCAATTTGCCTTTTCATCCATAATACTCGCGTCGAGTGTAACGTACCCGTCACGGTCAGGATTTCCACCCAGACCGACGCAGCAGTTAATATCATTTTCGATAGCAATGGCTGCCTGTTCTACCGCATCCAGCGCCTTCCCTCCTTTTTCCAGTACAGGCCAGGCCGCTCCGTTGGCGATTTGTCCACTGTCCCAGGTTGAAACCACGATGGGTTTGTTGACAGCAGTTGAAGCAAAAAGTTTATTAATCTGCGTAAAAGGCAAGGCAAGTGCAGACAAGCGTAAAAAGGAACGTCGTGTTGGTTTCATGTGAATTTTAAGAGGTCAAGATTTATTTTTTTATGTGTATTTATCGATGTTATAAATTGCTTTCAGCAGCCAGGCACAATTCGCAGGTCAAAAGATTTTAAGTACAGCAGGTTCTGCACTTGACAACTCAGGTTGCCAATAAAACGGAATAAAATAGGGGGAAAATTTTTTTTCATAAAACGTGGTGCAACGATCAAACCGAGTGAATCGCACACAATTTATTAAAAATTTTTAAAAAGTAGAGCTAATTTCTAAATATCAGTATGTATGTTATTAATAATGAAGGTATTTTGAAATAAAAAATCAGACTTCTACTGCTTTTTGAAATTTTCTTCTGTGGGGGATCTGTATTTTTGAAAGGGAATTTGAAGCAGGTTTGAAATGCGATTATTTTCTTCCGCTTTCAGGTGCGTGTCCAGTCCGTAGACAATCTTTTGTGAATCCAGTTTTTTGAAAGTACCCAAAAGATGATCCCAAACCGAAAAGATATTTCCATAATTAGAATCCGTGTAAGGCTGGACATAATGATGATGAATATGATGCATATTCGGCGTCACAAAGAGTAAACTTAACCCAGCGTTTAACCAAGCCGGAAGTACAATGTTGGCATGATTAAACTGTGAAAGTATTACAGATAAGGATTGATAAAGAAAAACCAGCCACATCGGGGCACCAGTAATCAGAATAGCCAGGGTTGTGAAAATAAAACGGATCAGACTTTCTCCGGGGTGATGTCGGTTGGCTGTGGTGGTATCCACAAACCGATCAGCGTGATGAACAATGTGAAATCGCCATAAGAATTTGACCTTATGCTGAATCCAGTGGGCTGCCCAGGCACCAATAAGGTCCAGCAGAAGTAATCCAGTCACCGCCTGGCTCCATAGCGGCCAATCATGTATCAGATACAAAATCCCGAAGTGGTTTTCCACTGCCCAGTTACTGGATTGTACCAGAATAAATGCGAGGGGAAAGTTGACGAGTATCGTGGTAAACGTAAAAAAAAGGTTTACACCGGCATGTTTCCACTTTTGGTATTTAAAGTGAAAAAGCGGAAGTGCTTCTTCAAGGAGCCAGAAAAACATAATCCCGCCAACCAGAATCAAGCTTCTGTGCGAGGACGGTATCCGGCCAAAATAATCCATAAGCCATTGCATATCTTACGGCAGTAGGTTTTAGTAAAAATAATATTTTTTAAAGAAATAACTGTAATCGATTATTGTTTAACAGACTGGATTTTCTTGTTTATTAATAAATTCTATCTTTGATATAATTATAACTTATATATAGTTGAATGGTTCTTGAAATTCAAAATATAAAGCAGCGGTATGGCTCGCTGGAAGTTCTGGATATTGTTTCCTGGAAAATAGGATATGGTATCTATTGGATTCAGGGAGAGAACGGTGCTGGAAAATCTACCCTTTTTCGTTCTCTGGCGGGAATATTACCGTGCTCCGGAAATATCATTCTGGATGAAAAATATGATTTGAAAGCCAATCCGGTTGACTTTCGTTTACGGTTAAATCTGGGTGAGGCAGAGCCGCTTTATCCATCGTTTTTAACACCGGCAGATCTGATCTCTTTTGTGGCAGAGGCAAAGAAAAGTCCTCCCGGGCAAGCGGAGATGTTGATTGATGCATTAGGAATAAACTATTTGAAACATACTTTTGGAAGCTGTTCGAGCGGAATGGTGAAAAAGGTTTCGCTGGCCTTGTCATTTTTAGGGAAGCCTTCTGTGATTATTTTGGATGAGCCGCTTATTACCATTGACAAAGAAGCGAGAGAGGCGTTGTTTGGCCTTATTCAGCAATATCATCAAAATGGCGTGACGTTTCTGATCTCTTCCCACCAGCTTTTTCAGCAGGAAGGGTTGACCGTTACAGAAAGTTATGCCTTGAAAAATAAAACTTTGATCCAGCTGCCTCACGAATGAAAATATTATTCATTTCCACCGTCCAGGCATTTTTTCGGCAGCGGGCCGGAATGTTTTTTGTTTTGCTGGCCGTTCTGTTTGGTTTCATGGGGGGGAGGGAGCACTACGGTTTTGCGCTCTTTTTTCTGACAGATCCGTTTGGAATGTATTATCTGGCGGGAATCTGGCTAGTCTACACATTATTATGTTCGCAATTCGTCCTGAACTTATGGACGCATCAGGAATATGCTTTTATCTACCATACAACACTTTGGCCGTTTCTGAAAAGATCAGTTCGTTTTATTTTAATGGCGTTCGGTTTTTTGCAGCCGATACTCTATTATGGAATCTATATCGTTTCAATAGCCCGTCAGGACAAACTTCTAAATCATATCTGGCCGATTTTTGTTTTCTATATCGTACTCAGTCTTTTTCTGGTTCTTGCCGCTGAATGGAGAATCGCTCATCCGAAGTTATTTAATTCCAAAAACAAAAGCAGTTTTACCTGGCCCTTTCCAAGACCTGTTTCGTGGATTTATTGGTCTGTTGAATGGCTGTTAAGGGAAAAGGCGTTAACGGTGTTGTTTTGTAAGGCAGGTGCCGGCTGTGTGTTTATTTGTACGCTGATTTATTATCAGACCGATGTCTATGATCTTCGCTTACCCGCGATCGGTCTTTCGCTGGGTTATCTTTTAAATATCGGTTTGTCTTACGAATTGTTTGGGTGGGAAAACGAGATATGGCTTTGGAACCGGTCATTACCCATACCGCTCAGTACCCGGTTTTTCAGAAATCTACTGACACATGCAATTCTTATTACCCCCGAAACACTAATTGTTTTTAGGTACGATTTATTTTCGATAAAAGAAGTTTTGCTGCTTTATTTCCTTGGCCTTTCCATCCTGATGATTTTTCAAAGTTATTTATACAGACGCGGAGGGATTTTGGAAGACATGATGAAGCCGGTTTTGTCAGGTTTTGTGATACTGACCTTCATGATTTTGTATAAAGTACCGGTTTGGGCAATAAGCGGAACGGGACTTGTCGCTTCTTATTATTTGTATGCAAAATGGTTTGCTCGCACAGAAATAAAAACAGAATAACCGGCTTACGGTAATATTAAACGTAAACCGGTTATTTGATTTTTATTTGCCTGGAACGGAAGGTCTTACTTCCACCTTACTAGGTAATGTTCTTGCAGGCATTTTGATAAGATCGGAAACAATCTGGCCGATATCTTCCGGCTGGATTTTCCATGCATCTTTTTCTGACGGCTGATGGTTAGCAAATTCTGTGGCCACAGATCCGGGCATGATCGTAGAAACTTTGATTCCGTCATTTCTGACATCCATCATCATCGCCTGCGAAAAACCTACAAGTCCGAATTTGCTGGCATTATAAGCCGTTCCATTCGGGAAAAAGTTTGTTCCTGCAAGGCTTGAAATGTTAATAAAATAACCTTTCGTTTCTTTCAGCGCGTCAAGAGAAGCTTTTGCGCTATAAAAAACGCCTGTAAGGTTGATATCAATAGTTTCCTGCCATTGTTCAGGAGTTAGTTCATAAATCGGCGCAAAATGTCCTACACCTGCATTGGCAATCACATAATCCAGTTGTCCCCATTTTTCAATTAGAACTTTTACCGCATTTTGCTGAGATTCCAGACTGCGCACATCGGATTCAATTCCGATAGCGAAACCATCACGAATTTTATTAAGTGCAGCAGCAGCTTCATCCGCACTTTCCTGAGAACGACTGGTCACTGCAACGCGTATTCCTTCCTTTATAAGTACTGCGGCTACACCATAACCTATTCCTTTTGAACCACCTGTGATCAGTGCTGTTTTAATTGATTCTGCCATTTGTATTGAAATTATAGCTTTAAAAAGGCTTTTTTGAACATTATACCAATGAGTAACCAACAAAGACAATGCCAGGAAGGTTTATCTGGAAGATTTTTAAATATCTAATTTGAGGAAATCGCTGAGACTTAAAATGGCAGTTTTGAATCTCAATAATTAAAGTTTCCATCAGTCTTTTTTAACAAGTTTATTCATTTTTTTGCCTGAATGCAAGTAACTATCTAGTTTGTAAGTATATAATCGAACGATTAGCCTGTTCTAACGCATATACAATTTAACCTTTTCATAACATCTCCTTCATTACCGCCTAATACACGAAATGTAGTTTTGATAAAAAACTGATTATATGAAATCAAAATTACGTTCTACCTTCCTGATAACTTTATCGGCGGCGGCCATAATTTCCTGTACGGATCATCATATTGAAAATCCTGAGGGATCGAATTATCCGGCAAAGGCCACTTTTAAAACTGCGCCGATTTTATCCACGACCCAAAACGGTACCAAAATTTATGGAAGCGGATATGGTTCTTCTATGGCGCGGGTTCCGGGTGAATGGGATTCATTTTATTTAATGACTGACCGTGGCCCTAATGTGGACGGTACCAACGAAGCCAAGATTTTCCCTATTCCTGATTTTAATCCGCACATTGCAAAGTTTAAGCTGGTTGGCGAGGAGCTGGTTTATCAGTCCTCCATCGAGTTTAAAAGTGCAGGCGGAGCCAAACTGACAGGTCGCCCTAATTTACCCGGAGAAGGGAATGCAGGTGAAATTGCGCTTGATTTTACGGGGGCACCGGTTGCCAATGACCCGGAAGGAATCGACTGCGAGGGGCTGGCGGTTGATCCAAATGATGGCACATTTTGGGTAAGTGATGAGTATGGTCCGCACATAGTTCATTTTGATAAAACAGGAAAAACGATTGAACGGATCAACCCGTTTGGAACCGGAACCGGTGGTCGGAAATTGCCGAAAGTATTGGCAAAACGTCGCCCGAACCGTGGAATGGAAGGATTGACGATTACACCGGATGGGAAATTTCTGGTGGGTATGATGCAGTCACCCCTATATAATCCAACGAAGGCAAAAGTGGCCAGTTCCAGATTATTGCGTTTGGTTGTGTTCAACATCGCAACGGGTGAGACTAAACAGTATGCCTACATCACAGAATCGATAAAAACGCTTTCAAGTGAAATCGTGGCCATTACTGGTACAACCTTTCTTGTACTCGAACGTGACCAGGATTTTGCAGGCGGCAATCCGGCTTCTCTTGTTAAGCGTGTTTATAAAATTGATATTTCCGGCGCAACCGATATTTCTGACCCTGAGAATAAGGAAAGCGGTCTGCTTTTCGGAGGGAAAACGGTGGATGAATTAACGGATGTGGAAATCGCCTCCAACAACATCAAGCCTGTGACCAAGGAAATGGTTGCTGATATTCTGGCTATTCCGGGTGGTTATCCGCATGACAAAGCCGAAGGGCTGGCCATTGTTAACAATAACATGATTGCCGTGGTCAATGACGATGATTTCGGTATTGTAAGTCCTGCAACACCTGATAACTCAATCATTCAGAAAATACTTCCGTCGACAATGCTCGTGGACCGGAATGTGATTTATTTTATTCCTTTAAGCAAAGGTTTGAAATAATTTCACAGGTAAGATAAGTGGATTCTCCTATTATTGTTACAGCCCTGCTGAGTTTTTCGGCGGGGCTGTTTTTTGTGATCGCTGGCTGTCAGTTATAGGTAATATGCCCGACCATTAACTAAAAAGTTATCTCTGATAATGTTTGATTTAAGGTTTTGACTGGCTGTTAAATCACAAAAGAACCTGTCATCCTGATCTCTTTTTTTGCCACTCTCTATAAATACCCTATTTTTGCGGTTCGAAATTCATTCTATCCGATTTTAAACCTGTTTATGAGATTAGTAGAAAATAAAGTGGCTTTGGTAACCGGAGCTTCTCGTGGCATTGGGCGTTCAATTGCTTTGCGTTTGGCTCAGGAAGGAGCAAACGTGGCTTTCACCTATCTTTCCAGTGTGGAAAAAGGGGAGGCCCTTGTAAAGGAATTGGAGCAATTCGGTATCAAAGCAAAAGGATATCGTTCTGATGCTTCTGATTTTCAGCAGGCAGACCAGTTGGTTACTGACGTGATTGCTGATTTTGGTAAACTTGATATTTTGATCAATAATGCCGGTGTTACGCGTGATGGTTTGCTCATGCGTATGAGCGAAGAGCAATGGGATACTGTTATCAATATCAATCTGAAATCGGTATTTAACCTTACCAAGGCAGCTACAAAAAGTATGATCCGTGCAAAAAGCGGTTCTATCATAAACATTACATCTGTTGTTGGAATCCGTGGAAATGCCGGACAAGCAAACTATGCTGCTTCCAAAGCGGGGATTATCGGTTTTACCAAATCCATTGCACTTGAATTAGGATCCCGTAACATTCGTTCAAATGCCGTTGCACCGGGTTTTATTGAAACTGAAATGACGGATGCCATCGATTCAAAAGCTGTGGAAGACTGGAAACAATCGATCCCGATGAAACGTGGCGGGCAGCCGGAGGAAGTTGCTGACGCTTGCGTATTTCTGGCTTCTGATATGTCAAGGTACATTACAGGACAGGTTCTTCAGGTTGACGGAGGGATGCTAACCTAGTTTTTGGTTGCCACCGCAGCGCAGGGAAGATATGCCGGAAGTAATTTAAGCTTTCCAGCCTTTTGAAAAATATAATGCAAATCCCGATTCTTCGTTACGAAGAGGCGGGATTTGTTTTGTATGATACATAAAGAAGAAAATGCACTGTTGCTTTTCCAGTGATCTCTTCATTATTTTATCGAATATTGCCAATAATAGTGCTTTCTGCGAAACTGTTTACTATATTTCTGTAATCCTGTTTACTGCAAAACTGCTTACACATCATTATGCGTTCAGAGCTTATATTTCAAACTCCTTATTGGTTTATCATTTTTTGTCTGCTGGCAGGTGGCGCGTACGCGTTCCTTTTATATCAGCCGGAGGCATCTTGGAGTAAGAAATTGAATTATGCACTGGCAGCGTTGCGGGGTATTGTCGTGGCTGTGATCTGTTTTTTACTGCTCAGCCCTTTGGTCAGAAGAACAGAAAGTATTGTCGATAAAGCCAAAATTGTTTTTGCGGTAGATAATTCAGAATCTGTAAAAGGCGTTGGACAGCCGGTGTTAAAACAAATTTCCGAAGCGGCGGAGCAGCTTAATGCTGCCGGTTATGAAGTAAGCGTACAAACATTTGATAAAGCAGCAGAAACCATCAAGGCCGACTCCATACGTTTCGATCAACGGAAAACGGATCTTTCGGGTTTACTGCAAGGGGTTAAAAGTAATTTTGAAGGAAGAAACCTGACGGATGTTATCTTGCTGTCTGACGGTATTGTGAACCAGGGAACGGCACCTACTTTTAATCAGTTTCCTTTTAAAGTTAATACCATTGCCGTTGGCGATACAGTTCCTGATCTTGATATCAGGATAAAAGATGTTGTACATAACCGTGTCGCTTATCTGGGAAATGAATTTCCGATTCGCGCTGATATTTCGGCGAACGGATTAGCTGGTAAAACCACAACGGTATCCTTGAAACAAGGCGGGAAAATTCTGGCTACGCATAAGGTCGTGATTGACCGTTCTTCTTTTTTTAAATCTTTTGATTTTACCGCAACTTCAAAACAAAAAGGAATCCAGCATTTTACGGTCGAGCTGGGAACCGTGCAAGGTGAAGCTTCGGACAAAAATAACAGGAGAGATGTTTACATTGATATTATTGATGGCCGCCAAAAAGTTCTTTTACTGGCTTTGACGCCGCATCCGGATGTGAAAGCTTTAAGAAGTCTGATCGAAAGCAACGATAATTATGAGCTGGATGTGAATATTCTGACAGCTTCTCCAAATCCGAACGCGGATGTTATCGGAAACAAGCCTTACGATCTGGTTATTCTGCATCAGATTCCCAATATACTTGGTTTGGGAAATCCGTTGGTGCGCAAGATTCTGGATGCTAAAAGACCGGTTTTTTATATTCTTGGAAACCAGTCAGCTGTTCCATTATTAAATACTTTGAACCGTTCTCTGACGATCAACGTGAATCAGGGGCAATTTGATAAAGTATCTGCAAGATATAATCCTCTTTTTCAGCAGATTAATTTTAATGAAGAAAGTCTCCGATTGCTCGAAAAACTTCCGCCAATTTCTGTCCCTTTCGGTGAATATTCTGTTGCTCCCGGTACTGAAACAATTTTATTTCAAAAAGTGGGAACATTGAATACCAGCAAACCACTTCTTGTTTTAAACACAACAGCGGAGCAAAAAACAGCCATTTTAACAGGAGAAGGAATCTGGCAATGGAGGCAGGAGGAATTTGCATTGACAGGAAAACATGAACTGGTCGATAACCTTTTTCAAAAATTAATCCAGATTCTTTCGGTACGTGACGACAAGCGGAAGTTTCGTATTTACCCGGTACGGCCAGAATTCGAAGAGGGTGAAGAAGTTGTGTATCAGACCGAGATTTACAACGACATTTATGAGCCTGTTTACGGCCAGGAAGTAAAACTTGATATTACCGATGAAAATGGCAAATCCAGGCAGTACACCTTTACACATTCCGCTGAAAATCCCCGCTTTAATATCAGTGGTTTAACCGGAGGGGTTTATCGTTTCCAGGCAACTACGACGGTAAAAGGTATTCAGGAAAAAATAAACGGACAATTTGTTGTCAGAAAGGTAGATCTGGAACTGGCCAATACCACTGCGGATTTTGGTATGCTTCGCGAGCTGGCCGCAAAAACGGGAGGGGAATTTATCCAACCCGCAGCTTTGGCCACTTTAATACAAAAACTGAAAACAAACCGTGCGGCGGACAGATTGGATAGTACCGAGGAGATGGTTGAACTTATCCATTTGAAGTGGCTGTTTTTCCTGCTGCTGATATTGCTTGGTGTGGAATGGGGATTGAGAAAATATCACGGAGGTTATTGAAAAAGCATCCGGGATTTGAAAGGAGTAAATAAATTTTTAATCAATAAGTGGGCGTGTCAGTAATTATTTATCAAAATTTGCATTTTCCGCACACGAACAGCTAAAACCTGGACGTAGACAGCGATTCGGCTTTCAGGTAATTTTTTAATGAAATATTTTTATCAAATAAGAATTCTGTTTTTTATGCTGGTTTTCATCGCCGGCACTACTGTATCAGAGGGACAGGATTTTACAGGTTCTTTTACCCATCGGGATTCTCTGGGCGTTGATTCGACAAAGAAGGCAGCCCCGAATTACAAGTTGCTTCGTGGGATATTTGCAGCTCAGTCGACATTGTATCTGGGCACGATTTACGGACTCAGCAAATCATGGTATAAAAATTCGCTTACCAACTTCCGGGTAAAGGATGACACCTATGAGTGGCTCCAAATGGACAAAATGGGGCACGTTTACACATCATACCAGATTGCCCGGCATACAGCTGAAATTTATAAAAAAACGGGAATCTCAAAAAAACAGATGATGATTTATGGTGCTGTTTCCGGTATCATTTTTCAGACACCGATTGAAATCCTGGATGGTTTTTCCCCCGATTATGGATTTTCTCCCGGCGACATGGTGGCCAATATTACGGGATCGGCCATTTATCTGGGACAAATTGCGCTTTGGGACGAAATTCGTATTCAGCCTAAATTTTCATTTCATTTCACGTCACTTGCCAAAGAGCGGCCTAACTTGTTGGGAAGCAAGCCAACCGAACGGTGGCTGAAAGATTATAACGGGCAAACGTACTGGTTTTCAGGTAGTCCCAAGTCTTTTTTTAAAGGAAGTAACTGGCCGGCCTGGTTATGTTTGTCGGTAGGATATGGAATTCAGAATATGGTTTCGGCGGATAAAGATCAAAGTCTGGAAATGGGATTCAGGCCTTACAGACAATATTATTTATCGTTGGATGTTGATTTAACAAAAATAAAAAGCCGCAGCAAATGGATCAGGACCATAGCTTTTCTTGCCAATTCCCTCAAAATTCCGGCACCTGCTTTGGAGATAAGCAGAAAAGGCATCGGTTTTAAACCTTTATATTTTTGATAAGGCATCAGTTAAACATACTTGATGCAAAGAATAAAGTAACTTGCGGCTTGTGGATGATTAGCTTTAAAACGTCTGCGGGTCATTAATAAACAGTAAGAATATGAATATTGGAGATAAAGTAAGATTGGTACATGGCCGTGAAGAGGGGATTATTTATGCCTTTCTGCCAGGGAATGTTATCGAAGTTGAAATAGAAGACGGATTTCGTATTCCGGTATTACGTAACGAGTTAGTGACAATTTCTCCTGTTGAATCGCAGCGGCTGAACCGTACACCGGCCGGACAAAATATAGCGCCGCAACGCGACAGAATTGAACCGAGGCAAAAAGTGTTTGCCGAAAAGGGGATTTACATTGCTTTCGTTTCTGTCAATGATCGCGCTGTGACGTTACATATTATCAATAATTCTGATTGGACTTTGCCGTTTACCGCGGCTACGCAGCAGGAGAATGTGCATACAGGACTGGCTGCCGGGCTGTTACAGCCGAGAACTTCACAAAAGTTGACGGAACTGCAAATGAAAGATTTCGAATCCTGGCCAGTATTTTCCTTCAATCTTTTGCATTACCGGGACGGCAGTTATGATGCAGTACAGCCATTTCAGAAAAAAATAAAATGCCGCGCGCAATCTTTTTATAAAAGTAAAGGACCTGCACCGGTATTGAATAAAGATGCTTTTGTTTTTCAGCTCGATGAAGAAAATGTAAAAAAGGAAGAATTAGTCAGTAAAACGGATATTTCAGAACAGCTTCGTACGAGTTTGATGGGTGGTGCGCCAACAGCGAAAATCGAGCTTGAAAAACCGGAAGGGGTTGTAGATCTGCATATTGAAAAACTGATGGAAGACTTTTCAAAAATATCAAAAGAAGAGATACTGAAAAAACAGCTTGCTGCTTTTGAAACCAGTCTGGAACAGGCGATTGGAAACGGAATGGAAGAAATTACATTTATTCATGGCGCAGGAAGTGGCGTTTTGCGCGACGAATTGCACCGCAGACTGAGCAAAAATCAGCATGTTCAGTATTTTAAAGATGCTCAAAAGGAAAAATTCGGATACGGTGCAACGCTCGTTAAAATTAAGTAATCGCTCTAAGTGTCTCGTATGGGTTTTGCTGTTGACAATGATTGGATTTGGTCAATGGAATTGCCGTTCGAAAACTACTTCGCCCAAAAAGCCTATGGAAGAATATTTGTATTCAGACACAGAGATTCAGAATGAAAAACATTTGTCGGTTTTAAACTTGCCAATTGAAATGCCTGTTTCCGAGTTGGAAACGCAGATTAATGCGAAATTGAAAGGTTTGATCTACGAAGACGACAGTTATGAAGACAATGGTGGAGACAACCTGAAAGCGAAAGTCTGGAAAATTAGTCCGATTCGGGTGGTTGCCAAAGATTCGACCTTCCTCTTTGAGGTCCCACTGAAAATTTGGGTTAGCGCAGGTTATAATGTTAGTCCCTTGGGTATCAGCTTGTCCGGTTATAGGGACACGGAGTTTTCTATCAAGATAAGACTTATTTCGAAAATAGGAATTTCAAAAGACTGGAAGCTGAACTCGGATACTTACGTGGATAGCTACGACTGGATCAGCGAACCAAATGTAAAAGTGGCTGGTATCAGGATACCGATCAAAAGTATGGTGAGCAGGCTCTTAAACCATAATTTCGAAAAGATCACCGCAGCTATTGACCAGCAGGTTACGGGTGGATTGGAAATAAAAAAATATGTTGAAACGGCCTGGAATCTTGCACGTCAGCCGGTATTATTATCCAAGGAATTTGATACCTGGCTTGTCGTAACGCCAACGGCTATTGTGATGACACCTTTGCTGGTGAGTAACAATATTTTACGGTCTTCCATTGGTATCAAAGGTTATACACAAACGATAACTTCTGAAATAAAGCCGTTGGTAAAACCGGCGCCAAAACTGCCTGATTTGCAAATTGCGGATAAAGTTACGTCGGATTTCAAAATAGGGCTTATCAGTCTGATATCTTATGAAGATGCAGCCAGGATGGCAACAAAGCAGTTTTCGGGAAGAAAGTTTTCTTTTTTAGGCGGGAAATACACGATAGAGGTTACTTCTATCGAAATGTATGGTCAAAACGAGAGATTGATTATTAAGGCCGGACTCAGTGGAGGTGTAAACGGTCATATATTTTTGAAAGGAATTCCTTACTATGATCCGGCTACTCAGATGTTATCGCTGAAAAACCTTGATTATGACCTGGATACGAAAAATACAATTGTTCGTACAGCAGGATGGCTGCTGCAGGGGAAATTTAGTAAAATGATGGAGAAGGAGATGGTGTTTCCGGTAGGAAGCCAGATGAGTGAAGCAAAAAAGAGTGTCCAGCAGATACTTGCCAATTACAAAGTTACTGATGGTGTACAAATTAAGGGGACACTTTTGGAGATCACACCAGATAAGGTATATTTGACCCCTAAACACATTTATTCAGTTGTTTTTGCTGAGGGAAGTGTTAATTTGCGTGTAGAAGGATTGCGAAGCTTTGACTAATAAATTTGACCCGAGTGTTAACAAATGCCATATTTTTTACTTTTTATGGTAAATTGACTGCTGATCAAAGGAAAGTATTTCTTAGCTTTGTGGTCAGTGAAAGGAATAAGCCGTCCTATCGCCGCGGTGAAATACCGGGGAGGAAAGTCCGGACAGCATAGGGTGCCGTACTTCCTAACGGGAAGGCAGGTGACTGGAAACGGTCAACTGACAGCAAGTGCCACAGAGAATATACCGCCTGGCACATTTTTTATGTTGGGTAAGGGTGAAAAGGTGGGGTAAGAGCCCACCGCTTTAAGGGTGACTTTAAAGGCAGGGTAAACCTTACGGGCTGAAAGATCAAATAGGTGTTAATTTGTGGGGCTACTCGTCTCCGTTCTTAACCGGACATTAACACGGGTAGATCGTTAGAGGTTTTGAGTGATCAGAATCCTGGATAAATGGTAGGAATTTCAGTGAAAACTGGAATACAGAATCCGGCTTACAGGCTTCTTCCTTTTTCTGTTTTTAAGTAAATAATTAATGAATAATTGAATCACATAACTAGTGTTTCCCATGAAGAAAAAGAATCTTTACATTGCTTTAGTTTGTTTGTCACTCATGAGCCTGGATGCTTTGGCTCAAAAAAACCGAACGTATGAAGGACCCAATAAGATGAATACATGGTCTGTTACAGGGTATGGTGGCATTACAAAATTCTTTGGTGATCTGAAACAGTACGATTTCAAAAGAGGCTTCAATGAGGACATGACTGGTTCATGGGGACTTTCTATCAACAAACAATTAACTCCGATTTTCGGTGTTCAGCTTACGGGCTACAACGGATGGCTGCAAGGATCTAAAAGAGGAATCGAAATTGCTGCGCCAAAAGAACCTGGTGTGACCAATATCTATGATGCATCTTTCAAAAGCCCATCATTCATTCAGGTTACTTTGGATGGAACGGTAAATCTTAACCGTTTGCTTTTTGGATACAAAAAATTACGCAGATGGAAAGTTGATGCGCACTTGGGAGCTGGTATTATGTATTATCACACAGATCTTATCGCAACAAATATCACAACCGGAGCTGTTACAAAACTTGAATCCAACGGACCTGGAAGTTCTAAAACAGCAGGAACCTGGGAACGTAACGGTACAACGTACACACGTGAATGGGTAATGCCAGCAGGTTTGGCAGTTCATTATGAATTGACTCCACGTTTTGATATTGGTTTGGACTATACATACACGTATGTTAATACTGAAAAACTGGATTTGACAGTGGGTGGCAGAACAGACTACGATACGCAGCTGGGTCTTTGGACGTTTGAAAAAGGTGATTCGAAAAACGACAGATGGGGTGTTTTCCAGGTTGCTTTGACTTACAAATTGGGTAAAAATGCTGTAATGGCGAAAAAAGGCAAATATGATGCAGGAAGCGGCCGTTACCATTTACGTTGGGCTAATCCACAATCATTGATACCGGTTCCTTACAACCCTACAATGAATGATGCTGACTCGGTTGCAAAAGCAAATATGCCTAAGCCGGTTGATCCACGTCTTTACACAGACACAGATGGTGACGGTGTTGCAGATTTATTTGACAAAGAGCCTAATACTCCTGCTGGAAGTGTAGTTTCAGGTGGTGGTGTTGCAATGGATCTTGATAAAATTATCAGAGATGCTATCAAAAATAATCTTCCGAAAGACGAATGCGAAGCTTTATTCAGCAATATCGAATTCGATACTGACAAAGCAATTATCCGTGACGCTTCGAAAGAAACCCTAAGCAAAGTTATTGAGTTGTTGAACCTTCGTACAAACTGCCGTATCGTTCTTGTAGGACATACTGATGCGCGTGCTTCTGATACTTATAACATGGCTCTTGCACGTCGTCGTGTGGATGCTGCAAAACGCTTCCTGGTTCGTCAGGGTCTTAAAGATACAAGCAGAATTTTGATCGAATACTTCGGTGAGTACCGCCCGATTGCTGAAAACACAACAGTTGAAGGTCTTCAGTCTAACCGTCGTGTTGAAATCAAGATATTGCCAAACAATACAATTCGTTCAACATATCCTGCCGGATTCCAGAAATAACAGGATTTGAGATATAAAAAAGGGGAGGTGATTATTCACTTCCCCTTTTTTTGTTATCGATGATTATTGAACCAAATATTTTATGTAAATTTGCACCCTGTTTAATTAAGGGACGAGCTCCCTCTCATAACAAATTCAATAATGGCAGTTAAAATTAGATTAGCGCGTCGTGGACGCAAACAAAAAGCGATTTATGATATCGTAATCGCAGATGCCAGAGCACCACGTGATGGTCGCTTCATCGAAAAGATTGGTAGCTATAACCCAGGTACTAATCCTTCATCCGTTGTTTTAGATACAGCTAAGGCTGTTGACTGGTTGCTTAAAGGAGCTCAGCCAACGGATACAGCTCGCTCAATCCTGCACCACGAAGGTGTTATGCTTCGTAAACACTTACAAGTAGGTGTTATCAAAGGTGCAATTGGTCAGGACGTTGCAGATGCACGTTTTGAAGAATGGAAAGCGTCGAAAACAGATCGTAACGTTTCTGCTGCTGATTCATTGTCAGCGAAGAAAGACGGCGAAAAACAAGCGAAATTGGATGCTGAACGTAAAGTAAATCAGTCACGTGCTGAGGCTATTGCTAAAAAGAACACTCCTGTGGTAGAAGAAGTTGCTGCTGAGGAAACTTCTGAAGAAGCAGTTGCTGATGAAGCGGTGGCAGAAGATACTACTGACGCGCCAGCTGCTGAATAATTTAGTAGTTAATGCTTTATCTATGGGTCTGTCGGTGTTTCCGTACAGACTCATATTTGTTTTAAAGGTTTAGGGAAAATAATTAATATAAAAATACATTGACACAGGATAGCTGTTTTTTGCTTGGCTATATCGTTCGTACGCATGGTACGTCGGGTGATGTCGTTATCTTTCTGGATGTAGATTATCCGGAAGATTATGAAGATCTGGATTCAGTTTATTTCGAACTGAGAGGAGATCTGGTACCTTATTTTGTCGAGAATTTTAATCTTCAGAAACAAAGCAAGGCCATTGTTCGGTTTGAAGAAGTTGATACCATTGAAAAAGCCCAGGCTTTGGTTGGGACATCATTATATCTGCCATTGGATTCGCTTGCAGAACTTGAAAATGAAGAATTTTACTATCATGAGATCAAGGGTTATACCGTGATCGATGAGGTGAAAGGAGAACTTGGGATTGTTCGTGAAGTGTATTCTCTGAATGGTCAGGACTTGATTGCGATGGATTATCAGGGAGTAGAGGTCTTGATTCCGACAGCAGAGGATATTGTTTTAAGAGCCGATAAGGAAAATAAAAAGTTGATTGTCAATTTACCGGAAGGTTTACTGGAAGTTTATCTCGACAATTCTTCTGACAACGATACTATTCCTGATGATGCGGATTGATATTATTTCCTGTGTTCCCAACCTTCTTGACAGTTTTTTTGCGCATTCAATACTGAAACGCGCGCAGGAAGGAAAATACGTAGAGGTAGTGATTCACGATCTTCGCGACTACGCTGTGAACAAACATCGCTCTATTGATGATTATGCTTTCGGTGGCGGTGCAGGAATGGTTTTGCAGATAGAGCCGATTGCGGGTTGTATCCGTGCTTTACAGGCAGAGCGTACCTATGACGAAATTATTTATCTGACACCAGACGGAGAGCTGATGGAGCAGAAAATGGTAAATCAATTATCTTTAAAAGGTAACCTGATCATGTTATGTGGCCATTACAAAGGTGTGGATCAGCGCGTACGTGATCTTTTCATTACAAAGGAAGTCAGCATTGGAGATTATGTATTATCAGGTGGCGAGCTGGCAGCGGCCGTTCTTGCTGATGGTATTATTCGTTTGCTTCCCGGTGTTTTGAATGATGAAACTTCCGCGCTGACGGATTCCTTTCAGGATAACTTACTTGCACCTCCTGTATATTCGCGACCTTTTGATTTTGAAGGAAATTCGGTTCCTGAAATATTGGTGTCAGGGCACGAGGCCAAAATTGAAGAATGGCGTTATGAGCAATCTATAAAAAGAACAAGAGAAAGAAGGCCGGATTTATTAAAATAGATCCGGACTTGTAGTCTCAATGCGTTCACCGTAATCTAAAAATCCAGATTGCAGTTGATCCATTCATCGTCAAAGTTGGTACCATACTTCCGGTAGAAGCCAACGGCCGAAGTATTCCAGTCGAGTACCTGCCACATCATGCCGGTAGAGCCTGTTTTTTTAGCAGCAGCAACGGTTGCATCAAAAAGTAGTTTTCCGATACCGTTCCCACGCATTTCTTCAGTGACAATGATATCTTCCATATATAATCTTTTTCCTTTCCAGGTGGAATAACGGAAGTAATAAAGGGATATTCCCACGATTTTGGAATCTACTTCCGCTACGAAGAAATCAAATAAATTTTCTTTAAAATCACGGGACATCTTGTCTGCATTATTGCTGACCTGATCTAGTGCTCTTTCAAAAATGGCAAGTTCTTTTACGAGTTCAAAAACAGCTGGTATGTCTTCAAGTGTACCTTGGCGGGTGCTGATATTCATAGTAGGTTTTTATAATTAAAACATCCAAATAATTACTATCTACTGCATTGTTATTGGTTTTTCATGAAATTGTCCCATTTGTCAACAATGGTCTGGAAATTTTCAGGAAGTTCGGTGTCAAATTGCATCCACTGCTTTGTCGTCGGATGAATAAAACCAAGAGATTTGGCATGGAGTGCCTGTCCGGGAAGTAATTTAAAATTATTTTCTACAAAAACCTTAAAACTCCCCGTTGTTCCGCCTCTTAAAACTTTATCCCCTCCATAGACTGTGTCATTGAAAATAGGATGTCCTATATGCTGCATATGGGCTCTTATCTGATGTGTCCTGCCCGTTTCCAGGTTACACTTAATCAGGGAAACATAACGCAGAGGTTTGATAACTTCGTAATGTGTCACAGCATGTTTTCCCTGCGAGCCATCTTCGAAGATATCCATCACGCGCCTGTCTCGGGCACTGCGGCCGATATGCCCTGTTATCGTTCCTTTATTTTCCTTCGGTTCTCCCCAGATTAATGCATTATAAGTTCTTTCGATGCTGTGGTCTGAAAATTGTCTGGCCAGAAAAGTCATGGCGAACTCCGTTTTGGCAATCACCAGCAAGCCGGAAGTGTCTTTATCAATTCTGTGAACGAGGCCCGGCCGACCTTCTCCGTTTCTTCCGGTGGGAAGGTTTTGAAAGTGATATACCAAAGCATTGATCAAGGTTCCTGTCCAGTTTCCAAAAGCCGGATGGACTACCATGCCGGTTGGTTTATTTACCAAAAGCAAAACGTCATCTTCGTAAATAATATCCAGCGGAATATTTTCAGGAATAATTTCCGTATCCCTCGGCGGCTCAGGCAGAAGAAGGGTTATTACATCAAGTGGTTTTACTTTATAACTTGATTTTACCGCATGCCCGTTTACTTTTACTGATTCTGCTTCAATACCATTTTGTATTTTTGTCCGTGAAGCATTTGGAACATGGATATTTAAGAACTTATCCAGTCGCATTGCACTTTGACCCTTATCGGCCACAATGCGATAATGTTCAAATAAATCGTCTTCGTCAATATTATTATCTAATTCGTCTAAGGACATTTCTGATGGTGTAATATGGAAAATGTAAATCCAACCATGACTGGCTTGTTTTACATGAATAACTCAATTATTAACAAAACTACCAAAATTCGTGGACTTACTTGTTCCTTCTTTGCCTACACCGCTTATACAGGTATATGATTCAATCATTGATAACGCGGGCATAAGTTTGTTTATAAAAAGGGATGATCTGATACACCCGACAGTTTCTGGAAATAAATGGCGAAAGTTGAAATACAACTTACTGGAAGCAAAACAAAAAGGATTTGAGACCCTGTTAACTTTTGGAGGTGCCTTTTCCAATCATTTGTATGCGACAGCTGCCGCCGGTGCATTTTCGGGGTTTAAAACAATTGGGATCGTAAGAGGCGAAGATCGTGGTCAAGAAAAGTCTTCAACCCTTCAATTTTGTGAAAAACAGGGTATGACATTGTATTTTGTATCACGTGAAGAATACAGGCAAAGAAATTCCCTGGACTATATCGCTGGTATGGCAGAGAAATTCAATAATCCATTTATAATTCCTGAGGGCGGAACATCCGGGTTTGCTTTAAAAGGCGTGCAGGAAATGGTCGCAGAAACAAACATGCAGCTTAATAGAAAGCCGGATTACTATGCAGTTGCCGCAGGAACCGGTGGAACTGCCGCAGGAATTCTTTCATCGGGCACTCATGTCCTGGCTTTTTCTGCTTTAAAAGGAGGTGATTTTTTGAAAGAAGATATTCTGGGGTTAACAGCTGATTATGCGGATCATGGAAATCTTCATCTTTTTACGGACTATCATTTCAAAGGATATGCACGTTATACACAAGAGTTGCTGGATTTCATCCTTAATTTCAAGAAAGATCACGGTATCCAGCTGGAACAGGTTTACACGGGCAAAATGCTTTTTGGACTGTATGATTTGATGAAAAAAGGATATTTTGCCAAAGGGTGTTCCATTGCAGCTTTACACACAGGCGGATTGCAAGGATTGTTACCGGAACTTAAAGGGTAGAAAAATCGGGATTATTCCCGATTTTTCTACCAGATACTATCCTTCCTTTGAATGTAATCTTTAATCAGTTCTTTTTCGCCTGCAACCCACAGTACATCTTCCGGTTCGATAATGACGGAAGAATCCGGGTTCAGGATCCGTTCTCCGTTTCTTTCCAAACCGACCACCATACCGTGAGTAGACTCGCGGATCTGACTGTTTCGGATTGATTTTCCAATGATATTGAATTCCTTTTTCACTTCGATTCTTTGCAACGTGATATTGTCTTCCTGGGCAAGATAAGACTCGCCGTTCCTGCTTATTTCCACATGGCCCCGGAAACTGTCAAGCTGGTCGTCGGTTCCAATTACCTCAATGCGGTCATACGGATATAACACTTCGGTAGGGCGGGGGAGCTGGATTGTTTTGGTCCCGCGTTCGATCAATACCACATTAATTCCGAAACTTTCCCGGATTCCCAGCTGCTGCAAACTTTTGCCGATCAGTGAGGAGTTGGGGCTTACTTCCAGAAATGCAAAATGCGCATCCCAGGGCAGTAAAATTTTCTTTGATTTTCCGCTTCCTTCCAGCTGTCGGGCATTGAGATTTTGAAGAAAACGATCTTCAATTTTACTGTAAAATTTCTGTAACATCTGGTAAAAAATACCAACAGCAAGGATAACAATTCCGCCTGCGACCATTAATGCCGTAGGTGTTTCAAAAAAGGAATCCAGCAAAATACCCATGAGTATCACGCCGATCAGCACTCTTGATAGTTCAAGAAGGAGTAGGGGACCCCGGCTATATTTTCTACTGAGCCATAAGGCGGAATATGCTTTTCTGTTAGATCTTTTAAAAATCAGTGCCCAGATAAAAGGCGATATAAAAAGAAATGTAAATCCAAATACAGCAGTTTGCGTCAGCAATGTTTGCGGAACACGCTGATAGATCTGCGGTGAAATCTGCTTGGCCATAATCAATATAATACCAACAATAACAACCGAGTTAAGGACCACCGTTTGTGCATAGGCTTTAAGGATCTGATTCCAATGCGTTGTTTTGGCAATCGTCGCCGTGCTGCTCGAATATCGGTTTAATTTCGTCCTCCACGATTCCGGCAGATGTTTGTCAAACCAGTTATAAAATGGTTCTGAGGCTTTCATCATATACGGCGTCGTAAAAGTGGTGATAACCGATACGCCGACGGCAATCGGGTATAGAAATTCACTCGTAACTTTCAGCGATAAGCCCAGGTTGGCAATAATGAAAGAGAATTCACCGATCTGGGATAAACTCATACCTGCCTGAATCGATTTTTTGAGCGGTTGTCCTGAAATAACGGCACCCATGGTTACGTAGGTGGTTTTGCCTAAAATTACAACGAAAACCAGAATGGCGGTTGGAACAGCATATTCAACGAGTAGTTTGGGATTGATAAGCATTCCGACTGAGATAAAGAAAATAGCACCGAACAGATCTTTAACCGGTTTTAGTAAATGCTCGATTTTTTCGGCATGTGTGGTTTCTGCTAATATGGATCCCATAATAAAAGCACCCAAAGCAGCAGAAAATCCAGCTTGTGTTACAAGAAAAACCATTCCAAAACAAAGGGCTATGGAAGTGATCAAAACGCTTTCGTCGTTCATCAAATTCCGGAAACGGCGAAGCAGGGTAGGGAATATGAAAATTCCCCCTAAAAACCATAAGATCAGGAAAAAGAAAAGTTTGGCGATGGATTGCAGCATTTCCATACCGGCGAATTGCTGACTGATTGAAAGTGTTGAAAGTAAAACCATCAGCAATACCGCCGTTAAATCCTCAATAACAAGTATTCCAAATACGACACTTGTAAATTGTTGTGTTTTTAAACCGAGTTCTTCAAAGGCACGGAAAATGATTGTGGTTGAAGAGATGGCGATAATTCCACCTAAAAATAAACTGTCAATTTTACTCCATCCGAGCAATTGTCCGGTTACAAATCCGGTAACAAGCATCAAGGAAACTTCTAACAAACCGGTAATGGCTGCGGTGCTTCCTACCTTGACCAATTTTTTGAAACTAAATTCCAGACCCAGATTAAAAAGAAGAAAAATTACACCTATTTCGGCCCAGATTTCAATGGTTTTGATATCTGTTATGGTTGGGAAAATACTAAAATTGGGACCTACCAAAAGGCCCGCAAGAATGTATCCTAAAACAATGGGCTGGTTTAATTTTTTGAAAATGATGGTAATGATACCAGCCATTGTCAGGATTAACGAAAGGTCTACAATTAGTTGTGGAACATGGGTCATTGGGTACTGGTATTTTGCGGAAAATATAATAATACCAATAAAATACAAAAAGCCTTTGAGGATTCAAAGGCTTTTTGATATAACTTAGAATAATTAAACAGGAACAACTTATCCTACACTTCCTTCCAGACTGATTTCCAGAAGCTTCTGTGCTTCCACAGCAAATTCCATCGGAAGCTGGTTTAAAACTTCCTTCGCATATCCATTGACGATCAGGGCAACTGCCTGCTCCGTAGGAATTCCGCGTTGATTGCAATAAAATAATATATCCTCTCCAATTTTAGAAGTAGTCGCTTCGTGTTCAACAGTAGCTGACGGATTGCTGACTTCTATATAAGGGAAAGTATGCGCACCACATTTATCACCCAGCAACAATGAATCGCATTGTGAGAAATTACGCGCTTTTTCAGCTTTTTTAAACACCTGAACCAATCCTCGATAAGAATTCTGGCTCTTTCCTGCCGATATACCTTTCGATACAATCCGGCTTTTGGTATTTTTACCAATGTGGATCATTTTCGTTCCTGTATCAGCCTGCTGCATGTTATTGGTAACCGCCACCGAGTAGAATTCTCCGATGGAGTTATCGCCTTTCAGGATAACAGAAGGATATTTCCAGGTAATTGCTGAACCCGTTTCAACCTGAGTCCAGGAGATTTTAGAAAAAGCCCCATCACACAAACCGCGTTTTGTAACGAAGTTGTAGATACCGCCTTTCCCGTCTTTATCGCCAGGGTACCAGTTCTGAACGGTTGAGTATTTAATATTGGCACCTTCGTGTGCAAAAATTTCAACTACCGCAGCATGAAGCTGGTTTTCATCACGCATTGGCGCAGTGCAGCCTTCGAGATAACTAACCTGACTATCTGCATCACCGATAATCAACGTGCGCTCAAACTGGCCTGTACCGGCGGCATTGATACGGAAATACGTAGAAAGTTCCATCGGGCATTTGACGCCTTTGGGAATATATACGAAAGATCCGTCTGAGAATACTGCGGAGTTAAGTGCTGCGTAAAAATTATCTTTTGGCGGAACAACCGATCCAAGATATTTCTTTACCAGATCCGGATGTTCACGAATGGCTTCACTGATAGAGCAGAAAATAATTCCCTTTTCCCTAAGTGAATCTTTAAACGTAGTAAAAACGGACTCCGAGTCCATTACCGCATCAACAGCGATAGGCACACCGGATAACCTTTTTTGTTCATTCAGTGAAATTCCCAGACGCTGGAAAGTATCACGTAATTCAGGGTCTATATCATCAAGGCTTTCAACTGCCTTTTTCTTCTTTGGTGCGGAATAATATTTGATTCCCTGAAAGTCAACGGGCGGATAATGCACATTAGGCCATTTTGGCTCAGGCATTTTCTGCCACATGCTAAACGCTTTCAAACGCCATGCTAACATCCATTCAGGTTCATTCTTTTTTGCGGAAATAAACCGTATAGTGCTCTCATCCAAGCCCACAGGAGCTTCGTCTGCTTCAATATCAGTTACAAATCCGTATTTGTATTCCGAACTGGTGATTTCCTCCAACAATTCTTCTTCTTTGCTCATAGTCTTTTTATATCACGCTATGGTTGTGGTTACATTACTAACACATAGAAATGACATTGAGTTTAAATATAGACTCAAAAATACATAAAAATATGCACAAGTTATGACACTCGTCATAACTTGTGAGTTTAAACCGGTTATTTAGACCGTTGAAAATTAAAGGTAACTTCCTGACGAAAGATAGTCTTTTACATACTCGGTAACACCTTCTTCAAGGGTATGAAAAGGCCTTGTGAACCCAATGGAGCGCAATTTACTCATATTTGCCTGAGTGAAATACTGATATTTATCACGAATATCTTCCGGTGTATCGATGAAGCTGATATCCGGTGTTTTGTCCATGGCAAGAAATGTATTGGTAACAAGATCTTTGAACGTACGTGCTTTGCCGCTTCCAAGATTATAAATTCCTGAATCCTTACGGTGGTGCATGAAGAACAGGCAAACTTCGATGAGGTCTTTTACATAAATAAAATCGCGCATTTGCTCTCCATCCTTGAAATTGGGGTTGTGAGAGCGGAACAATTTCATTTTTTCCGTTGCCTTGATTTGATTGTAAGCATGGAAAATAACCGATGCCATACGCCCTTTGTGGTATTCGTTTGGTCCGTAAACGTTGAAGAATTTCAGGCCGGCCCAGAAGAATGGTTTTTTCTCCTGCTGCAAAGCCCAGATATCGAAATCATTTTTAGAATCTCCGTAAGGATTCAATGGTTTCAACTGTGGAATAAGCGATTCGTTGTCGTCATAGCCAAGTTCACCCAAGCCATAAGTAGCCGCAGATGAGGCATATACCAACGGGATTTGATAGGCAACACATTTCTCCCAGATCGTTTTGGAATAATTCAGATTGAGTTCATCAAATATATTTTTATCGAACTCGGTGGTATCGGTTCTTGCGCCAATATGGAAAATAAATTCTACTTCCTGATTATTCTTGTCAAGCCAGTCAAATAGCGTGTCACGTTCTACGCGCTCCTTGATGGTTTTTCCTTCCAGATTTTCCGCCTTTTCGATTTTCGAGAAATCGTCAACGGCGATAATGTTACTAAAGCCTTCCTGGTTAAGTCTGCTAATCAGCCCGCTACCAATAAATCCGGCTGCACCTGTTACTATAATCATAGGAGAGATTATTTGTTTAATGAGGTAAACTGTAAAAAGAATGCCAGATAAGAGCAATTCGTTCTGCCAATCTACTCATGGATTCCCGTTAAATTGTATTTTTTTTAGTTTACTGCTTATAATTTTACAAAACTACCGATACAAGATGTAATTTTGTAACATTATTACATAGGGAAGAAAAAAATTATGATTTACGTAACGCGAAAAGAGCATTTCAATGCAGCCCACCGGCTTTTTAACCCGGCGTGGTCGGAGGAAAAAAATCAGGAAGTATTTGGCCCCTGTGCCAATAACAACTGGCATGGACATAATTTTGAGCTTATCGTGACTGTAAAGGGAAAACCGGATCCGGATACCGGTTTTGTGATCGATCTTAAAGTTTTAGGTGATCTGGTTAAGGAAAAGGTGGTTGATAAGGTTGATCACAAAAACCTTAATCTTGACGTGGATTTTATGCAGGGGAAAATGGCTTCCTGCGAAATTTTTGTCATGGAAATATGGAATATTCTTGCACCTGCGATTCAGGAAGTGGCGCCGACTTCAAAATTACATTATATCAAGCTGGTGGAAACCCCCAAGAATTTCGTTGAATACTACGGCGAATAAGCTCAGGCTGGGAAGTGAAAATCGTTAACTGATATTGCGATTTCCACTTCTTAATCTCCATTTTTTCTGTTCAATTTATTTTTAAGTATGAAATATTACCTCATTGCCGGCGAACGTTCCGGAGACCTGCACGGTGCCAATCTGATGAAAGGAATAAAAGCCAATGATCCGGATGCGCAGTTTCGTGGTTGGGGAGGGGATATGATGGTTGATGAAGGAATAGATCTGGTAACGCATTACCGGGATACGGCTTTTATGGGTTTTCTGGAAGTCGCTTTAAACATCCGCAAGATCGCCGGTTTTTTGAAAAAATGTAAGAAGGATATCCTGACTTACAAGCCGGATGTTATTATTTTGATCGATTATCCCGGATTTAATCTGCGGATTGCTGCTTTTGGAAAACTGCATCATATCAAAACGTTTTATTACATTTCTCCGAAGGTATGGGCATGGAATCAAAAACGGGCATTGAAGATCAAGAAAAATGTGGACCGCATGTTTGTGATCTTTCCTTTTGAGATCGATTTTTATAAGAAATTCGATTATCAGGTGGATTACGTCGGGAACCCTCTGATGGATGCGATCGAGGCGTTTAAGCCGGAAACTGATTTTAAAAAGAAGCACAATCTGGATCAGGAGCGTCCGGTAATTGCTTTACTGCCGGGCAGCCGGAGACAGGAAATTATCAATATGCTGGATCTGATGCTTACTGTTCAGCCACACTTTCCTGATTATCAGTTTGTAATCGCAGGAGTGAAGAATTTACCCTCATCACTTTATGAACCCTATGAAGTCAGGGAAAATGTATCAGTTGTTTACGAAGCAACCTATGATCTGCTGACCGTATCGGAAGCGGCTCTGGTAACCTCAGGAACCGCTACGCTTGAAACCGCTTTACTGAATATTCCCGAGGTGGTCTGTTATAAAACCAGCGGCTTTTCATACGCCGTTGCAAAAAAACTGATCCGTGTTCCGTTCATTTCGCTGGTCAACCTTATTATGGAAAAGGAAGTGGTCAGGGAGCTGATTCAGGATGAACTTAATGAAAAGCAATTAGTCTCTGAGTTGAAAGGAATTCTTAAAAACGGCGATAAACGTAAAACGCAGCTGGATAACTATGCCATACTACATGAACGGGTAGGTGGTTCGGGTGCTTCGGAAAGAACGGGTGGTTTGATGGTGAGGTATCTGCGCGGATAAAACGGCTCCTTGATTTATAGTAATATTTCTACAAATTGATTGAATTTTAACTACTTACAATTTAAGTAAAGAAGGTTATATTTGCATAAAGCTTAGTATATGAATTAAATTTTGTTTTCCAGGCTTTAAAAATATGACCCACCCTCCTTCCATAGTAGATTAGTTATGCCACTAGTACTTTTAGTCAGTCATGATTCGGGTATGCGCCTGGAATTGGATGAGCTCTTCGCGGAGAATGCTTATCAGAATTTCGAAATCGATGAGGTCAGGACTGGCGGTGAGGCGTTGAGGCGAACGATCAATGTTTCATACGATTTATTGATCCTGAATCTAACATTACCGGACACCGATATGTTGGGCCTGATCGGGAAATTAAAAAGCCTTCGTCCCGGTTTGCCGATATTGACCTATTCTTTTGAGCTGGAATATACCTTCATCAAACGTTATCTGACGAGCGGTGTAAATGGCTATCTATTTTACAAAAAAGAGGAAAACGTAGAGATGTTAAAAGCCATACAGTCAATTGTTTCCGGAAAATGGTACATCAGTCAGGAAATGGTGGAAATGATCGTGGAAGATGCATTATACGGAAAAAAAGCGGACAGGCTCGATGCGCTCAGTGAACGCGAATTCGAAGTGTTTTCTCACCTTGTTAAGGACGAAACCCCTGCCGTTATTGCAGAGATTTTATCCGTACATACTTCCACCATTGCTTTATACAGATCACGGATCATGGATAAGCTGAGGATCACGAACCTTATTGAAATGAAGAATATGCTGAAAGTACCCTTACTTGTTTGATCTAATTCCTCATTCGTGCAAGTTTGTCGTAATCAAGAATTGTGATCAGGCTGCCTTTCATATCAACCAGTTTTTCTTCTTTGAAATCAGACAAGGTCCGTATCACGGTTTCAGTTGCCGTACCAACCATGGAAGCGATATCTTCACGGGTTATGGCCATTGAAAAAGGCTTTGACCGATCTTCCTGATACCGGTGAACCAGCATCACCAACGCCTGTGCGACGCGTTTTCTCACCGAATTGTAAGCGAGCTGCAACAGCCGCTCTTCCCGGTCTTTGATTTCATTGGAAAGCATTTTGATGAATTTTGTTGCAACTTCCCGGTTTCCCTGCAAGAGGTTGAAAAAATCGTCTTTGGGAATCATGGCAACTTCGGACTTTTCGAGCGATATCGTAGTTTCCTGATAGGCTTCGCCCTGAAGCAAATCCAGGTATCCGAAAAAATCACCCTCCTTATAGAGGTCGGTAATATATTCTTTTCCGTTGTCGTTTGATTTATAGGCTTTTACTTTCCCTTTTTGGAGAAAAAATACACTGGAAGGAAAACTGCCTTCGGTATAAATAGTTTCTTTTTTCTTTAAAATCTTTGTCTTTTTATCATCAGCCAGTTTTGTGATAAGATCAAAAGACTTGGCTTCATGAATAAACTCGTCAAGGCCTTCGGCCGTACGGGTAAACTGTCCTTTCAGTCTTTCGCTTTTTTTAAGCCTTATTTCAACCGCATTCAATAATTCCACATCATCATAAGGCTTCGTCAGGTAGTCGTCAGCGCCCATGGTCATGCCTTTCCGGTAATCATTTTTTTCAGCTTTTGCTGTCAGGAAAACAAAGGGGATATTAGCCGTATGGTCATCTTTGCTCAGTAAATGCAGCACACCGTAACCATCCAGTTCAGGCATCATAATATCACAAATGATAAGATCCGGATTTTCATGATGCGCCACGTGCACGCCTTCCTTCCCATTTTGGGCGGTAAGAACATGATAATTGGCTAATTCCAGAATTTCTGCCGTGTTTTCACGCATTTCCGGATTATCTTCAATCAAAAGGATCGTTTTAGGTTCCATTGGAAAAATTGATATAATTAGTTTGTGGGTAAGAGGTCGGGAAGATTTACATGAAACGTGGTTCCTTTTCCAACCTCGCTTGTAAATGAAACTTTGCCCCCCATTAAGTTTACATAGTTTTGCACAATATTCAGACCAAGCCCGGTACCTTGCGCATTTCCTGCGTTGTTTGCTCTGAAAAAGCGATCGAAAATATGGACCTGGTCGCCTTCAGGAATTCCTATTCCCTGATCTATAATTTCAATGTCGATTGTTTTACCATCAGCACGTACATTCAGTTTTATCAATTTTCCGGGATCGGAATATTTGATCGCATTGGAGATAAGATTGAAAATGACATTCCTCAGTAATTGTTTATCAATCCATACTTCTGTATTTCCGGAATGCGAGAAAATAATTCTCTGATCCTCCTTGCACAAACCTCTTATTTCATCAACCAGTCCCTGGCAAAAATCCGGAAGGTTTGTGTAGACAGAAACGCTGTGGATCCGGCCTTCTTCCAGTTTTCCTATTGACATAAAATCATTTAAGATTTCTGTCAGATTCGTCACCGCTGATTTGATACGCATCACATGTTTTTGCCGCTTATCTTCTTCCTCCGATTTAGAATAACGACCAATTAGCGAGGCAGATGAAAGGATTGTAGCGAGCGGCGTACGGAATTCATGAGAAGCGATGGTTACAAACTGGCTTTTCATGTTGTTCAATTCACGCTCTTTTTTTAGTGCACGCATCACCTCTTCCTGCGATTGTTCGATTTTATGAATAGCTTTTGCCAATTCTTCCGTTCGTTGATTTACTCTTTCTTCAAGCTCAGCATTCAGTTTCTGTATTTCCTGGTTGGCCGCCTGAATGATATGTTCCTGTTTTTTTCGCTCCGTAATATCGATGACAAAACTTACAACAAACTGGCCTTCGCTGGTTTTGAAAGGGCTGAGACTAACCTCTACCGGGAACTCGCTGCCGTCTTTTTTTAGGGCAAAAAGATCAAGAGAACTTCCCATTCCCCGGGCATGAGGGGATTCCAGATAGGTGTCACGATGACCGATGTGTTTTTTGCTTAATCTTCTTGGGATTAATGTTTCAATATTCTGATTAACCAATTCACCTTCGACGTAGCCAAAAAGTTCAAGTGCCTTGGGGTTCAACATGACGATAGTGCCTTCTTTATTGACGACGACAATTCCCTCAGTGGCATGTTTAAATAAAGCATCAAGCATTTCAATATGCCGTGTCATGGCTTTTGTATGTTTTTCTAAATAAGTACTAAACATACCAAGTTACAGGACATAGTTGAACGGAACAAACTTTTATCGATTGGCAATCCAGGATTATCAGGGCGCTGCCTGTGCGGAAAGCAGCTCTGATTCGGTCTTGCACATTGAGTATCAGTATTAAAAAGCCAATATTTAACACCCGATTTTTACAATTATACGGTTTGACTGAATAATGAACCAACAGGCAGGTCAGCGCACAACTTGGCGTCAAACGCCATACATACATTCCTTACAAATGCCTTTCCTGCATCCGTAACACGCAGATGATAAGGTTCAATTGTGACCAGATCATCAAACTGCATTTCGGATAAGCGCTCGATTGCCTTGTATAGCTCATCACAAACTTCGTCTTCCCTAGTCCAGGTTGTTTCGAATTGTGTCATGATCCGGAGAATGTGTTTTCTCAGAATCAGATCTTCTGTTGTAAGCTCGTGACCTTTGAAAACGGCTAAATGTCCGGCATTGATCTGCTTGTAGTAATCTTCAACATTTTTCTCATTTTGCACATAACCTGTCCAGCTGTCGCTGATTGAGGAAGCTCCCAAACCGATTAAAAGCTGCGTGTGGGTATCGGTGTATCCCATAAAATTCCGGTGCAAACGGCCATCCAGCTGCGCTTTGTAAAGTTCATCTGTTTCCAGCGAGAAATGATCCATGCCAATATCATGATATCCCGATATTTCCAGAGCGTTACGGCCGGTTTCATAAATCGCCATTTTTTTGTCAGGATCGGGCAGGTCGGATTCGGTATACCGGCGCTGGCCTGGTTTTATCCAGGGAATATGCGCATAACTGTAAAAGGCAATGCGGTCTGGCCGAAGCTGCACAACACGCATTATCGTTTCCATCATCGTACAAACTTTTTGGAACGGAAGTCCATATACAATGTCGAAGTTTACCGAAGTGTAGCCAATTTCTCTTGCTTTTTTTGTCAGATGATTCACCTGCTCTGAGGTTTGGTGACGGTTTATTGCCGCCAGCACAAGCGGGTTGAAATCCTGAATTCCTATGCTGATCCTGCGAAATCCTACTGCATACAGCGCCTCCAGGTGCGCATCGGTAGTATTGCCCGGATGTGCCTCAAAACTAAACTGGGCCTTCGCATGAACGTCTGATTTTTCCAGTAGTCCATCGATAAGTCGGGTCAGGTTTTCAGGACTAAAAAAAGTAGGTGTTCCTCCGCCGAGGTGTATTTCCCGGATTACCGGTTTTGTTTCTCCAAAAATTGAATGGTACAACGCCCATTCTTTCAGAACAGCCGTAATGTAAGTTTCTTCAACTTTATGATTGATAGTTATTCTGGTATTGCAGCCGCAATAAGTGCAAAGACTTTCGCAAAACGGCAAATGTATATAAAGACTTATTCCTTCCTTTTGATTTGAAATTGAAAACGCTTCACTGGCAAGTTCTTTCCATTTTTGTTCTGCCGGCGGTGTTTTTTGCCAGTATGGAACGGTTGGATAACTTGTATATCTGGGCCCGGGAGTATTGTATTTAAAAAGCAAATCCTTATCCATGGGAGTCGTGTTTTGAATTAATTTTTGTTTATCAAAACTAGTCAGGGGTTATGGGTAAAAACATGACAGTGATCATACAGGAAACTTACTTTCGTTATGATCCGGGAGAGGATATGGAGATTTGGTAAAGCTATTTTCCATGACAAACTGTTATGGAATTTGTTTTATTTGTATGGCTGTCAGGATATTGGATTAATAAGCCTCGGACAACCAGTACAATGCCGGCCAGGGCCATCATGATGGGTGTGAGCCTGCGCATTTTTGTTCGCCAGGAAACCGTGAACCATTGTCTGAAAAATCCGACAGCCATCATGGCAGGTAATGTACCCAGTCCGAATAAGAGCATGAATATACCTCCGGCAAGAAAACCGCCTGTTGCTATGGAGCTTATCAGCGCCAGATAAACCAAACCGCACGGAAGTAAGCCATTCAGTATCCCGAGAAAAAACCAGCTTTGTACCGAACGGTTTTTTAGCCTTTCCGCCATTCGTTTTTTAATTTGCTGAATAAAATTTTGCCAGAATACAGGAGGATGCAGATAGGTGGCTAGCCGGGAGGGGCAGAGTACATAAGCCAGCAATAAAACACCCGAAAAAACAGAAAGATAACGCAGATAGCCAATCCATACGAGTGAGTTGCCAACCGTACCCAGAAGTAAACCCAGCACAGCATAAGTGAAGGCACGGCCGCTGTTGTAAACCAGCAAACCTGTGAATTGCTGTATTTTACTACCTTTTTGAATGGGTAATGCCATGGCAATCGGGCCGCACATGCCGATGCAGTGGAAGCTGCTCACTAAGCCCATTGATAAAGCAAGATATGGAAGTGCGCTGACCATGGCTGTTACTTTTCCTGATCTTTGTTGATCACAATCAGATCTTCATTCCAATAGGTTTCCTCACCGTTTTTCCAGTCGATTTGCATATAATAACGTCCATCTGGAATCTGGTCAACTGGTATCAGTTGTGTGTTTTCAAGGGATTTGACCGGGAACGAAATATCTTTTCTGTCGTCTGACGGACAGTATAACTTTATCTTTCCGGATAAATTCTGATCAGGAAGTGATTCAGGATAGTTAATTGTGATACCATTTCTATTGACCTCCCATTTTAGCGGATTGGTTAACGCTTTGGCCCGTTTGGTTTTATTTATTTTATCCTGAAACTTTAATTCTTCTGCATAATATTGATCGGTCACCAGATCGATTTTCTGGCTGGCACTCATGCCGACCAACATTAAAATCATCACTACAAATCCTGTGTAGAGAATCGCGATGCCTGCGCCCCAGTTTATTTTCATGATAGATTACTGTTTAAATGGATTTATTATTTTTCATCAAAAACTTTATTCTTCCGGCGCCATAAAGGTGGTTTCGAAGGTTTCCAGTTTTTCCTTACCCTGAAAAACAGAAAGTTTTAATTTCGTTTTTCTTGATTTTAACTCGGATTTGGGAATAATGATAAATAAGGTGCCTTCCGACATCCCCGCACCATCCAGTGTCAGGTCCGGCTTTCCGGCAAAAAGTAAAGTTCCTTTTGGCGAGTCAAGTTGGATATTGGGTTTGATCACCTGATTCGTTTTGTTGAAAATCTTGAATGTATACAAGTTGCTGATTGTACCATCTTTGTTTTCGATATACTGGCTTCCCGGCGCACGGAATAGTGTGGTTTGTGTATCGTTTCGTGAAACGATCAGATATCCCAATGCTGACCAAAGCAAAATAAGGACCACCGCATAGCCTCGGGTCCGGTTTGTAATTAATTTATTAATGCCGCTAACGATTGCATTTTCTGATGTATACCGGATCAGCCCTTTGTCAAAACCAACCTTATCCATGATAGAGTCGCAGGCATCGATACAGGCTGTGCAGTTTACGCATTCCATTTGTGTACCGTTCCTGATGTCGATTCCGGTGGGGCAAACGGCTACGCATTGGTAGCAGCTGACACAATCTCCGGAATTGCGTTCCTTGCCTTTATGCAATTTTTCACGAGGCTCCCCGCGTTTATAATCATAGGCTACAACGATAGAATTCCGGTCCATTAACACACCTTGCAATCGTCCGTATGGGCAAACAACCGTGCAGGCCTGATCACGAAGCCATGCAAAATTGAAATAGAAAACTGCGGTAAAAATGATGATGCCGGAAAAAAGAGGAACATGCTGATCTATTGGCTCACGAATGATCTTGGACAGTTCATCAATACCGATTACATAGGACAGCAGTAAATTCGCGATCACAAAAGAAACCAGCAAAAAAGCGAAATACTTAGTACCTTTTTTGAAGATCTTATCGGTCTTCCATGGCGCCTTGTTCAACAATTTTTGCTTGCCGCTGTCTCCCTCAATAAAATATTCAATTTTACGAAAAACCATTTCCATAAAAACAGTCTGCGGACAAGCCCAGCCACACCATAACCGCCCGAATATGGTGGTGAACAGCACGATAAATACCATAAATGATAACATCGTCAGCCCGAAAAGCCAATAATCCTGCGGGCCAATGAACAGACCGAAGATTATAAATTTTCTTTCCAGAACATTGAAAAGCAGCAATGGCTGGCCGTTAAATTTTAGAAACGGGGTTACAAATAACAGGGTGAGAATCACAATCGTAAACCATATCCGGCGATTGTGCCAGATACCTTTTGGTTTCTGCGGATAAAACCAGTTTCGTTTTCCATCTTCATCCACTCCGCTAAAATGGTCACGGAAAGATTCGTCTGTTGTTTTCATACTTTGGTTATTAACGAGCGGCAATTTTAAGAGAAAATTGGATGGGCAGTCGGCCTTTGGCTTGCATGAAAGTGGCAGCGATTAAACGGAAATTATTGGATTAGCAATTTTTTAAAATGTACTTTTTCGCCAACCGCCAACCGCCAACCGCTACCTTACCGCCACGGTACTATCGCCCCCTGCTTTTCCTTCTTCAAATAAATCCCCTTGTGGTTCTTTTGGATTCGCCGGTTTTGTCCCTTTTAGTGATAAAACATAGCTGGCTACTTTTTGAATATCTGTTGGAGAAAGCTGTTTTTCCCACGAAATCATCCCTTTTTCGGGTACACCGTATTTGATTACTTTAAATATATGGTTAATGCTTCCGCCGTGCAGCCAATAGTTGTCGGTTAAGTTAGGCCCTACACTTCCACCAGCTTCCGCTCCGTGACACGCGGTACATTTTTCCTGAAAAATTGCTTTTCCCTGATCAATTCCGGCACTTTCTTTTAGTAGGGTAACCGTGTTTTCATCCATACTGGAACCTACTTTTTCCAGATACGCTTTTTTCTCAATTTCTGCCTGGGCAACTTCTTTGTCAAGTTCAGCAAGCTGAAAATCACCAAGTCCGCTAAAATAATAGGCCGCGTAAAAAATGGCAATAATAACCGTGGAAACAAATAGCGACTGCAACCATGGAGGCATGCGGTTGTCCAGCTCCTGAATTCCATCATAATCATGGCCTTCAATCAGGATCTGTTTTTCATCGGTTAAGGATACACCCACACCTCCGAAGTTTTTCCACCAGCTGCCGTTTAATATGGATTTAGAAGCTTTTTCCGGATTTTCGTTGTTTACCTGTTTTAAAACAGACAAGGCGTTTACCAATACGACGATAACAAGTACTGCGACAAAAAACAGGACACCAAGTAGCATGATCAAGATAATGTCAGTACCGGAGATAGCCCGTATTTCTTCTTTTTGTTCCTGTGCAAAAGCGGATGAGGAAACCAGTAAAAAAAACAGAAGGGACAGTATGCCTTTTTTTAAACTTCCGTCTTGAAGCGGAATATTTTTCATCTTGTCAACTGATTTTTTATCCAAACGGAAAACGTAAACAAGGAGCCCGACAAAAAATGCGAAGAATATGAGCAGAGAAATCAGCGGGAATATTTCAACTCCCGCGATGGTTTCAAGATAATTTCGAAATTTCATAATGTAAATGAATATGGTGAATCAACCTGCCGAAAAATCATTTATTCGTTTTAATATCGGTTCCAAGTCGTTGCAGATAAGCGATCAATGCAATGATTTCTTTGTTTTCATTTGCCTTGATACCACTTTGTTTCAGTCTGCCCTGAATATCTTTTGCTTGTTTGTGCAATTCAGCATTGGCAATTTTGTCATAACCCGGTTCGTACGGTACGCCCAGGGTTTGCATGGCACGTATCTTGGCAGCCGTTGAAGAAGTATCAAGATCATCTTCCAGTAACCAGCCATAGCGGGGCATGATAGAGCCGGGTGACATCGAGGTCGGATCCTCCATGTGATTGTAATGCCACGAATCAGGATATTTCCCGCCAAGCCTGTGAAGATCCGGGCCGGTACGTTTTGAGCCCCACTGATGCGGATAATCATAAACAAACTCGCCGGATTTGGAGTATTCTCCATAACGCTCAATTTCGGAACGGAAAGGGCGGATCATTTGGGTATGACAAACATAACAGCCTTCTCTTACGTAAATGTCGCGTCCCTGAAGTTCCAGCGGAGAGTAAGGTTTCACACTGGCAATAGTCGGTACGTTTGATTTGATCATAAAAGTCGGTATCATTTCAATCATTCCGCCGATGGCTACGGCAACAAGTGCAAAAATGGTGATGGCCAGCGGTTTGCGTTCCAGTAATCTACGGTGCCAGTATTCATTTTTTGCTGGTTGCCAGATGGCCGATAAAGGCATGGCTTTCGCGTTTTCAAATGGAACAAGCGATCCTTTTAAAGCGGTCATCCAGAGATTGTAAATCATCACAATAAAACCGATAATGTATAAACTGCCACCGATGCTACGCAGGAAATACAGTGGAGCAAGCTGTGTTACGGTTTCCAGGAAGTTAGGATATTTCAAAAGGCCTTCCTGAGTAAATTCTTTCCACATCGAACTTTGTACCCAGCCCGCCCAATACATTGGAATTGTGTAAAACAGGATCCCTAAGGTACCGATCCAGAAGTGGAAATTGGCCAGTTTTGGAGAAAAAAGCGGACGGTTGTACAGACGGGGGAAAAGCCAGTAAAGCATTCCGAAGGTAAGGAAACCATTCCATCCCAAAGCTCCTACGTGCACGTGTGCTACGATCCAGTCGGTGTAATGCGCAATGGCATTTACATTTTTGAAAGACAACATGGGGCCTTCGAAAGTAGCCATACCATAGGCTGTAATGGCAACAACGAAGAATTTCAGAACAACATCTTCGCGCACTTTATCCCAGGCACCGCGTAAAGTCATCAGTCCATTCATCATCCCGCCCCATGACGGAGCAATCAGCATAACAGAAAATACGGTTCCGAGTGTCTGCGCCCATTCGGGTAAGGAGGTATACAGCAAATGGTGAGGGCCGGCCCAAATATACAGGAAGATCAATGACCAGAAGTGAACAATCGAAAGACGGTAAGAATAAACCGGACGATTGGCTGCTTTTGGTAAGAAATAATACATAAGTCCCAGGTATGGTGTTGTCAGGAAAAATGCAACCGCATTATGCCCATACCACCATTGCACCAGCGCATCCTGAACACCTGCATAGATAGAATAACTTTTGAAAAAAGATATCGGAAGTGCCATACTGTTCACCACGTGAAGCATGGCAACGGTAACAAAAGAAGCGATGTAAAACCAGATCGCTGCGTAAATATGCTCCACACGGCGGTTTATCGTTGTCATCACCAGGTTGATCAGGGCTGATACCCAAACCACGGCAATGGCAATGTCGAGCGGCCATTCAAGCTCGGCATACTCTTTGGAAGTGGTCAACCCCATAGGCAGGGTAATGGCTGCACAAACGATGATAAATTGCCAGGCCCAGAAATGAAATCTGCTCAGGACGGGGCTCCACATGGGTGTGCGTAAAACCCTTGGTGCAGAGTAATATAAACCTGTAAAAAAGCCGTTTCCGACAAAAGCGAAAATAACAGCATTGGTATGTAAAGGTCTTATCCGGCTGAAAGTCAGATAGGGCAAATCCATATTCAGGTTAGGGAATACAAGCTGAAATGCAGCCAGCAATCCGACAAGCATACCAATAAGCCCGAAGAGGATCGTGGCTATGGCGAAGTTCCGGACAATTTTGTTGTCATATTGAAACTCGTCCAATGCTACGGATGCAATAGCTGGATTAGGATGGTTTGACATAATTTGAGAAAGGAATGGTGAATAAAATTGGGTAATAGATGATGGTTATATCTGAGATTAATTCATTAATGATGCTGATCGGAATCTGTTTCGTCGAGAAGTATTCTGATCGCAGGCGTGCAGTCATCATCAAAATGGCCTTTTCGTACCGACCAGATAAATGCGCCCAAAAAGCCAGTTGCTACGAACAAGCTTGCTATGATTAATATGTAAAGAGCGCTCATGATATTTTATTTGTTTGATAAACAGACTTTTATAGCAAGAGTGTGTGTGGTTTTCCCGATAGCCAAAACTACCGGATGCGGCCTTGCAGAACGATGACATTTGACTGGTAGATTAACTGATATTAATCACTTTTTCAGCCATTTCCGTGCTGCGAGATTGCTGGCAATCGTTGTGAAAAGTACGATGGTTATGGAGCTTACCGGCATCAGTATCGCGGCAATAACCGGCGATAACTTTCCGGAAACTGCAAAAGATAATCCCAGCATGTTGTAGAAAAGCGACAAAGAAAAACTAAGCTTAATAATACGCTGACCCGCTTTTGCCAGATTAATAAAAGCAGGCAAACGTACCAGTTGTTCTCCTTCCACGATCGCATCACAAGCAGGAGAAAAGTTATTGATATCGTCGGAAACGGCAACTCCTACATCACTTTGCCTCAGCGCACCTGCATCATTTAAACCATCGCCGATCATGAGCACATTCCGTTTTTCCCTATGTTGTAATCCTGAAATGAACGATAGCTTTTCTTCCGGTTTTTGTTCAAATAAAAGATTGGACTGATCCCCGAAAATGGGTGCAAGGAAAGTACGGTCTGTTGGCTTATCACCTGATAATAGATAAGTTTGAAAACCTGATGTTTGAAGCGTTTTTACAGTTTCTGCAAGTTCCGGGCGGTACTTGCTTTTTAGTGTAAAAAAACCTTTTGTTTTACCATCAATCGAAACGTAAATGTGCGAGGCATTGTCATGGTTATCGATAAGGCTACTGCTGCCTACCCATTTTAAAGAACCTAGTTTTACTTCCCGTTTTCCCCAAAATGCTTTTATTCCGGCACCCTCGGATTCTGTGAACCCTGATAGTATACGTTTGCTCGTTGTGAAATCTTTTAAATGTCTTACCAGCATTCTGCTTAGTGGATGGGAGGATTGAGCCGCCAGGGTTTTTATGATGACATACTCTTCGTCCGACAAAGAATTTCCGATAAACGCTACTTCCGCATCATTAACCTGGGTGATCGTTCCGGTTTTATCAAAAACGATGGTGTCAATATGAGAAAGCCTTTCGATGGCGTGGGCGTTTTTGGGATAAAAACGGTTTTTGCCAAACAGACTTAACAAGTTTCCATTCGTAAAAGTAGAGGACAGGAGCAAAGCACAGGGACATGCCACCAAAAGACAGGTTGTAAAGGCATTAAAAGCGGTTTCCGGATTTTTTAAAACAAAACACCAGATGAGAAAAGTAACAGTGGCTATGCCCAAAACGACCATGGAAAAATACCGGTTGATTCTCGCAGCAAGCGTCTGGTTCTGATTCTCTTTTTCAATCGTAAAAGTGTCATTATTCCAAAGCTGGGTAAGGTAACTTTGCGAAACTCTCCGTAATACTTCCAATTCAACAGACAAACCTGTCTGTTTTCCTCCGGCATAAATAGTATCACCCGATTTCCGGGCAACAGGATCGGCTTCACCGGATACAAAACTGTAATCAATCAATGCTGTTGGGCTCAGCAGGACGGCATCTGCCGGAATAAGTTCCTGATTTCTCACAAGCATTTTATCGCCCGGTATGAGCTCCGTGATTGGAATGCGATTTTCGATTCCATTTTTCAGGACGGTAACGGCAACGGGGAAATAAGATTTATAATCCCGGTCAAAGGAAATTCCTGCATAAGTTTTATCCTGAAAATACCGTCCGATCAACATGAAAAACACGGCGCCTGCAAGCGAATCAAAATACCCAGGGCCTGTCTGGCTGATGATCTGATATAAACTCGTCAGAAAAACACAGAGCAAGGCAAGTGCGATAGGTGCATCAATATTCAGATATTTTCCTTTCAGAGCCGACCAGGCTGATTTGAAAAAGTCGGAAGCGCAATAAAAAAATACGGGAAGGCTGAGCGCTAGATTAAGAATGCTGAACAGGTTGCCGAGACTTTGATCCGAAGATGTTTCGCTTAAATGAAAGTATTCAGGGAAACTCAGCATCATGATATTTCCAAAAGCAAAACCGGCAATCCCGATTTTATAAAGCCGGGTTCTGTTCCACTTTTCAATCTGTTTGCCTTCCACATCGTTCAGGCTGATGTAGGGTTCGTAGCCGATTTTAGTTACCAATGCGGCCAGTTCGCTCAGTTTGATATCTTGTGTGTTAAAAGTAATCCTTACTTTTTTTTCAGGGAAATTGACCACCGAACTTCGAATCGCCGGATTAAACCTGTGTAATTGTTCCAAAAGCCAGATGCAGGAGCTGCAATGCATTTTCGGGATCAGCCAGTTGATGCGGGATAACCGGCCATCCGTGAATTCCAGCATTTTTTCGCTGACTTCCGGCAAATCCAGATAGTCGAATTTGCCAGGGAAATAGGAAGAATCCGGAGAAATGCCCTGCGCGCCGTCGATCGAATAATATTGGCAAAGGTCATTTTCTTTCAAGAGATCATAAACAACAGAACATCCGTCGCAGCAGAATGTGTGGTCGTCCAACCGGATAATATCATCACGGCATTCTTCTCCGCAATGGTAACAAGTCTGTTTTTCCTTGATTTCCTTTTCAATAATACTATCTTCGCCAGTTGTCATGATAAAGCCGGATGGGTTATCTTATTAATTAACAGTGCTTTATTTTATAATGAAGTGTAATCTGACAAGCGTCAAACCGATAATCAAATTTGGCATATTAGCTTGGGGGAGAAGATGACCAGCGTTGCAAAAGAGGATGACTTTAATCAGTTTTGATTGAAATATTTCTTTCAGATGCAATTCTATATTTATTGAAAAATAGTACTTTTAAGTACACCGTTATAAGCCTGTTAATGCCCTCACTGAAAAAACTTCCGGCACCCGTTACGATATTGATGCTTGTTATCGTACTCGCAGCGGCTGCTACCTGGCTACTGCCTGCCGGTAAATATGACACTTTATCATATGATTCGGGGAAGAGTTTTAAATTGAAAAAAACGGATCAGGAGGTTTCTGTGCCATTTACCCAGGGCACATTGGATAGTTTGCATATTCTTATCAAACTGGAAAAGTTTGCACACGGCGATATTAAAAAGCCCGTTTCGATTCCGGGAAGTTATCATAAGCTGCCGCAAAACGGGCAAGGTGTTATCAATGTGATACAGGCACCACTCAAAGGAATTTATGACACGGTCGACATTATATTTTTTATTCTTATGATCGGCGGTTTTATCAATGTTTTCTATTCTTCCGGTGCCATGGACCGCGGGTTGATCGCACTTTCTTACCGGATGAAAGGGCAGGAGGCCTGGTTCATTATCGTACTTACTTTTCTGTTTTCCCTCGGAGGTTCTTCGTTTGGAATGGCAGAGGAATCACTGGTTTTTTATCCGGTGCTCATACCGCTTTTTCTTGCTGCGGGTTATGATTTGCTGGTCCCGGTTGCTGTGATTCACGGCGGGAATTCGCTTGGTTATATCTCTTCGTTTTGTAATCCTTTTTCAACCATTATTGCATCCAATGCAGCTGGTGTAAACTGGGTCGATGGCATTTACGGCAGGCTGGCCATTTTGTTGATTACGTGTATTATCTATGTGAGTTATATTGTTCGTTATGCCAAAACAGTCAAAAAAGATCCGTCTGCTTCGCTTGTTTATCGTACCGACGGCGTTGTGAAATCGCTCTATCCCTCAATCAATGAAAACACACCGGCGCAGACCGTGCTGAGCCGGCAAACGGTTATTTTGCTTCTGCTTTTTGCCGCTACCTTTATATTGCTTATTACCGGCGTTGTCTTACTGGACTGGTGGTTATTGGAAATGTCTGCCTTATTTATCGTCGCATCGATTCCGGTTGCCGTAGTTATGCGGATGGGTGAAAGAGAATTTATTGACAAATTTGTCAAAGGCGCTGAAAGTTTGCTTGGCGTTGCCTTTATCATCGGTGTGGCCCGGGGCGTTACGATCATTCTGGATGCCGGACAAATCAGCGGTTCGATTCTTTATTATGCCTCGATTTTAGTAAATCAAATGCCACCTTCCTTATTCATTGTATCCATGATGGTCGTTTATATGGTATTGACATTGATTATTCCTTCATCTTCGGGCATGGCCGTAGTCACCATGCCCATCCTTGGGTCGCTGGCTGTTGTAGCCGGAGTTCCGGGAAAGGATATCGTGAACAGCTATTTATTCGGGATGGGAATTATGACGTTTATAACACCGACAGGGCTGGTATTGCCTTCGCTGGCTCTTGCCAATGTCAGCGTGAAAGCCTGGTGGAAATTTATCTGGCCGATGCTGGGTATTTTGTTTGTGTTTTGCGTCGTTTGGCTAGTGCTGTCTCAGATCGGGAATTATGCCTTTTTCTGATAAATATTACTTCGGATAAACCTTGCGTAAAACCAGTTTTCGGAAATTTTGGTGTAGTTTTTTTCAAAGTAAAAATCCATATCCACCAGTTTTCGTGCTTCTACCTGACTTAAAAATCCGAAAAACCAGTACATGGATTTCAGTAATATTTTCTGCCAGAGATGTATTTGATATTTTGGCGGGATAAAATCAGTATATAACCATAACCCGTTATTAATAAGTTGCTTGTCGATATGGGCGAAAAGAAAATTCACCTTGTTTTCTTTGAAAAGATCAAAAAAGAAAGGCGTAATGATGACGTCAAATATGGCATCAGTCTGGTATTCTTCAATTGGTTTGTGAATAAAGGTAACGTGGTTTTGTTTGTACTGCCTTAGTCTGGATAAATCCAGCATCGCAAGCGATACTTCCACATAGGTTATTTCCAAACCGGCAGGATGAACTTTTGCTATTTCTTCCAGTATCCATCCCGTTCCGCCGCCGACAACCAGTATTTTACTTTTCGATGGAATAATACTTAATAAACGAACCTGCGATTCTACCAGCGCATTTCCAAAAACCAGACGGCTTATAAAATCGTAGGGACGGGCAACCAAGTTGAAGTTTGGGTTCATGATAAAAACTTAATACATAAATTGAGAACCTGCTATTCCGCATAGAGCCTTCACGAGCAGCAAACCGTCAATTACGATGAGATAATAGAGAATATTTTTGTGCTTTAACATAGTCCAGGCGACGGCCAGCATGAGTATAAACGGAAGCAGATTAAATAGCAGAACGATGAGTTGAAAATGGCGGAAATGTGCAAAAGTCAGGAGCGATATGACGCCTATCAGAAGCAAAGGGGTAAGGACAAAAAAGATGGTTTTTTGCAAACCATAACGCACGACAAATGTTTTCAATTGCTGATTTGAATCATCTTCGTAGTCTTTCAGGTCGAACATAATTGCGTTGACCGTACAGAACATCCAGTTTTTTAAAAAAAGCCAGGTCATCAAAACCGGGTCCACGTAATAGGTACCGCGTTCAATCTGCAATATGACCAGCGGCAATAAGTTAACCGAACAAGCCCAGACAAATCCAATAATAAATGCCTTTAACCAGCCGGTATTTCTGAGATTTACCTTTAAAAAGGAAAGGCCGTAATAGAAAACTGCTGCAAGGAGAATGATAGCGACTACAAACCAGTACTGAACCGGAAGAGCAAGTATATTCTGGTAATAACGATTGACCAGAATCAGTGATAAAACAATGCAGATCGTGAGTAAAACAGGCTGGCTCCATTTGACGAATGCATGATGCCGGGCATACCAGATCGTTCTCGGGTTTATGGATTTGGTCGTACTTACAATTCCGGAATAGGCATAGGTATAATACATAACCGTACCAAAAAACAGCAATAAATAATAATCAGTTGAATTAAAATGGAGTTGCAGCTGAAATGCAGATTCCAGGGAAAGTGCTACCGCGAGGACGCCCACAAAGTAATTTCCAAAAAATATAAATTCAATGATTTTCTTGCCCACTTTTTAATAATACTGTTTCCAAAGCCTAAACCGTACGACCTCCCGGTTTGTATATCCGAAAGTATCGTATTCCTGGAAATATATCAATTAAAGTTGTCTAGCAGCATCAGTATCCGTCAGGAAGTTTCAGGTTTTCCTTTTTTTCTTTTTGGCGGAAGGGAAAAGGATGTTATTCAAAATAAGCCGGTAACCCGGAGAATTGGGGTATAAGTTAAGATCTGTCGCCATTCTTCTGTTTCCGCCACGCCTTCCCTCTGGGTCATGTCCGCCATAAAAGGTCCATTGCCCGCGCCCCAGTTCTCCATAAATGTAGCGATCAGCGCTGCTGCTTGTACCCATTACCAGCACGTTTGGTTTGACCGTATTTTTGGCAAAAGCATTGGTCTGCCCGAAAAATTCACGGATCAAATGTTCATGATTCTGAACGAGCATTGCGGGAATCACATCCCATTTTGCAGAAAAATCAAATAGGGAAAAGAAATCTTCATTTTCACTATACCAGGATCTTCCGCCTGTCTCATTGATGTCGGAAAACGAGCTTCCTTCATCGTCGAGATGCAGCTTGAAATTCTGAAATGCGAAAGTTTTTGAAAAATCCAGTTTGGACTGGGCATTGGGATCATATCCGTCTCCATCTACTTCATCCACGATATCAATTCCTTCGGCTGAGAGGGCAATATCAAATGTTTCTGCACCGGAGCACATGGCAAAAAGAAACCCGCCTCCGGCACAAAATCCTTTAATGGATTTGGCCACGGCTAATTTCATCTGGGATACTTTGGTATAGCCATAACGGTTGGCAATGGATTCCTGTGCTTTGATATCATTGGGCGACATACGCCTTAAATTCCGTCCGAACTGTCCCGTAAAATCTTCATGATGCAAGTGCAGCCAGTCATATTTTGGTAAATCGCCTTTCAGGATTTCTTCATCGTAAATGACCTCAAAAGGAATTTCCGCGTACTTTAAAACCAATAAAACGGCATCAGTATTTTCAAATTCGGAAGCACTTATTTTGACAGGAGAATACACTGCGATTTTGGCTGCCGTGTGCAGTTTGATCACTTCCATGTTTACACTCGGATTGCTGATCTGGTTTGTGATCATTTGTGATGAAGCATCCGATATAATGTCATAAGAAATAGCCCTGAGTTTACATTCCTGTTCGACCGCCTTGCTGTATTTAACCATGAAACTTCCGCCGCGATAATTCAGCAGCCAGTCCACATCCAGTGCATCTTTTAACAGCGCATAAGCGAGTCCATAAGCTTTGAGGTGATTGGTTTGGGTATGATCCATCGGGATCAGCAGTGAATTCGCCATTGAAACTGACGAAACAAAAACCAGGAGCATGGGCAGAATTTTCTTCATCATAGCCAATACCGGTATAGTCACGAAATTTGAAACCTGAGCAGAATCAAATTTAATGAATAAAAATGAATTTATTTACCTGGTTTTCAGTAGGATAAATTATTCTTTGTGATTCTGACAGGTAAGCCTGGAAACGTCATAACCTTTGTCCTGGCAGCGCGCCACGATCTCGGAATAAAGTTTTTTATCAATCGTTTTTTTGCGGCTCATAATGAAGAGGAATTTATGCTCCGGATGGCCTACCACAACGTAAGAATAATCTTTGGCAAGTTCAATAACCCAGTAATCTATTTTAAAAGGCCATAAAAACTGGGCTTTCATTTTGGCATTATTCGTCCCCGGAACCTGATAAACTTTTGAATTGACGGAATGGATTTCTTCGCTTCCCTCTTTTTTGTAGGATGTGATCACATCATAGTAACCTCCTTTTTGGTTCCAGGTATATTTTCCGGCGGTTTCCTTGCTGCCTTTATCGTAGGTGGTAGGGATAGAGTAAAGAGAATACCATGTACCGGCATAGTGGTTGATATCCACTTTATCGACCGTTGCATTGGGCAGACGGAAGGCGGTTAAAAAACAAACAACAAGGATGCAAGTAAGCCATTTCATAAGCCGGTCTTTTTTTTGCATATACGGAATAAAAAGTCTCCTGGATTAACGGGAATCCGGAAATGACCAATTTTCCAAGAGCTGTACGTTGTAATTGCCAAATCTTTAAAGTCTGACAAATTCGCAATACGGTTTTCCGGATGATTAAACTTTGTTATTTTTGCCATATGAGTAGTCCGGTTCAAATTCCTTTCAAAAGTATGGTCGTGATTGACCGCGCGTTAGATACGCCCGTTTACTTACAGATCGTGCATCAGATCATCAATGCCATTCAGCGTGGCGTACTCACGCCAGGTATTCAATTACCGGGATCACGGGTTTTATCGGATGAGCTTAACGTGCATCGCAAGACAATTGTATCGGTTTATGATGAGCTGAACGCCCAGGGCTGGACAGAGATTTTGCCTAACAAAGGAACATTTGTCAGCAGTAAGGTACCTGCAAAAAGGTCGGATTCTTTAAAATACAATACCGAATTCCTGACCAGTTATCCTGCCCGGACCGGTTTTCATTTCAAACAGAATATCTTGCTTGACAGGCCTGCCGTTAGTACAGGATCTGCTCTGGAATTTACGGACGGGCTTCCTGATATCCGTCTGGCGCCACTTGACAGGCTTTCAAAAATTTATGGAGGAATTCTTAAAAGGAAAAGCAGTCACAAGCATTTTGGCTATTCCCATGTAGAAGGAAATGAATACTACCGTGAAACGCTCGCGCATTATCTGAACAATACGCGCGGATTACATATTACCAAAGATAATATCCTGACCACCCGGGGGATTCACATGAGTATTTACCTGGCATCCAACATGTTGATTGATGCTGGTGATCTGGTTGTTGTGGCTGATCTGAGTTATTATGTAGCCAATATGATATTTCAGGAAGCCGGGGCCAGTATTGTTTCTGTGCCGGTCGATGAGGATGGAATCTCGGTGGAAGCGATAAAAAAACTCTGCGAAAAAAGGAAGATCCGGATGTTATACCTGACTCCGCACCATCATTACCCCACAACGGTCACACTCAGCGCAGAGCGGCGGCTGGAATTATTAAGCTTGTCGGTACAGCATGGTTTTATCATTCTTGAAGACGATTATGACTATGATTTTCACTACAACAGCAGTCCCGTTTTGCCGCTTACCAGTGCCGACAGGCATGGAATGGTCGTTTACATTGGTTCATTCTGCAATTCGCTGGCGCCGGGTTTCCGGTCAGGATATTTGGTGGCACCGGAAAATCTGATTCAGGAAATTGGCAAATTCCGGCGTATTGTCGACAGGCAGGGGGATATGTTAATGGAACAGGCATTGGGCGAATTGCTGGAAGAAAGAGAAATTCAGAGACACCTTAAAAAAGCGTTGAAGATTTATCAGGAAAGGAGAGATTCATTATGTGACTTATTAACTTCGGAGCTGGGCGACTATGTGGCTTTTTCAGCTCCTCCCGGAGGGTTATCGATCTGGACGCGTTGGAATTCCGATTTGAATCTGATGCGGATCAGTAAAAACTGTCTTGCGAAAAATCTGAATTTGCCGCAGAAATTACTTTATCAGACTGAAAAAGTAACTGCTATCCGTTTGGGCTTCGGCAATTTAACGATTCAGGAAATGGAGCAGGCGGTTCATATTTTGAAACAGTCGGTTGAGAAAGGTTAAAAGAAACCTACAATTATTCTGTTATATCATTATCCTTTTTTTGCTTTGTAAGCATTCCGGACAGCCAGCCATAGAAAATAAAAGGAGACAAGATAACCGTAGTGATCACGGTAGCTACAAACCAGATTACGGCAAGAATTCCTTTAATAAGAATTTCAAAAACTTTGTTCATTAGGAGGGGGGACGACCTGGTATATAGAAATGACGAATGGTTATTGCTAACCAAATAAACATGACTCCATGAAGACACGTTATTAATGTGATATACCGTTGAGTAAGCTTAACTTAATTTCAAATATAGCAACTATTTGGGTCATAGAATAAATAATTGATTTAGTGGTAACCGGGCACACTTGTGTTTTCAGGATTTGTAACTACGTCTTTTTCATAATATGAATGCCAGCAGGAATAGGCATAGTCAGAATCTATCAAAAAAATAAAATCAATTTGTAGAACTATAATGACTGATAGAATAAATTCTATTAATATATTTACAAAAAATTTGATTTTAAGACTAGAATTATGACTAAGTTTTGGTTAGGCACTGTGATCAGTGTTTTTTCGTTTCAGGCTGTTATCGCTCAGGATATCGTTGCCAAACATGATGGCGCCAAGCTCAGCGGGAAAGTGAATTACATCACAGAGAGTGTTGTCGTTTTTACCCCGCAAGGTGAAAAAAAATCCTTTAAGCTGGGCAAAGCAGAAGTTGAAAAAATTACATACAAATCCGGCAGAACAGAGTACGTTACCCCCAAAATAGAGATTAACGGTCGTGAGGACTGGGAAAAAGTGTCGATGACAACGAATCCTTTACAGGTCATTGGTCTTTCAAAGAAAGGAGAGATCAAAGCTAAGTCCGACCGGCAAAATCAGGGATTGGCTAGTTTTGATACCCGTGCGCTTAAAAAGATGAAGAAAGACGCCGCCGATATGCACGCGCATGTAATCCTGATCAAGCCCTATGATGGAAGAGAAGAGACGGGAAGTAAAAATAAAATGGAAACACTTGTGGTTTACGGATACTAGAATAATCTCAAATAATTTCTATTTAAGCATTTCCCTGTTCAGAGGGAAAATGTATAAGTACGTATATGCGTAATGGTGGTCATTTTCTAGTTGTTATATTTATCTGCCGAATCCGGATCATAGTTGATGCCTGGATACCTTATTGATCTGCCCAACTTCCAATAATCCGCTTTTTGATAAAATAAGCTTGATGTACAGATCGTAACTTCTGATGTACATTTTATCGAATTGAAATTTTAACCCGCAAGAAATACGTATTTTCAAGCAAGTAATCTGATCATGCTCCACGACAGGTCAGAATTGTTGAATATTTGCAAATTTCCATTGTGTCCCAATGCATGGATTTTTGAAAATAATGCTAATCAGGTACGTATGCGGTGGATTTTATACAAAGTATTCATTCTCGTAATATTTGTTACAGTGATTCCTTTCAGAGGTTTTACTCAGCATAAGCACGAATTTAACAACTTGTCGAAGCCAGAAAGTAAGGATCGGCCGGATACGAATTACCTTGGCAAGTTGTTGATATCCAGCGAAGATTATCTTTCCAAAGCGGGTGAGAATTTAAAAAATCCGGATAGCGCTGCCTATTTCTCGGGCCTTGCGTTTCGTTTCAGCAGCAGCCATAACATGCCTTATTATCATAACGAATCCATGTGTTTTTTGGGGAATGCTTATATTCTGAAAGGTGATCTTAAAAAAGGGAGGAAGTTGTTTTACCGCGTTTTGGCATATTACAAAAATAAAAAAGACGAAGCGAAAGAAGCACAGACGTGGTTTCGGTTCGGACAAAGTTTCATGACGATCAAGACGCATTTTTCTCCGCAATTACAAGATGATGCCAATTTTGACGAGATGATGCGCTACTTTAACAATGCGCTGGACATTGCTGTGAAAATTAGCGATGAAGCAATGCAAAGCCGGATTTTGATTCAAATGGCCGATTTTAATTATCTGCAAAAGGGAGATCTGAAATTGGCCGAAAAGCAATATCTGCGGGTACTCGCTCTTCATAAGTCTATCGGCAATTCCAAGATGCAGGATGCTTACAGCGGGCTGATGGCCCTTAATTATTTCAAAGGAAATTTTAGCAAGGCTTTATCCTATGGCATGGAAGCGCTGACCAGTGCGGAAGGTAAAACGGGTTACAACAATCTCGATATCGTATATTTTTATTTTGGGAATATTTATCGTGATATGGGCGATAAAGAAAAAAGTCTGGATCAATATGAAAAAGGACTGATTGAAGTTGAAAATAAAGGAGAATTTGAATATCTGTATTCAGCGCTTGTGCGAAACAAAGTGCGCATTTTAATTGCTGAGGGAAAAGAGAAACCCGCACTTGCTTTTCTGCAAAGCCAGCTCACAAAACATCCACCAGTATACCCGATCAATAAAACCATTTTTGCGGAAAGTTTCGGACATTGTTATTATGCGCTGAAAGAATATGCGCTGGCGGAAAAATATTTTGACGAGCTGGCTTCATTGAGTAAAAAAATTGGTGGGGTCCGGGCTGTTTATCAGTATTATACGATGGCGAAGTTTTACTTTGATATCAGACATTTCGATAAAGCGAACTATTATTTTTTACAGGTTTTGGCTGCCCCACCGGGAATTGTCCCTGTTTCCATTTTACAAAGAGCACATTTGATGTGTTTTAAAATTGATTCGGCCAGTGGGCAATATCTCACCGCGATTGATCATTATCGTCAGCATACTTTTTTAAAAGATTCTGTTTTTAATGAAACAAAAAGCCGCCAGATTGAAGAATTACAGATTAAATACGAAACAGAGAAAAAGGAAAAAGATATAAAACTGCTCATTAACCAAGGCCAGCTCCGGGAAGCTGCGCAGACTAAAAATGTTATTGTAGCCGGTATCTGCATTCTGGTGGTGGTTTTGGGAATGGGCTATAACCGGTACAGGATCAAACAGCAAAGTCATGAAAAGCTGCAAGCTAAACAGGAAGTTATCAATCAAAAAAATAGCTCGCTTCAGAACCTGATTGCACAGCAACGCAAACTGCTGGATGAAAAGGAATGGCTTCTGAAAGAAATTCACCACCGCGTGAAAAACAATCTTCAGATCGTCATGAGCCTTTTGAATACACAATCGGCCTTTATTGATAATGATGCCGCACTGACCGCAATCCGGCATAGCCAGCACAGGATGTATGCCATGTCGCTGATTCACCAGAAGCTTTACGAGTCAAAAAGTGTGGCGTGGGTGGAGATGTCCGCGTACATAGAAGAGCTTGTGGAGTATCTGCGTGATAGCTATGATATTCATGAAAAAATAATCTTCAACATTCGTATGGATTGGGTAGAACTGGATGTCTCTCAGGCAGTTCCTGTTGGACTGATATTAAATGAAGCGATCACGAATTGTATCAAAAGTGCTTTTCCGGATGGCCGGAATGGTGTGGTAAATATTGATATGAAAAGGACGGATCGTCAGGAATTAAAACTGGTTATCTCGGATAATGGAATCGGGTTAGATCCGGATTTTAGTATTGAAAAAAGTAATTCATTGGGAATGAGTCTGATGTCTGGTTTAAGCAGGCAGCTCGGCGGGATTTTTCTGCTTGAAACAAGTGCAGGGCTGAAAATTACGATCGTCTTTAAGGAGGTAAATGTCAATGAGCTGATGGCGTGGCCTGAGCCGGATGACCAGATCTCCGAACGCATTGTCTGACAAGTGAACAACGTATCAAAAGCTGATACCTATGCTAAAATATGTATTACTCAACGTATTACTTTTATCCATCCTGCTGAGCCAAAGCCGGGCAGGTATGTGTCAGCGTTTAAAAATCACCGGAAACATAACGGATGCAAACAGCGCGGAGCCGATTGCTGGTGCCTCTGTTGTGATCAACGGAAAACTAACCGGGACTATCGCGGACAAAAAGGGACATTTCGAGCTTTTTACAGCTGCTGAGTTACCATTCACGATTTCAGTTACCAGTGTGGGGTATGAAAAGCAGGAGTTGGAAATCGATAGCGAAAAGCATGTATCTCTTTTGCTTTTTCCTAAAAGGGAATGGATGGATGAAATTGTTATTGGTGCGTCAAGGATAGAAGAAAGTATCCTGAAATCGCCCGTGAGTATAGAAAAAATGACTTCCCGGGATATTGAGCAGACTCCATCACTGAATTTTTACGACGGATTGCAGAATTTCAAAGGCGTCGAAATGACGACTGTGGGTTTAACCAACAAACAAATTAACACCCGTGGTTTTAACTCTGTGTCCAACAGTCGTTTGCTTCAATTGGTTGACGGGGTTGATAACCAGCCACCGGGATTGAATTTTCCCGTGAGCAATCTTTTCGGTTCATCCGAACTTGATCTGGAAAGTGTCGAGATTATTCCGGGTGCGGCTTCGGCACTATATGGTCCGGCTGCTTTTAACGGTTTACTGATGCAGCGGACCAAAGATCCTTTTATGTACACAGGGCTGAGCGTCCAGGCGAAAACGGGAGTAAACCATATCAATGACCAGTATGCCGATGCGCACGGGCTATACGATTTTTCACTGCGTTATGCGAAAGCTATAAATCAGAAAATTGCCTTTAAAACAAATTTTTCCTATTTCACCGGACTGGATTGGTTTGCTGTAAATTATACGGATGTGGACGTACTTACGCCTGAAAGTCAGCGGGGAGACAATAATCCTGCACGTAATGCACTGAACATTTATGGCGATGAGGTCGTGAGAAATTTGGAAGGTATTGGCCGCGTGGCCAGAACCGGGTATGAGGAGCTTGATTTATTGAATTATAAAACCAGAAGCCTTAAACTGAACGGGTCCCTGCATTACCGGATGCGTGAAAATATGGAGCTTATTTATCAGTACAACTATGGTCAAAGCACAGCCGCGCATATGGGCAGCAGCCGTTTTTCATTAAACAATTATGCATTAACGCAGCACAGGATGGAATTGAAAGGTAAACAGTATTTTGTTCGGGCTTATGCCGTTATGGAAAATTCGCATGACACCTATAATGCCCGGACGCTGGGCCAGAATATAAATCTGACCTGGGTAAGAGACCTCAATAATAATCTTGTGCCGCCGGATCAGGCCAATACCATGTGGTTTGCCCGATATGCTGCTGCTTTTAAAGGAGATATTTCAAATGTTACGGCTCGAAATCATCCTTCTGCCCGTGCTTTTGCTGATCAGGGAAGATATCTGCCGGGTTCTGCTGATTTTGAAAGAGAAAAGGAAAGGCTGGAAAAAGTATACGGTAATGGCGGTGCGGGCATTTTTACGAAAAGCAAATTTTATCATGCGGAGGGGCAATATGATTTTGGCAAGATGATCGGGTTTGCCGGAATTCTGGCGGGAGGAAACTTTCGCCGCTACGACATGTTCACGAATGGAACGTTGTTTGACGATAAGGATAAAAATATTACCATGAACGAAGGCGGAGTTTTTATTCAGATTTCAAAAAGTATATTGCATGAAAAGTTGAAACTGACCGTTTCGGACCGGTTTGATAAAAATCAGAATTTCAAAGGCCGAATGACGCCACGTGCTTCTGCGGTATATACATTGTTGGGAAATCATCATTTTAGAGTATCCTATCAGACCGGATTCCGGAATCCGATTCCTGTTGATCAATATATTAAATTAACATCGGGAACAGTAACTGTTTTGGGTGGGGTCCCTGCCAATAGCAAAGGGATGAACGTGTATGAGAACTCGTTTACCGCCACTTCTGCCGAAAACTTCGGGACGGTAGTGAATACAGCCGTCCGCGATGGAATGTCTGCTGCGCAAGCGATACAGAATCATAAAGATCTGCTCATCAAATCAAATGTGGATTATGTGAAACCTGAGCGCGTTCAGACTTTCGAGATCGGGTACAAGAGTCTTATAGCGAATAAGTTGCTGCTCGATGCCAATTATTATTACAACATTTATAATGACTTTATTTTAACCACCCGCGTAGTAAAACCGCAAACGAATGTATTAACAACGGAAGGAAGCGTTAGTCAGGAAGCGGCGGCAGACGTGATAAATAGTAAAATCCAGACCTTTATTCTGACCACCAATGCGGCTGATAAAGTTTCTTCGCAAGGAGCAACTTTGGGTGTCACGTATCAATTGCCGCACCGTTTTACAGTATCAGGAAACGGAACCATGTCGTTTTTTAATATCCGAAATGCTAATCCTGCCCGTGTTCCGGCTTACAACACGCCCCGGTATCGGAGTAATGTATTATTTGGGAATCATGCGGTTTACAAGAATACCGGATTTAATATTTCCTGGCACTGGCAGGATTCTTTCGAATGGTATGGCGCTTTCAATGATATGCGTCCGGGAAAAATAACGGCGTTTTCAACACTGGATGCGCAGATCAATCATAAATTTCCGTCGATTAAGTCCGTCGTTAAAGTCGGGGCGAACAATCTGTTAAATCACCGGATTTATCAGGCATATGGTTCAGCTTCCATCGGTGCCATGTACTACATCAGCCTTACTTTTAATGAATTGCTGCATTAGCAAATCATAGAATAATCGCATTTTTGGTATTTTCTAATCATAAAGTCGTGCAAACTGTTTTAAAAAGTACTACTTTTGTACCCTTATAAAGAGCACCCGATACAGAACCACAATCCTTTTTATTTCTGCCGGATTAATTAAATGCCTGAAAGCATCCGTGGAAAAATTATATTTGATTGCATGTGAATTTTTTTTCGGGAATAGTGTTCTCTATAAATATATTTATGAAAACAGGTTTCAAAATTGTTGAAGTGCCCAGGCTCAATAGCCGGAAAGTTGCAGGAATAAAGCAACAAGGGCACAGAACGGCAAATTTGAAAAATTATAGAAACCCTGATAATAGTCTGACTGTCAGGTTTTTTTATAATATAATGTCTGCAAATTCTGCAATTTTCAATTCTGCCAAACCATCTGTTTTACATTTCCAATCCGGTTCAGGAGCAGAATCAAGCATTTCCGGAGATCTCTCAAACGGATCTTATTTCAGGTTAAAACTTCAAGAAACAGCGCTATCCAATTCGGTAGTTCCGATTAGCTTATTGGTAAAATCTAATAACATGTTTAATGTCAAAAACGTAGTTAAGGATTTTTCTATTGGTAAATCACTTCGGAAACGGACGCTACAAAATCTAAAAAACAAATAAAATGGCTCAGTATTTAAACGAAACATCAAGAACTTTTAGCGAATACCTTCTGATTCCGGGGTTAACTACCAAGGATTGTGTTCCTAACAACGTTTCTTTGAAAACCCCGCTTACAAAATTCAGCAAGGGACAAACACCGGATATAGAACTTAATATTCCATTTGTATCAGCAATTATGCAATCTGTATCTGATGATGGAATGGCGATTGCGCTGGCAAAAAATGGTGGTCTTTCTTTTGTTTTTGGTTCGCAGGGGATTGAGGAACAGGCTTCTATGATCCGTAAAGTGAAAAATCACAAATCGGGTTTTGTAATAAGTACGGCTAATCTGACGGAGGAGCATACCTTAGCGGATGTGATCCAGTTAAAAGGAAAAACAGGTCACTCGACGATTGCGATTACCGATGACGGAACCGCGGAAGGTAAATTGCTGGGTATTGTTACCAGCAGGGATTACCGCACCAGCACAGACCGTCTGGATAAAAAGGTGAAAGAGTTTATGACTCCTTTTTCTCATCTGGTTACTGCCCAACTGGGTATTTCTTTGAAAGAAGCGAACGATATCATCTGGGATCATAAGCTTAACAGTCTTCCGGTGATTGATGAAAATAACAATTTCAAGTTTTTCGTTTTCCGTAAAGATTACGATAACCATAAAGACAATCCGCTTGAATTGTCCGATGCGACGAAAAAACTGGTGGTGGGAGCGGGGATCAACACGCGCGATTATAAAGAAAGAGTGCCTGCTTTGGTTGAAGCTGGTGCGGATGTTCTTTGCATCGACTCGTCCGACGGGTTTTCGGAATGGCAGAAAGAAACACTGCAATACATCAAGGCTGAGTTTGGCGAAAAGGTAAAGGTTGGAGCCGGAAATGTTGTTGACAAAGAGGGCTTTTTATACCTCGTGGAAGCGGGTGCCGATTTCATAAAAGTGGGCGTTGGTGGAGGTTCTATTTGTATTACACGCGAAACAAAAGGAATTGGCCGTGGACAGGCTACTGCCTTGATCGAAGTGGCGGAAGCACGCGACGAATACTTTGAAAAAACCGGTGTTTATGTCCCCATCTGTTCGGATGGTGGTATTGCTCAGGATTATCACATGGTATTAGCTCTGGCAATGGGGGCTGATTTTCTGATGATGGGACGATATTTCGCCCGTTTTGACGAAAGTCCAACACGTAAACTGATGGTTGGTGGAAATTATGTAAAAGAATATTGGGGTGAAGGCTCCAACCGTGCACGTAACTGGCAGCGTTACGACATGGGTGACACAGCAGACGGTCTGAAATTTGAAGAAGGTGTTGATAGTTACGTTCCTTACGCCGGAACTTTGAAAGATAATCTGGCTGTAACGATTGGAAAAATAAAATCGACTATGTGCAGCTGCGGAACTATATCCATTGATCTGTTAAAAAGAAACGCAAAAATTACCCTTGTGTCTTCTGTTAGTATTGTGGAAGGTGGCGCACACGATGTGATCGTAAAAGAATAACATCGCTGAGTTTATAAAATGAATGAAGTGAGCTGACTGGCGATAAGCCGGTCGGCTCACTTTTTTGTATCCGGCATCATTATCGGCTATCGGCAGTCGGCAATCAGCTGTCGGCGAGTATAATTGCTGACAGCCGATAGCAAAAGTAGTTTTGTAATAAGGTCTATTGGTTTACAGTTTGTTAGATCCTTAAATTTTAAGTAAATAAATTTGTAAAACAATACCGAATGGTATATTTTTGTATTTGAAATTAAAGACTGTCTGGTTAGGAAAGCTTTGCTTCTCCATTTTTGAAAAAATAAATCGGAAATCCGGAATAGATCTGTTGATACTAATCGTAATAACTAAAAATATACCGTTCGTTATTATTTATGAAAAGAACACTTTTGCTGATTACTGTGATTGCCGCTGCGGTCATGGAATTAATTGATACTTCCATCGTCAATGTTGCGCTGTCGCATATGAGCGGAAACCTGGGCGCTACGCTGGAAGATACTTCCTGGGTCATTACTTCCTATGCCATTGCTAACGTGATCATTATCCCGATGACCAGTTTTCTTGCCTTGAAACTGGGGCGAAGAAATTACTATATTGGTTCGGTCATCGCTTTTACTTTTTTCTCCTTTATGTGCGGACAGGCTTCGGGGATCTGGATGCTGGTGGCTTTCCGTTTTTTGCAGGGGCTTGGCGGCGGTGCTTTGCTATCGGTATCACAGGCGATTGTTTTTGAATTGTTTCCCAAAGAAAAACAAAATGTTGCCAGCGCTATTTTTGGTGTCGGGGTTTTCCTGGGGCCAACCATTGGCCCGACTTTGGGAGGATACATTACAGAGTACCAGTCCTGGCCCTGGATTTTTTACATCAATATTCCGATCGGCGTTGCTGTTGCCGCGATTTGTTATGCATTACTATCAGAACCTAAAATCAAACAAAAGGCAGGAGGCATTGACTGGACCGGCATTTTACTATTGGCCATTGGTGTAGGATCCCTTCAAACTGTACTGGAAAGGGGAGAAATAGACGACTGGTTTGATGCGAATTATATTATCTGGCTGAGTGCCATTGCCTTTTTCGGACTCACACTCTTCATATGGTGGGAATTGAAAATAAAGAGCCCGGTGGTAAATCTTCGTGTTTTAAAAAGTAAAAACCTGAGTATAGCGGCCGTTGTGACATTCATTTCAGGTATCGGTTTATTTAGTTCCGTATTTCTGACGCCTGTTTTTGCACAAAGACTATTGAATTTCACGCCTTCTCAAACCGGTTTGCTATTGCTGCCCGGCGCCATACTGGCCATCGGTGGTTTAATTATTTCAGCCAAACTGTTGCAAAGAGGCATTTCTCCGCTGTTTATGATCACAACCGGTATGCTGCTTTTCGTTTTGTTTAGCTGGCAGATGTCAAGGATGAATCTCAATTCCAGTGCAGCGGATATCACCATGTCTCTGATTTTACGTGGTGTCGGTCTGGCGATCGTCACAGTACCGCTTACGGCACTGGCAGTATCGGCTCTGGAACCGAAGGATATCCCGCAAGGAGCCGCGCTCAATAACATGATGCGCCAGCTTGGAGGTTCTGTCGGCCTGGCGATGGTCAATACGTATTTACACAACCGTAACGCCTTGCACCGTTCGGATCTGGTTTCTAACATCACGGAATATAATCCGTTGGCAACGCAGCGGGTTGCAGCCTATACCAATTTGTTTATCAGCAAAGGTGCAACGGCTTTTGATGCGCACAAAAAAGCACTAGGATTACTCGATGCAGGCATAACCAGACAGGGAAATCTGCTGAGTTTCAATGATGCTTATCTGCTTGTTGGTGCCGTTTTTATGCTGGCCCTGCCGCTTTTGTTTTTTGTAACCAGAAAAAAAGGAAACAAACCACAAGTGATTTTATCGGATCATTAATGACGCGACCGGGCAAATTGCATAAGCATGAAATATTTTAAAATAAACTTAAATGTCCTTGAAATGAGGATCATAAAAACTCTGCCATAGCCGGATCGTTTCCGCTATTGTTTCCGGCGGACTGGATAGATAATCTTTAATTTTTGTAAGATTCGCCGAGGTGGTATGGCTGGAAGCTGCTTTAACCAAACTCACCAGAAGCGTATCAATTTCGGCTGAATCAGTTTGCCAGTTTTTGCTGTATTTTTTATACCAGTTTTTATTGAGAAAAGCGAAACCTTCGTAGGTGTACGCGTTCACGATTCCATCAGGGTCTATGATAACCGCTTCGGTGGGGTTTTCCCTTTCAAGCTGCGCGTATTTTTCATTAAAATTTGCGATACCTTCTCCGAGGAGAGCAATGTTTTTCAGTGATTTTATCATGACTGTAAGCAAATTGTTTTCAGGTGCTTTTTCTTTTTCAATATACGGCACATAATTATCATGCCCGAATTTCGGATCAGAATTCTTTCCCTAATGATGAACGATGGTGTTTTTATCAAACAAAAAGGGAGCCACATTTTTAAGTATGGCCCCCTGGTTGGTGTTAATAGAGCGAGGTGTTACGAAAACCTTTAGTATTTTTCGTGATGCATTTAAGCCGTACAATTGCTCCAATTTTTAATAAAAGTATTGCAATACTAAATGTTCGTAAAATTAACAGTAAAACTGGTTACAAAAATCTTGCCCGCCATTGTGATTTAAACTCAGGTCCTGTGATCGTAGACGTGTCAAAAAATACATTTTTTGACACGAGGAGTTACAAATATACCATCACAAAACAATCATTTCAAATGTTTGTTATTATTTCTATGGTAAGGCAATATCCTGCTGTTTATTTTATTTTTATTTGTTGTGATTGAGTATGGAAAGCCGGTTTTTGAGGTCGTGGGACGCATTTCGGATAAGCATCGCTTTGTGTTCCAGCTCCAAAGCCTCCCGGTCACGGCCGGAAGAAAGTTTCCGTACAACGGTTTCAAGTAATTCATTTTGTTTTTCCAGCGAATACTGAGAAACTTCTGTCATAATTTTATCCGCCAGTTCCATTGCTTTTGCTTCTTCTTCCATGGTTTTTCAGATTTACGATGATGAAATTGATATAATCCTGCACTGACATTTGGTTTATAGCTATGTGTAAATTTAAAAATAGTAATCGCCTGGCGCTGCGAGGGAAAATCTCCCGGCTTAAATAAGTCGGTTTTTATATATTGTTTCAAAAAAAAGACAGCATTTTTTTGCGGCTTTCCATGCTGTTTTGATGCGCAATCTTGTACCCATTCTTTTGAAAAAATCAGCAAGTGACCCGGCATCGGTAGTTTATTAAAAATACAAATAAAAAATAATTCTAATGCAAATAGTTTGAGATTTTTTAGCAATAAATTACTGGATTTTATTTTATGGTTATTTGGTTTTTAAGTTGCTGTAAAACAGTGTTGTAAATATATTAAGTGCGAGAAATAGTGCTGGGTTTTTAACGCTTTTGGAATGTAGATTTTATCTTAATTCATAACCCAATGGATCGAAAGTACCGGGCAGTTTTGTTTACATTTGAACAGAACTTTACCGACCGTTCTGCATGCTAATTTCGTCCCCGATAATACCCGCTTAACATGATAAAAATTTCTGAACTTCCCTTGATCCAAACGCCTGAACAATTTCATTCAGCAAAGCAAATTCTGTTGGTCGATGTATTATACGTCGGTGATGCGCCCAGAGCGATGCGCGAATATATCAAGGCCAGTCACGGGGGATTTGTGTACGACAAAAAGACATACATGCCCATAACCCTGACGGGAAATCCTGAGAGCCTGATTGTCAATGCTGAAAAGGGCATTCATTTTAAATTTGACAGAGGATTTGAAAATGTTTATCAGCTTGATGGTAATCTTGATGCAGCGATCTGGCACAAAAAGTTATATGATTTAACAGCTCATGCGGATAGCCCGTCATTAGGCTTTGAAAGAGAAGAGGATTTTGTAATTAACCGTTATCTGGTCAATTACAAGGAATATCCGAAAGCGCCGACCAAACTTCTGGAAGTGCCGCAAAAGATGCCGGCCATTGGTATGAAAGCGATGAAAGGCTTGAAACTTGTAGGTAAATGAGAAAAAAAATGCCTCCCGACAGAACATCGGGTGGCGTTTTTTTAGTCCCGGGCATTTATTTTATTGCATCAATCTCCCCGATAATGGCCGAAACTTCATTGGCATGAGATAGATGGGCAGTATGGCCGGCATTCAGACTGAAAACTTTTTTCACCGCGGTTGTTTTGATCATCTGATCCTGCAAGTTGATCCCAATGGCGTTATCGTTAACAGTGCGGATATAAAACTTGGTTACACTGCCAAAATTAGCGCTGGTAAGGGTAACTTTCTGGGTAAGCGGAAGAAGTGGTTCTGTTCTGTTTTTTTCAAGCAAAAGTTTTTTGACCGCTTCGGATCCATCCTGACAAAAAATGGATATCAAGCTGTCCTTCTTAACGGCAACAGTGCTCTGGTCAGCGCTGAATTCCAGTGCCGGAGGTAATAATGTTTGTTTATCTGCGGAAGAAATTTCCAGTAAGGACTGCTGTGTTTGCGGAAGGAAAGCGGCCAGGTAGACAAGTTTGTCTATTTTGGCAGGAATTTTTTCTGCAACATCGGAAATGACCATGCCGCCCATGCTGTGGCCCACTAAAATAACTTTGGAAGATTGTGCTTCAACGACTGAAATTACCTTCGCACTATAACTGGAAAGTGTGATACCGGCAACAGAAGTCTGGTCGTCACCATGAGCGGGCAACTCTACGGCGATTACCTTGTAGCCGTTCTTTTCAAGGTTGCTTTTCACTGTGGCCCAGGTAAAAGCGCCCTGCCACGCGCCGTGAACAAGCACTATGGTTTCTTTTTTAGTAACCGGTGCAGGACTGGAATCGGAGTCACAGGAAAATGTGAGGGTAGATAAAAGAATAGCGAAAAATACGATGATCTTTTTCATGAAAACTGAATTTATGTTGTTAAGGAAATTGTTTTTGTTTTGATAGGTCAAAGGTAGGCCGCTCCTTTTTCGCAACTTTTCACATAGGTTAAAAAGAGCAATGCGCTGTATTAAATGCAGGTTTTGCGGGGCACAGGCCCAAATAAATAGTAACTTCGTATATCCAAAAAAATGAATTCCATGTCAGCGAGTCCCACGGAAATTTTAAATCAGAATTTATCTCAGTTTGCTCAACTCGGCGAGGAAGATATTCAACTGGCTGGTCGTTTCTGGACGCAGCGTACGATTCCGAAAAATGAGTTTTTTAATTTCAGTAATTCAGTTTGCCGTCATATCGGCTTTATCTTGAAAGGTTTGTTTCGCGTTTATTATGTGGATCCGGTGACGGAGATGGAACATAATATTTACTTTGTAGCGGAAAATACTTTCCTGGTTTCACTGAAAAGTTTTCTTACGCAAACAGCCTGTCCATATTATATTGAAGCACTCGAAGATTCGGAACTGCTGGTGATCAGTCATGAGAATCTTCTGAAACTTTATCCACAGTCGCACGGATGGGAGCGTTTCGGCAGGATTCTGGCTGAGCAATATTTTGTTTACAGCCAATCCAAAGCGGAAGGCTTATTAAGCCAGTCGGCCGAAGAACGGTATGTATCGTTATTAAGCGATTTTCCTAATGTTGCCAACCGGGTTTCCCTGGGACATATTGCATCATATCTTGGTATTAAAGGTCCATCGCTGAGCAGAATTCGGGCACAAATGGCAGGGCGATAGTAGATTTTTTGCCCGTCTTATGGCTTTTTTGCCGTCCGACGGGGCACCCCGACAATGCATACAAATTACAAAAGCAGATTAGTCCAAGCATAAGTCAGCATGTCGAAATTATATAGTGTAGCCAGACTGAAATGTCCGCGTTGCCATAAAGGAAATTTATTTACCCGGCCCAATCCTTACAGCCTGAAAGACTCCCTGAAAATGCCGGATCATTGCCCGGTTTGCAATCAGGATTTTCAGATAGAGCCCGGGTTTTACATCGGCGCTTTATGGACAAGTTTCCCCATCGTTATTTTCATCATGACCCTGTTATCAATACTGTTGCTGGTTTTTCTAAAAATGCAGCTGGAATGGTTTTTCGTAGCGATTACGATTATTCTGTTTTCGCTGCAACCGGTTATTATACGATTGGGCAGGGCCATCTGGATCAATATTTTTGTCGGTTATGACAAAGACGCGCTAACGGATGCGGAGAATAAATAGTAATCTCTGCAAATTTGCGGAGATTAAGTGTTAGTAACACTTAATGGTAAAAAATATTCTGGTGGAGGCCGGAGCAGCGCCTATCTACTGACTTGATGGGAACAAAAGAAAATCTAAAACGTGGATGAAAACCACATGATAATAATACCATGGAAATAACCTATTATTTAAACGGAGCGGAGGAAGAGAATTTGTATTGCCGCATTCAGGATGAATCCGGCAGCGTTTCTTTTTCTCTTGGACATACCATTGACGAGGATGAATGGGACGATGAAAACGATGACGTGTCTACGGACGATTCCTATTTTTATTCGCTTATAAGTTTCAAAACCTATCTGGAAGAGCGCTATGACACATTGAGAATTGAGGGCAAAGCTGATGTTTTAAAACTGATCAAAGAAGAAATCGAGGCGATTACAGAAGAATCAGGTATTCAGGGAATTGCACGCAGGATGTTTGACGGTGAAAATAGGCTGGACGGAATACCCGCCTATGATGATTTTATAACGGCTTTCGAGCAATTCTCCGGTCTTGATGAAGAGGAATATGAAGCGCTGGTGATTGATAACACGCTTGAATTTGGCACCGCGGAAGGAGACGATTATCAAATGGATACCGTTGCGGGACTCAAAGCCCGGCTACGGTCGTTTATCGCGAAAAAATCGTATACCGAACTGGGTATCATGACCAGCAAGTTTATCTGGAGTAAAATTTACAACGAAGCCGGAGGAATTGCAAAACACATTTTCCTTCCCGAAATGCTGCTGGAATGGGAGATCTTCTGGGATAACGAATATGAAGAACTAAAAAATGCAGGCAGCGACACGGCTCAATTTGAAATAGCAAAGGCAAAATCCTGGCGGCAATTTCAGGTTTTTATGGCATGTTTCAGCGATTCAGTGGATATCATCCAGCTAGCTTTCGAAATTGATGACATGGAATTATACCCGATGATCGTGACCACGATGTTAAGGATTTTCGACCCGGAAGTTTGTTTTCAAGAATACTGCTTAGCAGAATTCAGTGGAGACGATTGGAAAAGAGTTGAAAGTGAAGGTATTACGTTTTTCTTGAAAGAAGGGGATTATTAAGATATAATGCCTCAATTTATTTGAGGTATTTTGAACTGTTGTAGGTATCGGTGCTGTACCAGGTCGGATGATGAAGGATCCTCTGGATTGTGCTATCGTTTGTCCCAGGTTTCACCGAGAAAATCAGCTGAGAATCCTTTTTCAGATAAAGACTATCGGCTGATTCGGTAATTTTGGTCAAATTTTATCTCTGGATATTTAAAAGAATTTAGTTTATCGATAAGGCTGTTCCAATCGATAAATCTACCAACAATTTTAAATGTTTCAAGATCAAAATGAAGCTTAGGGAAATCGTTTTTGTTTAGTAGGACAAGTTGTTCACAATAAATTTGAATATTTGATCTGACTGTACTTCTAGTGGCAAATTTTTTTCTAATACTTTCATTTTAAACATGAATTTTTCTTTGTAATGCCTTTGTTAAATCTTTTTTTATCAACACGCCATAGGTCTATTCGAAATTGAGAGCCAAATATATACAGATTTAGATATCCAACTATTTCATTATATCTCCATGGATACCATTCAGAATCATTAAATAGACTAACCCTCGCCATATTTGATTCGGGGTACAAATTGCGGGGTATGGATTCATTAATTTGATTCTTTCGTTTTTCCATAAAATTCGTATGGACACTTTTACTGCAACGATAGATTGGAATTTCAAAAAATATTGATTCCTGCATACTCTATGTTAGTAGAAGGTTTAAATTTTAACAGATTGGAGATTAATAATTCAGGAAGTAGTTCTTATTAGACTTGTTTCCCTTATCCCACCGCCATCTTAGCCGTCTCCTTCCACATGTAGTGCGGTATCGATTCTTGGAGTTCCCAATGGATACTCATGGGTTTGGAGCCATAATGATCTCTGTAATCCGCTAGCCCCAGAAATACATAAGCGATTGTATTTCCGAATTCATCGACGTTTTTCTCTCTTACAAAAAGTAAAATTGACTTGTTTCTTTCGCGTTGTTCGATGTAAGATAACCCTTTACCATTTTCGGGACGTGCAGTATTTTGAGATTGCCAGTGGAACAATTTCTCACTCACAGCATAGTCGTTGTACAAAGTTGTTGGAGAATAATTCTCTTCGGTTTTTTCCAGTGTTATGAGTAGGAGTTCGGTTCTCTTACTGTCAAGATTGACCACACCTTCTCGGTTACTGGATTTTCTTTCGAATGTACTGTCACCGAAAGCGGCCAAGATCTGGTCCCTTGTATAACGACTATGCACTTTGAGTGGCTGTGCGTAAGGTAGCGTTATATCAATTTCCAGATGAGAAACTTTGTCAATCAAAATTTCAATTACCTCAATTATTTCGTTAACAAAAACTGTATTATCACCAATCTTTCGAATACTTGCCTGTAAGTTTTCGGCACCGCCATTTGTTTGCCAAAAATCATAATGTAACATCGTTGTCATCAATCTTTCCACTTCATTCAGTTCTGAAATCTTGACGACAAAATTTTGTTTAGCAACTTTTAGTATAAAAGACAAATAGCTAAACGAATTACAGCTCAGCCATTTTTTCAGGATCGTCCTTCTAACTTCATTTTCGTTAAGTAATGAGAAATTAGCAATCTGATCAGCTGCGAGACATAAGCCATTCCATGTTCCACGTTTGTAAATGGCTTGAAGCGGTATATGATAAAATTCAGTAAAGTTTTTTAGCGTAAGTGGCAAAGTAGTTTGAAACTTGTAATTGATAATCTTGTTAAGTAATTGTTTACTATTAAGTTGTGTAGCCGATTTGATATTTTGGAGAATAAAATCTTTCGCTTTTTTCTCTAAAACGATCGAGCAACCTAAGGGAAGATGTGGGAAATCCCGCTCTAATTCATCTTTGGTTGATGTATTTGTTTTTCCAATTAAAGCTCTGAATTTACCCTCGAAATCGTACTCCGACCTTGCGTTTCCAACAAAATCTAAAACCGTCAGACATTCTTTGCCTTCTGATAATCGCAGTCCTCTTCCTAGTTGCTGCAAAAACACGGTCAGACTTTCCGTGGGTCTTAAAAACAAAACGGTATCAAGTTCTGGAATGTCCACACCTTCATTGAAGATATCAACGACAAACAAATAGCTAATTTCCTTTTTTCTAAATCTGCTTTTAATATTTGCACGCATATCGGAGCTACTGTCGCTCACAAGAAAATCAGCTTTCAATCCTGCCAAAGAAAACTTCTCCGCCATGTAAATTGCATGATCTTTGGAAATACAAAATCCCAAAGCGCGAACATCCTCATAATCACTCAGGTATTTTTTGCAATTGCCAAGTATTTCACCAACTCTAACGTCGTTGTGTGTATAAAGTTTTGTTAGCTCTCCGGGAATATACCGCCCGTTCTGCCAGCCCGCTTTTGATAAATCAATACTATCGGTTATTCCAAAATATTGAAAAGGGCAGAGGAGTTTTCTATTTAAAGCTTCCGGTAATCTCATTTCGGCTGCAATGGTATTACAAAAATCACTTAGGATATTTGCTCCATCCATACGCTCGGGCGTCGCTGTAAGACCTAATAAAATAAGTGGTTTAAATTTGTCTAAAACTGGACGATAACTGTCAGCCGCAATATGGTGCACTTCATCTATAATAATGAAATCGTAGTAAGTATCTGAAAGTGGAATGGTTTCGATGCGATTTTTTAATGTTGCTATCGATGCGAAAACTGTTTCGTAATGGTCCGGCTCTTCTCCATCTACCCAAAGTTCACCAAAATTGTTATCTCTTAAAATACCAGCAAAAGTAGCTCGCGCCTGAATAAGTATTTCTTTCCGGTGGGCAATGAACAGTAATCTCGCACTGGGATTTTTGAGTCTGAATTGTTTGAAGTCAAAAGCCGAAATTACAGTTTTTCCTGTTCCGGTCGCAGCTACAACCAGATTGCGTTTACGATTATGAACGGTTCGTTCGGTTTCCAATTTTTCCAGAATCTCTTCCTGAAAATGAAATGGTTTTATTTCAAAATATGATGCAGCATCATTTTTGTCTTTATTTCTTTCTCTTTTTAGCGCAACTTTAAGTTTTTCGGAATGTTCGCCTATTTTGAAATTTTCAAATTCGGCATCCTGCCAATACGTTTCAAAGGTTTTTGAAAACTTATCGATGATATGCCCAACTTCCTGAGTTGTAACTTTTAAATTCCATTCTAAGCCGCTTGTTAATGCACTTCGGGATAAATTGGAAGAACCAATGTAGCCGGTATGAAATCCTGTATTTCTGAAAAATAGATAGGATTTCGCATGAAGGCGTTCGTTTTCTGTATTGTAAGAAATCTTGACTTCCGTGTTTGACAAACCAGCGAGATATTCCACAGCTCTTAAATCCGTAGCGCCCATGTAGGACGTTGTTATGACTTTCAGCGTTTTGCCCAGCTTGGTAAATTCTTCAAGTTCTCTTTGAAAAATTCTGATTCCAGACCATTTAATAAAGGAAACCAGAAAATAGATTTTGTCGGCTGAAAGAATCTCCTTCTTTAATTCACTTTCCAGAGAAATACCAACATTGGAGCCTGTAAATAACTCGCTTTGACTAAGTCTTGTGTAAGGTGTTATTTCTTTTAAATGTTTATCGAAATCTGAAAAAGGAGGATCTATTTTCGAGAAAACAGCATTGAGAATTCTACCATTAAGTGTTATTAAGTCTTCATCAAAATCTGTTTCTTCCAATTCGTCACGAAGTAATCTGATTATTTTATTAGAAATATCAATTTGTTTTTCGACAGGATTATCGCCCGAGATAGTTCCAAGCCCCCGATTGATTACTTCATTCAAAAAATGGCTTAATATTTTAGCCGCTTCACTTTTTTCAACAATAGTTTCCTTAACAAAAAACGCCTCTTGATCAAGAGTTTCAAGTTTTGAGGCAATTAATTGAGTAATTAACTTTTCGTATAATCCTTGCTGCATTCGTTGAGGGTAAATTTGTTTAGCCTAAAATAGTGGAAATATAGTCAGTAAGTGACTTTGGCAATATAATCGATAACCAGTGATTTCAGTTTTGTAGCCGGTAATAATAGAGAGGGGATAAAGTTTATTCACTTTCATACTCCCCATCCTCACCCCTCCAGCGCCCACCGGATATGCCCCAAATGATTCTCGACATGCCATGCAGACATGGCTATCGCTTGTTTTTGGTTGAACCATAACTTGCGAACGGGGTGGAAATAACTGATCGCCAGCTGTTTTTCGGTTAGTGTTTTTGCGAAAAATGTATAACGTCTGGTAATACCTTCAAAAGCAATAAGTGAATCGGCAATAGGGGAAAGAAGGCTGTCGGGCAGGAGTGTCCAGACGTTCATGTCAATAAGCGTTACTTCTTTGTAATCCGGTTCTGTAATCGCTTTTTTCATACGGAAATAGTGGATAAACTGAATATCGGCTACGTGATGAACCAGTTGACGAACGTTCCAGCTATCGTCGCGGTAGGTTTTTGCAAGCTCTTCTTCGGAAAGATTTTCAACCAGCAGACGGAATGCCGATGGTGCCGTTTCAATGATGCGAATAAACGTTGCTAACTCTTCCTGACTGTACGCTTCCTGCGTTACAAAAGGGCCAATGGGTAATCTACGATCTGTCATGCGAATGATAAGCGGGTTATGAAAATGATAATCTGCTGTCTGCCTTGTGGCTCAAAGTTAATAAGTCCTGTCACTTTTTAATCTTCGCTGCCTGGCTTTTCTTTCAGGATAAAAAAAGACTTCCGGCCAGGCGGCCGGAAGTCTAAGAAAACCTAACTCCAATAATCAACTTAATTATTATCCTGCACCCAAGTATTCGGTGGCTAAATTCTGGTCTGTTTCTCTGATGCGTCTGCGGGCTATCGGAACCTGCTTTCCGCAGCTCAAAAGAAGTTTATCGGTTTCCAGTCGTGCCACAACGTGATCGGGATTGACTGTGAATGACTTATGTATCCGAAGAAAACTTGTGTCGAGAATTTTTACGAGCGTTTTCATCGTTTTGGAAATTAAATAACGGTTGCCCTGCGTCGTGTACACAAAAGTATAGTTACCGTCGCCTTCCATGTGCGTGATTTCATGTGCTTCAAGCCAGAAAACTTTGCTGCCCAGATGCACCGTAATCACGTTTCTGCGTTTTGCACGGCCACGGCGTATCACACGTGGAAAGGAAGGGTGATTTATTGCTGTTTTTAACATAATGAGTCTTGGAATGGAATTGGAATTTCAATTCGGGTAATAAAAGGATTAGTCGATTTTTTGCAGCTCTGTAATCGAAGTAGGCGTAGCGAGGACATCACTTTCTATGGATTTTACCACACCGACACCCGGAGCCGTCCAGTCGGTCACCAGACGGAACTCATTGGATTGCTCTTCAAGCTCACCGTTTATGAACGTTTTTATAATAGCGGTGTAGCTGTATTCCCACTTGCTGCAATTAAAAGTTCCGCCCGGCGTCGTGATGTTTTCTACTTTTGTTACTTCACCATCGTCATAGGTAATAGTCGCTTCGATCTGGCTTTTTACAACCTGGCCGCCCTCTGTCGGGATTTCCATTTTGATCACCAGCTTGATCGGCTCTCCTTTGAACGTCATTTTGCTGCCAACCGCCGCTTTGTTTTCCATTTGCTGTAAATGCGGGAAGCCGGTGATTTTCACATCCTTGATATAATCGTTTCCTTCCAGTTCGGAAAGAATCCCTGAATAGGCTGCTGGTAACGAAATTTCATGTGTAGTTATACCACTTTTGCTGTATGCGTTAGATAGTAAAACCGATTGTCCGTCGTCATCGGTGGTTTTGCTTTCGATCGTAAATACGGTAATGCCAGAGGAATCTTTTGTGCTTTTTACACGGGTTACAACCGTTGAAACTCCGCCTTCTTCCTCTGTGATTTTATAGCGAAATTGTTTATCCTTTGCCGGGATAATCGCCGTCGGATCGGTCTTGGAACCCCCGTCGCCAACGATATCGTCATCATCGTCTTTACAACTTACCTGAACTAACAAACTGGCAGCGGTGAGCGCCAGAAATACCATTTTACGGCCAGAGGGAAATAGGGTTTTCATTTTTGTTTTAACTAACATGGCTAAATGAATTAATTGAATTATGAATTAAAAAGAATAAATGATGTAATAATCCGAAAGAATCCAGCTGAACGTAATCATCTATACGTTCGTCTTGTGCCGGCCTCAATTCTGAATCCGGAAATTGTTTGCGGGCAGGTTTGCAATGCTTCCCGAAAAGAATGGTTGTGAAACCTGTGCCGTGCGCCGGGCAGTAAATAACGCAGGGCGATCAAAAACTGAAAAAGGCAAAAATGACAGAATGATTTCATGGCTGGTTTTTGAAAAAGGGCAAAGAGATTTACCGGAAAAACCTGTTTAGATTTTTCTTTATGTTCATTAAAAAAGCGAAAGATCCATTTCGGGATCGGGCAGGTTATCTGCTGTTGAAATTTTGGGAAGCGTGATTCTTTTTCATGGCTAATGTTATAGATGAGCGCTACACTCGTTAATCTTATTTTTCTGCAATTTTAACGGAAAAAAATGAGCTCTGAACAAAAAGTCACAACGCTGTCGACGAACAACGTTATTTGTCGACTAATGGCATTGAAAAGGGGATAAAAGAATGTGATACATAGGCAAATGACATTGGAAGGATTTAAGCACGGATTGGTGTAAGTATTTGGTGCCTATGTCATTAACTTTAAAAAAGCAAACCGTTAAAGAAGTTGTCTGCATAGAAAAAGACTATTCTGGTGCACTTTTGGGCCGGTTCTAAAAACACAGATGAGGTTCGCGCCACACCTCCCGGGAAGCAAAAATCAATACACAATCCGGAGTCGCCGCTGACAGTCGCTTTTGTAATTTCGCCCGATCGGAAGTTCTTTTCCGGCGATATCTACGGCGTGAGAATGATAGCCTTCTATTTTTGTGATAGAAACTATAAAGGAACGGTGGATTCTGATAAAATCATCTTCCGGCAAGAGTTCTTCCAGCATACTTATTTTCTGTTTGGAAATAAGCACTTTATCTTTCAAAACAACCTTGATATAATCTCTCAGGCTTTCGACCCAGAATATTTCATTTACATTTACTTTGACCATCTTCCTGTCTACTTTCAGGTAAAGGAAAATGTCTTTGTTGCTCTGTGCGGGTTTTTCGGCGATAGCAATTTGTCTGTTCCCTAACTCAAAAACGGTAAAAACTTTATCCATCGCCCTGAGAAACCTGTCGAACGGAACGGGTTTAAGCAAATAATCAATCGCATTCAGGTCAAAACCTTCCACGGCATAATCCTGATAAGCGGTGGTGAAAATAACTTTTGGCGGGTTTTTAAGACTTCGCATCAGGTCCGTTCCGGTCAGGCCAGGCATTTTTATATCCAGAAACATAAGATCTACCTTATGCTGCTGTAAAAACTGGAAAGCCTGAATCGCGTTCTGACATTTCGCGACGACTTCAATTTCACTAAAATTCAGAAGGTAAGTCACCAGCACCTCAATAGCGTGCGGTTCGTCGTCTACCAAAATTGTTTTTAATTTCATATCGGTCCGATTTTCAGTCGTTTATCCAGATTTATTTCCAGAATTACCGCAAATATATCATCCTCTTCCAGAATACGAAGCTGGTGTGCAGAAGGGTATAGGATTTCCAGTCGTTTGCGGACATTCGCAAGCCCGATACTGGAATGTTTTTTCTCCTGATCGTTTTTAGGCGGCAGGTCGGGCTTGCTGTTTGATATCTTGAATTTAAGCAAGTCGTCTTTAATCTGTAAATCCATATTAATCCACGCGTCGCCAATTTTTTCACTGGTTCCGTGTTTGAAGGCGTTTTCTACAAGAGGCAGGATCAGGAGCGGAACAATTTTTTGTTCCGTATTTAATCCGTTTATACTGAAATTGAGGTCGAGCCGCTCTTCGTAACGTATTTTTTCCAGGGCAATATAATTTTCAAGAATTTCTACATCCCGTTTGAGATCCACTACACTGGCGTTGGCTTCATATAACATGTAACGCAAAATTTCAGATAACCCGATCACCACGGAGGGCGAGCGCGGCGACTGGTTCAATGTAAGTGCGTACAGATTGTTCAGCGTATTAAAGAGGAAATGCGGATGAAGCTGTCCTTTTAATAAAATCAGTTCCGCTTCGAGCGCGGCTTGTTGTTTTTCGTACCACATTTTGAAAAATTTTATGGCAACTGCTATCCATACGACAAAGTTTGCCTGTTCAAAAGCATTTAACAGGTAAGTATAGCGGACGAATTGCTCTTTAAAAGTGCCGTCCAGTTTATGCCAGACAAATGTCTTATCTTGTTTTCTAATTGCTTCATATATCAGCGGGTCAGCGAAAAGTATTTCCAGCAGCCTGAATGCCAATGCAGCCAGTAATATACAGGTTATCAGAAAAATAGTGAACTTTAAATACTGCCTCGTATATAAATATTTTGGTATGCCAATGTATGCAATTGTATAAAAATAGAGCATATGCAATGGCAAAAAAATAATGATCATGAGCAAAGCCAGCCAATAAGTAGGCAAGCCGACACCATAAATAAGTGCAAGTGCAAAGAGCGTGAGCAGCCAGAAAGCTGCGTGCTGAAGCAATCTTTCAGAACGTAAATCCGGGCGTAAAAGCGAGCTCAACTTCATAAATCAAAGATAATCAAAAGGGCTATGCACAGTGTACGGTGATGTGTATTCGTCGACAAAAGGGGAAGTGCAGTAGACAAACAACATGGATTATTCCTTAAAGTTATAAAAGTTGCCGGAAACGGATTGAATTTAATCCGGATCAGAAGGGGGAAACGGGTTTCAGTTGTCATTGAAATAATGGCGCAATCAGCCCCTAAAATTGCCGTTTTTACCCCCCATTAAGACGGATAACGTATTCTAAATTTGTATCATCGCTCAGAACCTAAACAAATGAAGCCATGAATATTCTAAAAATCATTTTAATCGGGATTGTCGCCATCATTGCATTTGTGCTGATTGCTGCGGTTTTTGTTAAAAAGGATTACACCATTGAACGGGAAATACTGATCAATAGGCCGAGTGCAGCGGTTTTTGATTATATTAAGTATGTCAGGAATCAGGATCATTACAACAAATGGACGATGATGGATCCGGACATGAAAAAGGAATTCAAAGGAACAGACGGGGAAGTCGGTTTTGTATATGCCTGGGATGGAAATGACAAAGCTGGAAAAGGGCAGCAGGAAATTACCAAAATCAATGAGGGAGAAGAACTGGATCTGGAAATTCGTTTCATTAAACCTTTTGAAGGAATAGCACAAACACAACTGATTACAAATCAGGTTTCTGATAATCAGACAACGGTGAAATGGTCCATGTCGGGACATTCAAAATACCCGATGAATATCACAAATCTGTTTACTGAAAAAATGCTGGGAGGAGATCTCGAAGCAAGTCTTTTGAATCTGAAAAGTATTCTTGAAAAATAATAAATTTCACTGGTTATATTGTGAGACAGTTTTGCCGTCGGCCTTCGGCACTCAGGTAAAATTTCATTGCTTGCGTCAAGCTGATAACAGACTGCCGATAGCGACAAAATAATCGGGATAATATCTACTAAACCTCATTAATTATCCAATAATCAACGAATCATGGCTACCAAAATTTTTGTAAATCTACCGGTGAAAGATCTTGATAAAAGCATAACGTTTTTTACCAAACTGGGTTTTTCCTTTAACGCGCAGTTCACCAATGAAAAAGCTGCGTGTATGATCATTGGTGGGGATATTTTTATCATGCTTTTGGTGGAGCCATTTTTTAAAAGCTTCACAAAAAAAGAAATTGCAGACGCCACAAAAACGACCGAGTCTATCATTTGTCTGTCGGCAGAGAGCCGCGAAAAAGTGGATGAAATGGTAAATCTGGCTTTGGAGGCGGGAGGCACTGCTCCAAATGACAAGCAGGATCACGGATATATGTATGGACACGGATTCGAGGATCTTGACGGGCATTTGTGGGAAGTGATGTGGATGGATCCGGGAGCTGTTGAAGGCTGATTGATTGAAGATTTAAATTTATAATAAAGACACGCTATGCAGGTTTCGGTATATTTAAATCCACTAATTCAACTGTTAAACTGAAAAAATTATGAGAATTGCAGTGATTATCGTTCGCGTTTTAATGGGGCTGATCTTTGTATTTTCCGCCGTTGTCGTTCTTTTCAACCTGATACCAACGCCGCCTTTGACCGGTAATATGAAGACTTTCAATGACGGCCTGCTTGCCTCGGGTTATTTTATGACATTTTTGAAAAGCGTGGAACTGATCGCCGGCCTTGCCCTGATCACCGGATTTTTTGTTCCACTGGCCACCGTCGTAATTTTTCCGATCACGATCAATATCTTTCTGGTTCATCTGTTTTTAGCTCCGGAGGGCATTATAATGGCTGTTTTTATGCTGGGAGGAAATCTGTTTCTCGCCTATTATTACAGAAAAAACTATGCTTCAATTCTGGTTATGAAGTAATTATGTGTTAAATAGCGCAATCAAGAATTGTTTTAACGATCATCTTTTTAGCAGATATATCATCAACAAATACCTAAAAGAATATCGCGCATGGTAGAAGTTTTTAAAACGAACGTTATCGATCAGGAAGAAGCAAAGCAATTAATAAATAAAATACACCAGACTTTCAGCGGGTATGGTGCCAATTTTGATTTGGATGATTGCGATAAAATATTGCGGATTTGCTGTGAAAAAGGAGATGTCCAGTCTTCTCTGATCATTGATTTTCTGAAAGCGTCCGGCTTTTGTGCGGAAATCCTGCAAGAAAACAACGAGCATTCTGATGCATTCGCCATGATGCAGTAGGGGCGGGACTTATCGTTTTACTTAATTTTGTTTTGAAGGGTAACGTAGGATTGTTTAATAGTGTGCGCAATCCTCTTTTTTATCCGGCTCATGCGAAACGACTTTTGCTGTGGTCGGCGGTTTTCGGTTTTGCATGTACATGATAGAAACGTTTTGTATAACCAATTTAAATTTCTGCCTTATGAATATTAACAAAAAGCGTATCGAAAAATCAATCAGCATCCAGGCGACCAAAGAAAAAGTCTGGGATGTGCTGTTTACAGACCGTTACACCAGAATCTGGTATGCCGAATTTGGTGCAGGATCTTATGCCGAAACGGATTGGAAAGTAGGAAGTAAAGCAATTTTTAAGGACGATAGCGAAAGCGGACTGATTGGAAAAATTATTGATAATGAACGTTATAAAAAGTTATCGGTAGAATACACCGGTAATTTTGCGGATGGTAAGGAAGATTACGACAGTGATATTGCCAAAGATGTGAAAGGTGGACGGGAAACTTATCATATTTCTGAAAAAGAAGGTGTTACGTATCTTGAAGTGGAATGCGACATGTCTCCGGAGTATTTTGAGATGATGTCGGAAGCGTGGGAAAATGCTTTGCAAAAAATTAAATCGCTTGCTGAGGAATGATTTTCAGATTGTACCCAGGCACAATTTCTTTTGTAAAAGTGAAGAGGGGTGAAGTTAATATATTACGGTCGACCGCCAACCGCAAAACTGTCCTCCCATATTTCAAAGCCATAACTGTTCCATTTCTTCCAGAGTTTTTTCTTTTGTTTCGGGGATAAAATTCCAGACAAAAACAAAAGCACCGAGTGACATGAGCATGAATATCCAAAACGTATAGGCATTGCCGATGGCTTGCAGCAGGATGGGGAAACATTGGGAAACGATAAATACGAAGATCCATAAAGCAAAAACGCACAGAGACATGGCATGTCCTCGTGTCCGGTTTGGGAATATTTCGGCAATGACCACGAATGTAAGCGGCCCCAGGGAAAGTGCGAAAAATGCGATGTAGGCAAGAATTGAAATCAGAACAAGATAACCTTTGGCCAGATCCAGATAAAAAGCGGTGCCAATCAGCGCTAAACAAACGGTCATGCCTGCGGAACCGGCCAGTAGTAAACTTTTTCTGCCCAGCTTATCCACATATTTGATGGCAACAATGGTAAAAAGGAAATTCACAACGCCAACCAAAATCGTTTGTAAAAGCGCAGAGTCTGAGCCGTCGCCGGTAGATTTGAAAATTTCCGGTGCGTAATACATAATCGCGTTAATGCCCGTGATCTGTGAAAACATGGCCAGGATGATGCCTGCGGTCAGCGCTTTTTTTAAGCCCGGTTTGAATATTTCGGAGAAAGAAACGCGTTCCGTATGTACGCTCTGGTTGATTTCCGCCAGTTCAGATCCGGCTTTTTCCGGGCCGTTTATTTTGGCAAGAATGTACAGGGCTTCTTCATTTCTTCCCTGCTTCGCCAGCCAGCGGGGACTTTCCGGTACAAAAAATAAAAGGACAAGAAATAACAGAGACGGGAATATCCCGGAACCAAACATCCACCGCCAGCCGGTTTCTATATTCCAGCTTTCATCATATAAGCCTGCAATCCATGCGTTTACAAAATAGATCAGTAAAATGCCGCTGACAATACCTAGCTGATTGATGGAAACCAGTCGTCCGCGCTTGTGGGCAGGAGCAATTTCGGTGATGTACATCGGGGCAAGCATGGAAGCGATACCGATACCCAATCCGCCTATGATCCTGAAAAAAACAAACCAGTTCAAATCGGAGGGGAGAGCAATACCCACGGAAGAAGTTCCAAATAAAATCGCTGAGAGAATAAGTACTTTTTTTCTGCCGATACGGTCGCTTAGACCGCCGGCGAATAGTGCCCCGAAAATACAGCCGATCAGCGCACAGGAAGCAATCCAACTCACCATGGAAGGCGACAGATCAAATTTGATCTGTAAAAATCCGATGGCTCCGGCAATCACCGCGGTGTCGTAACCGAACAGCAGTCCGCCCACAGCTGCGACAAGGGTAATTTTGTAAACAAATAAAGTGCTTTCCTGATTTTGCATGTTCGTTAGATTTTGTAATCCTCTTTCAGGTTATATGTGCGGATATAGGCCTTGATGGTGGCGCATTCCTGTCCTTCGCTTTCGCCAGAGGGCGTAATGGTATAATCACCAACGGCGGCAGGGACGATAAATGTTTCGGCGTAGTGAATCTTAAATGGAGGAAATGCGGCCGTCGGACTTTCTACTATTGCCTCACGGCCGGAGATTAAGTTGAGAACGTTAACAATTCCGCCGGTATTATGCGTCACCTTTTTGGTAAACCAATGCCTCCTGGTTTCGATAAAAGATTCGGTATCAAGGCCTGTACGGTCCTCACGCCAGCCATCACCGGAAGCGATATTTTCAACCTGATTAACAAGATTTTTTCCGATCCATGCTGTCGTTCTGTCCCACTGAATATTGCGTTTTCCGTGTTCCAGTGAAATGGGTCTGGGTTTGCCGTCAAGTCCCATTCTTCCCCAATCCCACAATTTAAACGTAAAAATGAAAGGCGTAGCACTTATTTCCAGTACTACGGTATCAGCGCCCGAGCAATGAACGGTGCCTGCCGGAATCAGCACATGATCATGCTTTTTGACAACCCATTTTTCCACATATTTTTCTGCATCGAAGCCGGCTTCACCTTCCTGCGCAATTTCCAGATCATTGATCATCAGTGCTGGCTCTACGTTTTCTTTTAGTCCGAGATACACAAAAGCATCCTCTTTTGCATCCAGAAAGTAATAACTTTCGTTTTGGGTGTAACCCATCCCGAAATTTTCCCGGATATAGTCGTGAAGCGGATGTACCTGCAAGCTCAGGTTTCCACCTTCCATCGTGTCCAGGAAGTCAAAACGGATCGGGAATTCAGCGCCAAAGGCATCATAGACTTTTTCTCCCAATAGGGAAGCGGGATGTGAAAAAACCAGATTGATGGATGGAATTTCAAAACGAATACCATCAAAGTTAAAAATCAGACTATTTTCTTCCGGTACGCAGTCAAAGCCCCAGGCATAATTTTGTGCCGAGCGGTCAAGGTCGCAGACTTCTTTAAGCCACTGCCCGCCCCACGGACCCGGATCGAAAAACGGCACAACCCGAAACGGTTGTTGAACAGTCGTATTCAGGGCATCTGCAATCGCTTTTCCGCTAACGAGTTTTGGTTCGTTTTCAATGGTCGTGTCCAGTACAAAATCCCAGCGGTTTATCAGGTGTTTTTTATGATTGTCACAAACCTTCCAGTCCACGAAAAAGCTTCGTTTGTATTGATACGAAAAAGCATCATGCCTGTTATCAGCCCCGAGGTTACTGATTTTATTTTTTCGGTACCGGAGCTGAATTTCCCACCGGGGCATATCGGCGTATATCAGCAAATCAGCATCAGGAGCCACGAACGATGCTCCGATTCCAAAAACTACGATGACTCCGCTGCTAATTTTACGAATGTTATCCTGCATGAACAGGATTTTTTCCGGATCAAGAAAATCAGCCAGGTCCAGATTTGTTACATTACCAAAGACAGGGTCGTCTGTCACAAACGGATACACGAGTTTTTCCAATGCTTCGGGTTCCAGAAAGGTTTTCGAAACATCAAATACTGAACTGTTTGTTTGTCCGAGTTCGAGGTTATTTATTAAATCGTCGGTGTAAACGCCATGATAAGTCTCGATGGCAACAACTGTCCGCAAAGCGGCGGTGCTGCTGATTTTTTCCTTAATAGTTTCGGAAATAGCTTTCCAGCCTGTGATGCAGGTATGTCCCTTTATTTCAACCTCGGGGAATTTATTAAAATTTGACGTTTTCAATGTGGGTAAATTTTTAAAGTTATCGTACCAGGCTTGCAATACCCAAAAGGGCAGCCGTGTTAATGTGTGACGCTTCGGTGACCTTCACTTTTCCCCAGACAGCCCAGGCGTTCTGATCCAGTTTTTTCTGAATATGCGGGACAATAACATCCCGGCTTGCCATGATACCGCCTCCAAGAATAAGTATTTCAGGATCATAAGCATGAACAAGATTTAAAGCACAGGCGCTCCATATTTCGAGACACTCGTTTCGCACAAGAAGAGCCAGCGGGTCATTAGCTACTGCGTATTGGAAAATGGTTTTGAAATCCGGTTTTTGTTGCTGAAAAAGATGACTGTCAGCATGTTGAGGATATCGTTTTAGAATGTTTGCAAGATTCCAGGTAGAAGCTTCCGCTTCGGCGCAGCCGTAATTTCCGCAATTACACAACCCGCCATTCACGTTTACTACAAAATGCCCGCCCAGAATCCCTGCCTGGAAGTGTTTTCCCCGTAAAATTTTCCCCTCTATAACCGCCGAAGTTCCTATGCCCGTACCGAGATTCATGAGCACGACATTGTCACAGCCTTTTCCCCTTCCATAATTCCATTCGCCTAGTAAAGCGGCCCTGGTATCGTTTTCAAGAAAAAGCGGAACATTCCAGGTTTGCTGTGCCCAGGCCTGCAAATCTATTTTCGGCGCATCGTTGTATTTATCATTGATGGTCAGGATTTTCTTGTTCACCGAATCGATAATACCGGGGATAGCCATTCCCAATCCTGCGATAGCATGCGCAGTAAAACCAGCCTTTTCCAAAAGCAAATTCATTTCTCTGGTAATATCCGGGAGTTTGCCCTCTAAGCCCTGATCGGCCTGCGCGTCAATTTGTGTTGAAAATAGTATTTCTTCGCCCCGAACCAATCCAATCTTGATCTGTGTCCCGCCAAGGTCGACGGCCATAACCATTTTGTCGTTCATATTGTCAAAATTTCAGATAGGATCAATTTTTGACAGGAGTGATTCCTGATTCTAATAATAAAATGGCATCATAAAGCACACCGGCCTCGCCCCGGAAGGTTCCCGAGCCTTTTGGTTTATTATCAACGGTATACCATTCATAAAATCCTTTGTTGTCGAGCACTCTTTTGAGCATCGGTTTCAACTGCTCATAAGCTTCTTTCTTATATCCGTTCCGGTACAATTGCTGAATAATCCTGCCGCCAAACCACGTCCAGTCGCCGCCGTTTTGATAACCATACGGATACATCCCTTTGTTTTTGAAACTGCCTTCGGGATACGTGGGATATAATGTAAGTCCGATAGAGCCCGCGCCTGAACGTTTCACATTATCGATCATTTTGTCCAGAGAAACCTTAATCTGCGCTTTGGATAAAAGATTGGCTTCCATTGCTACGGCCGTTCCGCCATGGTAATATATCGCATTTTCATCCAGACTTTTCGGGAACGGGGAGCCGTTCAGATATACGTGCGGGATAAATTTTTGATTTTTTTCGTCCCATAAATACTTCATCGTATTTTTTGCAATCGCATCACGAACAGGCTGCCATTTGGCTTTTTTGGCGGGTACAAGTTCGATCAGATTATCCAGTGCGACTAAAAACATGGCGTTATCATAAATATCAATAGCCAGGTGGGAGTCTTTGGTCAGGTAAACGCCCCAGTCGTGCTCCGGCTGAACATCGCCCCAATCGGCCGTAGTGGCGCCCCAGATCAGGCCGTGCGATTTGTCATAACGCTCGTTCATCAGAAATTCCATGGCCCAGTCAAGTCTTTGTTCCACAGTTTTGCTTCCGATTTTTTCCTGTAAAAAAGCGGTATCGTTACTTAATTTTACATATCGGGCAACAGCCTGAACCAGTGATGATTCCTGATCGGTTTCAACGGTATTTTTGTGCCCGGCATAAGCAGGTTCCAGGTCTGAGAAAATATAATCGTAACCAACCGTTGAGGCTTTTGCCTTTTGTGCGGGAATAAAACCATCCACAATATTGCCGTCTTTGCCTTGGAGCCTGAAAAATACCATCAGATTTTCTTTGAGCACTTCCGGTTTATGGGCCGTAGCAGACAGTGTAATGAAGGTATTATAATCCCGTATCCACACTTCCCCATATCCATCCCCGGCATTAAAGCCGGTTTTCACAATATCCATTGCTTTCGCCTTTACAAGCTGTAATGTACTGTCGTTCCTGATGGCTGTGGACAAACTGTCTTCTTTTATTTCACCGGAAGAATTCTTTGTATTACAGCTCAGAAGCGCAGAAGAAATGGCAAGTATTAAAAGTGATTTTTTCATAAAATTATGTTAAGGGTTTAGGATTATTCACTAGCCGGTAATGTCCCGATCCCCCAGGACGTATTGGGTTGCGGTCCCATTTCCAGAACCAGGGAGCCGCCTTTTAACAAGTCGGAAGCGTTGAACCAGAAATTTGTCAGGGGTTTGCCGTTTAGTGTGGCTTTCTGCACGTACACGTTTTTGCGGGAAGTATTTTTGGCTTCAATCGTAAAGCTTTTTCCGCGACCGAATTGCTGGCCGAGGTCAATTATCGTTTTTTCAAATAACGGACTGCCGATTTCATAAATCGGATTTACGCTTGTGCCACCGTCAGTCTGGAAAAGTCCGAGTGAATTCATGACGAACCACGCGCTCATTTGTCCCTGATCTTCATCCCCCAGATAAGCATTTGAAACTTCATGACCGTAATACCGGTCCGTGATGGAGCGGCTCCATTTTTGCGTTAGCCACGGTTTTTTTACCCAGTTAAAAAGAAATGCAAAATGCATAGACTGCTGGTTTCCCTGCACCACCGGATAATCCCAGTATTGATCATTAGGCCCGTTGTATCTCCATTTTTCGCTCTCGTTAAAGCCCCAGTCCAGGCGTTTTACAAATTCATTTTCTCCGATTGTTTGTGCCAGTCCTGGTATATTTTGCGGAACAAAAAAGGTCAGCTGCCAGGCATTTCCTTCAACATAATGGTGATTGGCTCCCGATTTAAACGGGTCAAAATCGGTCAGCCAATTACCTTTTGCATCTTTCATCCGGGCAAAACCGGTTTGAGGATCTATCACATTTCTCCACCAGTTTGCCCGCTCCCTGAATTGCTGATAATCATCAGTTTTTCCTAATGCTTTGGCAAATTGAGAAACAGTAAAATCGTCAAAACTATATTCGAGAGAATTAGAAAACCGTCCCTCGTCGTATGGTACATATTTATGTTTAAGATAGGTTACCAGATCATCATTTCCAGCGCGGCCGCCGCCAACATTCGCTGGTGGGGTAGTCTGCATTTTTCGCACGGCTTCATATGCTTTATTTACGTCATACCCTCTGATGCCCATCTGATAAGCTCCCACAATCAGCGGGATTTCGTGCTCAGCCACCATCACAGGAATGTACTCCATACCCGCCGGCCCCTTTGCCAGCCAGCCGCTGGCATCATACATGGCTAACTGCGATTTCACCCAGCGATTAGACCACTCGGGCGTCACCAGGTTCCAGAACTGGTTCAGGTTCCAGAATGTATTCCAGAACGCGTCGCAGCCCAACGCGATATCATCCTTGTTTGTAAATTTCCGAACCTTTTCATCTGCATCGCGCCAGCTTCCGTCGACATCACTGAACGTATTCCGACTGGCCAGCGAACGGTACATGTTGGTATAAAACTGCTCTTTTTCACGCTGATCATTGCTGCTGACCTGGACTCTTTCCAGCAAATTGTTCCAGACTTTTTCCTGATTGGCCCGAACCAGATCAAAATTCCATTGATACAGATCTGAAATTTCTGTCTTTAAATTCAAAGCAGCGTTTTCCAGGCTCACATAGGAAATGGCCGACCGGAGTTGTACGACTTTGTTTTGCCGGGTATCAAATTCAAGAAAAATTCCTGCGTGTTGTGCACTATCGGCCATTAAGCCCGTGTTTTTTCTGATCTCGTCATTCAGCCAGACTCCGTAATTTTTAATAGGCTGGTCAAATTCGATAACAAAATGCACTTTGTATTGCTGATCCACACCGCCCGACCAAACATTACGCGATAACTGATCACTGTATCCTTCGATCCGGTATTCGCTTACCTTATCAATTCGGACGCCTTTGATTCTATAATCGTATTCTGATGGTATTTTAAGATCAACCATTACGCGGCCGGTGTCACTTTTTTGGTAGGTATACCGCTGAAATGATGCCCGCGTTGTGGCGGTGAGCTCCGCCAGAATAGCATGGTCGGTCAGGTTTACTTTGTAATAACCGAGCGGCGCTGCTTCTGTGCTTTTATCCATACGGGAACGATACCCTGGGCCAGACAGACTTTGATCGCCCATTTTTATTTGCAGTGGCCCGCTCGTCGGAAATGTTCCCAGCGCTGTCATCGTCCATTCGTGTACGTGGCTGAATGTTCCGATGGATTCAAAAGTAGGATCATAACCTGCCTGCCAGCCGCTATGCTGATTATCCGGACTCAGTTTTACCATACCAAAAGGCATCCACGGGCCAGGGGCGATCATCCATCGGGAATGTCCGGCGCCCATCATGGTGTTGACATAACCCGCTGGCGTTCTGAGTTTCATTTTTGCTCTCTCAACCTGCCCTTCCCGTACCGGTTTGTTGTTGACTAAAACCTGATAAAAGCTGTTTTTTTTCTTGTCAACCGCAGGCATTGGTGCTTCCAGAACGTAACGACCCTGTTCAATTTGTTGATTAAGAATGGATTGGTTGTCAAGTTTTACCTGAACAACAGCTTCTCCTTTAATATGAGAAATATCGACGAGCAATGGCTGAAATAATTTTCCGTTGCTTTTTATTTCGTAGTCCGCCGTTTTTATATTTCTGACCAGGGCATTACCCGGCTCGGTTAATGTAGTTCTGGCGGGGCCGTCCAGTCTGATCTGATCAAAAGCCAGCCAGCCGCCTTCCAGCGAAGTCATGACGATTTCATTGGAACCGGTTTTTATCAAATCAGACGGAATATCAATTTTGATTAATTGTTCTCTTGGGTTAGCTGCGAATTTATCAGGATTCAGATAACCGGATCCGGGATTCAGCTTGAATTTCCATGATTTTCCGTTAACCAAAATTTTCACGAAAGGAGCTTTTAATGAATCAGTATCCAGAATATCCACCAATAATTGCCAGTGCCCCGAAACAGGTTTTTTCTGGATTTCAAAAAGAATAGTCAGGAAATGTGATCTTATTCCTGCCGTATTCCCGGTTCCTCCCCATCCATTTGCCGGTCCCGGTAATATGTAAGGCCAGTCCTTTTGGATGTCTGACTGGCCAATCAGAAAAAAGCGATCTTCATAGCCAAAATCATTTGCTACAAATTTTTTATATTGATCCGGTGCCAGTGCCATGCCTTTTGGCGAATCATCACTTTCTCCGATTTTCCATATTGTTTTCTGCTGGCTGTATGCCTTGATACAGAAAAACAGAATCAATAAAATGGGCAGGGTTCTCTTTATCATAAGGATGTATTGCTAGTGCTGAAACCTAAATCCGGTTTATTTAAGGTCAAATTCGCAAGGATTTATCGATTTGGCTGCCTAATAAATTTCACATTTAAATTATATGTTAATATGTATGTACATATTATTCACAAATGTAATAATTTCTATTTTTAATTTTCTTATAAACTGACAAACTTTTTTGTAAAAAATTGATTCCATATCCGGGTGATCTTATTCAAGCCAAATAGTATAATGTGCTAGTGTGCAGTTAAGTAAAAAATGACGCTAGTGAAAGCTCAGTTTGACAGCACCTGTGTCATTTTCAACCGGGTCGCCGGAGCGAGAGCTTGTTTGCTCCAAAGAATAGTTACTCAGCATGACATTGAATACGTCAAATTAATGATAACATAACACTTGCGTTTAAAGACTGACCAAGGTTTAGATGAAACAAAATCAACGGGAAGGTGCTGTAAAGTAAATTCCCTGTACGATATGGATATGCGGTATTCTGAATTAAAAGTTTAAATTTTTCTTAAAATAATAGTAAAATAATTTTTCTGTTAAAATTATTATTTTCAAATTTGAATGTTCGTATGTACATACATATAAAAGATAACTTAAATCTTTACTACCGCTTAACATATTGAGTATGAAATCAGCGGGGACTGATGCTCTTTTTCGCCATTATTGACTGCTGACCGATCTATACTTCTTTAAAGAATTCACAAAAAAAGAATATTCCACCGGGCAAAATCAGATGTGATTCATGTCTTAAATCTGACCATGACATAAATTCATGGAATAATTCGTCAATGAAATGCCTGAGATAAAAAAAGTCACGGCCATAAAAGTGGTCTGAAATATGTATAAACAATTATACATATTAAAATGAGATTAAAAAACGCAGAATAATATTTCGCTTTAAATTAATAATCAATTGATAGTGAGCTGAATACTTCTGATATGACTGTTTTGGAGAAACATTTAGCTTAAACGGTTTAGCTATCTTATTCATTATTAGTCAAATAGCGGTTTTTAGCCTGGAAAGGGATTTTTTTAAGCTGTTTTAACATTTTTTTAAGACCGCTTTAACAACTTTTTAATGGGCATCGACCTATTTTGAATTATGTATTTATAAAGTTGGATGATATTCATTCTATGTCGCGAAAGAAAATGAAACGGATCGTTTTTACAGTATTCTGGCTGGTCCTTATTATTTGATCAGCTCCTTTTCCGTCACCCTATTTAAGGCAATTAGCAACCCGTAACTTTTAATTTTTGAGATCTATGAAATCTAATATCAGAGCTCCTATCCCCTGCGCAGCAAGTTCTGCAAGTCTTTTTTACTCTAAATTTTAAACCTGATAACATCATATACATTATGAGAAGTTATGTACAAAGACCCGCCATTCAGTCGGGAGGGATTATTAAAATAATTCTACTGATGTTGTTATGGACGAATTCATTTGATTCCATAGCAGAAAATAACCGGTTTCATTTCGCCCCGGATAAAGTTGTAAAGGGCCGGATTCTGGACGCAGAAAGTAACTCTCCACTGGCGGGTGTGAATGTCGTTATTAAAGGTACAAGCGTTGGTACATCGACGAACGCAGAAGGAACTTATGAAATTTCCGTTCCTGTCGAATCAGCCGTTCTGGTATTCAGTTTTGTGGGTTTTACGAGTCAGGAAGTCGCTGTCGGAAGCAAAAGCGTTGTGGACGTAAATCTTCAATCCGATTCAAAAGCGCTGGGGGAAGTCGTTGTGATCGGTTACGGAACAGTTAAAAAATCAGATCTTACGGGTGCGGTCGCAACGATCAAAGGGGAGCAGTTGATGGATAAGCCGGTTCCAAACGTTTCGCAGGCTTTGCAAGGGAAAATTGCCGGTGTTGAAGTAAGTGTAAACAGTAATGCACCGGGTGCTGCGGCAAAAGTCCGGGTTCGTGGTCTTGGTTCGATTAACTCCAATATTGATCCGCTTTATGTTGTAGATGGTGTGATTGGTGTGGATGGAAACTCGATTAATCCGAATGATATTGCTTCGCTGGAAGTTTTGAAAGATGCTTCATCCACAGCAATTTATGGTGCGAGAGGAGCCAATGGAGTAATCATGATCACCACAAAACGTGGCCGTTCCGGTGCGACAAAAGTATCGTATGACGGCAATGTTAATGTTAGTGATCTGTATCGCCATGTGAAAACTTTGAATTCGGATGAATTTGTAAAAACATACAACCTTGCCTTTGCAAACGGTACGAAATTTGACCCGGCGGGCGGTACGTGGGCTCCGGCAGTAGCGCTAAACCATGCTAATTTCCCATTGCTTTTTGATACCAACGACAAGCCTTTATATAATACAAACTGGGAAAAGGAAGTATACAAGCCGGCAGTTTCGCATAATCATCAGCTGAATTTTCAGGGAGGTAATGACAAAACGGTTTATAGCTTGTCACTTGGGTTTCTTGACCAGAAAGGCTTGATGCTTACGTCCGGTTTCAAACGTTATTCGGCGAGGTTTACGCTGGACAATGATGTTAATAAATGGTTGAAAGTTGGAGGTAGCCTTTCCTTAATTAAAAGTACGCAACGTTTGGTTTCGGACGGAAATGGCAGTTTGAACGTTCCGCGCATGGTTTCGGAAGAAGTTCCTATTGTTCCGGTTAAATACCCGGACGGGACTTATGCAGGAAATAACGACATCGCCGGACTGGAAGGCGGCCCCAATCCTGTGAATATTGCCCGTAACCGTTATACGATCAATAACACCGTACAGGCACTTGGAAATGCTTATCTGCTATTTCACATTACGAAAGACCTGGACTTCAAAACCGATTTTGGTTATAATTTGAATTCGCAGAAGAATAATTTCTTTTCATCCCAAAACCTTGCGCACTTGTCGCAGGATCAGGGCGGTGTGGCCAACATTCGCGGGTACATGAATAATTACTGGCAATCGGAAAATTATCTTACTTATAATAAAGTCATCAATTCCCGTAACCGTTTTACCGCATTACTTGGGGCTTCATGGCAGCAGTATGACCAGGAAACCGATTTCGTAGAAACACAAAATTTCATCGATGACTTTTTCGCCTATCACGCGCTAGGCTCCGGATCGGTAAAAAGTTCGTCCACATCCGGCGATTACAAATGGTCGATGAATTCTTATTTTGCCAGGGTTACGTATAACCTCGACGAGAAGTATTTATTTACCGCAACGGGTCGTTACGATGGTTCGTCCAAATTCGGGGCAAATAATAAATTTGCATTCTTCCCGTCTGTGGGAGCTGCCTGGAAAGTTTCGGAAGAGAGCTTCCTGAAAAACAATAAAAATATCACAAATCTGAAAGTGCGTGCAAGTTATGGTCTTTCAGGAAATCAGGAAATCGGTCAATATCAGTCCATTGCACAAATACAGCCGAACACGACGGTTTTGGGCGGAGCACTGAATTCAACACTTTTACCAAGTTATCTGGGCAATCCTAACCTGAAATGGGAAAGATCATTGCAGTTTGACGCAGGTCTGGAATTAGGTATCCGTGAAAGTATCAATCTGACAGTGGATTATTACAACCGTACCACAAAAGATCTTTTGCTGCAAGCGCCTATTCCATGGTCGGCTGGTGAGGTTAATGCCAACGTGTATCAAAACGTAGGTTCTGTTAGAAACTCCGGTTTTGAAGTAAGTCTGAACACCACGAACGTGAAGACAGACAATTTTTCCTGGACAACCAGCTTTATTTTTGCTGCGAACAAAAACAAGATTCTTAAACTGAACAATGGTAACGCCGATATTTTCCCTGGCCCGAATTTCCTGGGGCAAACCAATATTCTGCGTGTAGGAGAGTCAATCGGTTCGTTGTACGGGATGACGCGTCTTGGAACTTACAGCAGCAGCGAGGCTGATCTTGCAGCGCAGCATAATTTGAAACCCGGCGACAGAAAGTACATTTACAACGCAGACGGTAGCAATTATTACAGCATCATTGGCCGTACCACACCAAAATGGACGGGTACTTTCAGCAGTACAGTGAAATATAAAGCGTGGGATTTCTCATTCGATATCCGTTTCGTTGAAGGTTTGAACACCGCGGCGACGTACAAACACTCGGTTGAAGACAGACAAACGATCTCCAACAGTTTGGCAACGGTACTAAATGCGTGGACGCCGGAGAATCAGAATACGATGATATCTCAGGTGCGTAACTACAAATTTGCACAGGATTCACACTTTGATACCTGGTGGGTAGAAAATGGTTCTTTTATCCGCGGGCAAAATTTCGTACTGGGTTATTCTTTGCAGGACGAGGCTTTGGAAAGATTGAAAATCAGTCGTTTACGTCTTTATGCCAGCGTTCAGAATTTATTCGTAATCACGAAATACACAGGCTATGATCCTGAGGTGGATACGTTTAACGCGGGTTACGGAGCAAACAGTTCTTTCTCGCAAAATCTGGACTTTTTCTCTAATCCACGTCCGCGTGTCTGGAACTTAGGTGTAACACTTACTTTTTAACTGTAAACGAAAAAGATATGAAAGTGCTGAAAAATATATTATTAGCGGCTTCGATACTAACCATGAGTTCTTGCGAGGACTTTTTGAAAGAGGAGCCAACGGGGTTTATCACGCCTGATTCGGAGGTTTCCAGTGTTAAAGTTGCCCGGGCTTATGCCAATGCCGGATATGCCAATTTGCAGGGACTTCTGGCAGGACAGCCTTCTTCCTATGGCGGAAACACATATAACCTGCTCGAATTCATGACCGGGAAAGCAAACAGTGATCTGGGACAAACCGGTTTTATCAATTTCCAGAACCTTGGCTACAACAATACTTCATTTTACATGGATACCTGGTGGCAGCAAATGTATCTGGGTATTGGTGCATGCAACCTGGCTATCCAGAGTATTCCGGGTATTAATGCTGCCGGATTGACGGATGAGCAGAAAACCAATATGCTTGCCGAAGCGCATACATTACGTGCGTTGTATTATTTCTATCTGGTAAGGATGTATGGAGCGGTGCCAAGTGTGACTACGGTTCCGAAAGACCTGAATCTTAATTTGCCACGGACGGCGGCAAAGGATATTTACGATAAGATCATTATTCCTGATCTGCTGCTGGCAGAAGCGTCCACTTTACCCTGGTCTGATAATACCGGAAAGGTTTCGATGGGTGCCATAGAGTCCATTTTGGCAGATGTTTACCTGACTTATGCCGGAGCGGCGATTAACGGCGGTGCGCAGAATTATGCAGAATCAGCCAAACGTTCTCTGAATGTGATCCAAAAAGGCGGTTATACGTTGTTTACGAATTACACGGATATGATTCTTCCTGTTAATAAAAACACAACAGAATTTATTTTCCAGGTTCAGTATGCTGCCAGTGTTCCTTCGACAAATCCTCTGACTGCGCTGACTTTACCTAATTATTCAGGTATTTCAAAATATTCTGATGAGTATGGTTCGGTTTATCCTACGCCCGAATTTATCAAATCATTTCCGGCGGGAGATAAGCGGGCGCAGGAAAAGCAGTTTTTCTATACGACGTATCCCAGCATTAAAACAGGAGAACCGATCAAGTTTAAAAATACCTATATCTATAAGTTTTTTGATGCGACCGCTGTTACGAGTACGGCAAAATCAGACCTGAATTACACGCTGTATCGTCTGGCTGATGTGTATCTGATGTATGCCGAAGCGTCCAACCGTGCCGAAGGAACGCCAAATACGAATGCGGTCAGTTATGTGAATCTGATCCGTGCCCGTGCTGGTTTACCGGCGATAGGCGCTTTGAGCCAGACTGCATTTGAGCAGGAAGTGTGGCTGCAGCGTTATTATGAACTTTGTTTTGAAAATAAAATGTGGTTCGATATGTTAAGGACCCGAAAAGTACATAACGATGTTACCGGCAACTGGGATAATTTTGTCGGTCATAAAACTGTTTTTGGTGCTACTTTCAGTGAAAAACAATTGCTTTTCCCTGTGCCAAGACAAGAGTCGGACGTGAACCCTAACTTGTTACCTAACAATCCGGGATTTTAACGGGTCATGAGAATCGGATAAAAATGAGGGCTGCACTTTTGCGGTCCTCATTTTTTGTTTCGGGCAAGTTTGGTTTAATACATTATTTCAGCAGCATCACGAAGGGATTAGCTAATAAAATGTTAAATTACTTTGGCAAGACATTTTATTTCCACTTTTGAATCACGCTTATAAAATGATAAACACTGACTTACCATCTGATCATATCCCGGTTGTCTTTACCGACAAGGATGGCGTTCAGCACAGGGGAATTTATAATGAACGGTTAAAGGCTTTTATAGAGCGGGTCGGGGAGGAGACCATAGAGGATGCCGGTATTACCTATTCCATAGAAAATATTGCTTATTGGGAATATGAAGACGATGAAGAAAGTTCAGACCCGGATATTCTTGATATTTTGTAGTACTACTTGTAACTTATTTGTAGTTAAATAGTTATTGTCTAAAATGTTACAGAGATCCGGAGCGCACGGATCTCTTTTTTGTGCTTATAGAAAAATTACCATTCGATAACTTTAATTTATAAAATAAAACTATTCAGGCTAACTTTATTCCTTAACGTTGAGTAGTGGTGCGTATAAGGATTCCGGATTTTCTGGGATCCTTTATTTTTGTCCGATGGTTTTTAAACAAAAATGCTATTGAACAACGATATAATTCCTGGTTTTAAGTTGAGCTTTCCAACAAATAAAATTGAGCTTTTAAGCAAAATAATCCTGCTGTGACCACTATACCTTTGTCATACAAATAAAAACAAAAAGAGCAATGGAAAAAGTATGGTTTATTACAGGCAGCTCCCGGGGATTAGGACGCAGCCTTACAGAAGCAGTGCTGGCAAAAGGTGACTTCGTTGCCGCAACCGCCCGAAATACGGCGCAATTAAATGACCTTTCAGCACAGTATGGGGATCAGATTTATGTATTGAAACTGGACGTTACCAATCGCGATCAGGTTTATCAGGCAGTAGCGGATACCATAATCCGCTTTGGTAAAATAGATGTTTTGGTCAATAATGCAGGTTTCGGCATTATTGGCGCGGCGGAAGCGTTCACGGATGAGCAGGTTCGGAGCCAGCTGGAAACGAATTTGTATGCTCCAATTGAAGTAACACGGGCTGTTTTACCTCATATGCGTAAGCAACGGTCGGGGCGTATTTTGCAAATTAGTTCTGTGGGAGGCCGGGTCGGAAATGCCGGTTTGTCGATGTATCAGGCAGCGAAATTTGGTTTAGGGGGATTTAGTGAAGCATTGGCAAAAGAAGTTGCGCCACTTGGAATTTTCGTGACTTCTGTGGAGCCGGGCGGGTTTCGTACAGACTGGGCTGGTGATTCGATGACTTATGCTGAATCAGTTGAAGGTTATGAGGCAACAGTAGATCAGCGTGCCGATTATTTCAAGGGTGGTTCATTTGTTCCGATGGGCGATCCGGAAAAAGCAGCTGAGGTTATGGTGGCGCTGGCCGTGCATCCGGAACCTCCCGTACATCTGGTATTGGGTAGCGAAGCCATCGGATTATTAAAACAGGCAGATGAAGCACGAACCGCTGAACTTGAAAAATGGTTACCAGTAAGTATTTCAACGGATCATGCCGAAGCTGAAAATTTTCTGGAAACAGAGGTAGGGAAATCGATGATGAATTTAAAGTAGTAAGAAATCATATTCGTTCAATTTAATTGCCATGGCTGAGCACGAGTTCGGAAAAAAAAACCCGCATATTTTGTACTCCTGTTATTCAAGGAAAAGCAGCGAAGGCGAACAATTTGTTGCCGAACATATATTCGGTTACACCCTGGCTGGAAGTTCAGAAGTTTATCTGGGTGGGAAAAAGCAGGTTTTCTCAGAAGGGGATTTCAGATTTTTGCGAAGAAATCAGCTCACCCGATTTACGAAGTTTCCGCCACCGGGAGGAGAATATCGTTCCATCGCCATATCCATGGACCAGCCGACACTGCGCAGTATTGCGGAAGAACAGAATTTTCAGGCCAGTCAGATGTACAGAGGCGAAAGTGGGATATTATTAAAACCGAATGCTTTGTTCAGGAATTATTTTAATTCCCTGACTCCTTATCTGGATGCGACAGGTGAAATCAGTACCGGCCTGACCAGTATCAAAGTTAAGGAAGCGATCATGATCCTGATTGAAACAAATCCGGTTTTGAAAGATGTGCTTTTCGATTTCAGCGAGCCTGGTAAAATTGATCTCGAAGCGTATATGAATGAAAATTATAAGTTCAATGTAGACCTCAATCGGTTTGCATACCTAACCGGAAGGAGTCTGGCTTCGTTTAAGCGGGACTTTGAAAAGATTTTCAACATGTCGCCCAATCGTTGGTTGCAGCAAAAAAGGTTGCATGATGCCTACTATCTGATTAAGGAAAAAGGGTTGAAATCTTCTGATGTGTATATGGAAGTAGGATTTAAAGATTTTTCACATTTTTCTTTCGCTTTCAAGAAAGCATATGGCATAGCGCCTTCAAGATTACACTAACCAAAATGATATAAAAAGACCTCCGAAAACAATTCCGGAGGTCTTTTCTTAAATTATTGCTATTACCAGCCTATGCCGTAATCTTCGCCGTGGTTGCTGGAACCACCCCAGAAAGTGCCATGAATCCAATCGAAATAAATCGCATTGATGGGCCCGCTGGTGCGCGGCTGATATGAATTTTTGTACCCCATTCTGGATAACTCTTTCCTGGTCCAGTCCGGCATTGCTTCATTCAGTATTAACCCGCCCGGTTCTTTTTCGTGCTCACCAAAACTTGCATACATCTGAAGTGTTTTAAAACTGGGCGCTTCGGTGGCTTCCTGCACGGTCATCCCGAATTCAACGATGTTTAAAAAGAACTGTAACAATAACTGATCCTGTTCATCGCCAGCCTGTTTTGCAAAAGACAAAAAAGGCTTTCCGTCTTTTAGTGCAAGACTTGGAGTCAGTGTCACCCGGGGACGTTTTCCCGGTTCCACCACGTTAAATGGATTTTCCTTAGCATCAAGCACAAAGGACTGCATGCGCTGGCTCAGTCCAACGCCGGTATTGCCAGCGATACACGCCGGCACCCAGCCGCCACTAGGCGTGATGGAAACTACCCAGCCTTCTTCATCCGCCGCTTCAACGGATGTGGTACCCGCGGTAAATTCCTCCATAAACTTTTCGTCCAGCCCGTTGGTATTCCGCATGGAAACCTGTTTGGTTCCCCATGTTTTTATCTGATCGCCATAAGGATTGGTTTTACCCTCAAAAGGATAGGGGTCTCCGGGCAGAGTTTTGGGATCGTTTCTTTCCCAATTAATTTGTTTGATTCTTTCCTTGGCATATTCCTTGGAAAGCAAGCCTTTCATCGGTTCTTCCGGAGCAAATGCGGGATCTCCGTAATAAAAATCACGGTCGGCAAAAGCCAGGTTCATGGTTTGGTATAGCGTATGTACGTAACGGGAAGAATTGTATCCCATCCCTTTCAGGTCAAAATTTTCGAGCATATTCAAGGCCTGCAACATCACGGGGCCTTGCGTCCATTGCTGCATTTTATACACCTCAATACCTTTATAGGTGGTCATCAAAGGTTCTTCTATCTTTACTTTCCAGTTTGCCAGATCCTGTTCTGTGATAAGTCCGCCCTGTTCCTGGCAGCCACGGGCTATTTCTTTGGCAATATCTCCTTTATAAAAACGATCATAGGCTGCATAAATCGCTTCTTTTCTGGTTTTTCCTTTTTTTAATGCCTGCTCTTCAGTATCGACAAGTTTTTTTAAGGTTGCCAAAAGATCCTTCTGAACAAAAACTTCACCAGCGTCCGGTGCTTCCCGCTTTTCACCCAGGTGCGGTAAAAATACTTTTTTGGAATACGGCCATTGCTTAATTTTATCTTTTCCTCTTTCGATGGAATTGGCCGTTTGCGCTTCAATCGGATAACCTTCTGCCAACTGCATAGCTGGCGCCAAAACCTGTTTGAGGCTCATGGTGCCGTATTCTGCCAGCATGGTCATCAATCCTCCGGCTGTTCCGGGCGTGGTAGCAGCTAGCGGACCGAACTCCGGCGGATATTTCATGCCTTTGTTTTTGAAAAAATCTGCTGTCGCACCTGTTGGCGCTACGCCCATGGCATTCAAAGCAATCACTTTTTTTGTTTTCGGATTATAAATCAACGCCTGCGTTTCTCCGCCCCAGCTTAGTACATCCCACATTGTACAGGTAGATGCCAGCATGGCACACGATGCATCAATGGCATTTCCACCTTTGGCAAAAATCATAGCCCCGGCCGTTGCAGCGAGTGGTTTGCCGGTGATGGCCATCCAGTGTTTTCCATGCAGCGGAGGTTTTTGTGTGGTGACGGGAAAGTTATTAAATGCCTGGCTCATTGATTTGTAATGAAAACCCGCCAGCGCGAGCGTACAAATCAGAAGTTTAATTTTCATAATGTTGATAAAATTTTAAAATATTTCGTGAAACTGTTTAGGGACGGAATAATAAGATGCAAATGTGTTACTGATGCGAACTAAATGTATGTAAAAATAAGAATATTATAGCCCTGGTAATAAGTCTTTAAGCAATATAGCCACAAGAAACGGGGTAACAGGTGAAAACACGCGTTTATGAAAACAGGTGTTTATGGTCTTTTCCAGACTCTTCTTTGTTACGAACTTTGGTTCGTTAATCACTGGCAGATTGATCATTTAAACTCGTTTTCAGAATCGTATCTGATGTGCACTAGGATATAACGCTGGTTCTAGTTTACTGAATCAACTTCCTGGCAGGTGATTAGCCGTTATGAAAAATTTCTCTCTGGTAAATCTATCAGAAGATATTCAAAATCAGTTAAACCAAAATTAACTTTTAAACAACTACCACAATGGACCAAATTGGAAAAGTTTCGTTACACAATGGAGGCGGATTTGTAGTTAAAATAGAGTTTGATTACATGACTGCGGACGGTACAAGAAAGACGTCGAAAACGGGCGGTGATATAACGCTTGGCCGCACAGGGACCGAAGATCCGGGCTCGCTTGGTGTACCCAATGGCTCGGTTATCTGGCTGAAAGCAAACGTTGTGGCCGGTAAAGATAATACGGCCAGCCAGGGATTCACTTACGTAACAGGTAATGACAATACGGCGAACTATACGATAACGGGAACAACACTGGATAACACAATGGGGTTGATCAACGTAACGTCTGAAAATGTCGTCGCAGGATAATGCCTGATTGAACACCAGTAAAGAACCTGTATCATGTTCCCGGGGAAGGTTAGGGTATGAATGTATCCGCACTTTAATGGTACAGGTTCTACTTCAAAATGAGTTTGTTATGCCCTGTAACGCTATGAGCACATTATCAGCGAGCTGAAATGGAATATAATCGATTTGACGTATATCTATACACGTTAAAGTCTTAGTGCCCGTTGATCTTCGCCTGTTTTGATTTGGTAACTGGCGACAGTCAGTTTATAATTTTATTTAGAAGATTTTTGACTTTTCGGCAGGCTATATGGTCGGGCCATCAGGAGCTCCACGGTCATTCGTTTGTAAACATCGGTTATATAATAATTGACAGATGCCCGGCAAATTGTCGTAACTTATGAGAAATAACAAAATTAAGTTAAATTATGAAGGTCAAGATCGTTACAAAGGAAGATTTGCCTGAACCGGGTGCGGTAGTGAAATTCAGAATTAAAAATACGCACCAGTGGAGGCTTGGTTACAGAGATGCGGAGGGAAGTGATTTTATTGAAGAGCCAAGAGGAATAATTTATCGCTATTCATGGAATCAGATCGATGAATTTATGTTGGTAAAAGTGCCCGAAAATGAAGTTTAAGAGAGGTGTTAAAGGAAATTCGGGAGACTTATGGTCTCCTTTTTTGTGCATTTTTGGTAGATAATTTTGCTACCTTTGCGGCTCTGATAGCAAAAAAACATATCTATGCCAGTTCAAAAATACAATGATCGTGTTAAAGTAAAAGTTAAAAACAGCGTGGATACCTGGATCATTCTGGAGCACGAAAATATCAAAAAGGGTGCAACTGTTAAATTCACAGGCAAAGTGAAATGCAGAAATGAAAAGACGGGTGAAGTGAAATTTTTCAGTGAAAACAGCTGTGAGCTCGCCTGATTATTAACCCGCTCGAAGTCAGTTCTGGATAACGTGGTTCTAAATTTCCGGATTTTTCTTTTGCAAGTATCCCCGAAAAGTCTTGGGTTTGGTCTGAAACCTGAGCTTATGTTGGTTTTTTTTAAACTGTTTATTTGAAAAAAGCTGCGTTTGTAAGGCTCTGTCACGGTTAGTACTCATGCGCACGGTTCCGGACAACTACACCTTCCGGAGATTTTTTTATAAAACAGGCATTCAGGAACCCAATTGAGGAGAAATATCTTTTTATCCTTCCGGATCGGATTTTAATGTACCCAAATTACAGAGAATGGGTTATTGTTCAAACGGTTACAAGTCGCCTGTCCGATTAAACCAGCTTTTCATAAGTCAAAAAGAAATACAGGAATTTACCGTTAAATAAGTTTCGCTTTATTTATCAAACGGTATTTTTTAGCATTGCATAAAAATAATCCTCCTCTATCAAAATTAAGTTGTTACAAGATGCCGGCTTTCAGAAGCCGGCATTTTTGCTTCTATTCAAAATGTGACGCCATATTTGTCTGACTATCTACTTCCTGGCGTACGCAGATTGTTAACAAAATTAAAACTCGGCTTTGGTGTATCAGCACAACTGACGTAAGCTCCGGATGATTATCCGAATTTTGGGGCTGCTGCGGTCAGGTTACATTTATATTTAAAAAATATTTTGCCAATTATTTGCATATAGTTAGGATTCCTAACTATATTTGAACCGTCAATTATTAATAACCAGTAAATATTTAAAAAATGGAAAAGTCAATTTTTTATCACGCAGGATGCCCGGTATGTCTAAGCGCTGAGCATGATATTCTTACCCTACTTGATCCTGCAACAGTTGAAGTGGTACATCTTGGTGAAAACAGTACAGAAATCGCCAAAGCAGAAGCATTGGGTGTGAAGTCGGTTCCAGCCCTGGTAACGCCGAATGGCAATGTGTTGCATATTAATTTCGGAGCTTCTATGGCAGAAGTTAAGTCTTAAAAAATTTCTATTATATAGTTAGGATTCCTAATTATATAATAAAATAAACAGAGTATCATCTTTAATTATCCATACAATGAAAGTAGCAGTTTGGGATACTTATGTACCCCGTGAGGACGGAAAAGTGATGCACTTTGATATTATCGTTCCGGATTATATCAAAGATGAGAGCAAAATTTATGCGTTTGGCAAGGCGTATTTGCAACTTAAAAACAAAAGTAATTTGCAGCTTACAGCAAAAGAATGTAAACTTTGCCATATTGAGGAAGCAGGTGCCGAGCTTGTGGAGGTCATTAACCGGGATGGTTATTATATTTTTGAAATGCAAAATTGTAATTAATGAGTTCATCGTTTGATATTTTGGAACAGCAAAGTGATCCGGGCAAGAAAATCACCGTAGCACTGGAACGCTTGTCAGAAGCATTTAGAGTGCTTTTATGGCAGGAAAGCCGTAAAAATGGCCTGAGTCCGATCCAAATTCAGATACTTGTTTTTTTACTTTTTCATAGTGCTGATAAATGTAAGGTCGGTTATTTGGCCAGTGAGTTTAATATGACCAAAGCAACGGTCAGTGATTCGATCAAGGTATTGTTTCAGAAAGGACTTATTGAAAAAATAACCGATGGTACAGATACCCGGAGTTTTAGCATTTTGCTTACTGAATCGGGAAAAGTGGTTGCAGGAGAAGCTTCGCTTTTTACAAACCCGATTGAGAATGCAGTTGCCAGCTTGCCGGCATACACGCAGGATATTTTGCTCGTTTCATTAATGTCAGTGATTGATAAACTTAACGTTGCCCAAGTAATCACGGTGCAGCGGATGTGTAAAACGTGCCGATTTTTTGATAACCGAGGCGAACAGTTTTTCTGTAAACTTTTAAATAAACCTCTGGAAATAAGAGACCTGCGTGTGGATTGTCCGGAGCATGAACTTGTATGACAAACATAGCAGCCCAACTTGAAATGATACGTCAGCGTATGCGGATCGCTTGTGAAAGGTCGGGGAGATTGGAGCAGGAGGTGAAACTTTTGCTTGCCACGAAAACGGTTCCGGCCGGACTTATTGCCGAAGCGCTTTCACTGGGCGAAACATTGATAGGTGAAAATAAGGTTCAGGAGCTCAAACAGAAATTCGGAGATCTTACAGCCTATCCGCACGAAGCCCATTTTATAGGGCATCTTCAAACCAATAAAATTAAAGATGTGGTTAAATATGCACAGTGTATCCAATCGGTAGACCGGATTGACCTGGTTGAAAAACTTGATCAATATCTTTTGAAAGAAGGAAAAAGTCTGGATATTTTCGTTCAGGTAAATACTTCGGCTGAGCTCAGCAAGTTTGGCGTGGAGCCGGAAAACGCGCTGGAATTAATAAAGAAAATTGCCAGATACGATACATTTCGTGTGAAGGGATTGATGACGATCGGCTTGTTCAGTGCAGAAACCGAACAAGTAAGAAAATGTTTCAAACTGCTAAAAGAGATTCAAAAGAAAGCCTTTGATGCAGGATATAAAAATGTCGAACCCCTGGAATTATCCATGGGTATGAGCGGAGATCTGGAAGTAGCCATTGAAGAAGGCGCAACGATTGTCCGGGTAGGGACGGCAATTTTTGGGCAAAGGAAATATTCGGATCAGTATTACTGGAACGAAAATAAATAATCAAAAGAATTCCGTTGATACATATAACAATGTACGTTATGTCGGTATTTCACGATGAAAGTTAACAATTGTTGAAATAGAGATAAAATACTGACATGGATTTTGTTGTAATGTATTGATATTTAGTCACTTATATTTTGGTATGAAATTGTGATAAACAGGGCATAACTCCTATGTCTGTTTACGATTATGTACACTTTATACCGTCCACCCTGAATTACCCGCTTTTGGCATCTCTACGTGCCGCCAGCAGTCAGTATTACTTTTTACAAACATCTTATTACTAACCTGTTAAAATAATTTATTACTTAATCATTGAAATTATGAAAACGAAAGTTGCATTCTTTTCCGCTGCCCTTGTATTGGCAGCTGTGCTCTCGGCCTTTGCTCAGGAGCCTGGTGCGAAATACAACAATGCTGATTATAAACTTAAAGCAGCAGAGGTTATCTATGACCGAAAATACGATGCGTTGGTTTTTGAAGTAACGGTGGAAGGTCAGGCAGGAAAAACTACGCCGACCCCGGTTGGAAGTATGAATGGAGCACCAGTGCTGGGTTATGTATTTCCCACGACCTTGAAGTCTACTGACATTGGATTTTCAGCCACAGAAGGCATCGTAGCCATGGCACTTACATCGCATCCTGATATGGACGACACCCCGCTATGGGACGAGAATAATGACGGCAAGTTTGACAACGACGGAATTGTATGGCATGCACACTGGGTGGTGCTGACAAAAGATGACCGCGTTCCCGGCGGACTGAGTGTAAAAGAATTTAAAGCGGGAGATAAATCGGTGATTTTGCCAAAAACGGCTCCTGGTTTACCCATGTATTTTGACTCGCCCGGTTTTAATGTGATTGCTCAGGGCTCTGCGATACGTGTGATTATCCCGGCTTTCAGAATGAATCACCAGAAAGATTTCAAATTTGATGCGGTGAGTTGTTACATGCAGATGAGTCATGGCGGAGATCATCATAAAGCAGGTTCTGAACCGATTTTGGGTGTTTATAATGTTTACGGTGTTCTCTCCGGGAATTTGTCATTACCCTATACAGTCAAAAAATAATAGTGGTTTATAGGTTTGGGTACTGAATACCGTTCGGGTTTCCGGAACGGTATTTTTTTGGGCTTAGATGATGACTGTCAGGCATCAGTAAGACACGACACTTAAAAATTATTGGGAGCCGCGCACCTAAGCCAGTATTCCATAATGGTACCAATCGTTTTCTCCAACTCCGCGAATGAATTTTCCTTTACAAAAAATCCTTGTGCAGACATGCTGTACGCGTCAATAACCATTTTTTGATTGATGGCAGTTGAGAAAAAAAGATATGGGATGCACTTAATTTGGAGTGCTGCGTCTGTATGGAGTTTTTGCCGCAATTCGAAGCCGTTGAGCTTCGGCATATTAATATCTGATAAAATAAGGAAAGGACTGTTTTCGGTTTTATTGAGGTATTCCAGCGCTTTTTCTCCGTCCGGAAAGTAAATTCTCTTATTAGGATATCCCAGCGATACAAAAACTTCTTCTAAAAGCAGCTGATCGTCTATATCGTCCTCTACTATGATTATTGGGCCATTCTTGTTCATAGGGAGTCGCTTGTATCGATGCAAAATTAAAATTCATCCCGGGTTGAGAGAACATGGTAAATTTAGGATTTATATGTCAAAGTTATTTTTATTTCTCACTATGTTCATTTGCAATAATCGTGTTAGACATGATTTGTACTACGGTCTAATACATTATGCGTTTGTAAGGCTAAACTATATTTTAATCTGAGTTCAATATTTAAATAGTAGCGTTTGAAGCTTAATGTTATGGTAAACGTGTGGTAATAATGGAATAGGGCAACGATTTGATTGTAATAAAACAAAAAATGGCTCTGATTTATCATCAGAGCCATTTGTACCCCTCCCGGAACAGTTGTCGAACCATTTTTTAGAAGACTTACAGAAAATTGCCAAGACAATTGTTTAGCTTTAGAAGCATGGAAAGGCCAGATAAGTGGTGAAACAATTGGTGACTCAACGTAATTCGTCCTCTGTGGTTCATTTAAACCTTGGTAAAATGAACTGTTATTGATTGTTCATAATGGCGAAAAATTGCCCGTCATTGCCTTAAGGGCGCCTTATTGTTTAATAAGCTTAGCATGAGCAACCCAAAAACCTATACCTGAGCCGCAGACTTATCAACGAAAGTCAAAGTTCTAAATAAGGCTTGATACCGGCGAAACTGCATTGAAATTTAGTTGGAGAACGTGACGTGGCGCATGAGCAATACTGCTTTGCTGGGCGCGGAGTCCAATGGTTAATCTAGTGCCTTTGTTCTGTTCAGGATAATACTTTTAATAAATGGGCGATTTTTATCACCCCATTCGTTCATCTGCCTTAAAATAGGCATCAGTGTTTCTCCTCGCTCGGTAAGGCGGTATTCCACCTTAGGTGGTAGTTGATGATAAATTTTCTTTTCAATCATTTCGAATTCTTCCAGTTCCTTCAACTGCAGATTTAAAACCCGTTTGCTTGACTGTGGGATTTCGCGGTGTAACTGGCTTGGGCGGTTTATGCCTAGTGAAATAGCAAGTAACAAATTTGGTTTCCATTTGCCACCCAATATTTCTCTTGTCATCGCCAAGCCGCATTCGAGTGGCAGGGGTATTTTCTTTTCGTACATTTTCTTTTTTGTCTTAGGTACAAAAGTATGCATAGATTCAAAACAGGCATATAGGGGACAAAATTATCCCCGGAGGAATATTTTCTCTGTTATTGTCTGCCTTGTTTACTGGTGTCAACTTTGTAAGCAAAACACCAGTGAAAAAATTGGAAAATAGGGATTTATTCTCGGAATATTCACCCACACAATCAGATGTTTAGGTCAATAAAAAGGGATACCCGGAGTCTCACTTAAAAAAAAGAAATATGAATCGTTCAAAAATAAGAGTTGGAATTGTTGGCCTGCAAGCGGGCAGGGGTTGGGCTGCCATTGCGCATGTGCCTGCTCTTGGTCAATTGGCTGATCAATATGAAATAGTGGGTGTCGTAAATTCCACTCTGGAAAGTTCGCGAGCTGCTGCCGAAGCCTGCCGGGTTCCACTGGCTTTCGGAAGCATTGAAGAAATGGCGTCATCGGATGAAGTGGATTTAATTGTTGTAACAGTTCGGGTCCCACTGCACTACGATGCCGTCAAGACCATACTTTCGCATGGCAAGCATGTTTATTGCGAGTGGCCACTTGGGCGCACCCTGGCAGAAGCAGAAGAATTAGCGGCAATGGCACGGAGAAGATCACTCGTTGCTGTTGCAGGAACGCAAGCCCGCGTTTCAGTAGCCTTACGTAAAGTGGCCGATTTGATTAACAACGATAGTATCGGCTCCATTCTGTCGAGCAGCATACGTGGGTGGGCAACTCCCTGGGGGGATACGATCAGCGATACAAAAAATGAGGAATATTTACGAAAAGAACGGAATGGCGCCGACCTGTTGACAATTCCGTTCGCTCATACACTGGCAGTAGCCTGCGATATATTAGGAGACATCAAGCACTTGTCCGCAGCAGTTCATACACGATATCCAAAAGTTAAAGCCCTTGACACAGGCAAGTTTATAGATGCTGATGCTCCCGACTTCATCTCGGTAATTGCAAGCCTGAGTAATGGTGCCCCGTTTTCAATCAATTTCCAGGGTGGTCATCCGGTGAATGGTGATACTTTTATTTGGGAGATAGAAGGATCAAAGGGGAAAATTGTCCTAAAAGCCGAAACCGGGCACACCCAGATGGCGGATTTTACAATCACCCATTACACTCAATCAAGCCAGCAGCCGGAGCTGATCAAAACAACTAATGCAGACGACGTCTTTGGACCCCATACTAACGTCAGAGCAATGTACAATAGAATCGCTGGCGATATTTTACACGGAACTAGCTCAGCCCCTTCTTTTGACGATGCCGTGATCTTGCACAAATTGATTGAGGACATTCGTCTTTCTTCTATCAAAAGGCAATGGGTAACTCCATCAACACGTAGCAGAATTCTGACTGATGTAGAATGACAACGATATATCTGATTAGCCTACCCACAATTTTTGCTTCTTTGCTGTAAAGTTAAGATGAGGATACAGGCTTATAGAAACGATAACCAAGCTTTATTCGGTTGAAATCAAGTGGACATTTCGGATTTTAATTCCACAACGCGGTGCTTCTGCGCACCCGGTGTTGAATTTACTGGTGATTCAATTAGTACCCAACTCTAACGATTTTAAGATTCGATTGAGAGGAATCAAATAAATTAGCGAGATTTACTTAACACGAACTCCAGAAAAACTGTAACCAAAGCTCTGGGATTATTTTTTACGGTAGATTTTACCCCAGATCTTATGTCAAAAGAAATCATATCGTTTCCTGTCTCTAATTTTGTCAGCGTGCAGGGAGCCAAAGAGAATAACCTGAAAAATGTTGATCTGGAAATTCCAAGAGGTGCACTGGTCGTATTTACCGGTGTCTCGGGTTCTGGCAAATCCTCACTTGCTTTCGGGACATTGTATGCCGAAGCACAGCGTCGCTACCTGGAATCGGTTTCTCCATATGCAAGGCGGCTTTTTAATCAAATGTCCATTCCTCAGGTCGACAGTATAGAGGGCCTTCCTCCAGCTATCGCTTTGCAGCAGCAGCGGGGAGCGACCAGCACACGATCTTCTGTTGGCAGCGTCACAACGATCTCAAATCTGATTCGGATGCTGTATTCGAGGGCGGGAGATTATCCTGCAGGCCAGTCAATCGTATATGCAGAATCCTTTTCACCAAATACCCCGGAAGGTGCTTGTCCGGAATGCCACGGTCTGGGGGTTGTCTATGAAGTGACAGAGCATTCGATGGTGCCCGATGATTCACGCTCGATCAGGGAAAAAGCCATCGCAGCATGGCCCACCGCCTGGCAGGGGCAGAACCTGCGAGAAATATTGATGACGCTTGGTTACAATGTGGATATACCGTGGCGTGATCTACCAAAGAAAGACAGGGATTGGATCTTGTTTACGGAGGAGCAGCCGGTTGTTCCGGTTTATTCCGGACTCACTATGGCACAAGTCCAACAAGCCCTGGCTCGAAAGATGGAGCCTAGCTATATGGGTACTTTTACCGGGGTCAAACGGTATGTGATGCAAACATTTGCAAATTCACAAAGCCAGACGATGAAAAAGCGCGTATCCAAATTTATGCTGAGCGCGCAGTGTCCCGTCTGCCATGGAAAGCGCCTGCGTCCTGAGCCATTATCTGTGAAATTTGCCGGGATGGACATTGCGGAATTCTATCAGCTCAATATCAAGAATTTACGTGAAATCATATTTTCATCCGTAGAGGCCAAAAGTACTGACCCGGACCAAAAACATCCCGAAAAAACACTGGTTCTCCAACGTATAGGTCATGATCTTTTATCCCGCCTGGATGTACTTATCGACCTGGGGCTTGGGTATCTGACCCTTGAAAGAAGCACTCCTACACTTTCACCGGGCGAATTGCAACGCCTGCGGCTGGGGACTCAGATACACTCCAATCTTTTTGGCGTTGTCTACGTACTCGACGAGCCATCGGCGGGTCTTCATCCTGCCGACACACAGTCATTGCTCCGGGCACTAGACCGGTTAAAAGCAGCTGGAAACTCGCTTTTTGTTGTCGAACATGAGGTTGAAATCATACGCCATGCCGACTGGATTGTCGATGTAGGGCCGGGCGCTGGCGAAAAGGGTGGAGAAATACTTTACAGTGGTCCGTTACAAGGTTTAGAAAAGATCGACAGATCCGTTACAAGACGGTATCTGTTTAATATAGACCACAACCAAAAGTCTGAAAGGCAGGCAAAAGGGTGGCTGCGGCTAAGCGACGTAAGCCGAAATAATTTAAAGCATGTCGATGCCGACTTTCCATTAGGTGTATTGACCAGTGTCACCGGAATATCAGGTTCGGGGAAAAGTAGTCTGATAAGTCAGGCGCTTGTCGAACTTGTTCTGGAGAAATTAGGACAACAAATACCTGGCACAGAGGATCAGGAAGATAATCTTCTTCAGACAGAAAGCCCAAAAACAACTACTGGCTATATCCTTGAAGGGATGAGCCATATCCGCAGGTTAATACCAGTAGATCAGAAACCGATTGGACGTACGCCCCGGTCAAACCTGGCAACCTACACAGGCTTGTTTGATCACGTTCGAAAATTGTTTGCCAATACCAAAATGGCAAAGGGAAGAAAGTACGATGCGGGTCGTTTTTCTTTTAATGTCGCAAAAGGACGTTGCCCGAACTGCGAAGGCGAAGGCTTCGTGATGGTTGAGCTTTTGTTTCTTCCCAGTGTTTATACACCCTGCCCGGTCTGTCACGGAAGTCGATACAATGAAAAGACGCTGGAAATTACTTATAATGACAAAAACATTGCTCAGGTACTCGCCCTGACCGTAGATGAGGCATTTGACTTTTTTGAGTCCGAACCTCAAATCAACCGGGCGCTGGATGTCGTTCGTCAGGTTGGCCTGGGATATCTGCGTCTTGGACAACCGGCTACCGAGCTTTCCGGAGGTGAGGCGCAGCGAATAAAGCTGGCCACCGAATTGCAACGGGCTCAGCATGGCAATACGTTGTATATTCTTGATGAGCCCACGACCGGACTGCACCCTTCTGATGTAGACAATTTACTTGTCCAGCTCAATAAGTTGGTTGATCAGGGAAATACAGTCATTGTAATCGAACACGATATGCACGTTGTCGCAAACAGCGACTGGGTAATCGACGTCGGACCCGGTGCCGGAGATGAAGGTGGTGAAATCGTTGTTTGCGGTTCGCCAGCAACTGTTGCCGGTGAACCGGCAAGTCAAACGGGAAAGTATCTGGCAGGTCATTTTAAGATGAATTATCCTTAATCTGCTTCTATACTACCGTTGCTTCTTCGTCCCTTGCTAGATTGTAAAGTCGGGTAAAACTTTTTCACCTCTTTTTTAGCAGGAATTTGAAACGCATTCATCTTGCGTCGTTTCCTGGAAGGTTCGGCCATTCTTGTGTATGTAACTGATAATCAGATTTATATATAGAAAATTTCTTTCTTAATTTTATAAGATTACTTGAAAAGTCCTGTTTAGTAACCATAACCGAGTTCGAACCAAAACTTTTTGAGAAATATCCAAGACATGTCCAGACTGCAATTTTTTTGAGGTTTAAAAACGAAAAAAAACCACTTAGCTTGCGCTAAGAGGGATTTTGTACCCGCAACGGAACAGTTGTCGAACCAATTTTTAGATGATTTAGAAAAAATAGTTAACATGATAGCATAAACAATTGATACTAGTTATGATTGTAGCTGGTATCTTTTAAATGGTAAATATGACCTTGAACTGATCCATAAACCATTAAGATGGCAGAGGAAACAGATATATGGCTGTATGCGGACTGGATAGGAATATCTGGATCAGGGTGCAGTCCATGCTGAGAAAGTAATTTGTATTTGGCATTTACAAATATTTGTAGAGGAGCTTAAATAATATTATTTCGCTGGAATACTTAACTGATTTTAAGGTTAGTAAATTTACTAACTGTCAGATTAAGTCCTAACTATTACATCTAAATGAGTTTGTAACTTCTTGACGTCTTTCGTTTTCCTTAAAGTACAGCTCCTTATAAAATTCAAAATGATCCATAAAGTAAAGAGTGGTGGCGATTACGCTTTATCATCATGAGAATCCTAGTTTTGATCTTTTTCCTTTCCCTCAACCAATGTTAATATATCAGGGGGCAGTCGCTGAACTAGTTTTTCTTTATCAGATGATTTAATAGAATTCCACAATATCGGAACGGTATTGCTATGACTCCACTGGTGAGCATCGTAATATCTCTCGATAGTTCCATCAGCGTAAAAGATGTAATCGTTATCTAATACACCGTTCCCGAGAGAAATCGTGCATACTTCACTTGGCATACTCTAATCTCGTTTTATAAGTGATAAGTATTTTTCATATTCATATCCTGTCATTTCGTTAATCCTTTTCGAAAATAATTTATACTTGCTAGCTGGATCAAACGAATCTATCTCCTGATCAATTGCAAAATTAATCTCTTCCTTAAAGGCGGCGATTTTCTTTGCAAAGTCGTAATGGTTAACTTCAAGGAACTTGCTCACCTCATCTAATCCAACTTTTTCTAGTAGGGGCTGAATTTCGGATAAAATTTGCTCCATAAGAAACCGCCCTGACTTATTTATTGATAAGGTAGCGATCTCATCAACATACTCTCTAATTGCATTCAATTTTTCTACCTTATCTTGTTGTTCGCGATTTAATCTCAATGACATATAATTATTATAAGTTTTGTAGATAAAATGTAACTATTTAACAAGATATAGATTACTTATTTTCAAATGCAAAAGTTTTCAGTAAATTATTCATTTTGTAGATGAGGATGTTTGCTAGCGTGTATTTCTATGGGATACCAGGCTCCGATTTAAGCCCTAGAAGCGACTAAGTAAATTAAAAGAAGAGATCGTGCTTACTAAAGAAATGACAGCTCAGGCATACTTTAAAATATTGTCAAAAGGTGAGATAACACAGCCGCATACACGGTGTCTTCATCGTGTGCGAGGAAATTATATCAAACAAATCAAAAATTTACCAAAGGATGGAAAGAAAGTCAAAGAGGTCTAGTCCGTTTTGTTTCTTATGCACAAAGGGTGCCAAGAACTGCGAAATGTAAAGAAAGTGTTAACCAAAGTGTTAACGTTTTTAAAGTAAAAGAGCACAAGCAATTGAATATCAATTACTTGTGCTCTTGAATTGTACCCGGAGCCGGAGTCGAACCGGCACGAGTGTAACCTCATTGGTGTTTGAGACCAACGCGTCTACCAATTCCGCCATCCGGGCATTGTGTTGTGTTGGGAGTGCAAAAGTAGGGAGAAAATCGGATCAACCAAATAATATTCACAAATTATTTTAATTTATTTTCTCCCGCGTTTCAGATTTATAAAATCGCAATAATTTTACTCATATCTCAATGCTTCGATAGGGTCTAAGCGTGAGGCTTTTATGGCCGGGTATATTCCTGAAAGTACGCCTACGACTACGCAAACCACAATGCCTAATGCCATCCAAAGCCATGGAATAACAAACAAACTATTTTCGCTGATCGTCTTGGAGATGACATTTCCTATTACAATGCCAAGCAATAAGCCTGCAACGCCGCCGATGATGCACACAACAATGGCTTCGATCAAAAACTGAAAACGAATCACACTTGGCGTAGCACCCAGTGATTTTCGGATACCTATTTCCCGTGTGCGTTCCGTAACCGAAACGAGCATAATATTCATTAAAGCGATGGATGCACCTAAAAGCGTGATAATACCTATTCCGAAACCGCCTATACGCAAATATCCTGAGATGTCTTCAAAGTCTTTTGCCATGGCATCTGCTCGTTCCAAAACAAACGAATCTTCTTTTCCAAGCTTGTCATTTCGGATGCGGCGCATCAGTCCGCGTGCTTCTTCCAGTATCGATTCACCATCGGAAATGCTGGCCGACGAGGCAGTGATATTATACGTCAGTGCTCTGTTGGCTGCAAGTCCCCGGCCATTGTCGAGGGGAATAACAATGATCCGGTCAGAATCTGTCCCGCCGCCAAGCGACCCTTTTTTCTCCAAAATCCCGATCACTTTATATTTGGAACCCATAAACGTAATTTCTTTATTAAGCGGATCAAGCTGATCGAATAAATTTCTTGCTATTTCCTGTCCCAGTACCGCTACATTAAGCGAATTTTCCAGGTCATTTTTATTGAGATTTCTGCCAAAGTCGACCTTGTAGCCCTTAATTGCCAGAAACTGTTCGTCGGCACCAACAACAGAGCTATTGGGGTTCGTTTTTTTTGAGCGGTAATTTACCTGAACAGCGCCGCCAATGTTCGCAGAAAGAGAAACCGTTGCATCGAAATCGTTACGAAAACGTGTTGCAAATTCACTGGCTTCATGGTAATTGATGATGGGATAACGTTTTTCCCGTCGGCCGCCATTCCTGAAATTATTTTCTTCCCTGTTTTGAACCGTAAATGTATTGGCTCCCAGATCAGCGAAACTGCTGTTTACAGAATTCTGGATTCCTTCAATGGCCGTAAGGATTCCTACCAAAGAAGTGATACCGATGGCAATGATCAGCCCGGTTAGCACGGTTCGAAGTAAATTTGACTGAATAGAACGTAAACCTTCATCAATATTTTCTCTGATATTCATTGTATAATTATGCGTTACGTGCCATATTTAATAAAATTACATTTTTTCAGACAAAAAATGCGCGGTGATAAGCGTATCTTTCGTTGTAATCCTTAGGATGTGTTTTAGGTAAATAATTTAAAACAGATCATTCGTGATTAAAATTTGGTGTCAGGAAGTCCATAAATCAATGCTGATTGAGATGAAGATAACCTGTTTTTATTAATTCGTAAAGCTGCACATGATGCGTGAAAGAATCAAACCAATGGTACGGCTCTTTGCTCCGTTTATCATTTTTTTAGCGATTTCTGCCCAAAGTCTGGGAAACAGGTTATTAATTCCGATGGACGATTCGCAAAAAAATCATCTGAAGGCCTATGGCATAGCCTATTGGATTTTGAAAAGCTATGAAATGGAAATGGACTGGCTTTTGAATTATCGCGGAGGTAGTTTTATGGTTGCTTATAATCAGCAGTTTGCCAGCGAAATGACGGTTAGAGGTGTCAGTTTTGAGGTGATTTCAGAAGGCCAGGCAGGGCAGATACTGAATCAGATCAGTGCACCGGATGTGAATATGGATGCCGTGAAATTGCAGAAAGCGCCCCGGGTGGCCGTGTATTCTCCCAAATCAAAATTGCCGTGGGACGATGCCGTAACGCTCGTTCTTACCTATGCCGAAATTCCCTATGACGTGGTGTATGACGATGAAGTTTTAGGAGGAAAACTACCGGAATACGACTGGCTTCACCTGCATCATGAAGATTTCACAGGTCAGTTTGGTAAGTTTTTTCAGTACAAGGATTATCCCTGGTATCGCGAACAAAAACGTGATGCAGAAGGAGTTGCTGATAAATTTCAGTTTGCCAATGTTCCGCAGATGAAACTGGCTGTGGCTAAGAAAATATCTGAATTTGTATCCGGCGGTGGTTATATGTTTGCCATGTGTAATGCAACCGATACGTTTGATATCGCACTCGCAGCCGATGGCGTCGATATTGTGGAAGCGATGTATGATGGCTCTCCGGCAGATCCGGCAGCAAACAGCAAGCTGAATTTTGGAAATACATTTGCCTTCCAAAACTTTAAAACCATTCCATATCCGTATGAAATCGAGTTTTCAGATATTGATAATCAGCCGGATGAACGAGGACTGGTAGAGTCGAATGATTTCTTTTCCTTATTTCAGTTTTCGGCAAAATGGGATCCTGTTCCGAGCATGCTGACGCAAAATCATCAGACGATCATCAAGGGCTTTCTTGGACAAACAACGGCTTTTAAAAACCGGTTTGTAAAACCGGAAGTCGTAATTTTAGCAGAAAATAAATCTGCTCAGGAAGCCAGGTATATTCACAGTACACATGGAAAGGGATTTTTTACATTTTACGGAGGCCATGATCCGGAAGATTATCAGCATCGGGTAGGCGAGGAACCAACCGATTTGAATTTGCATCCGAATTCGCCCGGATATCGTTTAATTCTTAATAATATTTTATTTCCTGCTGCGAAAAAGAAAAAAATGAAGACCTGAGTGGTCAGGATACAGGAAGTTCGTAAACACACAAACCGTGCTATATCGCACGGTTTTTTCTTTTGGTATTTGATGTAAATGTCTGATAATAAATGATTTTTGTTTTGGCATAATGTTGTAAATAAAAAATATAGTTAGCCATGAAAATGAAGTAAACTATATCTTAAATTTTACAGAATGGATCGGGAAGTTGAACCGGATTATGTCAAAAAACAGAAAACGCGCAGGTGGATGATCGTCACTGCGATTGTCATTATTTTATGTGCGGGAGTCTATTTTCTGAGAAAGTCTTTACAGGGAACGTTGGAAGCCTCCCGTATTCGTACAGGAATGGTACAGGTGGGCGATGTTGAAAATACACTTACAGCTTCGGGGGAAATTATTCCAGCCTATGAACAAATCATTACGAGTCCGATTCGTGCAAGTATCCGTAGAATTTTAATTACACCCGGTACACCGGTGGTACCCGGACAAGCGATTGTTGATCTTGATAAATCTTTAACAGAAATAGAATCTGAAAAATTTAAAGATCAGCTGGAATTGAAGCGAAACAGTATTGAGCAGCTGCGGATGAAATTGAATAAAAATCTTTTTGATGCGGAAATCAATGATAAAATAAAATCACTCAATATCAACAAACTTCGTGCGGACTTTGAGGATGCCAAACGTTTGCAAAAAGTAGGAGGGGGAACTGGGGAAGACATAACCCGTGCGGAAAATGCTCTTAAAATTGCTGAGCTGGAAAAAAAGCAGCTGGAAAATGATCTTTCCTATAACCGGGAATCCATGGGGGCAAGCCTTAAAGAAACTGAACTTGGCGCGCAGATTGAAGGCAACAACCTGAAAGAGTTACAGCATAAGTTAAAAATGGCGGATATCGTCGCTGACAGAAAGGGCGTGCTGACATGGGTCAACGAGAATATTGGCTCAGCTGTGAATGAGGGGGAGATGCTGGCCAAAGTAGCGGATCTCGGAAGTTTCAGGGTTGATGGATCGTGTTCGGACGTATATTCAGATCAGGTTAAGACGGGATTAGCTGTTATCGTAAAATTGAATGAAGTAATCCTGCGCGGCATAATAACCCAGGTGAAACCATCAATTAAAAACGGGATTGTTGAATTTATTGTCCAGCTGGATAATGCTACCAATGAATCGCTCCGGCCCAATATGAAAGTAGAGGTTTTTATTATTACGAACAGGAGTTTAAGGACGCTCAGGGTTGCGAATGGGCCGGCATTTAACGGAAAAAGAAAACAATTTATTTATGTGCTGAAAAATGGAATAGCTTACCGGCGTGATGTGGAAGTGGGTCTGTCCAATTTTGATTATGTGGAAATAAAAAGCGGACTTGCAAAAGGCGAAAATGTCATCCTTACAGATATGAGCCAGTTTGAAAATCTGGAAGAAATCACAATCAAATAAGGATGAAAGCTATGAAATATTTATTAGTCATCTTGCTGATTCTTCAAATACGCATATCCGAAGCGCAGGTGCAAAAATTATCGCTTTCGGAGGTAGTACAGCTGGCAAAGGAGCAATCCGTAGCGTCGAAACAGGCAGTCACACAAAAGAAAACCAATTTCTGGCAATACCGTTCTTTTCTTGCCGATTTCAAACCGCAGCTAAGTCTGACGGGTACCGTTCCGGGTTTTACGAATTCCTATATTCAGGTTGTACAGCCGGATGGGACGGTTTCGTTTAAGTCTGTTACTTATAATAACTCGTTGGTGAATCTGGCTTTGGATCAGAAAATTGCACTGACTGGCGGGACAATTTACGTACAGCAGCAAATGCAGCGTTTTGATGATTTTGCCGGAAATACGAAAAGTTATAATGGTATTCCGTTTGAATTCGGGATTGATCAGCCTTTGTTCCGCTTTAACAAAATGAAATGGGACAGGAAAATTGAACCGCTCCGATATCAGGAAGGTAATCAGAAATACATCGGTGACCTGGAACAGGTTGCTTTATCTGCAACAGGTTTATATTTTGATCTTTTGGTGGCGCAGGTAAATTTGCAGATAGCAGAAAAAAATAGGAGTAATAACGATACCCTTTACAAAATCGCCGGCCATAAACTGGAACTTGGTAAAATCTCGCAAAACGATTTATTACAGCTTCAAATGGGGTTATTGACGGCTCAGAAAGATCTGGCCTCTGCACAGCAATCGGCAGCGGTCTCTTCCTTAAAACTAAAAATGTTTCTGAGTTCAAGAGATGAGCGTGAACTGGCATTGGATGTCCCGATTGAGCTCGATGAGTTTGAGATTAATCCTCAGAAAGCACTGGATGAAGCTTTTGCCAACCGCGCAGATGCGATAACTTTTCAGAGAAAATTGCTGGAAGCGGACCGGGATGTGGTGCAGGCAAAAAAGGAAAATGGCCTGAATGCTACTTTAAATGCAACTTTCGGGTTGTCAAATCAGGGACCAAGGCCCGGTGATATTTATATAAAACCGCAGGATCGCGAATTTGTTCAATTGCAATTCACACTTCCCATCATGACGTGGGGCCGGAACAAGGCAAGGACGGAAGTAGCCAAAGCAAATCAGGAATTTGCGCAGCAATCGGTGGAGCAGGACAAGCTTACTTTTGAGCAGGAGATCTTTACACAGGTAACATTGCTTCAAATGTTGCAGAAGCAGGTGAAATTGACCAAGCTGGCGGATCAGATCGCCGCGAACCGCTACCAGATTGCTCAGGATCGGTTTATTTTAAGCAACCTGAGCGTGACAGATCTGGGTATTGCAATGCAGGAAAAGGACAGGGCCAAAAGGGATTATATTTTAGCGCTCAGAGATTATTGGGAATCTTATTATACGCTTCGTCTGCTGACACTTTACGATTTCGAGCGAAACCAAAAAATTAACTATTAGTCATAAAATCACCGTATTCATTCTAATTTTATCAACTAAAAAACAGCCATGATAAAACTTCAAAATGTTGAAAAAGTATACCGGACGAGTTCGATCGAAACGCTTGCTCTGAATAATATAAACCTGGATGTAAAAAAGGGTGAATTTGTTTCCATCATGGGGCCGTCGGGTTGCGGGAAAAGCACGCTGCTGAATATTATCGGTTTATTGGATGCCCCGTCAAAAGGCATTATTGAAATTGACGGGCGAAAAGTAGAGCGCTTTAACGACAAGGAAATTGCACCGTTAAGAAACAAAATGCTGGGATTTATTTTTCAAAGCTTTCATTTGATCAATGACTTATCAGTAATCGATAACGTGGAAATTCCACTGCTATATCGTTCTACGAATGCGAAGCAAAGGCGGGAACTGGCCGAAGAAGCACTTGAAAGGGTGGGACTTGCCAACCGTATGAAACATTTCCCCAAACAGTTATCAGGAGGACAGAAACAGCGTGTGGCTATCGCACGGGCCATTGTAGGGAAACCAGAAATTATCCTCGCCGACGAACCAACCGGAAACCTGGACAGTGCCATGGGGAATGAAATTATCAACATTTTACAATCGCTGAATGAAAACGGAGCAACCATTGTGATGGTAACGCATGACGACGCCATGGCAAAAAGAACACACCGGCTGATCCGGTTATTCGATGGAACACAGGTACTTTAATTTTGAATAAGTGAATGTATGGCTCATTCAAACTATTCACTGCTTCTGTCATTCACGCATTTTTCCATTATTTTCAAATGCTTGCTAACTATATAAAAATCGCCTGGAAGGTTTTGCTGCGGCATCCTTTTTATACTTTTATAACCTTATTCGGTATCAGTCTCACGCTGACAGTACTGATGGTACTCACTTCATTTCTTGATCATCTTTTCGGGTCGCATTATCCGGAAGGCAAACGAAACAGAATGCTTTATATCGGAATGGTTTTACAGACCGACTCTTCCAGATCTTCTATGTCCTCCGGACCGGCTACTTTCAGCTTTCTGAACAAATATGCAAAGTCGCTTAAGACGCCGGAAAAAGTTACAATATTTTCAAATTTCAGTTTTTCCAATACCTATGTAAGCGGCAAACGTATCAAGCTGAATACCAAATATACGGATGCGGAATTCTGGGACGTGACTGATTTTCAGTTTCTTGAAGGTAAACCTTATAACGAGAAAAATATCAAAAATGGCGATCATGTCGCGGTCATCACGGATGCGCTGAGAGATCAATACTTTGAAAAGGGAGAGGAAACCGTTGTCGGTAAGAATATTGAGGTTGAAAGTATTAATTATAAAGTGATTGGTGTTGTGAAAGGGAGTCCGGCTACGCGCGTTTATACGTACAGTGACATTTATTTTCCATACACTGCCCCCAAAAGCAACTACGAAAACAAGGGTATTCGCGGACGTTACATTGCCTTATTGCTGGGCAAGAATGAATCTGATCTTGATGAAATCCAGGCTGAGTTTGACAACGGTATCGCCAGAATTCCAAGGTCTGAAATCGCTGATGTAAAAAGATTTCCGATCTTGATTATTAAAGCAGACCGGTACTTTGATCATTTTTTGAATACGCTGGTGCGCGACGATACCCAAAAAATCTTTTTCTATTCCATCGCCGGATTGGTTTTGTTGATGTTAATGGGCTTGCCTGCTATTAATCTTGTCAACGTTAACGTCAGTCGTATTCTGGAAAGAGCATCGGAAATAGGTGTAAGAAAAGCATTTGGTGCGCCATCCAAGGCGTTGCTATGGCAATTCATCATCGAAAACATTTTTATCACTTTTATCGGTGGCGTATTTGCGCTGATCTTTTCTTTTGCCATTATTCAAATGATTAATTCCAGCGGCTGGATCGCCTATGCAGACTTGACCATCAACTTCACGGTATTCCTGATCAGTATACTGGTTTGCCTGGTTTTCGGACTTTTCTCTGGCGTCCTGCCTGCTTTCAGAATGTCAAAATTAACAATCGTGGACGCTTTAAAATCCTGAACCCATGTTACGACACTTATTTAAATTAATCTGGAATAAAAAAGGGGCGCATTCACTGCTTATAATCGAAATTTGGGCTTCCTTTATGGTACTGTTTGGAGTGCTTTCGCTGATCGTTTTTAATGTCAGCAATTACGTACAACCTATCGGATTTGAATATCAGAGGGTCTGGAATATGGATCTGGCAAGTAACCAGGATACTGTTGACGTGGCGGATAAGCTGGAAAGAGTTATGCAACGGGTCAGGTCTTATTCACAGGTAGAATCGGCTTCCCGTATGAGCAGTAACACGCCATTTTCGGCGAATCAGATGAATAATTCTATCACGTATAAAAAAACATCTGCTTCGGCGGATCAATACAATACGGATCAGGATTTTAGCAAAACGCTTGATTTACCTATACTCACAGGTCGCTGGTACAATGAAAGTGATCTTGTATCGCGGTATATTCCGATTGTGATCAATAAAAAAATGCAGGAAAAGTTATTTTTAGAGGAAAATCCGCTGGGGAAAGTAATCAAGGCCGACGATAAGGTTTTTTACAAGGTTGTCGGGACAGTAGATAAATTTAAGGCCAAGGGCGAATTTATGTCCGATAATCCCGCCATGTTCCATCTGATCAAGAAAGACGATTCCTGGAACACCAATGTTTTGATCAAAACTAAACCGGGAACGGATGCAAATTTTGAAGCGAAGCTTGTAAAAGATGTCGCAGCGATGTTGCCAGGCTGGGGAATAGAGGTCAGTTATTTGACAGAATCCCGTAAAAACCGCCATAATCTCACCCTTGTGCCCGTAACGATCTTTTTAATTATCAGTGGCTTTCTGTTGACAAATGTTGCCCTTGGTCTTTTTGGTATTCTGAATTTAAGTATAGCCAAAAGGAAAAATGAGATTGGCCTTCGCCGTGCAATGGGCGCTACGGAAGGAAATGTGACAATACAGTTTCTGGGGGAAATATGGGTTTTAGCCGTTTTAAGCATGATCGTCGGATTGTTATTTGCAGTGCAGTTTCCGCTTATGAATGTTTTTGATATCGCAGGCAGTATTTATATAACTGCCATCATAGCGGCAGTTATTATTATTTTCCTGATTGTCACGTTATGCGCCTGGTACCCGAGCCGGCAGGCTTCCCGTATACATCCGGCCACGGCTCTGCATGAAGAGTGAAAAGTCTGAAACATAGCTCTTTTAAGAGCTCCCTGTTTATAGAAATAATGGGTAAACGAAGTGAAAGGCTCCTGAGGAGCCTCCTTTGTTAGCCCATCTTATCTATCTTCATTATCTTATAGATAGGAAACTCCTGTGGAGTTTGAGATTACGGATACAGAAATTATTCCTATAAACAGGGTGCTCCCCATGGAGCTGAGTCTCGGAAGATGTTATACTTTTGAAAAATATATCTTAGAAAAATTTTATGATCCTCATCGTTGACGACGACCTGGCCATCAGAACCTCACTGGCGCTGCTTCTCAAAAAAGAAGGCTTTGCCGTAAGAGGTGCGGGCTCTCCGGAAGATACGGTTGAATTTTTAAAAAAAGAGACACCAGAACTTATTCTGCTGGATCTGAATTTTTCGATCGAAACTTCCGGTGATGAAGGAATGCAATTGTTGCAACGGATCAGAAAAATAAATGCTGCCATTCCGATTATCCTGATCACAGGCTGGGGAACAATCGATCTTGCGGTAAAGGGAATGAAGGAAGGAGCAAGGGATTTTATCACAAAACCATGGCAAAATGATTATTTGCTGCAATCGGTAAAAACGATATTAAATCTTGAACAGCAAACACCGCAATCGGCCAACCGGCGTAAACTGGAACAAACCTATCATTTTGAAAATATAGTTGGAGAAGATCCCAAACTACTTGAAATCCTGGAAACCATAGGGAGAATTGCTGCCACCGACGCGCCAGTGCTTATAACAGGAGAAAGCGGAACCGGAAAAGAGTTGATCGCGGAGGCAGTTCATTTGAACAGCAAACAAAAGTCCAAATCCTTCGTGAAAGTGAATCTTGGTGGTATCTCATCTAGTTTATTCGAAAGCGAATTGTTCGGGCACGTCCGGGGAGCTTTTACAGATGCCAAAACCGATAGAGCCGGTCGATTTGAACTGGCGCATCAGGGGACTATATTTTTGGATGAAATTGGTGAACTCGATCTTTCGAGCCAGGTAAAGTTGCTGCGTGTTTTGCAGGAAAGAACTTTTGAACCACTCGGAAGTTCCAAAAGCCGCAAAGTTGATGTCCGGGTGATTTGTGCAACCAACAGAAATCTCGAAGAAATGGTAGCCGAAGGGACATTTCGGGAAGATTTATTTTACAGGATTAATTTAATCACAGTCAAGCTTCCATCGCTGCGGGAGCGACCGGGAGACATTCCGGTATTGGCGGAGTTTTTTGTAAATAATCTCAAAATCATTTATCAGCGGCCGGATTTGCAGTTGAGCGTATCGGCTTTGAAATGGCTCAAATCATTAACCCTGCAAGGAAATATCCGCCAGCTGAAAAACATTGTGGAACGGACCGTTTTACTTTCCGGACAAGATATTCTTGATATTGAGGATTTTAAGAAAAATATCAGTCCTCAGTCATCATCTTCTTCCCGCAATAATTTACCGGAAGTCGGGACGATAACGCTTGAAGAAATGGAATATCAAATGATAATCCGCGCCATGGAATTCCACCAGCAAAAAATATCGAAGGTAGCCAGAGCGCTGGGCATTACCCGGTTTGCCTTGTATCGACGGTTGGAAAAATATGGGATTTCGTACGAGTCTGAAAACTAATCTGTAATTCATGAAAATTCCGCTACGGACACGATATATCCTTTTCATTACCACCTTGCATGTCGTTCTGGTGTTTTTGGCTTTTAAATGGCTGAATGAAAATAAGTTGTACTTTATAGCCTCGGAAATATTAATCCTTATATCCATCATTGTTTCCGTTCAGATATACCGGGATTTTTCCAAACCAATCGATTTTGTCCGGTCTGGAATTGAAGCGATTAAGGATAAAGATTTTACGATAAAATTTGTTCCGACGGGAAAAAATGAAGTGGATGTATTGATTGAAGTATACAATCTCATGATCGACCAGCTTAGGGAAGAACGGGTTAAACTTAATGAACAACATTTCTTCTTGGAAAAACTGATAGAAGCCTCGCCCATTGCCATCCTGATATTTGATTTTGACGACAGAATTTCACAGGTCAATGCAAAAGCAAGAAAGCAATTTCAACAGGAAGCAGGTTTTTTTATCGGTAAAAAATTGCGTGAACTCGATTTATCTTTATTAAATCAGCTGGAAGATTTGCAGGATGGTGATTCAAAAACGGTGAAAATAAATGGTGTGGAAACCTATAAAGTGCAGCGCTCACATTTTATGGACCAGGGTTTTCGCCGGTCATTTCTTATGATTGAGGAATTGACAGAGGATATTCTGGAATCAGAAAAGAAGGCTTATGGGAAAGTGATCAGAATGATGGCGCACGAAGTCAATAATACGCTTGGTGCGACCGACTCAATTCTACAAACGACACGCCAGTATCTTTCAGCGGATTCTTTTCTTGATTTACGCGAAGCGCTTGGAGTGGCGTCCGACAGAAATCAGAAACTTGCCACTTTTATGCGGAATTTTGCGGATGTAGTTCGGTTGCCGCCACCAAAAAAAGAAAAAGCCGATATCGCAGGTTTATTGAAAAACGTCGGTATTTTCATGCGTTCTCTGGCCGCGCAAAAGGAAATAAGTTTGTCGGTAAATCTGCCGGAAGAACATGAATTCTATATAAATGTTGATGTCAATCAGATTGAGCAGGTTTTTGTGAATGTTGTTAAAAATGCGATTGATGCCTGTCGGCCAGGTAATGGTATTGTGATGGAAATAACTGAAAATCAGATTTTAATAAAAAATAATGGCTTGCCTATTTCAGAGGAAATATCAGGACAGCTATTCAACCCGTTTTTCTCAACAAAAAAGGATGGGCAGGGAATTGGATTAACGCTCACTAGAGAAATTTTACTGAATCATGGATTTTCATTTTCATTAACATCGGGAATTGACGGCTGGACCGTTTTCATGATTGGTAAACTGGCGTAAATTCTGTCCGATGAAATATTCATCCCGTATAGGTTATACAGGACGATAAGATTGAAAAACTGTCACGACTATTTTTTACAGTTTACGCTTTTTGATGGTAAAAACATTTGCCGGATTTTTTACCAGGAGCTGATTGATGTCCGGCTCTGAAAATCCTTTTGTCATCAATAAGGGAATAAACCGATCCGGGATCGTATTAAAATTTGTGAATTCTCCTCCGTTTTGCTCGCCTGGCTTATACCATCCTGCATCATGAGAAATAAGTACTTTGTGAAGCAGATTATTAGATTTTAACAATTTAATTAACGCAGCATTTTTATCAAGATTGCCGTTATTAATTCCGTCCAAACTAATCCAGGCTCCCATTTTTGCAGCTTTTACAAAATCGTTTTCATCGGTGCTGCTGGCATGTACCCAAACAAAAGCTTCCGGGCTAACGCCTTCTTTTTTCAAAATATCGATTTGCTCAAAGGCTGGTATTGGAGGGCCGGTATGTGAACAGATCGTCAAACCAGTTTCCAGATGCGTTTGTGCGGCGGCTCTGATCAGTTTTTGATGAAGATCCGAAAGAGTAACAGGATTTACGCCGATTTTTATAAAGCCAGGTTTGATTCCGGTACCGTCAATTCCTTCATTAAACTCTTTTACCCAACGTTCCGCAAGCTGACCGGACGATTCACCAATAGCAAAAGCTGGCAGATATTTGTTATTGGAAGCACCGTAATAACCCGTGTTGGTTAAAAAGATAATCTTGCTCAACGAAGATAATTTCTGCAAAAGCATAACGTCACGGCCAAGGTAAGCCGGAGTACATTCCACAATGGATTGAATTCCGCGCTGCTTCGCTTCCAAAAGGTAGGGGAGTACTTTATCAATCACCTGGTCATGGTTCCAGCGGCTTGGCTGGATTTTGTCTGCTCCGATGAAATCAACAAGAACATGTTCATGAATTAGTGTGGAGCCGAGATCTGAGCTGTTAATTTCGCCGCTGACAGTAATAATTTTTTCGTTCGAAGAACCTAAATTATTCAGCAATAACGGAGACAGAATACAGGACTGAATAAATTTTCTGCGTGAATGCATGCGTGAAGATTTTTGGATCTGTCGCAAGGTACTGTTTATTTAGCTTTTGACCATGAGGGCATTACGTATCAGTTCTGTTTTATGATTTTTGTGGAGCTGGTATTATCCCTGTTTGTTCGTAGTGCCGAAGCCAGGTTTTATGTTTGCCGGCAATGGTCGCGTAAAAATCGTAGACCGTTTTTAAATCCATAAGAAAGTCGCCGGAAAGAGAAAATGGGTCACTGATAACCAGAGCCTTTTTGGGATAATCAAAACCGATCAGAATAAGCGGAACATTCGCTTTCAAAGCCATATGATAAAATCCGGTTTTAAGTCGTTCCACATCTTTTCTTGTGCCTTCCGGTGTAATCGCGATATGTAAGGATTCATTCTCCTCAAACATTTTAGCCACAGCATCCACAAGATTCTGGGATTTATTTCTGTAAACGGGATAGCAGCCAAGCGCTTTAAAAAGCCAGCCAGAATACCAGGTGAAAAGCTGACTTTTGGCAAGAAAACCAATTGGCATTTTCATTTGCCCGCGTGCGCCAAGGCAAACCATAAAATCCCAGTTAGAGTTATGCGGTGAACCAACCCAGACAGCTTTTTTTATTTCAAGTGGAGGTCTGCCGATGATTTTCCAACCGGCAATTCTAAAAATGAATGCGGCGAGAGCATTTAGCATTATAGTTTTTTGCCAATGTATTTTTCTGTAAAAGAAAATCAAAGCACGATAAACGGCTTGGGACTGAACGAGATAATGAAAATGATCAATGCGAAAATCCCCAGAATTATACGTGCCGTCCCGATCGGTTTATTGTCTTCGGTTTCGGGATGGCGAATGCCCAGAAAACGCCCAAGGATGAATATGAACGGTAGAAATCCGGAGTAGCCATCCCAGTCAGGACGAAGGTATGTTGCCCCGAATTGTGCCACGACGATCATCAGACTCAGCATAATGGCGTTGGATGAGTTATCGCTTATTTTCCTCAAACAGATATAAAGGAAATAGATATAAATAAACAGCGAAAGTAATTGCTCATAGAAAACGGAGTCACTGCTGATGGCAAAGTCTTCGGTTCGGAACATTCCCAATCCTGCATAGAATACAAAAATCACAAATAATGCAGGTGCAACAACGTCAAATCTTTTTTTACCAATCATTCCGTACAAAATATGTCCTCCGTCAAGTTGCCCGATCGGAATGAGATTCAGCGAGGTGAAAAACAAGGCAAGATATCCTGCAAAAAGATAGGGATAGTGGATAATCTCATAAGCGTGCGGCATACGGGCCGGGTCGGCAATGAAATTTTTGAAAAGCCAGAAAAGTATATTATCACCCAAAGCGATATTTCCGGCAGAGTTCTCGTAAACAAATTGAGGATAACTCAGTCCGTAACGGGCGTACTCAGGATGAATTGTAAAAATATAATCAGCGGGAGGCAAATGTGTAAATCCGTACCAAAGAACAGCCAGCGCTGCAAAGAAACCAGCCAATGGACCGGCAATCCCGATATCAAAGAATTTCAGTCTTGATCGCACCACAGAAGTGATCCGGATAAAAGCGCCCATCGTACCGATGCTTTGGGAAATACCAAACCACATAGGAATATAATAAGGGAGCGTAACTTTAACCTGATGTGCCTTCGCGGTAAAGTAATGACCAAATTCGTGAATGGTCAGAATGGCAAGAAATGGAATTGAAAACTGAAATCCTATAAAAAATTGCGCCCATCCCATGGGATTTCCTGTTAAAGGAATTTCTTTTCCAGACATTTTTTCTGCCAGAAAATGATCCGCAGTATGTACGAAGGAAAAAACATTGCCATACATCCATTCTGCACCAGCCATGGTGGTGGTGATAATAGTGGCAATAAAAAGTAATATCTGAATGAGATAGGTACGGGTACTAGGCGACATAATCTTTAAGATAGTCCAGAATGGTGACAGGTTTTTGTACGAGAATTGTGTCGATGCCTAATTTGGAAGCTGCTGTAATATTATCGGGATTATCATCCAGAAAAAGTGTCTCCTCCGCAATAAGTCCTGATTCTTCCAGAACCTTCAAATAAATTGCAGGATCGGGTTTCATCAGTCCCATTTCATAGGAGAGATATACTTTTTCAAACAGATCATCAAGTTTTTCCACACCAGAGGCCGCGTGCAGGATTTTGTTAACCTCTTTGACATGTATAGAACTGGTATTGCTTAGCAAAAATAACCGGTAATGCTGGCCGAGTTCCCTGATCAGTTCTATGCGTGCAGGCGGAATATCCAGAAGCAGGCTGTTCCAGGCCGTATCGATAATCTCGGATGACCATTCCGGAAATGCAAGCAATTCGCGGATCAGGTTTCTAAATGCATCTTCATCCACCAGACCGGTTTCAAACAACCGGAAAAGCTCATTTTCTTTAAAAAGTGTCAGGATTTCGTGTTGTTCCCTGCCACTTAATTTTCCAAAAGATAAAGAAGCGAGGGGAACGTCAATGTTAAGAATGACGTCACCCAGGTCAAAGATTATGTTTTTTATACGACTATTTTTCATGAACAGAATCCGGCTTTTTATTCCACAACGACACCCATCGCACAGAATTTATCAATACGCTGATCGATTCTTTTCTGTGGAGAAAGTGAAGAAAGGTCTTTGAAATTACTCAGAATAACTCTTTTAAGTTCTGCGGCCATCCAGGCATGATCAAGGTGTGCACCACCAAGCGGTTCAGCAACGATGCCGTCAATAAGCTTGTTGTTCATCATGTCACGTGCAGTGATTTTCATCGCTTCTGCGGCCTGTTCCTTGAAATCCCAGCTACGCCATAAAATGGTCGAGCAGTTTTCCGGTGAAATAACCGAATACCAGGTATTTTCAAGCATCAGTACGCGGTCGCCTACCGCAATTCCGATAGCCCCGCCGGAAGCACCTTCTCCAATGATAATACAAATCACAGGCACTTTCAACAGAAACATTTCTTTGATATTGCGGGCAATGGCTTCTCCTTGTCCGCGTTCTTCGGCCTCCATACCTGGAAATGCGCCCGGCGTATCAACCAAAGTCACAATAGGGATGTTGAATTTTTCAGCCATTTTCATCAGACGCAAAGCTTTGCGGTAGCCTTCCGGATTTGGCATACCAAAATTGCGATGCTGGCGCTGTTTGGTATTGCGTCCTTTCTGCTGTCCGATAAGCATAAAAGTCTGTCCGTTAATATTCGCAAGTCCGCCAATCATGGCAGGATCATCACGAACCTGACGGTCACCGTGAAGTTCGATAAATTCATCGCAGATCAGCTGGATGTAATCCAGTGTATAGGGACGGTCCGGGTGGCGCGACAATTGAACACGTTGCCAGCTTGTCAGCTTCCCGAATATTTCCTTACGGAGTTCTGTAATATTATTTTCCAGTAAGGAAATGGCGTCTGAAACATTAACGTTATTTTGTTGCGCTAATGCCTTCATCTCTTCGAGCTTACGTTCTAGCTCGGCCATTGGTTTTTCAAAATCAAGGTATGTTCTCATGTTATGGTTCTTCTTTTTGGCCGGGACTAAAGTTCATAAGAGTGCCCGCGCAATGGTATTTCTACCGTATTATAGCCTAATTCATTAATTTTATTCTGGAAATCGCTCATGCTCTGATGCTCTCCATGAACCAGAAAAATAGATTTTAATTTTTCCGGATCCTGCATTTTCACAAACCTGATCAAGTCATTTTGATCTCCGTGGCCGCTAAATACGTCAATTTTTTCAATATTAGCCAAGACCGGCAGCTTGTTTCCCCGAATCGAAATGCTATCCTGTCCGTTTAAAAGCCTCCAGCCCAGCGTTCCTTCGCTTGCATATCCGATCATCAGGATTGTCGCATACGGGTTTCCGATGTTCGCTTCAACGTGTTGTTCCACCCGTCCGCCCTGCACCATTCCTGATGAGGAAATAATAATACAAGGCTCATTGTAATTGGAAACAGCCCGGCTTGCATCAGAGCTTTCAAGATAAATCAGATTTTCGAAATCGAAAAGAATATCATTGTCCGCATGAAAATTTCGTGCTTCTTTATTGAGCAGCCTTACGTAACGCTGATACACTTTTGTACTGCTATGCGCCAGGGGACTATCGGAAAATACTTTCAGGTTAGGAAAAGCATGATCTGCATAAATTTTATTCAGTGTAAAAAGTAGTGCCTGTGTACGGCCAACACTGAAAGAAGGGATAATAAGCCTGCCGGGAATATCGATACAGGTGCGTTTGATCACATCAGCAAGGGCTTCCGCCGGAGATGTCTTGTCTTCATGCAGACGGTTTCCGTACGTTGATTCACAAACCAGATAGTCGACCGGAGGAACTTCCTGCGGATCAATCAAAAGTGGATAATTGCTACGTCCGATATCTCCTGAAAAGCAGATTTTTTTCTTTTCGCCGTTTTCTGTTACTTCAACAACGATATGTGCTGCACCCAGCAAGTGGCCGGCTGCGTAAAAAGTGATTGCTACATGATCGGCAATGCGATAGCGCTGCCCGAACGAAACCGGCACAAAATTGTCCAGTGCTTCGATTACGTTTTTTTCTACGAAATAATCTCTCGGAACATCTTTTCGCTTTCTGCCCCGTTTTTTGTTAGACGATCCGTTTTGCGCATTTAACCGTTTCTGGTGCAAATGTGCCGCGTCCTTCAAAAGAAGGGAAGTTAACGCCAGGGTTGGTTCCGTACAAACAACTCTTCCTTCAAAACCCTCCTTAAATAAATTAGGAATGTTACCGGAATGGTCAATGTGCGCATGCGTGAGCAGCACCGTATTTATTAAGCTTGCATCAAAAGGGAAAACACTTTTTTGTTCATCATAGCGTGTTCTTCTGTCTTTTTCATCTAAATCAAAGTCCGAGCCGCAGTCAATCAGTATCCGGTAATCGTCTGTTTCCAGAAGAAACATACTGCCGGTAACTTGTTGGGCGGCTCCCCAAAATGTCAATTTCATGTTTTATGTAATACCGTGAATTTCTATATTAAGATTTCTCCCGGTGAGGAAAAAACAATATTATTTCGAATCTAAAGTCTAATAAAAAGATCAAGTTAAAGTAAAAAAGTGAGCAGCAAGATAATGCAGGTATAATTACGGCAATTGTTGCGGAATATCATCAACTTAACTTAAACATTTAAATACAAAAGTATCAAAAAAGAGGCTTAGAATTGGCGAACTCTGTATAGTTTAGCGTAAGAAAATTGCTTTTTTAAAATTCACTCCGGCAGAATAAAGAATTATGAAATTAATATATACCTTTTTATGTATGCTGATCTTGTATACTTCGAAGGCACAATCCATTGATAGTTTGGCTTTAACAACTTTTAGTGATGCCGTCCTGGAACTGCAAAACAGCGAACTTATACGAAACGGAACCTTATCGGTCAGTGTTAAATCGGTGGGGGATAAAAAGACAATTTTTGCAATAAATTCTGAGAAGTCGCTTCCTTCTGCCTCAATATTAAAGCTGGTAAGTTCTGCTACGATACTTTCTGTTTTAGGCGGAGATTTTCGTTATCAGACTTTTCTGGAACATGACGGCTTTATAAATAAGGACACGCTGATTGGGAATATTTATATCCGCGGTACCGGCGATCCGTCATTAGGCAGTGATCGTTTTAAAGATTATCCATCCAGTGCCCAGCTGTTAACGCGCTGGTCGGTGGCTATTCAAAAAGCGGGTATTAAGTATCTTAAAGGAGATGTCATTGCCGATGCTTCTTATTTTGATAGTAATACCCTTGCCGATAGCTGGATCTGGGGTGATTTGGGGAATTATTATGGTGCCGGCGTTTCCGGACTTAATTTTAACGACAATCAATATAAAATTAAATTCAAACCTGGGTTAGGAGAAGGTGATGCGGCTGCATTTTCAGGAATTGAACCTTCTATTCCGTACTTGATATTTGATAATAGAGTAACGACCGGAGAAAAAGGTTCGGGCGATAAAACGGTAGTTTATGGTAATCCTTTGAGCAAAGATGTCATCCTTACAGGTACTGTTCCAAGAGGTGTGCCCATTTTTTCCGTGAAAGGATCTATACCTGATCCTGCCTATTATGCAGCTTACGCTTTGAAGCAAAGTCTGGGTGGAACTGTGACAATTATTCAGGAAACTTCTCTGATCAAGAAAGAAAAGAATTCCCTGATGACAGGTCCCAGAAAAATGCTTGATGAATATAAATCCCCGCTTTTAAAAGATATTTGTCAGCAAGCTAACTTTTGGAGTGTAAATCTGTACGCGGATGCTTTTCTAAAAAAAGCAGGAAAAACACTGGAGGGAAAGTCTGATTATGACGACGCAGCAAAAGCAGTGACCAGCTACTGGTGGAACAGAAAAGCCGATATGCGTGGATTTTTTATTAAAGACGGAAGCGGTCTCTCTCCCTCGGGTTCAATTACAACCCATAATCTTACGGATATTTTAAGTCTGGCGACCAAGGAGGCTTATTATCCTGATTTTTACCGAAGCATCGCGGTATTAGGGGTGAATGGGACAGTAAGAAATTTGGGGAAGGGTACCAAAGCCGCCGGTAACATTCGTGCAAAAAGTGGCTCTATTGAAGGGACAAGAGCCTATGCAGGTTACGTAACGACCAAATCCGGTGCTGTACTGAGTTTTGCCCTGATAGCAAATAAATATCAGCAGGAAAATAGCCGAACCGTTTCGGAAGAATTAGTTAGGATTATGACACTTTTAGCGGAATTGTAACGGATAAGTTAATGGAAATAGAAATTAAAGAAGCTGAACTGGATGAAATTCTGCCAATCCGGCATAAAGTACTGTGGCCTGACAAACCGTTGGAATTTGTAAAAGTAGAGGGAGATGATCAAGGAGTTCACCTGGGACTTTATGAGAATTCGCAGCTTTTAACGATTATCTCTTTATTCCCGGAAGGGAAAAGTATGCGGTTCAGAAAGTTCGCAACCTTGCCGGCCTATCAAAATCGTGGTCTTGGTAAAATGATGATATTGAAAGTGATAGATTATGCCAAAGAAAATCACTTTGAGAGGTTATGGTGTGATGCGAGAACGGACGCACTGAACTTTTACGAACGCGTGGGCTTTAAAAAGTTTTCTGAGCCTTTTTTTAAAGAGCAAATCGAATATTATAAGATCGAAAAAATTCTTTAAAACTTGAAAGCGGCTAAAAGTCAGCCGCTTTCAAATCAATTTATTGAACCACTTTTTCGATAACAAGATTGTGGTTTGTATAAATACAAAGATCAGCCGCAACAGTTAATCCTTCGCGGACCATTTCTTCTGCTGACAAATGCGTTGCATGTTTTTTCAAAGCCTGCGCTGCTGATAAAGCAAAATTTCCACCAGATCCGATCGCAGCAATTCCATTTTCCGGTTCAAGTACGTCACCTGTTCCCGAAATAACCAGAATCTCATCTTTATTGGCTGTAATCATCATTGCTTCCAGCTTACGAAGGTAACGGTCTGTTCTCCAATCTTTTGCAAGTTCAATTGCAGCACGTTTCATATTGCCGCCGTATGCATTAAGTTTTTCCTCAAAGCGTTCCAGAAGTGTGAAAGCATCAGCGGTAGATCCTGCAAAACCAACGAGAATTTTGCCGCCCATCAATGTCCTGATCTTCTTTACATTACTTTTTGCTACTGTATTACCCATCGTCGCTTGTCCGTCTGCACCCAATGAAACGGTGCCATTGTGAAGTACGCCAAGGACGGTGGTTGCATGTATTTTTTCCATAGTGTAATTGTGGATTCTAAATGATATCTGCCAAACGCGCAGAAATTTAATCTGTCATTAAAACAAAAGTGCCAGGCTATAAAACCTGACACTTTTGACATTATTGTATTTTATGAACTGAAATCATTTCGAAAAACTAGTTTGGGTTTTTCAGGAGTGTTAAAATGGATTCCTGGATAAGTTTGATTTCCTGCTGAGTATTTTCATTTTCAACGAATCTTCTCTTTATCTCATCAAAGTTATTATCCATTTTGTCCAGCCTTCCATCGATTCCGTCAAATTTTTGATCTATCCGATCAAATTTTTGATCTATCTGATCAAATTTTTGATCAACCTGATCCAATTTTTGATCTATCTGATTCAATTTGTCATTGAAAGACAACTGATTTTTCAAAAGGAATGAAATGGTATCACTTTGCTTTGTTGCAATAACATTGCTTTTTTGCATAGCGACTTTCAATTCGGCAACATCTTCTGAAACTCTATCAACTTTCACTGCGGTTTCATCCAACTTGATGAGCATTTCAGCAATAAGCGGTTCAATCTGATTTAAACGGTCTCCTGATTTCATATTTAGTGTGTGTGTTTGTAATTATAACATTAAACCAACATGCTCATCGGCTCTTCCAACAGCTTTTTCACTGTATTCAGGAACTGAGCAGCAAGTGCTCCGTCCACAACGCGGTGATCAGCAGAAAGGGTTACTTTCATGATGTTGGTAGGATAAACCGTTCCGTCTTCTTTGAAAGCCGCAACTTTTTTGATACCACCAATAGCCAAAATACAAGAATCCGGTGGGTTGATGATCGCTGTAAATTCATCTACACCAAACATACCCAGGTTCGAAATCGAGAATGTGTTTCCTTCCCAATCCTTTGGCTGCAATTTTTTATCTTTTGCTTTACCGGCGAAATCTTTTACTTCTGCCGAAATGGTAGAAAGATTTTTCTTGTCGGCATCACGGATCACAGGAACCAAAAGTCCTTCGTCAACCGCAACGGCAACACCGATGTTAACATAATTGTATTTTCTGATTTTGTCTCCCAACCAAGCAGAATTCACCGCAGGATGTTGTTTCAAGGCAATCGCACAAGCTTTGATTACGAAGTCATTGAACGAAATTTTAGCTGGGCTAACTTCATTCAATTGAGGACGCAATGCCATCGCTTTGTCCATCACAATTTCCATGGTAACATAGAAATGCGGTGCGGTGAACAAACTGTCGCTTAAACGACGTGCAATCGTTTTACGCATTTGAGAAACTGGCGTATCAACAAAATCTCCGTTTGCAGGCGCAGCAACAGGTTGTGCTTCTGGTTTCGCAGCAGGAGCAGCCGGTTCGGCAGCTTTTGCAGGTGCAGCCTCAGTTTTGGCAGCCGGTTTGAATTCATCCACGTCACGTTTCACGATACGGCCGTTATCTCCGCTTCCTGCAACCTGATTGATGTTGATTCCTTTTTCGTCAGCCAAACGGCGTGCAAGAGGAGATGCCTTAACGCGTTCTCCTGAATCAGCAACAGATGTCGCTTTTTCAGATTCCGCAGGAGCAGCTTCTTCTGTTTTAGCGGCAGGTGCGGCCTCAGAAGCATCCACTCCGGGTTCTGCTTCTCCGTTTTCACGGGCAAGCAAAGCTTCAACGTTTGATCCTTCTTCACCAATTACAGCGATAATTCCATCAACTGGAACTGCTTCACCTTCTTTGATACCTACATAAAGCAAAGTACCATCTTCATATGCTTCAAGTTCCATAGTGGCTTTGTCGGTTTCGACTTCGGCCAGAATGTCTCCTGATTTTACTTTATCTCCAACTTTTTTCTGCCATGAAACCAAAGTTCCCTCTTCCATCGTATCGCTCATTTTGGGCATACGAACTACGGCAGCATTGATTTTTTCTGTGGATTTTGCGGCAGGTGCGGCCGGCGCTTTTTCAGCGGTCGGTGTTGCAGTTTCTACCGGTGCTTCTGGTTTAGCTTCTTCTTTCGGAGCTTCTGCTTTACCATTTCCAGTACCTTCCTCCAGCAATGATTTATAATCTTCACCTTTTTCACCAACGATCGCCATTACGCCATCGATAGGAACAGCATCGCCTTTTTTAACGCCTATATAAAGAAGAGTACCATCATAATACGATTCAAGATCCATAGTAGCTTTGTCGGTCTCGACTTCGGCTATAATTTCACCGGATTTGATTACATCACCAACTTGTTTGTGCCATTCTGCAATAACACCTTCTTCCATGGTGTCGCTCATCTTGGGCATACGGATTACTTCTGCCATATCGGTATTTGTCGTATTTTAGTTTCTTGGGTATTACAAATAGATT